>Ga0247720_100001_pt1 | contig 420454 bp, 422 predicted proteins | sample MSEWel2015_12_15_FD_189078 | JGI IMG/M metagenome (GOLD analysis project Ga0247720, IMG submission 189078) | Subsurface sediment microbial communities from gas well in West Virginia, United States - MSEEL Well Study Marcellus 3H_2015_12_15 | ecosystem: Environmental > Terrestrial > Deep... | reverse complement strand
AAATAGCCTTCGTCCACATAATCAACTTTAGACCCAATTCAATGTATCAGCAGATGTTAAATATAACTGCTAATACCATTTACTGTTAGTGCGAGTTCTACCCAGTTGTTATTATCACGGATTCAGGGATAAATTTGGTAGGAGGGAAAAACAAGTTTGAAACGGACTTATCAACCCAAAAGGAGACGCCATAAGAGGGTTCATGGTTTTTTAAAGAGAATGCGCACTAAGGCCGGGCGGGAAATTATCAAACGGCGGCGCCGGAAAGGTCGTAAACGCCTGTCTGCTTAAGGCAGGCTTATCCCTTTATCCTGGGGGCAGGATGTTGTTAACTGCAGGGCGGCGTATTGTCAAGGCAAGGGATTTTCACCGAGTTTACCGTCAAGGACGCAAAATAAGCGGTAAAATATTAAAAATGTATTACGCGCCCAATATCTGTGGTCAGACCCGTTTTGGTTTTTCCATTTCCAAAAAAGTAGGCAAAGCTGTAAAGCGTAATTTATTAAAACGCCGCCTGCGAGAAATTTGTCGCAAACATTTAACTTCTTTCCAGCCGGGTTTGGATGTAGTGCTGGTAGCCAGGGAAAATGCAGTGCAAAGTAGCTATAATGAATTGGAGCAAGAAGTATTAAATTTGGGACGCTGGGGGAAAATTTTAGTTAAAAAGGAAAGCAGTGGCCTGGGTGATTAAAAAAAGTATTGTGTTCTTGATACGTTTATACCAGATATTTATATCTCCTTTCCTGGGAAAAAATTGCCGTTTTTATCCCAGTTGTTCCCAGTATACCTTGGAAGCAATCACCAGATATGGAGTGCTGCGGGGAAGTTTCCTGGCCTTCAAAAGGTTGGCACGCTGTCACCCGTGGCACCCTGGAGGTTATGACCCGCTTCGTTAAAGCCAATGTGGAGGTGAAGGCTGCCTTTTCCTAAAAAAGAGGGAAGGCAGTGGGGCTACTTGAGTATATTAATTGATTTCCTGTCACAATCAATACAATTTTTATATAATATTACCCGGACGTTAGGTATACCCAATTACGGTCTGGCTATAATTTTATTTACCATTCTCGTTAAGGTAATCCTTTTCCCTTTGACCTACAGGCAACTGCGTTTTATGAGACGGTTGCAGGAACTTCAACCCAAGATCCAGGAATTGCAAAAAAAGTATAAAGGTAACCCGCAGAAGGCCCAGCAGGCAATGATGGAATTATACCAGAAGGAGGGCGTTAATCCCCTGGGGGGATGTCTGCCTTTGCTGGTGCAAATGCCCATTCTTTTTGCTTTATTCAGTGCCCTGCGTACCTTCTTTGATCCTGTTCATCATCCAGCCTATGTAGAACTGGCTCACGCCAACTTTTTATGGATAAGCAATCTGGGACAACCGGATCCCTATATTTTACCTATTTTAGTCGCCTTGGGCACCTTTTTCCAGCAAAAGGTAAGTATGGTAAGCAGCAATCAGGACCAGACCCAGAGAACAATGCTTATTGTCATGCCACTACTAATAGGCTGGATGAGCCGGAATTTTCCAGCCGGCCTCTCTCTCTACTGGGTAACTTTTAGTTTAATGGGCATTTTAGAACAATGGTTAATACGCCGGCAACCGCAGCTGGTGAAGGAGGAAATCAGCGCCAAATGAAGGAGATTGAAACCAGCGGCAAGACTGTTGAGGAAGCCATTGAGGCAGCGCTGAGAAGTTTAGGGACCAAAAGGGAAGAAGTTGAAATTTATATTTTAGAAGAAGGCAGTAAAGGTTTTTTAGGTTTGCTGGGTTCACGCCAGGCCCGGGTAAAAGTTGTTCTGCCTGATAGCCCGGAAAAGGTGATTAATGACTTTTTAACGCGGGTCTTGAAAGCCATGAACATTGAAGCAGACATCGAAATCCGGCAGCGGGAAGGATACTTTTTTGTCAGTTTTCATGGTAAAGAGCTGGGTATCTTAATCGGCCGACGGGGCGATAACCTGGATGCCCTGCAGTATCTATGCAACCTGGCTGTAAATCGGGTATTAAAAAATAAAGTTAAGATTATCCTGGATGTAGAAGGTTATCGCAAACGACGGGAGCAAACATTAATCAATCTTGCCCGCCGCTTGTCGGCGCGGGTAAAAGCAACCGGGAAAAGGATTGTCCTTGAACCCATGAATCCCCAGGAGCGGCGCGTCATCCATACCGCACTGCAAAACGATAATGAGATCTTGACCTTTAGCGAAGGGCAGGAACCGAACCGCAAAATTGTTATTGCCTTGCGCCAATAAGTTTTTTGCGTTAAAATAGAATCACTTAGGTATTTATCTGTGGCCCAGTGATACCATAAGTATTACTGGGTCTTATTATGTGGGGAGGAAAGGAATGCTGGCCGACACCATAGCCGCAGTAGCAACCCCGCCGGGTGAAGGCGGCATCGGTATTGTACGCCTGAGCGGCAGTGATGCTGTTGCCATCGCCAGTAAAATATTTAAAACCCGCCAGGGACCGCATTTTTCTGCCAGTCGCAGCCATACCCTGCGGCTGGGAGTGATTATCGATCCCGAAACAGGGGAAACCATTGATGAGGTACTGGCATGCATAATGCGAGCCCCCCACAGTTATACAGCCGAAGATGTAGTGGAAATTAACTGCCATGGTGGTGCCCTGGCAGTAGCCAGAGTTTTACAACTTGCTTTACGCCATGGAGCCAGGCTGGCCGAGCCGGGAGAGTTTACGCGGCGTGCCTTTTTAAACGGCCGTCTCGACCTGGCCCAGGCTGAGGCTGTGCTAGATGTAATTCGCGCCAGGAGCAGCCAGGGACTCTCTGCTGCCATAGGCCAGCTAGAGGGCAAACTGTCACAAAAAATAACGGTGATAAACGATTCCCTTACCGGTGTACTGGCAGCAATTGAAGCCAGCCTGGATTTTCCCGAAGAGGTCGGCGAGGTAAGTGCCAGCGAGCTGGAGAAATTGAAACATGCCCGGGAAGAGGTATTAAAACTCTTGGCCACCTGGGAAGAAGGTCGTCTCCTTAATGAGGGCCTGAAAATAGCCATTGTTGGCCGGCCCAATGTCGGCAAGTCCAGCCTTTTAAATGCTTTATTGCGGCAGGAAAGGGCTATTGTCAGTCAGATCCCGGGTACCACCAGAGATACCATAGAAGAAACTTTACTCCTGGGCGGCTTTGCCTGCCGGCTTATCGATACGGCGGGCTTGCGGGAAACTGCCGACACGCTGGAGAGTATCGGTGTGGCGCGGACAAGGCAGGCTGTCAAGGAGGCCGACCTGGTCCTGATGGTCGTCGATCTAAGTACCGGTATCTTGGCTGAAGATAAGCGCATTCTGGAGGAAGTTACAGGTAAAAATGTAATTATTGTCGGTAATAAAGTTGACCTGATAGGTGAAAAAGAGAACGGGCTGAAAACTTTTGCCGCCAGTTACCCCTGGGTGACTATTTCTGCCAGGGAAGGTAAAGGATTGGATGAACTGGCCAGAAAGATAAGGGAGGTCGTTCTCAGCGGTAAGGTGGCAAGGACGGGGGAAGAGCCCATCCTTACCCGGGCCCGCCACCGCGACGCCCTGGAAAAATGCCTGGAGCACCTTAACGCTGCCATAGCCGCCTGGGAGAATGGTATACCCGGCGATTTAATCGCCGTTGACCTCTGGGCGGCCCGCGATTTCCTGGGTGAAATCACAGGAGCCACAGCTCGGGAGGATCTCCTGGACCGGATTTTTAGCGACTTCTGTATTGGTAAATAGATGGCAAGAACCTTATACCGCAAACGCAGTACTATCAAAAGGGTGAAAATAAATATACTGGCATTTGTTTGGCGCGAGCTAAAACAATGCCAGCAAGGAGCGAAGTTATTTTCATAGTAGAAATTAATGAAGAAAGAAGGTGAAAAGGATGTACAACGCCGGAGATTACGATGTCATTGTCATTGGCGCCGGTCATGCCGGCTGTGAAGCCGCCCTGGCAACGGCAAAGCTTGGCTGCCGTACCCTGGTGCTGACCATCAGCCTGGATAATATTGCCATGATGCCCTGCAACCCTTCGGTTGGGGGGCCGGCCAAAGGGCACCTGGTACGGGAGATTGACGCCCTGGGCGGCGCCATGGGCTTAAATACCGATCGCAGTCGCATCCAGATCCGCCGTCTCAACGGCGGTAAGGGACCGGCAGTCAGGGCCCTGCGGGCCCAGGCAGATAAAAAGCTTTACCAGCAACTGATGACCCTTAACCTGGAAAGGCAAGAGAATCTCGAAGTTAAGCAGGCTGAAGTCACCCGTCTTGTGGTGGAAAATGGCCGTGTCAAAGGTGTCTTGACCAGGACAGGAGCTTTCTTTACCTGTTCTGCTGTTGTTTTAACTACCGGCACTTATCTAAGGGGACGGATAATCATTGGCGATGTGGCCTATTCCGGCGGTCCTAACGGCCAGTTCCCGGCCATTGAACTGGCAGCGAGTTTAAAAGACCTGGGTCTCACCATGGGCCGCTTTAAGACCGGTACACCACCCAGGATCAGCAGCCGTTCCATTAACTGGGACAAGTTGATTGAGCAACCCGGTGACAGGGAGCCCTTAAATTTCTCTTTCTGGGAGGACAACAGCCACCGGCCCAATGTCTCCTGCTGGTTAACCCATACCAATGAGACAACCCATCGGATTATACGGGATAACCTGGACCGAGCGCCGCTGTTTAGCGGAATGATAGAAGGTAAAGGACCGCGCTATTGCCCGTCAATAGAAGACAAAGTGGTACGTTTTGCCGACAAACCGGCGCACCAGATCTTCCTGGAGCCAGAAGGGCTAGGAACGGAGGAGTGGTACGTCCAGGGTCTGTCCACCAGCCTGCCGGAAGACGTCCAGCTGGCCGCCCTGCACAGTATACCGGGGCTTGAAAAAGCAGAATTGATGCGGCCGGGTTATGCCATTGAGTATGATTACCTGGACCCGACCCAGCTCAAGGCAACGCTGGAATGCAAGACTATAAGTGGTTTATTCACTGCCGGACAGATCAACGGTACCTCGGGTTATGAAGAAGCCGCAGCTCAGGGGCTAATAGCGGGAATAAATGCTGCTCGTCTGGTAAAGGGAAAAGAGCCGTTTATTCTAAGGCGCGATCAGGCCTATATCGGTGTCCTTATCGATGACCTGGTAACCAGGGGTGTGACCGAACCCTACCGCATGCTTACGGCGAGGGCCGAACACCGCTTGCTGTTGCGAGAAGATAACGCCGACCTGCGCCTTGCTGCCCTGGGTTATGAAATAGGGCTTCTGGATGAAGAAAGGTACAGGAAGCTCCTGGCCAAAGAAAAAGCCATCAAAGCAGGAATAGAACTTTTACAAAAGCAGCATGTTGGTAGTAACAATGAAAACATCCAGGAAATACTCCACCGCCGCCGGGAGACGCCGCTGAAGGGAACAGCCAGCCTGGCCGATCTCCTGAAAAGGCCTGGAATAAAATATCAAGATCTAGCAGAAGCCGGCCTGGCGCCAGACCTTCCAAATGACATTGCCGGGGAAATCGAAATGATTCTCAAGTACGAAGGCTATATTGCCAAGGAAAAAGCCAAGGTAGAGCGGATGTTAAAACTGGAGGGACGGCGTTTACCAGATAATCTTAATTACCGGGAAATCCGTGGCTTATCCCGGGAGAGTATCGATCACCTGGAAAGGGTAAGACCACGTTCCCTGGGACAGGCCCTGCGTATACCAGGCGTCACACCGGCAGATATCAGTATCTTGCTAGTCTATCTAGAACAAAAAAGGCGTGAAGGTGTAAATACCTGTGCTGGATAAAAATAAAATCATAAACAACTTAAGTCAAAATACGGGCATAGATATAACGGTTGAACAAGCTGCTGCCATAAAAGCTTATATCGATCTCCTTGTAGAATCTAATCAACAGATGAACCTAACGGCTATTGTTGAGGAGGAAGAAATCTGGCGGAAACACATCCTGGATTCCCTCCTCATTTTTTGTGCCTTGGCAATTCCGACAGGTGCCAGGGTTATCGACGTTGGTACCGGCGCGGGAATACCCGGCTTTATTCTAAAAATATACCGGCCGGACCTGCAGCTTACACTTCTGGAAGCCCAACAAAAAAAGGTTAAATTCCTGGAAAAGGTAGTAAACAAGTTAGAATTAAAAGGAGTTGAATGCCTGTGGAGCCGGGCCGAAGAGGTAGGTCAAAATAAAAATTACCGGGAAAAATATAACCTGGCCGTAGCCAGGGCTGTAGCGCCTTTAAATACCCTGGCGGAATACTGCCTGCCACTGGTAAAGGTAGAAGGTTTTATGGTAGCCTATAAAGGACCGGCTGGGGAGCAAGAATTAAAGGCGGCCGCAGGGGCGATAAACCTCCTAGGAGGTGGTGCGACAAAAATATGGCAGCGTAAGCTTCCAGGGGGGGAAGAAAAACGCCTTCTTGTTATAATCAAAAAGGAAAAGGTCACTCCGCCAGCTTACCCGCGCCGCCCTGGACTGCCCGCCAAACGGCCCCTTAAGTGAAGGAAAATAAACAGGGTCGGCAGGAACCCTAACAAACATGCCGAAATAAAGAAAAAAAGTCAAGGGAGAGGTCAATCCCATGGGCAAGGTTATGGCCATTGCCAATCAAAAGGGAGGGGTTGGAAAAACTACCACAGCCGTCAATTTAAGTGCCTTTTTAGCCCAGGCAGGAAAGCAAGTGCTCCTGGTAGATATTGATCCCCAGGGTAACGCCACCAGCGGTCTGGGTGTTGATCGCCTGCACATCGAGCACTGTATCTATGATGTTATTATTAACAGCGTGCCTATAGCAGGAATCATTATTTCTACAGGAGTACCCCATCTCGACCTGGTGCCGGCAACCATTGAACTGGCAGGTGCTGAAGTTGAACTGGTGACAGCAATTGCCAGGGAGCAGAAATTAAAGAAAGCATTGCAGGACGTCAAAGATAAATATGACTACATAATTATCGACTGCCCGCCATCCCTGGGTTTGCTCACCATCAATGCTCTGACGGCCGCCGAAGGCGTCTTAATACCAATCCAGTGTGAATATTATGCCCTGGAGGGGCTGGGCCAGCTGATGAACACCATCCAGCTGGTTACCCGTCACTTAAACCCCCGCTTGAAAGTAGAAGGGGTTGTTTTGACCATGTTTGATCCACGGACCAATTTATCAATGCAGGTAGTTGATGAAATAAAAAACCACTTCCCCGAAAAAGTCTTCAAAAGCATTATCCCACGTAATGTGCGGCTAAGTGAAGCGCCAAGCTACGGCCAGCCGATAAGTCTTTATGATCCTCGTTCCCGTGGGGCCGAAGCCTATAAAGAACTGGCCCTGGAGGTGATGAACAATGGTTAAAAGAGGCCTGGGCCGGGGCCTGGAAGCTTTATTGCCTGCAATCGAAGAAAACGAAGTTCTGACCGGAGAAGTAACCCGGGTAGCAGTGGACCGGATTGTCGCCGGGCGACACCAGCCAAGGCGCGATTTTGATGCCACAAAGTTAGAGGAACTGGCACAGTCAATTAAAAGTCACGGCGTTATCCAGCCCATTGTTGTTAAGCCTATTGGAGATGAACGTTATGAACTCATTGCCGGTGAACGCCGCCTGCGGGCCTGTAAAATCGCCGGGTTAAGGGAAATACCAGCAATCATCAAAGACCTGGATGCCAGGGAAACAGCCGAAATAGCTTTGATAGAGAATTTACAGCGAGAAGATCTGAATCCTATGGAAGAAGCTGAAGCTTACCAGGCGCTAATAAACGAACATAATCTTACCCAGGAAGAAATAGCCCGTCGCGTAGGCAAAAGCCGACCGGTAATCGCCAATGCCCTGCGCCTGTTCCAGTTGCCGGAGGAAATCCAGGAAATGCTCCGGAAGAGTGAAATATCAACAGGTCATGCCAGGATAATACTGAGCTTGAAGGATAGAGAACAACAGTTAATGCTGGCAAGAAAAATCAAAGAAGAGGGGCTGGCGGTAAGGGAGACAGAAATAATTGCTAAAAAGTTGCAAGCTTCAATTGATCAACCTACAAAAAAGGAGCGCAAGAACGAAAAGGTTGATTTAGAAGTCAAGCAGCTAGAAGATAGACTACAACACATTTTAAGCACAAAGGTTAAGCTATCTCACGGGAAAAATAAAGGTAAAATAGAAATATATTATTTTGGAACTGAGGACTTAGAAAGAATTATAGCCGTATTAACCAGGAATAATGTTTCACGTGAAACATTTTAAAGTTTGCGCTCGGGCGTCTGCTGGAAAAAAGGGTGACCCGGTCTCAGGTGGAGTTTAAGAGTGGGGGCATGGTCGAGGACGAGAATGTCCGGAGCCGGCCTATGAGGCAAAGATAAGGAGGATGAAGAGATGACAACATACTGGCAAGCGAAAGGAAAGACTAATACAGAAGGTACAATTAAACTGGCCCTGGAACGCGCCAGGCAGCTGGGGCTAAAGGATGTTGTCGTTGCCTCGGCAACGGGCTACAGCGCCTTACTGTGCCTGGGAAATAATGATTTAAATATCGTTTGTGTAACCCACCAGGCCGGTTTTAAAAAACCGGGGGAAATAGAGATGGATGCGGCCACGCGCCGGCGCCTTGAGGAGGGGGGGATTAAAGTTCTGACCACCACCCACCTGATGGCCGGCCTTGACCGTGCCGTGCGTTTCGCCTTCCAGGGTATTTATCCAGCTGAAATTATTGCCAATACCCTGCGCCTCTTCGGCCAGGGCACCAAGGTGGCTGTCGAGGTTGCCGGCATGGCCCTGGATGCCGCCCTCATACCAGCAGGGGTGGATGTCATTGCCCTGGGCGGGAGCAGCGAAGGTGTAGATACGGCCCTGGTTTTACGTCCGGCCCATTCCCAGGACTTTTTCGCTACTAAAATTAAAGAGATAATTTGCAAACCAAGGGAGTTTTAAAGCAAAAGGTACCGAACGTAACCTGAAATCGGGGTGAAGAACTTGTGGGGTACGTGGGTTAATGTCCTGGCCATCCTGGCCGGTTCCCTTCTGGGAACCCTAATTGGCCGGCGTCTTTTTCAGCGCTTGCTGACAACAGTTACCCAGGCCACCGGCCTGGGTATATTGCTGGTTGGGTTGACCATGGCCATCCAGAGCCAAAATATCGTCCTGGTGATTGTCAGCCTGGTAGCCGGTGGCATTAGCGGAGAACTTTTGGATATTGAAGGGCGCTTGGCCGGACTAGGGAAGCGCCTTGAATCACTCCTTTCCCGCGGCGGCAGGGGGGAGATTACCCGAGCCTTTGTAAGCGCCAGCCTTCTCTACTGTGTCGGTGCCATGGCCATTATAGGTTCCATGGATGCAGGTTTACGCGCTAATTACAATACCCTCTATGCCAAAGCTTTACTGGACGGCATCCTGGCCGCTAGCATGAGCACCACCATGGGCTGGGGAGTAGCCCTGTCGTCCCTCCCGGTGCTTGTTTATCAGGGCAGTTTGACCCTGATGGCAACCTGGATGCAAAATTATCTAACCCCGGCTGTAGTGACCGAAATTACGGCCAGCGGTGGTCTGCTGATTATTGCCATTGCCCTAGACGTTTTAAAGATAAAAGAAATTCATGTAGGCAATCTTTTACCGGCTATTTTCTTTGCGGCCATCCTGTCACTATGGTGGCACTAAAAAAACAAACCCCTTGTCCTGTGGCTGCAGGCAAGGGGTTTGTTCAGGTCACCACATCTTTACAGCACGGGCGGCAGCCAGGGCGGCGGCGTAGACTTCCTTCACCGGCACGCCTGCGGCCAGGGCGGCCCGGCGGCAGGATTCATATTCCGGGGCTACGTTAGTGATTGCCCGGCCTTCAGGATCTTTGTAGCGACCCCACTTGACGGTTACCGGGCCGTAAGGCGTTAGCACCTCTGTTTGCTGCCGCTGGCAGACCAGGCGCTGGTCGCGGCGGAAGCGCAGGCCCAGGGTGCTGGAATGGCGGAAAATAGCTGCCGCCACTGCAGCAAGGTTGGTTTCCGGGCAGAGGGCTGTAAAGAGGACGCCGGGCCGGCCCTTTTTCATTTGCACCGGGGTAAAGTAGGCATCAACTGCTCCGGCAGCCAGGACCTGTTCCTGGAGGGCGGGGAAAAACTCGGGGTTCATGTCATCAATGGTCGTCTCAATGACCAGGCTGCTCTCGTCTCCCTCCAGCTGAGTTGAGGTGATTTCTCCCAGGGCCAGGCGCAGGAGATTGGGATGCGCTAAAGACGTCTTTCCGGCGCCAAAGCCGACGCTGATCAAATTCATGGCCGGGAAAGGACCGAAAGTTTCGGCCAGGGTGGTGATGAGGGCTGCACCGGTGGGGGTTACCAGCTCAGCTTTATCTTCGGTGCCGTAAACAGGATAACCCCGGAGCAGGTAAAGGGTGGCCGGTGCCGGTACCGGCAGTTTGCCGTGATGGCATTCGACCCATCCGGAGCCCAGGGGCAGGGGCGAGGATATAATCCGCTCAATACCCAGGAGGTGCAGACCTAGGACGGTGCCTACAATATCGATAATGGCATCGACGGCTCCAACTTCATGGAAGTGTACTTTTTCCGGACTGATGCCGTGAACCTGGCCCTCAGCTCGGGCTAGGTTATGGAAAACGGCTGTTGCTTTTTCCCGCACCGGCAGGGGCAGCGGGCTGTTGTCGATTAGCTCCAGGATATCTTTCAGGTGGCGGTGAGGGTGGCGACCGGTCACCTGCACAGCTACATCTATGGCCGCAATACCATGCTGGCTGGTCTCCCTGATCTTTAATTCCCATCCGTCCAGGGCAAGCTCTTTTAACCGCTCTACCAGTTCATCCTTGGGAAGGCCATTGGCCAGCAGGGCCCCCAGGCACATATCACCGCTGATACCGGAAAAGCAATCAAAGTAGGCAACTTTCATCTTTCTCACCCTGCTCTAATGTTTGTGCCTTACTACCCGTTCCTCCGGGCTAAGAACAGCATTCATGCTGCCGCTGCGGAAGCCTTCTAAATCCAGGGTGATATAGGTAAACCCAAGTTCGTGGAGACGGTTAACCAGCTTTTCCCTGACATTAGCATCAATGAGGAGGGCAAAGGCAGTTGGGTTTACTTCCAGGCGGGCAATGGCACCGTGGTGACGTACCCGGATTTCTCTTAGACCCAGCTGGCGTAAGAATGCTTCGGCAGCAGCTACTTGTTCCAGTTTTTCCGGCGTAATGGCCTGGCCGTAGGGGATACGGGATGAAAGGCAGGCCATTGAAGGCTTATCCCAGTTGGGCAGGTTTAAATGCCTGGCCAGCTGGCGGATCTCCTCTTTGGTCAGTCCTACTTCCTGCAGGGGGCTGCGGACACCGAATTCCCTGGCCGCCCGGCTGCCGGGGCGAAAATCGCCGCTATCATCGGCATTGGCGCCATCAACGATTACTTTCAGGCCGTATTCCCGGGCCAGTTCTTGCAGTTTAGCAAAAAGTTCCTTTTTGCAATGATAACAACGTTCCGGCGGGTTAGCAGTAAAGGCGGAATCTTCCATTTCGTTGGTATTTATTACCAAATGCTGAAGCCCAAGTTCCTGCGCCAGCCGGGTAGCGGCGTCTATTTCCACCTGGGGATAAGTGGGTGAAGCGGCCGTAACTGCCAGGACTCTGGCCGGCGTCATACTGGCTACCTTGAGTAAAAGGCTACTGTCGACACCGCCGGAATAAGCCACAAGGACGGCTTCCATGTCCGTTAAATTTTTTTGTAGGAGTTCCAGTTTGGCAGCTAAAGCATCAGGTAACATTGAAATCACCACGCTTTAAATTTTTTAAGATCAAATTTTTCTCCATGGGCCGAGAGAAATCCTGCTGGCTTAATCTTTTTCAGTGCTGAAAAAAATTGCCGGTTTACTAAATTTAGGCGCGCAAATGAAATACGCGCAGGAAAATGGCATTTCATGTGGAAATAAATCTTTTGCTGTAATTTAGTAGGGAGGATTTAACTTTGGCGGTACTGACTTCTTTATTGGCACCCTATAATATCCCTATCCTCCTGGGGCTGGCCCTCCTGCAACTTTTTATTATCTTTTTTCTCTGGTATAACCATGCTGAGGTTAGGCGCCTGGAGGGACGCATCAAGCGTTTGATTGAAACCGGCGAAGGCCACGACCTGACCGCCGTTCTGGAGCGCTTCCACGACGTGGGGCAGATAAAGAAGGCCCTTGACCAGGTGCAGGAAAAGGTAGCCGACCTTCAGGTGGGTTTGGAGAAAAGTTTTAGCCGCATAGGTTTGATCCGCTTTAATGCCTTTCCAGATACGGGTAGTGATTTGAGTTTTGCCCTGGCACTCCTTAACCGGGAAGCCAATGGTTTTATCCTCACCAGTCTTTATGCCCGGGACGAGACCCGTGTCTTTATTAAACCCGTTCACAGCGGGCGTTCTACTTACCGCTTAAGCGAAGAGGAAGAAAAGGCCCTGGCCATGGCCCTGGGCCTGCTATCCCCGGGAGAGGCAGCCAGTTAGGGGGAACTGGGTTTGCAGGGTATCCGGCGTGATCGTTATTTTACGCTGATGCTTGTCCCGGAAGGGCGGAGAATTTATCGCTTTTTTCTCCCGGCGTGGTTTTTCCAGGTCGCAGTCGTACTGGCCATATTGCTTATCATAGCCTTAATTGCAGCTATAGGAGCAGTATACCACCTGCAAAAAAGGGTTGCCGAGCTTAGAGCTGTTGACCAGATCAACGCCAGGCAGGCCGCTCAGATTCTGCAGCTGGAGGAACAGGCCAGGGCTTTGCAGGAAAAGATTCAGGGCATCGACGAACTGGACGCCCGGGTAAGATCCTTGCTTGGCCTGGGCCAGGGTGGCGGGGAGCGCCCCGGCGTAGCTTCCCGGGGCGGTCGTTTAAGACCAGGAGAACAGGAACAAACTTTAAAGCAGGTACGTTTAATCCTTAGCAGCGTCGCCCGGGACACTCCTCGCCAGGAGGTTAAAATAAAAGAACTGGCCCGGGAAATGGAGCAGCACCTGGCTTACCTGGCAGCACTGCCCTCTCACTGGCCGGTACGAGGGCCGGTTTCTTCCCCCTTTGGCTACCGGGATTCCCCCTTTGGCCGGCGAGAAGAATTTCATGACGGTATTGATATTGCCGCTGCCTATGGCGCGGAGGTTCAGGCTGCCGGCAACGGTCGGGTAGTTTTCGCGGGCTGGATGCCAATTTACGGACGTACTATTGTTATTGATCACGGCTATGGTTTAACCAGTATGTATGGTCATAATTCTGAACTCTTAGTTAAAATAGGGGAACAGGTAGCGAGGAGCCAGCCTATTGCCAGGGTGGGCAGCAGCGGCCGCAGTACTGGTCCCCACCTGCACTTTCAAGTGAAACTGAATGACCAGCTACAGGATCCCTTAAAATATCTTACAGGAGGAGAGGGTGCCGGAAGTGCTGGGGAGAAAGAATGACAATGTTGCGGCAACGGTAGACACGGTCATTGGTAAGGGAGCTAAAATAACCGGGAAACTGGTGGCCGAAGGAGCCGTCCGCATCGACGGCGATTTTGAAGGTGAGGTAAGTACCGAGGGTGACCTGGTGGTCGGGGAAAGCGGCCAGGTGGTAGCCACGGTCAGGGCGCGTAACCTGCTGGTGGTAGGAACCATCAAAGGTGATGTGGCCGCCACAGGGCAACTGGAAATTGCCCCGACGGGTAAAGTAGAGGGCGACGTCCAGACGGCGCGGCTAATTGTCGAACCCGGCGGTTTGCTCCAGGGCCACTGCCAGATGCCAGTACCGGCGGATGCCTAGCCTGGAATGAGCTTATCCAGGGTAGGTATGGCCGGCCCCCCTGGAATTGCTGTGCCTCCGGCCAGGAGAATACATAGTCACATATAAATAAGGGAAAAGCTATTACTACTTCTTTTTCCGGGGGTTATAACCGCATGCTCTTTAAAAACCGCCACGATGCCGGTTGCCGGCTGGCCAGGGCCTTGCAGGACTACCGGGGCCGGCAACCCCTGGTGCTGGCTATACCCAGGGGCGGGGTGGTAGTCGCTGCGCCCATGGTCGCGGCCCTGGCAGGAGAACTGGATTTGATTATTTCCCGCAAAGTGGGCTTGCCGGGCAGTCCAGAACTGGCCGTAGCCGCTGTGGCGCCAGATGGTACAGTTTTATATAACGAATCCGTTATGCGTTCTTTAAACCTGGTACCGGCCGATCTTAAATCCTTCATCGAGGGTGAAGTGGCGGAAATCAAACGGCGGCTGGAGGTTTACCGGGGTCACGCCGGTGAACCGGAAATCACAGGAAGAGTTGTTATTGTAGTAGATGACGGGGTCGCCACCGGCCTGACTACCGAGGCGGCCCTGCGGTCGGTTAAGCAGGCCAATCCCGCCAGGCTGGTCCTGGCCGTGCCGGTGGCCCCGCCGGAGACTGCGGAACGCCTGCGGTCTTTAGTAGACGATTTAATCTGCCTGGCAACTCCGGTACCCTTTTACGCCGTTGGCCAGTTCTATGAAGATTTCAGCCAGGTTTCCGACGATGAGGTAAAAAATATTTTAAAGAAATACAAACGTACTTTTTAATTCTACTGCAGGCCCCGGGCAACGGCAATATTGCGATGCTTGTAAACCAGGCACACGCCTTGGTAAATGGAGCTGGCAATTTGCTGGGCCATGCGCATGACAATGGACAGGCGGGTATTCTGGAGGACAAAATATTCCATGTAGCCGCCGACGTTGACGATGCCCGTAAAGTGAATGTCTCCCACAGCAGGGAGATTTTTATTGACCCCGGCGCCTGGTTTTAAAGCCCCCGGGGCCAGGGTAATAGCACCGACATTTTCCGCCTGTCCCAGGCAGGCATCAACGGCGATGATTATGGGATCAGGATGGTTGGTCTTAATATAGGCCAGTTTCTCCGTCAGGTTGCTGGCATGAACTGGTTCATCCAGGGTTCCGTATACGGCAAAGGGTAAATTGGGCATATGCAAAAGATTGGTACCCACCAGAGGGCCCAGGCAGTCACCCGTTGAACGATCAGTTCCGATGCAAACGACGACAAGAGGTTGTTTGCCCTCGGGATTAAGTTCCTGCAGGTGACTGGCCAGAATCTGGCTTAATTTTTCCACCGCCAGGGGGTCCTGGTAGTAATATTTAATTTTCGCAGGCGGCATTGCCTCAGGCTGATTAGAGGTGAAAAAAGGTAATAGAGCCATACCTTACCTCCTGAGAAACCTTGTGCCTAGAGTATATGCCGGTTTCTGCTTTTTTATACTATTAGACGCCCCTCCCGGCATATTAATGTACAAAGGTTGCGGGAAGGGTGGTCGTGATCCTTAAGGATGAACTGGCAGTAGCTATAGCTGTCGTGGGAACTATGGTCGGCGCCGGTTTTGCTTCCGGCCAGGAACTGGTCCAGTTTTTCGTGATGCTGGGGTCGGAGGCCCCGGCGGCCGTAATGTTAATGGGGACGCTATTAATCCTGGCTGCCAGCCAAGTACGCCGCCTGGCGTTGAAATGGCGTACTAATTCTTACCGAGATTTCCTGGTAGTGCTCCTCGGAAAATGGGAAAAACCGGCTGATATGGTCACTGGTGCCTTTCTGTTCGGCGGTCTGGCTATTATGCTGGCCGGGTCCGGGGCCGTAGTCAAAGAGCATTTTGGCCTCGCACCCCTCACCGGAATCATCGCCTGTGGCGTCCTGGCTTTCCTGGCCAGCTTGGGCAAGGGCCACGGTTTCTTGCTTTTAAATGCCCTTATGGTACCGGTTATGATGGTAATTATAATTGTAGCCGCTTTAATTGCCGTTTTCTCCCAGCCGGGGCCATTCCATGTTTCCCCACCTGCATCACCAGGGGGGCTCATCAGCAGTAACTGGATCCTCAACGCTTGCCTTTACGTTACATATAATATGGCAGGAGTTGCGGTTTTACTAACCTCTCTGCCGGCTTCCCGCAAGGGGGTCCTGGGGGCGGGCGTGGGCGGGCTTTTTTTAGGAGGCCTGGCGTACTTACTGGTGAAAGCCCTAAGAGGCTTGAGTCCTGCGGGCCTGCAGGCAGAACTGCCCTTGTTGTACCTGGTGTCCGGCCTGCAACCCGGGCTGGTTCACCTTTATGCCCTGGCCCTCTGGTTGGCAGTAGTGACGACGGCGGCGAGTAATCTTTACGGACTGGCGACAAGGTTGGGTCAAATTCCCGCCCTTCCAACCTGGCGAGCAGCGTTGCTAATGCTTATCCTTGCTTTACCGGTGGCCACCTGTGGTTTTATCAACCTGGTGAGCTGGATTTACCCTTTTTTCGGTTACATAGGCCTGTTTTTGCTGCTCCTTGCCTTGGTATGTCGTCTGTAAAATTCAGGACAGGCAGGATTTTAGCTTTTGTTTGTAGAAAAAATCTCTAAAAACCCCTGGAGGGAGTGAATGATTATGAAGGCAGACCACCCAGGAAACTGGAGCTGGGGGTGGTCGCGCACAGTACTGGTATTATTGCTACTGGTGCTAGCTGTGCTTAACAGTGGTTGTTTCAACAAACCCAAACCTGCTATCCAGGATTTGCCCGGCAAAACTGCCAAAGGAAGACGTCCATTATTAGTTGATAGAGAATTGAGCCAGGTTTTGGTGTATTACCTGACCCAGGATGGTTCTTATCTGGTACCAGTTACGATTACCTTTACCCCCACTCGCGAAGTAGCTAAAGTAGCGGTGGAAAAACTCCTCGCCGGTCCCCAGGTGGATGGTTTAAAAGAAGTAATGCCCGATGGCGTAAAGCTACGGGATATTTATATTTTAGATGACCAGCAGACGGTATATGTAGATTTAACTAAAGAATTTTTGCAGATGGAGGATAATGGACAGGCAGAAAGGGCTATTAAAGCCCTGGTTTTAACTTTGACCAGTCTGGATAATGCTCGCTACGTGCAGGTTCTGATCGAGGGGCAGACTGTACCGGAGGTTGGCGGGGTAAAGCTTGATACACCTCTTGCTCGGCCGGCAACAATTAACAGCCTCTTAAAAAAAGATAACCAGCAGGGCGTTCAGGTCTATTTTAATGACGCCAGCGCCAGATTTCTGGTGCCGGTTACAGTGGCGCTGCCGCCCGGAGCTGCGGGAAACGATCTGCCCCGGGCGGCTGTGCTGGCCCTGCTGGCAGGGCCGCCGCCGGACAGCAACCTGGTACGGACCATCTGGCCCGGGACCAGGCTCCTGGATCTGAAGATTGAGCACGGGTTGGCCACTGTAAATTTCAGTCGCGAAGTAACAGGCTATGGCGGGGGTACGTCGGCCGAAACAGCCCTCCTTGATTCCCTCCTTTTTACCTTAACCCAGTTCCCGGAGATTGACAGGGTGCAGCTGTTGATTGAGGGGCAGAAACGTGAATATTTACCCGAGGGCTCAGCTATTGACAAACCCCTGTCCCGGCCGGAGCAGTTAAATTTTCTTAAATACTAGTGGAGATTGATGGGTATACGCCGCTGCCGCTGGTTTTCCGCCTTGGGCAGGCGGACCTCCAGGATACCGTTTTTATAAGTCGCCGTCGCTTTTTCCGGTTCTACCTTGGCCGGCAGGCTGACGGTCCGGGCAAAGGTACCGTAAAAGCGCTCGGCGCGGTGATAATCCTGTTCCCCTGTTTCTTCGCTGCGGCGAATTTCACCCCGAATGGCAAGGGTATCCTCGGTGGCGGTGATTTCTACATCGTCCCTGGAAGTCAGGCCCGGTAATTCTACTGTGGCTACCACTTCCCTTTCGGTCTGGTAAATGTCAAAGCGGGGGCCGATTTCCCAGAAGCCGGGCATGAAGTTACGGAACAAGGCCTCGCGGATATCGGCCAGTTCGCGCCAGGGGCGCCATGGACCAATACTCATGGAAAAACCTCCTTTGGCAAGTCTTCTTAAGCTATATTTTCTAACCAGCAGCCGGAGTTTATAACCCGGCGTGGGAAAGTGGGAAAACTTTATGCGGAACTGGTACGCTGTACCGGTTCCACATTTTTAGCTTATGGTTATAATAACCTTAGTTTGTTTTGTAAGAGCGCAGTTTTCTTACATTGCGTTTGGAGGATTGCAGCAAGTAACCATGGAACAGCCCCAAAGCCTTTTGCGGCAATTACCGGCAGTAGACCAGATCCTGCGGCACCCGCTGCTCCGTGAATTATCCCAAACGGACCATAACCTGGTGGTTGCCTGTACTCGCCAGGTCCTGACCAGCTGGCGGGAGAAAGTACTGACCGCAGGAATTGAGCCGCCTGGTCTGGAAGAATTGGCGCGGGAAATAAAGAACAGGTATGAAGCCAGCAGCCGTAGCAGCTTGCGGGCGGTCATTAATGCTACCGGGGTTGTTTTACACACCAACCTGGGCCGAGCTGTTTTAAGCCAAGCGGCAGCGGAAGCAGCCCTGATGGCGGCCCGGCGCTATACCAATCTGGAATTTAACTTGGAGTCGGGACAACGTGGTAATCGTTATGAACATGTGGCCGGTTTGCTCAAGGAGCTGACCGGTGCCGAAGCAGCCCTGGTGGTTAACAACAACGCTGCTGCCGTATATTTAAGCCTGGCCGCCCTGGCTGCCGGCAAGGAGACCATTATTTCCCGGGGTCAGCTGGTGGAAATCGGCGGTTCCTTCCGGGTACCGGATGTTATGGCCCAGAGCGGTACCAGGCTGGTGGAAGTGGGTACTACCAATAAAACCTACCTGCAGGACTATGAAGCGGCCATGGGACCGGATACAGCTCTGCTTCTCAAGGTTCACCCCAGTAATTATCGCATCCAGGGTTTTACCCATGAAGTGACTACGGCCGAACTGGTTGACCTGGGTCGGCGCCGGCAGGTACCCGTCATGGAGGACCTGGGCAGCGGTTTTCTGGTGGACTTGGAGAACTACGGTATTACCGGCGAACCGACTGTTCAGGCCGAAATTAAACAGGGGGTAGACCTCTTAACCTTCAGCGGGGATAAATTGCTGGGCGGGCCCCAGGCCGGGATTATCCTGGGTCGGCGGGAGCTGGTGGCCACTATTGCCCGCCATCCTTTAACTCGCGCCCTGCGGGTTGATAAAATGACTCTGGCTGCCCTTGAGGCAACCTTGCGGGCTTATCGCAACCCGGACCGGGCCGTCCGGGAGATCCCTACCCTGGCTGCCCTGGTAGCCCGGCCGGAGGACTTGCGGCGCCGGGCGGAACAGCTGCAGGCCTTGCTGGCGGAAGTGCTGGGTTCCCGGGCGCGGGTAGGCATAAAAGCAATCACCTCCCAGGCCGGAGGCGGTTCCCTGCCGTTAACCGAACTGCCGTCCTGGGGCGTAACCGTTGCGCCGGCCCAGGTTACGGTAGAAGAACTGGCCAGGCGCCTGCGGCAAATTGACCCCCCGGTCCTGGTGCGGGTTCAGGAAGATACCTTAATCCTCGACGTCCGCACCCTCCTGCCCGGTGAAAGTGAAGAACTGGCTCGCGCCCTGGTAGAGGCCCTCGATGGGATTAACGACCCCACCGGGGAAACCTGAAAAAGTGGGCCAGAGCTATGCACTGGAGGGTACAGGCGGAAGGCGACTTGGTTCGAGGCGATAGCAAACTCAGCGAAGCCGAAGAGAGGCGGCGGTGAACGGGAGGGGGAGCGTAACGCAGCTTTAGGAACGAGAAGTATCACCCTCCGCCACCCCCGCCGCCGAGCAAGGCTGAGCGTCAAGTTTGCTAGCCGAGAACCACGAGCCAGCTAATAATCGCCTAATTTTGTAGATCCCTTTGGAGGAGCGTATGTTTGGTGGAATATATTATTGTCGGGACAGCCGGTCATGTCGACCACGGCAAGACGGTACTGGTCAAGGCCTTAACCGGCGTTGATACAGACCGGCTCAAAGAAGAAAAGGAACGCGGCATATCCATTGAGCTGGGGTTTGCTCCCCTGACTTTACCCAGCGGGCGCCAGTTAGGCCTGGTGGATGTACCCGGCCATGAACGCTTTATTCGCCAGATGCTGGCCGGTGTCGGCGGTATGGACCTGGTCATGCTGGTGGTGGCGGCCGACGAAGGGGTGATGCCCCAGACCAGGGAACACCTGGCCATTATTGACCTGCTGCAGATCAAGCAGGGTATCATCGTGGTTACGAAAATCGACCTGGTGGATGCCGAGTGGCTGGAACTGGTCCGGGAAGAAGTGCGCCAGGTCGTTCAGGGGACGGTGCTGGCTGAGGCCCCCATCATCCCTGTGTCCGCTCTGACCGGCGAAGGGATACCCGAACTCCTGGCCCGGCTGGATGCCCTGGCGGCAGCAACGCCAACCCGGCCGGCACAAGGAAGGGTAAGGCTCCCCATCGATCGGGTTTTTTCCATTACCGGTTTTGGCACAGTAGTTACCGGCACCCTCTGGTCGGGAACCATCCGCGTAGGAGACGACCTGGAGGTCCAGCCGGAAGGTATAAAAACCAAGGTTCGCAACCTCCAGGTTCATGGTAAGAATGTTAAAGAAGCCCTGGCCGGCCAGCGAGTAGCCGTAAATTTAGCCGGCATAGAAAAGGAGGCCGTTAGCCGGGGCAGCTCCCTTCTAACTCCAGGCTTTTTACGTCCAACCTATCGCCTGGATGCCAGTTTTAAGCTTCTGGCAGGCGCCCGTACCCTGGCCAACCGCAGCCGCATCCGTTTTTACCTGGGCACGGCCGAGGTTTTAGGGAGAATTATCCTCCTTGATCGAAACGAATTAAAGGGCGGGGAAAAGGCCTTTGTCCAGCTGCTCATGGAGGAGCCGGTGGTGGCTACGCGGGCCGATCGCTTTATCTTGCGCAGCTATTCGCCTATGCAAACCATTGGCGGCGGGCTGATCATTGACCCGGCGCCCCCCCGGCATCGCCGCTTTGAGCCATCCGTCCTGGCTTCCTTAGAGAAACGCCTGGAAGGTTCGCCCCAAGAAATCCTGGCGCAGGTTGTCCAGGAGCACCGGGATGGCCTGGACTGGCAGGAAGCGGCAGCCAGGGCGGCTTTAACGCCGCAAGAAACCAGGAAATTGTTGCATGAAATGGCTGCTGCGGGACAGCTCACCTTGCTTGCTGCTGATAACGAACTGTACGCAGTGAACAATGAGCGCATGACTGCGTGGTGGCAGGCGGCGGTACGGGCCCTGGCTGATTTTCACCGCCAGTATCCCCTGCGCCCCGGCCTGGGGAGGGAAGAATTGCGTTCCCGTTATTTCTCCCACCTGCCGGCGCGGGTTTTTCAAGCCTTGCTGGAACGATGGTCCCAGGAAGGCCGTATTCAGCTGACGGCAAGTAACGTGGCCCTGTCTGATTTTAAGCCCGAGATTAGCCCCCGGCAAAGAGAACTTTTACAGGCCCTGGCAGAGTGTTATCGGTCGGCTCGCTGGCAGCCGCCGGGTTTTAATGAAGTAGCAGCTGCTTATAACCTGGCCCCGGCAGAGCTGGAAGAGCTCCTTCACTACCTGACGCGGGAAGGAGTTTTGGTTAAAATCAACGACGAATTTTACTGGCACCGGGAGGCCTTTGAAGAGGCCGTGGCGGTAGTGAAAAAATTAAGCCTCGCCGGCCCCTTCGGCCTGGCTGAAGTAAGGGACGCCCTGGGCAGCTCCCGCAAATATGTACTGCCCTTTTTAGAGTACCTGGACCGGATAAAACTTACCCGGCGTCAGGGGGACAGGCGAATGGTTATTGCCAATTGACAGTTATTCAAAGGCAGGTTTATAATAAATTCAAATGTGCCTGTCAACGGCAAAAAAATTGGAGGAGGTCCTTTAAAGTGGGGAGGATTAAAAAAGTTGCCCTGTTTACCGTGGCCTTGCTCTTGGCAGCGGCAATAATCGCCGGTTGCGGCCAGCAAAAATCAGGGGCGGAAAAACAGGGGGCTTCCGGCGGCGATACCATTAATATCGGCGTCAACTATGAACTCTCAGGCGATGTAGCTACTTATGGTACTAATTCTAAGGACGCCATCCTGCTGGCCTTTGAAGAAATCAACCAGAACGGCGGTGTCCTGGGTGGCAAGAAGTTCAACCCTATCGTGCTGGACAATGGCGGTAAAAGAGAAGAAGCCATGAGTGCGGCTGCGAAATTGATTACGGAGAATAAAGTCGTCGCCCTCCTGGGCCCGGCTACTTCCGGTGCCACCATGGCGGCGGCGACCATGGCTACTAAATATAAAGTACCTATTATTAGTCCCTCAGCGACGAATCCAGATGTAACTGTCGATCCCCAGACCAAGAAAGTGCGCGACTACGTGTTCCGTGTCTGCTTTATCGATCCCACCCAGGCCATTGTGGGCGCGGAATTCGCCATCAAAGATCTTGGAGCTAAAAAGGCTGCCATTATTTACAGCAACTCTGATGAGTACAGCAAGGGTTTATATAAGGTATTTAAAGAGGAATTCGTTAAAAACGGCGGCCAGGTTGTGGCGGAAGAGAGCTTTAATTCCGGCGATCAGGATTTCCGTCCCGCCCTTACCAGGATTAAGGATGCCGGTGTCGACCTGATTTATGTTCCGGCCTATTACGGTGACGTGGGCAAGATTGTTAACCAGGCGCGGGAACTGGAAATAAAGGTTCCCATGCTTGGTGCTGACGGGTGGGATTCTCCCAAACTGGCTGAGTACGCCGGCGGGGCAGCGAACCTGAATAATACTTACTTTACCAACCATTACGCTGCCAGTGATCCCAACCCGCGACTTCAGGCCTTTATTAAAGCTTTTAAGGCCAAATACAACAGGGAACCGGACGCCTTTGCTGCCCTCGCTTATGATACAGCTTACCTGCTGGCCGATGCTATCAATCGGGCCGGGTCGGCCGATCCGGAGGCCATCCGCAATGCCCTGGCCAGTACGAAGAATTTTGACGGCATTACCAGTAAGATTACCATTGATGAAAACCACAACCCGGTTAAAGATGTAGCCATTATTGCCATGGTAGACGGCAAGCAAACGCTAAAGAAAAAGATTACCCATTAAAATCCTGGCCTAAAAAGGTGCCAGACCAACCAATGGGGGGGTTCTAACCCCCTCATTGGAGTTTATTTTAGGGCAGAGTTGGGAGTTGGCAGCATGGCCGTATTTCTCCAGCAGATAATCAACGGGCTGTCCCTGGGCAGCATCTATGCCCTCATTGCCTTGGGCTATACCATGGTTTATGGTATCATCCAGTTGATTAATTTTGCCCATGGCGACATTTTAATGGTGGGCGCTTATATTGCCTTTTTTGTGGTAGTTTATCTCAAATTAAATATCTGGCTGGCCTTTATCATTTCCATGATCGGTACTGCTATCCTGGGGGTTCTCATTGAGCGGGTCGCCTATAGACCTTTACGTAACGCTGGCCGCCTGGCACCCTTGATTACAGCAATCGGCGTGTCCCTATTTCTGGAGAACGGGGGCCTGATGGTCCTGGGAACCGAAATTCGTTCCTATCCGGCGGGGCTGATCACCAGCGCCCAACTGCCTTTGGCGATATTTGGCATAAAACTGACAGCCACCACCCTGCAGCTTTTAATTCTAGCCATTACAATCGCAATGATGGTCATATTGCAGTATATTGTCCATTATACCTGGGCCGGTAAAGCCATGCGGGCCGTCTCCTACGACCCGGATGCTGCCAGGCTCATGGGAATTAATGTTGATAACACTATTTCCCTGACCTTCGCCATAGGGTCGACCTTTGCGGCCGTGGCCGGGGTCCTGCTGGGGCTCTATTACAACACCATTCAGCCCTTAATGGGTATTATGCCCGGTTTAAAGGCCTTCGTGGCGGCGGTTATTGGCGGCATCGGCCTGATTCCCGGCGCCATGGTGGGGGGCTTTGCCCTGGGTATTTTTGAAACCATGGTCAGCGGTTACTGGAGCAGTAAATTACGGGACCCCATTGTGTTTCTCCTCCTTATCTTAATCCTGCTGGTCAAGCCGTCCGGCCTGCTGGGAAAGAACAATACTGAAAAGGTGTAGGTGAAACAGGTGCGATTTAGCAAAAAAAATCTAATCTCCCTGGCCGGCGCAATCCTAATTTATTTTTTGGTATACTGGCTGCAAGCAGCGGGTGTAATCAGTGCCTTCCAGGAGATTAATTTAATGATGATGGGGATCAATATTATCCTGGCAGTCAGCCTTAATCTCATTGTGGGCTTTACCGGCCAGTTGGCCCTTGGCCATGCAGGCTTTATGGCCGTGGGTGCCTATGTGTCCGCTATTCTGACTACCAACTTGGGCCAGCCTTTTCCGGTGGCTATCCTGGCCGGAGCCTGCGCGGCGGCCGTTGCCGGGATTATCATCGGGTTGCCCACCTTGCGCTTGCGGGGAGATTACCTGGCTATCGCCACTCTGGGGTTTGGAGAAATTATCCGGGGAGCAGCCAACAATATTAACTATATCGGCGGCGCCGCCGGGATGATTGGTATTCCCCAATTGACCAATTGGACCTGGCTTTACCTGATGATGGTCCTGACCATCCTGGTTATTGTCAATTTCCTTAATTCTACCCACGGGCGGGCCTGTGTGGCTATCCGGGAAAATGAGATTGCCGCCGAAACCATGGGCATCAACACCACTTACTATAAAGTCCTGGCCTTTGCCATAGGCGCCTTTTTTGCCGGGATTGCTGGGGCCCTTTATGCCCATTATTTTTACCTCATCCAGCCGACCACTTTTACCTTTTTCCGTTCCTTTGACATTCTGGTCATGGTAGTTTTTGGCGGTCTGGGAAGCGTCACCGGCTCCATCATTGCTGCGGCAGCCATCACCCTTATTAACGCCGCCCTCCAGGACCTGGCCGTTTTAAGGATGGTTATCTACGCCGTACTATTGATTGTCATCATGGTTTTCCGCCCCCAGGGTTTAATGGGTAACAAGGAACTTACCCTGGACCGCTGGGTGCCGAAACGAGGTGAAGCCAGTGGCTCTGCTGGAAACTAAGGAATTGACAATTTCCTTTGGCGGCCTGATGGCGGTAGCCAATGTGAACCTGCGTTTACAGCAGGGAGAACTGGTAGGCCTGATCGGCCCCAACGGAGCGGGAAAAACGACGATTTTCAACCTGCTGACCGGTGTTTACCGCCCCACCAGGGGAGAGATTATTTTTAACGGCCGCAGTCTGGTAGGACTGAAACCCTATCAAATTACCCAGCAAGGGATTGCCAGAACTTTCCAGAATATCCGCCTTTTCGGCAATCTGAGTGTCCTTGACAATATCCGGATAGCTTACCACTGGCACAGCCGTTATGGCGTACTTGACGCCATTCTACGCCTGCCTTCCTATCACCGGGGCGAGGCGGAGGTACTGGCACGGAGCCAGGAACTGCTGCGGATATTTAAACTGGAACCCTATCAAAATGAAAAAGCCAAAAATCTGCCTTACGGCGAGCAGCGCCGGTTGGAGATTGCCCGCGCCCTGGCGGCACGCCCTAAACTCCTTTTGCTCGACGAGCCGGCAGCCGGGATGAACCCTCAGGAAACAAAGGGATTAATGACTTTGATCAACTGGATACGACAGGAGTTTGACCTGACGATTTTATTAATCGAGCACGACATGTCCCTGGTGATGGGTATTTGTGAGCGCATCTATGTCTTGGATTACGGCCAGGTTATTGCCGAGGGACCGCCGGAGGCCATTCGCAACAACGAGCGGGTTATTGAAGCTTACCTGGGACGGGAGGTGAACGGTGTTGCTCCTCAAGGTGGAAAATCTTAATGTCTATTACGGCGCCATCCATGCCCTGAAGGGTATTTCCCTGGAAGTAAATGAAGGCGAAATTGTAACCCTGATCGGGGCTAATGGTGCCGGTAAAAGTACTACCTTGAAAACAATTTCTGGTCTTTTACGGCCCCAGAGCGGTACCATTACCTACCAGGGCCAGAATATTAACGGCTTGCCGGCCCAGGCCATAGTAAAGATGGGCATTTCCCAGGTGCCGGAAGGCCGGAGGATTTTCCCCAATCTCACAGTAAGGGAAAATTTGGAGCTAGGTGCCTACCTGCACCGGGACCGGGAAGGAATAAATAAAAGTATACAGGAAGTTTTCCGGCGCTTTCCCCGTCTCAAGGAACGCCAGAAACAATTGGCCGGTACCTTAAGCGGCGGTGAACAGCAGATGCTGGCCATCGGCCGGGCGCTGATGTCCAGGCCAAAACTTATGCTACTGGATGAGCCGTCCATGGGCCTGGCACCTATCCTGGTGCAGGAAATCTTTAATATCATCAGGGAGATTAACGAGCAGGGAACGACGATTTTACTGGTAGAGCAGAACGCCAACATAGCCTTGAGCGTGGCCCACCGCGGTTATGTTTTAGAGACGGGACGGATAACCCTGACAGGCAACGCCGCCGATCTGGCCAGCAGTGAAGCCATCAAAAAGGCCTACCTGGGCGGCTAAATTTGCAAGCCAGGCAGGTTGCTTGACTTAGCCAGCCGGCGGTCGTATAATAGCGTGGGAGTGGATCGGGCCTGGTGGCCTGCCTGGACTTCAAATCCAGCCGGCGCGCGGGTGAGGCCCGGGCGCGGTGGGTTCGATTCCCACACACTCCCGCCAGAAGTGGAGATTTAACTAGGGTCGTACTATTCGCGCCATTTATGTCGCGGGCCGGGTTTTGCTTAAAAACAGGGAAGGAGGTTCAAACTGTGGCTGTTCTGGAAGTAGTCATAGCCCCCGTGGGAACAGGCAGCACCAGCATCAGCCAGTATGTGGCCGATGCCCACAGGGTCCTGCAGGAAACACCGGGAATCAAGTACCAATTAACACCTATGGGCACTATTGTCGAAGGAGAACTAGAAGTATTATTTCCCCTGCTGGCGCGGCTGCATGAGGTACCTTTCGAAAAGGGCGCCCGGCGTTCTATGACCATTATCCGCATTGACGACCGGCGCGATAAGGAATTGACTATGGAAGGAAAAGTTAAATCGGTAGAAGAAAAACTGAAGCAGGTAAAAGATTAATTCCTCTATAATGTGCTGAGGCCGGACCTTTATTCTTTTTGCTATTATCTGTTGGAAGGAAAAGGGTTTAATATAGAGAAAAAGATGGTATTCCGCTGGCTTTTGTACTATTTTCTTTACAAAGCCCCTTTAACCGATTATAATGATAAACATGATGGGTATTAGACCTTTTTTAGGAGGTGAATCCTGTGGCCACCATTACCAAGGAAATGAGCATTACAGAAGTAGTCAGCAAGTACCCGCAGACTGTGCCGGTTTTTATGGAGCATGGGATGGGTTGCCTGGGCTGCGCGGCGGCACGTTTTGAAAATATCGAGCAAGGAGCCATGGCCCACGGTATTGATGTTGATAACCTTGTTGCCGACCTGAATAAGGTAGTAAACAAAGAGGCTAAGGAAGGCTAAAGTAGATTTTCGGGTAAATCGCTCTTTATAACCCATAAAGAGCGATTTTTTTATAAAGGGGGGAGAGGCGCGGTGGGGTGCCCGACGGATCGTTCTTTCTGTGAGCTGGTGGTGGCCCTATCGACCATTCTGGATGTCGAAGAAGAAACCAAACTGTACCATGCCTGGCGGGTAGCCCTCGTGGCCAGGGAGCTGGCACAAAAAGTTTTGCCCGGCCAGGCAACGCCGGTTTTTTATGCCGGCCTGCTCCACGACATCGGTGGTATGGGTCTGGACGACCACCTGGTCCACCTTGTTCTTAAGGCTGGGGCCCGGCAAAACCCGGAAATCAGGGCTCACCCTGCTAGAGGGGCGGCCATGGTAGCGGCTATTCCCGGCCTGGGCGAGGAAGTGGCCGCCATAATCCGGGACCACCATGAGCGCTGGGACGGATCCGGCTACCCCCGGGGCCTGAAGGGTGAGGCCATCGTTCCTGGTGCCCTGCTGCTGGGGCTGGCCGATGAATTTGATCTAACCTTGCGCGCTTACCCGGGCAGCGATTGGTCTACCGTAAGGAAGGCTCTGGCCCGGACGGCCCGGGGGGCCTTTCCCCCGGAACTGTTCGCAGCTCTCGATAGTTTAATGGCAGGTTCGTTATTTACGGAAGTGGCTACCAATACTTCTCTAGAGTTAAAGATGTTCCGGATAATTTTAGACCTGCCGCCCGTAAACTTTCATGTTGATGAACCGATGAAAATTACTATCAACCTTTTTGCCCAGATAATCGACGCCAAACATGCTTATACGGCCGGTCATTCCCGGCGGGTGGCCAGCTACGCCATGCGGCTGGCCCGCTGCCTGGGCTTTAGTGAAGAGGCAATCCAGCGTCTGGAAATTGCCGGGCTCCTCCATGATTTTGGCAAAATTGCCGTTCCCCGGGCTATTTTAGATAAACCGGGGCGACTCGATGCCAGGGAATTAAAGATAGTACGCCAGCATCCGGTACGGACGATAGATTTATTGACCAGTGTTACAAGTTTGAAAGATATAGCCCATGACGCCGGACTGCATCACGAACGTTATGATGGCAAGGGTTATCCATATGGCCTGCATGATGGGGAAATTCCCCTGGGGGCCCGCATCATAGCCCTGGCCGATGCCTTTGATGCTATGACTTCCTTAAGACCCTACCAGCCAACCCGGACTCCTGAAGAAGCACTGGCTATTTTAAACCGGGGTAGTGGCAGCCAGTTTGACCCGGCAGTTGTGGCCGTAGCCCCATGTTTGCTTACATAACTGATGATGGTGGTGATGGCCATGCGTTCTTTAAGCTGGAAGATCGCCTTAAATTTTTTAGTCCTGCTCTTTTTGACCCTGACGGCTGCTTATCTTTTCCTGCGTCAGGCCATCCTTAACGCCCTGGGCCTGCCATGGCTGCCGCCCTTTCGAGCCGGTATCCTGGTGGCCAGACTGGAAGGGCAACTCTTGCTGGCTATGATGGCGGTCATGGTAGTAATGACTGTTGGGACCTTTATTCTGTCCCGAGGTATTATCATGCCCCTGAGGGCTTTGCTACCCCTGACGCAAAAAATTGCCAGCGGCGACCTGGAGCAGCGTATTGAAATTCAAAGTAATGATGAAATAGGATTGTTGAGCCACCACCTCAATGTCATGGTGGAAACATTAAGAAATAATTTTCGGGAAATGGTTGAAGAAAGAAATAAAATGCAGGCAATTCTTGCCAGTATGAGCGATGCCCTGCTAACTGTAGACCAGGTTGGCAGGGTAATGCTCTTAAATCCGGCGGCGGAGGCCATGTTTGGTAAAAAAGGAGGAGAAGTCGAGCACAAATATTTATTAGAAGTAATCCGGAATTATGAGATCGATAAACTGGTCAAAGAAATCCTGGCCAGCGGCATGCCCCTGGAAATAGAAACCCGCCTTTTTCCTACAACCAACCAGATTTTTAAAATTTATGGGGCACCCATTATCAGCGCTCAAAAGCGGGTTGTAGGGGTGGCCCTGACCATCCGGGATATAACAAACATCCGCCGCCTGGAACAAATGCGAACGGAATTTGTGGCCAATGTTTCCCACGAACTGCGCACGCCTTTGACGTCTATCCGGGGTTTTGTAGAGACTCTGCTGGAAGGTGCCCTGGAAGACCCACAGGTGAGCCGCCGTTTTCTAGGTATTATCAATAAGGAGGCTCAGCGCCTGCAGCAGTTAATTGAAGATCTCCTTGCTCTTTCGAAGCTGGAAAATAATCCTAGGGGGATTCGCGCCGGCCGGGCCCAGCTCATGTCTGTCCTGGATGGGGTTTTGGCCACTGTCAATCCCCTGGCCCGGGAAAAGGGTGTTAGCCTGGAAGTAGAAATACCGGAAGGCCTGCCGCTCCTGGCCATTGGCGAGAATTATCTAAGCCAGGTTTTGCTAAATTTAATTGACAATGGCATTAAGTATACCCCTGCCGGTGGCAGGGTAACGGTACGGGCCAGGCTGGAGGATAAGGGCCTCCGGGTGGAAGTAGAAGATACCGGTATTGGCATACCAGCAGAAAGCCTGCCCCGGGTTTTCGAACGTTTTTACCGGGTTGACAAGGCTCGCTCCAGGGAAATGGGTGGAACCGGCCTGGGCCTGGCCATTGTCAAGCATATTATTGAAGCCTACGGTGGTAATGTTGGCGTCGCCAGCCAGCCGGGGCAGGGCAGTCGTTTCTTTTTTACCTTACCGGTAGTAACGGAAGGGGAGATAGAGACGAAGAGTAAAAAAGGCCAGAATTAATCTAAACTTAACAAGGCCATTATTGATTCTTAACAGGAATGAGTTATAATATCATTAAACTTGATACTCGATTACTTCCAAATTAAGTGTCCTCTGACCTCCTTTAATATATACATTCTTGTAAGCCCAGGTTTTCTGGGCCACTTTTTTAGGTAAAAATGAAGGCCACTCCATTAAGGAGGGCCTTCATTTTAAAGAGCCGGCCAGAACCTTAACTCCGGCTACTGCAGCTACCTGCATAGCCGGCGACAACCTTCCGGCTGCCACAGACCATTACGGCAACTACAATAACCTTTGCTCGACGACCATAGCTACCTGCGAAGCCCATAAAGATCTCTCGACCTTTAGGAACCTCCGGCTTTTTGGTGAGGAAAAGCCTTGCGGCAACTATGGTCATCTTAGCTCGACCAGCAACCATCCTTACCGACCTGCCATTAATCCTTCGGACTAACGGCAAGCCGTGATGAACAGCTGCTGATCTGCCCGCCGGCCGGCCAGCAAGCCTTTTGACCTGCTGGCAACCTTTGGCCGAAAATAACCGAGCCCGTCATTGGGACCCGATAATTTTCTTGGCTCGGCCCTGGCCGACCCCGCTGATAGTATTATACCCCAGCTGGCAGCTAGTATGTATTCTTAAGCCCCGAATTTTTTGCCATTATATGGAATAAAACGGAAGATAAAGCAATTCTAATGTGCCTTTAATAATTTTTTGGTAAGCTAAAAGGAGTTAAAAATAAAAAGGAGTGAGGCAAGTGCATCTGGAAGCGGATCTCCACACCCACACCATCGCCAGCGGTCACGGTTACAGTACTGTTAAAGAACTGGCTGAAGCTGCTGAAAAACGGGGACTGAAGATGATTGCCATTACCGATCATGGCCTTAAAATGCCTGGCGGTCCCCATGAATATCACTTTGAAAATCTGGTAGCCCTGCCCCGCAAGATTGGCAATGTAGAAATTCTACGGGGTGTGGAAGCCAATATTTTGGATGCAGAGGGACACCTGGATGTGCCAGATCGCCTGCTTGACCAGTTAGACATTGTCTTGGCGGGTTTCCACACGGGTACAGGTTTTGATAACCGATCCGAGGAAGAATATACCCGCGCCGCCCTGGCGGCCGTAAGGAATCCGCGGGTACATATTATCGTCCACCCCGGCAATCCCGAATTTCCCCTAAATATAGAAAAGCTGGTGCAGGCAGCTGCTGCCGAGCATAAAGCCCTGGAGATCAATAACAATTCCTTTAGCGTGAGCCGGCCTGGCAGCCTGCCCCGCTGCCAGCTCCTGGCCAGGCTGGCCCAGAAATATAAAGTCTGGGTCGCATTAAATAGCGACGCCCATGTTTTCACGGCAGTTGGTAATTTTGCCCGGGCCTGGCAGGTAGCACGCAGCGCCGGTATTGACGAAGATCAGGTGTTGAATTTGACTGCCAACCGGGTTAAAGAGTACCTGGGATGGCATCGCCGCCGCCCCCAGTCAATCCAGGAAGAAAAGACCTCGGTTGGTAGGACTTCCCAATCCCGGGCGGTTGGTGTATAATGCCTGGGGGAGGTGATCTTCCTGGCGAAAACAAAAGGGCGCTTTGTCTGCCAGCAATGCGGGTATGAAAGCTTAAGTTTTTTGGGCCGCTGCCCTGGTTGCGGCAGCTGGAACAGCCTGGTGGCAGAGGTTTCGCCCTCGGAAGGAATAAGCCGCCCGGCAGGATTGAAGGCATCCCCGGCCTTGCTGGCAAGGATTTCCGATATTACCGGTGAGCGCCTGATAAGTACATTAAGCGAGTGGGACCGGGTGCTGGGGGGTGGCCTGGTGCCGGGTTCTCTAATCCTGGTCGGCGGGGCGCCGGGCATTGGCAAGTCGACATTACTCCTTCAGGTGGCCCATAGGCTTGCTGCCAGGTATGGCAAGATCCTTTATGTCTCCGGCGAAGAATCTCCCGGGCAGGTCAGGCTCAGGGCACAGCGCCTGGAGGCCCTTAATGGCGAGATTTATTTCCTGGGCGAGACGGATGTAGAAGCCATCCTGGCCGGGATAGAAAGCTTAAGACCGGTGGCGGTTATTGTAGACTCCATTCAAACCATGTTCCTGCCGACTATCCAGGCGGCGCCGGGGAGCGTATCCCAGGTGCGGGAATGTGCGGCGCGTTTCTTGCGCTTGGCCAAAGATGGCGGCCCGGCCGTAATCCTGGTCGGCCACGTCACCAAAGAAGGGTTCCTGGCCGGTCCCCGGGTCCTGGAACATCTGGTGGACACCGTACTCTACCTGGAAGGGGAGCGTTACCAGGCTTACCGGATCCTGCGTGCTGCCAAAAATCGTTTTGGTTCCACCAATGAAATCGGGATTTTTGAGATGGTTAGCGGGGGGCTTAAGGAAGTAGCCAACCCATCGGAGTTGCTCCTGGCCGAACGCCCGGCCGGTGTTGCCGGCTCCAGTGTGGTAGCCTGCCTGGAAGGGACCCGTCCCTTACTCCTGGAGATCCAGGCCCTGGTAAGCCCGACCACCTTTGGCAACCCGCGGCGGCTGGCTACAGGGGTCGATTTTAACCGCGCCCTGTTGCTTACGGCAGTACTGGAAAAAAGGGCGGGATTACACCTGGGCGGTTATGATATATACCTGAACGTCGCCGGCGGCATTGCCATCAATGAACCGGCAGCTGATCTGGGGATTTGCCTGGCCATAGCCTCCGGCCTTAAAGACCGACCGGTAGAGGCCGAAACTTTAGTTTTAGGCGAGGTCGGCCTGGCAGGGGAAGTCCGGGCCGTAAGCCAGGTTGAAAGGCGTATAGAAGAAGCAGTCAGGCTGGGTTTCAGGCGTTTTCTTATCCCGACGGGGAATAAGAACCGTCTTATAAGCCAGAATGATTGCGAAATCTATGCTGTACGGTCAGTGGTTGAGGCCCTGGAACTCGGTTTGACTGCTTAAATCATGTTATAATTTTAATAAGCACGGCTTTGCCGGAATGGAGGGGAGCAAAGGATGTTTCAAGTTGGCGATAAAGTAGTTTATCCTATGCACGGGGCGGGAATTATTGAGGCCATTGAGGAACGGGAGGTGCTGGGGCAAAAGAAGAAGTACTATATTATGCGCTTTCCCCTGGGAGACGTGAAGGTGATGTTACCCTTGGAAAGTGAAAAGGCTGCAGGTTTAAGGGAAGTGGTGGACGAAGAGGGTGTCCAGGAAGTAATCAAGATTCTCAAAGAGAAAAAAGCCAGCGGCAATACCGGCAACAATTGGAATCACCGCTACCGGGCCAACCTGGAGAAATTGCGCAGTGGAAACATTTGCCAAGTAGCGGAAGTAGTGAGCATTCTGGCCAGGCGGGAGCACGATAAGGGGCTGTCTACCGGTGAACGCAAAATGTTGGAAAATGCCCGTCAGATTTTAATTAGCGAGCTGATCCTAGCCCGTAACTATGAAAAAAAGCAGGTAGAGGCCATGCTGGAAAAACTTTTAGCCTGATGGTTCCCATGGTATAAGATGGGGCGGGGTGAGGAAAAATTGAAAAGAAAGAGAGTAAAGAAGGTGAAAGCATGTTATACCGGATATTACGAGCTGCCATAGCCCTGGTGGCGGCAGCGGCGGGCTTTTATGCAGCCCAATCGGGGCTGGCCATCTGGCAGCAGAGCTGGGGGGCCAGACCTCTACCGGGCCTGCGCTTGACCCTACTGGCCCTGGTGACCTTGATTGCAGCTTTAACTGGCTATAGCCTGGCGCAGCGCCTGATTAATTTTGTCACCCAATCGACGCGCTGGTTGGAAGGAAGGTTGCAGCGGATACCGGCCCAGGAAATAATCAGCGGATCCTTGGGACTTATTTTTGGACTTATAATTGCTAATTTATTGGGGGCCTCTTTTTTTCACCTGCCCCTCGTTGGACCCTACATTCCTATGGCCGGCAGCCTTTTCTTTGGTTATCTGGGCTGGAGCCTGGGTACCAAGCGCAAGGATGAAGTCTGGGGGGTGTTTAACCTCATTCCCCGCCTGGGTGGCAAGGACCGGGAAAAAGGCAAGATTGATAGCGGGAAACCGGGAGCCAAAATCCTGGATACCAGCGTTATCATCGACGGCCGTATCGCCGATATAATTAAAAGCGGTTTTATTGAAGGTACCATGGTGATACCCTCCTTTGTCCTGGAAGAATTGCGGCACATAGCTGATTCCTCTGACCTGTTAAAACGTAACCGCGGCCGGCGGGGCCTCGATATCCTCAATAAAATTCGCAAGGAAATGGGTGTGAACGTCAAGGTCCTGGAAGTGGATTTTGAAGACCTGACGGAGGTGGATAGCAAACTAGTCCGTCTGGCTCAGAAACTGGCTGCTCCAATCCTGACCAATGACTTCAATTTGAATAAGGTGGCTGAACTCCAGGGCGTGCGGGTATTGAACATCAATGAGCTGGCCAATGCCGTCAAACCCGTTGTCCTTCCGGGGGAAGAAATGACTGTCCAGGTCATCAAGGATGGCAAAGAGATTGGCCAGGGTGTAGCCTACCTGGACGACGGCACCATGATTGTGGTCGAAAATGGGCGCCGTTACATTGGCCAGACCATTGCCGTCCTGGTAACAAGCGTCCTGCAAACAGCAGCCGGACGGATGATCTTTGCCCGGCCCAAAGGGCCAGAACGTAAAATAAGTTCCAACCACCAGGCCCTGGAGCGGGGTGAATACCAGTGCCTTTCTTGAGCCTGATTGTGGCCGCCGCCGGCCAGGGCCGGCGGCTGGGGGCCGGCAGTAATAAGGTTTTTTTACCTCTGGGAGACAAACCCATCCTGGCTCACACCCTGGCGGTAGCCGAGGCCTCTCCCATGGTAGATGAAGTCATCGTCGTTACCCGGCCGGAAGATATCCCAATGTGCCATCAGGTGGTTACTGCAGGTCCTTACCGGAAGGTAAGGCAAATAGTCGCCGGAGGCAAGGAAAGGCAGGATTCCATTGCTGCCGGCCTTAAGGCCGTAGCACCGGTAGCAGAATGGGTGGCCGTGCATGATGGTGCACGGCCTTTTTTGAGTCCGGTCCTGCTGGAGCGGGTAATTGCCGCGGCCCGGGATACCGGGGCGGCTATTGCGGCCCTGCCGGTCAAGGAAACCATTAAGAGGGGGAATACCGAAGATATGGTTACTGCCACTCTGGAACGCCGGGGCCTCTGGGCGGCGCAGACGCCCCAGGTTTTCCGCCGGGACTGGCTGGCAGCGGCCTACCGGGAGGCCGAAATTAACGGCTGGCAGGCTACCGATGATGCGGCCCTGGTGGAAAGGGCGGGTTACCCGGTGAAATTAGTTCCAGGAGAAGAAGTAAATATAAAAATTACCACCCCGGGCGACCTCGCCCTGGCCCGGGCCCTTATGGCAGGTGATAGTTAATGCGCATTGGCTGCGGTTTTGATGTCCACCGGCTGGTTCCTCACCGGCGCCTGGTCCTGGGTGGGGTCGAAATCCCCTATTCCCTCGGCCTGGCCGGCCATTCCGATGCCGATGTTTTGCTTCACGCCCTGGCCGATGCCCTGCTGGGTGCGGCGGCCCTGGGGGATATCGGCAGGCATTTTCCCCCCGGCGATCCCCGTTATAAAGACGCCGACAGCCTCGTTTTACTGCAAGAGGTTTATCGTATGGTCAGGCAGGCGGGATACCGCCTGGGCAATGCCGATACCATTATCATTGCCGAGCAACCCAAGCTTGCCCCTTTTATTGACAGCATGCGGGAACGAATAGCCCGGGCGCTGGAGGTTCAAAAGGATCAGATCAGCATCAAAGCTACAACGACCGAGGGTCTGGGTTTTACCGGGCGGGGCGAGGGCATTGCCGCCCAGGCAAGCGTCCTGTTACTTGACAGTGATGAACGCCCGGGTTTATAATGTTTCTGGTTTATAATGATTCTGACTTAAAGTTTATAGTGCCAATGGCTATGAGCAGGGAGAGTAGGCGCACCAGGGGTCACCAGAGAGGGACCACCATTGGCTGGAAGTGGACCCGGATACCGGGCGCTGAAGTGCTCCTGGGAGCTGCAGGACTGAAAGTGAAGTAGGTTCTGCCGGCGGGCCCCGTTATTGGCCTGGGCGTTATATTGCCCGCTGAGAGGGAGAGCAATTCTCCAAGCAGGGTGGAACCGCGGCCTTTCGTCCCTGACGGGATGAAAGGTTTTTATATTATAGGGAGGAGGTTGTTAGCTTTGTGGCGGCAACTAAGAAGGGATATTGAAGTTATTTTCCAGCGTGATCCGGCAGCCAGGAGCATCCTGGAGGTCATCCTGTGTTATCCCGGTTTTCATGCCCTGCTCCTCCACCGCATCGCCCATTTCTTTTACAGCCATGGAATGAAGCTGCTGGCAAGGTTTATTTCCCAGATCAACCGCTTCCTGACCGGAATTGAAATCCATCCCGGGGCTAAACTGGGGGAAGGCATTTTCATCGATCACGGCATGGGAGTGGTTATCGGCGAGACAACGGAAATAGGTAATAATGTTACCCTGTACCAGGGCGTAACCCTGGGGGGTACGGGCAAGGAAAAGGGGAAGCGCCACCCTACCATTGGCAACAACGTCGTCATCAGCGCCGGGGCCAAGGTTCTGGGGAATATTACTATTGGCGATAATGTCAAAATAGGCGCTGGTTCCGTAGTTTTACGTGATGTACCCGCCAACTGCACGGTGGTAGGCGTACCGGGCAAGGTAGTTGTGCGTAACGGTCGCAAAATTGCTGATGCCGAAGTCAGCGAAATCGACCTCCGCCACGACGAACTGCCGGATCCGGTTGCCGAAATGCTCCTCTGCCTGCAACGCCAGATCCAGCGTCTGGAACAAAGGATCGAAGAACTGGAGGCCAGCAAGGATGAGCATCTACCTGTACAATACGCTGACGGGCCGAAAGGAAGAGTTCACTCCGTCTGAGACGGGCCGGGTGCGGATGTATGTCTGCGGGCCAACTACTTATAACTATATCCATCTGGGTAACGCCCGGCCCCTGGTGGTCTTTGACGCCCTCCGGCGTTACCTGGAATACCGGAATTATGACGTCTTTTATGTCCAGAATTTCACCGACATCGACGACAAGGTCATCAACAGGGCCCGGGAAGAAGGAGTACCGGCATTAAGTTTAGCTGAACGTTATATTGAGGAGTTTTTCCGCGACGCCGATGCCTTAAATGTGAAGCGGGCCTCCCTTTATCCCCGGGTCAGCCAGCATATAGGAGATATTATCGCCGCCATCGAGGAGCTTATACGGCGCGGTTTTGCCTATGAAGCCGGGGGCGACGTTTACTTTGAAGTAGAAAAGTTCCCCGCCTATGGTCGCCTGTCCAGGCGTACCCCCGGTGAAATGCGAGCCGGAGCCCGGGTGGAAGTCAACACCGCCAAGCGCAACCCCCTGGATTTTGCCCTCTGGAAGGCAGCCTGCCCCGGCGAACCGGCCTGGGATAGCCCCTGGGGGCCTGGCCGGCCCGGCTGGCATATTGAGTGCTCCACCATGGCCTTGAAATACCTGGGGCCGGGGTTCGATATCCACGGCGGCGGCGCCGATCTCATTTTCCCCCATCACGAGAACGAGATTGCCCAGGCAGAAGCCGGAACAGGCTGCCCCTTTGCTCGTTTCTGGCTGCACAACGGCTTTATCACCGTCAACCAGGAGAAGATGTCCAAGTCAAAAGGCAATTTTTTCCTTGTGAGGGACATCACCAGCCGTTTCCGGCCCCTGGCCGTGCGCCTGTTTTTACTTTCAACCCATTACCGCAGCCCCATTGACTTTGACGACGCCGGGCTCCTGGCTGCCGAGAAGGGCCTGGAACGGCTGGAAAACACCCGCCGTCTTTTAAACGAGGCCCGCTGCTATCTGGCGGGTGACGGTAGGGGAACGGCCAGCAGCGAAGAGGGTGCTGCCCTGGCCGGCCGGGTTGAAGAACTGCGCCAGGAATTTATGGCCGCCCTGGATGATGACTTCAATACGGCGCGGGCCCTGGCGGCCCTTTATGACCTGGCCCGGGAGATCAATAGTTACTTTGCTGGGACGGCCCGGCCGGACACCGGGGCTGTTATCAAGGCAGCTACAGTTTTTGAGGATCTGGGCGAAAATGTCCTGGGTCTCTTTGGCCGGCCGCATCAGCAGGTGGATGATGCCCTTCTGGAAGGTCTCATGGACATCATTTTAAGTATCCGCCAGGAAGCACGACAGCGCAAAGACTGGGCCACGGCCGACGCCATTCGCGACCGTCTTAAGGGCTTGGGAATAATCCTGGAGGACACCCCCCGCGGGCCCCGCTGGAAGAAAAGCTAAGGAGTGGAGGCAGTGGATCCTGTTGCCGGCCTTTCGCCCCTGGTTCTCGCCTATGTCGGTGACGCCGTATACGAACTGCTGGTCCGCACCCACCTGGTGCGCCGCGGCCCCGCCAGGCTGGAGCAATTGCACCGGGAAGCCGTGCGTTTTGTCCGGGCCGCCAGCCAGGCCAGGCTAGTCCCGGCCCTGGAGGCCCATTTGACGGCTGTGGAAAAGGATATCCTGCGCCGGGGGCGAAATGCCCGGCCGGGGCACCTGCCCCGCAGCGCCGTCCCGGAGGAGTACCATTTCAGTACAGCCCTGGAAAGCCTCTTCGGTTACCTGTACCTGAAGGGCGAGTGGCAGAGGCTGGACGAGCTTACCCGGCTCATTTTTGAACTGGCGGAAGTATAACAGGGAGAGGAATAAAATGCAAGTTGAACTCATCAGCCATACCCCGGATCCAGAGCGTTTGGTCGCAGCAGCCGCTCGCCTTTGTTACTCGCCCCGTGGGGCAAGCAGGCTGATGGCCGAAATGGACAAAGACGAAGTGGCAAGGCTGCTGCGCCTGCTTATATCCCTGGGTCATGAATCCCCCCTGGAGCATATCACCTTTACCTTTGCCATAGAAGGGGTCAGCCGCGTCCTTTCCCACCAGCTGGTCAGGCACCGTATAGCTTCCTATTCCCAGAAATCCCAGCGCTACGTCAACGAAGATGATTTTACCTACATTATCCCTCCCAGCATCGCCGCCGTACCGGAAGCCCTGGCTCGCTATCAAGAATGTATGCGGGCCTTACAAAAGGCATATCATGAAATACAGGAGCTGGTCCCCCGGGAAGATGCCCGTTACCTGTTACCAAATGCCTGCGAAACCAAGCTGGTCTGTACCTTTAACGCCCGCAGTTTGTTTAATTTTTTCCGCCTGCGTTGCTGTAACCGGGCCCAGTGGGAAATCCGGGAGCTGGCCTTAAAAATGAGGGAGCAGGTGAGAAAGGTAGCACCTCTCATTTTTTGCCATGCCGGGCCCACCTGCGAAACGGAGGGCGTCTGCCGCGAAGGTGCCCGGAGTTGTGGGCGGGCGCCAGTGGTTCGTGCCAGGGAGGAAATTTGATGGACGATATTCTTGCCGGCCGCAACCCGGTCCGGGAAGCCCTGCGGGCCGGACGGCCTTTGCATAAGATTTTAATGGCTTTCCGGCTTGAAGGCAGGGCTATTAGCGAGATACTCGCCCTGGCCCGGAGCCAGGGCGTCCCTGTCCAGCGGGTGGACAGGTCGGTCCTGGATAGAGTGGCAGGTGCCCGGCACCAGGGAGTGGTAGCCCTGGCGGCGGCCAGGAGTTATGTCGAGCTTGAGGATCTCTTATCCCTGGCGCGGGAAAAGGGCGAGCCCCCTTTTTTAATCATGCTGGATCAGGTGGAAGATCCCCATAACCTGGGGGCCATTTTACGCTCCGCTGAAGCTGCCGGCGCCCATGGCATCATTATTCCCCGGCGGCGTACGGCAGGGTTGACACCAGCCGTGGCCCGGGCTGCTGCCGGGGCCCTGGAGTATCTCCCTGTAGCCAGGGTAACCAACCTGTCCCAGGCCATAGTTAAACTAAAGAAGGAAGGCCTCTGGGTTATTGGCGCCGAGGGCGATGGTACAAAGGATGCCTTTACCAGCGATTTTACTGTACCCCTGGTCCTGGTCTTGGGCAGCGAGGGCCGGGGTCTTTCTTCCCTGGTCAGATCCCACTGTGATTTTATCGTGAGACTGCCCATGCGCGGGAGAATTAATTCTTTAAATGTTGCTGCCGCAGCTACGGTTTTAATGTATGAGGTAGTGCGCCAGAGGTATTGCTGCCAGGTATGAAGCGGGGTGAACCTGTGCCTGATGTGCTCATTGTTGACGGCTATAACTTTTTATATAGCTGGCCGGAATTAGTTAGGCTCAAAGAAGAGTCAAGTTTTGCCCATGCCCGCGATAAACTAATAGCAGAGTTGATTAATTACCAGGCCTACTGGGGAGGGCAGGTAATAGTTGTTTTTGACGCCCATCGGGTTTCCGGGTCAGGCGAAAAAAAGGAAAAAATTGGCGGGGTAGAGATAATTTATAGCCAGGAAGGAGAAACGGCTGATGCCGTCATCGAGAAACTTGTTAGGAACCTTAATACCCAGGGCCAGGTTTACGTAGCTACCTCCGATGCGGCTGAGCAGCGTATGATCCTGGGAGGCGGGGCTCTCCGTCTGCCGGTAGCCGAATTAAAGGCTTACATTGAAAACGCCCGCCGGGAGATGGCCAGGGAGGGGCAGAAGGGTATCCAGAGAAACTCCATCGACGGGCGCCTCCGGGGAGAAACCCTTAAAGTTCTGGAAAACTGGCGGCGCCGGTAGGCAGTAGTTAACTCTTGCGGTTGAGATAGGTTTCTTGTATAATTATTGATGTTATTGGACAAGATATAGGGCCTCCTTTTGTTACTATGGTCTTGGAAATCCAGGGTGGAGGCGTTGGCATGAGCGTCAATGTACAGCAGGAACCGTGGCAACCCTATGAAGTTCTTGGGGATGAAGACATTGTTTACCTGGCCCAGGAAGGTGATGAAGTAGCTCAGGAATATTTGATTAATAAGTACCGTAATTTTGTCCGGGCGAAAGCGCGTTCCTATTTCCTCATTGGCGCTGACCGGGAGGACATTGTGCAGGAAGGGATGATTGGCCTTTACAAGGCCATTCGCGATTTTCGCGGCGATAAGTTGTCCTCCTTCCGGGCCTTTGCCGAGCTGTGCATTACCCGGCAGATTATCACGGCCATCAAAACAGCTACCCGGCAAAAGCACATCCCCCTGAACTCTTATGTCTCCCTCAATAAGCCCATTTATGACGAAGATTCCGATCGCACCCTGCTGGACATTATTTCTGGTTCCAAGATTACCGACCCGGAAGAACTAATCATCAGCCAGGAAGAATTCGTTGATATCGAAGAAAAAATGGGCGAGATTTTAAGCTCCCTGGAGTGGAAAGTTTTAATGTCCTACCTGGAAGGGAAATCCTACCAGGAGATTGCCGTGGATCTGAAACGCCATGTTAAATCCATCGATAATGCCCTCCAGCGCGTAAAGCGCAAGCTGGAACGTTACCTGGAACGGCGGGATAACAACCAATAATTGCCTGGAAAAAGGGCTTGACGCCATCAAAGCATGATGTTATAATTACAGTTGCGTCTGAAAAGGAAATATGGAGGGGTTCCCGAGTTGGCCAAAGGGGGCAGACTGTAAATCTGCTGGCGCAGCCTTCGCTGGTTCAAATCCAGCCCCCTCCACCATAAATAATGTTGCGGGGTGGAGCAGCTGGTAGCTCGTCGGGCTCATAACCCGAAGGTCGATGGTTCAAATCCATCCCCCGCAACCATGCCCATATAGCTCAGTTGGTAGAGCGTCGCCTTGGTAAGGCGGAGGTCACCGGTTCAATCCCGGTTATGGGCTCCAGAAAATTTTTAAGAGGAGCAGTAGAGCTCCTTTTTTTATTGCCCAGGAAAAATAATAAGCCCCGGGCTTTCCTTTTGTCACCAGAGTTGTTATACTGTAGCCGAGGTGAAGAGAATTGGCCCTTACCTGTGGCATTATCGGCCTGCCCCTGGTAGGCAAAACGACGTTATTCAACCTTTTAACCCAAGCTGAGGCGGAGACCTCGGCCTTTGCTGGCCGGACAAAAACCAATATCAGGACTGCGCCCATTCCCGACCCCCGCCTGGATTTTCTAGCTTCCCTTTACCACCCGCGTAAAGTTACCCCGGCCACCCTGGAGATTATCGATGTACCGGGATTGACCCGCGGTACCGGGGCGGCTTTCCTCGCTGCCGTCCGGGAGGTTGATGCCCTGATTCATGTCGTCCGGACCTTTCAACGGGAGGACGTGCTCCATGTAGAGGGAAGCCTCAATCCGGTGCGCGACCTGGAGATGATCAATGCCGAACTCCTGCTGGCGGACCTGCAGCTGGTGGAAACCAGGCTGGAACGCATTGCTGCCAGCAAGAAAGTGAAGGGCGATCTGCTGGCCGAACAAAGCGCCTTGCGCCGCTGCCAGGAAGCCCTGGAAGCGGAAAAGCCTTTACTGGAAGCTGGTCTTACGCCCGACGAATGGCAGGCTTTACGCCACATGGGGTTTTTAACCACTAAGCCCATGATCATTGTGGTCAATATTGACGAGGAGCAGCTCAGGGAAGGCCATTATGAGGGGCAGGAAGAGGTTGAGGCTTATGCCGCCGCCAGAGGCATTCCGGTTTTAAACCTTTGTGCGGCATTGGAAGCCGAAATAGCCCGCCTGGAACCCGCCGATCGGGAAGTTTTTCTAAAAGAAATGGGTATTACCGAACCTGGCATTGACCGTCTGGCCCGGGCTATCTACCGCCGCCTGGGGTTAATCTCCTTCCTCACGGCGGGGGAAGATGAGGTCCGCGCCTGGACCATCAAAGAAGGGACAACTGCGCGGGCCGCCGCTGGCAAGATTCACAGCGATATTGAGCGGGGTTTTATTCGTGCGGAGGTGGTAAGTTTTAGTGACCTGGCAAGGCTCGGGGACATGAATAAAGTGAAGGAAAATGGCCTGGCCCGCCTGGAGGGCAAGGAATATATCGTCCAGGATGGCGATATTATCAACTTTCGCTTTAATGTTTAATCATAAATTAGCGGTCCAATCCCCCCCCCCCGTGGGGGGATTTTTTATTGGGTAACCACCGGCGTAAGCAATACATAAACTACCAAGAGGGACCTAAAAGCATTGGTTAAAGGGCCGGCATCTTTTTCAGAGGGGGTGGCATCATGGCTGAAGTCCAGATCCAGCCTGAAGCCCAGGTACGGGATATTTTGGCCGATGGCGGTCTGGTGTTTCTTTTTCTGTTCCTGTTGATCGCTTTATTTATCTTTGTTTAGCCCGGGTAAGCTGCCGGGCGTTTTTCCTGGAGTGTAACCTTATGGCAGGCAATGGCATAAGTTAAAGTAAAACTTGGAGAAATTGGAAGGGGGGACCACATGATGGCAGACGGATTTGTTTTTGGCAACTGGGCTTTTATCCTCTTCCTGGTACTGATTCTGCTGTTCTTCGGTAATTAACCGCCTATAACTACCGGAGAAAGGGGGAATAACCATGGGCGGCTTTTTCGGACCAGGTCCATTTGGCAGCTGGGCCTTAATTCTGTTTCTGATCCTCATCCTGCTCTTCTTTGGCAACTAATCCTGGTTAGGTATTATAGAAAGGGGGAATAATCATGGGCGGCTTCTTCGGACCAGGTTTCTCCGGCAGCTGGGCCTTGATCCTGTTCCTGGTTCTCATCCTGCTGTTCTTCGGTAACTAGCAATTGAGTAGGAGGGAGCGGCTGGCTCCCTCCTCATATACTAACTGGCAGGGTATTCGTTATACGGATACCCTTCGATACGCTAGCGAATCCCTGGTTACGCCAACAAGCAAGAGCACGACTTCTAGCCTGAGTTCAAATTTCCCGGGTTATCTGATAATACTAAGAAAATGGTGCAGGATCCGAGCGGTCAGCCCCCAGATAATCCAACCTTCAAACTCGTAGAACAGCTCAGGCCAGGTGGCCCGGCGCCAGGGGTATTGCCGGCCATAGGGAATCTTATGGAAGGGGAAATCTGCCGGTGGTTGTACCTGTAGCGTAATTTCGTGATACTCAGGGGTAAGCCTCAGGAGCCGGTCCAGCGGTGCCGTAAAGACTTTCTCTACCTCCAGGGGGTTGGGGTTGATGCTTTGGGGCTCTCGCAAGAGGCCGACAAAGGGGTGGATGACCTGCTGGAAGGGAGTAACCAGGATGTCCAGGCCGCCCCAGATTGCAATAGAATCCGCGACCAGCCCTAGTTCCTCACAGGTTTCCCTTAAGGCTGCATCTTTCTCACCCCTGTCGCCGGGTTGAAGACGCCCGCCGGGGAAACAAATCTCTCCTGGCTGGGTTTTTAAATTGCGGGAACGTATTTCAAAAAGGAGCGAGAGGGAACCGTCATTTTCTTTTAGCAGGGGTAAAAGGACGGCGGATTGAGCATACAGGCGGGCGTCCAGGAGGCCGCTTTGGTGTTGTTTTACTTTAGCCTTTATATCTGCCAAACGAAAATCCCGCATTTAAGTATCACCTGCCTGCTATTTTTCCAGTCAAAGTGGTCCGCAAAGCCCTGTAACGGATTTTATCTTAAAAACAGTAAAAATTAGCTCCAGGCAATAAGAAGGATGCCGCTGATAATCAAGGCCAATCCTACGATACGTAAGACCGGCAGGCTTTCCCCCAGGTATAACCAGGAGAGCAAGAAGACAAAGACATAACCCAGGCTGACCATAGGATAGGCATAACTTAAAGGGACTGAGGCCAGGATTTTCAGCCAGAGGAGGAAACTGGTGGCAAAGGCTGCCAGGCCTCCTATGATGTAAGGGCTGAAAAGCAAGCTGGTGATCCCTGGAATATTAAACTTAAGGCTATCCAGCTGCAGGACACCGACTTTAAATAATACCTGAGCACCGGCTCCCAGGAAGACGGATAAAAAGATTAAGAAAAGGACGGGCATGGATTAGGCCTTCTCCCCAATAATTGAAGTTTAGATGCAAGTCTATTATATCCTTGTTTTTGGCAAAAGCAACCTGTTGCCGGAATTATTTTACAGCATCGGGGTAATAATATACAGGGTACAAGCAGGAAAAGGCTAACTAATGTAGAAATATCTTTTGCGAATAGCCACGCCCGGCTACGTGAAAGAGGCGCGGCGCAAGGGATACGAATAGGAATGCTATTTTAGGAGGAGGCAAAACGACACATGGCCAAACAAAAATTTGAACGCAAGAAACCCCACGTGAACGTAGGGACCATAGGACACGTAGACCACGGCAAGACGACGCTGACGGCAGCCATCACCTTCTGCCTGTCCAAAGCCGGGGGGGCGGTACCCACGGCCTACGACCAGATCGACAAAGCGCCGGAAGAGAGGGAACGCGGCATCACCATAGCGACGGCCCACGTCGAGTACGAGACGGAAAAGCGGCACTACGCCCACGTTGACTGCCCGGGGCACGCCGACTACGTGAAGAACATGATCACAGGTGCAGCGCAGATGGACGGCGCCATATTAGTAGTATCGGCGGCAGACGGCCCCATGCCGCAGACGCGGGAACATATACTGTTAGCGCGGCAGGTAGGGGTACCGTACATTGTCGTTTTCATGAACAAGGTTGACCAGGTAGACGACCCCGAGCTGTTAGAACTGGTAGAGATGGAAGTACGGGAACTGTTGAGCGAATACGAATTTCCGGGTGACGAGATACCGATCGTCAAAGGCAGTGCACTGAAAGCCATGGAATGCGGCTGCGGCAAACGGGAATGCGAATGGTGCAGCAAAGTATGGGAACTGATGGACGCGGTAGACAGTTACATTCCCACGCCGGAACGGGATGTTGACAAACCCTTCCTGATGCCCGTGGAAGACGTGTTTACGATTACGGGCCGGGGCACGGTGACCACCGGCAGGGTAGAGCGCGGCAAAGTGAAGGTAGGGGATGAAGTAGAGATAATAGGCTTAAGGGACCAGATAAGGAAGACGGTAGTGACCGGGGTAGAGATGTTCAGGAAGATATTAGACGAAGCGGTAGCGGGGGACAACATCGGCACGCTTTTGAGGGGAGTAGAGCGCAAAGAAGTAGAACGGGGCATGGTGCTGGCCAAGCCCGGGTCCATCAAACCGCACACCAAATTCAACGCGGAAGTATACGTACTGACGAAAGAAGAAGGAGGGCGGCACACACCCTTCTTTAACGGGTACCGGCCGCAGTTCTACTTCCGGACGACGGATGTGACCGGGGTAGTGAAACTCCCGGAAGGGGTAGAGATGGTGATGCCCGGGGACAACATCCGCATGAGCATCGAGCTCATTACGCCCATAGCCATTGAAGAAGGCTTACGGTTTGCCATCCGTGAAGGCGGCCGCACTGTGGGCGCCGGCGTCGTGACCGGGATTATTGAATAAATAGATATTGACAGGGCTTTATATTTATGGCAAACTAATTAAAGTGTTTAGCCGTACAGGGAAAATCTAGGGCGGTAAAGAAAGGTTTTGTTTTGTAAGTAGGGAAATTAAAAGAAGTGGGAAGGCGGGAATTGCCATGGTGGCAATTTTCCACCTCCCCACTTTGATCATAAATGGAGGTGGCCGGCAGTGCGGGTGGGTATTACCCTGGCATGTACTGAATGCAAGCGCCGTAATTATACTTCCAGCAAAAATAAAAAGAATGACCCCGATCGCCTGGAACTGAAAAAGTACTGCAGTAACTGCGGCAGGCACACTGTGCACAAAGAAACGAAATAGGGCAGGTTTTTTAAATGGCAACCAAGACTGTAGCCAGAACCGTTAACAACAAAACCGGTTTTAAAGAACAGGCCAGCAAATTTTTCCGGGGATCGTGGGCTGAGTTAAAAAAGGTTCACTGGCCATCCCGCAAGGAACTGGTAACCTATACTGCCGTGGTACTGGTTTCGGTATTCATTGTGGCGGCCTTATTATGGCTCTTTGATTCTGTCTTTAGTTTTCTTCTAGGCAAATTGATTTTGCGGTAGAGGTTAACATGGAAAAGGCCTGGTTTGTCATTCACACTTATTCTGGCTACGAAAATAAGGTCAAGGCCAACCTGGAAAAGCGCGTCGAATCTATGAACATGGGCGATAAAATCTTTCGGGTAGTAGTGCCCATGGAAGATGAGATCCAGGTTAAGGACGGCAAGCGCAAAATCGTCAAACGGAAAATATACCCCGGTTATGTTCTGGTCGAAATGATTTTGACCGACGCTTCCTGGTATGTAGTGCGCAACACACCGGGGGTCACCGGTTTTGTGGGTACAGGTAATAAGCCCATACCCCTCCGGGAAGAAGAGGCTCAGCAAATCCTGCAACAGATGGGTGTCGAAGAGCCGCGGCCACGGATCGATGTAGCCGTGGGGGAAAATGTACGCGTAACCAGCGGCCCCTTTGAAAACTTTATTGGTTCGATAGAAGAGATCCAGCCCGATAAGGGTAAGATAAAGGTTATGGTTTCCATGTTCGGACGGGAAACGCCCATTGAGCTGGATATCAACCAGATCGAGAAAATCGTTTAAAGGAGGTGTTAAAATTGGCACCCAAAGCCAAGAAAGTAACAGCAGTGGTTAAACTTCAGGTCCCGGCAGGCAAGGCGACGCCGGCACCGCCGGTAGGACCGGCCCTGGGCCAGCACGGGGTTAACATTATGGCCTTCGTCAAAGAGTTTAACGACCGGACAGCCAACCAGGCGGGCCTGATTATCCCGGTAGAGATAACTGTTTACGAAGATCGTTCCTTTACCTTTATTACCAAAACGCCTCCGGCAGCCGTTTTGCTAAAAAAAGCGTTGGGCATAGAGACGGCTTCCGGAGAGCCCAACCGTAAAAAAGTCGGTAAGGTTTCCCGAGAAAAGATCCGGGAGATTGCCGAACTCAAGATGAAGGATCTCAATGCCGCCAGTATTGAAGCTGCCATGCGCATGATTGAAGGCACTGCCCGCAGCATGGGTGTGGAAGTAGAGGCTTAAACATAGGCTGGTGGGAGGAGTAATCCGCTGGAACCACGAGGAGGAATGCCCAAATGCCCAAGCATGGTAAAAGGTACCGCGAAATTAGTAAACTGGTAGACAGGCAGCAGCTTTACGAACCCGGCGAAGCTATAGCCCTGGTCAAGAAAACGGCCAGCGCCAAATTCGATGAAACTATTGAAGTGGCTGTAAGACTGGGGGTTGATCCCCGCCATGCCGACCAACAGGTACGTGGGACGGTAGTCCTGCCCAATGGTACCGGTAAAACCCGGCGGGTGCTGGTGTTTGCCAAGGGAGAAAAGGCCAGGGAAGCCGAGGAAGCCGGGGCCGACTTTGTGGGCGCCGAAGACCTGGTAGAAAAAATTCAGGGCGGCTGGCTCGACTTTGATGTGGCCATTGCCACCCCTGATATGATGGGTACGGTTGGCAAGCTGGGCCGTATTTTAGGTCCCCGGGGACTTATGCCCAATCCCAAGTCGGGAACAGTGACCATGGACCTGGCCCGGGCCATCAAGGAAGTCAAGGCCGGTAAAATTGAATTCCGGGTAGATAAGACGGCCATTGTCCATGCCCCCATAGGCAAAGCCAGTTTTGAGGAAGGTAAGCTTAAAGAAAACTTCCAGGCCCTAATAGAGGCTCTGGTAAGGGCCAAACCGGCAGCGGCCAAGGGCCAGTATTTAAAGAGCATAAGTATTTCTTCGACCATGGGTCCGGGGATAAAAGTTAATCCTCTGCGGGCCACAAAGTAAATAAATAAGTACAGTTAAAACTTCATACCGGTATTTACCGTAGACAGCAGGTGCCTTTAAGGCTTAATATTTCCTGCCGAGGTAGTATAAAATTGTCTGTTATTTATTTAGCCATTTGCCCTCGTTTGTCTGCGGGGGCTTTTATTTTTGGCAGAACGGAGGTGGGAAAATGAACAAGCAGCGGGAAGCCAAGGCGGCGGTAGTGGCCGAAATAAAGGAAAAGCTGAGTAACTCTATAGTAACCATCCTGGCCGACTACCGGGGAATGAATGTAGCTGAAATGACCAGGCTGCGCCGTCAGTTACGGGAAGCCGGAGTGGAATTTAAAGTAGTGAAAAATACCCTCACACGCAGGGCCGCGCAGGAATTGGGGCTGGATGGCCTTGAACCTTTCCTGGAAGGGCCAACTGCCGCGGCCTTTAGCTTAAACGACCCTGCGGCACCTGCTAAAATCTTATCGGAAGTAATGCGCAACAGCAAAACCTTCCAGATCAAGGCAGGTGTTTTGCAGGGGAGGGTTATTGGCCTGGACGAAATCAAAGCCCTGGCTGACCTGCCCTCCCGCGAACAACTCCTGGCCAAAGTGGTGGGCGGTTTCCAGGCCCCCCTGGCCGGGCTGGTCAACGTCCTGGCCGGCAATACCCGCAATTTGGTCTACGTCCTGGAGGCCATCCGCAAAAAGAAGGAAGAAGCAGCTTAAGAATTATTTTTAAAGGAGTGAGTCTCAATCATGAGCAAAGTTCAAGAAATTATCGATGCCGTCAAAGGTTTGACGGTGCTGGAGCTCGCCGAACTGGTTAAGGCCCTGGAAGAAGAATTTGGCGTCAGTGCTGCCGCGCCGGTAGCCATGGCCGTAGCCCCGGGAGCAGCTGCCCCGGCGGAAGCCCCGGCAGAAGAGCAGACTGAATTTGACGTCATCCTGAAGTCCGCCGGCGACAAGAAGATTAACGTCATCAAGGTAGTACGCGAAATTACCGCTCTGGGCCTCAAAGAAGCAAAAGACCTGGTGGACAACGCTCCCAAGCCGGTTAAAGAGAAGGTTAGCAAAGAGGAAGCCGAAAGCATCAAGGCCAAGCTGGAAGAAGCCGGCGCCACTGTGGAAATCAAATAGTTGCCTGCTGCCAGAAGCCGGGGACTGCCCCTCCCCGGCTATGATTTTTTCCTTGACAGCAATCGTTATTTATGCTAACATATCAAAATGCCATTAAATTGCTGCCGCATGATTAAGTCTTTCCTTGGACGGCAATAATAGGTAGCAGGAACTTTAAAGGTCAAAAGCGAGGTTGTCATCACCTTGCTTTTGAATTTCTTGTGGGGGGGACTCAAGTTGGCTTATCCGGTCAAAGTCGGGACCAGGGAACGTTGGACCTTTGCCAAAATCAAGGAAACCCTGGGGTTACCAAACCTGATTGAAATTCAACGTAACTCCTATCAGTGGTTCATTGACGAAGGTTTACGGGAAATTTTGCATGACATTTCACCAATCCAGGATTTTACCGGCAACCTGGTCCTGGAGTTTGTTGATTATTCCCTGGGTGAGCCCAAGTACTCCCAGGAAGAATGCAAAGAACGGGATATGACCTATGCTGCCCCCCTGCGGGTCAAGGTTCGTCTAATTAATAGAGAAACAGGCGAGGTTAAAGAGCAGGAAGTCTTTATGGGGGATTTCCCTCTCATGACGGAAAAGGGCACCTTTATCATTAATGGTGCCGAGAGGGTTATTGTGAGCCAGTTGGTCCGTTCACCAGGGGCCTACTATACGGAAAGTATTGATGCCAGCGGGGCGAAAGTATACGGCGCCACTCTTATTCCCAACAGGGGTGCTTGGTTGGAGTTCGAAACCGATAATACCGAAAGCATCTATGTCCGTATTGACCGTACGCGGAAGATCCCGGTCACCGTCCTGCTGCGCGCCCTGGGGTATACCACCAATGCCCGCATCCTCGAACTCTTTGACTATGACACGCGTATCCAGAATACCCTGGAAAAGGATAACACCGATTCCGAAGAGGAAGCCCTGGTAGAGATCTATAAACGCCTGCGTCCTGGTGAGCCTCCAACTGTCGAGAGTGCCAGGAACCTCCTGGAATCCCTGTTCTTTGATCCCAAGCGCTACGATCTGGGTAATGTCGGTCGCTACAAGCTGAACAAAAAGTTAGGTCATGGCATTTTGACCCAGGAAGTTAACGGCCGGCAGGAATATATTCGTTGCCTTACAAAAGAGGATATTATCCACGCCATCAAATACCTCCTGCGCCTTATGGATGGCGAGGTTAAACCTGACGATATTGACCACCTTGGTAACCGCCGCCTGCGTTCCGTCGGCGAGCTCCTCCAGAACCAGTTCCGCATTGGCCTCGCCCGCATGGAGCGGGTGGTGCGGGAGCGGATGACCATTCAGGATGTAGACGTCATCACTCCCCAGGTGTTGATTAACATCCGGCCGGTAGTGGCGGCCATCAAGGAATTCTTTGGTTCCAGCCAGCTGTCCCAATTTATGGACCAGACTAACCCCCTGGCCGAGTTAACCCATAAACGGCGCCTTTCGGCCCTGGGTCCCGGCGGCCTGTCCCGGGAACGGGCCGGCTTTGAAGTGCGGGACGTGCATACTTCCCACTACGGCCGCATGTGTCCCATTGAGACCCCTGAAGGCCCGAACATTGGCCTGATTGGTTCTTTAAGTACCTATGCCCGCATTAATGAGTTTGGTTTTATTGAAACCCCCTACCGCCGGGTAGATAAAGAAAAGGGCGTCGTCACCAACGAAATTCATTACCTGACTGCCGATGAAGAGGACAAGTACGTCATCGCCCAGGCCAACGCTCCCCTTGATGAAGAAGGCCGCTTCCTAGAGAAGCGGGTTAATGCCCGTCATGCCGGGGAAATCGTAGTTGTGCCGGCCGACCGGGTTGATTATATGGACGTATCTCCCAAGCAGATGGTGAGTGTGGCCACGGCCCTCATCCCTTTCCTGGAGCATGATGATGCCAACCGGGCCCTCATGGGAGCCAACATGCAGCGCCAGGCCGTACCTCTTTTACGAACTGAGGCGCCGGTGGTAGGTACCGGTATGGAATGGCGGGCGGCTCGCGATTCCGGGGCAGTTGTCCTGGCCAGAAACAGCGGCATTGTTGAAAGGGTAACGGCTCGCGAGATTGTCATTCGTAGCGATGACGGTACTCTGGATACCTACCGCCTGCAAAAATTCGCCCGTTCCAACCAGGGCACCTGCATTAACCAGAAACCCATCGTTCGTAAAGGGGAGCGGGTAACGGCCGGCCAACCCATAGCCGACGGACCTTCCACCAATCAGGGCGAGCTGGCCCTGGGCCGCAATATCCTGGTGGCCTTCATGACCTGGGAAGGGTACAACTATGAGGACGCCATCCTCATTAGCGAGAAGCTGGTCAAGGAAGACATTTTTACCTCTATTCACATTGAAGAATATGAATGCGACGCCCGGGATACCAAACTGGGCCCGGAAGAGATCACCCGCGATATTCCCAACGTCAGTGAAGACGTTTTAAAAGACCTGGACGAGCGGGGCATCATCCGGATCGGGGCCGAGGTACGCCCGGGTGACATCCTGGTAGGAAAAGTCACTCCCAAGGGCGAGACGGAGCTGACTGCCGAAGAGCGTTTGCTCAGGGCTATTTTTGGCGAAAAGGCCCGGGAAGTAAGGGATACCTCTTTAAGGGTGCCCCACGGGGAATCTGGTATTGTCGTCGATGTCAAGGTCTTTTCCCGGGAGAATGGCGATGAACTGGCGCCCGGGGTCAATGAGCTGGTCCGGGTTTACGTCGCCCAGAAAAGGAAGATTTCCGTAGGTGACAAGATGGCCGGGCGCCACGGGAACAAGGGCGTTATCTCCCGCATTCTACCTGAGGAGGATATGCCTTTCCTTCCCGACGGTACGCCTATTGAGATTGTTTTAAATCCCCTGGGCGTGCCTTCGCGAATGAATTTGGGCCAGATCCTCGAAACCCACCTGGGCTGGGCGGCCAAAACCTTGGGGATCCATGTAGCCACTCCGGTTTTCGACGGGGCTTCAGAAGAGGAAATTAAGGAAAAACTGCGAGAAGCCGGCCTGCCTGAAGACGGCAAGACCATACTTTATGACGGCCGTACCGGCGAGCCCTTTGACCGTCCCATTACCGTTGGTTATATGTACATGCTGAAACTGGCTCACCTGGTGGATGACAAGATCCACGCCCGGTCTACCGGCCCCTATTCCCTGGTTACCCAGCAACCCCTGGGCGGTAAAGCCCAGTTTGGTGGCCAGCGTTTCGGGGAAATGGAGGTCTGGGCCCTGGAGGCCTATGGTGCAGCCTATACCCTCCAGGAGATCCTGACGGTAAAATCCGATGACGTCGTCGGCCGCGTCAAGACATACGAGGCCATCGTGAAAGGAGAAAATGTCCCTGAGCCGGGGGTGCCGGAATCCTTTAAGGTATTAATTAAGGAACTTCAGAGCCTGGGGCTGGATGTCAAAGTCCTATCCGAAGAAAACGAAGAGATCGAGATTAAGGAAGACGAGGATGATGGTGTTGAAGCGGCCCAGGATCTGGGCCTGGATATCCAGGGGCAGCCTGAAGCCGAACCGGGAGAAGCCGCCAAGGAGGCCGAAGAAGATGAGGAAGAAGACCTGGATTTTGAACCTGCCGACCTCGAACCTGAAGCGCTGGAACTTGAGGTCGACGGCGATGATTTCGACAGTGATTTTTCGGTCATCAAACCACGGGCCAGGGTAGTCCCGGGCGATAAATATGAAGAAGAATAAATCGAGTTCTTCGAGGGGGGGCAGGAATAATGCTGGATGTAAGCAACTTTGAGCGCATGCGCATTGGCCTGGCTTCACCGGAACAGATCCGGGCCTGGTCCAGCGGTGAGGTAAAGAAACCGGAAACCATCAATTACCGCACCCTGAAGCCGGAGCGCGATGGTCTATTCTGCGAGCGCATCTTTGGCCCGACCAAAGACTGGGAGTGTCACTGTGGCAAATACAAACGCGTGCGTTACAAGGGGATTGTCTGCGATCGCTGCGGGGTGGAGGTAACCCGTTCCAAGGTGCGCCGGGAGCGCATGGGGCACATCGAGCTGGCAGCCCCCGTTTCCCACATCTGGTACTTTAAAGGCATCCCCAGCCGCATGGGCCTCATTCTCGACATGTCGCCCCGTGCCCTGGAGAAGGTCCTTTATTTCGTGTCCTACGTGGTAATTGATCCTGGCGATACCCCCCTCTTGAAGAAACAGCTGCTCACCGAGGCGGAATACCGGGAATACCGGGACAAGTACGGCAACAGTTTCCGGGCGGCCATGGGTGCCGAAGCCATCAAAGAACTCCTCCAGGAGATCGATCTCGACCAGCTGGCCGCCGAACTACGCCAGGAACTGAAGGAAAGCAGCGGCCAGCGGAAGATCCGGGCCATCCGCCGCCTGGAAGTGGTAGAAGCCTTCCGTGCCTCCGGCAACCGTCCCGAATGGATGATTTTAGACGTCATTCCGGTGATTCCCCCGGAGCTCCGGCCCATGGTGCAGCTGGACGGCGGTCGTTTTGCCACTTCCGATTTAAACGACCTCTACCGCCGGGTGATCAACCGCAACAACCGGCTGAAGAGGCTCCTCGATTTAGGCGCACCGGACATCATCGTCCGCAACGAAAAGCGCATGCTCCAGGAAGCCGTGGACGCCCTCATTGACAACGGCCGCCGCGGCCGGCCGGTGACCGGACCCGGCAACCGACCCCTGAAGTCTTTAAGCGACATGCTCAAAGGCAAGCAGGGGCGCTTCCGCCAAAACCTTTTAGGCAAGCGCGTCGACTACTCGGGCCGGTCGGTAATCGTCGTCGGGCCGGAGCTGAAGATCCACCAGTGCGGCCTGCCCAAAGAAATGGCCCTCGAACTCTTCAAGCCCTTTGTGATGAAACGGCTGGTGGATAAAGGGCTGGCCCACAATATAAAAAGCGCCAAGCGCATGGTGGAACGGGTAAAGAATGAAGTCTGGGACGTCCTGGAGGAGGTCATCGCCGAGCACCCGGTACTTTTAAACCGGGCGCCGACCCTGCACCGCTTAGGGATACAAGCCTTTGAACCGGTGCTGGTGGAAGGCCGGGCCATCCAGATCCACCCCCTGGTCTGCACGGCCTACAACGCCGACTTCGACGGCGACCAGATGGCCGTCCACGTGCCCCTATCGGCCGAAGCCCAGGCCGAGGCGCGCCTTTTAATGATGGCCGCCCATCACATTCTAAACCCCAAGGACGGCAAGCCCGTCGTCTCGCCCACCCAGGATATGGTGCTGGGTTCCTACTATCTTACCACCGTCAGCCCCGGCGCCAAGGGCGAGGGCAAGGCCTTCACCAGCTACGAAGAGGCCTATATGGCCTATCTCAACAAAGATATCGACGTCCACGCCCTGATCAAGGTGCGCATGGAGGACGGTAAACTTTTAGAGACGACCATCGGCCGTCTGATTTTCAACCGGGAAATCCCCATCCCCAAAGAGCTGGGTTACTACAACTGCGAAGTCGACAAGAAGAAGCTAACGGAGATCATCGACCGCTGCTATAAACTTTTAGGGACGGAAGCCACCGCCACATTGTTGGACGGCATTAAAAAAGTAGGCTTCCATTACTCCACCCTGGCCGGCTTTACCATCGGCATCAACGACATTGTCGTACCCCCGGAAAAGAAAGAAATAATAGCCGAGACCGAGACGGCGGTGGAGAAAATCGATCAGCAGTACCGCAAAGGTTTAATCAGCGAGGAAGAGCGTTACCAGAAGGTCATCGGTCTCTGGAATAAGGCCACCGACACCCTGACCAAAAAGCTCATGGCCGGCATGGACAAATTCAACCCCGTCTTCATGATGGCCAACTCCGGCGCCCGGGGTAACGTTCAGCAGATCCGCCAGCTGGCCGGGATGCGGGGCCTTATGGCCGACCCGGCCGGCCGGATTATCGACTTGCCCATCAAGGCCAACTTCCGCGAAGGCCTGACGGTGCTAGAATACTTTATTTCCACCCACGGCGCCCGTAAGGGTTTGGCCGATACGGCCTTACGCACGGCAGACTCCGGTTACCTCACCCGCCGCCTGGTGGACGTGGCCCAGGATGTCATTGTCCGGGAAGACGACTGCGGCACCACGGCCGGCATTGAAGTGGAGGAGATCCACGAGGGCAATCAGATAATCGAAAAGATGGAAGAGCGCCTGACCGGGCGCTATGCCCTGGAGGATGTCTACCACCCGGAAACCGGAGAACTCCTGGTCGCCGCCGACACCATGATCAGTGAAGAGGCGGCCCGGGCCATTGTGGCTGCCGGCATTAAAAAGGTAAAGATCCGATCCGTCCTTACCTGTCGCACCCGCTACGGCGTCTGCCGCAAATGCTACGGTCAGGACCTGTCCACGGGTAAGGATGTAGAAATCGGCGAAGCGGTTGGCATCATCGCCGCCCAGTCCATTGGTGAGCCCGGTACCCAGCTGACCATGCGCACCTTCCATACAGGAGGTGTGGCCGGAGAAGACATCACCCAGGGTCTGCCCCGGGTAGAAGAGCTCTTTGAAGCCCGCAAACCCAAAGGCCAGGCCATCATCGCCGAGGTCAGCGGCACCATCACCGCCATCAACGAAGTCCGCGGCCGGCGGGGGCGGGAGATTGAAATTACCGACGCCAATGGGGAAAAGTTTACCTATAATGTTCCCTATGGCTCCCGCCTGAAGGTTAACGAAGGCGACCATGTGGAAGCCGGTGATGAGTTAACGGAAGGGTCCGTTAACCCCCACGACCTGTTAAAGGTAAAGGGCGTCCGGGGCGTCCAGCTCTATCTCCTCCGGGAAGTGCAGCGGGTTTACCGCCTGCAGGGGGTGGACATCAACGACAAGCATATCGAAGTGATGATCCGCCAGATGCTGCGTAAAGTCAAGGTAGAAGATGAAGGCGATACCGACCTCCTGCCCGGCACCCTGGTGGACGCCTTTGAATTTGAAGACGTCAACCTGAAAGTCCAGGCCAGGGGCGGCAAGCCGGCAACGGCGCGGCCGGTGCTGCTGGGTATTACCAAGGCGTCTTTAGCGACGGATTCCTTCCTGTCGGCGGCCTCCTTCCAGGAAACGACACGGGTGCTGACGGAAGCGGCCATCAAGGGACGGATGGACCCCCTGCTGGGCCTGAAGGAAAACGTCATTATCGGCAAGCTTATCCCGGCCGGTACCGGTATGAGCCGTTACCGGCAGCTCCGGGTTATAACCCCGGAAGCAGAAGCCCAAGAAGAGGCCGCTCTAGAATCTGTTGACACGGCTACCGGAAAATGATACTATAAGAAAGTGTGACTGCCCAGGGGGGTTGAACTATGTCCTATGAACGTTTGCGGGTGGCCAAAAAACGAGCAGTAGGCACCAAGCAGGTCACCAAAGCGGTAATGAAGGGGACAGCCCGGGTGGTCTATATAGCTAAGGATGCCGAACCCCATGTAACCGGGCCATTAATTCAGCTTTGCCGCGCACAGGGTGTAGAAATAATTGAGGTAGACTCAATGAAAGAGCTGGGGCGGGCCTGCGGCATCGAAGTGGGCTCGGCCTCAGCCGTTATCCTGGAAGAATAGCCGGGGAAGGAGGTGGAAGGAATGCCGACAATCCAGCAGCTGGTACGCGAGGCGCGGGAAAAGGTCGTCAAAAAGTCGACGGCGCCAGCCCTGAAGGAATGCCCCCAGAAGCGGGGTGTCTGCACCCGTGTATATACAACTACGCCTAAAAAGCCCAATTCCGCCCTGCGCAAGGTAGCCCGGGTACGCCTCACCAATGGCATTGAGGTAACCGCCTATATCCCCGGTATTGGCCATAATTTGCAGGAACACTCAGTGGTTCTGGTAAGAGGGGGCAGGGTTAAGGATTTGCCGGGTGTCAGGTATCATATTATCAGGGGGGCCCTCGATTCTGCCGGCGTCCAGAACCGCAACCAGGGCCGCTCCAAGTACGGGGCCAAGCGGCCCAAAAAGTAGTGGTAAGGGGGGGATAAGGGTTGCCACGGCGAGGCAGTGTTCCCCGGCGGGAGGTATTGCCGGACCCGCTTTACGGGAGCACCAAGGTTACTAAATTGATTAACCAGGTCATGCTCAACGGTAAGAAATCGTTGGCTCAGCGGATTTGTTATGAAGCCTTTGACACCATCAGGAAAAAAACCGGCAAGGACCCGGTAGAGGTTTTTGAACAGGCTCTCAAAAATGTAATGCCTCTGCTGGAAGTTAAGGCCCGCCGCGTAGGTGGTGCCAACTACCAGGTGCCGGTAGAAGTGCGGCCGGAAAGGCGGCAAACCCTGGGTATCCGCTGGCTGGTAAACTACGCCCGGGCGCGTAGCGGGAAGAGTATGGCCGAAAAACTTGCTGCCGAGTTGATGGATGCCGCCAATAACACCGGCGGTGCCGTCAAGAAACGCGAAGATACCCATAAGATGGCTGAAGCCAACAAAGCCTTTGCTCATTACCGGTGGTAGGTGTGGGGGTCAGGGGCCCAGGAACTGGGGGTCTCACCTCACAGCGACCTCCGGTACCTGAAACCTGATTACAAGAAGGGATGAAACTTTATGGCTCGACAATACCCACTGGAAAAAACCAGGAATATCGGCATCATGGCCCACATCGATGCCGGTAAAACAACTACCACCGAGAGGATACTTTTTTATACCGGCCGCGTGCATCGTTTGGGCGAAGTGCATGATGGTAATGCAACGATGGACTGGATGGTCCAGGAACAAGAACGGGGTATTACCATTACCTCGGCTGCTACAACCTGCTTCTGGCGTGATCATCGCATCAACATTATCGACACGCCAGGCCACGTGGACTTCACGGTGGAGGTAGAACGCTCATTGCGCGTTCTGGATGGGGCTATAGCCGTCTTCTGTTCTGTGGGCGGGGTAGAGCCCCAGTCGGAAACTGTCTGGCGCCAGGCGGATAAGTACGGCGTGCCCAGGATCGCCTACATCAATAAAATGGACCGCGTCGGTGCTGATTTTTACCGGGGCGTCAAGATGATTGCCGACCGCCTGGGGGCCAATCCGGTGCCCATCCAGTTGCCCATTGGCGCCGAAGATAATTTCCGCGGCCTGGTAGATTTAATCCGGCTGAAGGCCATTTACTATACTGATGATTTAGGAACAACTATTGAAGAAGGACCTGTTCCGGCCGATATGGAAGACCTAGTGCTTGAATACCGGGAGAAGTTGCTTGAGGCTGTGGCCGAAAGCGATGAAGAGTTAATGCTCAAGTACCTGGAAGGGGAAGAGCTAACTGAAGAGGAGATCAAGGCCGGTATTCGCAAGGCGACTATTGCCGTGAAAATGGTGCCGGTACTTTGCGGTTCTTCCTTTAAAAACAAAGGCGTCCAGCCGCTTCTGGATGCGGTGGTAGATTTCTTGCCTGCGCCAACTGACGTGCCGGCCATCCAGGGCATTGACCCGGAAACAGGCTCCGAGGACGAGCGCCACTCCAGCGATAACGAGCCCTTTGCCGCCCTGGCCTTTAAAATCATGGCCGACCCTTACGTGGGCAAGTTGACCTTTTTCCGGGTTTATTCCGGGACCATAAAATCCGGCTCTTATGTTTATAATTCTACCAAGGGTCGCCGGGAACGGATCGGCCGAATTTTACGCATGCACGCCAATCACCGGGAGGAAGTTGACGAGGCCTATGCCGGTGATATTGCGGCGGCGGTGGGCTTGAAGGAAACGACCACCGGCGATACTCTTTGTGACGAACAGCATCCTATTGTCCTGGAGGCCATGGAATTTCCCGAGCCGGTTATTTCTGTAGCCATTGAGCCCAAAACTAAAGCCGACCAGGAAAAGATGAGTCTGGCCCTCCAGAAACTGGCTGAAGAGGATCCAACCTTTAAGATGCATACCGACCCTGAAACCGGCCAGACCATTATCTCCGGCATGGGTGAATTGCACCTGGAGATTATTGTCGATCGCCTGCTGCGGGAGTTTAAAGTGGGGGCCAAGGTCGGCCGGCCTCAGGTCGCCTACAAAGAAACCATTCGCCGGCCGGTCAAGGCCGAAGGCAAGTTTATCCGTCAGACGGGCGGCCGCGGCCAGTACGGCCATGTGGTTATTGAAGTAGAACCTCAGGAGCCCGGCAAGGGTTATGAGTTCGTCAACAAGATTGTCGGCGGGGTCGTACCCAAAGAGTATGTACCGGCAGTTGACGCCGGCGTCCAGGAAGCCATGAGCAACGGCGTCCTGGCCGGCTACCCGGTAGTAGATGTCAGGGTATCCCTGGTAGACGGTTCCTACCACGAGGTCGACTCTTCAGAAATGGCCTTTAAGATTGCCGGCTCATTGGCTTTCAAGGATGCCGCCAAAAAGGCCGGACCGGTTCTGTTGGAACCGGTCATGAAGGTCGAGGTTGTGGTGCCGGATGAATATATGGGCGATGTGATTGGCGACCTGAATGCCCGCCGCGGCCGAGTGGAGGGGATGGAACCACGGGCCGGTGCCCAGGTCATACGCGCCTTTGTCCCCCTGGCCGAGATGTTCGGTTATGCCACCGACCTGCGGTCGCGGACTCAGGGCCGGGGCACCTATGTGATGCAGTTTGATCATTACGAAGAGGTGCCCCAGAATATTGCCGCCGAGATTATAGCTAAACGCCAGGGAGCATAAATAACTGATTGCACAGGGGATAACCCAAGGAATTTTAACCTATCAGGGCAATGCAAAAAGGGAAGCAGTCCCTTTGGGCACCACACCTGGCAATCAGAAAGGGAGAATGAGGTGGAAATAAAAAATAAAACCGGGAACTGGCATCAGCCAGTTCCGACGCAAACCCACCTCTAACCTCCCGCTTCTTACATCTCATACCAGAGGAGGCAAAACGACACATGGCCAAACAAAAATTTGAACGCAAGAAACCCCACGTGAACGTCGGGACCATAGGACACGTAGACCACGGCAAGACGACGCTGACGGCAGCCATCACCTTCTGCCTGTCCAAAGCCGGGGGGGCGGTACCCACGGCCTACGACCAGATCGACAAAGCGCCGGAAGAGAGGGAACGCGGCATCACCATAGCGACGGCCCACGTCGAGTACGAGACGGAAAAGCGGCACTACGCCCACGTTGACTGCCCGGGGCACGCCGACTACGTGAAGAACATGATCACAGGTGCAGCGCAGATGGACGGCGCCATATTAGTAGTATCGGCGGCAGACGGCCCCATGCCGCAGACGCGGGAACATATACTGTTAGCGCGGCAGGTAGGGGTACCGTACATTGTCGTTTTCATGAACAAGGTTGACCAGGTAGACGACCCCGAGCTGTTAGAACTGGTAGAGATGGAAGTACGGGAACTGTTGAGCGAATACGAATTTCCGGGTGACGAGATACCGATCGTCAAAGGCAGTGCACTGAAAGCCATGGAATGCGGCTGCGGCAAACGGGAATGCGAATGGTGCAGCAAAGTATGGGAACTGATGGACGCGGTAGACAGTTACATTCCCACGCCGGAACGGGATGTTGACAAACCCTTCCTGATGCCCGTGGAAGACGTGTTTACGATTACGGGCCGGGGCACGGTGACCACCGGCAGGGTAGAGCGCGGCAAAGTGAAGGTAGGGGATGAAGTAGAGATAATAGGCTTAAGGGACCAGATAAGGAAGACGGTAGTGACCGGGGTAGAGATGTTCAGGAAGATATTAGACGAAGCGGTAGCGGGGGACAACATCGGCACGCTTTTGAGGGGAGTAGAGCGCAAAGAAGTAGAACGGGGCATGGTGCTGGCCAAGCCCGGGTCCATCAAACCGCACACCAAATTCAACGCGGAAGTATACGTACTGACGAAAGAAGAAGGAGGGCGGCACACACCCTTCTTTAACGGGTACCGGCCGCAGTTCTACTTCCGGACGACGGATGTGACCGGGGTAGTGAAACTCCCGGAAGGGGTAGAGATGGTGATGCCCGGGGACAACATCCGCATGAGCATCGAGCTCATTACGCCCATAGCCATTGAAGAAGGCTTACGGTTTGCCATCCGTGAAGGCGGCCGCACTGTGGGCGCCGGCGTCGTGACCGGGATTATTGAATAATTACCAGGCCAGGGATCAGGCTTTATGCCTGATCCCGTGCCATGAAGGAGGGTAAATAACCCATGGCCAGGCAGAAGATCCGCATCCGTCTTAAGGCCTTTGATCACCGCCTGTTAGACCAGTCATCCCAGAAAATTGTCGAGACTGCCAGGCGCACCGGGGCAGTAGTATCCGGCCCCATCCCGCTGCCGACGGAGAAAAATATCTTTACGATTTTACGTTCACCCCATGTGAATAAAGATTCCCGGGAGCAGTTTGAAATGCGTACCCATAAGCGTTTGATCGACATTCACGAGCCAACGTCCAAGACGGTAGACGCATTGATGCGCCTGGATCTCCCGGCAGGGGTTGACATTGAGATCAAGCTGTAGGGGGTAGTATCAGGGTGCGCAAGGGTATTTTAGGAAAAAAGATAGGCATGACCCAGATATTTGATGACACCGGCCGGGCCATTCCAGTAACAGTAGTCCAGGCCGGGCCCTGTGTCGTCATTCAGAAAAAAACTGTCGCTACCGATGGTTATGAAGCCCTGCAGGTAGGTTTTGAACCTATCAAAGAAAAGAAGGTTAACAAACCCTTGCGGGGACATTTTAGCAAGGCCGGAGTAACCCCTTTTCGTTATGTCCGGGAATTGCGTTTAGAGGATATCCAGGATTATCAAGTGGGGCAGGAAATTAAAGCCGATATTTTTAGCCCCGGCGAAAAGGTCGATGTTACCGGTATATCCAAAGGTAAAGGTTTTGCCGGCGGCATTAAACGTCACGGTTTTCACCGCGGCCCCATGGAGCACGGTTCCAAGTATCACCGCCGTCCCGGGTCCCTGGCGGCCAAAGGACCGGCCCGCGTCTTTAAAGGGCGCCGCCTGCCCGGCCACATGGGTGCCGAAAGGGTTACGGTACTGGGCCTGGAGGTTATCAAGAACGACCCCGGGCGTAATCTTCTGTTGATCAAGGGTTCCGTTCCGGGCCCGCGCCAGGGGCTGCTGGTAATTAAGAATTCGGTAAAGGGAGGCTAACAGGCAATGCCCAGAGTAGCCGTGTACAATATACAGGGCCAGCAAGTAGGGGAAATGGACCTGGACGAGCGCATCTTCGGCGGCGAGGTTAACGAAGCCGTCCTCCACCAGGCTGTGGTCATGCAGCTGGCCAGCCGGCGACGTGGCACGGCAGCGACCCGCACCTGGGCCGAAGTTAGCGGCGGCGGCCGCAAACCCTGGCGGCAAAAGGGAACCGGCCGGGCCCGGGCGGGTAGTATCCGCTCGCCCCTATGGCGTGGTGGGGCAGTAATTTTTGGTCCTCAGCCCCGTGATTATGGCTTCAAGCTGCCCAAAAAAGTGCGCCGTTTAGCTCTACGTTCGGCCCTGGCGAGCAAAGTACGTGAGGGCAATATAATTGTCCTGGATGAGTTAAAGCTGGCCAGGCCGCGGACGAAGGATATGGTGGCCGTTCTCAGGGCTCTGCATGTCGAAGATAAAGCCCTCGTAGTCACCGCGGGCAAAGAACCCAATGTTGAGTTGTCGGCCCGTAATCTACCGGGAGTGACGTGTTTAACCTCTGCGGGACTGAACGTCTATGATCTCCTTGCCCATGACAAGCTGGTCATTACTAAAGAGGCGATATCCCTGATTGAGGAATCCCTTATGCCAGCTGAGAAACCGGCAATTGCCCAGGAAGCATAAATAAGAAAGTGACGCTTCTGGCCTCTGACTTCAAAATAAGGAGGTGCTGGCTTAATGCGGGCTCCCGAAGAAATAATTATCCAGCCCCTGGTAACGGAAAAGTCTACCGGCCTGATGGCGGAAAATAAATATACTTTTATAGTTGACCGCGGGGCCAATAAGATTGAAATCAAAAATGCCGTCGAGAAACTTTTTAACGTCAAAGTGTTGAAGGTCAATACCCTGATGGACCGCGGCAAAATGCGCCGGGTGGGTCGTTTCCAGGGGCGACAACCAGATCGGAAAAAAGCTATTGTTACCTTAAGACCTGGCGATAAAATAAAGGTCTTTGAAGGGTTGGAGTAGCTTAAAATCAAGGAGAGAAGCAAGATGGCCATTAAGAAGTTTAAACCCACTTCTCCCGGCCGGCGGCAGATGACAGTATCTACCTTTGCCGAGGTTACCGTTGCGGAACCTTATAAACCCCTGGTGGCCCCTTTAAAGAAAACCGGGGGACGCAATAACCAGGGTCGGCTTACTGTCCGGCACCGGGGCGGGGGACACAAGCGCCTGTACCGGATAATCGATTTTAAACGTGATAAAGATGGCATTCCCGGCCGCGTGGCAACCATTGAGTATGATCCCAACCGTTCGGCCAATATCGCCCTGATTAATTATGCCGACGGGGAGAAGCGTTATATCCTGGCACCGGAAAACCTGCAGGTTGGTGACCAGATTATCAGCGGCCCCGGGGCTGACATAAAAATCGGTAACGCGCTGCCTTTAAGCCAGATACCGGTTGGTACCATGGTGCACAATATTGAGCTTAAACCCGGGAAAGGCGGCCAGATGGTCCGGGCAGCCGGGACCAGCGCCCAGCTGATGGCCAAAGAAAACGGTTATGCTCTCCTGCGCCTGCCTTCCGGCGAATTACGCAAGGTGCAGGAAGAATGCCGGGCAACTATTGGCCAGGTTGGCAACCTCGACTGGGAAAACATCACCATTGGTAAAGCCGGGCGCAGTCGCTGGCTGGGCATCCGGCCGACGGTGCGCGGTGTGGTCATGAATCCGGTGGACCATCCCCATGGTGGCGGTGAAGGAAAAGCTCCGGTAGGCCGCAAGCACCCGGTGACACCGTGGGGTAAACCGGCCCTGGGCGTTAAAACACGTAAAAAGCGGAAACCCAGCGATAAGCTCATTGTCAAGCGCCGGAATGAATAAAGGGGTGAAAGGAGGTTCCTTTTTATGGGCCGCTCCCTGAAAAAAGGGCCGTATTGTGATGAAAAGCTGCTCAAGAAAATTATTGAAATGAACGAGAAGGGTACTAAACGGGTGATTAAAACCTGGTCCCGCCGTTCAACTATCTTTCCGGAGATGGTAGGACATACCATAGCCGTTCACGACGGCCGCAAGCACGTACCAATTTATATTACCGAAGATATGGTCGGACACAAGCTGGGCGAATTTGCTCCCACCCGCGTCTTTCGGGGGCATGGCGCCCATACGGAGCGTTCCACAGCGCTGAAGTAGGGGGTAAACAGATGGAAGCAAGGGCGGTAGCTAAATATATCCGGATTTCCCCGCGGCGCGTCCGCCAGGTAGTTGATTTGATACGCGGCAAAGGAGTGCGGGAGGCTGAGGCCATTCTGATGGTCACGCCCAAACGGGGGGCCCGGGCGGTAGCCAAGGTATTAAAATCGGCTGTCGCCAATGCTGAGCATAATTACGATATGGATGCCAGCAAGCTGGTGGTCACCCGCGCTTATGTTGACGAAGGGCCGACCCTGAAACGCTACCAGCCGCGGGCCATGGGCAGGGCCAATATCCGGCGGAAACGTACCAGCCATATAACTGTGGTGGTTGGGGAAAAGGAGGACTGATTTCGTGGGTCAAAAAGTTCACCCCAAGGGATTACGTCTCGGCATTATCCGCGATTGGGATTCCCGCTGGTATGCGGGCAAGGAATATAAAACCTTGCTCCACGAAGACTTGAAAATACGCGAGTTCATAAAAAAGCGTCTCTACCAGGCGGGTATTGCCAATGTGGAGATTGAACGGGCGGCCAATCGCGTCAAGGTGATAATCAATACTGCCAGGCCGGGAGTTATTATCGGCCGGGGTGGTGCTGAAGTTGAGGCCCTGCGGAAAGAACTGGAGCGTTTAACCGGTAAACAGGTAAGCCTCAACATCGTCGAGATTAAAAAACCGGAACTTAATGCCCAGCTGGTGGCTGAAAATATTGCCGCCCAGCTGGAAAAAAGGGTTGCTTTCCGGCGGGCCATGAAGCAGGCTGTAAGCCGCGCCATGCGTTTGGGGGCTTTAGGCATTAAAATAGCCTGTGGCGGCCGCCTGGCAGGGGCCGAAATCGCCCGTACCGAGTGGTACAGCGAGGGCAAGGTACCCCTGCATACCTTGAGGGCGGATATCGATTATGGTTTTGCCGAGGCCAGTACCACCTATGGTAAAATAGGCGTTAAGGTATGGATTTATAAAGGTGAAGTATTACCTGAACGGGCCAGGGTCCAGGAAGGGGGCCGCAAATAATGTTAATGCCCAAAAGGGTAAAATACCGCAAACCACACCGCCCGGGTACTCGGGGCAAGGCAACCCGGGGGAATGAGATTCACTTCGGGGAATACGGGTTGCAGGCCCTGGAACCGGCCTGGATCACCAGCCGTCAGATTGAGGCTGCCCGTATAGCTATGACCCGTTATATTAAACGCGGCGGCAAGGTATGGATCAAGATTTTTCCCGACACCCCCATTACCGCAAAGCCGGCTGAGACCCGGATGGGCAGCGGCAAGGGAGCGCCGGAGTACTGGGTAGCCGTTGTTAAACCGGGGCGGATCCTTTTTGAGATGGCCGGAGTTACCGAAGAAGTAGCCCGCGAGGCAATGCGCCTGGCCTCCCACAAGCTGCCCATTAAAACCAAGTTCGTAAAACGGTCGGAAGTGGGTGGTGAGGTCAATGAAAGCTAAAGAAATCCGCGAGTTGACCACGGAAGAGCTGCTGCAAAAGGTGGGCGAGCTGAAGCAGGAACTCTTTAACCTGCGTTTCCAGCTGGCCACCGGTCAGATAGATAATCCCATGCGCCTGCGGGAAGTCCGCCGGAGCATAGCCCGGGCCAAGACAATATTACGGGAACGGGAACTGAAACGGGAACAAGCATAAAGACAGTCACGGTACAGAAAGGGGGCAGGCCTTTTGGAAAGGAATCACCGTAAAACGCGGATTGGCAGCGTAGTAAGCGATAAAATGGACAAAACCGTGGTAGTGGCGGTAGAAAACCGGGTGCGCCACCCGTTACTCGGTAAAATTATCCGCAAAACCAAGAAATTCAAGGCCCATGATGAAAAAAATGAATGCCGCATCGGCGATAAAGTCAAGATTATGGAAACCCGACCTTTAAGTAAAGAAAAGCGCTGGCGGGTAGTTGAGATCCTGGAGAAGGCCAAGTAGCCTTATTTTTCGCCGGGAAGGAGGTAAAGCATGATCCAGCAACAGACGATCCTCAAAGTCGGCGACAATACCGGCGCCAGGAAACTGATGTGCATACGCGTCCTCGGCGGTTCCAAAAGGCGTTATGCCAGTGTGGGAGATGTGATTATTGCCTCCGTAAAAGAGGCAACGCCGGGGGGCGTGGTTAAGAAGGGGGATGTCGTCCGGGCGGTAGTGGTACGGACGACAAAGGCTATAAAACGTGAAGACGGGTCCTATATCCGCTTCAATGAAAATGCAGCGGTAATTATCAACGAACAAAACAACCCGCGGGGTACGCGTATCTTTGGACCGGTAGCCAGGGAACTGCGGGAAAAAGATTTCATGAAGATCATTTCCCTGGCCCCGGAAGTCCTGTAGGAAAAGGGAGGTGGCTTGGAATTGACCCCAGTTAAGGTACACGTTAAAAAAGGTGACCTGGTCATGGTAATTAGCGGTAAAGATGCCGGCAAAAAAGGCAAAGTATTGAGCGTCGACCGCGCTAAAGGCCGGGTCATCGTCGAAGGGGTAAACATTGTTAAACGGCACACCCGTCCCACCCCCAAGATGCCCCAAGGCGGGATTATTGAAAAGGAGGCTCCGGTGGCCAGCAGCAATGTTATGCTGTTTTGCAATAAATGTAACCGACCTACTCGAATCGGGAAACAATTTCTGGCCGATGGAACCAAGACCCGGGTGTGTAAAAAGTGCGGCGAAGTAATTGATTAAGCCCAGGTAAAGGAGGGCTGGCTTTGGCTAGACTGAAGGAAAAATACCTGACAGAGATACGTAAGCTCTTACAGGAAAAATTTGGTTACAAAAATGTCATGGAGATCCCCAAACTGGAAAAAATCGTTGTCAACATGGGTGTTGGCGAGGCAACCCAGAATCCCAAGGCCATTGATGGTGCCGTCCAGGACCTGATGGCCATTACCGGGCAAAAACCTATTGTTACCAGGGCCAAAAAATCTATTGCTGCCTTTAAACTGCGCCAGGGAAACAGTATTGGCTGCAAGGTAACCCTGCGGGGAAACAGGATGTACGAGTTTCTGGACCGCCTGATCAATGTGGCCCTGCCCCGGGTCAGGGATTTCCAGGGCGTGTCGCCCAATTCCTTTGATGGCCGCGGTAACTATTCCCTGGGCCTGAAAGAACAGCTGATTTTTCCGGAGATTGAATATGACAAGATCGACAAAACCCGGGGTCTGGAAATAACTATGGTGACTACGGCAAAAAGCGATGAGGAAGCCCGGGAACTCCTGCGCGCTTTTGGCATGCCGTTCCGGGAACAATGATGAAGGAGGAAATCCATGGCCAAGAAATCTTTACGTGTTAAACAAGCACGTCCCCAGAAGTTTAAGGTTCGCGCGTATAACCGTTGCCTGCGCTGTGGCCGTCCCCATGCTTATATGCGGAAGTTCGGCCTGTGCCGTATCTGTTTCCGCGAGCTGGCCTACAAGGGAGAGCTTCCTGGTATAGTGAAAGCCAGCTGGTAAGTGCGGGACGAGAAGGAAGGGGGTAGTTCAAATTGATGACCGATCCCATTGCTGATTTCCTGACCCGCATTCGTAACGCCAACATGGTCTACCAGGAGAAGGTGGAAGTACCGGCTTCCAAAATGAAGCGGGCTATAGCTGAAATCATGAAGAACGAAGGATATATCAAGAACTACGAGTATATTGAAGACGACAAGCAGGGCACCTTGAGGATTTATCTCAAGTATGGGCCCAACAAGGAAAAGGTTATTACCGGCATAAAGCGCATCAGCCGCCCGGGGCTAAGGATTTATGCCAGGAAAGGCGAAATCCCTAAAGTTCTGGGAGGCCTGGGAGTGGCTATAATTTCTACCAGCAAAGGGATACTCACGGATAAACAGGCTCGCCGGGAAGGCGTCGGCGGCGAAGTTATCTGTTACATCTGGTAAGGCTGGAGGTGTTTAAGTGTCACGTATAGGCAGAAAGCCGGTGCAGGTACCGGCAGGGGTAGAAGTAAACATTGACGGCAATACGGTAACGGTAAAGGGCCCCAGGGGAAAACTTACCCGCCAGTTCCCGGCCGAGATTACCATTAGCCGGGAAGGGGATGTATTGCAGGTCAACCGTCCCTCGGATGCCAAACCCCACCGCGCCCTGCATGGTCTTTCCCGGGCCCTGTTGCAAAATATGGTTGATGGTGTCACCAAGGGCTTTCAAAAAAGCCTGGAACTGGTGGGGGTAGGCTACCGTGCCGCCAAGCAGGGGAACAAACTGGTGCTGACGGTAGGCTATTCCCATCCAGTAGAAATAGTGCCGGGAGAAGGGCTGGAGATTGAAGTGCCGGCCCCCAACAAAATAATTGTTAAAGGCATTGACAAAGAAGCGGTAGGGGCACTGGCGGCCAATATTCGCGACGTCCGTCCCCCGGAGCCCTACAAGGGTAAAGGTATTAAGTATGAAGATGAGTATATCCGGCGCAAAGTTGGTAAGACTGGCGCCAAGGGCGGTAAAAAATAGGGGGTAAAGGAATGTTCAAGAAGATAGACCGCAAACTCACGCGGCAGCGGAAGCACCTGCGGGTGCGGCGGCGTATAATGGGCACTCCTGAACGGCCCCGTTTGAGTGTCTACCGCAGCCTGCGCCATATCTACGCCCAGGTGGTAGACGATACCCGGGGTATAACCCTGGTGGCTGCTTCAACCCTAGACCCGGCATTAAAAGACCTGGAAGCTACCGGGAATAAAGCTGCCGCCAGAAAGGTGGGCGAACTTATCGCTCAGAAAGCCCTGGCTAAAGGGATTAAAAAAGTTGTTTTTGACCGGGGCGGCAATATTTACCATGGCCGTATAGCTGCCCTGGCCGAAGGCGCCCGAGAAGCAGGGCTGGAATTTTAAAAGGGAAGGAGGGGAAAAATGGCGCGCGTTGAAAACAAGGACCTGGAGTTAACAGAAAAAGTCGTCCACATCAACCGTGTAGCTAAAGTCGTAAAGGGTGGCCGGCGCTTTAGTTTTTCTGCCCTGGTAGTTGTTGGTGACGGTAAAGGCCATGTAGGTGCGGGCCTGGGCAAGGCCAGTGAAGTGCCGGAAGCCATCCGTAAGGGTATTGAAGATGCCAAAAAGAATCTCATTAAAGTACCGATGGTGGGCACGACCATTCCCCACGAAATTATAGGCCATTTTGGTGCGGGGAAAGTTTTGCTTAAACCTGCAGCCCCCGGTACCGGAGTTATTGCCGGGGGACCGGTACGGGCGGTCCTGGAAGCTGCCGGAATCAGGGATATTTTGACCAAGAGCCTGGGATCGGCCAACCCCAATAACGTCGTCTATGCCGCCCTAGAAGGTTTAAAGGGTCTTAAAAGAGCAGAAGACGTAGCCCGCCTCCGGGGTAAAACTGTGGCCGAGCTGCTTGGCTAGGAGGAGTTGGCATTGGCAAATTTGAAGATTACCCTGGTAAAAAGCTTAATTGGTCGACCGGAAACGGAAAGGAAGACGGCCCGCGCACTGGGTCTTAAGAAACTACATGCGGAAATTATCCGCCCTGATACACCGGCTGTCAGGGGCCAGATAAAAAAGCTGGCACACCTGGTTAAGTGCGAGGAAGTAGAATAGGAGGTGACAGGGGTGCGCCTGCATGAGTTACATCCAGCACCTGGCTCCAGGTTTAAACCTACCCGGGTAGGACGGGGTATCGGGTCCGGCCTGGGCAAAACTTCCGGCCGTGGCCATAAAGGGCAAAAAGCCCGCTCCGGGGGCGGTGTCCGCCGGGGCTTTGAAGGTGGCCAGATGCCCTTAAGCCGCCGTCTTCCCAAAAGGGGCTTCACCAATAAATTTGCCCGCGAGTTAACGGTCATTAATGTCGGCGAACTGGAACGCTTTGAACCGGATACTGTAGTGACGCCGGAGGTCCTGGCCCGGGCCGGCCTGGTCAAGCAGGCCAGGAACGGCGTCAAAATCCTGGGCGATGGTGAAATAACCAAGCCCCTGACCGTCAGGGTTCAGGCTGCCAGCCGCCAGGCCATTGCCAAAATTGAGGCTGCCGGCGGCAAAGTTGAGGTGATGTAAGTGTTAAACACCCTGGCCAGCGCCTGGAAGCTGGAAGACCTGCGGAAGAAGATATTTTTTACCCTGATGATGTTTATCGTCTTCCGCCTTGGCGCCCATGTGCCCCTCCCTGGAATCAATAATGCCGTCCTGCAGGAATTAGTTCGGGGCGGTACGATATTGGGTTTTTTTGACGTTATTTCCGGCGGGGCCTTTAAGCGATTTACCGTGTTTGCCATGGGCATTATGCCCTATATCAATGCCTCGATTATCATGCAGCTCCTGACGGTGGTCATTCCGGCCCTGGAACGGCTGGCCAAAGAGGATATCGAAGGGCGCAAAAAAATCGTCCAGTATACCCGTTACGGAACGGTTATTTTAGGCCTCCTTCAGGCCCTGGGTATGGCCCTGTATCTCGCGCGCTCGGGGGCTTTCTTAAGACCAGGCCTGCACAATTACCTGGTGGTAGCGGTAATGCTTACAGCAGGTACGGCCTTCCTCATGTGGCTGGGGGAATTAATTACGGAAAAGGGTATTGGTAACGGCATTTCCCTGATTATCTTCGCCGGGATTGTTTCCCGCCTGCCGGCTGGTGCTGTTAGTCTCTACCAGTACCTCACTTCCGGAGAGGTAAGTATCATTTCGTTAATCCTCTTTGCCATTATTGCCGTGGTAATCATTGCCGCAGTAGTGGCCATGCAACAAGGGGAACGCCGGATTACCGTGCAGTATGCCAAGCGGGTGGTGGGCCGGCGGATTTACGGCGGCCAGAGTACCCACATCCCGTTAAAGGTCAACCAGGCCGGGGTTATTCCTGTGATCTTCGCCATGTCTATCCTGCTCTTTCCCAGCACCCTGGCTTCCTGGTTTCCCCACAGCAGCCTGGCCCAGGCTATAGTAAGGTTTTTTGACCCGCGGTCGGCTTTCTATATGATCCTTTATGCGTTGCTGATCATCTTCTTCACCTATTTCTATACGGCTGTGACCTTCAACCCGCAGGATGTGGCCGATAACATGAAAAAGTACGGCGGCTTCATCCCGGGCTTGAGACCCGGCCGGCCGACTGCCGAATATATTGAACGGATCTTAACCCGGATAACCCTGGCAGGGGCGATTTTCCTGGCCTTTATCGCCGTGCTGCCCAATATCCTGATGGCCGCTACCGGCATTAACGTATATTTCGGGGGCACTTCCCTCCTGATTGTAGTCGGTGTGGCCCTGGAAACCATGAAACAGCTGGAGTCCCACCTGTTGTTGCGGCACTATCAGGGCTTTATGAAGTAAATACCGGGGGGGCTAAAGAGGATGCGTTTGGTATTGCTGGGGCCACCTGGGGCTGGTAAGGGTACCCAGGCCGCGTTAATCTGCAAACACTTGGGTATACCCCATATTTCCACCGGGGATATGTTCCGCCAGGCCATCAAAGAAGGTACCGAACTGGGACGCCAGGCAGAAAAGTACCTGCAAAGCGGGGGCCTGGTGCCCGATGCCGTAACTATTGGCCTGATCCAGGAACGCCTGAGCCATTCCGACTGCCGGCAGGGTTTTTTACTGGACGGTTTTCCGCGGACGGTAGCCCAGGCCGAAGCCCTGGATGCCTGGCTGGCCGGGAGAAAGGAAAAGCTCGATGCGGTTATTGATATTGAGGTGCCGCGGGAGGAACTCATGGCGCGCCTGACAGGACGCCGGGTCTGCCGCCAGTGCGGGGCCACCTACCACCTCCAGTACAATCCACCGGCTGAGGCCGGCAAATGCGATGTTTGCGGCGGGGAGCTCATCCAGCGAGCGGACGACACCGCAGCAACTGTCGGCAAACGGTTGGATGTATACAACGAGCAAACGGCGCCCCTCATTACCTATTACCGTCAGCGCGGTCTTTTAAAGGAAATTGACGGCAGCGGGGATATTGCGGCCGTAAGCCGGGCCATTGGTGCGGCCCTGGGAAGAGACTGGCAATGATTATTTTAAAGTCACGCCGGGAAATAGCCCTGATGCGTGAAGCGGGACGGATCGTGGCCCGGACCCTGGCTAAACTTAAAGACCATATCGCCCCCGGGGTAACTACTGCGGAACTGGACCGCATAGCCGAGGATTATATTCGGGAAAATGGTGCCGTGCCGGCCTTTAAGGGCTATCAGGGCTTTCCGGCCAGTATTTGTGTTTCCGTTAATGAGGAAGTCGTCCACGGTATACCAGGTTTAAAGCAACTGGCTGAAGGGGATATTATTAGTATTGACATCGGTGCGGTAAAAAATGGATATGTTGGTGACGCCGCGGTTACTTTTCCAGTTGGCGCTATTGATGCCGAGAAGCAGCATTTGCTGGCCGTAACCGAAGCCGCCCTTTACGAAGGCATCAAACATGCAGTCGCAGGCAACCGGCTGACTGATATATCCCACGCTATCCAGACCTATGTCGAAAAAAATGGCCTTTCGGTAGTCCGTGATTATGTGGGCCACGGTATTGGCCGGGCGATGCATGAAGACCCCCAGGTACCGAACTTTGGTCCCCCGGGTTATGGCCCCCGCCTCCGGGCGGGGATGGTCCTGGCCATTGAACCCATGGTAAATGCCGGTACCCATGAGGTTTATACCCTGGCCAATGGCTGGACAGTAGTGACCAGGGATAAGAAACCTTCGGCGCACTTTGAGCATACGGTAGCTTTGACGGATAACGGACCGGAGATCCTGACGTTACTCTAACTGGCAGGTGGAGGCGAAGGTTATGCCGGCAGGTGAACTAAAGGTGGGGCAACTGGTATATTCCCGGGCTGGGCGCGACCGGGGGCGACCTTTTCTGGTCTGGCAGCTGGCCGGGCCCAGCCGGGTTTATCTTGTTGACGGCCGTTTACGACGTACCAGTAAACCTAAACTGAAAAACGTCCTCCATGTCCAGGCGGTTAACCGGGTAGCGACGGCTATTGCTGACCGGTTAAAACAGGGAGAAGTAGTTACCGATGCCGAAGTACGACGGGCTATTGCCCAGCTCTTAGAGACTGAGCAGGCTTGATAAGGAGGGGTTTATTTGGCCAAAGAGGATGTCATTGAAGTTGAAGGCACGGTGATCGAACCCCTGCCCAATGCCATGTTTCGGGTAGAGCTGGCCAATGGGCACCGGGTGCTGGCCCATGTCTCCGGTAAGATCCGGATGAACTTTATCCGTATTTTGCCGGGCGACCGGGTAATGGTGGAATTGTCACCCTATGATCTCAACCGGGGACGCATCGTTTACCGCTATAAATAATCTGGGAGGGTTTAGTTTGAAAGTCAAGCCTTCAGTGCGGCCTATTTGTGAAAAATGCAAGATCATAAAACGCAAGGGTAGAATTATGGTTATTTGCGAAAATCCCAAGCACAAGCAAAAACAGGGATAGACAGGGGGTAAGGCGTAAATGGCAAGGATTGCCGGGGTAGACCTTCCCCGGGATAAGCGGGTGGAAATTGCCCTGACTTATATTTATGGCATTGGCCGGCCAACGGCAAATAAAATCCTGGCTGCGACAGCCGTTAACCCTGATACCAGGGTAAGGGATCTAACGGAAGAAGAAGTAAGCCGGCTACGCGAATATATAGATAAAAATTTAACGGTCGAAGGGGATTTGCGCCGGGAGGTAGCGTTAAATATCAAGCGATTGATGGAAATAGGTTGCTACCGTGGCCTGCGTCATCGTCGGGGGCTGCCGGTACGCGGCCAGCGCACCAAAACCAATGCCCGTACGCGTAAAGGACCCCGCAAGACTGTGGGCGTGCGGCGCAAGAAGTAAGGGGGAGAAGCTATGCCAAGGAAAACTACCCGGCCACGCCGGCGCGAACGTAAAAATATTGAAAGCGGCGTGGCCCATATTAAATCAACCTTTAACAATACCCTGGTAACCATCACCGATAAAAATGGTAACACTATTGCCTGGGCCAGTGCCGGTACCGTGGGGTTTAAAGGTTCCCGCAAGAGCACACCTTTTGCCGCTCAAATGGCGGCCGAAGCAGCTGCCAGGCAGGCTATGGAACATGGCATGCGCGAAGTAGAGTGCTACGTAAAAGGTCCGGGAGCCGGCCGGGAAGCTGCCATTCGTTCCCTGCAGGCCGCTGGGCTTGAGGTTAGCGTAATTAAAGATGTAACCCCGATTCCCCACAACGGCTGCCGGCCTCCCAAGCGGCGGCGAGTGTAACAGGAGCTTTTAAAGGTCGCAAGAACACGTCGTCGTTAAGAAGCATGCGACTTGCAGAGGAGGTAATACTTTGGCAAGGTATAAAGATGCTACCTGTCGCCTGTGCCGGCGGGAAGGCATGAAGCTTTTCCTGAAAGGCGATCGCTGCTATTCTGATAAATGTGCTGTGGCCCGGCGGTCCTATGCCCCCGGCCAGCACGGCCAGACCAGGAAAAAGCTTTCCGAATACGGCCTGCAGCTAAGGGAAAAGCAGAAGGCCCGCCGCATTTACGGCGTCCTGGAACGCCAGTTCAGCAACTACTTTGAGAAGGCCGAGCGCATGAAAGGCGTTACCGGTGAAAACCTGCTTATCCTGCTGGAGAGGCGCCTGGACAATGTTGTTTATCGCCTGGGTTTTGCCGATTCCCGTGCCCAGGCGAGGCAATTAGTCCGGCACGGCCATTTTACGGTAAATGGCCAGAAGGTGAGTATCCCTTCCTACCTGGTCCGGCCTGGTGATATCATTGCCGTCCGGGAAAAGAGCAAGGAGAGTCCCCTTTTCAAAGAGATTGCCGCGGCGGCAGCCCACCGGACGGTCCCGGCCTGGCTTAAAGCTGACCCGGCAGCTTTAGAAGGGCACGTCCTCTCCCTGCCGACGCGGGAACAGATTGATGTGCCGGTGCAAGAACACCTCATCGTTGAGCTTTACTCCAAGTAAGATGCAGGCTGGATGAGCTCACGAGAAGGAGGGGAACAATGCTCGAAATTGAAAGGCCCAGGATTGAGTGCCTGGAAATGTCCAATAAGTACGGGCGGTTTGTAGTCGAGCCCCTGGAGCGGGGTTATGGAATCACTCTGGGTAATTCCCTGCGGCGGATTCTTCTCTCCTCACTGCCCGGGGCTGCTGTAACCACGGTCAAAATTGAAGGGGTCCTCCATGAGTTTTCCACCATTCCCGGTGTCGTCGAGGATACCACAGAGATTATTTTAAACCTCAAGTCCCTGGCCCTGAAGCTCCACAGCGATGAACCCAAGGTAATAAGAATTGAGGCTGAGGGCGAAGGCGAGGTTACAGCTGCCGATATTATTACTGATGCTGACGTTGAGGTCTTAAACCCCGACCTGCACATTGCCACCATAGAAAAAGGCGGCCGCCTGTTTATTGAAATGACGGTAGAAAAAGGGCGGGGTTATGTCAGTGCGGAAAAAAATAAAAAAGAGGACCAGCCCATCGGGATTATTCCCGTCGATTCCCTCTTTTCGCCAGTCCATAAAGTGAACTATCAGGTGGAAAACACCCGGGTAGGACAGGTTACTGACTACGATAAACTTACCCTGGAGGTATGGACTGACGGTACTATTGCCCCCGATGAGGCAGTGAGCTCGGCAGCCAAAATTCTTATCGAACACATGCGTCTCTTTTTAGGTTTAACGGAGCGCGTCAGCGACGAAGTAACCATGGTTGAGAAAGAAGAAGAAAGCCGGGATCGCCTCATGGACATGTCCATTGAGGAACTTGATCTATCGGTGCGTTCTTACAACTGCCTGAAGCGGGCGGGCATTATTACCGTTGGCGAGCTTTTGCAGCGTACCGAAGAAGATATGATGAAGGTACGCAACCTGGGCAAAAAATCCCTGGAAGAAGTTACGCAAAAGCTCGCGGAACTGGGCCTGTCCCTGCGACAGAGTGATGGGTAAAGGGGTGACATTTAGATGGGTTACCGGAAATTAGGTCGCCTGTCCGGCCACCGGAAAATGATGCTGCGCAATATCGTCACTTCCTTTTTGCGGGAAGGTAAAATAGAAACTACAGAAATGCGGGCTAAAGAACTAAAAAGCCTGGCCGAGAAAATGATTACCCTGGGCAAAAGGGGCGACCTCCATGCCCGGCGCCAGGCCCTGGCCTACCTGCTGGATGAAGACGTGGTTACCAAATTATTTAAAGAAATCGGCCCGCGCTATCAGGATAAAAACGGCGGCTATACCCGGATAATTAAGACCGGCTTCCGGCGGGGTGACGGCGCGCCCATGGTCCGCATTGAACTGGTTTAAGCGATGATCGAGGTCCGGGGCGTCACTTTTTTCTACCCGGGAACTACCGAACCGGCCCTGGAAAATATAAGTTTAACCATCAAGCCGGGGGAATTTGTGGCCGTCACTGGCCCCAACGGTTCCGGCAAATCAACCCTGGCCCGGCTATTAAACGGCCTGCTCCGCCCCGGGGAAGGCCGTGTCCTGGTAGACGGGCTGGACACCGGTGACGAAGCTTCCCTGGTAGAGATTCGCCGCCGGGTAGGGATGGTTTTCCAGGACCCTGACAACCAGCTGGTGGCCGCTACCGTCGAAGATGATGTGGCCTTCGGGCTGGAAAATCTGGGCCTGCCACCGGCTGTAATCAGGCAGCGGGTTGCGGCCGCCCTGGAGGCCGTGGAGCTGGCAGATTTAAGGACCAGGCCCCCCCACCACCTATCCGGAGGGCAGAAACAGCGCCTGGCCCTGGCCGGCGTCCTGGCCATGGAACCGTGTTATCTGGTGCTGGACGAGGCTACGGCCATGCTGGACCCGGTAGCCCGGGAGGAAGTGCTCAAGAAAGTACTGGATTTACGCCGGGAAAAAGGGCTGGCCGTTATCCTTATAACCCACCTTATGGAAGAGGCGGCCCTGGCAGAACGGATGCTGGTCCTGAATGCCGGGCGCATACTTTTGGCCGGCCCGCCTGCAGAAGTGCTGCAGCAGGAGGAGAGGCTGGCGGCAGCAGGGCTAAAGGCGCCGGTAACTGTTGCCCTGGGCAAGAGCTTAAGGCAGGCAGGGCTAAAATTACCGGCCAATTTAGTCACAGTGGAGGAGATGGCCCGGGCCCTATGGAAATTGGCCTCCAGGAAGTAAGTTTTGCCTACAGAGTAGCCGGCAGGCAGTTACCGGTGTTGGAAAACATCAATATCAAAGTCTCCCCGGGTGATTTCCTGGCGATTACCGGGGCCGGGGGTTCGGGGAAATCAACCCTGGCCATGCTTATGGCCGGCCTGCTGGAACCGACGGCAGGCCGGGTTACCCTGGACGGGCGACCGGTCCGGGGGCGGGGTAAAGGGAAAGATACCTTATCCTGGCAGAGGGTGGGCATGGTCTTTCAACAGCCGGAGCAGCAACTTTTTGCCGAAACGGTGGCTGAAGATGTAGCCTTTGGCCCCAGGAACATGGGCCTTAACGGTACCGGGCTCGAAGCCAGGGTCAAGGCGGCCCTCCGTGCTGTAGGCTTGGAGCCGCAAAGGGTGAGTGGGCGTTCCCCCTTTAGCTTAAGCGGGGGACAGCAACGGCGGGTAGCCATTGCCGGGATCCTGGCCATGGAGCCGGAGGTTCTAATCCTAGATGAGCCGACGGCCGGTCTGGACCCGGCCGGCCGGGAACAGATACTCAATGTAATCAGGGCCTTTTACCGCCGGCCCGGGAAGGCAGTAGTCCTTATCTCTCATAATATGGCCGAAGTGGCCGAACTGGCCCGGCAGGTTATAGTATTACACCGGGGGCGGGTGGCTCTCCAGGGTACGCCGCGGGAAATTTTCCGCCAGGGCGAAGCCTTAAGATCCTATGGTCTTATCCCTCCGCCCCTCACCCGCCTGATGCAGGAGCTGCGTCGCCAGGGAGCCCCGGTCACCATGGAAGTCCTAACCCTTACCGAGGCCCGGGAAGCCATCTTGGCCTGGCTGGGGGCTTAGCCTTATGGTTATTGAAGTGGGTCAATATGTCCCGGGGACAAGCAGCATCCATAACATGGATCCCCGGGCCAAACTGCTAGGCTTGCTCCTTTACGGAATAGCTCTTCTAACCGCGCCAACTGGTATAGCAGCGAGCCTTACCGGGGCAGCTATATTACCGGTAATAATCTTGGCCGGCCTGGCACCGGCCTTTATATGGCGCCAGCTGAGGCCGCTTATTGTTTTCCTGGTAATTATCTTTATCCTTCAGGCAGCCTTTACCCCGGGGGAAATAATGGCTGTGGTGGGGCCGGTGAGGATTACCCGGGAGGGGCTCAACTACGGCTTATTGGCCCTGGCCAGGGTGTTTTTCCTGGTCCTGGCCGCGGCTGTACTCATGGCTACGACCGATCCCCTGGCCCTGGCCGACGGCCTGGAGCGGCTGCTGCGACCGGGGCAGAAACTGGGCCTGCCGGCCGCTGAACTGGCCCTGATGCTGACCATGGCCCTCAGGTTTGTGCCCACCCTGCTGGAAGAGGCCGAGCGGATTATGCGGGCGCAGGTTGCCCGGGGAGCGACCTTCCGGGGCAGCCACATCAAAAACCTGATGCCTCTGGTCATCCCGCTCTTTATCAGTGCCTTTCGCCGGGCCGAAGGCCTGGCCGAAGCTATGGAAGCCCGGGCCTATCAGGGTGGTAAAGGCCGTACCCGGATGCGGGAGCTGCATTTTAAGGCGGCTGACTATATCTTCCTCCTGCTGGCCGGCCTTCTGGCCGCCGGGTCGGCCTATTTCCGGCTAAGAGTCGGAAGTTAGGATTGAAGACGCCGCTAAGGAAAGGGGGAGGAGGCGCTTATGTTTTTGCGTCTCCGGGACATATCCCTCCCATATGTTAGGAGGCTAACTTCCGCCCATGCCGCACCTGAAAATTACCCTGGCCTATGACGGCACCAATTACGCCGGCTGGCAGGTGCAGCCGGTGGCCCACGGGCCTACCATCCAGGGTGTCGTAGCCGCAGCCTTAAACCGGCTGACAGGGGAAAGGATCTGCCCGGTAGCTGCGGGGCGGACGGACGCCGGGGTCCATGCCCGCGGCCAGGTAATCAGCTTCTGCACTTCCAGCCGCATACCGGTGGAGCGCTGGCCCCTGGCCTTGAACAGCCTGCTGCCGGAAGATATTGCGGCATTAGACGCTGAGGTAGTATCACCTGAATTTCATGCCCGTTACAGTGCCCGGTGGAAATGGTACCGCTATACCATTTACAACCACAGCCTGCCTGACGTCTTTAGCCGCCGTTACAGCTGGCAGGTACGTTACCCGCTGGACTTTGCCGCCATGGCCAGGGGTGCAAGTTACTTTACAGGCCGCCATGATTTTCGTTCCTTTTGCGCCGCCGGCAGCCCGGTGCGCCAATTTGAACGCGAGGTAGTTAAGGCGCACTTGCACCGCCAGGGTCACTTCATTTTTTTTGATGTGGTGGCCAACGGTTTTCTTTATCATATGGTAAGAATTATGGTCGGCACCCTGGTAGAAATCGGCAGGGGCCGACTGCTGCCGGAGGATGTTCCGGTTATACTTGCCGCCCGTTCCCGGGCAAAGGCCGGCCCGACGGCCCCGCCCCAGGGACTGTGTCTGGAGAGGGTAGCATACTAATTTTCTTGACTTGCCGTAGTTAATTGCTTAAAATAGTCTCGTGATAGGAACAGGAGGGAGAAAATGTCCACCTTTATGGCCAAACCACATGAGGTGGAGCGAAAGTGGTATATCATTGACGCGGCCGGTAAAACGCTGGGTCGCGTAGCCACCGAAGCTGCCCGCCTCCTCAGAGGCAAGCATAAACCCATCTTTACCCCCCATGTGGATTGTGGCGATCACGTTATTGTCATTAACGCAGAAAAAGTACGGCTCACCGGTAAAAAGCTCCTGCAGAAGAAATATATTCGCCACAGCGGTTACCCCGGTGGCTTAAAGGTTATGAACTATGCCCAGCTCTTAAAGACTTTTCCCGAGCGAGCCATTGAGAAGGCCGTGAAAGGGATGATCCCGCATAATCGCCTGGGCCGGCAGATGGTCAAGAAGCTCAAGGTCTACCGCGGCGATAGCCATCCCCACGCGGCCCAGCGGCCGGAAGTCTGGGAGATCAAGGATTAATCGAAGGAGGGGAAAATTTTGGCCCAGGTTCAATTTTACGGCACGGGAAGGCGAAAAAATGCCGTGGCCCGGGTGTACCTGGTTCCCGGCGAGGGCCGGGTGTTAGTTAACGACCGCCCCCTCGATGAATATTTTGGCCAGCAGATCCTGGCTATGCAGGTACGCCAGCCCCTGGAAGTAACCAACAACACGGGCCGCTTTGATGTTCTGGCTAAAGTTAGGGGCGGCGGGATCAGCGGCCAGGCCGGTGCCATCAGGATGGGCATTGCCAGGGCCCTGTTACAGGCTGACGCCGACCTGCGCCCGGTTTTGAAAAGCCATGGTTTCCTTACCCGTGATCCAAGGATGAAGGAAAGAAGGAAGTACGGCTTAAAGAAAGCCCGTAAGGCGCCACAATTCTCCAAGCGATAAGAAGGGGTGTTTCATATGCACATCAAGACGGTTTTTACGCCCCGCCTACAGGAGAGTATCAGGCAGGGCGGCTGCGGCAACTGCCATGTTTCCTGCCAGTCGGCCTGCAAAACATCTATTACCGTCAGCAATCAGCCCTGCGAACGTGAAGAAAAGAAGTAACCACCAAGGCCCGACTTTTCCGGTCGGGCTTTTGTTGTTAGGAGGAGAACGATATTGCCATCCCTAAATCTCCAAAATGTTGACTGGCAGGGGGATGTCCACTGGTTCGACTTTGAAGACCTCTGCCTGCTTCTGGACGTCAATAGTGGCGCTCTCCATATAATCGACGCTCCTGCCCGGGCCGTTTTGGAAGAATTGCGGTCCGGGGATGAGCGCGGTACCTTCACCGAAGCCGACTGGCCTGCGCTCCTGCCCCGGTCTGTCCGGGAGTGGGGTGCCGGCACAGTCCTGGAAGTCTGCCGGGAACTGGCTGCCAAACAGGCCGAAGGGACTCTCTTTACCGTCGATGAGGTTGGCCGCAGTTACCAGCCGCCGGCACCCAGCCTCCAGGCCCTCTGCCTCCACGTTGCCCATGACTGTAATATGCGCTGCCGTTACTGCTTTGCCGGCGGGGGCCCTTTTGGCGGCGAGCGGGGCTTAATGAGCCGGGAGACGGGGTACCAGGCCCTGGACTTGCTTTTTAAAGAATCCGGCAGCCGCCCCCGGGTGGAGGTCGACTTCTTCGGCGGCGAGCCGCTGCTCAATTTCAGCGTCGTACAGGACCTGGTAGCTTACGGCCGGGAAAAGGCTGCGGCGGCCGGGAAAAAAATCAGCTTTACCCTGACCACCAACGGCCTGGGCTTGACGCCGGCCATCGAGGAGTACCTCATTGAGAACCAGATCAGTGTTATTTTGAGCCTTGACGGTCGCCCGGAAATTCATGACCTAAACCGGAGGACCCGCACCGGCAAAGGCACTTATCACTTAGTGGTCCCCAGGGAGCAGCATTTTGTCGCTGCGTATGAGCACGTGGACTACTGGGTGCGGGGAACCTACACGCGCCAGAATCTCGATTTTACCAGGGATATCCTGCATATGGTAGAATTAGGATTTCGCTACCTGTCCCTGGAACCGGTAGTAGCGGCTCCGGAGGCTGAATATGCTATTAGGGAGGAAGATCTGGACCTGCTGGCGGCACAATATCGCCACCTGGCCCGGGCCTACCTGGAAGCGAGGGCTAAAGGTACACCCTTTAACTTTTTCCACTTCAACATTGACGCTAGTGCCGGCCCCTGCCTTACCAAAAGGCTTACCGGTTGCGGTGCGGGCACCAGTTACCTGGCAGTCACCCCCGGCGGCGACCTTTATCCCTGCCACCAGCTAGTGGGGAGAAAGGAGTACTGCCTCGGCAACGTCCGGGAAGGGATCTTGCGTCCTGAAATACGGGAAGATTTTCGCCAGGCCCATGTATATAACCAGCCGGCCTGCAGCCGTTGCTGGGCACGCTTCTACTGTAGCGGCGGCTGCCATGCGGCCAACCTGGCCGCTACCGGGAATTTGCGGCAACCGGCGCCTGTACCCTGCGCCATCCAGAAGATGCGCCTGGAAGCGGCTCTTTATGTGCAGGTCAAGGAAGCCATTGGAGCCTGATTTTACCCGGATTTACAGCGCGCCGGGCCTCCAGGGTTAAAAAAGGGCAAAAAATTTCTAAATGGGGAGGAATCCTGGCTTCAAAGGTAGAATAATAGGAAGGTAAAGGGCAGGAAGAAGCAGTTCCTGCCGTATTTTCGGGGAGAGGAGGCATGCCATGCCGCCGCCGGGTAAGCTGCCGGATGTGGCGGCCATAGCGGGTCGCCTTTTAAAGGATTGGCCGGCACGGTGGAAAGAAGCACCCAGGAATAAAAAAATTTTTTTCATAATAAGCGGTATCCTGGCCGGGGGATTATTGTTGCTGGCCGGATGGTACCGGCTAACTGTTCCCAATGCCTGGGCAGTGATGGTCAACGGTCGCCAGGTGGCTGTAGTTAGCCGTCAGGTAGATATCAATCAGGCCATCCAGGATATTCTCAAGGAAAGCGGGTCAGGCAACTACCAGGGCCTAAAGATTACCGATCAGATTGATTATAAAAAAGTCCGGGTCAACCCGCGGGAAATTATAGATGGCCAGCAATTAAAAAATATTCTCCAGGAGACGCTGCATTTTGTTGCGGCAGCGACAGTAATAACCATTAACGGTCAACCCGAACTTGTGGTGCGGGATGATAGTGTGGCGGATGCGGTCCTGGCCCAATTAAAACAATCCTATCTGCCACCGCCGGGGAGCGGGGAGGTCCAGGAGGTCAAATTCCTGGAGGAGGTAGCCTATGAGCACCGGTCGGTCCGGCCAGAAGAAATTTTAAACCCGGAGGCGGCCCTGGCCAGGCTCAAGGGGACTACGACGGCGAGCCAGGAGTATGTAGTTAAAGAAGGGGACTCTCTGTGGACCATAGCCCGGGAACACGGGTTGCTAGTTGACGATATTAGAGCCGCCAATCCGGAACTCCAGGGCGAACGCCTGGACATCGGCCAGCGCTTAAGACTCACGACAGCGAAGCCACTCCTCCAGGTAATGGTCGTCTATAGACAGGAAGTGAAAGAACCTGTTCCCTATGAAGTGAAAGTAGAAACGAATACCGACCTCTTACGGGGCCAGGAAAGGGTAAAGCAGGCTGGGTCAGAGGGCGAACGGCTGGTTACCTACCAGGTAGTGACTAAAAACGGCGTCCAGGTTGAGAAGAAAGTTATTCAGCAGCAGGTGCTGAAAGAACCTGTAACTAAAATAGTGGAACGAGGGACGCGGGTAGTTCTGGCTTCCCGCGGCGGCGGTTCCGGCCGGCTGGCCTGGCCCATCCGGGGAATTATTACTTCCCCCTATGGTTACCGTGGCCGGGAGTTCCACTCAGGTATGGATATTGACGGCTACGTTGGACAGCCGGTAGGGGCCGCCGAGGACGGAACGGTGACCTTTGCCGGTTACGACGGCGGCTACGGCCGAATGATTACCATTGATCACGGCGGGGGCCTGGTAACCCGATATGCCCATCTATCGGGCTTTAACGTCCGCGTAGGCCAGCGGGTGAACCGGGGACAGGTCATCGGCTATGTAGGGGTTAGTGGGCGTACTACCGGACCGCACCTGCACTTTGAAGTTTTGGTCAATGGCAGTTTCCGTAACCCGTCGGGATTTTTAAATTAGATTATTATCGCCATCCCTGAGGACAAGCCTCAGGGATATTTTTCTTGCCCGACCTTGCCTAACTAAAAGCGAGAGCGTATAATAACTATAGTTTAAACCGAAAAGGGCATGACGGACTGGAAGCAGGCGCATAATATAGCCAAAGTGGACCCATTGGATTGAAATCAAGCGATACTATGAAAATGCCGTGAGGCCTTGGTCCGGGAGAGAACTTTTGCCTGATCGGTGAAGCTGATCGAAGCGGGGGCGCTCCGCAAGGGCCAGGGAACGAACGGTACAATGCAAGCCTGTGACAAGGTTATTTCCGAAGGAGGTAGGCAAGATGCCCCATGATTTGCTTATTATTGGTGGTGGGCCGGCCGGGCTGACAGCGGCTCTTTACGGTGCCCGGGGCGGGCTGGATACCGTGGTGCTGGAGATGGGTGCTCCCGGTGGACAGGCCGGGCTGACAGACAGGATTGAAAATTACCCCGGCTTTCCCGAAGGCATTAATGGTATGGAACTTGCCATGAAATTTGCCGAACAGGCCAGGCGCTTCGGTGCCAGGATAGAAATGACCACAGTCCAGGGAGTGGAGCTTAACGGGGAGATAAAAAAAGCCTTTACCGGGAGCGGTGAGTTTACTGCGAGGGCAGTAATCATCGCCAGCGGGGCTCATCCGCGGCCCCTGGGAGTACCAGGGGAAGAAGAATTTCGCGGCCGGGGTGTTTCCTATTGCGCTACCTGCGACGGCGCCTTCTTCCGGGACAAAAAGGTCGCTGTAGTCGGCGGTGGCGATTCGGCTGTGGAAGAAGCCCTCTTTCTAACCCGTTTTGCCAGCCAGGTGACCATTATCCACCGTCGTGACGCTTTGAGGGCGACGAAAGTGCTTCAGGAACGGGCCCGGGACAACCCCAAAATTTCTTTCTGCTGGAATACGGTTGTAACGAGGATAAAGGGCGAGGAAAAAGTCGGCAGTTTGGAGTTAAAAGATGTAAACAGTGGAGCCACCAGGGAAGAAGCCTTCGACGGGGTCTTTATCTTTATCGGCCTGGAGCCCAACACTGGTTTCCTGAAGGGGGCCTTGACCCTGGATTCCCAGGGGTATATTGTTACCCGCGAAAATCTGGCCACTTCCATCCCCGGTGTTTTTGCCGCTGGCGACGTCCGGGCCAAGGATTTCCGCCAGGTGAGTACGGCTGTAGGTGACGGGGCAGTGGCGGCCATGGCGGCTGAGCGCTACCTGGCCGGCCTGTGAAAAAGGAAGGTCCGGGAGCGACATGTTTGACACTTTTCTTTCCGGTAGATTATAATACCTATATACCCGTACCGGGTAGGAAGGAGGTGACGGTATGGCGGAAGTTGTCCTGCAGGTCGAGGGGATGACCTGTAATCACTGTAAAATGAGCGTGGAAAAGGCCCTGGGGGGCCTGGAAGGCGTCACGGCAGTAGCAGTCGACCTGGCGGCCAAGACGGCCCGCGTTACTTATGATCCTGCTAAGGTAAACCTGGAAGCTATGAAAAAGGCTGTAACTGAGGCAGGTTATGAAGTAAAATAGACAGGATATTACCAAGCAAACTTTTTTACAAAATCCGGAGCCAAGCCTGCTCCGGATTTTTTACACTCATTACCAGTGAAGCTGCCGCCAGCAATATAGTATAATCGAAACGGGAGAGCCCCTGGGGGAGGGGAGAAACTTGTTACAACACTGGTGGCAGGTAATTATTGTTAGCTGCCTGGCTGTGCTGGCAGTTGCAGTAGTTATCCTGGCGCGTACTACAGCTTTACCGCGTACCTTAAGCTATAGCCTGGTCCGCCAGATAGTGGCAGCACATACCGCCTGGCAGACCCGTAATTGGCAGGAGATAGATAGCTCCCATTTCCGCCTTCGCTACCGGCAGGAGGATGCCGCTATCGCCCCCCTGGTCCTGGCAACCGCCGAGGAGGCTTACGGGCCGGTGGGTGCTATGTTACAACATGAACCCCATGGTAAAACTTTAATTATACTTTACCCTGACCGGGAGAGTCTTGCGCGCCAGTTTGGTTGGGCAGCCAGCGAAAGTGCCATGGGGGTTTACTGGGGCGGGGTTATCCGTGTCCTTTCGCCCTTTGACTGGGTGGCCGGCCGGGACCTGAAAGAGATTGCCCATATTTTTGCTGTTTCAGGACCCGTAGCCCATGAATTGACCCACCTTATGGTGGACGAGAAGGCGCGGGGTAACTACCCGCGCTGGCTGACGGAAGGTATTGCCCAGTATATAGAAAAGGAACTTACCGGCTTTACTATGCCGGGTTCGCCGGATGCTACTGGCTGGTATCCATTAAAGGCCATGGATTATGGATTTGATAGCCTGCCTGATCAGGCCCTGGCGTACCGCCAGTCGTTTTTAATGGTTGCCTACCTGGTAGAAAAGTGGGGCTTACCGGCCTTACGCCAGGTCCTGGAACGCCTCGGCCGGGGGGCTCCCCTGGAAAGAGCCTTCCAGGAAGTCCTTGGCGTCAGCACTGTTACCTTTGAGGAAGCCTTTTCCCGGGAATTTCCGGTAAGCAGGTTTTCACAAAGCCTTTAACTTTTCTTCACAAAAATATCACATCTGCGGGTTATATTAAAACCAAACAGATACCCTATAAGGGTATTCTTCGAAATGGAGGTGCGATTTACATGCTCAGGCTCAAGAGGTACTTCTTGCGCCCGGTGGCCCACTGTTCCGGCGGTCACAGTAGGTAGTCCTGGGCATGACGTTAAACTGCCCAACCATCCTCCCTTATAGCTTTTTCCTTAGCTCCTGGAATGGCTTCCGGGAGCTTTTTTTATCTTTACATTATAAAATAGTGGTCGGCAGGTAATATTAGAACTGAAGGAGAGCAAGCAGTCTTCATTTGGAGCAAGGAGGCATTATTTTGCGTTATACTTTTCCCGGCAGCTTAAAGTACGTGCGGATCGTGGCAATAATCCTGCTGTTTTTTTTCGGTGCGGTCCTCGGTGCCGGGACGGCCATTGTCATGGCCCCCCGCCTGATGCAGCGGCCCCTGGCGCCGGCACCTGGATCTACGGCCCCCTTAACTCCACCAGCGGGACAACCGGTCCAGTTTACGGACAGTTCACCGGTAGTTACCATTGCCAGGCAGGTTGGCCCGACCGTCGTTGGGGTGGCGGCCATGACGGGCCGCAGCTTTACGGGTGATGGCGGGATAAAACAGGGTTCGGGCGTTATTTTTGACGGTGCTAACGGCTATATCGTCACTAATAACCATGTCATTGCCGGCGCTGAGAGGGTCACCGTCAGCCTCGATCATGACCATGTTTACCCGGCCACCGTCGTGGGAGTCGATGAGCGAAGCGACCTGGCAGTTTTGCAGATCAAGGGAACCAATTTACCCCAGGCCCGCCTGGGAGATTCGGGCGCTGTCCAGGTGGGAGAGACGGTAGTGGCTATTGGCAACCCCCTGGGTCGGGCATTTGCCCGTTCGGTAACGGTGGGGGTCATCAGTGCCTTGAACCGGGAAGTGACCGTGCCCGGGCCCCACGGAGCAGAGATCACCCTGCGGACCCTGCAGACCGACGCTCCCATTAACCCCGGCAACAGCGGCGGTGCCCTGGTAAATTTAAGGGGAGAAATTATCGGCATTAACAGCGTTAAAATAGCCGCCAGCGGGGTAGAGGGGATGGGTTTTGCCATCCCCATCAACGATGCGCGTCCTATTATCGACCAGATCTTAACCCGGGGCTATGTTACCCATCCTTTTCTAGGCGTTTATAACCTCCGGGAGATTACCCCGGAAATGGCCCGGTGGTATAATATTCCGGAGGGGGTATATATCGGCGGCATCTTTAATGATGGCCCGGCGGCTAAGGCCGGGCTGCAGGTAGGCGATGTCATTATCGCTGTGGACAACAATAAGGTGACGAGCTATGCCGATATCCAGAGCTTGATTAATAAAAAATTACCGGGGGATAAGGTAACTTTAACTGCTGTGCGCCTGGCCGGCAAAAAGCAGCTTAATTTTACAGTAACCCTCGGTGAGTTGCCGTCGAAATAAGGAAGCATGCAGCATATTGATATTGTAGCCGTGGGCCGTGTACGGGAGCAATACCTGCGTGCCGGGATAAACGAATACTTAAAGCGCCTGCAGCCCTATGCCCGGGTGCGCATCCTGGAAGGCCCCGAAAGCAAGGTCCCGGAGCCTTTGAATCCGGCCCGGGTCGAGCAGATCCTGGCCGCTGAAGGAGAAGGACTGAAGCGTCTCCTGCGGCCGGGCGCTTATACCATCGCCCTGGATCGGGAAGGCTTGATGCTATCTTCAGAAGAGCTAGCAACGCGGCTTGCCGATTTAGCCCTGGCCGGGCGCAATAACCTGGCCTTTGTTATTGGCGGTACCCTGGGCCTGGCTCGAGACCTCCTGGAAGCTGCCGACCTGCGCCTCTCTTTTTCCCGCTTTACTTTCCCGCACCAGCTCATGCGGTTAATCCTGCTCGAACAGCTCTACCGTGCCTATAAAATCCAGCGCGGAGAAACCTATCACCGCTAAAGATCCCATCCTCAATCCCATAAACGCCAGCCCCGCATGTGCACGCCTTTGCGGATGGTGGCTGACCGCCAGGGGTGGCACCTTCCCGAGCCCTTGTCTTTTCTTGCTTCTTACAATAGAATTTAGTGAGGTTATATAAGTTCAGCGTAAAATGTGGAGGGTAAGCTGCCTTGAGAACGAAGTCGTAAGCAGTTCTTTTGAAAGGGGATCAAGACTATGGGGAAAGAGATCCTGGTAATTGGGCACCAGCGACCGGATACGGATTCTATTGCCGCGGCCATTGGTTATGCCGCTTTAAAGAATGAACTGCACCAGGGGGGGTTCCAGGCCGCCAGGTGCGGCAAACTCAATCGGGAAACGGAGTTTGTCCTATCTTATTTCGATGTCACTGCCCCGCCTTTAGTTAACGATGTCCGTACCCGGGTAAAGGATGTCCTGGACGGCGGGCTCCTCTTCATCCATCCGGAAGCTACAGTGCGCCAGGCAGGTATTTTTATGCGCCAGCATGGCGTTAAAACCCTGGCTGTTGTCGATAACGACCGGCGTTTATTGGGTCTTTTTACTATGGGGGACCTGGCACGGTTACTCCTGGAAGCCTGGGATACGGGCAACGTGCCTATGGACGAACCCGTTCAGCAGGTGATGCAAAGGGATAACCTGGTGGTTTTTCACCAGGACGATCTTATCACGGAAGTCCGCCAGACCATGCTGGACACGCGTTACCGCAATTACCCGGTAGTCGACGATGACCACTGCCTGGTGGGTTTAATTGCTCGCTATCACCTCCTGGCCATGCGGGGCAAAAGGGTTATCTTGGTCGACCATAATGAAAAGAGCCAGGCCGTGCCCGGCATTGAAGAAGCGAAGATCCTGGAGGTCGTCGATCACCATCGCCTGGCTGATATCGAAACGGCCGAGCCCGTGATGGTTCGCAATGAACCGGTAGGGAGCACGGCAACAGTTGTCAGCAAGATGTACCGCGAACAGGGCCTTGAACCCGATAAAGGCATTGCCGGCGTCCTGTGCGCGGCCATCCTATCCGACACCCTGCTTTTTAAATCACCAACAAGCACTTTAACCGATAAAGAGCAGGCAGGGTGGCTGGCCGGGATAGCAGGGATAGACGTTAATGATTTTGGCCGGGATATGTTCCGGGCCGCTTCTTCCCTGGTCGGCCGCTCGGGACGGGAAATTATCCTGGAGGACTTTAAAAACTTCAACTTTGGCGGTACCACCGTCGGCATTGGCCAGATTGAGATTATCGATTCCGGCACCCTGCCGGTTGGCCGCCAGGAACTCATGGCCGAACTGGAAAAGCTTCAGGTAGAAAGAAATTATGATTTAATTGTCCTGATGGTCACCGATTTGATGCGTAACGGTACGGAGCTGCTGTTTACCGGGCCCCAGGCACGGGCCGTGGAACGGGCCTTTAATGTTGCTGCAGGAGCGGGCAGCGTCTTTTTGCCCGGGGTCATGTCCCGCAAAAAACAGGTGGTACCGCCTTTACAGCGCCTGTTGCAGAAGTAAAAGATAATGGCGCCTCCGGAGCGGTGAAAGGAGGCGCCATTGCTTTTATAACATGTTTTACCACTATATCTTTACACATAATATTTACATCTGTCTTGACATATGATAAGATAGTGATGCCGCCAGTTTGGTGAGGTTAAGGAGGGAGACGTTCTTTGAGTATTGCCCGTCGTTTAGAAGGACTACCCTTAGGGGGCTTTCATTACCGGCTGCTCTTTATCTGCGGCATCGGCTGGCTTTTCGACGCTATGGACGTGGGCCTGGTCGCCTTTGTCCTGCCGGCAGTGGGTAAAGAATGGCATCTTTCTGCCGCCCAGTTGGGGGCCCTGGGCAGTATTGGCCTTTTGGGGATGGGCCTGGGCGCAGTTGTGGGTGGAACTTTAAGTGACCTCCTGGGCCGCAAAAGGGTCTTTACTTATACCCTGATTTTTTACGGTGTAGCTACTTTCCTGGCAGCACTGGCAGTTAATTACCCCTGGCTGATGTTTTGGCGCTTCCTGGTGGGCCTGGGTCTAGGGGCAGAGGTGCCGGTAGCCTTTACCCTGATGAGCGAATTTTCACCAGCCCGGTACCGAGGTCGAATGGCGGTCTTGCTGGAAAGCTTCTGGGCCTTTGGGTGGATTGCTGCAGCACTGATAGGCTACCTGGCCGTACCCCGGTGGGGCTGGCGCCTGGCATTCTTTATCGGTGCCCTGCCGGCCCTGTATGCTGCCGTTTTACGCCGGGCCCTACCGGAATCCCCCCGCTACCTGGAGAAGATAGGTAAAGTAGAGGCGGCTGCAGCAATAGTGGCCATGGTGGAGAAAAGCAGCGGCGGCCCTGCGGGAGAAACACCACCTGGCCAGGAAGGGGAAGGAGAGACTGCAGCCAGGGTAACCGTAAGGGATCTCTGGTCGCGGCGCTATTTCCGGCGCACCCTCTGCCTGTGGCTTTTATGGTTCGGGATTAACTTTTCTTATTATGGCATTGTCACCTGGTTGCCTTCCCTGATGGTGGGCAGGGGTTTTACCATCATCAAGAGCTTTGAATACGTTTTAATCATGACCCTGGGCCAGGTACCGGGCTATTTCAGTGCCGCCTACCTGGTGGAGAAGATCGGCCGTAAAGCCACGCTGGTGACTTATCTGGCCCTGAGCGGGGCAGCGGCCTACATGTTCTCCCTGAGCACCACCACCGGCCAGCTTATTCTCTGGGGCCTGGCAGTCTACTTCTTTAACCTGGGAGCATGGGGCGTCCTTTACGCCTATACGCCGGAACTTTACCCCACGGCCATCCGGGCTACCGGTTCCGGCTGGGCCTCCTTCTGCGGCCGCATTGGCGCCATCCTCGCTCCCCTGATAGTAGGGCAGATGCTGGTTCTTATGGGCCAGGCGGTCGCCTACCCGGTGATCTTCCTCCTCTTTACCGCTGTCTTTGTCGTCACGGCTCTGGGAATGCTTATCTTGGGGATTGAAACAAGGGGTAAAACCCTGGAGGAACTTTCTTTTACCCCTTGACGCCGGCCGCGTCCATCTGTTAAATTATCCTTACACAACCAGGTAAAATAAATCCCATGAAGGGGAAAAGTAGGCTTTAGCGGCCTGCCCAGCGAGCCGGTGGCGGTGGGAGACCGGCCGGGAAGCTAAAGCTGAAGTTCGCCCCGGAGGAGCAGGCTGAAGGCCGGCAACAGCCGGCTGGGTAGGCCGGGCCGGAGCTCCCGCCGTTAAAAGGGAGGGGGTATCGGAAGGGACCCCTGGTGATGCCTTTCCCGTACCCTTTAATGAGCGGGCTGCTTCGGCAGCCAAATAGGGTGGTACCGCGGGTATAACTCCTCGTCCCTAGGACGGGGAGTTTTTATTTTGCCGTTATTTCCAGAAGCTCCTTATAAGGCGTTAAGCCCCGTCAAAATAACACAATCCTATTTTCGCAGGATGGGAGGAACGGACTGTGATCATCGTTATGAAACCGGGAGCAACCCGGGAGCAGATCGAGGCTGTGAGCGAGCGCCTGGTGGAACTGGGCTTTAAGACTCACCCCATTTACGGCCAGGAAAAGACTGTTATCGGCGCCATTGGCGATAAGAAAGCCCTGAGTTCGGAAGCCATCATCAACCTGCCCGGCGTAGAAAAAATCGTTCCCATTATGAAGCCCTACAAGCTGGTCAGCCGGGAACTGAAGGAGACACCGTCCATAGTGCGGGTCGGCGGGGTGCCGGTGGGCGGCCGCGGTCTGGTGGTTATGGCCGGGCCTTGTGCCGTGGAAAGCGAGGAACAGCTTTTGAGCACGGCCCGGGCCGTCAAGGCCGCTGGTGCCCAGATCTTGCGCGGCGGCGCCTTTAAACCGCGGACTTCTCCCTATGCCTTCCAGGGCCTGGAAGAAGAAGGCATCAAAATGCTGGCCCGGGTGCGCGAGGAGGCAGGATTGCCCTTTGTCACCGAAGTTGTAGACACCCGGGATGTAGCCCTGGTAGCCGAATATGCCGACGCCATTCAGATTGGCGCCCGCAATATGCAGAACTTCCGTCTCCTGAAGGAAGCCGGGGCTACCGGTAAACCCATCCTCCTGAAGCGGGGCCTGGCGGCGACCATCGAAGAGTGGCTCATGGCGGCCGAGTACATCCTGGACAGCGGCAACCCCAACGTGATTTTATGCGAGCGGGGGATCCGTACCTTTGAGACGGCCACCCGTTTCACCCTGGACCTGGCCGCCGTAGCTGTGGTAAAGGAAAACTCCCACCTGCCGGTGATCGTTGATCCGAGCCACGGCACGGGCAGCTGGCGCCTGGTCCTGCCCATGGCCCGGGCTGCGGTGGCCGCCGGCGCCGACGGGCTAATCATCGAGGTGCACCCCGATCCGGCCCGGGCCCTGTGCGATGGTCCCCAGTCCCTGCACCCGGAAACCTTTGACCGCCTGATGGGCGAACTGGCGCCGGTAGCCCTGGCCGTCGGCCGCGGCCTGGCCCCCACAGGGCTATTTCTAGAAAAGGCTGCCTCCCTTACGGTCGATAAGTAACCACAGTTTATATAAGCTCTCAGCCAGGAGCTTTCTTTTTTTGACCAGGTGATAATTGTTATAGCAGGGTATAATTAACAACAAGAATTGTTAAATTATCATTAAAAATAAAAAGGAGATCGTTCTTTTCTGGAGAATTATAACTTGAGGACCCAAAAAATCCCGAAGGGATGTGCGTAGCTTGAAGAAGGACGTACTGGTCAAGGTTAAGGGCACCCAGACCAACGAGCTGGGGGAAAAGGATTCCATCGAGCTGGTTACCGAAGGTCGCTTCTTCATCCGGGATCAACACTACTACATCCTTTATAATGAAACCTGCCTATCGGGAATGGAGGGTACCACTACCACTTTAAAGGTCGAACCCCGGCGGGTAACCTTGAACCGCATGGGTACGGCCGAGCAGAAAACAACCTTTGAAGCAGGTATTTTAAATGCCGGTTTCTATGTAACTCCTTATGGTACTATGAAGATTACAGTTTTACCTTCGAAAGTAGAAGTTGACTTGACAGAACGGGGCGGAAGTATTAATCTAGAGTATGAATTGCAGGTCGGCCAGGAGAAAATCAGTGACAACCAGTTGGAAATCACCGTTGAGCACCTGGAAAACTATGCTTAAGCATGGAGAGAAGCTACGGGGTAAAAAGGAGTACAGGTAAGGCGTGAATATAGTACAGGAAACTAAAAGGCGGCTGGCAGCGGCACTGCGTGATGCCGCTGCCGCCGCCCGGGCAGCCGGTGATATAAGCTTTGAGGCGCTGCCTGATTTTGTAATTGAGGCGCCGCGGGATAAATCTCACGGCGACTTTGCTGCTAACCTGGCCTTGCTGCTGGCCAGGCAGGCCCGCCAGTCACCCAGGAACGTAGCGGAAATTTTAGTGCGACACCTGGAAATACCCCAACCCGGCGTGGCCAGGATCGAGGTGGCCGGACCGGGCTTTATTAATTTTACCCTGGACAACCAGTGGCTCTTGCCGGTATTGCCGGCCGTCCTGGCCGAAGACGAACATTACGGCTGGTCCAATATCGGCCAGGGGGTTAAAGTCCAGGTGGAGTTTGTCAGCGCCAATCCTACCGGGCTCTTGCATATGGGCAATGCCCGGGGGGCGGCCCTGGGGGATAGCATTGCCAACCTCCTTACAGCCGTGGGCTACGACGTTACGCGGGAATTCTATATAAACGATGCCGGCAACCAGATAGAGAATTTCGGCCTTTCCCTGGAAGCCCGCTACCTGCAGGCCCTGGGCTTTGATGCGACCCTTCCCCCCGACGGTTACCACGGGGAAGACCTGGTGGAGACGGTGCGCCATTTTATCGACCAGTACGGAGACAAGTACCTGGACGCCGACCCGGCATTACGCCGGGAAATGCTGGTCCGCTTTGCCCTGGAGGAAAAGTTGGCCGCCATCCGCCAGGTGCTGGAGGATTTTGGCGTTACCTATGATGTCTGGTTCAGTGAACAGTCCCTGCATGATTCCGGGGCTGTTGCCCGGGCCATAGCCGACCTGGACAGGGCTGGCTATATTTATGAAAAGGACGGCGCCCTGTGGTTTAAAGCCACCCGTTTTGGCGCCGAAAAGGATGAGGTGGTGGTGCGCAAGAATGGCCTGCCTACCTATTTTGCGGCCGATATCGCCTACCACCGCAATAAATTTGAACGGGGCTTTGAACGGGTCATCAATATCTGGGGCGCCGATCACCACGGTCATGTGGCCCGCCTGAAAGGGGCCCTCCAGGCCCTCGGTTATGACCCGGGACGCCTGGAAGTGGTTCTCATGCAGCTCGTCCGTCTTTACCAGGGCGGCGAGGTTTTACGCATGTCCAAGCGTACCGGCCGTTACGTAACGTTGAATGAGTTAATTGAAGAGGTGGGCCGGGACGCCGCCCGTTATTTCTTTGTCATGCTGAAGAGCGACAGCCACCTGGAATTTGACCTCGACCTGGCCCGGTCGCAGACGGCCGACAACCCCGTTTTTTACGTCCAGTACGCCCATGCCCGTATTTGCAGTATCCTGCGCCTGGCGAAGGAAAGGGGCCTGGAAGTCCCCCCGGCCCGGGAGGCCCGCCTGGATCTTTTAAAAGAACCGGCCGAAATGGAGTTAATCAAGCAGATTGCCACTTTACCGGAAACGGTGGCCGGGGCGGCCCAGGCTTTGGAGCCCCACAGGCTCACCCGTTTTGCCCATGACCTGGCCAGCCTGTTCCACAGTTTTTATACCAGCTGCCGCGTCCTGGCCGACGACCCGGAGTTAAGGAAGGCGCGCCTGGTACTGGTGGAAGCTACGCGTATAACGTTGCGCAACGTCCTGCACCTCCTTGGGGTCAGCGCCCCGGAAAGGATGTAGGCTGAAGCAAAGAGTCTCTTACGGAGGAAATTATGCCTGCGAAATTTATTTTTGTTACCGGCGGTGTCACCTCTTCTTTAGGGAAGGGGATAACCGCCGCTTCTTTAGGTAGACTTTTAAAGAGCCGCGGCCTGAAAGTCGCCATCCAGAAATTTGACCCCTATATCAACATTGACCCCGGCACCATGAGCCCCTACCAGCACGGTGAGGTTTTTGTCACCGATGACGGCGCTGAGACCGATTTGGACCTGGGACACTACGAACGTTTTATCGATATTAACCTGACCCGGGCCAGTAACGTCACTGCCGGCAAGATTTACTGGTCGGTTATCACCAAAGAACGCCGGGGCGACTACCTGGGTGGAACTGTCCAGGTAATACCCCACATTACCAATGAGATCAAAGAGCAGCTTTACCGGGTGGTCGAAGAAAGCGACCCGGATGTGGTTATCACCGAGATCGGCGGTACGGTGGGCGACATTGAGTCCCTGCCTTTCCTGGAAGCCATCCGCCAGATGAAAAGCGACATCGGCCGCGACCGCGTTCTCTATATCCACGTCACCCTTGTTCCCTACCTGCAGGCTGCCAGGGAAGCCAAAACCAAACCCACCCAGCACAGCGTCAAAGAATTGCGCAGTATCGGCATCCAGCCCGATATCATCGTCTGCCGGACGGAACGTCCCTTTTCCCGGGAAATGGAGGAAAAAATAGCCCTCTTCTGCGACATTGATCCCGATGCCGTCATCCAGGCCTGGGATGTCGATTCCATCTATGAAGTCCCCTTGTTGATGGAAAAGGAAGGCCTGGACAGCATTGTGGTGGAACGCCTGAAGTTACAGTGCGGGCCCGCGCAAATGGATGACTGGCGCGCCATGGTAGAGCGCATGAAGAGCATTACCCGCCACCTGGAGATTGCCCTGGTGGGTAAATACGTAACCCTGCCCGACGCTTATTTAAGCGTCGTTGAGGCTTTGCGCCACGCCGGTTTCTATCACGGCGTCCAGGTGGATATCCGCTGGATCTACTCTGGTGAGCTGGAACGGAGCGGGCTGGAACAGCTGGAAGGAGTCGCCGGCATCCTGGTGCCGGGGGGCTTCGGTGACCGGGGCACCGAAGGCAAGATTTTAGCAGCCCGGTATGCCCGGGAAAAAAGGGTGCCTTACCTGGGTATCTGCCTGGGCATGCAGCTGGCGGTGGTCGAGTTTGCCCGCCATGTCTGCGGGCTTAAAGAAGCCCACAGCGCGGAATTCAACCCGGAAACCCCCCAACCGGTCATTGATTTATTACCGGAACAGAAGAATATAGCCGAGAAGGGCGGTACCATGCGCCTGGGGTTGTACCCCTGCCGGCTGCAGCCGGGAACGAAGGCCTACCAGGCCTACGGCGAGGAAGTAATCTACGAGCGCCACCGCCATCGCTACGAATTCAATAACAGCTACCGGGCGGAACTCACGGCCAGAGGTATGATCATCAGCGGGACTTCCCCCGACAACCGCCTGGTGGAGATTATCGAACTGGCCGACCATCCCTGGTTTGTCGCCAGCCAGTTTCACCCGGAATTCAAATCGCGGCCCAACCGGCCCCATCCCCTGTTCCGGGACTTTATCGGGGCGGCCCTGGCTTATCAAGGAGGGACAGGGGCATGAACCGCCGGGCGAGGCTCATCGGCCCTGAAGAGGAAAAACGCTTTGACGCCTTTATTGCCGGCCACCCCAAGGGCCATTTTCTCCAGTCCTACGGCTGGGGCGAGGTGAAGGCTACTACCGGGTGGCGACCTTTAAGGCTCGTCCTGGAGGAAGGGGGCAGCATCGTGGCTGCCGCCAGCCTTCTGAAAAGGCAGCTCCCTTACGTTGGCAAATCTATCCTCTATGCCCCCCGGGGACCGGTGGTGGACTTCCATGACGCTAACCTCTTCAGCGAGCTCCTGGCTGCCATCGACAATGTGGCGCGGCAGGAAGGGGCTATCTTACTGAAGATCGACCCCGACATCCCGGAAGACGATACGGCCGTAAAGGAAATGCTGCGGGCAAAGGGTTTCCGCCTGGCCAACAAAGGGGCGGGTTTTGAAGGCGTCCAGCCACGCCATGTCTTCCGCCTCGACTTAACCCCTTCCCCGGAAGAGCTCCTGGCCGGCATGCACAGCAAAACCCGCTATAATATCCGCCTGGCGCAAAAAAAAGGCGTAGTTATCAAAAGGGATTGCACCCTGGATGACCTGCCAGTTTTTTACGAGATTTTAAAAGAAACCACCCTCAGGGACCGTTTTCTGGTGCGCTCCTACAGTTATTTTGAAACAATGTGGCGGGAAATGGTGGAGCGCGGCTACGCTAAACTCTTCCTGGCTTACTACCGGGGGGAAGCCATTGCCGGTACCCTGGCTTTTATCATGGGCGACAAAGCCTGGTACCTCTACGGCGCCTCCAGCAACCGCCACCGCAACGTTATGCCCAACTACCTCCTCCAGTGGACCATGATCCTGTGGGCCAGGGAACAGGGGTGCACCATGTACGACTTCCGCGGCGTGCCGGGTGACCTGGACGAAAAGAACCCCCTCTACGGCCTCTATCGTTTTAAGAAAGGCTTCAACGGTACCTTTACCGAGTTTATCGGCGAATACGACCGGGTTTACTCCCCCTTTTACTACTGGCTCTGGCAGTCGGTCCTCCCCCTCTATTCTCGTGGTTTCCGCCGCCTGCTTTTCTGGAAGAAAAAGGCTGCCACGGTGGAATGAAATTACTCTTTCAAGATAGGGTGGTGCCAATCCCCTGTGGACTTAGCAGAGCTAACCCGGCTGGTCGGCCCCCGCTGGATTGAGATCGAAGCTACAGCCATGGAGCATAACCTGTGCGCCGTCAAAAGCCTGCTCCAACCCCCGACCCGGCTGCTGGCCGTCATCAAGGCCGATGCCTACGGTGCCGGCGCCGTCGAGGCAGCCCGGATTTTTACGGCAGCAGGAGCAGACTACCTGGGGGTTACTACCCTGGCCGAAGGGCTGGAGTTACGCCGGGCCGGCATTACGGCTCCCATCCTGTTAATGAGCCCCCTGCTGCCGGAGGAACTGCCGCAGGCCCTGCACAATGACCTCACCCTGACCATCAGCAGCCGCAGCGGGGCTGAAGCGGCAGCGGCTGCCGCGGCGGCGATGGGCCGGCAGGCCCGGGTGCACCTGAAGGTAGAGACCGGCCTGCAGCGCACCGGCCTGGAACCGGGAGAAGTGGTCCCCCTGGCAAAGGAAATGCAGTGCTGGCCCGGGGTGCAACTGGAAGGCCTCTACAGCCATCTAGCCGAAGCGGCCCGCCCGGGGGCAGCCCGCAGGCAGCTGCAATGTTTCCAAAAAGTTATTATGGACCTGGAAGGGCAGCAAATATCCCTGCCTTTAAAGCACATCTGCAACAGCACCGGCCTGCTGCTCCATCCGGAAATGCACCTTGATATGGTGCGGGCCGGCACCCTTTTGTACGGCCAGTTCCCTTACCGGGCTCCCCGTCGGGGCCTGGAATTAAAGAATCCCTGGCAGTTTAAAGCCCGCATTCTCTTTATCCATGATGTGGCGGCCGGTACTCCCGTTGGCTATGGTGGCGATTATGTAGTCAAAAAGGCCACCCGGCTGGCCGTCATCCCTGTGGGTTATGCCGATGGCTTTGCTTTAACGGCCGTGAGCCGCCCCAAAAATCTAAACGACCTGGCCCGCCACCTGGCGAAGACCGTCCTGGCCTACCTGGGCCGTGGTGGCGGGGAGGGGACGGCAGTTACCATTGCCGGGCGGAGGGCGCCGGTGATAGGCCGGGTGGGCATGCAGCTCTCCATAGTCGACGTAGGTCACCTTACGGAGGTAGAGGTTGGGCAGGAAGTAGAGGTGGATATCCGGCGACCGACGGCCAACGCCCGCTTGCCCCGGGTCTATTGCCGGGAGGGACAACCCTACCTGGTGCGGATGACCTCCGGGGAGATGGTGCCGGTAGGTTCCTCCGCCGCCCAAAGTTTAGCTCCTGAAGCAGGAATTTAGCGATTTATAGCTAAATATTGGATGATATAGAGGAGCTTGAGCGAAGTGCTGAAGAAAGGGGGGCTTTGGGACCGCCGCGGTTGGAGGTGAGCTGGTCTGATAGACAAAAAGGTAATGGTAATTGACGACCAGCCGGGTGTACGTCGTTTAATTTGCGAAGCCTTGAGACAGCTTGGTTATAGCTTATGTGTAGCCAGTGAAGGTAGGGAGGCCCTCGAAAAAATTGCCAGCGAAGCGCCAGACCTGGTGATCCTGGATATAAAGATGCCAGGCATGAATGGAGTGGAGTTTTTGAAGGAATTGCGGAAACTTTCTGTTGCCACACCGGTGATAATCATCACGGCGTATAATGAGCTGGATCTGGTAGAACAAGCGAGTGAATTCGGTGCCCGGTATGTCCTGCAGAAACCCTTTGATATCAAGCAGCTATACCGGTTGGTGCAGGCGGCTTTGCAGCCGGAATAATGCCGGATCCAGGTAGCGGAAACAGTTGTAAAGTTGTTGTTACGAAAGGTAAGGGGGCCCTGCTGCTGGCAGGCCCTTTTAAATTTACCCTGGAGCAGGAATTTCTCCGGCTGCGGCGAATATGGAGGGGTGAGGAGGATTAAATAAAAGTGATTATCCACACCCTGAATGTTGTGGTTTTACGCTGTCCATCCTGCGGTCGCCTGGAGTTCCGCGGTTTTTCCCTCTTTAATTTTGCCGGCGGCCGGACATGGCAGGTAGAGTGCAGTTGCGGTACCCCCCTGCTAACCATCAGCAGGAAAAAAGGGAAAAGCTTCTGGCTCCAGTATCGCTGCGGCATGTGTGACAGCCTCCATATCAGCCGCCATACCCGCAAGGAACTGTGGTCGCGGGAGCTCCTGACCCTGACCTGTAAGGAGACAGAGCTGGAGGTAGGCTTCATCGGTCCCCGGGAAAAGGTGCAGCGCGCGGTGCAGCGTCATGACCGCACCCTGGCCCAGGTAGCCCGAGACCTTGGTTTCAGCGATTATTTTGAGGAACCGGACGTCATGTATCAACTGCTGTCCCTTATTTACCAGCTGGCCGAAGAAGGCCGGGTGAGCTGCGGCTGTGGCAGCGAAAACATAGAAATTGAAATTTTTCCCGGCCATTTGCAGCTGCGCTGCCAGGCCTGCCGGGCGGAAAAAAACCTGCCCGCCGCTACCATGGCCGACCTGGAGCAGGTAGAAAACTTGCAGGAAATCCGCCTGCCCGGTCACCTGGTAAGTAGAAATGGAACTCTTTCCAAGCAGCGTTATCGCCGCCGCCAGAAATCGCGGGTATAATGAACGGAAGTTAGAGGCACAATTTTTAAAAGGAGCTGAGCCTATGCCTTTAGTTACCCTGGCCGAGGTTCTCAAAGACGCTGATGCTAAGGGGTACGCCGTCGGCGCCTTTAACTGTAATAATATGGAAATTGTTCAGGCCATTATCAATGCCGCCGAGGCGGAAGGGGCACCGGTCATCATCCAGGCCAGCCAGGGAGCGATTAAATATGCCGGCCTGGAGTATATAACAGCCCTGGTGCGGGCGGCGGCTGCAGGGACCTCAGTCCCGGTGGTTTTGCACCTTGACCATGGCACTGACTTCAACCAGGTCCTGCGCTGCCTGCGGGCCGGTTTCACCTCGGTCATGATCGACGGTTCCAAATACCCTCTGGAAGAAAACATCGCCCTGACCAGGCGCGTTGTAGAGATTGCCCATGCCATGGGCGCTTCTGTCGAGGGGGAACTGGGTAGAATCGGTGGCACCGAGGACCACATCAGCGTGTCCGAGCGTGAGGCGACCATGACCGACCCCGAAGAAGCCAGGCGTTTTGTCGCCGAGACGGGCGTCGACGCCCTGGCTATTGCTATCGGTACGGCTCATGGCCGTTATAAGGGTACGCCCAAATTGGATTTTAACCGCCTGGCCGCCATTGACCACCTGATCCCCACCCCCATAGTCCTCCACGGTTCTTCCGGCGTTCCCGATGCCGATATCCGCCGCGCTGTGGAACTGGGCGTCCGCAAGATCAACATCGATACCGATATTCGTATCGCCTTTGTCGAAGCTGCCCGCCAGGCCCTGGCAGCCAACCCCGACGAAATCGACCCCCGCAAAGTGCTGGGACCGGCACGGGAAGCTGCCACCGGTATTATCCGCCATAAAATGCAGGTCTTTGGCTGTGCCGGCCGCGTGCATATTTCTCCCCGGAGGTGAGAACCCTATAGGTAAACACCCTGAGGAGGTAGAGAAAATGGCGGGCATAAAATGTGGCGTAGAAGAGTGTCATTTCTGGGATAACATGGCCTGTACTGCTGATTCCATTGAAGTCAGGTCCAGTGGCGACCGCCAAGTCACCACTTCTGATGGGACAGCCTGCCATACTTTCCGCCCCAAGAAGAGATAACTTCAGCGGGCTTTAAAATAAGAGCCCCGCGGCCCTGCCGCCGGGCTCTTATCCTTAATCTAGACTTTTTCCAATCGCCAGCAGGATTCTGGCATTACATGGTGAATGATTTACTAAGGTATTACCCTTCTTTTTTTGCCAGATAACTTTCGTTTTTTATAGCCCTTCACCTATAAGTATCCAACCTCTCACTTCCCACATCTTACATCCATTTTACGGAGGTGCCCCTGAGAAGTGCGTATTTTCATCGATTCCGCCAATATTGAAGAGATTAAAGCAGCCAGTGATCTGGGTATAATTTCAGGTGTAACAACCAATCCTTCCCTGATTGCCAGGGAAGGGCGTAATTTGCGCCAGGTCGTGGAAGAGATTGCCGCTATTGTTGACGGCCCTATCAGTGCAGAAGTAATCAGTACGGAAGCCGGGGCCATGATAGCCGAAGCCCAGGAACTGGCAGCCATATCCCCCAACATTGTCATCAAGATCCCCATGATAACCGAAGGCCTTAAGGCCGTCAAAAAACTGGCGGCTCAAGGTATTAAAACCAACGTTACCCTGGTATTTTCCGCCAACCAGGCGCTTCTCGCCGCCCTGGCCGGCGCAACCTATGTGAGTCCCTTTGTTGGGCGCCTCGATGATATCAACCACGACGGTATGCAGGTCATTGCCGATATTGTTCCCATTTATGCCCAGTACGGCCTGGAAACCCAGATTATTGCCGCCAGTATCCGCCATCCCCTCCATGTGCTCCAGGCCGCCCGCCTGGGTGCTGATATTGCCACCGTTCCCTATAAAGTTATCATGCAGATGGTAAAGCACCCCCTGACAGATGCCGGCCTGGCTAAATTTCTCGCCGATTGGGAGAAAGTAAAGGATAAGTAATTATGGAGGTTATTACCATTTGAATACTGCCGAGTTAGAAAGCAAGACCATGGTTGAGCTTTACCGGATAGCCAGGGAGCTCAATTTAAGCGGCTACTACCGCCTGCGCAAGAAAGAGCTGGTCTTTGAAATTGCCAAGGCCCTGGCCCAGAAGGAGCAGCAGGAACAGGAAAAGGAAGAGCAGCTGCAGGCCCAGGGCATCCTGGAGATCCTGCCGGATGGCTACGGCTTCTTACGACCCTTCGGCTACATACCCAGCGGCGACGATATCTATATCTCCCCTTCCCAGATCCGCCGCTTTGACCTGCGCACGGGAGACAAGGTAGCCGGGCTGGTCCGCCCTCCGAAGGATAACGAGCGTTTTTTCGCCCTGCTGCGGGTAGAGAAGGTCAACGGGGAAAACCCGGAGACATCACCGGAACGGCTGCACTTTGATGCCCTGACGCCCATATATCCTTACGAACGTTATACCCTGGAGACGGAGAATGGCGATCCCTCCACCCGGATTATCGACCTGATTGCTCCTCTGGGCAAAGGCCAACGCGCCCTGATCGTTTCCCCTCCCAAGGCCGGCAAGACCGTGCTGCTGAAAAAAATCGCCAATGCCATCACTACCAACTATCCCGACGTTGAGCTGATAATTTTATTAATCGACGAACGACCCGAAGAAGTCACCGACATCGAACGCTCGGTGCGGGGCGAGGTGGTGAGCTCCACCTTTGACGAGCTGCCGGAGAACCACGTCAAGGTGGCCGATATGGTCCTGGAACGGGCCAAACGCCTGGTGGAGCATAAAAAAGACGTCGTCGTCCTCCTGGACAGCATCACCCGCCTGGCCCGGGCCCACAACCTGGTCGTCCCTCCCAGCGGCCGCACCCTTTCCGGCGGCGTTGATCCAACCGCCCTCTACAAACCCAAACGCTTCTTCGGCGCTGCCCGCAAGGTCGAAGAGGGCGGGAGTCTCACCATTGTGGCGACAGCCCTGATTGAAACCGGCAGCCGTATGGATGAAGTTATCTTTGAAGAATTTAAAGGAACCGGCAATATGGAACTCATCCTGGACCGGAAACTGGCCGAACGCCGCATCTTCCCGGCCATTGACGTCAAGCGCTCCGGCACGAGGCGGGAGGAATTGTTGTTAAGCCCCGAGGAGCTGGAGCTGGTCTGGAATTTCCGGCGGGTCACCAGCGGTATGGGACCGGTGGAAGTGGCCGAGGTTTTAATTGAATCCATGCAAAAGACCAAAAGCAACAAAGACCTCCTGCGCGCCCTCCCGGCCATGTTCCCCCGGGAGCATTAGTGAGGCTAGCAACCCCGTTAGCAAAATGCTAAAAATAGTATAAACAAAGCCCAGCCAAAATCGGCAGTTGGCAATTGCAAGACTAACCCCGTCCAGAACGGGGTATATTTTTGTTCACGTATGGCTAAAATAAAGGCTAAATGGGAAGAAAGGCAACTTATACCATAATGGTAAAGAACAGGAGTGAAAAAATGCTGTACAAAAAGATGGCGGTAAGCCTGGCCCTGGGGTTGGCCCTGCTGGTTAACAGCTTTTTCGCCCTCCCGGCGCAAGGGGCCGTCATCGAGGATTTGCAGCAGGTGGCCACTGTCCTCGCCCCGGAAACCTACCAGGAATTGGCCGCCCGGGTTAATAACTATACCCGCATCTACCGGGTAGAAGAGGGCGATACCCTGGAACGCATTGCCCGCCGCTACCAGACAGACCCCGAACTGGTGGCGGTGATGAACTACCTGGAACCTGATGCCGCCCTGGTACCGGGACAGTTCCTGGTGTTGCCTCACGAAGCAGAGCAGAGCTATACGGTAGCTGCCGGGGACACCCTCTGGGATATTGCGCGGCGTTTTGACACCAGCGTGGAAAACCTGGCCGCCGCCAACGGTATTGTCGATGCCAGGCGGCTGCGAATTGGTATGGTCCTTACCATCCCCGGTTCACCGGGTGGGGTACCGGTCACCAGGGTAGAGGCGGTACCTGCTTCCCGTAGCTTAAGGCTGATTTCCTTTCTCTGGCCCCTCATCGGTGCCATTACCTCCGGCTTTGGCTGGCGGGATAATGAGTTCCACCACGGCCTGGATATAGCAGGTAAGGTCGGAGATAAAATCCGGGCTGCCTGGTCCGGGGTGGTAACTTTTTCCGGCTGGGGTAACGGTATCTATGGCAACATGGTTAAACTCGACCATGGCAACGGCCTGGAGACTGTTTATGCCCATAACTCCCGCAACCTGGTCAAGGTTGGCGAGTACGTCCGGGCCGGCGAGCCCGTTGCCGAAGTGGGTGGTACGGGCAATGCCACCGGTCCCCATCTTCATTTTGAAATCAGGGAAAGGGGCAAGGCCGTCAATCCCGAACGTTTCTTAAACAGGTAAAAAGGCCGGTTCGCCGGCCTTTTTTGATGGTAACGGTATTCCGCGCCAATTTTTTTCTTTGCACTGGCGGCTCTTTCATGTTATACTGATATGAGTTTGATTTTTCCGCGGAGGTGAAGATGGCGTGAAACCGGATATTCATCCCAATTACGACAAAGCGCGGATTATATGTGCCTGCGGTAATGTCATTGAGACACGCTCCACAAAAAAAGAGATCCGGGTAGAGATATGTTCCCAGTGCCATCCCTTTTACACCGGTACCCGGCAAAGGGTAGTCGAGCGTGGCGGGCGGATTGAGCGTTTCCGGAAAAAATATGGTCGCTAGGGCAAGAAGGCGGAGCCGCAGGCTCTGCTTTTTCCTATTGCCGGCGGCCCCCGAGGTGCAATACGGCGGCCAGGCCGTCATTGAGGGCGTGATGATGCGGGGGCCGCACAAAACGGCAGTAGCCATCCGTAAAGCCGGCGGCGAGATCCTGGTCGAGGCCGAACCCAACAGTTCCATCACTGCCCGTTACCCTGTTTTAAAACTGCCCCTGCTCCGCGGCGTTGTGGCCTTATTTGAGTCTTTAATCCTGGGTATCCGGTATCTAACCTTTTCGGCCAACCAGGCTATGGAGGGAGAAGAGGAGGAGTTAAGCACCAGGGACCTGGTCCTGACGGTAGCCATTGCCCTGGCGGCAACCGTGGGTTTCTTTGTCCTCCTCCCGGCCGGGGCGGCCCTGCTCCTCCATAACCATTTATCTATCTTCTGGCAGAATGTAGTCGAGGGGCTGCTCAGGATGCTCCTCTTTTTAGGCTACGTGGCGGCCATTGGCCGGGTCAAAGACGTCCAGCGCGTCTTCCAGTATCACGGGGCCGAGCATAAAGTAATTAATGCCCTTGAGGCAGGAGAAGATTTAAGGGTGGAAACGGTGCGGTCCTATCCGACCCTGCACCCCCGGTGCGGTACCAGTTTTCTCCTGCTGGTCCTGGTATTAACTATTGTCTTTTTTTCTATCGTTGGCCGGGGTGGAATTGCCTGGCGCCTGGCCTCCCGCCTGGTGTTGCTACCGGTAGTAGCCGGCCTGGCCTATGAACTGCTCAAATTCACCGGCCGCCATTTAAACGTACCCCTGGTGCGGGCCATAGCCGCCCCGGGACTCTGGTTGCAGAAACTTACTACACGGGAGCCCGACGACGGCATGCTGGAGGTAGCCCTGGCCGCCCTGGAGGCGGTGCGGGAAAAGCCCCATCGGGAAAGTGATGCTTTCGCATAAGCTTTTGACCTGAGCAGCTGCTACTTAAAAGAGTTGAGTGCGGGCGCTCCGCGAGGGCCAGGGGAGCGCAAAAAGGTGCCGGCCTGGAGGGGAGTTGTTTTCTCAGGGTAAGAAAAGAGGTGATGCCATTTGCTGGAGAAGCTAGAACAGATCGAAGCTAAATATGAAGAGCTGGGACGGCTCATGGGCGACCCGGCAGTAATAGCCGACCCGGAGCAATTGCAGAAGCATGCCCGGGCCCACGCGGCCCTGGAAGAAATAGTTATGACCTTTCGCCAGTATCGCCGGGTCATGTCCGACCTGGAAGAAAGCCGCAACCTTCTGGAAGAAGAAAAGGATCCGGAGTTCCGCGACTTCCTTACAGATGAAATAAAACGCCTGGAAGAGGAAAGGGAGAACCTGGAACGGCAGTTAAAGATCCTGCTCCTGCCCAAAGATCCCAACGATGAAAAGAACATCATCATGGAGATCCGGGCCGGAGCCGGCGGCGATGAAGCGGCCCTTTTTGCCGGCGACCTTTTCCGCATGTACCAGCGCTATGCGGAAAAAAAACGCTGGCGGACGGAGATTATGAGCTCCCATCCTACGGAACTGGGGGGCTTCAAGGAGATTATTTTCCTGATTGAAGGCCAGGGAGTATACAGCCGCCTGAAGTTTGAAAGCGGCGTCCACCGGGTGCAGCGCATCCCTACTACCGAGTCCGGTGGGCGGATTCATACCTCCACAGCAACTGTAGCCGTCCTGCCAGAAGCGGAAGAAGTAGATGTGGAGATAAACCCCGAGGACCTGCGTATTGACATCTTTTGTTCCAGCGGGCCCGGGGGCCAGTCCGTTAACACCACTTACTCGGCGGTACGGATCACCCACCTCCCGACAGGTCTGGTAGTATCCTGCCAGGACGAGAAATCCCAGCTGAAGAATAAGGAGAAGGCACTGAAAGTCCTGCGGGCGCGGCTCCTGGATATGGCCAGGGCTGAACAGGAGGGGGAACTGGCGGCCGAACGGCGCTCCCAGGTGGGTACCGGTGACCGCAGCGAGCGGATCCGCACCTACAATTTTCCCCAGAACCGGGTCACCGACCACCGCATCGGCCTGACCCTGCACCACCTGGATACCATCCTGGATGGCGAGCTGGACGAAATCATCGACGCCCTGGTGACCAGTGATCAGGCCGAAAGGTTAAAGAATATGGAGGCTTAAGGCATTGGCGTTGACCCTCCAGAAAGCCTTAAAAGAAGCAAGCCTGAAATTTGCGGCGGCAGGAATACCCCAGCCTCGCCTGGAGGCGGAAGTACTGCTCGGCTGGGCCGGACGGTATACCCGGCCCCAGCTCCTGGCCCGTCTGGAGGAGGAACTGGAGCCTGCCGTTGCGGCCAGGTTCTGGCCGGCCGTGGAGCGCCGGGTGGCCGGGTACCCCCTCCAGTACCTTACCGGCAGCCAGGAGTTCATGTCTCTGGAGTTTAAAGTTACCCCTGCGGTTTTAATCCCCCGCCGGGATACGGAAGTGGTGGTGGAAGCCGTTTTAGAGCGCCTTGACGCAAGGGGAAGTTCTGTTATTGCCGATTGCGGCACGGGCAGCGGGGCCATAGCTTTAAGCCTGGCCTACTACCTGCCCAACGCCAAAGTTTACGCCACTGATATAAGCCCGGCAGCCCTGGAAGTAGCCCGGCAGAATGCCCGCGCTTTAGGCCTGGCAGGCCGGGTTACTTTCCTGCAGGGCGATTTTTTGGCGCCCCTTAAGGGTTTAAAGTTAGACGCCCTGGTGGCCAACCCTCCCTACATACCTGCGGCCGAGCTGGACAGGCTGCCGCCGGAGGTCCGGGCCGAGCCGCGTCTGGCCCTGGACGGCGGCCCCGACGGTTTGCGCGCCTACCATGTCCTGTTACCCGGGGCACCGGAAGTTTTAAAGGCAGGAGGGCTCCTGGCCCTGGAAATAGGGTATAATCAAGGCAGGGCCGTCCTGGAGCTGGCAGCGTCCACCGGGGCTTACCGGGATATGGCGGTGTTACCCGATTATGGCGGCCGCGATCGTTGTTTCCTGGCCTATCGCCGGGAAGAATAATAACTGCGATAAATACATAGAGGTGAAATGGGTGGCTGTGGGTAAGCGAACGAAATACTTAAAAATAGACCCCCGCGTGCCGGAACTCCATAAAATTCGCCTGGCAGCCCGGATTCTTAACCGGGGCGGGGTGGTGGCCTTCCCCACGGAAACGGTCTACGGCCTGGGGGCCAATGCCCTGGACAGCCGGGCGGTGCGGCGTATTTTTCGCGCCAAGGGACGGCCGGCCGACAACCCCCTTATTGTCCATATTGCCAGTTTCCGGGATGTCCAGGACCTGGTGGCCTACCTGCCGCCGCGGGCGACCCTGCTCATGCAGCGCTTCTGGCCCGGGCCCCTGACCCTGGTCCTGCCGCGGGGCGACCTGATTCCGGATATCGTGACCGCCGGCCTGGATACGGTAGGCATCCGCATGCCTGCCCACCCGGTAGCCCAGGCCCTCATCCGGGTCGCCCGCCTGCCCATAGCCGCGCCCAGCGCCAATGTCTCCGGACGTCCCAGCCCTACCACCGGCCGGCACGTCCTTAAGGACCTGAGGGGCAAGATTGATGCCGTCGTCGATGGCGGGCCGGCTATCGTGGGGGTAGAATCAACGGTCCTGGACCTGACAACCCCGGTGCCCACCATTTTAAGACCGGGGGGAGTGACCTATGAGGAGCTCAAAGCCGTCCTCGGCGAAGTCGCCATTGATCCGGCCGTCCGCGGCAGCCAGGTAGCGCAGCCGCGCGCCCCGGGAATGAAGTACAAACACTATGCCCCGCGGGGCGAAGTTTTTGTCGTTACCGGTGAGCTGGAGCGGGTGACGGCCAAGATCCGCGCCCTGGTGGCAGCGTGGCAGCAAGGGGGGCGCCGGGTGGCCGTCCTGGCAACCCGAGAAACGGCCGCAGCCTACCAGCAGGACCCCCGGCCCGATTACCTGGAGGTCCTGGGCAGCCGCTCCCAGCCGGCTACCATTGCCGCCAATCTCTTCAACGCGCTGCGCAACTGCGACCGCCACCGGGCCGACATCATTCTGGCCGAAGCCATTGCCGAAGAAGGCCTGGGCCTGGCCATTATGAACCGCCTGCGCAAGTCAGCAGCCAACCGCATCATCCAGGCTTAAGACACCCATGCCGCTGATGCAGCATCATCAGAAGGATGAAAATAACAGGCTGGCAATTGTTTATAGCGAGCGACTTGGTCTGAGCGGTTAAGCAGCCTTGGCGAAGCCGAGGAGCGAGGGCGGGGCCGAGGACAGGATGTCCGAGGCCGGCCTCTGAGGCAAGGATGCCGAATAGGCCGGGAACCCCGCCCGAGCCCTAGGCTGAGCCGTAGGCTGATCCGCGAGGACCAGGGAGCGAGCAAAACAATGCCAGCCTGGAGTGAAGTTATTTTCAGGGTAGATGGAGGTATTTACATGGAGCCTTTAGGTCTCATCCTGGTAGCCATGGCCCTGGGGACCGATGCCTTTTCCCTGGCTACCGGCCTGGCCCTGGGAGGCCTCCGGGGCCGGCAGGCCCTGCTCTTCGCCGGGACGGTGGGTGTTTTTCACATCATTATGCCCCTGACGGGGCTCTACCTGGGCCTGCTCCTGGGCCGGATCCTGGGGAAACTGGCGGCCATTATCGGCGCCCTGGTCCTGGCCGGCATAGGCGGGCTGATGCTCTGGGAGGCTGTTGCCTCCCCGAAAGAAGGCGGCGGTCTGGCCGGGCAGGTGCTGCGGGCCGTACCAGGCCAGGAGAGCGTGATCGGCGGCCTGATGGCCGTCCTGCTCATGGCCGGCAGCGTTAGCCTGGATGCCCTCAGCGTCGGCTTTGGCCTCGGCGCCATCAGCGTCAATATCCCTCTGACGGTCCTGACCATGGGCTTTATTGCCGGGACCATGACGGCCTTGGGGCTCCTGGCCGGCCGGCGCCTGGGCGCCTACCTGGGCAGCAGGGCCGAGATTGTCGGCGGCCTGATTCTGGTAGGTATCGGCTTAAAAATGTTGATGGGGGTATAGGATATGCCGGGTATTCTTTTTATTTGTACCGGTAACACCTGCCGCAGCAGCATGGCGGCGGCCATTGCCTCCCGCATAAAGGATGAACGGGGTTTAGATATTGCTATTGCCTCGGCCGGCCTGGCAGCCCGGGAGGGCGACCCGGCGACACCGGAAGCCATCCAGGCACTGGCGGCCATGGGCATTAATCTCCAGGATCACCGCGCCCGGCAGGTTACAGGGGCCTTGGTGGAAGACGCCGACCTGATTTTAACCATGACCAGGTCCCACAAGGAATTTCTCCTGCAGTTTTACCCGGCCGCCAGGGGCAAAACCTTTACCTTGAAGGAATATGTCCGGAAAGGAGAAGAAAAGCCCTCCCGGGAGGAGCTGCGGGAAGAGGCGGGTGCAAAGGCGGCCGCAGGAGAACAGTCCGCTAGTGCTGATGACGATATTCCCGATCCCTTTGGCCGCCCCCTGGAAGTTTACCAGGCTACTGCCAGGGAACTGGCCAGCCTTATAGGACAGGCCCTGGAGAAATATACACAAGACACCCATGCCGCTAACCCGGCACCATCAGAAGGATGAAAATAACGGGCTGGCATTTGTTTGGAGCGAGCAAAAACAATGCCAGCCTGGAGAGAAGTTATTTGCAGCAGGAATTAGCGTTAACACGGCGAATAATTAAATAGTATTTAATCTTTACGGCAAGAGGTGCAGTTAAATTGCGCGTCGCCCTGGGTAGTGATCACGGCGGTTTTCACCTCAAGGCAGCAATTAAAGACTACCTGGACCGGCAGGGTATTGCCAATCACGATTTCGGCACCTATGATGCCAGCGCGGTAGATTACCCTGACTATGCCCGTAAGGTGGCCGAAGCTGTGGCCAGCGGTGAATACGATCGGGGCATCCTCTGTTGCGGCACGGGGATCGGCGTCTGCATCGCGGCCAATAAAGTCCCCGGCATTCGCGCCGCCCTTTGCCACGATACCTTTTCAGCCCGGGCGGCGCGGGAACATAATGATGCCAATATCCTGACCATGGGCGAGCGGGTCATCGGTCCCGGCCTGGCCCTGGAAATTGTCGCCACCTGGCTGGCGGCCGGCTTCAGCGGCGGCCGTCATGCCCGCCGGGTGGCCAAAATTAGTGCCATAGAGGCCAGTTACCGCTGCCAGGAAAAGTAGGAGAAAGGACGGATAGAATGGCCGACTTAAGCGCCATTACAGCGGCGGTTAAAGCAGCTGCCATGGAACTTATTGAAGTTGCCGCTCTAAAGCCCGGCCAGATCCTGGTAGCCGGCTGCAGCACCAGTGAGATTACGGGCCAGAGGATTGGCACGGCCTCTTCCCTGGAAATCGGGCAGGCCGTGGTAGCGGGCCTGCTGCAGGCCACCAATGCCGCCCAGGTGTACCTGGCAGCCCAGTGCTGCGAGCATTTAAACAGGGCCCTGGTCATCGAGGCCGGCGCCGCCAGGCTTTACAACCTCCCGGTGGTAACAGTCGTTCCGGCGCCAAAGGCTGGTGGTTCTCTGGCCGCGGCGGCTTTTTCCGCCCTGCACCGGCCGGTGGTGGTCGCCGGGCTCCAGGCCCATGCCGGCCTGGATATCGGCGCCACCCTCATCGGCATGCACCTGCGGCCGGTAGCCGTGCCCGTCCGCCTGCAGGTCAAAACCATCGGCAGCGCCCCCGTAACGGCGGCTCGGACGCGCCCACCCTTGATTGGTGGTGAACGGGCTGTATATGTATTTCAGAGGGAACAAGACCCTCATACCGCTAACCCGGCACCATCAGAAGGATGAAAATAACGGGATGGCATTTGTTTGGAGCGAGCAAAAACAATGCCAGCCTGGAGCGAAGTTATTTTCAGGGTGTTAAAAGGCAGGAGAAATAACCGGCTGCTGCAGCTTGAGGCGAGATAAGGATGAGGAGCCAGAACCAGGAAGTTAGAAGCTGGTAGAGGAAGAGTTTCCAGCAGCAAAAACAGGAGGGAAATTTAATGAACTTAGAAACCGTAGCGCGAGTGGACCCGGAACTGGTTGAGGCCGTCAAGGGTGAGTTGCAACGCCAGCGTACCCACCTGGAACTCATCGCCTCGGAGAACTTTGTCAGCCGGGCCGTCATGGAAACCTACAGTTCGGTTCTCACCAATAAGTACGCCGAAGGTTACCCGGGCAAACGGTATTACGGCGGCTGCGAGTGGGTAGATGTGGTCGAAAACCTGGCCCGGGAACGGGCCAAAGTCCTCTTCGGCGCTGAACATGCCAACGTCCAGCCCCATTCCGGCAGCCAGGCCAATACAGCCGTCTACCTCGCTGTCCTAAAGCCGGGCGATAAAGCCCTGGGGATGAACCTGGCCCACGGCGGTCACCTGACTCACGGTAGCCCGGTCAGCATTTCCGGCCGGTATTATAATTTTTCCTTTTACGGCGTCAACCCCGATACCGGGCGGATTGATTACGATGAAGTGGCCCGGATAGCACGGGAAGTAAGGCCCAAGCTAATTGTCGCCGGGGCCAGCGCATACCCGCGGGTAATCGATTTTGCCCGTTTCCGGGAGATAGCCGACGAAGTCGGCGCCCTTCTCATGGTGGACATGGCCCATATTGCCGGCCTGGTGGCCGCCGGCATCCACCCCAGCCCCATACCTTACGCCCATTTTGTGACCACTACCACCCACAAGACCATGCGGGGGCCGCGGGGAGGTATTATTTTCACCACCCGGGAATACGCCAGGGAAATCGACAAGGCGGTCTTTCCAGGCATCCAGGGCGGGCCCTTGATGCACGTCATCGCCGCCAAGGCGGTGGCCTTGAAGGAAGCCATGCAGCCGGAATTCAAGCGCTACCAGGAAAGAATTGTCGCCAACGCCCGCACCCTGGCCGAAGCTTTGCAGGGTTACGGCTTTAACCTGGTATCCGGCGGTACCGACAACCACCTGATCCTTGTGGACCTGCGCAATAAAGGCGTTACCGGTCGCGAGGCCGAGGAAATCCTGGGTTCCGTGCAGATAACCGTCAATAAAAACGCTATTCCCTTCGACCCGGAAAAGCCCAGCGTAACCAGCGGCATCCGCCTGGGCACAGCCGCGCTGACCACCCGGGGTATGGATACCGACGCCATGCGGATGGTAGCCCGGGCTATAGACCTTGCCCTCTCCTACGGCTCTGATGCCAAGAAACTTGATGAAGCGCGAGGCATTGTCGCCGAACTCTGCCAGGCCTATCCCCTGTACCCGGAGCTTGATTGAGCTAAAAGGCCCGCTGGAGGTAAAAGTCCAGCGGGTTTGGTTTTAAAAAACTCTAGTAGCCAGGGAAAAATTATGCTAAAATAAGCCCGGGATACGCGCAATTTAATTTTTAATTTCGGCGGGTACGACCCGCTAAAATTTTACCTGTATTTTACGCCACAGGTGAGTTTATGCGTAAAGACTGGGATGAATACTTCCTGGATATCGCCTTCCAGGTGGCCAGCCGGAGCACCTGCAACCGGCGGGCCGTGGGTGCCCTGGTGGTCAAGGACAAGCGCATCAAAGGTACCGGTTACAACGGCGCCCCCCATGGCCTGCCCCACTGCCTGGATGTCGGCTGCCTCATGGATGGGGAGCACTGCCAGCGGACCATCCACGCCGAAATCAATGCCCTCCTGGAGTGTTCACCGGAAGAAAGGGCCGGGGCGACCATGTATGTGACCGATTATCCCTGCGAGAGGTGCGCCCTGACCATTATCCAGGCCGGGATTAAAAGGATTGTCTATGCCCGGCCCTACCCGGTCGCCCATGATTGGCTGCGGGAAGCCGGGCTGGAAATCGTTCACCTGCCCCGCTAGAGGGCAACAGCCGGCATTGTTTCTCCAGCGGCGAAGGTCGTAGGAGCTTTTAAGGAGCCTCTCCGGTTGGAGGGAAAAATTTTGCAGCAAAAGATTATCGCTTTACCCAAACTGGACAACCTGACACCCACCATGGAATCTACCGCTTTAAAACTTATGGAAGAAGCCGGAGAACTGGCCCAGGCTATCGGCAAGCTCCGGGGTTTAAGCGGCGAGGAGATCAAGATGGACCATAACGCCGTCCTGGCGGCCATTACCCGCGAGCTGCTGGACGTGGCCCAGACGGCCGTTTCCCTCATGTTTGTCCTGGAAGACCAGTACGGTGTCGACATCCAGCAGGCCCTGGAGGAGCACATCAATAAACTCCGGGCGAAAAAGTATCTAAAGTAAAGGAGGCCCTTTTTAAGGGTTTACGGAGGAAACTTTTCATGCCGCCCTTAAAGGTCTTAACTGTCTTTGGCACCCGTCCCGAGGCCATCAAAATGGCCCCGGTCGTAAAAGAACTAAACCGTTATCCGGAAGAATTCAACTGCCAGGTGGCCGTCACGGCCCAGCACCGGGAAATGCTGGATCAGGTCCTCCACCTGTTCCAGATCCAGCCCGGCTATGACCTGGATATCATGCGGCCCCGGCAGACCCTGGAAGAAGTGACTACCAGGGCTTTAAACGGCCTTTCCGGGGTTTTAAAAACCTCCCGACCGGACGTGGTCCTGGTTCACGGGGACACCACCACCACCTTCGTAGCGGCCCTGGCCGCCTTTTACCAGCAAATTCCTGTCGGCCATGTCGAAGCCGGCTTAAGGACTGGTGACCGCTACGCCCCGTTCCCGGAGGAGATGAACCGCCGCCTGGCCGGAGCCCTGGCCGACATTCATTTTGCCCCCACGGTCACTGCCCGGGACAACCTTTTGCGGGAAGGTGTACCGGCAGAGCATATCTACGTCACCGGTAATACCGTTATCGATGCCTTGAAGGCTACCGTCCGCCCTGGATACTGCTTCAGCGATCCCCGCCTGCAAGAGCTGGATATGGAGAGGTGGCGGGTCGTTCTGGTAACGGCCCACCGTCGGGAAAACTGGGGCGAGCCCATGCGGGAAATATTCAGCGCCTTGCGGGACCTGGTAAAGCGCTATAGCGATATTGCCGTCGTTTTCCCCGTTCACTACAACCCCCGTGTCCGCGAGCTGGCCGGAGAAATCCTCGGTAACCGGGAGCGTATTTACTTGATCGACCCCCTGGACTACGAGCCCTTTGTCAACCTTATGGCCCGTTCCTACCTGGTGTTGACAGACTCCGGTGGCCTCCAGGAAGAAGCGCCGGCCCTCGGCAAACCGGTGCTGGTCCTGCGGGAAGTCACCGAACGCCCGGAAGCCGTTGCTGCCGGTACCGTACGCCTGGTGGGCACGGGCTACCACGAGATCCTGGCAGCGGCCGGCGAACTCCTGGAAGACCGGCAGGCTTACCTGCGCATGGCCCATGCTGTCAATCCCTACGGTGACGGCCAGGCTTCACGGCGTATCCGTGGCGCCCTGCGTCATTATTTTGGCCTGACAATTGCTAGGCCACAGGAATTTACGCCCGCATAAAGTTTCCCTATGTGTTGGATTAAAAAATAAACATCTTTGCGGCAGGAATTTCATTGGCAAAAGAGAATACTTTTTAACACTGGCAGGGTATAAAAATTTCCTCCAGGTACAATTTAACATCAATGGCAGCCAAGAAACGTCACTACTGGGATTACGCGAGATTTGCCAATATGGCCTTTTCCTTCGGAGTTACCATGATTGCCGCCATCCTCCTCGGCCTTTATGGCGGGGCATGGCTGGACCGGCGGTTGGGTACGTCACCCCTTTTCATGCTGGCCGGCGTTTTTCTGGGGGTAGGGGTGGGATTTCGCTCTATCTTAAGCGAATTGCGTATCCTGGAAAAGGAAGCACCAAAGATTAAAACCAATGATCAAGATAAAACTCACCCGGACTGAAAAAGGGATGCTGGCCCTGGCTGCCCTGGCAGCAGTAGCTGGCCTGGGAGGCGGTTATTATGCCTTTGTAGTGGGCCTGGGGGTAGCTTTGCCTGTCTCCCTGGGGTTGTTCCGCTGGCAGCTGGGAGCCGTCGCCAACCTGGACAACCTGCCGCCCCAGAAGGCCTTTAATCGTTTCTTTGGCCGTTCCCTCATGCGATCCTCCCTGGCCCTGGCCCTTCTGGGTCTGGCCCTGGCCGGGGGGATAGAATTTCTTTTTGGTGTGTTTGCAGGGCTGCTCCTTCAGGTCCTGGTCTACATGGGCGAGGCCATTCTCATTATCCTGGGAAAGGAGGGATAGAATAATGGGACTGCGAGCCTTAGGGGAGATAATGGCCCATGTCCGGCCCCATGAAGTATTTTACCTGGGGCCCATCCCGGTCTACTCCACGGTGGTCAACACCTGGATTATCATGGCTCTCTTATTCCTGGGGGTTTTCCTGGCAAGCCGGAAATTAAACTTTATCCCCCGGGGTATCCAGCACATTTTTGAGCTGCTCCTGGAATTTTTCTATGGCCTCCTGGAGGAAACCATGGGCAAGGAAGGCCGGCGCTACCTGCCTCTGGTAGCCACCCTGTTTATTTTCATCCTGAGCCTCAATCTTTCCTGGTTTATCCCCGGGATGAAGCCCCCGACCATGGACCTTTCCACTACGGCGGCCTTTGCTGTGACTACCATTATCCTGGTCCAGCTTATCGGCATCCGGAAAAGGGGCCTGGTGGGCTACATCAAGCACTTTTTCCAGCCGGTGCCCTTTCTCTTTCCCCTGAATGTAATTGAGGAGCTGGTCAAGCCGGTATCCCTTTCCTTACGTCTATTCGGCAATATGTTCGGGGAAGAGATGGTGGTAACCATCCTGTTTATCATGCTGCCCTTTTTATTACCGACGCCCATTATGATCCTGGGCGTCCTCATGGGCTTGATCCAGGCCTTTGTTTTTACCCTGCTTACAGTTACTTATATCGCTAACTTTATTCACGGGCATTAAAGGAGCCGCACTTACGGGATTAGTTCCCGGGGAATGAACGGAAATTAGTGGCTGGCTAACCACCAACATGGCCAGCCCACAAAGGAAGCCATTCTTAGAAGCCATTCTTAGAGGAGGATATGCATATGACAGCACTAGGTTTTATCGGCGTCGGCCTGGCCATTGGCCTGGCAGCACTGGGTTCGGCCCTCGGCCAGGGTTATGCTTCCCGCGGAGCGATGGAAGGTATCGCTCGCCAGCCCGAGGCCAGCGGCAACATCCGTACCACCCTGCTCCTGGCCCTGGCCTTTATGGAAGCGCTGACGCTCTTTTCCTTCGTTATAGCCATCCTCATGTGGACCAAGCTCTAAAATACCTACGGGCGAGTAAGGCGGTTAAAACCGTCTTATTCGCCCCTGACCTGTTTTTGGGAACAGCGAAAGGGGGGTGGCCACGTGCAGGGCATCTTTCAGGCCCTGAATTTTAGCGGTTGGACCTTTTTGTTCCAGGTCATCAACCTCCTGGTAGTCATGGGGGTTCTTTATATTCTCCTTTACAAACCCCTGGGCAAGATCCTGGCCGACCGCGAGGCGAAAATTGAGGGCAATTTAAGGGACGCGGCGGCGGCCAAAGAGAAGGCGGAACAGATGCTCACCGAGTACCAGCAACAGCTCCGCGGCGCCCGCCAGGAAGCCCAGGCGATATTGGACCGGGCTAACAGGATGGCCGAAGAGACGCGGGCGGAGATAGTTGCCAGGGCTAAAGAGGAAGCCGGCCGCGCGCTGGAACAGGCACGGGCCGAGATTGAAGGCGAAAAGAGCAAGGCCCTGGCCGCTATCCGCAATGAAGCAGCGACCCTGGCCGTCCTGGCGGCGGGAAAGGTTTTAGGGCGCACCTTAACCCCTGACGACCAGGAACGCCTGGCCCGGGAAGCGCTGGCTGAGGTGGAGCGATTGCAATGAGCAGCCAGACCATCGCCAGGCGCTATGCCTGCGCCCTCTATGAAGTTGCCCGGCAGAAGGGCGACACGGGAGGCTTTGCCGCCGTCCTGGAAGCAGCCGGCCGGGCCCTGGTAGAGAACCCTGAACTGCGCCGTGTCCTTTATCACCAGCTCATTCCCGTCCGGGAGAAGCAAAGAATAATGGATACCCTCTTCCCGGACGTCGACCCGTTGTTAAAGAACTTTTTCCACCTGGTCCTGGCCAAAGGCCGGGAGCGGACCCTGCCGGAGATAGCGGCCCAATTCCGGCGCCTGGTTGACCGGGAAAACAGGGTATTGCCCGTGGAAGTGTATGCAGCAGCACCTCTTTCAGCGGAGGTCACCGCCGCCCTGAAAGAAAGGCTGGCCCGTTTAACGGGTCAAAACGTCCGCCTGCAAACCAGAGTGGATCCGTCCCTCCTGGGCGGGATGGTCATCCGCCTGGGGGACAGGGTCCTGGACGCCAGCCTGAAGAAAAAGCTGGAACTTTTGGGCGAGCACTTGAAGGGCGCATAAACAAAACCAGACGTGCAAAGGGGTGAAAAACAGTCTTGAGCATCCGGCCCGATGAAATAACCAGTATTCTCAAGAACCAGATCGAACAGTACCAGCTGGAAGTAGAAGTGGCCGATACGGGGATCATCACCCAGGTGGGTGACGGCATCGCCCGCATCTACGGCCTGGAGCGGGCCATGGCCGGCGAGTTGCTGGAGTTTCCCGGCAATGTCTACGGCATGGTCCTGAACCTGGAAGAAGACAACGTCGGCGCCGTGGTCCTGGGCCCCTACACCCACATCAAAGAAGGGGACCAGGTCAAGCGCACCGGGCGCATTGTTGAAGTACCGGTAGGGGAAGCTCTGATCGGCCGGGTAGTCAACGCCATGGGCCAGCCCATTGACGGCAAGGGGCCCATCAAGACGGAAAAGTTCCGGCCGGTAGAATCACCGGCGCCGGGCGTTGTCTACCGCCAGCCGGTGAATACCCCCCTCCAGACAGGCTTGAAAGCCATAGATTCCATGATCCCCATCGGCCGCGGCCAGCGGGAATTGATTATCGGCGACCGGCAGACGGGCAAGACGGCCATCGCCGTGGACACCATCATCAATCAAAAAGGGCAAAATGTCATCTGCATCTATGTGGCCATAGGCCAGAAGGCTTCCACCGTGGCGGGCGTTGTCCAGCGCCTGGAGGAAGCCGGGGCCATGGAATATACCATTGTCGTTTCGGCAACGGCCAGCGAGCCGGCGCCCATGCTCTACATCGCCCCCTATGCCGGCTGCGCCATGGGCGAGTATTTCATGTACGAGCAGCACCGGGACGTCCTCTGCATCTATGACGACCTGTCCAAGCACGCCGCCGCCTACCGTGAACTTTCCCTGTTGCTAAGGCGGCCGCCGGGACGAGAGGCCTATCCGGGCGACGTTTTCTACCTCCATTCCCGCCTGCTGGAACGGGCGGCCCGTCTGAACGACGCCCTGGGGGGCGGTTCCCTGACGGCCCTGCCCGTTATTGAAACCCAGGCCGGAGACGTGTCGGCCTATATCCCCACTAACGTCATTTCCATCACCGACGGCCAGATCTACCTGGAGTCCGACCTTTTCTACGCCGGCCAGCGCCCGGCCGTCAACGTGGGCCTGTCGGTATCCCGGGTAGGGGGCGCAGCCCAGATCAAGGCCATGAAACAGGTGGCCGGCCGTCTGCGCCTGGACCTGGCCCAGTACCGCGAGCTGGCGGCCTTCGCCCAGTTCGGCTCCGACCTGGACAAGACGACCCAGGCGAGGCTCGCCCGCGGCGAGCGCATGATGGAGATTTTAAAACAGGACCAGTACCAGCCCATGCCGGTGGAAGAGCAGGTAGCGGTCCTCTACGCGGCCGTTAACGGTTTCCTGGATGACCTGCCGGTAGAAAGGGTGCGGCCCTTTGAAAGGGAATTCTTGCGCTTCCTGCACAGCGTGCGCCCGGAAGTTTTGGCCGGTATCCGGGAAAAACGCGAACTCGACGACAATCTTCAGGAGCAGCTGAAGAAGAGCATAGAAGAATTCAAGAGCAGCTTCACCGCTGCCGGGAAAGCATAAGGTGGTGAGCCGGCATGCCCAATATGCGTGACCTGAAGCGCCGTATCCGCAGTATCAGGAGCACTCAGCACATCACCCGGGCCATGAAAATGGTGGCGGCGGCCAAACTGCGCAAGGCCCAGGCCCAGGTCACGGCAGCCCGGCCCTACGCCGAGAAACTTGAGGAAGTCATCGGCCGCCTGATCGGCGCCGTTGATCCGGAGACCCAGCCCCTGGCGGCAACCCGGGAAATCAAAAAAGCCGGCTACGTGCTGATTACCGGTGACCGGGGCCTGGCCGGCGGCTATAATGCCAACCTCATCCGCATGGCGGAAGAACGCCTGCAGGCGGAAGAACGCCCGGTGGCCCTGGTGACTGTAGGCCGGAAAGGAAGGGATTATTTCCGCCGCCGCCGGGTGGAGATAGTCCGGTCCTTTACCGATATCGGCGATGAACCGGACCTCATCCAGGCCCGCGAGCTGGCCCGCCAGCTGGTAGATCTGTACCTGGAGGGAACCGTGGATGAGGTAAACCTCATCTATACCCGTTTTTACTCCGCCCTCCGCCAGGTACCCCGGATCGACCGCCTCCTGCCCATCAAAGCCGGCGCGACCGGGGAGGACAGCGGGGATTATATCTATGAACCTTCTCCCGCCGAGGTCTTAAAGGCCCTGCTACCCCGTTACTGCGAGATCAAGGTCTACCAGGCCCTCTTGGAGGCCAAGGCCAGTGAGCATGGAGCCAGGATGACGGCCATGGATAACGCCACCGAGAATGCAGCCGAAATGATCGATAAATTAACCCTATCCTTCAACCGCGCCCGCCAGGCGGCCATTACCATGGAGATCGTGGAGGTTGTGGCCGGCGCCGACGCCCTGAAGTAAAGGAGGGGATATGGATTGAACGAGGGACAGGTAGTACAGGTAATCGGCCCGGTAGTTGACGTGGAATTTGCCAGCGACCAGCTGCCCGACCTTTATAACGCCATTACCATCAAGAATGATAACATCAATATCACTATGGAAGCCATGCAGCACCTGGGCAACAATACCGTGCGCTGTGTGGCCCTGTCTTCCACCGACGGCCTGCAGCGGGGGATGAAGGCCGTGGATACCGGCGCCCCCATCACCATACCGGTAGGCCGGGCGACGTTAGGCCGGCTGTTTAACGTCCTGGGAGAACCTATTGATAACCAGGGCCCGGTAGAGGCCACAGAACGGCTGCCCATCCACCGGCCGGCACCATCTTTCGAGGAACAGCAGCCGTCGACGGAAATCCTGGAGACAGGCATTAAAGTAGTTGACCTGCTGGCCCCCTACGCCAAGGGAGGTAAAATCGGCCTTTTCGGCGGTGCCGGCGTGGGCAAGACGGTCCTCATCATGGAACTCATCCGCAATATTGCCTACGAGCACGGCGGTTTTTCCGTCTTTGCCGGTGTCGGCGAGCGTACCCGTGAAGGCAACGACCTCTACCTGGAAATGAAGGAATCCGGGGTCATTGAGAAAACGGCCCTGGTCTTCGGCCAGATGAACGAGCCCCCGGGAGCACGCCTGCGGGTGGGCCTGACGGGCCTGACCATGGCCGAGTATTTCCGGGACGCGGAAGGACAGGACGTCCTCCTTTTCATCGATAATATTTTCCGCTTTGTCCAGGCCGGTTCCGAAGTATCGGCTCTCCTGGGACGCATGCCTTCGGCCGTGGGTTACCAGCCCACCCTGGCCACGGAAATGGGCGCCCTGCAGGAGCGCATTACTTCCACCAAAAAGGGTTCCATAACCTCCGTCCAGGCCATTTACGTCCCGGCCGACGACCTGACCGACCCGGCCCCGGCGACTACCTTTGCCCACCTGGACGCCACCACGGTGCTTTCCCGGCAGATCGCCGAGCTGGGCATCTATCCGGCCGTGGATCCTCTGGATTCCACTTCCCGCATCCTCGACCCCAGGATCGTGGGCGAGGAGCACTACCAGGTGGCCCGGGGCGTGCAGCGCATTCTGCAGCGCTACAAGGAACTCCAGGACATCATCGCCATCCTGGGCATGGATGAACTCTCGGAAGACGACAAGCTGATCGTGGCCCGGGCGCGTAAAGTGCAGCGCTTCCTCTCCCAGCCCTTCCACGTGGCGGAGGCCTTTACCGGCCAGCCCGGCGTCTACGTGCCTTTAAAAGAAACCGTCCGCGGCTTCAAGGAGATCCTGGAGGGTCGTCACGACAACTTGCCCGAACAGGCCTTCTATATGGTCGGCACCATTGACGAAGCCGTAAAGAAGGGGCAGGAGATGATGTAAATGGCCCCTCTGAAATTGGAGGTTATTACTCCCGAGAGGGTGACCTTAAAGACGGAGGCTGAAGGCGTTATCGCGCCGGGCATCCTGGGCTACCTGGGCATTTTGCCCGGCCATGCTCCCCTCATTACCCCCCTTAAGGCCGGGGTGGTAACCTATCGCCAGCAAGGCGGCGGGGAGGAGCGCCTGGCTGTATCGGGCGGTTTCCTGGAAGCCGGACCGGAGCATGTGGTCATCCTGGCGGATACGGCGGAAAAAGCCGCCGAAATCGACGTAGAGCGGGCGCGCCAGGCGAAAGCGAGGGCGGAAAAGCGCCTCCGGGAACGGCCGCCCGGCCTGGATGTGGCCCGGGCCGAGGCCGCCCTGCAGCGGGCTACGGCTCGCCTCAAGGCCGCGGGCGCCCTGTGATAGTTTATTCCCCTGGCCCCCTGGCAAGAATAGGTATGAACCTATTCCTGCGAGGGGGCATTTAATTTGCGTCGGTTTTTATTTAATTCTCTTCCTTTTCATTTTAAAACTGTCCTGTTAATCCTTTTTCTCCTGAGCTTCACCGGAGGCCTGGCCCTGGCCAGGCACCTGTTATTGCCGGGGGCGCGGGAACTCTTCGCTGCAGGTAAAAACGCTACCAGTATCAGCCGGGCTGTGGACGGGAAGGACCAGGCACCTCACCTTTTGTTTAACGCCTTTATCGCCGGCGGAGCCCGTCTGGATACCATGGCCCTGGAAGCATGGGGCAGCCTCAATTCTACTTTTATGGACAGCGAGGCCCTCGGCGAGATGGCCGGACGGACGGCAGCCGCCCTGGGGCTGGAGAAAACAACAAGTTTTACCAGGCAGGATGACGCCGGTTTCCACGCCCTGTACTGGGAAGGGGAAATCCAGCCGGGGGTGGCCCTGTTTTTTTCTCTCCAGAGCCTGGCCGGAACGGGGGAGGGGGGCGAGACCTACCTCCTCATCAACGTAGAAGGCCGGCCCCGGCAGGGTGAAGGGGAGATGCTGGCCTGGCAGGAAAGGGTGAAGGCGGCCTTCCGCTCCTGGCAGGTGGAGCCCCACCTTACCTACACCCTGACCGGCGTTATTCCCGGGAAACTTTCACCAGCGGAAAGGGAGCAGCGGGCCAGGGCCGTCCTGGAAGCCCTTAAGGCTGAAAGGGTAGAGGGCGTGGAAGATGAGGAACTCCTCTCCATCAGCGCCTATTCCCCCCGGTTACCACGTTCCCTGGAAGTTGCCGGTCGTCCGGTAAACGCTAACGTGGCCCTGCGTTACCACGCCACCGACGGCAACACCTATATGCATTTAGGATCTCCCCTTTTAGGTGGCGAGTATTAGCCAGTATATGTTATAATAAAATTTAAATAAGCTTCATATCCGAAGGGGCTAAGGGAAATTGGAGGCAATCGTCATTCAAGGCCGGTCGCGCCTTCAGGGACGGGTAGCCATCAGCAGCGCCAAAAATGCTGTGCTACCCATTATTGCAGCCTGCCTGCTTACTGAGGATGAATGTTACCTGGAGGATATTCCCCGCCTGGCTGATGTAGATACCATGTGCGAGGTTATTGGCGAAATGGGGGCCGAAGTTTACCCCGAAGGGGTAAAGAATTTAAGGGTGGCCGCCGCATCTTTAAAGAAAGTAGAGCCACCCTATGAATTTGTCCGCCGCATGCGGGCTTCCTTCCTGGTTATGGGGCCGCTCTTGGCGCGCCTGGGCCGGGTGAGGGTATCCTTGCCCGGCGGTTGTGCCATAGGCGCCAGGCCCATTGACCTCCATCTTAAAGGCATGGCCGCCCTGGGGGCCAGCATTCATGTCAACAACGGCAACGTTGAGGCCGAGGCCGGGCGCCTGAAGGGAGCGTCCATTTACCTGGATTTTCCCAGCGTCGGGGCAACGGAAAACATCATGATGGCCGCCGCCCTGGCCGAAGGGACGACGATCATTGAGAACGCCGCCGGCGAGCCCGAGATCGTCGACCTGGCCAACTTCATCAACGCCATGGGCGGGCGTATCAGCGGCGCCGGTACCAGGGTTATCAAGATCGAAGGTGTCAGGGAACTCCACGGCGCCCGCCATGCAGTCATTCCCGACCGGGTAGAGGCCGGCACCTTCATGATCGCCGCAGCCGCCACCGGGGGCGACGTGTTCCTGGAAAACGTCATCTCCACTCATTTGAAGGCCGTCATGGCCAAGCTGGCGGAAGCCGGAGCCGAACTTTCCGAGGAGGACGGCGGTATCAGGGTGCGGGCGGAACTGCCCCTGAAGGCTGTAGACATCAAGACCATGCCTTATCCCGGCTTTCCCACGGACATGCAGGCCCAGTTCATGGCCCTTCTTACGACGGCCCGGGGCAGCAGCGTCGTCACCGAGACGGTCTTTGAAAACCGCTTCATGCATGTCAATGAGCTAAAGCGCATGGGAGCCAGCATCTTCATCGAGGGCCATTGCGCCGTGGTGAAAGGCAGGGAAAAGCTTACCGGGGCGCCGGTCAAGGCCACCGACCTGCGGGCCGGTGCCGCCCTGGTTATAGCCGGACTTATGGCTGAGGGAGAGACGGTGATTTCCTGCGTCCATCATATTGACCGGGGCTATGAGGACCTGGTGGGCAAACTCCAGGCCCTGGGAGCGAAGATAAGCCGGGAAGAAAGGTAGAGATATCCGGCCTGGCGTCGGATTATCGTTTTTATACTGACCGCCCTTACCAGGGGCGGTCTTTTTTTGGTCAAGCCCTCATATACATGGACATAGCAGGTGGACAAAACCTCAAGCCGCCGGAGGGGGAGCACCATGCGTAAAGTAATGGGCATTTTCATTATCCTTATTTTTGCGGCCGTAATTATCGTACCGGCCATGATTATCGAAGGTATACGTCTTTTTCAGCCGCCGGTCCAGGTCCAGGCGGGGCAACAACTGGTACGGGTCTACTTTCACCAGAGCGATGACATCAAGATCATGCCCCTGGAACAGTATATAATCGGGGTAGTAGCCGGGGAAATGCCGGCCAACTTTGAGCCGGAAGCCCTTAAAGCCCAGGCCGTGGCCGCTCGCACCTATACCCTCAAAAAGATAGAAGAAGCCAGGAACAAGCCCGACGACCACCATCCCGGCGCCGATATCTGCACCGACCCGGCCCACTGCCAGGCCTTTGCCGATGACAGCCTTTTGCGGCAACGCTGGGGTTTCTTTAATTTCTGGCGCTATAAAAGCAAAATCCAGGAAGCCGTCCGGGCCACCCAGGGGATGGTCCTGACCTACCAGGGCAAGCTCATTGACCCCGTCTACCATGCCAACAGCGGCGGCCGGACGGAAAGCGCCGCTGCCGTCTGGGGCCGGGACCTGCCCTACCTCCAGAGCGTATCCTCCCCCTGGGATAAGGAAGCCCCTCACTACCAGGCCACCATTGCCTTCACCCTGGAAGAAATGGACCGGAAGCTGGGGGTAAACCTCAAGGCCGTACCGGCGGCAGCTCTGGCTCCGTCCGGGGGTACGGCCATGAAGGTTCTGGAAAAGACCGCCACCGGTCGCATCAAGACCATAAAAATCGGCAACAAGACCTTTGCCGCCACCGAGTTACGACAGCTTCTGGGCCTGCCCTCAACCGATTTTACCTGGCAGGTCCAGGGGGACCGCATAATCTTCAATACTACCGGTTATGGCCACGGCGTAGGCATGAGCCAGTACGGCGCCAACGGTATGGCCAGGGAGGGTAAAAACTTCGCTGAGATTCTTACCTACTACTACCGGGGAGTAAAGATTGAAAACCGGTGAGGAATTATTTCGACAGCGAAGCATTTTGTAAGAACCGGCAGCGGCATGCGGGGAATAACAGGTATTAAATACCAGAAAATGGGGTAGAATCCAGCTGAGGTGATGCAACCACATGCTGAAGATTCTGGCCTCATGGAAAAAACTTTTATCACGGAACCCCCTTGCCGGGCAGGAAAACCTGGGACGGCTTGAGCGGGCATTAAAGCGTCGCGGCCTCTACCTGGCGCTGCTGGTCCTTCTCTTTGGCGGCAGCTACTACCTGGTTACCAACGACGCCGTGTTCAAAAAGCCCGCCGTCCAGACCTTCACCCTGGCCGGCCAACCGGCGGCCCCCCAGGGAGCGCCGGCGCCCCGGGAACCCCTTGCCGGCTCTACCACTGTACCGCCTGAACTCAAAGAGCAGACCGGGGCCCATGCTGCCCCGGCTACGGCTTCACCTTCCCTGGCCCTGCCCGTTGCCGGGAAAATAGGCAAGGGCTACGGCTTTACCTATGCCCCGGCCTTTGGCGATTACCGCTTCCACCCCGGTATAGACCTGGAAGCCCCTGCTGGCAGCGAGGTTAAAGCCGCCGCTGCCGGGGTAGTGAAGCAGGTAGAGCACAGCGATGCCTGGCGTTACCGCCTGAGCATCGACCTGGGCAACGGCTATCAGCTCGTCTATGCCCACTTAAGCAGCATCAAGGTCGCCAAGGGGGATAAGGTTCAGGCAGGTACCGTTCTGGGTGAGCTGGGTGATCCGGGCACGGCCGAAGCGGGGACCGCAGCCCACCTGCACCTGGAATTACTAAAAAACGGCAAAGCCATCGATCCGGTTTCCGCCCTGCAATAAGTTCTTTTTTCGGCAGCCTGCCAATAAAATTATAGCGGAGTTGAAATTGGGAGGCTGCCCCCATGCAGGATTATATCCAGGAGAGGGTATTGCAAATAGCCGCCTACATTGTGGAGTACCGCTGTACTGTCCGCCAGGCGGCTACTGTTTTTAATGTCAGCAAAAGCACCGTGCACAAGGATGTTACCGAACGCCTGTCGCGCCTTAATAACAACCTGGCCCGGGAGGTACGAGCGGTGCTCAACGCCAACAAGGCCGAACGGCACCTGCGGGGTGGGGAAGCTACCAGGAAAAAATATAAAGAACCCCGGGTTTCCTGAAAGAAAGACAGGAATTCTTTCCTCTTCTGGAGAATAATTAACAAGATTGCCATGGGAGAGGAAAGGAGCAGGAGTAATGTTCGGCCTGGGTCATCAGGATATCGGCATCGATTTGGGGACAGCCACTGTTCTGGTATATGTGCAGGGTAAGGGGATTGTGTTACGGGAACCTTCGGTGGTAGCCTTTAACCGGGATAACGGTCAGATTTTTGCCGTCGGGGAAGAAGCCCGGCGTATGCTTGGCCGGACACCGGGAAATATTATCGCCCTGCGCCCTTTGAGGGATGGGGTAATTGCCGACTACGACAGTACCGAAAAAATGTTGCGCTACTTTATAGAAAAAGCCTGCGGCCGCCAGGGACTGCTCCGGCCGCGGGTAATGGTCTGTATCCCCTCCGGGGTTACCAGCGTGGAGGAGCGGGCGGTCCGCCAGGCGGCCCTCCAGGCCGGGGCCAGGCAGGCCTATGTCATTGAAGAACCCCTGGCGGCGGCCCTGGGGGCCGGCCTGGACATTGCCGAACCCAGCGGTTCCATGGTGGTAGATATCGGCGGGGGGACCACCGACATCGCCGTTCTCTCCCTCGGGGGTATTGTCTGCAGCAATTCTTTGCGGGTGGCTGGGGACAAGTTCGATGAAGCCATTGTCCGTTATATCCGCCGCGAGCACAACCTGATGATCGGCGAGCGCAGCGCCGAGGAATTAAAAATCAACATTGGCACGGCCCATCCTTCGTCCCGGGCTGAAGCCAGTATGGATGTCCGCGGCCGCGACCTGGTAACCGGCCTGCCCAAAACGGTAAATATCACTTCCAGGGAAATCTATATTGCCATCCAGGAGCCCCTGCAGCAGATAACCGGGGCAGTTAAAGAAGTGCTGGAAAAAACGCCGCCAGAACTGGCGGCGGACCTGGTGAACAAAGGCATCGTCATGACCGGCGGAGGCAGCCTCCTCCATGGCCTGGACATAACTTTAAGCGAAGAGACGGGACTACCGGTGCATGTGGCCGAGGACCCCGTCTCCTGTGTGGCCCTGGGGACAGGAAAAGCCCTGACCATGCTGGACGTCCTGCGGCAGAGCAACCCCTCAGAAAACCGGCGTCCGGGCCGGTGAGAATTTGTAAGAGGCAAGTAGATTGGCAGCGACTTGCCTCTTCTTATTTTATTATTTATTATATGCGAGAAATTTTGCGTCGAAATTGGAATGGCAAGCATTGATCACCTTACCACATGATGCTATTATAAAAACGTTATTATACTCCGACCGACCGTCCGGTCAATTTAAAGATGGGGGAGCTGTAACCGTGAGGCCAAAAAGGAACTTTGCCGGTGTTGTCCTGGTCCTTTTCCTCCTGGCTGTAACTTTAGGTGGCTGTGGTAAAAATACGGCAGGCCAGGTGGAAACACCCAGGGTGCCGGTGGAAGTGGCACCTGTCAAACGGGGAAATATCGCCCAGCTGGCCCGGGTTACCGGGATAGTTCAGGCCGGAGCCACCGTCCAGGTGATGGCCGCCAGCGCGGGGAAGATAAAGTCGGTTCTGGTGGATGTCGGCGATAAAGTCTCCCGGGGCCAGGTAATCGCCGAGCTGGAAAACAGCGACCTGGAAGCGCGCCTGCAGCAGGCAAAGGCGAACCTGGAGCAGGCGCGCCTCGGCCTGGACCAGGCTGACGCCCGGATGAAGCAGGCGGAAGTCAAGGCGGAGCTGGATGAGACCAACCTGAAGCGCACCCAGGCGCTGTTCGAACAGGGCGCAGCATCCCAGCAGCAGCTGGACGCCGCCCGCACAGCCGCGGCCGTCAGCCAGGAAGACCTGGCTGTAGCCCGCGCCGCCCTGGCGGCCGCCCAGGCCCAGGTCGCCGCGGCCGAGGCGGCCGTGCGCCAGGCCGAAGTAGCCCTGGAGAATACATACATCAAGGCGCCGGTGAGCGGGGAAGTAGCGGCGCGCCTGCTGGAGCCCGGCGCCCTGGCCCAGGGAGCGGTGGTCACCCTGGTGACCTCCGGCGAGCGCCAGGTGGAGATTGGCGTTACCGAACAGGATGTCAACTACCTCCAGCCGGGCCGGGAGGTTACTGTGGAGGTGCCGGCTGCGGCAGAATCCTTGAAGGGGAGGGTCGCCAGCGTCAGCCCGGCAGCCGACGAACTTTCCCGCCTTTTTAAAGTCGAGGTCAGCCTTGTCAACGCCAAGCCGGCTGTCAGGCCGGGTATGGCCGCCACAGTTATCTACACCACCAGGCAGGTCAAAAACGCCCTTCTGGTACCCAAAAACGCCGTTATCAAGCGCGGCGCCCAGGACGTGGTCTATACAGTCGTTGAAGGCAAGGCGGCAGGTCGGGTAGTCACCACCGGTATAGCTGACGATAAAAACGTCGAGATCGTCAAGGGCCTGACTGACCAGGACAGCATTATAGTAAAAGGCCAGGACTTCGTCAGCGAAGGCCAGCCGGTGGAAGTCGTAAACGGGGGTGCAGGGGCATGAACTGGCTTCAGGCACTGGTCAGGCGGCCGGTAGCGGTAACCGTGGCCGTACTGGTAGCGTTTATTGTGGGAGCCGTGTCCCTATCGCGCCTGCAGATAGACCTCCTGCCCGATATGAACCTGCCCTACGCCGCGGTGATTACCACCTACCAGGGTGCCGGGCCGGAAGAAATCGAAAAGACCATTACTAAACCCCTGGAAGACGTCCTGGGCACGGTCCAGGGAGTCAAAAATATCCAATCATACAGTATGTCCGGCACATCCGTTGTCCTGCTGGAGTTTAACTGGGGCCAGGATATGGATTTTGCGGCCCTGAATATGCGGGAGAAAGTCGACCAGACGGAGCGCTTTTTACCAGAGGCCGCCGACAAACCGATGGTAATGAAGTTTGACCCCAACATGATGCCCGTAATGACCCTGGCCATGTACGGCGCCCTGGACGAGCAGCAGCTGAAAGACCTGGCGGAAAACACCGTCAAGACGCGCCTTGAGCGCCTGGACGGCGTCGCCTCGGTCAACATCACCGGCGGCCTGGAGCGCGAGATCCAGGTGCTGGTAGACCCGGCCCGGCTGCAGCTCTACGGCCTGTCCATCAGCCAGGTGGTCCAGGCCCTGCAGGCGGAGAACAGCACCTTTTCCGCCGGCAAGGTCAGCGATGCCGGCAAGGACGTTCTGGTTCGGGTCGATGGCGAGTTTAAAGACCTGGACCAGATCCGCCAGGTGACCCTGACCACCGCCGCGGGGACGGTGCGCCTGGGCGATATAGCGGAAGTGCGGGATTATCATGCCGAGCGGCAGAACTATGCCCTGTTCAACGGCCGGCCGGCCATCGGCCTGTCTATCCAGAAACAGACCAGCGGCAATACGGTGCAGATCGCCCATGCTGTAAAACAAACTGTCAGGGAACTGCAAAAGGAGCTGCCGCCGGGGGTAACCCTGGAGCCGGTTGTCGACCAGTCCCGTTATATCGAAAACGCCATCAACGGCGTTTACCGGGACATGCTGTATGGCGGGCTGCTGGCCATGCTTATTATTTTCATTTTCCTGCGGAACTTCCGCGCCACCCTGGTCATCGGCCTCACCATTCCCATCTCGGTAATTACGACTTTTGTTCTGCTCTATTTTGGCAAGATGACCCTCAATATGATGACCCTGGGCGGCCTCTCCCTGGGCATAGGCCGCATGGTCGACGACGCCATTGTCGTCTTTGACAACATCTACCGCCACCGCCAGGAGGGCCGGGAAGCTATGGCAGCGGCCGTCTCGGGGACCCGGCAGGTGACCACGGCCGTGGTGGCCTCCACCCTGACTACCGTATCTGTCTTTTTGCCCATCGCCTTTATTGAGGGATTGGCGCGGGAAATCTTCGGCCCCCTGGCCCTGGCGGTGGTCTGCTCCCTGATGGCTTCCCTGGCAGTTTCCATGACCGTCACCCCCACTGTGGCAGCCCGCCTCCTGGCAGGCACCCTGCCACCGGAGGCCACGACAGCCCGGAGTTTCTGGCAGAGCCTGGTTAACGGTCTGTGGCTGGCGCGTTTAAGCAATGCTTACAGCCGCTTCCTGAACTGGGCCCTGGGACACCGTAAAACTGTAATTGCGGTGGTAATCCTTATTTTTGCTGGGAGCCTGGCGCTGATACCCCTGGTGGGGGTAGAGTTTATGCCTGCCACCGACGAAGGAACAATCAACGTATCCATCGAGCTCCCCAAAGGGTCGGCCCTGGAGGCCACCGCCGCGGTGGCCGACCAGGTGGTGCAGGTGGCCCAGCAACAGCCGGAGGTCCAGAGCATCTACCAGCAGATCGGCAGTACCGGCGGCAGGGCCAGCTTTATGAGCGGTGAGACGCCGGAGGCAGCCAGCATCAGCATCAACCTGGTACCGCTGGAGGAGCGCCGTCGCAGTTCGACCGACGTGGCAGCGGCTATCCGGGCGCAGGTCCGGAAAATTGCGGGCGCCAGGATTAACGTCACTACCTCTTCCAGCTTCGGTGGGGCGATGAGCGGCGCGCCGGTGCAGGTCGACATTCACGGACCCGACCTGGAGCGCCTGAAAGAGCTTGCTAATACGGCGCAACAGCTGGTGGCCGCCGTGCCGGGCGCGGTAGGCGTGGAAAACAGCCTGGCTAAAGGCCGGCCCCAGGTAGAGATCACCGTCGACCGGGAAAAGGCCGCCCTGTACCGGCTGGGGGCGGGGCAGGTCGGTGCGGTGGTGGCCACGGCCGTAGGCGGCACGGTAGCCACCCGCTACCGCACCGGCGGTGACGAATACGACATCCGCGTCATTCTGCCGGAAGCCAGCCGTCGCAGTATTGCCGACCTGGAGAATCTCACGGTTCTGTCCCCTCTGGGGGTACAGGTGCCTTTAAAAGAGATCGCCAGCCTCAAGCTGGACACCACTCCCAGCACCATCAACCGCTACAACCAGGACCGGGTGGCCAGCATCACCGCCAATTTGAGCGGGACGCGCCCCCTCGCGGACGTGCTGCGCGACGTCCGGGCGCAGATGGCCCGGCTGGAATTGCCCCCGGGCTACAGCATCGAGTATACCGGCCAGAACGAGATGATGACTGAGACCTTCGGCCAGCTGGGCCTGGCCATGGTTATGGCCATAATCCTGGTCTACCTGGTCATGGCCGCCCAGTTTGAATCCTTCTTCCACCCCTTTATCATTATGTTTTCCATCCCGGTGTCTTTAACAGGGGTGGTACTGGCTCTGCTGGCAACGGGAAGAACTTTCAACGTCGTCGCCTTTATCGGGATCATCATGCTGGCCGGCATTGTACTCTCCAACGCCATTGTCCTGGTGGACTACATCAACATCCTGAGGCGGGAAGGCGTGCCACGGCAGGAGGCTATCTTGACGGCCGGCCGCACCCGCCTGCGGCCCATCCTGATGACGGCCCTGACCACAATCCTCGCCATGCTGCCTCTCGCTACCGGCATCGGCGAAGGGGCCGAAATGGAAGCCGGCCTGGCTACGGCCGTTATCGGCGGCCTCCTGGCATCTACGCTGCTGACCCTGGTTCTGATACCGGTATTGTATACCGCCTTAGAAGACCTGGGGCAGCGCCTGGCCCGCTTGCTGCGGCCGGCGCGGCGCCGGCAGGGGGTAGGGGTATAAGGCCGCCGGTTCGCCGGCAGATTCCGGCGGCGGGGCAAACCGCCGCCGGCACCGCCCGCCTGCGGCCGGAAATGTAAATAGCAGGTATGGAAAACACGGAAAAGGAGAGGGGAGAGATATGACCCGCGCGACAGGCGACAAGCGCCAGCAGATCCTGGCCGCCGCCACCGAGATCTTTGCCGCCCGCGGCTTTTACCAGGCTAAAATAGCCGACATCGCCGCGGCCGCCGGGGTGGGGAAGGGGACCGTCTACGAGTATTTCCGCAGCAAAAAGGATCTCTTCCAGCAGCTGCTGCTGTATCTTTCCAACACCTACCTGGACCGCCTGCAGCAAGTGAGCCAGGAGCCGACCCTGGCCGGGTTCCTGGAGCGCCTTTTCAGGGAAAGCCTGAGCGAGTTCCAGGCTCACCGGGAAATTGCCAGAATTCTCTTGAGCGATCACCCGCCCATCGACGCCGCCACCCAGCGGCTGCTTTTCGCCACCCAACAAGAGAAGCTGCACCGCCTGGCGCTTTATCTCCAGGTTGCCGGGAAACGAGGAGAGATGCGCCCGGTGTCGCCCCGGCTGGCCGCCAACCTGATCTTGGGTTTCATCGCTGCCCTGGGCCACCAGCTTTTCTTTGAAAGCGATACTGATTTCGATCCGGCCAGCATCGCCAGCGCAGCCACGGAGATGATTCTCCAGGGTATCGGCGGCTAGGGAAAGCGGAACTGTCCGGGCCGCCGGGCGCCTGCAGCCCGGCATGGCTCCTGATCCCACCGCCTCACCCGGGCGATTGCCCTACCTGCCCCGGGCTGGTAAGTAAAAAGCGCGGTCGTAAACCGCGCCTTTTACTCCTCCTAGACCACATTTCGCTTGGGAAGCCTTGCCCGGGGTCTGCTTTTGCTTTTGCCCAGTTCAAGCTGCTCGTCGATGTCCATAATCCTGACGAGCAGGTGGGGCCGCTCTCTTTCCGAAGCATAGGCCCACTGTTCCAAGAGCGCCTTGCGTTCGCGGAGGAGATTGCGCTGGATGTCCTTTAACATTTTTATGCCTCCCTTCTTCGTTATAAATAAGTAAACCGGGGGAATTGCAGGAAACTAGATTCTTTTGCTAAATAGTATCTCTCGTTGCCCCCGTTTTTATTATACCATAAAGACAGGTACTTTGTGAATTATAGCTTGATAAAAAATTGCAATTATTTCTCCTCGTCAGGACAAAAAAATGCTAACAGGAATCTAGCCCTTTGTGTCGAATTAGACTTAGATAAACCTTAAGCGAGCTTTTGTGACCAAGTTATTTCCGGGAGGAGCCCTGGAGAATGGAGCGTTCTTCCTTACGTAACTGGAAAATAGCCCTGCCCCTGGTCCTGCTAATGGCTGCCGGCATTTATTTTACCGGCCGGTCAGTCCAGGCCGGAGGACCGGAGCCGGGCAGCAGCCAGGACCCCCTGGTGACTAAATCTTATGTCGACAATTATATCAACAGCCGCGTTCGGGAACTGCAGGGGCAGCTTGATAACATAAACAGGCAGATTGCCGAGCTGGAAGCCAGGGTAACGGCCCTGGAGCAGCGGCCGGTGATTAAGTTAACAATCGGCAGCAAAACGGCCTATGTGGGCGGCACCGCCAAACAGCTGCCGGTTGCTCCCTACCAGACGGGCAACGGTACCTCCATGGTTCCCTTCCGCTTTATCGGCGAGGCCCTGGGGGCTAAAGTTGATTATAATGCAGCGACGCAAACTGTCAGTTATACCACGGCAACACATTCCGTTATACTGAAAATCGGTACTCTGAGCGGTACCTTTGACGGCCGGAAAGTCGACATTCCTGCGCCGGCCACCTTGATAAACGGGACGACCATGGTGCCGGTGCGGGTCATCAGCCAGGGTCTGGGAGCCAGGGTGGATTGGGATCAGGCTACGATGACCATTACCATCAGGCCATGACTTTAGAATCTGTGCAGGTACGGCAGAAGCAACGTAAAGGGCGCGTCAGGCGCCCCTTCCTATGTCACGGCGAAAAATTTTTGCAGGCAGGGGAACCCGAAAGGTTAATTTATCGTCTATAAGTTTGGAGGAAGAGTTCATGGCGACACCAGACCAGTATCAAACCGAATTCTGGGGTGAAAGGTCGGCCCTGGCCAGGCGCCGCCGCCGCCGCAGCTCCCTCCCTTTGATTTTGGGTTTAATGCTGCTGGCCTTTTTTACCTTTGGCGTCTTCGCCTTTGCCGGTTACCGGCTGGCCAACCTCTGGCTGACCGGGGGCCTGGCGACCGGCCAGGGGAATAAGGACGGCAGCGGCCTGGCCGAGGCGGCACCCGGCCGACCCCAGACCATTTTGCTCATCGGCATCGACCGGCGCCAGCCCCAGGAGCCTTCCCGGTCCGATACCATTATCCTGGCGGTCCTCGATCCCGGGAAACCGGGGGTTGACCTCCTCTCCATACCGCGGGACACGCGGGTAAAAATACCCGGCCACGGCTATGATAAAATCAACGCCGCCCACGCCCTGGGCGGCCCGCAGCTGCTAATGGACACCATCAACGATTTTCTGGGCACCCATATCGAGAAGTATGTGGAAGTCGACTTCCAGGGGTTTGAAAAAATCATTGACATCCTGGGCGGCGTTGATATCGACGTGGACAAGCGCATGTATTACCCGGAAGAGGGCATTAATCTCCGCCCGGGATTCCAGCATTTAAACGGCCACGATGCCCTGGGCTACGTGCGTTATCGCTACGACCCGGAAGGAGACATCACCAGGATCGGCCGCCAGCAGAAATTTATCAAGGCCCTCATTGACCAGACCCTGAAACTAAGCACCATCCCTAAAATCCCAAAGCTGGTTAATGAAATCAGCAAGGAAGTCACGACCAACCTGAGCATTAAGGAAATGCTTTCCCTGGCGATAAGTATGAAGAATTTAAACGGCAGCGCCGTGACCTCATACATGCTTCCCGGAGAAGGCAGGTACATCAACGGCATCAGCTATTACCTGGTCGACCAGAAAAAGCTGGCGGAAACCCTGGCCGCCATACCCAACCTGCGGTAAAGAAAGCCCGGCCGCTACTCTTAGCCGGCACCGGCCAGGCAGCAGGGAGAGGAAGGCCGGCCTCCGGCTATTCCCTCACGAAGGAGAGGGCAGTATTATGTCAAGCTGCTATGTCCTGGGCAACCGGGTCGATCCCTTCACCCTGGCCGGGGCTGTGGCCAGGGTGGCAGAGTTTATCGCGGCCGGTAACCCCCACCACGTGGTGACGCTGAACGCGGAAATCGCCTACCGGGCCTACCGTGAGCCGGAGCTCCGGGCCGTCATCAACCGCGCCCACCTGGTAACGGCCGACGGCGCCGGCATCCTCTGGGCGGCCCGCAAGCTGGGAACGCCGCTGCCGGAACGGGTTACGGGTATCGACCTTCTCCAGGCCCTGGCGGCAGAGGGCGCCCGCCGGGGCTGGCGTTTTTACCTCTACGGCGCCGCCCCCGGCGTGGCTGAGGCGGCGGCTGCCAGATTAGCCAGGGAGCATCCCGGCCTGGTGGTGGCCGGCACCAGCCATGGTTACCTGTCAGCCCGGGAAATACCGGGACTTATAGAGGCTATCAAAGAAGCGCGACCCCATATTCTCCTTGTGGGCCTCGGCGCCCCGAAGCAGGAATACTGGATCGCCGGCCACCTGAAAGAGCTCCAGGTGCCGGTGGCCATGGGCGTGGGGGGAAGCTTCGATGTCCTGGCGGGACGGGCGCGGCGGGCACCGGCCTGGGTGCAGCGGCTGAACCTGGAATGGCTGTACCGGGTGCTCCAGGAGCCGGCAAGGGTCAAAAGAACGCTGGCCCTGCCGAAGTTTATGCTGGCAGTACTGCGGCAGGCCTGCAAAAAGGGCTGAGGTCCGTGCCTGCTATCGGCCGGGCCTGTTAATGTGACCACCACCGGGTTCACCGGCAGTTATACTCGGCAAGGAGTATACATATGGGCATAAGTTTACATAAAACAAAAACCGTTACCAGGGTGCTTGTCTTTTCTATGTTCCTGCTCCTGCTGGTTCTCCTGGGACCTCCCCCCGGCCGGCACGGCCGGGGCTTCCTCACCGACCGCGCCGCGGATATCATCGGCGCCCGGCCCCTGGCGGCGCCGGGCCTGGTGGCACCGGCCGGTCTTACCGGCAAGGGCGAGATTGTGGGCCTGGCCGACAGCGGCCTGGATGTCGGCAGTGCGAGCGACATTCACCCCGACCTGCAGGGCGCTCCCGGACAGATGCCCAAAGTGGTCATGCTCAAGAGCTGGGCGGGGAGGGAAAAGGCCGACGACCCTGTCGGCCACGGCACCCACCTGGCCGGTATTATCGCCGGTACAGGTGCGGCCTCAAACGGCCAGTACCGCGGCATCGCCCCCGGGGCCAGCATCTATTTCCAGGGCCTGTTAAACTCCAGGGGGGAAATGGCGCCCCCCGAAGACCTTTCCCGCCTCTTCCGACCCGCCTATGAGGCCGGCGTCCGCATTCACGTCGACGGCTGGGGCGGCGGTCCCAACGCCTACCGCGACGCTGCCGTGCAGATTGACAGCTTTGTCCGCCAGTACCCCGACTTCCTTCCCATCTTCGGCGCCGGCAACAGCGGGCCGGTCCAGGGGTCCCTTACAACCGAAGCCAACAGCAAAAACGCCCTGGTGGTAGGGGCGAGCGAGTCCGTGCGCCCCGCTTTCAGCCCCGACGCCAATGATGCCCGCCGCCAGGCCGATTTCTCCAGCCGCGGCCCCACCGGTGACGGGCGCAATAAACCCGATCTCCTGGCGCCGGGTACGGGTATCGTCGCCCCCCGCTCCCGCCTGGTAGAAGGCAATTTCCCGCCCAATGCCAGCTATAACGTCCAGAGCGGCACCAGCCAGGCAGCGGCCGTGACCGGCGGTGCCGCGGCTATCTTACGCCAGTACCTGAAAACAAGGGGTTTTTCCGACCCCTCTGCGGCACTGTTGAAGGCCGCCCTGGTCAACGGCGCCTGGACGCCGCCGGAAGGGCCGACGGCTGCTTTTCCCGGCATCCTGGACCTGGCCGGAACTGTCCTGGCCCTGGAGGAAAAGACCATGCATCTGGTGGACGCCGGCGAAGGCCTGGCGGCGGGGCAGGAGAAGACCTTCCAGGTCAAAGTGACTGCCGCAGCCGCGCCTTTCAAGGCTACCCTGGCCTGGACCGACCCGGCACCGGCACCTGGAGCCGAGGCCGCCCTGGTCAACGACCTGGACCTGGTGGTAATTGCGCCAGACGGCCGCCAGTTTTTCGGTAATGATTATAACGATACCGGTAAAGCCGACCGCCGCAACAATCTGGAAAAAGTTTACATAAAAGACCCGGCCCCCGGCACTTACACCGTTAAAGTACGGGCCATAACCATCAACAAAAGCGCTCTGCCCGGGACCCGGCAGCCGGTCCAGGATTTTGCCCTGGCCTTCGGTTGGCCCCTGGAGCGGGGAGTGGTGGCAGGGGTAAACGGCAACAGCGTGATTTTAAGCGACGGCCGCACCATTACCGCCCCGCCAGGGGGCATCAAAAACTGCGTCGACGGCGCTGTGGCCCCGGCCGATAGTGCCTCCATCCTGCCGGGCTCCGAAGCCTACCTGGGGCCGCAAACCCTGTATATAGTAGGCCGTAGCTGGCAGGCCGTCGGCGTCCAGGCCCTGCAGACCGGCCAGGGCAGTCTGTTCCTGAAGATTAACAGCCAGGCCCGGACCGGCGGCTACTACTTCAATCCTGCCGGGAGTCTTTCCGTCAACGACCGTCCCGGCATAGCCGCGGACCTGCCGCCCGGCTTTTCCCTGGACGCCACCCTCAATCCGGCAACCCAGACTCTGTGGCGGGTCCGGGCCGGCTATCAGGAAAGGGAAGGCATTCTCGCCCGCATTGACCTGGAAAAGCGAGAACTCTGGCTCCTGGGACGCGGTGCCCCCTATACCTTCAGTCCGCATGTCGCCGTAACCTTTGCCGATAAACTGGTAGATGCCGGCAGGGAGGATCTCCCTTACGGCGCCGCCGGGCGGGCCGAAGCCGGGTCCCTGGTGCCGGGTATGGCCGTGCGCCTGGTTTTCGATCCGGCAACAGGCCTGGTGGAATACATCGCCGTAAAAAGAGAGCTGGCCCTGGGACAGGTGACCAGGGTTGAGGGCAATAGCCTCACCCTGGCCACCGGCGCCACCTATACCCTTTTTCCCGGCGCGCCCGTCAAGCGCGACGGCGAGCCGGCGCAGGTGGCCGCCGTCCGCCCCGGCGACTGGGCGGTTCTGAACCTTATGTCCGGCAGCCGGCAGATAATAGCCCTGACGGCTTACAGCAATGTCACTTACGGCCGCGTCCTTTATGTGAGCGCGGACCGGCGCAGCCTGTACCTCATGGATTATGCCAATCAGTTTCGGATTTACGGACTGGATGATAGCACGGAAGTATATTGTTGGGGGCTCCCAGTCAGCGCCGCTACTTTAAGTCCGGGCGACTGGGTGCGCCTGACGATAGCTCCGGGAGGAGAAAAAGCCTGGCGCGCCGATATAGCTGCCCCGGCCGGTGAAACCGGTAAAGTCCTGGCCGGCGTTGACGGGCGGCAGGGGCTCCTGCGCACCGCCGACGGCGGCAGCTACTTTTTAAGCGACCGCACCCTGGTCACTCTAAACGGCTACCGGGTGGACGCCGCTGGCCTGCCGGTCTGGGTGCCCGTGACCCTTACCCTTCTGGAAGGGCCGGAAGGGTCCATCCTGGCCCGGGTGGCGGCTGCGAGCTTTCCCGGCAGCCGGCCGCCGGAACTGGCCGTCTCGGTCCTGCCACGGGAAACCGGCTTCATCCTTAAAGGGACCACTACCGCCAGCCGCCTGTACTTAAACTATGATGACGGCAGGCAGGAGATAATTCCGCTGGATGCCAGGGGCAATTTCCAGTGGCCTTTATCAGGCGGGGAAAAAAGCGTCCTCCTGGTGGCCCTGGACCAGGCGACGAGCGGGGTGACGGGGCAGAAAATCGACCTGGAAAGCACGGTAGGAGAGGGTTTCTGGGATACTTTTGGCCACTGGGCGGAAGAGGACATCAAGAAAATGGCCGCCCGGGGTATACTGGAGGGCTATGAGGACGGCAGCTTTCGTCCGGACAGCCCGGTGCGGCGGGTGGAGCTGGTAGCCATGCTGGTCCGCCTGGCCGGCTGGGCGCCCGGCAGCGGGGAACCCCTGCCTTTCAGAGACGCGGCCGCCATCCCGGCCTGGGCGCAGGGCATTGTGGCCGCGGCCCGGACCCACGGCCTGGTAGCCGGCTATGAAGACGGCACCTTCCGACCGGACCGGCCCGTCAGCCGCGTGGAAGCGGCGGCCTTTTTCACCCGTTACCTGGAGATAGTAAGTAAAGGCACCGGGAACGGCAGCGCCGCAGACGAGGCCGCCCCTCCCTCCGGAACGACCGCGCCGCTCCCGGCAGCTTCCCCGGCCGGACAGGCAGAAAACTCCCGGACGGGTGTATCTAACGCGGGCAGCCCCCTTACCGGCGCGGCACCTGGTACCTCCATGCCGGATTCCCTCCCCTTCCGCGACCGGGACGACGTCCCGGCGTGGGGCCGGGAGGCCGTGGCCCGCGCCTATACAAAAGGCCTCATGCGCGGCGTGGCGCCGGACGTCTTTGCCCCCCTCTCCCCCCTCACCCGCGCCCAGGCCGCGGCCGTCCTGGCACGGATGTAGATATAAATTAAGGGACCTCGCGGTCCCTTAATTCGTCTCCAGCCATAATATGATGGTGTGCTGTTTCGTTTCCTCTTCCCAGGTGCTGAGCTGTTGTTCCAGGGCTTTGGCTTCCTTAGCGAGTTTTTCTTTTTCCGCCGAATCGGCGGCGGCGTTCACCTGGGCCACCTTGGCCTGGTACTGCTCCAGGGTGGCGCTGAACTGCTCGGTCAGGTCCAGGGTAGTGGTATTTTTGGAGATCACCTGACCCAGCTGGCTCAGTCCGTCCAGGAGGGCAGCGGCCTGGCCTTCTGCTACCTTGAATGTGTAAATTACCCGTTTTTCCTGGCCGTTGTCCTGGTCGGCGATGACCTGGGTGTCCGCGCCGCTGCCGGCCGCCAGGCTCAAGGCCCTTGCCCTAGCCACTGCCATATCAGCCACCGTAATTTTAAGCATGGTGCTGGTCGCCTGGCGCCGGTCGCCCAAGAAGGCGCGGGCTACATAGGGTTCAGCTGCAGCTACCTGCGTGGGCTGCCCGCCAGAATTGCCGTTGCCTGTAGGTGTAACCGCTCCGTCGGCGGGTTTGGAAGACTCTTTGCCGCTGCTGGCGATCACGGGTGCCGTGTCTTTACCGGGCGCTTCACCGCCACCCGGCTGCCGGCCGTCTGGCTTTACCGTCTGGCTGGTCCCGCTGTCCGGCAGCAAATTTGACGCCGGCGGCTCCGCGTTCGGAACGGGGTTGTCAACAGCTACCTGCCGGCCATCGCTGTGCTGCACACTGGCTACAGGTGCAGGCAAGTGCTGCCATATTCCCCGGGCGGCGTAGCCGATAGAGCCGGCGGCCAGTACAGCCACGGCTGCAGCGGCAGCCGCCCAGCGCCGGATACCTCGCCAGGGCCGGACCCTTTGCCGTTCCGCCAGCCTGGCGTTGGCCGCCGTAGCAAACCCCGGCGGCGCCGCCACCGGCGCCTTCAACCCCTGCAGCGCCAGGGAAAGCTTTCGCCAGCGGGCCAGTTCCTCCCGGCAGGCCGGGCAGCCTTCCAGGTGCTGCTGTAAAACTTCCATTTCTTCTGTGGCGAGTTCCCCGTCCAGGTAGGGCGAGAAAAACTCCCGCGCTTCACGGCACTGCATAACCTCTCACCTCAAGTCCGCCCGTGCCCGGGCGGCTTCTCCTCTGCCATCTGCGTTACTATCTCTCTCATAGCCTGCCGCGCCCGGTTGAGGCGCGATTTCACCGTCCCCGGCGGGCAGCCCAGCAGGGACGCAATTTCCTCATAACTGTAACCCTGCAGTTCCCGCAGCACCAGCACCGCCTGGTACTCCGCCGGCAGCTGCCTTAAGGCGCTGCGGACAAAGCCCCTCAGCTCCATGTCCTCTACCAGTTCCTGGGGGTCGCCCCCGGCAGCGGCCACTTCCCTGGTGACCTCGCCCTCACCCGTATCCAGGGGGGCGTCCAGGGAAACCGCCGGGTGGCGGGCTATTTTCCGGCGCAGGTTTAAAAATAAATTTACGGTGATGCGGTGCAGCCAGGTGCCCGGGTCGGCCTCGTACCGGAACTTATCCAGCCCCATGTAGGCCCGGACAAAAACCTCCTGGGCCAGGTCCTGGGCGTCGGTATGGTTGCCCGTCAGCTGGTAGCTCAAATTATATACTCTATCTTGATAGGTCAGGACCAGTTCTTCAAAGGAAACAGCGCCATTCTTTTTGCCAGGCGCTTTTTTACTCCCAAGGTTCAAGAAGAACACCCCTGGAGGCCCGGATTCCCCGGACACTTATTAGACAACATTGAAGGACAAAAAGTTCCCATTTTGCATTTCTAGTATATTATAGCTGCGGGCCTCCTGCAATCTGGCAAACAATGTATTTAGCTTTTCGTCATGCCGTCAAATTTCTCCTAAATATACTTTGTATTTATTACCTGTTAAATATAACTTAATTGCTGATCCGGACCCACGCCGTACCATCTCCGCTTTCACTCCGTTTTATGAACTATTGAGCCATAAAGTTATATTTAATTTTGTTCTATGCAGTCATAAAAACAAGGGACCTCGCGGTCCCTCATAGTGACTAAAGCCAATACCTGTCTCTGACCCGCTTCATCCCACGCGGCCAGTTGCTGATCCAGGGCCTTCATCTCTCCGGTGAGCTTTTTCTTTTCCGCCGGGTCGGCGGCTTTGACCTGCGCCATCCTCAATTTTCCAATTGCCTTCTCAGGGCATTTATCTCTTCCGGGCCAAGTCCGGTAGCCTTGATAATGGTGTCAATGTCTATGTTGAGCAGCAGCAAGTTTCTGGCTATTTCCTGTTGGGCTTCCAGCTTGCCTTCCAACTTGCCTTCCAACTTGCCCTCCAACTTACCCTCAATCTTGCCTTCCATCTTGCCTTTCAATAAAGCCTGCTGCTGCATCTCTGCCAGGGTTAATTCCAGGTTGTAAATCATCCGTTCCACCTCCCAGGAATTGCTCTCGTTCAGGATGCCGTCGATTTTGGCGCTGAAATCTCCGGGCATTCTCGGCTTGACGACGTTCTTCAGCCAGGTTTCTACCCATTTTTCCCGGACGAAGGTCTTTATGAGTTCCAGGAACACCCTTTTGTCGGATAGAAGTTGCTTGTAACTTTTGTCATGGGGGTGATAGGGATGCCCCGCCTGCCCTTCGTTTTCCGGCATGGAAACACCTTCTTCCGGCTATCATTATACCATATCTTTGGGGCAAAAGATACTTTCAGGAAACCCTTAAATAACAAGGGACCTTGCGGTCCCTCACTGCGTCTAAAAGCCGCCGGCCCCCACACCATACATTCTCCGTTTTTACCCTGTTTTAAATTTTGCTGCTAATTTGTTTCGTTACGCCCGGCCGTTCTTACTGGTCGCGGTGCTGTTCATTTACCGGCCGCCAAGTGGACCTGGATGAGTACGGCGATGAGCAGGCCGACCTGAGTAACAGCAAGATTGAGAGATGGCTGGACGACGTGGTGGGAGCTATACAGGACAAATTCTCGGATGAGCTGAGCAGCAGCATAATCGAAAATGAAGTCCAGGACATTTGCGAAGACGTGGTCAATGTGTTCGACGACGCCGGCGTTAGCCTAAAGGAAGTGCGGGCGTATTTTTACAATAGCGATTCCAGCCTGATAGATAGTTTCTCATACGATGTAGATGCTGAAACTCTGGACTGAACCTTGAATAAGCGGAAATGATGCGTAGTGGAAGCGGGACAAACCGGCCAAAAAAATTTTTCCGGGAAGGGAACTTTTTGCCCGGCCCCGGTGTCTAAATAACTGGTTGGTCGAGGAAAAGCCGTCCAAACCAGCAGGAAAACTGGGCGGCGGCGTAGAATATTCCTCGCCTGGTGAAGTTCCCCTTACTGCAGCATCTGCCACAGTCTAAAGATGCAGCAATGGTCGCGAAACTAGCATTAAAGGAGGGATGCGCCGGGCAATAAGGAAACCCGGGCCGGACAGTGAAATGAAAGAAGCCCTACATACGGGCAAAAACTCAAGGAGGGAAAATAGTTGATAAGAGCAACGAGGAAGAAATGGCTATCCATCCTGCTCACCCTGGCCATGCTGGTGGGCCTGATGGTACCCCTGGCCGCCCCGGCGGCAGCAGCGGAAAACTACTCGGCCCTGCAGGTACCGAACGTGAATGACGGTACCGACGCGAAATTGGGCACTGTATTCGCAAAGTTCACGGCCGGGCAATTAGATGTAGGGGACAGTGTGATTATCTCCCTGCCGGAAGACTTTGAGTTTGTAGGCGCCAACTGGGGTGCGAAATCAGCTACAGTTAGCGGTGGCGTTTATAACAAATTCGGCGCGGGGGATAACTACATTCTGATACCCCAAACTTATAGTAGCGATCCTAACGGCTTATATGGCAACAATTTAAAAATCAGCGTTCTTGATACCAACGAAATTAAAGTCACAATTGAAGCAAAGCAGGCTGGTTCGGACTTGCCCGATTTGGCGGCCAACGATGCTGTTTTTTACCTCTATTTAGGAAAGGTTCACGTTGACGACGGTTATGACGGTGACATCGAGGTTACCTTCGATTCTCCTTCCGGTTCCGGGTTTGCCGACGGTAGCGTTGTAGTCGGCCGCGTGACCGGTGGGGAAGTAACCGTCAGCGTAAAAGAAGTAGAAAGCTTCTCGGATAACCATCCTGTTACCTTGCGTATCGAAGAGGACACTCCCGGTGCCCTTGCTGATGGTGATGAGAGTTTGAAATTTGTCCTCCCCAGCGGCTTCGAGTGGGGTAGTGTAACTATCACTCCTGGCAGTTCAACTGATGCCTTTGATCTTATATGGGGCGGTAATGCGGAAATTAATGGTGTTGCCACAACGTTAGAAAATGAAATAAAAGTTAATGCTGATGGTGATGAGTTAACCATCGACCTCCCCGACGGCTTTGAGACGACAGAGGATACGGTTTTTGAATTGACCGTTACTGTTAAAGTAGAAGACGAGACTGATGCTCAACCGGGAGATGTGGTGGTCAAGGTCCGTGGTGATAGCGATGTTTCGCCGCAAGAGATCATCGTCGGCCAGTACGGTGAGTATGATGTGACCATCGACACCAAGGGCGAGATACCCACCATTTTCGCCGGTAAATTCGATCAGGTCATCGCCGACATCGTAATAAAAGAGTCTGTTGAAGGCAGCCTGGTCAACGACCGTACCATCATCCTCACCCTACCCGACAATGCCCGCTGGGGTAAGGTCGACGAGGATAACGACAGCGGAGTGCAACTGGATTTTGCCGGCTTCCCTGGCAGCGACGGCAAAGCGGCCAAGTGGGTAGTTAAAAATGGACCGTCTAATGATGCTGCGGAACTGGTGCTGGAAGACATGGAGATCATCGTCGAGCCCGGCAGCAGCGGCGACATCGTCGTTGAAGTCAGCGGCACAGCCGGCCTGGACGGAGAGCTGACGGTGGCCAAGGTAACCCCGCCGGTGAGTATTAGCGCCCAGGGTAAGCCCAACGTCAAGATAGGCACCGTGAGCGAAGTGGGAGATCTGACCATCACTGAAACAGAAGCCGGCGCCCTGGATGACGACAAAGACATCATCCTCGACCTGCCCGAAGGTGTCAAGTGGGCCAGCAAGCCCAAGGTAGAGGTAACCGAGGGCGATCTGGAGCTTTCCTACGACGGCATCAAGACCCAGGGCAAAGATGGCACCGATGACAACCAGCTCGTCATCCCGGTGGACAACAAGAGCACCGAGCCCAGCACCATCAAGTTGACGGGCGTTAAACTGGTAGTTGATCGCACTGTGCCTGAAGGCGACATCGCTGTAAAGGTGCAGGGTAACGCTGCTCTCCAGACAAAAGACACTGGTGAAATTGAAGATTATTTTGGTACTAGCAACTATGATCCAGGTGACTCTGTAACAGTAGAAGGCTTCTCGTACGACCTGGATAACGGCGTCTTCTTCGATAAGACCGGCACCGCGGCCAAGACGGTGGTAGCCACCGTGGGAACCCCGGCTCCGGAAGAAGTGAAACAGGTCGCTTCCTTCGTTATCGGTAGCACCACCTACACCGTTAACGGTGTGGAGAATACCATGGATGTGGCCGCCTACACCAAAGATGGCCGTACCTACTTGCCAGTGCGCTATGTCGCCTATGCCCTGGGGATTACTCCTGAAAACATCCTCTGGGACGGCAGCAAAGCCACCTTCATCAGCAATGGCCGAGTAGTCCAGGTGACTCCGGGAAGCAGCATCCTTAGCATTAATGGTGCTCCCGTCACCATGGACGTGGTAACGGAGGTCGTGAATGGACGCGTAATGGTGCCGTTCAGGTGGGTTGCACAGGCCTTCGGCGCCCAGGTGGAATGGGACGACGCCACCAAGACCGTCACCATGACCCTGTAAGCTAGCGCCACCTGAAAAGTAAATGTAAAATAGTGGGTAAAGCAGGACCCGGGCCCCATGCGGGACCCGGGTTCTGATCTAGGAGTGGATAGCGATGCGACGCACAAGTGTCTTGTTGCTAGCGTTAGTCCTGCTGATGGTTCTGGCCGCACTTCCGGCTCTGGCGGCGACAGCAGATTATGAACCGCCGCAAGGACAAGTTCTAACCCTTCAGAAGGCCATCGATCTGGCTTTGCGGTACGATAAAAATTTACAAAAGGCCGCGGCGGAAGTGGAACGCACCAAGGAGTTGCGCGAGGACGCCGCCAAAAAGATCGATTTCACTCCGGCTCCGGGTAGCTCCTACGAGCCGACAACAGAGCTTAACTGGAACAATCTTCTATCTGCCGACCTCAACTGGCGAATGAGCAAGAAAAACCTGGAGGCTACCCGTGACGCTCTTGTGCTTAAGGTATGCCAGAGTTACTGGAACACCCAAACCGCTCAGGAAAAGGTGGCCCTCCAGGAGAAATTGGAACAGCAAGCCCTTCTCAAACTCCAGAACGCCCGCGCCGGGGCACAGGCCGGTACCGTATCTCCCTCCCAGGTTGTGCTGGCCGAAAGCCAGTGGCAGCAGGCCAAAAACAACCTGGAGGCCGCCCGTCACGACCTGGAGGACGCCTATGTGAGCTTAAACCAGTTAATCGGCCTGCGGTCGGAAGAACGGCCGCTTTTAACTGACAATCCCGCCTTTGAGCCTCTGGATGTGGTCGACCTGGAGCACGAAGTAGCACGGGTAGTAGCGAGCAGTCCCAGCGTATGGCTGGCTCAGCAGACGGTAACCCTGAAAGAATGGGCAGCAGACATGATGTTTTTCACCGGCCAATATAACCCCTACAAAGCGCGCCAGATTGCCGTAGACCAGGCCGAACTGGATGCCGCCAGTGCCGCAGACCTTATGGAACTGGTAACCCGGAATTTGTATTACGCGGCGCGGGGGCTGGAGGAATCCTACCGAGCGGCTACTGAAGCCTTGCAAATGGCGCAGGAAAATTTGAGGGTAGTCCAGGTAAAGTATGACGCCGGCATGGCCATCAAAGCCGACATCCAGGCGGCGGAAGTGGCCGTAGCCCAGGCCGAACAGGCAGTTAACGCATTGAAGCGCCAGCACGCCTATGTGAAGCTGGCCTTTGAAAAGCCCTGGGCCGCCTCCGCAGGCAGCGGTGGTACGTCCGGGGCAGGGAGCTAAAATTCCATATATATTATATATTAAGGTTCAGAAAGTCAAGCTGTTGGCCGATTTATCGGTCAACAGTTTTTTATTCCTGCATAAGATGGGAACTGGTATAGCTCATCTGGAAAAATACGCAAATAGAAATTGACAGCGAAATATAAAATAAATATAATAGAAGGAGCCACATCAAATGTTACCATATTATTGAAGGGAAGGTGAGGGGTATCTGTGCAGTGGCAATCTATTGCCGCTTTAGCCAGAGGTAAAAGGTTACTGACAATCACTTTTCTGATCATAGTCCTGGCGGCAGCAGCAAGCATCATGGGAAGGAACGGCGTCAGCTCCTCCCGGGAGGCCCATGCCGCCGGCATCAAAGTAACGGTCTTTAAAGTAGAGGAACGGCGGGTGACCGAAAGCGCCCGGGTGACGGCTACAGTTGTCCCCTTTGAAAGGGTTAACCTGGCCGCCAGGATTATGGCCCACGTTAGGGAAATAAGCGTAAAAGAAGGGGACAGCTTTGCCAGCGGCCAGATGCTGGCACGGCTGGACCATCGAGAGATCGCTACCAAAACCAGCATGGCGGAAGCGAGCCTGGAGCAAGCCTCAAAGGCTGTAAGCGCAGCTGAAGCAGCTCTCCAAGAACTCGCCGCAGAACGAGAAGCTGCTTTAGCCAACCTGAGCAACGCGCAAAATAAATATGAGCGTGCAGAAAAACTTTATAACGCTGGGGCAGCCAGCAAACAGGATTATGACAATGCCGTTGAATACTATAAGGCAGCTAAAGCGCAAATAGAACGCCTGGACGCCCAGGAACAGGCTCTCCTCGCCCAGCACCAGCAGGCCTTGGCTAAAGTCAAGGAAGCACAGGCCGGCTTGGCCGCAGCCAACATCCAGATGGGCTATACAGAAATTAACGCTCCCTTCGCTGGGGTGGTGTTTAAAAAGATGGTCGAAGTTGGCGACCTGGTAGGGCCGGGGCAGCCTCTGCTGGTCGTAGACCGACCGCCCTGGCGGGTGGAAGCAGCCCTCAATGAGCAATACCTGCCGCGTATCCACGTGGGCGACACCTTAAAGATCGAAGTGGACAACTTGGCAGGACAGCAGTTTGCCGGCAGGGTGGTAGAGATCAATCCTGCCGTCGACCCTATGTCACGGACCTTCAAAATCAAAATCGATCTGCCGGAAAATGGCGGTATCAAGCCGGGGATGTTCGCCAGGGTTTACTTGCCAGTTGGCCAGCGCCGGGGGATTGTCCTGCCGGAAACGGCAGTAATTAAAAAGTATGATCTTCACGGAGTTTTTGTCGTCGGCGAGGATAGTAAGGCCCACCTACGCTACGTGGAGGTGGGCAGGAAGGTGGACGGCGGCCTGGAAATCACCGCCGGCCTTAAACCTGGTGAGATGGTGATCACCGGCGGCCTGGATGGCCTGGAAGACGGCCTGCCGGTGGAGGTGGAATAAAATTATGCGTAAATTAAGCTTTGCCGGGCAGGTGGCTGCCAGGTTTATCAATTCCAAACTCACGCCGCTATTAATCATAGCAACCGTTTTAATGGGCTTGATGGCGGTCCTGACTACGCCCCGCGAAGAAGAACCCCAGATCAAGGTGCCCATGATCGACATCATGGTGGCCGCTCCCGGGGCGCGGGTGGAGGAAGTCGAAACCAAGGTTAGCAAGCCTCTGGAAAAGCTCATGTGGGAAGTGGAAGGCGTCGAGTACGTTTATTCGACTTCCCGGGCGGAAATGGCCCTGGTGACGGTCCGCTTCAAGGTTGGCTCGGAGCCAGAAGCCAGTCTGGTCAAGGTTTACAACAAGATCTTCGCCAATATGGACCGCATGCCGCCGGGGGTTACCCAGCCCCTAATTAAGCTGAAATCCATCGACGACGTGCCTATCGTCACTTTGACCCTGTGGAGTCAGGAACTTAACGATTACCAGCTGCGGAAAATCGCCCTGGTCCTGGAAGACGAGTTAAAGAAGATCGCCAACGTGGGCGAAACCAAAATCTACGGCGGCCGCCCGCGTCAGGTTAGCATCTATCTGGACGCCGGCCGCCTGGCGGCCTACAATCTTACGCCCCTGGATGTGACGGGTGTACTACAACAGGCCAATAGCTCCCTTGTAAGTGGCAGCTTTAACAGCAACAACAGCGAGATCAAGGTCCGGACCGGGGAGTTTTTCCAGGGCGTCGAAGATGTTGCCAACCTGCTGATTACTGTGGCCGATGGCAGGCCTGTGTACCTGCGGGATATAGCCGAAGTCAAGGACGGGCCGGCTGAAGTCACCAACTACGTTTTCTTCGGGCTAGGCCCCCACCCTGAAGAGAGGGACCGGGAAATCGCAGGTTCCGGCCAGGGGGTTTACCCGGCGGTGACCATTTCTGTGAGTAAGAAGAAGGGGACCAACGCCGTCGCAGTGGCCGATGAAGTTATTGCGAAGGTTGAAAACCTGCGCGGCAGGATTGTACCGGCGAACGTAGGGGTTACCGTCACGCGGGACTACGGCGAAACGGCGGCGGAGAAATCAAACGAACTCATCAAGCATCTGCTAATCGCCACTCTGTCGGTCACCGTACTGATCGGCATCACCCTGGGACTACGGGCGGGTATAATCATTGCCATAACCGTACCCGTCACCCTGGCCATCGCTCTTTTCCTCAGCAAGCTGTTCGGCTATACCCTGAACCGGGTTACCCTCTTTGCCCTGATCTTTGCCATAGGCATCCTAGTGGATGACGCTATCGTTGTTATCGAGAACATCCACCGCTGGTTCACTATGAAGCGAAGGCATGACCAGGAAACGGCCGTCCTGGCCGTGGACGAGGTGGGTAATCCCACCATCCTGGCTACCTTTACCGTTATCGCCGTCCTGCTGCCTATGGCCTTTGTTACAGGATTAATGGGCCCCTATATGAGCCCTATCCCCATCAATGCTTCCGTGGCTATGTTTTTTTCGCTGCTGGTGGCGTTCATCGTCACTCCCTGGGCAGCATACCGCCTGTTGCGCCAACCCCATAACGGTGCTGAACATCAGGAAAGCAGTTCTTCCCCTCTGGCTGGCAGGTATTCCCTCTTTATGCGCGGTCTCCTGCACAGCGCCGGGAAAAGGAACCTTTTTCTCGGCGGGGTAGTCTTCCTGCTACTCATTGCTTTCGGGATGATAGCAGGCAAACTGGTTACTTTCAAAATGCTGCCCTTTGACAACAAGAGCGAGGTCGAGATCGTTATCGACATGCCCGAAGGCGCGACCCTGGAAGAAACTAGCAAAGTGACCCTGGCCATCGGCGACTATCTAAAAACCGTGGAGGAAGTGACCAACTTCCAGCTTTACGCCGGCATTCCCGCACCATTCAACTTTAACGGCCTGGTGCGCCATTACTACCTGCGGGAAGGAAGCAACGTCGCCGACATCCAGGTCAATCTCCTGCCCAAGCACGACCGCCGTCGGCAAAGCCATGACATCGCCAAGGCCATTCGGCCCGAGGTGCAGAGAATAGCTGCACAATACGGGGCCAACGCCAAAGTAGTGGAGGTGCCGCCGGGACCGCCGGTGCTTTCCACCCTGGTGGCCGAGATTTACGGCGAAAACCTGGAGGAACAGGTGGCGGCTGCCGCCAAAGTCAAGGAAATCCTGGCCAGTACGCCGGGGGTGGTGGACGTTGACTGGTTTGTCAACGACGACCAGACCCAATATCACTTTGCAATTAAGGATAAGGTCCGAGCCAGCGGCATATCGGAAGACCAGATCGTCCGTACCATCAGGCTACTTTTGAGCGGCTACGACGCTGGCGCCCTGGACCAGTCGAGCAGCCTGGAAGGGACCAGGGTGGTGGTCCGGGCACCGAAGACCGAACGTACCAGCTTAGCGGGATTGCTTTCTTATAAAATACGCAACGCAGCAGGGCAGCTTGTTCCCCTGGCTGAGCTGGTGGAACCGGTTAAAGGCTTGGCGGACAAACAGATCGATCATAAAAACCTGCAGCGGGTAATCTATGTGGTAGCCGATGTAGCGGGCAAAGAAGAAAGCCCGGTTTACGCTATGCTGGCCGTCCATAATAAAATTAAGTCGATTACTTCAAGTGACGGCCAGCCTATAAAAATCTACTTTACCAGGCAGCCGGAGAACGAGAAGGGCATCAGCCTGAAGTGGGACGGAGAGTGGCAGATCACATATGAAGTTTTTCGCGACCTGGGACTGGCCTTCGCCGTGGGTCTTATCGTTATGTACCTTCTGATTGTGGGATGGTTTCAGTCTTTTGTGGTGCCGATAGTCATTATGTCGCCCATTCCTTTAACCCTGACGGGCATCATTCCCGGGCACCTGCTACTGGGCGCTTTCTTCACTGCCACCTCAATGATAGGGTTTATTGCTCTGGCCGGCATTATCGTCCGCAACTCCATTCTGTTAGTGGAATTTGCCAAACAGCGGACCGACGAAGGGCTGTCCCTCGAGGAAGCGGTGATCGATGCGGGCATCGTTAGGGCCAAGCCCATTCTCCTGACGGCCGCCGCCGTCATGGTCGGGAGTTTCGTGATCCTTTTCGACCCCATTTTCCAGGGGATGGCCATATCCCTGATCTTCGGCACACTGCTCTCGACCACTCTGACCCTTTTCGTGGTGCCCCTGCTGTATTACCTGGTTATGAGCAGGAGGTCTGCCGCCCGGCGGTCAACGGAACTTGATCTCCAGAAGGGTGAAACTGTTTAAGTAGGTGATTTCCACATTGGTACCGTTTATGAGGGCTTGATCGCCCTCGTATTTTTTGCCGTCTTTGTCCGAAAGGCGGCTTAAAATACTTCAATAGCCACTTTTAGTCATAGGGATGCTCAGAAAAAGCCCCGACGCTAGATGGTGTCGGTCACCGCCAATGCTGGGGCAAACAGCTTTGGGAAAAACGGGGGAGCGCGAGGGGCTGTAATCACCCTGGCTCTCCCCCAGTTTTCTAAATAACCGTTAAAACTGGCAGCACAAAGACCTTAAAACCCTTGCCGTCAAGCCGTAAGGAAAATTTCTTAAGCTCTTCTAAGATCTTTTCTTGATCATCATCGTTGATTACCGTAACTACGGCACAGTTGAACCCCGGCCATACCGCATCGTCCAGCTTAGGCTCGCTGTTCTTCCCTTTACCCAGCACCCTGTCCCATTTAGTAAAGCCGGTAACCCCCAGCGAATTGAGCATCTCCATTACGTCCTCGTCAAAATCCACATCATAGGTGATAAAAAACAGCTTCATCACAACACCCCTTCAAAAAATAGAAGTCAGAAGCAAGAAGTCAGAAGTCGGATTTTCCGTTGGAACCGGCTAAAGCCAGTTTCTGATTTAATGTCGGCTACGCTTTACATTTTCTCCCGTTCGCTGGTGACGGCGGCCGCCACTTGGTAAAAATCGTAAATCTCCAGCTGTAGTTCCTAAGGAGAGATTTATGCCCGCCTTCTAAATGCCAGCCACCTTGCGAAGTCTTCTTTCCTCAAACAGGCTGTAAACCACCGGGATTAGCACCAGGGTGACCAGGGTGGACACGACCAGCCCTCCCATTATGGTGATTCCCAGCGGGTTCCATAATTCCGCCCCTACCCCCCGGGAAAGGGCCATCGGCAGCATGCCGAAAAAGGTGGTTGCGGTAGTCATTAGGATTGGTCTTAACCTATTGCGTCCGGCATTGACTATCGCTTCCCGTAAAGGCTGACCCCTATTTTGCAACAGGTGGGTATAGTCAAGCAAGACAATGGCGTTTTTAACTACAATTCCTGTCAGCATGATTATGCCCAGGTAAGAAACTAAGCTTAGGGTTGTACCAGTTAAATAAAACGCGTAGAATACACCCGTTAAAGCAAAGGGCACCGAGAACATTACGATCAGGGGATCCCGGAAATTGCCGTACAGCGAGGCCATAACCATATAAACGAGGACAATTCCCAGGACCAGCATCAGGCTGAGATCCTTAAAGGCTTTTTGCTGCTCTTCAACTTCTCCGCCGAAGCTAATTGAAACACCGGGCGGTATATCCATATTTTTAATGGCATTTTTAATGTCGGCGGTAATTTCCCCCAGGGAATGGCCGTACCTGTCTGCCTCTACTTTGACGATTCGCTGGCGGTTTTTCCTTTCAATTTCTACAGGTCCCTCGCCACTTTTTATTTCGGCGATATTTTTCAATTTTATCATCCTGCCGTCGGGAGTAAAGATCGGCACTTCAGGTAAATTCTCCAGTTTGTTTTTGTCCTCCTCCCTCAGGCGGATGAAAATATCAAAGCTATCGCCCGCATCGCGGAACTCGGTGGGGTTATCCCCGTAAAAATAACTGCGAACCGTACCTGCAATCATAGCAACGTTTAGCCCCAAAGAGGATGCTTTTTCGCGATCCACCTCCACCCAAAGCTCCGGCCGGGGATCTTTTTGGCTGAGGGCGACATCGGTCGTGCCGGGGACTTCCTGAACAATCTTTTTCACCCGTTCGGCCACTTCGAGGTTGGTGTTAAGGTCGGGGCCCGCAATTTCAACGACAATCGGCTTTCCGCCGCCCATCATGAGTGAGGAAGTCAGGCTCGTGGTAGTAACCTTCATCCGGCTTATGCCCGGTATTCTTTCCAGTTGTTCTCTTAACTTGCCGGCGATATCCTTCGCGCTGCGTTCCCTCTTATCTCTGTCCACCAGCTTAAGTCCGATTGTACCCACGTTGGAACCTTCTTCCTGACCCAAGGCCGCGCCGAATCCTTCTTCACTCTGCCCGTCGCTGGCATATGAGTGCTTAAATTCGTCCGGTTTCACTATTTCACCAACGATTTGCAGCATTTTTTCAATAACCTTGTTTGTTTCTTCTATCCTTGTTCCTTCCGGCAGACGAAATTCAATGTTGACATCCCCGGTATCCATGTCCGGTACAAAACTGCTCCCTATAAAAGGTACCAGCGTGAGGCTGCTGGCAAAGATCAAAACGGACACGGTAATAACGGCCTTTTTGTGGGACAGGGCCCAGGCCAGTATGCGGTCGTAGCGGTCTTCGATAAAAACAAAGCATTTCTCTGCTGTTGCGTCAAACTTGCTCCAGAAGCTTTCTTTTGTCCCGGATTCTTTATTGCCGGTTCCCAGCCATTTCGAGGCCAGCATAGGCGTCATGGAAAGGGAAGTAAAAAGGGAAGCCAGGATGGTCACCACAATAACAAACCCCAGTTCCTTAAAAAACGCCCCGGTAATTCCCCCCACGAACATTAGCGGAACGAAAACCGCCACTATCGTCAAGGTTGAAGCCGCCATAGCCGTGGCCACTTCGCTGGCGCCAAAAATGGCGCTGGTTTGCGGCCGGCCGCCGCGCTCAAGGTGCCGGGTGATGTTCTCCTGCACTACAATAGCGTCATCTACCACCATGCCGACTACAATCGCAAGTGACATCAGGGAAACCAGGTTTAGAGTGTAACCAAAGACATAGAGAAAGATAAAAGCGATAATTAGCGAGAAGGGAATGGATAGGGCTATGATTATAGCTGCCCTGGCCCTTCTCAGAAAGAGAATAGTTACAATGATTACAAGAAGGGCTCCCCTCAGTATTTCATCCTGCAAATTTTTAATGGAACGTAAAATATCCTCGGAAGTGTCCATAACGGTCTTAATTTTAACGTCGGTGGGCAGGTCTTTTTTTATTTCTTTAAGTTTATCCTTAGCGTCCTGAGCAACTTTTACGGTATTTTTACCGCTCTGCTTTTGTAAAATAAGGACTATGGCCTTTTCCCCGTTCGCCCAGCCGTTTACGGTTTGTTCTTTATAGGCGTCTTCCACTTTGGCTACGTCCTTAAGGTAAACGGGTCTGCCGTTAAAATAGCCGACCACCGTATTTTTTATTTCCTCTACGTCCTTGTACCTGGCCGGAATACGGACAAAATATTCCTGAGTACCGGATTTTATACTGCCGGCAGGAAGGTTTAAATTCTCTGCTGCCAGAACCTGTTTAACCTGCATTAAATTCAGGTGGTAACCGTTTATTTTTTGAAGATCAAAGTAAACATTTATTTGCCTCTTCATACCTCCGTACAGCAGAACAGCGCCTACTCCTGGAACGCGCTTCAATTCGTCGGCAATCTTTTTCTCCGTTAAATAATAGAGTGTCGGCCAGCTGGTATCCCCGGTGACGGTCATGATCAAAATGGGCATGCTGGCGCTGCTGAACTTAAAAATTACCGGTTCTTCTGCGTCGTCCGGCAGTTTCTTTTTGGCCAGCTCTAGCTTGTCCCGGATATCGTTGGCAGCCTCCTCGAGGTCCGTTCCCCATTCGAATTTACAGGTTACCAGGGAGAGATTATCCAGGGACTTAGAGGTAAGCGTATCTAAGTTGTTTACCATGGTGAGCTGATCTTCGATGTGCTTGGTAATTTCTGTTTCCACGTCGGAAGCGCTCGCTCCCGGCCAAACGGTCAGGACACTTACCGACGGCATTTCGATGTCCGGAAGCAGATCGATGGGAAGCCTTGTTAGAGAAATTGCTCCCAAAATAATTACGGCCAGGAAAAGCATTAAGGTGGCAACCGGCTGTTTAACGGAAAACTCAGGAAGCCTCACTGCCCGCGACACCTCTTTCCTCTATAGAAACCTGCGCACCGTCGTGAAGCCGGTTTTGCCCTCTGGTAACAACCAGCTCTTTTTCAGCTAAGCCTTCGGTTATCTCGGTAAGATTTCCTTGCGTAATGCCGGTTTTTACGTTTTTCAACACTGCTTTGCTATCTTTGACAACATATACGTAATAGCTTCCCGTGCCCGGCGTTTTATTAAGGGCTTCAGTGGGAACTGCCAGGGCTTTCCGTTCGCCTAAATATAACTTAATACGGGCAAACATACCGGAGCGAAGCTCATACTTCTCATTGGGAAGGCGTATTTCAATTTCGGCCGTCCGGGTGGCCGGGTCAATAGTTGGGCTGATAACCGAGACCACGCCTTCAAAAACCTTCCCGGGGAAAGCATCTACAGTTATTTCTGCTTTCATCCCTTTTTTGAGTTGGGGAAAATCTTTTTCCGTTACACTGCAGACGATTTTTAGCTCATCTTCCTGGGAAATGCGAATGACCGGCTGCGCCGGGTTTGTCCGGTTCCCCTGCTCCATGTAGCGGGCGGCGACAAATCCCGAGATGGGCGCAAGTATATTGTACTCGTCACGAACTATCTGTAATTGTTTTAAAGTTGCCTTTGCCCTGTCGACCTGGGCTATCGCCAGGTTCTTTGCTTCTAAAGCCGCTTTATATTGCGCCTCGGCAGCATTGGATTGGGCCTCGGCAACTTCGTATTGGGATTTGATGCGATCTAGCTCCTGTGCAGATATAGCTCCTGCCTGGTAAAGACTTTCTACGCGGAGCTGTTCTTTTTTGTTCAACTCCAGGTTTGCATTGCTTGATTTAAGGTTTGCACTGGCTGCCTGAAGGCTTGCCTCACTTTGCTTCAATCCAGCCTCCGCGGCGGCCAGACCTGCTGCCGCCTCTTCAAGCTGGGCTTTGATAGTTTCATCTTCCAGAACAGCTATCAGGTCTCCGCTTTTAACGTAATCACCAGTTTCTACGCATATTTTCTCAATAATTTCCCCCCCAATCTTGGGGTAAACATCTACCACGGCTGCCGGTTTGATCTCTCCTGTCAGTTCCAGTGTCCACTGCAGGTTCATTAACCTCGTTTCGGCCACCTGTACAGGTATAGTTTCTGTTTTGTCGGCAGTTTCCTTTTCTTTAGTACTATGCCGAACGTAATTGAAGGTAGCAAACCCAATAAGCAAAATTAAGACAAAAGCGATAGCGATGATGATACCTGTTTTACTTTTGAGAGCTAACTTCTTTTCCACCCCAGGATAACCTCCTTCCCAGCCCAGCACAAAGTCACCCCGACACCTTCGTGTAGGAAAATTTGATTGCTATTCCGATTAAACTCTCTGCCGGTGTCCAGGTGGTCTCCTTGCCGGCCCCACTCCTTAGCGTAATATGTATGCCGGAAAGCAGAGCGGTTGCCGTCGCTTGGGACAGCGCACCGCTCAGGTAGTCCTACCAAAAACTTAACCTGTAAACCGGAACGGGGATGTACGCGTGAAAAAAAGAATGCGGTTAGTTGATTATTTTGGCAAGAGGGATATTCGTTCAAGAAATATTTTCTCTGTCAGATCGGCAATCGTACTAATTGGAAATCTGTCTGGGTTTTCCATCCACTCAAAAAGAAAAGCGTTGCTTATACTGTCAAGAGCCAAAGCCAGGTAATACGGGTCAAACGGATGAAAAATCTTCTTTTGAATACCCTTGTCAAAAACAGTAGCCAGCTTTCGAATCGTTCGGTCATAGAAACTGCGCAGTTCAGCGTCCAACGTCCTCTTGACATTAATGGTAATGCCGCCACCCACCTCTGCAAAGTAAAGTTGTATAGCCGAGATGTTTTCCATAAAAAGTTTACATTTCGTTTCCAAATATTTCTTATAGTGATATACTCGTCCCCCTTCTCTTCTAGCACTTTTGATAAAGTAGAACAGATTAGGATAGCCGTCTGCATTAAAACTTCTCTATACAGTTCTTCTTTGTTTTTAAAGAACTTATAAATAGTACCTACGGCAAATTCCGCCCGTGCGGCTATTTCTTGCATGGAAACGTTATGATAACCCTTTTGGGAGAATAATTCCAAAGCGGCTTGCAGAATTTCCGTGCGGCGCTGTAGTTGTTCCCTTTCTTTTCTGGATAATTTATCCTTTTTCATTTTTATCCCCCAAGTGAAGTGTATGGAGCATATCCACAATATGGTGTAAAATACACTAAGATCTGGGCTTGACCATTGTATGAATTTGGCATCATAAAATGAACTCGAGATTCATCATATAAGCATGCAATCTTCTTGTCAAGTTCTAGCTTTGCGTTTTTTTCTGCTGCTGTGCGCTATGCTACCTACCAAAAGACGCGTAACATTATACACTAGAAAACTTTCAGTGTAAGTTGCCGTCGACTATAGTGGTACCTACTTTACCTTGATGCCAGAGATATAAAAGTGTTGATGATCCTGTCGGCATCTTCCTTGACCAAATATAGCCGCCGCAAGCCCCGCCCTTCAGGGCTGGGGACAAGGCGGCTTGATTAAACGGCAATGTGGTAGTAAGATCCAAATGTAGATCGTAAAATAGAATTGACCCCCGATCGTCAAGTAACTTATAACCGGCGGCTGGTCAGCGCTGCCGGAACCGCCGGCGATCTGCCGTTGCCAGAGGATGTTGTATGGTTGGGCAGGCTGGGCCGTGGCCGACTGGATGAGGGAAAGGTACAGGAAAGCGGTAAGCACTAATGCTGATACTATGGATTTAAAGGGACGCACGGATGCTTCCTCCAATATTAAGATTTTTGCTGTAGACTGCCACGGTGGAAGCCTTTAATGAGCTATTTCGGCAACTGGGTGGGATTTCCTGCCGCCGAGAGGTTGGGATAATAACTGCGGCAACAAAATTTGTTGCCATGTGAAGCAAAAGGGAAAAATTTCTGGTATAATGGCCTTAGCGCAGGTAGATTAGTGCAGATGGAGGGCGTTATGTTGACCAAACGCCTGGTACTGGTCATTTTATTTGCTTCCTGGGGGTTACTGGGCTTCGGCGGCCTAGCCCGGGCCCAGGACAAGGTCCTGTACATACCACTGGATGAGCGGCCGTTGAACCTGGATTATGTTATCACTGCTATGGCGGACGTCCTTTATGTGGAAACACCCCCCGATTTTATGTTGCCTGACCACAGAACGCCGGCACCGGTGGAGCGCCTTTGGGATTGGGTCTTTAAAAACGCAATTGACACAAGAGGGATGGTGCTGGCTACCGACACCTTGATTTACGGCAGCCTGATCTCCTCCCGGAACCACGAGCTTTCCCGGGAAGAGCTTCTGACCCGGGTGGAAAACTTCAAAAAGCTAAAAGCCCTCAACCCGCGGCTGAAGATCCTGGCCTTTACCACCCTTATGCGCACCCCGGCTGTAAATACGGCGGTGGAGGAACCGGCTTACTACGGTACCTACGGTGCGGCTATTTACAGGTTGACTGCTCTGGAGGATAAAAAGGAAAACGGTGGTTTAGAACCTTGGGAAGCAACGGAGTTGGCCGGTTTAAAGGCCTCCATACCACGGGAGTACCTCCGGGACTGGCTGGAACGGCGGGCGAAAAACCTGGAGGTAACCTCCTGCCTGCTGGAATTGACGCGGGAGGGGATAATCGACTACCTGGTCCTGGGGCGGGATGATACTTCCGCCCCCAGCCAGTCCCACCGGGAATACCGTTACCTGTTGCAGCAGGCGGAGGGCCTGACGGCAGACAAATTTATTTCTTTTCCCGGCGTTGATGAAGGGGGCCTCGTCCTGCTGACGCGCCTGGCCAACCTACTGGCTGGGGAAAAGCCCGGGGTTTATCTGGAGTTCGCCCCGGGGCCGGGGGCGGCCACCGTACCGCTTTATGAGGACACCACCGTCGGCGAAAACGCAGCCGCCCACATTGCCGCGGCCGGCGGCCGGATTGTGACCGACTCCCGCTCGGCCGACCTGGTGTTAATGCTCAACACGCCGCCGGACGGCGTTACCAGGGAAGCTGCTTCGCCAGCTAACAGTGCCGCCTTGAGGCCGGCGGCGGTAGCTTATGCTAACAAAATCGCGGCGTACATCGCCGGGGGACGGCCGGTGGCCTTGGCCGATATTGCCTTCGCCAACGGCGGCGACAATTCCTTGCTGGCGGCCCTGGAGCAGGCCGGCTTGCTGCCGCGGCTTCAGGCCTATGCGGGCCTAAACACGGCCGGCAATGCTATCGGTTACGCCCTTTGCCAGGGGCTGCTGGCCCGCAGGATGCAGCCGGAGGACCGGCAGGCCATCCTGACCGTGCGCCTCCTCGATGACTGGGGCTATCAGGCCAATGTGCGCAGCCAGGTTGACCGGGAGATTATCCGGCCCTACGGGGTGGATAAAAATAACCTGGGAGCTTATGCGGATCGTATTTTCACCGCCATCAGGGAGGGTATGGACCGGTTCGCCCGGGCCCACTTGGGTGATTTTAAAATTGACTCCCTGGAGATTTCTTTCCCCTGGAACCGGGCTTTTAATATTGGCGTGAAGATCTGGTGAGGGTTTGACGGACCATTTTAATCCGGCTTTTCAAGACATCCAGTTTTGTGTCCATGGTCAAAGGGAAGCTAGAAGTTATTCTCTATTATCTTTAAAATTTCAGTTAACGTGGGTTCTATAGAGGGTTTAATTTGATCCTCTTCATGCCTATTGATGTGGCCTGATAAACCTGATGAAACCTCTATTAAGAGCAATCACTTCCTTAATAAGTCGAAATTCCTGTGTTAAAGCAAATGTGATGGCGATTTTCTTTAGGAAGTCGAAGTATTCCTGGATCATTTTAATACCCCGAGCAAGGCTTCTTTTTCTATTTTTAGTTCATCTAGCATATCTTTTGTTGCTTTCCACTCAAAAAAATCCATATTATCATCCAGACTACCTTGAACAAAGGCCTGATAAAATGCTTCGGTACTCATCCCATATTTCCTTTCAAAGTAGCCAAGGCTTTTTTTAAGTTCTTCAACAGTACGGTTTATTTCTTCTACCTTGGCGAGTAAAGTTTTCAGAACAAGTCTTTTAACCATTTTCTCACTGGCGTTTATTTTATCTGCATCCAATCCCATTTGCATCACCCTTCTTGGGAAAAAAATTAGCTGGAAGCGGAACCGTCCGCTTTTTCTGACCATTTCTTTTAGCCATTACTAAAATATTATATCACGCCAGCGGAGATGCGAAGAAGCCTTTAGAGCGGCTCATGCAACGATGTGGCTTAATATCAGATCGGTGATATGCTTGAGCCTCTTTTCCATATTGCCTGGGCTTAAGGGGTCCTCTTCCCAGAGGATGGCCAGGATGTCCTTGTTGGTGAAATAGCCGGAACAGAGGGTGGTTATGCTGGCCAGCACCTGTTTGAGGTCCAGATCGGGACGGAAGACGCCCCGAGAAATGCCTTCGGCGAGGATGGCCCTGAGGGTGGGCAGCCCCTGTTCCCACACCTCCGGCAAAACTTTACGGGCGTACTTACCTCCCTGAAGGGCCTCCCAGGCCATGAGACGAGGGTAGTTGGGGTTGGCGGCCAGGAAATTCAGGAGTAAAAGGCAAGAAGGAATTAATAGTGATTAGACCTCCTAGTGCTGAACGTCGCGTTTTGGCTCAACAGATCTATAAGAACGTGGTTGACGTTCCTGCGGCTGTGGATATACTTGTAGAAACTCCGGCAGGGCTAAAAAGAGCAAATCCCATTTGCATCACCCTTTTGGGGAAAAAATTTAGCTGGAAGCGGAACTGTTCGCTTTATCCACCGCCTGCTCTATGATGGCCTGGGCTTCCTCCTTGGTGGCGGCCTGGAAAAGTCGCACCAGCATAGAATCAAGTAGTTCCAGGTCGTTAACCCCTCTGACTTTGGCCAGCCATTGAGGAGCTATGGGAGCATATTTTATTTTTAGATAGGTGCAAATGGCCTCCTGGGTCTTTTCGATTTTACCTTCCCGGGCGCCTTCCGCCCGGCCTCTGGCCAGGCCTTTGGCCAGTCCCTTAGCCAGTCCCTTGGCCAGCCCCTTGGCCAGCCCCTCTGCCCGGCCTTTGGCCAGCCCTTCCGCCCGGCCTTTGGCCAGGCCCTCAATCCTGGCCTGCTCGGACCATTCCTTGAGCCATTCCTGCATTATAGGAGATTTATTAAAGATCTCTTTAATCCTCTGCCTTTCTTCAGGCGAATACATAAGTTGCTGCACCTCCTCCATTTCCTCGGGCAGTACCAGTTCATTCTTTATGGTGAATTCCGCCAGGTCCTTCCTGTACGGGTTAGACGGGTCCTGGAGGAACTTTTTTAGCAAAAGGACGGTTGCCTGCGTCTCTTTACGCCGCCGACCGGTTATAAAGGGGGCGAAGGGATAAAGGGCTTCCGGGTCCTCCAGTTCGTTAATGACCACAACTTGAACGACAAACATTTCGCCTTTAACCTGATAGATACCGGTCGCTGGGACGTCCGCCTGTACCTTGAGTTTCCTGGCCTTGAGCATCTCCATCATGGCCCGGGGGTAGCTGCTGCTGACCAGGGTGAGGGTGAAGTCATCCAGCACCAGCGCTCCAGGATGCTCGATTACTTTATACAGCCGGGCCAGGGCCAGGCCTTTGTCGAAGTCGTTGGCTTCCAGGTAATCTACAGGCGACTTAAACTCAAAGAGGTTATACCTGCGGAACACCCTGGCCACTGGATGGGCGAGGACAATGTCGGCTTTCTTCTTTATAACGATTACGTCGACATCCAACGGCTTGGAGGAAAGGGCTACCTCTGCCTGGATTTCTACCTGGCCCGGCGGGGCGTCGGACAGCGCCTCCTTTAAAGCCGTCACAAAAACCGGGTGCCATTGCTTGTTGGGCAATTCTCCACTCCCTCTCGCTAAAAATATTATATCACGCCCGGGGAGATAGGAAGAAGTCTTTATCGAAATTTTTAACAACCTTCCGGGAGTAGAGCAGGTCACGCGACGATGTGGTTTAAAATCAGATCGGTAATATGCTTGAGCCTCTTTTCCATATTGCCGGGGCTCAAGGGGTCCTCTTCCCAGAGGATGGCCAGGATGTCCCTGTTGGTGAAATAGCCGGAGCAGAGGGTGGTGATGCTGGCCAGCACCTGTTTGAGGTCCAGATCGGGGCGGAAGACGCCCCGGGAAATGCCTTCGGCGAGGATGGCCCTGAGGGTGGGTAGCCCTTGTTCCCAGACCTCCGGCAAAACTTTACGGGCGTACTTACCTCCCTGAAGGGCTTCCCAGGCCATCAGGCGAGGGTAATTGGGGTTGGCGGCCAGGAAATAAAAGTAATTGCGGATGGCCGCCGCGACCTGATGCTTCAAGTCCCCCTTCTCGCGGAAGGCCTTTTTACCAGCGGCAAGGCTCTTTTCGAAATTCACCTTGAGGACGTAAGTATAAAGTTCTTCTTTGCTGTTGAAGTAGTGATAGAGCATGCGTTTATTTACCCGCGCCAGGGCGGCGATTTCATCTACCCGCGCGCCATCTATGCCTTTGGCGGCAAAGACTTCTTCCGCCGCAGCCAGGAGGAAGGAACCCTTGAAGCTTAGATTTACCTTCCATGCTGAAAAGCAGCTAATAGAAAGGAAAATCCCTAAACAGCTGGTGAATGAGACAGTACGTAATCCGGAACAAATAATACCGCAAGGACAGGATGTTTTAATCTACCAGAAAATTTATAAGGAACTGGGGAAAGAATACCTGCTCAGGGTTGCCATAAAATTATCAGGAGATACACAAGTGGTTTTAACCGCATATAAAACGTCAAAAATTAAAATGTACGGAGGCGATAAATCATGAAGTTTCGTTATGATCCAGATGCTGACGCCGTATATATTCGTTTTAATGACAACTCTATTTATGAAACTGAAGAAATATCCCAGGGTGTATTGTTGGACATCGATGAAGAAGGCAAGCTGGTAGGCCTGGAGATTCTTAATGCATCTAAAAAATTGGGAAAGCCCCCTTTAACTGTGGAGGTAGAGCTACCGAAGACGGCTACCATATAGTCTGCTTTTTATTTCCACTATTGGTACAGAGGATGATTCGTTAGCCGGATGAATTGCAACGTAAATACTGCGATGCCCCGCCGGGGCAATCCCGGCTGGTTTGAGGCCGTACCAACAAAAAGGCGCGGCCTTTACATTTTCTGGTTGACTGCTGCGCTAGAGATTTGGTAGCATCAGATAAAGAGTCAACAGAATCTATAAAAACCTGGTTGATGTTCCTGCTGCTGTAGATATACTTATAGAAACTTCAGAAAAAAATAGAAAGACACCGGACGTTACGAGGGTTAGTTTATGCTGAGGCTGCAAAAGGGCTGGTAGTTTATGAGCGATGAAGAGAGACAATGACCTTGGAGGTGCCGGTTTCAGCCTGGACCCACGGGTAGAGCGGTAACAGTTGACAGAGCACCATGGTGGTGCTATTATTTTTATCGTTATTACTTCGATATCGTAATATTCGATTTCAAAGCAGGTGGTGGGATTGCAGGAGATCCAGCTTTTAGAGCTTTTCAGCCGGGTGTACCGGCGGCTGGTGCGGCGGCTGGCGCCGCTGTTCCAGGCGGAAGGTTTTTCCGGGACGGAGATCCTGGTCCTCTGGAAAGTGCAGAAACGGGGTTCTTTGCGGGTGACGGAGCTGGCCGGGCACACCGGCATCCCGCCCAGCACCTTTACCGGCGTCCTGGACCGCCTGGTGGCCCGGGGGCTCCTGGAGCGGGTGCCGGACCCGGGGGACCGCCGCGGCATCCTGGTGCGGGGTACTCCTGCCCTGGCAGAATTGATGGACCGGCTGGCGGCAGCCCTTGAAGGCGAACTGAGGCGTATCTTTAATGCCCTGCCGGAAGACTGCAGGCGGCGATTGGTGGCTGATCTAGAAGCGCTCAATCAATACCTGGAACGGGAAGAAGGGGAAAGTCATGGCCGGGCGTGAGCGGGAACAGGCCGGGGCGGGAGCAGACCTGCCGGCAACCGGCAATGGACGGCAGGACTCCTGGGTTGTCCCCGTCCTGGTGGCCCTCATCGGGGCTTTTATGTCCATCCTGGATTCCAGCATCGTCAACGTGGCCATCCCCACCATCATGCACGTTTTTAACACCGATACCAGCACGGTCGAATGGGTGGTCACCATTTACATGCTGGCGCTGGGGGTCGTCGTCCCCTTAAGCGGCTGGCTGGGGGACAGGCTGGGCTTTAAAAAGCTGTACATCCTCGCCCTGGTCATCTTCACCTTCGGTTCTCTTTTGTGTGCTTTGAGCTGGAACATCGATTCCCTCATCGCGGCCCGGGTGGTCCAGGCCCTGGGCGGCGGCTTGATCATGCCCACCACTATGGCCATGATTTACCGCATGGTGCCCCGCGACAGGATCGGCAGCGCCATGGGGGTGCTGGGGATCGCCCTCTTTGTAGCTCCGGCCATCGGGCCGACCCTGGGCGGCTACCTGGTGGAGTATGTTGACTGGCGCTGGATCTTTACCATCAACCTGCCTATCGGGGTGCTGGGGGTGCTGCTTTCCCTGGTCCTCCTGCCCGACTTTCCGGCTACCGGGGCGGGTAGCCTGGATATCGGCGGGGCTGTCACCGCGGCGGTAGGACTTTTTACCCTCCTGTTAGCCTTGAGCAAGGGAGCGGACTGGGGCTGGACCTCGGAAGCCACTGTCCTCCTGTTTTACACCAGCGCCGTTTCCCTGGGACTTTTTGTGTACCTGGAGCTTACCTGTCCTAATCCCCTGCTGGACCTGCGGGTGTTCCGCTATCCGGCCTTTACCCTAGCCAATCTCATGGTGGTGGTGACCACCATCGGCCTGTTTGGGGGCATCTTTTATGTTCCCCTTTTTCTCCAGACCATCCGCGGCCTGGGGGCTATGGAGACAGGCCTGTTGTCTATGCCCGGCGCCCTGGTCTCGGCGCTGATGATGCCGGTAACCGGCCGCCTTTACGACCGCATCGGCCCTCGTCTGATGGCGGTGACAGGGCTGGTAGTGCTGGCTATAACTACCTATCTCTTTCACTTCTTAGATATTGTTACCCCCGACAGGGTCATCATTACCTGGCTGATCCTGCGTAGCGTAAGCATGTCCTTTGCCTCCATGCCGGCCCAGACGGCGGCCTTGGCGGGGCTGCCGCCCGAGCTGGTGGGCCGGGCTTCGGCCATGACCAATATTATCAACCGGGTGTCGGGCTCTTTTGGGATAGCCATCCTGACCTCGATTTTAAACCACCGTACGGCCCTGCACACCATGCAGCTAGCCAGCCAGGTGACGGCGGACAATCCGGCTGTTGTCACATTTTTCCAGCGGGTTGATGCTTACCTGGGGGGCGGGATGCCGGCAGCCCAGGTTAAAAGCCTGGCAATCACCTACCTGGCGGGGCTGGTGTCGCGGGCGGCCTTCGTGCGGGGCATAGATGACATCTTTATAGTAATGGCCGCCTTTGCCCTGGCCGGCGTTATTCCGGCCTTCTTCCTTCAGAAGGGGCCTGGTGGTGCCCGGCCGGGCTTTGGCGGCGGCGAGTAAACAAAATAGGGAGTGAGCGGCAGTTGTCAAGGAAGCTGGTAGTCATCCTGGTGCTGGTCCTGGCCCTGGCCGGTGCCGGCGCCATTGCCTTTTACTACTACTATGAAAACCTCAACTATGCCAGCACTGACGACGCCCGGGTGGCGGCGGATACGGTGACGGTAACCCCGGAAATAGCGGGGAAACTCCTGGAATGGCGCGTCCAGGAAGGTGATGAGGTAAAAGCCGGGCAGGTCCTGGGCCGGCAGGATCTTGAATCTACCCTGACTTCCAGCGCCGTCAATCCCCAGGCCCTGGGTACGGCGGCCGGCGTCATGGCCCGCAAGGCGGAAATCCGGGCGCCTATAGACGGCCGGGTGCTGCAATCCAAGGCGGTGGTGGGGCAAATGGCGGCGCCGGGCATGACCCTGGCCATTATTGCCGACACCAATAACCTCTACATCAGCGCCAACATCAAGGAGACTGTCATTGCCAGGGTCAAGGTAGGCCAGGCGGTGGACGTGCGGATTGACGCTTACCCGGGCCGGGTCTTCAGCGGCCGGGTGACGTCCATCGGCCGGGCGACGACGTCGGTGTTTTCCCTGCTGCCGGCCCAGAATGCCAGCGGCAATTATACCAAGGTGACCCAGGTCATCCCGGTGAAGATCCAGCTCGTTGACGCCGGCGATGTGCAGCTGATGCCGGGGATGAACGCTACGGTGCGGATTCATATTAGATAGAAATTTATCCATTGCGGAGGGGAACGAGCCATGCGAATGTGGGGGAAAAGGGCGCTTGCCCTTTTGCTTGCCGCTGTCCTGCCTTTGGGCGCCGCCGGTTGCGGCACCAGGGCCAGGGCCAGCGACCGGGTGACTGTTAAAGCCGTGGCCGCCGGCAAGGGGAAGCTGGCGGCCACGGTAGAAATAACCGGCGCCCTGGTGCCGGCGCGGGTGGCCAATGTGGTCAGCAAGCTGGTGGGGCAGGTGCTGGCCGTGAAGGCCGATGTCGGCGACCGGGTACAGGCCGGTCAGGTCCTGGTAGAGATCGATACCAAAGAACTCCAGGCCCAGCTCCAGCAGGCCGAGGCGGCCGTCCGCAGCGTCCAGGACCAGGCGGAACAGGCACGCATCGGCATGGAGGCGGCGCAGGTAGCCGTAGCCAATGCCAGGGTGGCGCTGGACGCCGCCCAGAAATACTACGACCGCATTAAGGCCCTGGCGGACGCCGGTGCGGCGTCCCAGAGCCAGCTGGACGATGCCCGGACCAAGCTGGACCAGGCAAAGAACGGCTATGAGGCTGCCAGCAAGCAGTACGAGGTGGCCAAAAAGCAGTACGAAACCGCATCCGGCTCCGGCCTGGCCCAGGCCCAGGCGGCGGTGAACACCATTAAAGTGAATATGAGCAATGCCGTCATAACCAGCCCGATCACCGGCGTGGTCACCAACAGGAACATTAATCCCGGCGAAATAGCCGCACCAACGAGCCCCCTGCCCATGCTGACCGTTGCTGATATATCAACGCTGAAGCTCCAGGGTACTATCGGCCAGGAGGCAGTCCCCCTGCTGTCAACGGGACAGAAAGTGACAGTCACCCTGGACGCCTTTCCGGGCCGGGAGTTCACCGGCACGGTGACCCAGGTAGGCCCGGTGGCGGCGGCTACGGGACAGCGTTTTCCGGTAGAGATCAGCCTGGCCAACCCGGGCGAGCTGAAGGCCGGCATGACGGCCCGGGCCGTATTTAAACTGACGGCCCCGGAGGGCGTCCTTGTGCCCCTTGCTGCCGTACGTACGGACGGCGGCCAGGATTATGTCTTTGTGGTCAAAAACGGTAAGGTAGAGCGGCGGCCGGTTGTTCTGGGCCTGGAGAACGAGGAGCAGGTGATGGTACTTAAGGGCCTTGAGGTCGGCGAGCAGGTGGCCGTGACCAACGTGGGCGTGCTGCAGGACGGCATGGCCGTGACGGTGGAGTAATGTTAGTACGGGCAGGATTGACTGGATAATTGGCTAATGATAGGATGTAAAATAAAGAAATACTTCAGCCAAGAGAGGGGAAAGGTGATTACATGTATGGAGAAAGGGCTAATCTGGATGCCGATTTTTTACGTAAGGTAGGTCCTGTGCTTAGGAGTATGGGGTTTGCCAATGAGAGGGAAGCACTTAAGGAGCAGGCTTTACTCCTAATTTTAAGCAAGATAAACCGATATCGAGCCGAATGCTCATACTACGAAAAAAAGTATGGTATGACTTTTGAAAAGTTTACTGCCATGGTTAATGAAAATGGTGGTGAGGATTTCGAACATGAAGACGATCTCCTGGACTGGCGGTTTGCAAAGGAAACATTGGAAGATTTAATGCGCCAGAAAAAGGAGATTGAGGATGCTTAATGTCCTTAAAGCCTTCCAGAGTATTATTAAGACTTATGTCGTTGAACTTTTTGAACGGGAAACCAATCGTAAGCGTTTAAAAGCAACCATTACTTTTATCGATGGTAGCAGGCTTTTCATAAAAGATTATAATTTTGGCTCTGAACGGAAGTATTCGTATCACTGGGCAGATAGATATGGAGAACTTATTATTCGCTGGGACAATGCTCCTCACTGGCGCCAGATTACCACCTTTCCTCATCATAAGCATATAGGTTCATCAGAAAGGGTAAAACCATCATTAGAGATAGATCTCAGTGCGGTATTGCTGTTCATTAAGAGCCAAATAAGTGATTAGGTATCTTTCAGGCCCCCCCGGAGAGGATAATATGACACAAGAATCTTGTTCCGTCCCTGCCGGCGAGCAATGGCATAAAGAGTTGCCTTCAGGCACGTTTTCCGTAACATTTATGGTTTTAGCCTCGACCCGGATAAAATTCGCCAGCTCCTGGAGGGATTGCCGGATCTGGCCGGTGATTTTAAGAAGGACCTGCATTGAAGAGTAAAGTTTGAACAAGGGGAGGAAAATTCCTTGGAAGAAGTTCTTAAGGACGTAGTAGACAGAATAGTGAAGACCGTAAATCCCGACAAAATAATCCTTTTTGGGTCCAGAAGTAAAGGGAAAGCAGGATTTAATAGTGATTATGATCTCCTGGTGCTGAAGAGCGGAATAAATAATCGCCGCGCTTTGGCTCAACAGCTTTATAAAAACCTGGTCGATGTTCCTGCGGCTGTAGATATACTTGTAGATACTCCGGAAAAAATAGAAAGGTACCAGACTTCACAGGGGTTGGTTTATGCTGAGGCTGCCAAAGGGTTGGTAGTTTATGAGCGATGAATTATGGCGGCTGTGGTTAAAAAAAGCAAAAAGCAATCTCGCCAGGGCAAAACTGGGCAGGCAAACACCTGATATTCTATACGAAGATCTTTGTTTTGACGCCCAGCAAGCAGCCGAGAAAGCTCTTAAAGGTATAATGGCCTTTTTTAAGATTGAGATCCCAAAAACACATTCTATTGGATACCTTTTAAAGTTAATTGAAGAAGCGGGGGTAGGGCAAGTTACTGAAAGCCTTAAGGAAGCTGCAATACTAACTGATTACGCTGTAACGACCCGTTACCCGGGAGACTGGGAACCAATAGATGAAGCAGAATACAAACAGGCAGTCTCTCTCGCCCAGGAAGTTTACCAATGGGCTTTATCCCTTACCAAACAGCATGAAGAAAAATAAACATTTGAGCATATTTTCCCTCCCGTCCAGGAAGGCGATGAGGCTATAGTCGGGCAGGTCCTGGGCCGGCTGAACCTGGAATCTACCCTCCTTCAAGCGCCATTAACCCCCAGGCCCTGGGAGCGGCGGCTACGGGACAGCGTTTCCCGGTAGAGATCAGCCTGGCCAACCCGGGCGAGCTGAAGGCCGGCATGACGGCCCGCGCCGTATTTAAACTGGCGGCCCCGGAGGGCGTAGTTGTGTCCCTTGATGCCGTACGTACGGACGGTGGCCAGGATTATGTCTTTGTGGTCAAAAACGGTAAGGTAGAGCGGCGGCCGGTAACCCTGGGTTTAAAGAATGAGGAGCAGGTGATGGTACTTAAGGGCCTTGAGGTCGGCGAGAAGGTGGCCGTGACCAACGTGGGCGTGCTGCAGGACGGCATGGCCGTGAAGGTGGAGTAAGGTTAGCCGAGCAGGGCTTAAACGGTGCCCCGCGGGAGCGGGTGGCGACGATTCTAATGCCGACCCGGGTGAGATGGGGAACCTCTTTCTCAGTCCGCCCCGGCGATTTCTCAAGGGGATAATCCCGGCCCGGTTTGAGGCCGCACCAATAAAAAGGCGCGGCCTTTACTTTTTTTGGTTGACTGCTGCTCTGGAAATTTGGTAGCATCAGATATAGATCATTCTTTCATGATATCATTCTTACATGCCGAATCCATGTGCCTGGGTATAGATTTTAAGCCTGTGAAGGGGATGCCATTATCTTTCAGGAACTCGCTGGAGAGGATAGTATGACACAAGAATCTGCCCGGTTAAAGCGGCTTCTTGACATGAAACGCGAGGAAGAGTTAGATAAGCGCCGCGCTCTGGCCTGGCAGAAGGCCCGGGAGGTGGCCTCCTTTTTGCGGGATACTTACGGCGCGCAGGAGGTTATCCTCTATGGCTCCCTGGCGCGGGGCGATTTCCGGCAAGGGTCCGATATTGATCTTTATATCAAGGGCTTTACAGGCTCCTACTGGCAGATGCTGGCCCGGGCCGGCCGCCTGGCAGCGCCCTTTGAGGTCAGTATCGTATGCGCCGAAGACGCCCTCCCATCTTTACAGGAAGAAGTCGCCCGGGAAGGGGTGGAAATTTGATTCCTGAAAAATACCTCCTGCTGGAAGCCCGTATTCGTAAAGAAGTAGCCAACCTGGAAAGGCTGGAAAGGGAACTGGCGCGGTACAATTTATTTCCCAGGATTCAAGCCGATTCCCTGGGAGGTTTCAGCCTTGCTGATGAAGCCTCCCTGCGGATTATAGGTTCCATATTGCACGATTACTATACGGCTATAGAAAAGATTTTTAGAATAATAGCCAGGGATATTGACTGTTCCGTCCCTGCCGGCGAGCAATGGCATAAAGAGTTGTTGGATCAAATGACCCTGGAAGTGCCGGGCTTACGCCCGGCGTTGCTTGCCGGTAAGACAGCCCGGAGCCTGGATGAACTCCGGGCTTTCAGGCACGTTTTCCGTAACATTTATGGTTTTAGCCTGGACCCGGCAAAAATTCGCCAGCTCCTGGAGGGATTGCCGGAGGTGGCCGGTGATTTTAAGAAGGACCTCCATCTTTTTACCCTTAGAATGCGCCGGATCCTCGGGCTTGACAGTAGCAGCGAGGTGTAACCAATTCTTATTCCAGCTCTCCCCGGAGGTAATCGACGAACTGCCGGGCGGTGCGGCCGGATGTGCCGTTCTGGTAGAGGGCCCACTGCAGGGCGCGGCGGCGCAGCTCGGCAGGTGCTATTTGCAGGCCGGCTTTGCGGGCCAGCTCGCCTACAATGGCCAGGTACTGCTCCTGGTCCGGGCTGGGGAAAATGACGGTAAGGCCGAAGCGCTCCGCCAGGGAGAGCTTCTCCTGGACGGTGTCCTGCAGGCGCACCTCGCCGCCAGCATTCGGCGCGCGGTCGGCGAAGAATTCCTTCACCAGGTGGCGGCGATTGGAGGTAGCGTAAACCAGGACGTTGGCCGGCCGTACCTGCAGGCTCCCTTCCAAAAGACCTTTAAGCTCTTTATATTCCACCTCGTCCTCTTCAAAGGAAAGGTCGTCGATGAAGATGATAAACTTCTGCGGCCGGGTGGCGAGGATTTTTAGTATCTCCTGGTAGTCGCCCAGGTACTTCTTGGGTAACTCTATAAGCCGCAGGCCCCGGGAACCGTAGGCGTGCAGGAGGGCCTTGACCGTTGACGACTTGCCGGTACCCCGGGCGCCGTAGAGGAGGATGTTGACGGCCGGCAGGCCGCGCAGGAACTTCTCGGTATTGTGAACGACCTCCCGGCGTTCGGCTTCATACCCTACCAGGTCGGCCATGGTAATGGGGTCGGGGCGGTCGATACATACGAGCCTGCCGCCCGCCGGGCCGCGTTCCCAGCGGAAGGCCCAATAGGCACCGAAGATGCCCGTACCCCAGGTGTGGTAGTAGTCGGCCAGGAGCTTGATACCGTCCCGGCCCCAGTCACCGGTAGCCAGGAGTTTTTCTTTGATCTCCCGGCGGGCCGCCTCTGGTGGCTGGAGGGGTTGGTCCGGGTTGAGAGGTTGAAGCTGCGTCCAGTCGGGGATGGGTGCCCGGCCGGGGGTAAAATCTTCGGCTAGTGCATGTCCGCCCGCGTTGGGATTCGGGACACAGGCCGGCAGGGGGGCGCCGGCCGGGTTGTTTGCGGTGGCAACGGGCGGGGAGCCCATCAGGGCCAGAGCGGCTTTGTAGGCGGCGGGGCCCAGGCCGGCCAGGGCCTGGAGGGAACGCAGGTCCTGCCGGACGGCGTCTTTAAGGGCGGCGCCCATATCATTCCACCCCTGCTGCCCGGCCTTGAGGGTAAAAGTATTTTCCGCTTCAATGATGCGGTCGAGGAGGTAGTTCTCCCAGGGGTCGCCGGTAAAGGGTCGCTGATAGAGCTCGGTGTAACCCGCCAGCAGGCGAAAAAAGCGGCGGCAGGCGGCGGCCAGCTCCCCGCCGGGCGCCTGTTTGCCTGTGCCGTTACTGGCGCTTGCCCTTGTCCCGTCGCCGGCGCCTGCCCTGCCGGCCCCTTCCCGGTCCTTTTCCTCCCCTTTGCCCAGCAAGCGGCAGACTTCAAGGAAAGCAGCGATAACAGGATCGCCGGTGAGATCCTGGTAGATAAGCAGGTCCCTGTTCTGGCGGTAGATTTGCTGAAAGGTATTGGGAGCAAACATTTGATGAGGAACCTCCTGAAACACAAGCAACTAACTCAGTCATATAAAAATTACACTACAATTTCCGGCTTAAAGCAAGGATTTTTTGCCTAAGTTAAAGGTGAGCATGGAGCTGGCCATTACCTGCATCATGGATATAGGCAATTATATTATCAGCGCCATGGATTTACCCGAACCGGAAACCTATGCCGACATCCCGTTGATTCTGGGTAACGACTGCCCGAGGAATTGGCTAAAAAACTTATGAAGATGGCCCAATTTCGTAACATTATTGTCCATGATTATGCTCGACTTGATGCTGAGATCATCTGGGGAATATTAAAACGTGATCTCGGCGATTTAAAGCATTTTATGTTAACCATAAAAAACTATTGGGTATTAGCTAATGGGGCAACGGTTGCTGTTATTTTTTTTCGCTTTATGTTTTATGTTAACACTAACCGGTACGGGGAGCCGGCCGGAAGGCTGGCCCCTGGCGGCGCCTGTGGTCCGTACGGATATCGTCGTTTACGGCGGGGGCCTGGCCGGCTGCGCGGCGGCCTGGAAGGCAGCGGCAACGGCACCGGATAGAACGGTGGTCCTGGTGGTCCCCTACCCCGAGGGCGAATATGGCGGGCTGGCCACGGTGGGCGGCCAGAACTTCTGGGACGTGCGCTACTGGCTCCGGGATGGAAGGCTTGCGCAGGGGGGCTCTTTTGCCCACTGGTTTAAAGCGGTGGGACCATTTTACCGCACGGCAGATCTTGCGGCACGGATTGCTGCTGACCTGGGGAGACTGCCCAATCTCCATACTTACTGGGCCATGGATATTACTGCCGTCCGGAAGGACCGGCGCGGGCGGCTCCAGGCCCTGGCCCTGCGGGAGCTACAGAGGGATGCCGCCGGTACCATAGTTTGGGGTAACAGGCGCCGGGTACTGGCCGCGTCCATCTTTGTCGACGCCTCAGAAGATGGGCGGCTCAGCCGCTTGAGCGAGGCCGGCGTAACGGTGGGCCGGGAAGACTGGCCCGTTGAATTTTTGGCGGCGGACCTGGTTAGCAAGGAAGAGGCGCGGCGTCTGAAGAGCTTGCGGCTGCAAGGCGGTACTGCCGGCGCCGGAGGAATAGCGGCTGGCCGGCCGGGGCCCGGCGACGATGGGGATATCCTGCTGCCCCGCCAGCAGGCGGCTACCCTCATGTTCAAGGTGCGCGGGGTGCAGCCCGGCCGTTACCGGGATATGACTTTCCGCCAGGAGCGGGGTGCGTGGGGGGCCTATGGCGGCAGGGAAGTTTACATAAACGACCCGGTTGTTACCGCCTTTAACGACAAGTACGGGCCCCTGGGCTTTGCCTTAAAGCCACTTAATGCCGCCCAGGACGGCCCGGGAAGCCCGGAGTGGTGGGTCAATGCCCTCCTCATCTTTAATGTCGACGGCCGGGCGAATGCCCGCGACCGCGGGCATGACCCATACCCTCGCGATATGGCTCCGGGCGCTCTGGATACCGATACGGCCTGGCATAAGGCGCGGGAGATTTTGGATAACCCTGATTTTCTCCGGGCGCTGCGCCGTTTTGAGGGTTTTGATAAGGTGGAACTGGTACGCGATGGACAGGGCCGGCCGGTCACCGGGGGGATGCTATACTTACGGGAAACCGTGCATACGGTGGTCGACCCCCGGGAAGCGGGACCGGGGACGGAGAACAGCAACTACGCCCTAACCGCGGCGGCCACCCAGGGCGCCGGTCCAGGCCCGGCGGAAGGCAACGATCTTGGCAATTATATAAACCGCATTGGCCTGGGCTTCTACTGGCAGGATATCAATGCCTATCATTTCAGCGACCTTAAAGGCAGCGACGGTCGCTACCGCTGGCCGGTGACGCCTTTCTTGCGGCCTGATTACCCCCGGACCACGCCGGGACCGGGCGGGTGGCCGCAAAACCCGGTCTATATCCCCTTTAACACCCTCCTCAGCCGGTCGGTGCCCAATTTGCTCATCCCCGGCTACGCGGCCAGTATTTCCTCACTGGCCTGGGCCGAGATACGGGTCCTGCCTAATAGTTGCGTCCTGGGGGATGCTGCCGGGGTGGCGGCGGCCTACGCCGTGACGAAAGGTCGCGATCCCGGTACCTTCACCGATGCCGACGTGGCGGCCGTCCGGGAGATACTGGTGCAGCGCTTCGGCGCCCGGGTGGATAAAAGTAAATTTTTAATCAGCAAATCCTCTTTCTTTAAGGTAGCGTTGTACGGCGTGGATAAACTTTTCCGCAGCTTGCAGAAGTTCAAGAGCATCTTCTACTACTATAGGAGTAACTTCGCCATAATCTCCTTGTTGCCGGAATTCAAAAGCGCGATGAAGCGATTTACTAAGTTCTTTTTGGAATATCCCTGGCTTAACGAAATAACGATCGAAGAGGGCGATAACCCCGCTATGTTTGGCGGAACCCTGGTCGATAGTTACTAGAAGAGCCAGGGTAGCATAAAACATGGCATAATAAGAACGATTGATTATACTGCGCGGGCTGCCCTGGGTTGCCAGTAATTTTTGCGCATCTGCCAGCACTTCATATGCTTCGTTTAACCTATAATTAATTAAAGTTCGTTTATAGTTATCTTCTTTCATACTTTTATTCCTTCTTTTTTTATAGAACGGTACAATGACGAAATAGAAAAAGGTCCGTTTAGTACTTCATTACGATTAACTGCCAGTGGTACGATAACCACATTGTTTTCAAATCCAACTTCCCAGGCTACATCGCTGATTAAACGTTTTTGCTCACGTGAAAGAGGACCTGTTTCTAAGTAAAGATCAAGATCGGAATCTGGTCTAGCTTGCCCGCGTGCCCGGGAGCCAAATAGACGTACTTCGTATAGAGGAATCTTCCCTGTGAGACGCTCTTTTACCTTCCTGGCGATGGCCAGGTCTTTAGTGTTCACTACGTTTTTGCTCCTTCCGTTATCTATTTGTTTTCATGTTAACATTTATTGGGAAAAAGATCAATGCAATCAAAAAATAGGAGCAGGAAAAGAACGTACTCTACCGAATAGTTAAGAACATCAAACCGGGAGAGGGGAAATGACGGTATGATGCCGAAAGTGCGGCGGTGGGTTTTCTTTCTGGTGACGTTTTTTGCCCTTTTCTTGGGGGATTTGGCTGTAGCCCGGGCTGCAGCGCCGGGATGGTCCCTCCTGGACGAGGTGCGTTCTCTCACGGAAAAAAATTATGCCGGTCCTTTAAACCGGGCAGCCCTGGAAGCAGGGGCCGTCCAGGGCCTGGTGGAGTCCCTGGGCGACCCTTACAGTGAATACATAGCCCCGGAAGATTTACCGTCTTTTGCTTCCTCGCTAAATGATGAATATACGGGTGTAGGGGTTGTTTTCCAGGAAATTGAGGGACAGGTGGTGATCAGTAATATTATCCCCGGCTCGCCGGCCGCCCGGTTGGGGGTCGCGCCCGGCTCGGTGCTGATGGCCGTGGACGGCCGGCCGGTCAAGGGCTTGCCCCTGGAGGAGATAGGCCGGCTGTTGAGCGGTAAGCCGGGAACCTATGTGGACCTGACTGTTACCCTGCCCGGCGGTGGCAGTCGCCGGAGCTATTACCTGCGCCGGGAGGTAATCCGGCCACCGGTGGTCAGCAGCCGCCTGCTCGCCGGGCCGGTAGGCTACCTTTACCTGCGCTCCTTCCCCTACTGGGCGCCTGCGGAGGTGGAAACGGCGCTGGCGGAGCTGGAAGCCCGGGGTGCCCGGGGAATTATCCTGGATCTCCGGGGCAACCCCGGCGGCTACCTGGACGCTGCCCTGGAGATTGCTTCTCTGTTTTTGCTCCCGGATAAACCTGTGGTACAGGTGGTGGGCCGGGATAAAAAAGTTACCGTCCTCCGTTCCCGGGGACCGGGACAGGACCTGCCCCTGGTGGTCCTTGTGGACCGGGGCACGGCCAGCGCGGCGGAGCTCCTGGCCGGGGCCCTGCAGGGCAATCGCGCCGCCATCCTCATCGGCACCCGGACCTACGGCAAAGGGGCGCTGCAGACTATCTTTCCTTTGAGCAACGGCGGCGCTTTAAAATTAACTACGGCATATTATCGTACTCCTGCCGGTCAAGCTATTGACGGGGTAGGGCTAATACCTGATATTGAAGTGACGGAGGGACGGAAGCAATTGGACCGCGCCCTGAAGGTCCTGCGGGCGCAAATTGCCCCACCCCTGGTGGTGGGCAACCTGGCCTGCCGGTAATTTACTTTGCCTTGATTTTTTCAGGCAACCACATGATGCCGGCCTCACCGGTGACTTTATGAAACTCCGGGTCGCCGGTTACTATTTGACTTCCGGTTTGTACTCCGAGGGCCAGGGTAAAACAATCGGCATAGGCGATTGGGTTTTTAGCTTTATATTTAGCGGCTTTTAGTGCAAATTCTTTATTTACGTTAACAATTTCTATCGGCAACGTTTCCAAAAGAGCCATGGCTTCATTTAGCTTTTTTGTGCCTGCTGCTCTTTCGATAATATAAGCAACTTCGCCAAGATTAACGGCACTCATCAAAATTTGCGCCGCCTCGTTTTGGGCTTCTTCGATTATAGCTTCTACTTGATCGGCTCCCGGCTCGTTTTGTAAATATGCCAGGACGGCGTAACTGTCAAAAACGTACTTCTTCATTTTTTACCTCTTCTTTTCTGGTGGCGAGGAGCGTTTCTACCAGGTGATAACCTTGAAGCATTCCTTTACCTGAGGCGATAGGATTCGGGGGAACGGGCGTAAGATTGAGGCTGCCATCATTTTCTGTAAAAACAATCTTGCTTCCGGGGCTGATGTTATAACGCTGGCGCAGTTCTTTAGGTATAACTACCCAGCCTTTTGAAGATACGCGAACAATATAAGGCATACATATCACCGCCAAATTATACTATTTGTTGTAAAGTATAACGCTAAAATATGTATTTATCAAGATATATTTAAGAAAGGAGAATTTGCTTATGCCGGTAACCCTTGCGTCTATTCGCGAGCGGGCCAGGGTGCTCCTGGACGGCATCTGCCACGTTTGCCCGGTATGTGACGGGCGGCGCTGTCCTACCGGTGTACCGGGGATGGGGGGCATTGGCACCGGAGCGTCGTTCCGCAATAATGTAACGGCCCTGGCGGCCTGGCAGGTCAACATGCGCGTCCTCCACGACCGCAAAGACCAGAACCTGGGGTTAAGGCTTTTCGGCCAGAAGCTGGCCTTTCCCATCCTGGGGGCGGCTGTGGCCGGGGCCAGGGTCAATTTCCAGGGGCGTATCGGCGAGGAAGAACTGGCGCGGGCCTTTGTTCTGGGGGCGGCCGGGGCCGGCAGTCTCTCCTTCACCGGGGACGGTCCCCTGCCGGAACTTATGGACGCCGGGCTCAAAGCCATCAGGGCCGCAGGCGGGCGGGGCATCCCGGTCATCAAACCCCGGGAAGACGCAGAAATAGTGAGCCTCATTCGCCGGGCCGAGGATGCCGGCGCCGTGGCCATAGCTATTGATGTCGATGCTGCCGGGCTGGTGAATATGACCCGCGCCGGCCAGCTGGTGGAACCCAAGACGGTGGAGCAGATTGCCGGGATCGCGGCGGCGACCTCTCTTCCCCTAATTTTGAAGGGCGTTATGACGGTGGCCGACGCGGAGGCCGCCGTGGCCGGCGGGGCGGCGGCCATTGTGGTTTCCAATCATGGCGGCCGCGCCCTGGACCACACGCCGGGGACGGCGGCGGTGCTGCCGCAGATCGCGGCGGCGGTGGGAGATAAAATAACGGTCTTGGCCGACGGCGGCGCGCGCTCGGGGGTGGATGTTCTGAAAATGCTGGCCCTGGGCGCCCGGGCGGTCCTGGTGGGCCGTCCCCTGGCCATTGCCGCCATCGGCGGCGGTGCCGCCGGTGTGCGGCTACAGCTGGAAACTATGGCCGACGACCTGGCCGTTGCCATGCGCCTTACTGCTTGCGGCGATTTAGGGGATATAGGACCGGGGATATTGCACCCCATCCGAATTTCTTGATTTTGTCCGTTCAAAGTTAAATATGCAAAATAGTAAAATTTAGTGACAAAAAAGTTACTGACTGGTGCGTAGATTTAGTGTTATAATAACACTAAATTGGTGGAAAACATTTGATGGGAGGGTTGGCTAGATTTGATAGATCCTGGTGGCAATAATGATGCGAACATTAAGGCAAAAGCCCTGGCGGAGGTCCTGGAACGCTATGCTGGAACTAAAGGCGCCCTGATCCCTCTCCTCCAGGAAGCCCAGGAGATTTACGGCTACCTGCCGCGAGAAGTGATGCAGGAAATTGCCAGGAGGCTGAAAATCCCTTTCAGCCAGGTTTACGGCGTGGCTACTTTTTATACCCAGTTTCACTTGAAACCCCGCGGCCGGAACATCATCCGCGTCTGCCAGGGTACGGCCTGCCACGTGCGGGGGGGTGCCCGGCTCCTGGAGGCTATTTCGGCGACCCTGGGTATAGGTAAAAATGAAACCACCCCCGACGGCCGCTTTACCCTGGAAACGGTGGCCTGCCTGGGTTCCTGCGGCCTGGCCCCGGTGATGATGATTAACGAAGAAACCTACGGGCGGCTGGCGCCTGAGAAGATCCCGGCCATACTGGAAAAATACTAGCTATACGATGTGACGTCGCGAGCTTCTACAGCTTGGATAAAAAGACTTCGATTTTAGGCGGGGGTGAAACCGAATTGCTGGACCTGAAGGAATGGCGGGATACTTTGCAGCAGCAATCTCACCGGGGGGACAGGCCGTCCCTTACCGTGGGCATGAGCACCTGCGGCCAGGCGGCCGGGGGAGCGAAGGTAATGGCGGCCCTGGTAGAAGAGACGGCCAGGCGGGGTTTGCAGGTAGATATAAGCCAGACGAGCTGTATCGGCATGTGTTACGCCGAACCCATCGTAGAAGTAGTCTTGCCGGGGAAACCGCGCGTGTTTTACGGCGATGTAACCCCGGAGCGGGTCCCCGTCTTGATTGAAAAACATGTGGTGCAGGGGGAACCTGTCAGGGACTGGGCCCTGATCCAGGTGCCCGGTGAGGTAGCTCCCTATGAAGACATCCCGGTGATGGCGGCAAGCCCTTACTACGGCCGTCAGGTGCGGGTGGTGACTTCCCGCCTGGGTTTGACCGACCCGGAAAACCTGGAAGAATATATTGCCACCGGCGGCTATGAGGCCCTGGAAAAGGTCTTGAGCCGGATGACCCCGGAACAGGTTATCGAAGAAATCAAAATTTCGGGTCTGCGCGGCCGGGGCGGAGCCGGTTTTCCTACGGGCTTGAAGTGGAGTTTTACCCGGCAGGCCCCGGGGGACAAAAAGTATGTGGTCTGCAACGCCGATGAGGGCGATCCCGGCGCCTTTATGGATCGCAGCGTCCTGGAAGGCGACCCATTTACCGTTATTGAGGGCATGACCATCGCCGCCTACGCCATAGGCGCCGATGAAGGCTATATTTACTGCCGTGCGGAGTACCCTTTAGCCATCAAACGTCTGAAAACGGCCATAACTGCAGCCGGAGAAAAGGGCTTGCTGGGCCGGGATATCCTGGGGACGGGCTTTAATTTTGACCTGCATATCAAGGCCGGCGCCGGCGCCTTTGTCTGCGGCGAGGAGACGGCTTTACTCGCTTCCATCGAGGGCAAGCGGGGCATGCCCCGGGTGCGGCCGCCCTTCCCGGCACAGCAGGGGTTATGGGGTAAGCCTACCAATATCAATAATGTCGAAACCTACGCCAACGTCCCCTTTATTATCAAGAACGGCGGCCAGTGGTTTGCCTCTATGGGCACGGAAAAGAGCAAGGGGACCAAGGTCTTCTGCCTGACGGGCAAGATCAAGAAGACCGGGCTCATCGAAGTGCCCATGGGTATAACCCTGCGGGAAATTATCTTTGATATCGCCGGCGGTATCCAGGATGATAAGCAGTTCAAGGCCGTCCAGATCGGTGGGCCGTCGGGCGGCTGCCTACCGGAAGACAAGCTGGACCTGCCGGTGGATTACGAATCCCTCACTGCCGCGGGGGCCATCATGGGTTCCGGCGGCATGGTGGTCATGGATGAGAATACCTGCATGGTGGATGTGGCCCGCTTTTTCCTGAACTTTACCCAGGCGGAATCCTGCGGCAAGTGTACTCCCTGCCGCGAGGGCACCAAACGGATGCTGGAGATCCTCACCCGTATATGCGAGGGTGAGGGGAAGATGGAGGATCTGGATACCCTGGAAACGCTGGCGCGGGTAGTCAAGAACACGGCCCTCTGCGGCCTGGGGCAGACCTGTCCCAACCCCATCCTCTCCACCCTCCAGTACTTCCGCCACGAATATGAGGCCCACATCAAAGATAAGCGCTGCCCGGCCCACGTCTGCCAGGCCTTGCTGGTCTATACCATTGACGCCGACAAGTGTACCGGCTGCGGCGCCTGTGCCCGGGCCTGCCCGGCGGGGGCCATCAGCGGCGAGAAAAAACAGCCGCACCGCATTGATTCCGCCCTGTGCATCAAGTGCGGCAGTTGTATGGAGAAGTGCAAGTTCGGGGCGATATCCAGGTTGTAGCGTACTTTAAGCTCCAACTTCCCACCTCCCACTTCCCACTTCCCATTTCCCACATCTATTTACGTAGGGGGGAAAACAGATGGCTGATGTCACCTTGACCATAGATGGCAAGAGAATAACCGTACCGGCCGGGACAACGGTCTTGCAGGCCGCCCGGGACAACGGCATCTTTATCCCTACCCTCTGCCATGACCCGAAGCTCACGCCCTGGGGCGGCTGCCGCCTGTGTGTGGTGGAAATCGAGGGTATGCGCGGCCTGCCGGCCTCATGCGTGACCGCCGTCGCCGAGGGCATGGTGGTGCAGACGGCTTCGCCGGCTGTAATTGAAGCCCGCAAAATGATGTTGGAATTATTGCTGGCCAACCATCCCCGGGACTGCCTCACCTGCAGCAAGAGCGGCGCCTGCAGCCTGCAGGATTACGCCTACTATTACGGCGTAAGGGGAGACAAATTCCACGGGGAAAAACACGACTATCCCCTGGAGGATGACAACCCCTTCATCGTGCGGGATATGAACAAGTGCATCCTGTGCGGCAAGTGCATCCGCGTTTGCGCGGAAGTCCAGGTTAACAACGTCATCGACTTTGCCCACCGCGGTTTCAACACCAGGGTAACCCCGGCCATGGATCTGACCTTAAGGGAATCGGAAGAATGCGTCTTTTGCGGCAACTGTGTCCAGGTCTGCCCGGTGGGGGCCCTGACGGAGAAGGCGAGTTTATGGCAGGGCCGCGAGTGGGAGCTGACGAAAGTGCGGACCACCTGCACCTTCTGCGGCGTGGGCTGCAACCTGGAGGTCAGCGTGAAGGACGACCATGTGGTGCGCGTCCGCGGCTATGACAACCCCCTGGTCAACAGCGGCTGGCTCTGCGTCAAGGGCCGCTTCGGCGTCGACTTTGCTGAAAGCCCGGACCGCATTACCCGGCCCCTTATCCGCGTGGGCGAGCGGGGCGAGGGTCGCTTCCGGGAAGCCACCTGGGACGAGGCCCTGGAATTTACCGCCCGGCGCTTGCAAGAGATCAAGGAGCAGTACGGCAGCCGGGCCATCGGCGCTTTAAGTTCGGCCCGGTGTACCAACGAAGAAAACTACCTGATGCAGAAGTTCATGCGGGCGGTGATCGGCACCAACAACGTCGATCACTGCGCCCGGACCTGACACGCCCCTACCGTGGCCGGTCTGGCCATAGCATTCGGTAGCGGCGCTATGACGAACTCCATCGCTGAAATCGAGCATAACGACGTCCTGCTCATTATCGGTTCTAACACCACCGAAGCCCACCCGGTCATCGGCCAGAAGATGAAACAGGCTGCCCGGCGGGGAGCAAAGCTCATCGTTGTTGACCCGCGCCGGATTGAGCTGGTGGAGCACGCCCACCTGTGGCTGCCCATCAGGCCGGGGACCAATGTGGCTTTAATTAACGGCCTGATGTATGTCATCATCACGGAAGGCCTGGTGGATAAAAAGTTTATTGAGGAACGGACGGAAGGTTTTGAAAACCTCTGGGCTGTAGTCCAGAACTACCCGCCGGAGCGGGTGGCGGGGATTACCGGCGTGCCGGCGGAGAAGATCTACGCCGCGGCGCGGCTTTATGCCACGACTGACAGGGCGGGGATCTTCTATACCCTGGGCATCACCGAGCATACCAGCGGTACCAGCAACGTCATGAACCTGGCCAACCTGGCCATGATTACCGGCCATGTGGGCAAAGAGTTCAGCGGCGTCAACCCCTTACGTGGCCAGAATAACGTCCAGGGGGCCTGCGACATGGGTGCCCTGCCCGACGTCTTCCCCGGTTACCAGAAGGTGGCCAACCCGGAGGTTCGAGAGCGCTTTGCTGCCGCCTGGAACTGCCGGCTGGACGCCACCCCGGGCCTTCGCATCCCGGAGATGATCGACCTGGCGACGGAGGGCTATATCAGGGCCATGTACATCATGGGCGAAGACCCGGCCCTGACGGACCCGGATATCACCCACGTGCGCAAAGCCCTGGCCAACCTGGACTTCCTGGTAGTGCAGGATCTCTTTATCTCCGAGACGGCGAAGTTTGCCGACGTTATCCTGCCCGGCGCCAGTTTCCTGGAGAAGGACGGCACCTTCACCAATACCGAGCGCCGGGTGCAAAGGGTGCGCCGGGCCTTGAGGCCCAGGGGAGAATCCCGGCCCGACTGGCAGATTATTTGCGATCTGGCAACGCGCCTGGGCTACCCAATGCACTACGACTCCCCGGAGCAGATCTTCGCCGAGATGGCCAGCCTCACCCCCAGCTATGCCGGTATGAGCTACGCCCGCCTGGAGGGTAACGGCCTGCAGTGGCCCTGCCCAACGCCGGAACACCCGGGGACTAAATTCCTCCATGCCGGTAGGTTCCCGCGGGGCAAGGGCTTGCTCCAGGGTATTGAGTATCAGCCTCCGGCCGAGCTGACGGACGAGGAATATCCCATTTTGCTGACTACCGGCCGCATGCTGTACCACTACGGCATCACCACCCGCCATTCGCCGTCCCTGGAAAGCTACCGGCCGGAAGAATACGCGGAAATAAACCCCGCCCAGGCGGCCGAGCTGGGTGTCCGGACGGGGGACAGGGTAACAGTAGTCTCCCGCCGCGGCCGACTGGTGACGAAGGTTAAAGTGACGGACCGGGTACCGCCGGGGATAATGTTCATGACCTACCACTACAAAGAGTCCCCGGTGAACATCTTGACCAACGCCGCCTTTGACCCCATCGCCAAGACGGCGGAATACAAGGTGACCGCGGTACGGTTGGAACCGGCGAGTTGAAAACCGTCCAGCGTTAAAAACTAAGGGGTGCTGTTATGCACCCCTTAGCCATTTTTCTATTACTTTGCGAAATATATGGAGTAAGCAATTGCCAGGGAACCTAACAGGACAGCAAAGAATGTGGCTACGCTCCACCACCGTGTATTATCCAGTTTGCCATCAAGACGGTTGATATCATTTTTTACTTCCTGGCGTAGGGCTTCAATTTTATTATCAAACCTGGCTTCCTGGGCTTCTTTAGTGTCACTTATTTGCTTTTGTAGATCGTTTTTGACATTACTTATCTTGGCCTCAAGGTCATCCTTGGTGTCGCTGATTTGTTTTTGTAGGCTTCTTCAGCCATAGCTGCCACCCCTTTCGCTCCTCTGATAACATCTTACTATGCTTTACCAGCTTTGTCTATCTTATTTTCCTCTTTTAACTTCCGCCACAGGGTGGTGCGGCTGACGCCTAAGCGGCGGGCGGCTTCGGCCTTGTTGCCCCCCGTTTCGGCCAGAACGCGCATGATCAGGCCGCGTTCCAGGATGTTTACCTGGCCGGCCAGTCTTTCTATCCGTCCTTCTCCTGGTGCACCTTCTCCGGGGTTCCCGGGCTCCGGCGCTGTTACCAACCCCAGAGCCTGGCGAACCTCAGCAGCGCTGATGGTGGTCCCATGGCAGCGTAAGGCCAGGCGTTCCATGCAGTTGCGCAGCTCCCGGATGTTGCCCGGCCACTGGTACTGGAGCAACTCCCTGGCTGCCTCCGGCGTGAGGTTCCCTGCCGGCCGCTGCAACTGGCGGCAGAACTCTTGGAGGAAATGTTCGGCCAGGAGGAGCACATCGGCCCCGCGCTCCCGCAAAGGCGGGATTTCCAGGTTAAGGACGTTGATGCGGTAGTAAAGGTCTTCCCGGAAGGCCTGCTCCTTGACCATCTGCGCGAGATTGCGGTGGGTGGCCGCAATAACCCTTACGTTGACGGGGATGATGCGGTCATCCCCCAGGCGCATGATCTCCCCTTCTTCCAGGACCCGCAGTACCCGGGCCTGGAGGCGGGGCGACATTTCCCCGATTTCATCCAGGAAGATGGTCCCCTCGTGGGCCAGTTCGAAAAGGCCGGGTTTGCCGCCTTTGCGGGCGCCGGTAAAGGCCCCCTCGGCGTAGCCGAAAAGCTCGCTTTCCAGGAGGTTTTCCGGCAGGGCGGCGCAGTTGACGGCTACAAAGGGACCGTCCTGCCGGGGGCCGGCCAGGTGGATGGCATGGGCGAACATTTCCTTGCCTGAACCTGTCTCACCATGAATGAGGACCGTGGACTGGACGGAGGCGTACTCCCGGGCCAGACGCACGGCTTCCTTCAAGGCCGGGCTTTCGCCAAGGATGTCGGCAAAGGTATACTTGGCCACGTGGCCGCGCCCTGCCAGGCGGCGCCGGACCTTGTGCTCCAGGCTTTGCAGGCTGGAAATGTTCTGGAAAGTAGTTACCACTCCTACGGTGCGGCCGTCGACAATGATGGGTACGCGGTTGGCCACCACCCTGGTATTGCCGATGTCCAGCAGCTCACCAAGTTCCGGCTTTCCTGTCTTTAACAAGATATGGCACTGGGCATTGGGGATGACCTCCGTTACCGGGCGGCCGATAGCATCCCCGGCGCGCCAGCCGGAGAGTTTTTCCGCCACGGGGTTGAAGACGGTTATGCGGCCTTCTTCATCCAGGGCGATAATGCCGTCATAGGCAAAGTCCAGGATGGCCTTGAGTTGTTCGGCCCGGCGTTTCTCCTGGTGGCGGACCTGCAACACCCGCTGGGCCTCTTTGAGGGCCTGGTAGACCGTTTCCTTGCCGGAGGTAATGATGACGCTGTTTAGGCCGAAATTGCGCGCCTCGCGGGCCATGGCAATTTTGCCGATGATTACTTCGGCACCGGCTTCCTTGAGGGCCAGAATACCCCGCCGGATGTCATCATCCTGGTTTTTTAGAGTGTATTTGAGAAAAGTATCTCCCAGGATGGTTTCCAGGCTCTCCAGGCCCTGGATGACATCGGGGACATCAGCGATGCCGATGGGGCCGCCGAATTGTTTGGCCTGGTAATAGGCTCGCAGGATATCGTAACCGCCAATGGGAACGTCGACCACCGGGAGGTCCACGGCCTGCTGGATGAGCCAGGCTGTTACGCCGCGGCTGACAATGACCTGGCAACCGTTTCTAGCCAGATCGCGGGCCAGGTTTGCCCCTTCTTCCATCCTGGCAACGTGGATGGATAGATCCAGGCCCAGCTCCAGGCTCACCTGGCGGGCGATGTGGGCCAGGTCTTCGTAGGGAGCAATAAAAGCAATTTCTGCCACGAAACCGTTCCCCCTGAGTTTCAATCCGGAAACGGCGATAGGCCGTTACAAAAAAGAAACATGACAGATTTTGATGTTACTATTCGACGTTAAGATGGTTTTTCCTTGCCGGGTTGCAAAATTTTCGTTTTTAGTTCTATATTTAAAAGAAACTCGTTAAACCAGGAAAAAAATGGCTGCTATAAAAAGCAAAATGTTGTCAAGGAAATATTTCTGTTTTTAACCGCTATCCCCTTGAAACATACATGAACGTTACGTTTGGTCGTATAAGTAATATTAATGAAACATAAGGGGATCCGGCCGGCTGCTGCGGCCGGCTTTTCTTTCCCCGGGGTCTTTAAATAGCAAGGGTTGTGAGGTAGTAAAAAAATACCAGGTCATTTCCCGCTGGCTGGCATGAATTTTGCAATATTTAATTAATGTCTGTTGTCTTAGCAGGGGAGGCGAATAAAAGTGGCGGCTAAAGAGCTACCGGTAGTACCATCGGCCAGGCCGGGTACCATGGCCGCCGGGGCGGCCATGGAGCGTATCCGCGAGCGGCGGCCGGTGATTGATAAACAAAAATGTAATCTCTGCCGCGAGTGCCTGCTGTATTGCCCGGACGCAGCCCTGGCGGCAGATAAAGGGGAAGTGAGAGTGGATTTGCGTTTTTGCAAAGGCTGCGGCATCTGCGCCGTCGAGTGCCCCGCCCGGGCAATTACCATGGTTCCGGAACATGCCGGCAACCGGGGGTTTATTGAGAAGTAAGCAGGGAGTGAATGAAAATGCACCTGTTATTAAACGGCAACGAAGCGGCCGCCCATGCCGCCCGCCTGGCGCGGGTAGAAGTCCTGGCTTCCTACCCTATTACCCCGGCGGCGCCGGTCATGGAAAAGATTACGCAGTTTATAGCCGACGGCAACCTCAAATGTAATTTTGTCCGGGTGGAGTCCGACCACAGCGCCATGGCCGCGGCCCTGGGGGCGGCCATGGCCGGAGCCAGATCGTTTCTCATTACCAATTCCCAGGGCCTGGCCTATATGAGCGAGGTCCTCTACCATACTTCCGGCCTCCGCCAGCCGGTGGTCATGGCTGTAGTCAACCGGGCCCTGGCGGCCCCCCACAGCCGCTTCCCGGAGCACGGCGATGTTGTGGCTCAGGAGGCATGCGGGTGGATCCAGCTTTTCTGCGAGAACAACCAGGAAGTCCTGGACAGCCTCATCCAGGCTTTTCGCCTGGGTGAAGACGAGCGGGTGCGCCTGCCGGTAATGGTCAACTATGAGGGTTACATCCAATCCCATACCCGGGAAACCGTAGACCTGCCGGAGCAGGAAGCAGTAGATACCTTCCTGCCCCTGGTGCGGCGGCCGGTCCTGGATGTAAATAACCCCCTGGCGGTCAATACCGTTACTGGCCCGGAACTATATATGGACTACAAATACCATCAGGACGCCGCCCTGCAGCGGGCGGGCGAAGTCTTGCAGGAGGTTAGCGCGAATTATACCAAACTAACGGGCCGCGACTGGGGCGGTGCCGTATCGGGCTACCGCCTGGAGGATGCGGAAATCGTACTGGTGGCTATGGGCTCCCTGGTCAGCACGGCCAGGATTGCCGTCGACGCTCTGCGGGCCGCAGGAGAAAAGGCGGGGCTGCTGAAAATCCGCCTTTTCCGGCCCTTCCCGGCGGATACGGTGCGGGAAATGATGCATCATACCCGGGCCGTAGTCGCCCTGGATAAAAATATCGTTTACGGCGCCGGTGGCGCCCTGGGCCGGGAACTGCGGGCCGTTCTCTACGGATTTACGAAGGTACCGGTTTACAGTTATATCCTCGGCCTCGGCGGACGGGATGTAGGTGTTGAAGATTTAATCACCATTTACCGGCAGGTAAACGAAGGACTTGCCGCCGGAAAGATTCCGGCGCTCTATCAATGGTACGGCCTGTAAGGCCGGAGGTGAGAAGATATGGAAGTATACAAGACATTGGCCGAAATACCGCAAGACGAGTTTTTTACCGGGGGCCACGGCGGTTGCCGCGGATGTGGGGCGGCCCTGGCGGCGCGCCAGGCCATGAAGGCCCTGGGTCCGCGGACCATTGTTACCATTCCTGCTTCCTGTATGGCCACCATCGGCGGTTCGGGCTTAAGTACCGCCTGGGAGATACCCTTTTACCATTCCCTTTTTGAATGCGCTCCGGCCGTCGCCTCCGGTATCCGGGCGGCCCTGGACATCCAGGGGATTAAAGATGTCAATGTCGTCTCCTGGGCCGGTGACGCCGGAACGGCCGACATAGGCTTCCAGTCGCTGACCGGAGCGGCCGAACGCCAGGAGAATATCATCCACGTCTGCTATGATAATGAAACTTATATGAATACCGGCGGCCAGGCCGGCAGCGTTACCCCTTACCAGGCGGTCACGCCTGACACGCCCGCCGGCAAGCCTACGCCGCGCAAAGACATGCTGGCCATCATGGCCGCCCACCACCCGGCCTATCTGGCTACGGCTTCAGTCGCCTATCCCCTGGACCTGATCCGGAAATTCCAGAAGGCCAGGGCCATTCAGGGCTTCCGCTATATCCACATCCTGGCCCCTTGCTTTAGAGGCTGGGGTATTCGGGAGGACCAGACGGTGCAGCTCGCCCGTCTGGCAGTAGAGTGCGGCCTGTGGCAACTTTATGAAGAGATAGGCGGCCGGCGGCGGTTAACAGTCGTCCCGGAACGCCGTATACCGGTGCGGGAGTACCTGCGGCTTCAGGGGCGCTTTAAGAACATGGATGAAGCGGCCGTCGAGGCCCTTCAGGCCGAGGCTGACCGCCGCTTCCAGGAGGTGCAGTCATGATTGAAATCCGCTTCCACGGCCGTTACGGCCAGCCGGTGGCCGCCCTGGCCGGTAAAGTAGCTCAAGCCGCCCTGGCGGCAGGTAAATATGTCCAGGTCTTTGAAAACTTTGCCGCTTACCGGCCGGGGGCGCCTATGTATACGGTGGTGCGTATTGCTGATAGTTTTATCCGGGAACGCTCGGCCAATGCCAGCCGTCCGGATGTCGTGGTGCTCCTGGATAACAGCCTGCTGGGTATTATGGATGTAACCCGGGGATTGAAAGCTGGGGGGATAGTTATAGCCATTAACGTCGATCCAGCGGTAAAAAGAAGTAATCAGAGGGTAAATTGGCAGTTGCTATCCCTTGATTCGGACGCAAGTATAGATAAAAAAGAAGAAATGATTTTAGCGGAATTAAGTAAGTTGGGCATGCTCCAGCATCACAATTAAGAGAAGTTTTTCTGGCGTTTTGCTTATAGAATTTTAGGAAAGGAGTGATGCTGAATATTTTACTAAAAAGAATGGGGGGATGCCGTATAAGTTGTTATGAAGGAAAATAAAGAAATCATGACGAAAATAAAAATTAATAGATAGGGGGGAACCTTATGATTATCCAAAACGCAGTTGTGGCTTTATCGGCTTTTGTGGCAGTTATTGCTTTGTTATTTTTGTTTATTGGAAGGTTCAAATGGCATGTTTTCCTGGCGCTTTTAATTCCCATCGTCCTAATGGGTCTTGTGCCTGGCCTGGATATGGATAAGTTTATTAAAGCCTTTGAAACCGGTTTTGGTAAAACAGTCCAATCTATTGCGGTTGTTATAGTCCTTGGCTCTATTATTGCCGAGGCCTTAAAAAATACGGGTGGTATTGAAAAAATTACCTTAACTATGATTAAATGGATCGGCGAAAAAAGGATGCCGCTGGCCCTAACCTTGACCGGCTTCGTTATCGGTATTGCCATTTTTTCCGACATCGGTTACGTTATTCTGAACCCATTAGTGCATTCGGCAGCTATTAAAGTAGGCACTAATATGAGTGTAATGGCTACGGGACTGGTGGGAGCCATGCAGCTTACCCATGCCATGGTGCCGCCTACACCGGGACCGCTGGCGGCCGCGGCCCTGGTGAAAGCCGATGTGGGTAAAATTATTGTTTTTGGTAGCATTGCCTGCCTTGTAGGCTCCCTGGCGGGCTGGGTTTATGCACAAATAGTGGGGCCACGGGTGCCTTCACCACCTTCAGAAGAGTTTCTGGGTCAATCATTTGCCGAAAAAGGGATGGAATCCGAACTGCCCACCACGGCGGCAGCATATGCACCTATCCTCATCCCCTTAATTTTGATTGCCGGGCAGAGTGTAGCTTCTTTTGCCCTTCCTAAAGAAAGCCTTTTGAGGCTTGCCCTTACCTATTTAGGCTGGCCGGTTGTGGCCTTATCCATTGGTGTTTGGCTGGCCTACCGCAATACCAAGGGAGAGCAGAAAAAGAAACAAAACAGTGAGTGGATTGAAAATGCCTTGCGGACTTCTGCTATGATCATTGTTGTAACTGGCCTGGGTGGGTCCTTGAGTGCAATTTTAAAGGGAACACCGGCGGTAGATCTGATTGCCAAGTCCGTGGCCCAGACGGGGGTTCCGGCCATTTTCCTGCCCTTTGTTTTAGGCGTAATTGGCAACATGATAACCGGTTCGACGACTGTAGGCGTCATTACTGCAGGTTCTCTGGTAGCTCCCATGCTGGGAACTCTTAATTTAAGCCCGGAAGCTGCCATGCTGGCCGGGGCCGCCGGTTCGGTAATTATCAAATATGTAAATTCCAGTTATTTCTGGGTGTGCACTTCTCTCTCCAAGATGGAACTTAAATCTGCCTTGATTTCCTACGGCGGCGTTACGCTGGTTGGTGGTATCTTCTCCATGATTGCCGTCTATGTCATGTGGCTTATGCATCTTATTTAATTATGTAAACAAAAACCTGGCCCGGATGGAAGTTGCTTGCAGGCGCCCAATCCGGGCCAGGTGAGCTAAAAGCAGAAAAAGGCTAACCGATACTGCATTGGGCGAGATAGATTTTACAGGCACCAGACGTTTTTACCATGTACCCGGGTATGTTCGAGTGGTTGTATAGGCGATTATAGTGCAAAAGATAAAACTGAAGGCTAAATTTTTAGAAGGGAAGTCTTCAGGTATGAACTTTTTCCTTAAAGCCCTGGGAGCTGCCGCCGGGATACAGCGAGTAGTACCGGGCGAAGAGATAACCATCAACGTTGATTTAATTCTTGCTCATGATGGAACTGCCGCCAAAATCCTGGCTGCCTGGCCTGAAGGGGAACAAGTCGCGCAACCGGCAAAAGTGGTTTTCACTCTCGATCATGCTATGCCGGCGCCGACGATAGCGAGCCGGCAGCTGCATTTGCAGTTAAGGGCTTACGCCCGCCGGCAGGGAATTAACCTTTTTGAAAGGTGTGAGGGGGTTCTCCACCAGGTGGTGGCTGAATACTTCCATCCCCGGGCCGGCATGATTATTGCCGGTGCCGATGGTCATGTAACAACGGCCGGCGCCTTTAGTGTCATAGCGTTTTCTCTTGCCCCTGCCGAACTGGTACCGGTACTGCTTACCGGACAACTTCGATTAGTGGTGCCAGAAACAGTAATAGTAACAATAAAGGGCGGCTTGCCACCAGGGGTATCCCCGCGGGATCTGGGATTGGAACTCCTGCGACGCTTGGGAGGAGGCGCCTTAAAAAATAAAGCCCTGCTGCTGCAGGGAGAGGGTGTCTGGCAGCTTTCGCCAAGTGGACGGATGAGCGTTTGTAACCTGATCGGCGAAATGGGCTGTATGACAGGAATGATTATCCCACCAGAGGAACAGGTTGCTGACAGCGATTTAACTATTGATGCTTCTACTCTGAAGCCCCTTGTTGCCTGTCCTCCGGCTCCAACTAAAATTCAACCGGTGCATGAAGTGGCCGGCTTAACCGTAACCCAGGTTCTGGTAGGCGGTTGCGGTAGCGGCCGCCTGGAGGATTTTGAAGAACTGGCCGCTGCTATGAACGGCAGACCTGTTCACGGGGACGTAAACCTGCTGTTAGTACCGGCATCCAGGGCTGTTTTGCAGGAGATGGAAGCCAGGGGTTTGAGCAGGAGCTTACTACAACAGGGGGCCGTAATTTTGCCTCCCGGTTGTGGCCCCTGTCCGGGGCAGCATGCCGGCTTGCTGGCGCCTGGCGACCGGGTGCTGGCAGCTACGGTCCGCAACACTCCCGGGCGCATGGGTTCTCCCGAGGCGGAGATTTACCTGGCTTCACCCCGGACGGCCGGCCTGGCGGCTGTCGCCGGAGCTATTGTGGCCGGTTGACGAATACCTTCTTGAAATAGGCATTGTTTATAAGAACTCAGAGTGCCGATTCTCCTTGACGCCTCGTAAAGGGTCTGGTAAAATTATAATGTTGTTCTGGCTAATCCCGTTGCGGGGGCTATTTTTTTGCCCGGAAACAGGTTGAGGAGGGGAGACGGATGGCTGGAAAATATGATGTGGTCATCGTTGGCGCCGGCCCGGCAGGGATTTTCACCGCCCTGGAGCTGGTGCGGCAGGAAAGCGGGCTCAAAGTGCTCATCCTTGAGAAGGGACACGGCTTAAAGCGCCGGGTGTGCCCGTCCAAGGAGATGCGTTCCAGCTGCCTGCACTGCAACCCCTGCTCGGTAGTATCCGGCTGGGGAGGAGCCGGGGCTTTCAGTGACGGCAAATTAACCCTGTCGCCGGAAGTAGGCGGCTGGCTGAGTGAATATATACCGGAGCGGGAAGTAACGGCTTTAATCGATTATGTCGACGGCGTTTACCGCCATTTCGGGGCGCCGGATAAGGTCTACGGCAGCCTGGAAGATGAGCGCATTGCCGACATCCAGCGCCAGGCCGTCCTGGCGGATTTAAAGCTGATTCCGGCTCCCATCCGCCACCTGGGCACCGGGCGCACCCAGGAGATCCTCCAGGCCATGAAGGATTACCTGGAGGAGCACGGCGTAGAGGTGCGCACGGATACGCCGGTTGAGGAAATCCTGGTAGAAGATAACCGGGTTACCGGGGTGGTTACCCGGCGGGGTGAAGAGATCAGCGCCCGTTATGTGGTCCTGGCTCCCGGCCGGGAAGGCGCCGACTGGCTGCGCCGGGTGGCTGCCGGGTTGAACCTGAAGCTGGTCGTCAATCCCGTGGATATTGGCGTGCGGGTAGAAGTGCCGGCGGCCGTCATGGAGCACCTGACCAGCGTCATTTACGAATCTAAATTTATCTTTTACTCGCGGAAATTTGACGACCGGGTGCGGACCTTCTGCATGAACCCCTACGGGGAAGTAGTGCTGGAAAATAACGAGGGCCTGGTGACGGTGAACGGCCATTCCTATGCGGACAAAAAGACTAACAATACCAACTTTGCGCTGCTGGTCAGCAAGACCTTTACCGAGCCTTTCAAGGAACCCATTGCCTACGGCCGTTATGTGGCCCGGCTGGCCAACCTCCTGGGCGGCGGTGTCCTGGTCCAGCGCTTGGGTGACCTCCTGTCGGGGCGGCGGACCACAGCTGACCGCCTGGAAAAGGGCCTGGTAACACCGACACTGACCGAGGCCACGCCCGGGGACCTGTCCCTGGTTTTCCCTTACCGGCACCTTACGGCCATTGTGGAGATGCTCGCGGCCATGGATAAGATCGCGCCGGGGGTTTATTCCCGGCATACCCTGCTTTACGGCGTGGAGGTTAAATTTTATTCGTCCCGGTTAAGTTTAAGCCAGGAACTGCAAACAAATATCCACGGCCTGTACGCTGCCGGTGACGGCGCCGGGGTTACCCGCGGTCTGGCCCAGGCTTCGGCGGCCGGTGTCATTGCCGCCCGGGCTATTATAGCCAGCGCTTAACCGGTGGTGGCCTGGCTTGCGCCCGGCCCCAATACCAGGCGAGGATGAAATAAAACAAACGAATAAACAAACAATAAATTGAAAGGCGGTGCTTGCATGGCGGCGGTAGTCCTGGTGGGAGCCCAGTGGGGCGACGAGGGCAAGGGAAAAATTACCGATTACCTGGCGGAAAAAGCTGAAGTGGTGGTTCGTTACCAGGGAGGGAGCAACGCCGGCCATACGGTAATGGTCGGGGAACAGGAGTTTAAACTGCACCTGGTGCCTTCCGGTATCCTCTATCCAGGCAAGCTCTGCCTTATTGGCAATGGTGTGGTGGTCGATCCGGCTGTCCTGGTGCAGGAACTGGACGGCCTGGCGGAGCGGGGTATAGATACCTCAAGTTTGAGGATCAGCGACCGGGCCCACCTCATTTTACCTTACCACAAGGGCCTGGATGCCGTCGAGGAAGAGCGCCGGGGCCAAGCCCAGATCGGCACCACCAAACGGGGCATTGGCCCGGCCTATGTTGATAAAACGGCCCGGACGGGCATCCGGGTAGGAGATCTCCTGGACTGGGAGGAATTTCGCGGGAAGCTGGCCCGCAACCTGGCGGCAGTCAACGAGATGCTGGCTAAAATTTACGACCGGCCGGGTTACGACCTGGAGGCCATCCTGGACGAATATGCCGGTTATGCCAGGCGCCTGAGGCCCCTCATTGCCGATACCGTCCGTCTGGTTAACGGGGCTTTAAAGGACGGTCGCAGGGTCCTCTTTGAAGGTGCCCAGGGTACCCTCCTGGACCTGGACCAGGGGACTTATCCCTTTGTTACTTCTTCCTACCCGACGGCTGGCGGGGCCTGCATTGGTGCCGGTATCGGCCCGACGAAGATCAATAAGGTCCTGGGTGTGGCCAAGGCCTATACCACCCGGGTAGGAGCCGGGCCTTTCCCGGCCGAAGTAACGGGGAGGATTGGCGATACTTTGAGGGAGCAGGGAAGGGAGTATGGTACCACCACCGGGCGGCCGCGCCGCTGCGGCTGGCTGGATACGGTCATCTTGCGCCATGCCGCCGAGGTCAACGGCCTGACGGGCATCGCCCTGACCAAACTGGATGTCCTGACGGGAATCGATCCTTTACGCATTTGTACCGGCTACCGTTACGGCGGCGAGATAATCCGGGATTTTCCCGCCAGCTTGAAGGTCCTGCAGCAGTGTGAGCCCGTTTACGAAGAAGTCCCCGGCTGGCAGGAAGATATCACTGCAGCTAGATCCCTGGCGGACCTGCCTGCTGCCTGCCGCAGCTACATCCGGCGGCTGGAAGAACTGACCGGCGTGCCCGTTCATCTCATTGCCGTCGGCCCGCGCCGGGACCAGACCATTGTGGTGGAAGACGTTTTCTAGCCTTGACTGCGGCGACACGCCGGCGACTGGCCCTGAAGACCAGTCGCCGGCGTTTTTTCTTTGCTTTAGGCAACCCGGAGAAGGTTTTTACATGGCGAAACCAGATTGAATGAAAAAATTAACGGATCTTTTTTAATTAAGGGTAATAGATGTTTGTGAAAAGGATGGCATGCATTAAATATATCAGGTATTGAAATTGCCGCAAAAATGGTTTAACATAAAAATTGCCTGACAGCCATGCCGGAGAGGGGAACGCCGCCGCGATGAAGCAGGACAGGCAGCGTGAGCCTTGCTCTGGCCTGGGATTTTAATTTAGGGAAGGGGGGTATTCGCGCTTAGCAAGTAACTGGTCTGATCGCCTGAATGTCATAACAGTATATTCGGAATTTAATGATGGCAAGGAGGCGCTGAAATAATGCCCTGGACCCAAGTCTATGATCCGGCCAACAACCTTGCTGTATCAGCCTTGCTGGCTGCTATCCCCATTATTTTCCTTTTTTATGCCCTGGCCGTTCGAAAAATGAAAGGACATATTGCCGCTTTTCTGACGGTGGTGGCGGCTATTGCTGTCGCTGTTTTCGGCTACCGCATGCCGGCCGACCTGGCCATTCTTTCTTTTGTTAACGGTGGACTGTACGGTCTGTTTCCCATTGGCTGGATTGTAGTTGCCGCCGTCTTTTTGTACCAGATAACTGTAAAAACGGGGCAGTTTGAAATTATCAAGGATTCTATTGCCGGTATTACTGAAGACCGGCGCCTGCAGGCATTGCTGATTGCTTTTTCCTTTGGTGCTTTCCTTGAAGGTTCGGCTGGTTTTGGCGCTCCGGTGGCCATTACCGCTGCTATGCTGGCAGGCCTGGGCTTCAACCCCGTTTATGCCGCCAGTATTTGCCTGCTGGCCAACACGGCGCCGGTGGCCTTCGGTGCTATTGGCGTTCCTGTGCTCACCCTCGGCCAGGTGGCAGGGATTGATTCCATGCTCCTTAGCAAAATGATCGGCCGCCAGTTGCCTTTCCTCTCTGTCCTGTTGCCTTTCTGGCTGGTGGCAATCATGTCGGGCTGGAAAGGTGTCAAAGAGACGTGGCCGGCTTGTCTTGTAAGCGGCGGTTCTTTTGCCGTCAGTCAGTGGTTTTCCTCCAACTATTTAAGTCCCATGCTGCCCGATATTATCTCCGCTCTCTTTTCTCTAATCTGCCTGATATTGTTTCTGCGCGTCTGGCAACCCGGACATATCTGGCGTTTCCCCAACGAGACTGCCTCAAAGGGGCCCCGATCCCACCATGCGCCCGGCACTATTCTGAAGGCGTGGACGCCTTTTATCATCCTCACGTTGATGGTAGCTGACTGGGGTATCGGTCCGGTAAAGGCTGTACTAGATCTGGTTACTATCAAATTCGCCATACCTGGCCTGCATCAGGCCATTATCAAGGTCGGTACTTCCGAACCCATGAACGCTATCTTTACCTTTAACTGGCTTGCTGCCCCGGGTACAGGGATCCTGATTGCTGCTTTCATATCGATGCTGATTCTAGATATGCGCTTTAGCGACTGGCTGCGCCTCTTCGGCGAGACTTTACATGATCTGCGCTATGCTGTCCTTACGATATTTTTAGTTCTGGGCTTTGCTTATACAGCAAACTATTCCGGGATGAGTACCACTCTGGGACAGGCCCTGACAGTTACCGGCAAGGCTTTTCCTTTTGTAGCACCCTTTCTGGGTTGGCTGGGTGTCTTCATTACGGGTAGCGATACGTCCGCCAATGCCCTTTTCGGTAAATTGCAGTATATTACCGCCCAAAATATCGGCGTCGATCCGGTGCTGACGGTAGCTGCCAACTCCTCCGGCGGTGTCACTGGAAAAATGATCTCCCCTCAGAGCATCGCTGTTGCCACGGCGGCTACCGGTCAGGTGGGTCAGGAGGGTGAGCTCTTCCGTTTCGCTATCGTACCCAGCATCTTGATGACGGTTTTTATCAGCGTCATAACAACCCTTCAGGCCTATTTCTTTACATGGATGATCCCGGCCCACGGCGACCTGGCTCAGCCGGTTGTTAACACCGCCATGGTCAGCCTGTCCGACGGGTTATGGATCCTTGCCGGAACACTGATCGTTATTGCCATCTTAGCGGTTATTGTTACTGCCAGCAACCGCCGTGCCGGTCGGCGGGAAGTTTATACGCCGGGCAAATAGGCTGTAGGAGATGATAAAAGCCCCGCCGGCCGGGGCTTTTTTAATGAGCGCTGCAGTCCATTAAGTCCTCGTGAAATAGCGGGGGCTATTCTGCGAAATAATTATTGAATTGCCGTAAAAAAATGTTATAATAGAACCACCAGGTGGTCAGGCCGGACAAAATTGTCTGATCATTGAAGCGGTTATCCGGCGGCGCAAGCAGGCCGTGCCTCTGTGGAGGCGTTAATTCAGAGAAAGCTGGTAGGCCCCTTGCCGGCAAAGGAGCGAACTGCCGTGACTCTTTTCGATGATTTAGCTCTGGTAGAAGAGGAAATGGCTAGATGCATGAAGTGCGGCAACTGCCAGGCGGTCTGCCCGCTATATAAAGAAACCCTGGAGGAAACGGCGGTAGCCCGGGGTAAGATCCAGCTGGCCTATGCCTACCTGAAGGGCGAGATCCCGGCCACCAACATCCTGGCGGAAAAGCTGCTTTTTTGTCTCACCTGCATGGCCTGCGTCGCCAATTGCCCCAGCGGTGTCCGGGTCGATAAGGTAGTCCTGGCTGCCCGGGCGGCCATGGTGCGGGAAAAAGGCCTGCCCTGGGTAAAAAAAATAATCTTCCAGGGCTTGAAGCGTCCTTGGCTCTTTGACACGGCCCTCAAAACCGGCCGCAGTCTCCAGCCCCTGGCCCTGCGTTACCGGCCGGAAATCCAGCGCTGTCACCCCCGCTTCCCCATCGGGCTGGAACTGCGGCGGGTACTGCCGCCCCTGGCTAAAAGGACTCTGAAAGAAGAGTTCCCCGAGGTAATCCGCCCGGTAAAACCCCGGGCCCGGGCGGCCTTTTTCACCGGTTGCCTGGAAAATTATATCTATACCGACATCGGCCGGGCGGTGGTCAACGTCCTGCTGGTCAATGATATCGAGGTTATAATCCCCCGGGACCAGCACTGCTGTGGTATCCCGGTCCTGGTACACGGCGACGTCCCGACGGTCAGGGAAATGGCCGCTTCCAACCTGCAGATTTTCCAGCGTTACAACTTTGACTACCTGGTGGTGGCCTGCGCCACCTGCGGCGAGGCCTGGAAGCATTTTTACCCGCAGCTTCTTGCGAACAGCTTCCAGGGAGCGGCGGCCCGGGTCACGGCCGCCAGGGCCCGGGATATCAACGAACTGCTGCTGGAGATTGATTACCGCCGGCCGGCCGCCGGCCTGCCCCTCAAGGTGACCTACCATGATCCCTGTCACCTGGTGCGCGGCCAGGGTATTAGCAATGAACCGCGGCAGGTTTTGCGCTCCATTCCCGGCCTGGAGTTCCAGGAAATGAAAAATGCCGGCCGCTGCTGCGGCGGCGCCGGTTCCTTCAGCCTGACCAACTACAACATATCCATGCAGGTCCAGGCCCACAAGGTGGCGGCCATTAAGGCCACCGGGGCTGATACGGTGGTTACCGGCTGCCCGGCCTGCCGTATGCAGCTGGAAGACGGCCTGGCCCAGGCGGGGTTTTCGCCGCGGGTCCTCCACGTCGTCCAGCTCCTGGAGCAGGCCTATGCCAGGAGTGAAGTGAGAAGTGAGAGGCGAGAGGTGGGATAAAGAATATCTAATCACGGGGAGGGTTTATTCTTGAACCAAGATGATTTAATTGCTTTCTTTACCCGCCAGGCTGAGGTCATGGGGGCGCAGGTCATACCCGTGGAAGGCGCGGGGGGGATCGGGCCGAAATTGGTCGAGGCTTTACAGCCCTTTGGGAACAGGGTAGCCCTGGTAGAGTCTTCTATGTGCAGGGAAGCGGGGCTGGAGGCGGCCCTGGCAGCAGCCGGCTTCGGCATTGAGAAGGAAGGCGCCGATTTTGCCCGCCAGGCCGATACTGGTATTGTTGAGTTTGATTATGGCATTGCCGAGACGGGAACCCTGGCCATGGACGCCACTGACCTGAAAACACGCCTGGCGACCATGCTGCCCCTGACCTGCGTGGCTTTGCTGCGGGCGGAGCGAATCCGGGCCGGTTTGACCGAGGTAATCGACGCCTATTTGGAGCGGGGGAACTGGCCGGGGTATTTCACCCTGGTCACGGGTCCCAGCCGTACGGCCGACATTGAACGCAGCCTGACCATTGGCGTTCACGGCCCGGAAAGGCTGCTGATTATCCTGGTGAGGAATAACGGAGGTGGCCGCCATGGCCGGTAAAGAATTCAGGGAGCGTATACGTCAGGCCTTGAACAATGCCAGCCTGCGCGGGGCGCTGGGGCGTTTTGCCGACTCTTACATCGTTTCCCGGGAACAGGTCTATGCCGGCCGGGATTTTGAATCCTTAAGGCAGAGGATTGCCGCTATCAAGGCCGATGCCGCCGGACGTTACGAGGAACTGGCCGACCGGTTCACCCGGGCGGTGGAGGCCCGTGGCGGCAAGGTATTCCGCGCTAAGGACGCCGCGGCCGCCAGGGAATATATCTACCAGGTGGCTAGAGAACACGGCGTTACCGATATCGTCAAATCCAAGTCCTTTGCTTCGGAAGAGATCCACCTGAACGAATTCCTTCAGGAGCGGGGCATCAACCCCCATGAGACCGACCTGGCCGAGTGGATACTGCAGCTCATGCCGGGAGAAAGGCCTTCCCACATGGTCATGCCGGCCATTCACCTGCCCAAAGAAGAGGTGGCCCGGGTCTTCAGCCGTTACCTGGGTGAACCGGTGGAACCGGATATTAAAAACCTGGTCCGCATCGCCCGCCGGGAGCTGAGGAAAAAGTTTCTTACCGCCGGCATGGGCATCAGCGGCGCCAACATTGCTGTGGCTGAAACGGGGACCATTGTCATCTGCACCAATGAGGGCAACGCCCGCCTGGCTACGACTGTACCGCCGGTCCACGTGGCCATTGTCGGCTACGAGAAGCTGGTGCCGGAGCTCAAAGATATCGTTCCTATCCTTGAGGCTCTGCCCCGCAGCGGTACGGCCCAGCCCATTACCAGCTATGTGACCATGATTACCGGTCCGGTCCCGGCCTGGCAGGGTGAAGGTGAGGGGATTAAGGAGCTGCACGTCGTTCTCCTGGACAACGGCCGTGCCCGGATGGCCGCCGACCCGGTCTTCAAGGAAGCCCTGCAGTGCATCCGCTGTGCCTCCTGCACCAACGTCTGCCCTGTCTTCCAGCTGGTCAGCGGCCAGGTCTATGGCTATATTTACAGCGGTGGCATCGGCAGTATTCTGACGGCCTTCTTTAACTCTTTGGAAGACGCCGCCGACCCCCAGAGCCTGTGCATCGGCTGCCGGCGTTGCGCCGAGGTCTGCCCGGCAAAGATTAATATCCCCGATCTGGTGTTGAAGCTGCGGGAGCGGGTCGTCACGAAGCAGGGCCTCTCCAGCGGGTACCGCATTGCCCTCCACGGGGTGGTGGCCAGGCCGAAGCTCATGCACACCCTGCTGCGGACCGCTGCCCGTCTTCAGGGCCCGGTGACCCATGGCCGGCCCCTCATCCGGCACCTGCCCCTCTTCTTCAGCAGTCTCACGGAAGGGCGCAGCCTGCCGGCCATTGCCCGGGTGCCCCTGCGTGACCGGGTGAAGGTTCTGGAACGGCCCTTGAGCCGGCCCCGCCTGCGAGCTGCCTTTTACAGCGGCTGCGTCATTGACTTCGTCTACCCGGAGATCGGTGAGGCCGTTTATAAGGTACTGGGGCGGGAAGGGGTGCAGGTAGTGTTCCCCCAGGAGCAGGCCTGCTGTGGCGCCCCAGCAGCTTACGCCGGCGACCGGGAGACGGCAGTTAAACTGGCTAAACAGAATATCGCCGCCCTGGAAGGCGCCAGTGCCGGGGTTATCGTTACCGCCTGTCCCACCTGCGCCGTGGCCCTGAAAAAGGACTTCCCCGAGCTCCTGGCCGGAGACCCGGCCTGGGAAGCGCGGGCCCGGATTCTAGCTGCAAAGGTTAAGGACTTTACCGAACTCGTCCATGAACTGACCAGGGATCGCCAGGGACCTTCCGGCCAGCCGCTTAAAGAAAGCGGGCGGGCCCTTAAAGTCACCTACCACGATTCCTGCCACTTCAAGCGGCACCTGGGCCTGGACCGGGTGGCGCGGGAGGTGTTAAAAGGCCGGCCAGAGGTAGAACTGGTTGAGATGCAGGAAAGCGACCGCTGCTGCGGCTTTGGCGGCTCCTACAGCATCAAATACCCGGAAATCAGCAGGCCAATCCTGGCGCGCAAGCTAAAAAATATTGCGGCGAGCGGGGCGGAATTGGTGGCGGTGGACTGCCCGGGATGCGTCCTCCAGCTCCGCGGCGGTCTGGACCAGATGGGAAGTACTGTACAGGTTAAGCATACGGCCGAGATACTTGCAGCCGCTCAAGACTGAAACATGGGGGTAAAAACTGCACCTGGAGGGAACCTGTGCGGACTTTATACCGGGATTAGACAGGCTATTTTTTAGAGGTGAGGACAGAGGTGGACCTGAGGCCTATCCGCCCTAAAAAAATATATGAAGAAATTGTTCGGCAGATCAAGGACCTTATTGGTGAGGGCAACCTGAAACCCGGGGACCGCCTGCCTCCGGAGCGGGAACTGTCCGAGCGCCTGGGTGTCAGCCGCGCCTCCGTGCGGGAAGCCCTGAGCGCCCTGGCGGCCATGGGGGTTATCGACATCCGGCCGGGGGAGGGCACCTTTGTCCAGAATATCCGTCACGGGGCCATTGTAGAACCCCTGGCAATGGCCCTGCTTCTGGACCGCCAGGTAGCCATGGAACTTCTGGAGGCGCGCCAGGCCCTGGAAGGCGAGGCCGCGTATCTCGCGGCCCGCCGCGCCGGGCCGCAAGATTTAGAAAAAATGGCCGAGATTTTAAAGGAGATGGAGCGCGACCTGCAGAAGGGCACCCTGGGGGAAGAAGCCGACCTGCGCTTTCACCTGGCCATAGCCGAAGCGGCCCGCAATTCCGTCCTGGCCAGGCTCATGCATACGGTTTCCGACACCATGCGCCAGGCCCTGCGTACCAGCCGCCAGCGCCTCTATAACACCCCTGGCAACCAGGAACTTCTCTTTGAGCAGCACAAAGGCATTTACGAAGCCATCAAAGCCCACAACCCCCGTGCCGCCCGGAGGGCCATATGCCAGCACCTGCGTTTTGTCGAGCGAGAACTGCAAAAGGAATAGGAGAACTGCCGCCTGGACCTTCTTTAGCGGGATAATATGCATTAGACCCACCAGGGACATCCAGGTGGGTCTAATGAATCATATCGCCGGTTATATCTTCGGCATTATATAATGTCCAGGGATCAATGGTCAGGCAGTTTGTTTCATCCCTTTTTCCTGCTAAATCCCATGCCGCCGTATTATCCAGGATCGTTAAAGTGTTTTTAAAAACCTCTTTATCTCTTAAGGGTTCAAAAACTCCGTATAAAAGTTTTTTCATATCGTAACGGGTCACTTTGCCGTCCACGAACTGGCAGATAATGGCGTAATCCCTTTCTTTATCTGCATATACCTGGATCAACGCCGGTGGTATCATATTTATCACGCTCCTATCTGAGGGGATCGATTTTAAAGAGCTCTTTTTTATGATAAGCGTTATGCCAGTTATCCATTAACTCATCCTGGTGCAGTAGGGTCCAGGCTATGACCAAACTCGCCTGTTTTTTGGGCAGATGGCCTTTAATAATAACCGCCTTTTGAATATCGACAATAGCATGGTAATCCCCATATTCCACATGAAAATGAGGCGGTAAATGTTCGTCATAAAACATTGAAATCTTGATGCCATAGAACCAGCTAATTTGTACCATAGAAAACACCTTCCCGCATTGCCTGCAAACCCCGTCGGTGCATTCTCGAAAATTATTACAGTCTCATCATACCCTAAAAACTGCTTATACCTCTACATTTATTATACCATGCTATACGTAGCAAAAAAGCCCCTTCCCGGGGCTTCATTCTTTCCTGGCGGAGCCGACGGGAATTGAACCCGCGATCTCCGGCGTGACAGGCCGGCATGTTAGACCGCTACACTACGGCTCCTGGTTTGGTGACCCGTGGGGGAATCGAACCCCCGTTACGAGCGTGAAAGGCTCGTGTCTTAACCTCTTGACCAACGGGCCATATATCTGGTGAGCCATGGTGGACTCGAACCACCGACACCCTGATTAAAAGTCAGGTGCTCTACCGTCTGAGCTAATGGCCCACAGGTCAGTATATTACATGCTTATTTCAGTCCTGTCAAGAGGGAAATATTTGCTTGATTATTATTAATAGCCACGATTTTCACCTTAGTATTGTGAAGCAAGTATGGCGATAGAATTATTTTTTGGGAAAACACAGGATACAAATTTGTAAACCCAAATTTTAAACAAAAAAATTTGCGCAACCAGAAGGAATTTCTGGGTATATGGCGAATTAATTAAGCAAATCAAAGATAACGATATTTGTTTTCGGAAGGGAGGGTTGAGGGCTTGCGGGCTGAAGACCGGCGGCGAGAAATTATCAGGCATTTGGATGACCAGGGTATCGTCAAAGTTACCGAACTCAGCAGTATTTTTCAAGTCACGGAAGAAACCATCCGCCGCGATTTGGAACGCCTGGAAAACGAAGGCTATTTGAAGCGTACCCACGGGGGCGCCGTAAAAATAGCCTCTAACCAGGAAGAAACCGCCTTCCATATCCGCAATATGCGCAATCGCTACGAAAAGCAGCTGATAGGCAGGAGGGCGGCTGAACTGGTCCAGCCCGGTGATGTTATCGCCGTTGACGCCAGCACCACCGCTCTGCAGTTTGTTCATTATCTTAAAGATAAAAAGGACCTGGTGATAATTACCCATGCCCTGAAAGTTGTTATGGCCCTCATGGGCAATCCCGATATAACGGTCATCTGCACCGGCGGCACCTTGCATTCGCGGACGTTGTCCTTTGTCGGACCTCTGGTTGAAAGCGCCTTGGCCAATTACAATATTAAGAAGGCGTTCATTTCTTGCAAGGGGGTAACCCTGGAGGAAGGCATTACTGAATCCACGGAGGTGCAGGCCAGGGTGAAAGCGGAGTTGCTGCGGGGAGCCAAGGAGATAATTCTTCTGGCAGATCATGATAAATTTGGCACGGCGGCCCTGGCCACGGTGGCGCCAGTAACGGCTGTACACAAATTGATTACTGATATGAGAACTCCTGAGGAGGAATTAGAAAAATTTCGCCAGGCCGGGGTGGAAGTGATTGTGGCCGGAGGGGCGAGCGACTCATCAGGAGAGCGATTAGCAGACAAGTTGTTAACCACATAAAGGGCTATAAAAAATAACCAGAGTATCCTGGCCGATCGGGGAAGGACGGAATTTTATATGAGTCGAAAGCCTTTTCTGCAAATGAGAAATATAAGCAAAACTTTTCCGGGTGTTCGAGCCCTGAACTCAGTTCAATTGGAAATATTGCCGGGTGAAGTTCATGCCCTGGTGGGTGAAAATGGTGCCGGCAAATCAACCCTGATAAAGATATTGGCTGGTGTGGAGCAACCCGATCCGGGAGCGGAAATTTTAATCGACGGGCATCCGGCGAACATCCGGCAGCCCATTGATGCCAATCAGCAAGGTATAGCTGTTATTTACCAGGATTTCAGTCTTTTTCCCAACCTTACGGTGGCGGAAAATATAAGTTTTGGCAAGGAAATCGGCCAGGGCAAGCGCTTTGTTAACTGGTCCGAGATTAAAGAAACAGCTACAAATGCCCTGGCTGAGCTAGGGGTTGAATTGGACCTTAATCTACAATTAGAAAGATTACCTGTAGCCAAACAGCAACTTGTAGCTATAGCCCGTGCCCTTGCCTTTAAAGCGAGATTTATTATTATGGATGAGCCCACCTCTTCCCTATCTCGCGGTGAGGTTGAGAACTTATTTAAAATCATCGGTACTTTAAAAGAGAAGGGAATCGCCATTCTTTTCGTTAGCCATAGATTACAGGAATTATTTACTATTGCCGAACGCTTTACTGTTTTGCGTGATGGTAAATATATTGGTACTTATCTTAAAGAAGAACTGGATGAAGAAAAACTCATTTCATTAATGGTGGGACGAAAGATAGAATTTATCAAGCAATCCAGAAACGAAACAGGATCGGTCCTGTTAGAAGTAAGGTCGTTAACCAAGAAGGGTAATTTTAAAGACATTTCTTTTACCTTGCACAAAGGAGAAATATTGGGACTTACCGGGCTGGTAGGCGCGGGGCGGACCGAAGTCGCCCAGGCCTTATTTGGACTTAATATTCCCGATAGCGGCGAAATTTTCTTAGAAGGCATTAAGGTTAATATACGCTCTCCGGAAGAAGCCATGCGTCTGGGTATTGCTTATATTCCTGAAGGCAGGCAGCGTGAAGGACTGGTATTAAGGCAATCAGTAGCCAATAATATTTCCCTGGCCATGCTCAAAAAAATGCGGGGCAAATTTGGCCTTTTGAATACCGGCCAAGAGAGAGAACTTGTAGGAGAGTATATGGAGGCTCTGGACGTAAGGCCCCGGCTACCCAATATGCTGGCGATGCAGCTTTCAGGTGGCAATCAACAAAAGGTAGTACTGGCCAAATGGCTGGCAACACGTCCTAAAATCTTAATTATTGACGAACCAACAAATGGTATAGATGTTGGTGCTAAAGCAGAAATTCATAAACTCCTGCGCCAGCTGGCATCACAGGGGATGGGTATCCTTATGATTTCTTCGGAACTACCTGAAATTTTAGCAGTAAGTGATCGTATTCTGGTAATGCGCCGCGGCCGGCTGGTGGGTGAGTTTGATATCGAGGAAGCCACCCAGGAAAAAATTATGAACAGGGCTTTTATGGGAATGCCGGGTCGGGTAACGGCTTAAACCTGTCTTTGGCGATCAAGGAGAAGGTGTAAAAAATGAAACAACGTACCAAATCAAAGGAACTATGGATTTTTATAATGCTGGTAGTTTTATCAGTTTTGATAAGTGCTCGCAGCAATGTTTTCCTGCGTCCGGATAACTTAATTGATTTGTTAAAAAACAATGCTGTCCTGGGCATTATGGCTTTGGGAATGACGCTGGTCATTATTACAGGGGGCATTGATTTATCCGTCGGCGCGGTGGTGGCTGTGCTAACGGTTTTGATCGGCAAATTTATGGTGACTTTTGGCGGCAACCTGCTGCTGACTTTTTTAGTTGCTGTTGCAGGCGGGGTTATCATTGGAATAATAAATGGTACTTTAATTGCCCGGGCTAATATTCCCGCCATTGTAGTTACCCTGGGCTCCATGAGCATTATAAATGGTCTTATGCTTTATTACACCAACGGCACCTGGATTAATGATATTCCCTCTTGGTTTATAGATTTCGGTAAAATCACCTTTTTTAAGTTTCCTGATGCCAGCGGCAATATGGTGGGAATCCCTATTCAGATAATAATTTTCCTGATAATGGTTTTGCTGACCTGGGCGTTATTAAAATATACCCTGATTGGCAGGGCGGTATATGCCGTGGGGGGTAATCCTGTCTCGGCCAAACGAGTGGGTATTAATATAGAACGCACTTTGATATTTGTATATGCCTATATGGGCTTCCTGGCCGGCGTGGCGGCAGTTGTCCATACATCTATTATGCGTCAGGTCGATCCCAATGCCTTTTTAGGATTTGAATTACAGGTAGTCGCGGCAGTGGTGGTCGGAGGGGCCAGCCTTGCGGGTGGCAACGGTTCTATCATTGGCACAGTCCTTGGCGTCTTATTTATGGCCGTTCTTAATAACGGCCTTATCCTGACCCATATCCCTACCTTCTGGCAAAAGATTATCGTTGGCCTGATCATCATCTTGGCCGTCAGCTTTGATGTAATCCAGAGGAAACGGATGGAAAAGAGCCTGCCTAGAGTGGATGTAGAATATTAAAGAGGGTGGAAACTTTGTCGAAAACTAGCAAAGAAATGATACTCCTGTATGTTTTTGCGGGCCTCTTTCTGTTAATGTCAGTAATCTCTCCCTCAAAGTTTTTGAGCCTGGGAAACCTCCAGTCCATGGCGACCCAGATGCCCGAATTAGGCCTGATAGCCCTGGGCATGATGGTGGTTATTATTACGGGCGGAATAGATCTTTCGATTACCTTTACTGCCGCCCTATCGGGAATAGTTGGAGCCCTGGTCCTGTCTTCCGGCTATAGTGCCGGGGTTGAGGGAACAGCAGTTCTACTTTTAATCGTGAGGGCCCTGCTGGCAACCCTGATCACCGCCTTAATCTGCGGTTTTGTAAACGGCTTCCTCGTATCATATGTTGGTGTTTCGCCTATCCTTGTCACCCTTGGAACTATGACGCTTTTTGAAGGGCTGAGTGTTTGGCTGACCAAAGGCGGCGCCATATCAGGGTTCCCGGAACAGTACCAGTGGATTGGCAATGGCTATTTGGGATTTATTCCCGTTCCAATTTTAATATTTATCGTCTTTGCTGTCTTGACCGGGATTCTACTGGAGCGGACGGCCTGGGGGAGAAGCGTTTATATGTTTGGCTGTAACTCAGTGGCTACCTATTTTTCAGGCATTAATACCAAAAAGGTGGTAATGCTTGTTTATCTCTATGCAGCAGTGATGGCTGCCATGGCCGCCATCATTATGACCTCCCGCTATAATTCCGCCAAGGTGGATTATGGTTCATCATATTTATTACAGAGCGTGGCCATTGTGGTCCTGGGTGGGACCGATATCGCTGGGGGCTATGGCAAGGTCGTGGGAACGGTTGTGGCAGCAGGTATAGTCCAGGTGCTCTCCAGCGGGTTGAATTTAATTGGTATTAATAGGTTTATAGTCGACGTTACTATGGGGGTTCTGCTAATTGCTGTATTGTTATTAAACTACTTTATTAGTAAAAGAAGACAGGGGAAGGAGGTAAAAATAGAGCAAAAAAAGACGAGTATTGCCACGTGAGAAGACAGGTAGGGGGATAAATACGATACTAAGGAGGTGAGATGGAAAAGAAAAGATATTAAGAAAGAATTTAGCCATATCTCCCAAATTCATACTTTAGCAAAGGAGGTTGTCAGTTTTAAATGAAAAAGCTCATAGCGCTTCTATTATCAATGCTGTTAATAATTTCTTTAGCCGGTTGCGGAAGTAAACCATCCGAGACCCAGCAGCAACAAGGACAGCAGCAGACCACTCCAGCCAAAGATAAAAAATATAAAATTGTTGTCATGCCCAAACTGGTAGGCATACCCTATTTTAACGCTTCTGAGCAGGGCGCCAAGAAGGCCGGCCAGGATCTGGGCGTAGAGGTGATTTATACCGGCCCCACCAAGGCCGACGCCGCTGAACAGGTAAAAATGATTGAAGACCTTATCACCCAGGGTGTTGATGCCATTGCCGTGGCGCCCAACGACCCGGCTGCTTTAACCCCTGTGCTCAAGAAAGCAAAGGATAAAGGCATCCTGGTTGTCGACTGGGATACGCCGGCTGATAAGTCGGTGGTCGACCTATCCGTGCACCAGATTGATGACAAACAGTATGGTGAACATATCTGGGACCTGCTGGTCAAAAGCATGGGTACTGATAGCGCCGAATACGCCATTATCACCGGCGGTCTCTCCGCGGCTAATCTAAATAGCTGGATTAACTATGGCCTCGAGTATGCCAAAACCAAATATCCCAACCTGAAACTGGTTACCGATAAGATTCCGTCCGATGAAAAGCAGCAAGTGGCTTACCAGAAGGCTCTGGAGCTGATCAAGGCTTATCCCAACCTGAAAGGCATCATTGGTATCAGCACACCGGCTCCCATCGGTGCTGCCCAGGCGGTTCAGGAAAAAGGCTTGCAGGAAAAAGTCAGTGTTGTCGGGACCGCCCTGCCCAATGACTCCAAGACCTATTTGAAGGACGGGTCCCTGGATGTTGCGACTTTATGGGAACCGGCCAAACTGGGTTATCTTACGGTAGCATTAATTAAAGACATGCTGGATGGCAAGAAGCCTACCGACGGGCAGGAAGTGCCCAATGTAGGTAAGATTCAGGTCAAATCAGACGGCAAGACGGTCATTATGGGACCGCCTACCGATTTTACCAAAGACAACGTCGATCAATTCAACTTCTAAACGTTTAATTGGGGAGGGACAGGGGCCTGCCCCTCCCCTTTTAACCTGAATTAACGTGCAGGCAGGTGGGATAGCATGGAAACTAAATTTTCCGCCGGTGTCTGGGCCTTTGACGGCTGCGGTGACCGCTTCCTGTTAAGCGGCTATCGCGACGGCAAACCCGTGGTGGAGCGCATCAAAGAGGCTGCCAGCATTCCCGGTTTGAGTGGCGTAGAGTTAAACTACCCGGCCGACGTAACCGATGCCAACCTGGATGAAGTCGAAGAGGCCCTGAAAGCTAACAACCTGCAGGCTTCTATTATTGGCGTGGACCACAGCGGGCAGCGCAAGTGGCAGTTTGGCAGCCTGGCGGCGGCCGATGCCAGTATCCGCGGGGAAGCCGTAATCCTGGCCCAGCGCGGTATGGATGTGGCCGCCCGGCTGGGAGCGAACCAGGTCAATATCTGGCTGGGACAGGATGGTTTTGATTATTGTTTCCAGGTGGATTATTTAAAGGCCTGGCGCTGGCTGGTGGAGAGTTTAAAGGAGATAGCCGGTTATCGTAGCGATGTCCGGGTTTGCGTTGAGTACAAGCCTAAGGAGCCGCGGACTCATGCTTTCATTAATAACGCCGCCAAGGCCCTCCTGCTGGTCCAGGAGGTAGGGCTGGACAATATCGGGGTTACCATTGATGTCGGCCATTCCCTCAATGCCGGGGAAAATGTAGCTGAAGCCCTGGCGTTACTGGCCGGCCACGGCAAGATGTTCCACTTCCACTTCAATGACAACTACCGCAGCTGGGACGACGACCTGCTGGTAGGCTCGGTCCATCTGGTCGAATACATTGAACTCCTGTACTGGCTGCAAAAAGTGGGCTATGACGGCTGGTACTCCCTGGACGTCTTCCCCTACCGGGAGGACCCGGTCCAGGTATGCCGGGAGAGCATTGCTACGTTGAAAGGTATCTTAAACCTTATAGAGCGGCTGGGAATCAACAAACTGGATGAGCTAATCGCTAAAGGTGATGCCACAGCTACCTTGAGCTTTATCCGGCAGCACATCCTGCCCTGAAGGTAGAGGTAGCTGGTAAGAGAGGAGATTTCATAGTGGCTTCCGAGTATCAAATCAGGCAGGACATTTGTGAAGTAGGCCGGCGTATTTATGCCAAAGGATTTGTTGCCTCCAATGACGGTAATATTAGCGTCCGCATCGGGGAAAATGAGGTTTTAACCACCCCTACCGGCGTGAGCAAGGGCTTTATGACGCCCGACATGATCATCAAGGTGGACCTGGAAGGGCGAAAAATAGCCGGCAATCTCAAACCTTCTTCAGAAATTAAAATGCACCTGGATGTTTACCGGCACCGGCCCGATGTGCGGGCGGTAGTTCACGCCCATCCGCCTGTGGCCACCGCCTTTGCCGTGGCCGGTATCCCCCTGGACAAGCCGGTACTGCCGGAAATCATCATCACCCTGGGGGCTGTCCCCATCGCCAAATACGGCACCCCGTCTACCGAAGAGATACCCCTGGCGGTAAGGGAGTACCTGGATAAATACGACGCTGTCCTGTTGGAAAACCACGGCGCCCTTACCATGGGGACGGACGTCTACAACGCCTTTTACAAGATGGAATCCATCGAACACTTTGCCAAGATCAGCCTGGCGGCCCGGCAGCTGGGCGGGGAACGCGTACTGCCCTGTGAGGAAGTAGAGAAGTTGCTGCAGATCCGGGAAAAGCTCGGCGTCAGCGGCCGACACCCGGGATGCACGGGGTGCGGTGCCTGCAGCATATCCGGCCAGGTGGATAAGGGGACGAGCGGCATCCCGGCAGAAGAGCTCCAGGAAATCATCAGCGCCGTAACCCGGCGCGTCCTGGCCTCCCTTAGGGATAGGAAACAGTAAAGGAGGGGCAGGGTAGCTCCGTCTTCCCTTAAGTCAAGTTAATTACAACCATTGCAACTCAATTTCGGAGGCACACCATGAACAATCAAGCCCTGGGTATAATTGAAGTACGCGGCCTGGCCGCCGCCGTTGCCGCCGCGGACACGGCCGCCAAGACGGCTGCAGTCACCATCCTCGGCTACGAACCGACCAAAGGCAGCGGCCTGGTAGTATTAAAAATCAGCGGTGAAGTCAGTGCCGTCACGGCAGCCATCGAAGCCGCAAAGGAACAGGTTGCTAACGTCAGCAGCGTTTTTGCCAGCCGGATTATTGCCCGGCCCCATGAAGAACTGGCGCGGTATTTAAGCTAAGAAACCCTCCAGGTAAAAACCCAGGAGAACCTTAGAAATTAAAGGAGGAAGAGTCAACCCATGAGCGCTTTAGGCCTCATCGAAACCAAAGGACTGGTCGCGGCCATTGAAGCGGCAGATGCCATGCTCAAAGCCGCCAGCGTCGAGCTGGTGGGAATGGAGAAGATCGGCTCGGGTCTTGTCACCGTCATGGTCAGCGGCGAAGTAGGTGCCGTCAAGGCCGCCACCGAAGCCGGCGGTGCTGCTGCTACCAGGCTCGGGGAAGTCATCGCCGTCCACGTCATCCCGCGGCCCCATAGCGACGTCGCCCGCATCCTGCCCGCTAAAAAAGACGCCTCTGCCAAGGGGGTAGATTAACATGAAAGACGGCGCCCTGGGGCTCATCGAAACCAAAGGATTGGTCGCGGCCATTGAAGCGGCAGATGCCATGCTCAAAGCCGCCGGCGTCGAGCTGGCCGGTATGGAGAAGATCGGCTCGGGTCTCGTCACCGTCATGGTCAAAGGTGATGTCGGAGCCGTCAAGGCCGCCACCGAAGCCGGAGCCGCTGCCGCCGGGAGACTCGGCGAGATTGTCGCCGTCCACGTCATCCCGCGGCCCCACACTGACCTCAGCACGATATTACCAGCCTGAGCGGTGAGCAGAAATGATCGACGAAACCACTATCGCCAGCATTGTCGCCGAAGTATTAAAAAACATCCAGCAGCAGTCCCGCAATGGGACAACAGCTACTACGGCAACAACGTGTAGCGGTGCCTGCCAGGCGCGGGCCGGCCAGGCCGCGGCCACTACCTCCCGCGGTGACAAAGGCGTATACAGCGACTTGAAGGCAGCTATCCGCGTTGCCAAAAGAGCGCAGCAAGAACTGGTAAAGTTAAGCCTCAAAACCAGGGGCGAGATCGTCGCCGCCATCCGCCGGGCGGCCATCGCCAACGTAGAAACAATTGCCAGGCTGGCCCACGAAGAAACCGGCTACGGCCGGGTAGAAGACAAGATCCAGAAAAAGCTCTATGCCGCCCGTCTAACCCCGGGCCTCGAGGATATAAAGACCGAAGCCATCAGCGGCGACAACGGCCTCATCCTGATTGAGCGGGCGCCCTTCGGCCTCATCGCCTCCATCGAGCCGGCCACCCATCCCGGCTCCTGCGTCATCAACCACGCCATCAGCATGGTCGCCGCCGGCAACAGCATAATCTTCCTGCCCCATCCCAAAGGGCTCAAGACCACCCAGTACCTGGTGCGCCTTTTCAACGCCGCCATCCAGGAAGCCGGCGGGCCGGAAGACTTATTAGTAGTAGGCGATAAAGTCAGCCTGGAAAACCTGGACCTTGTCTTAAGCCATCCCGATGTAGATCTGGTCGTCGCCACCGGCGGGCCGGAAGTAGTCAACCGCGCCTTAAGAAGCGGCAAAAAAGCCATCGCCGCCGGGCCAGGCAATCCCCCCGTAGTCGTCGACGAAACCGTCAAGGACCTGGACTATGCCGCCAGATGTATTGTCGACGGCGCCGCCTTTGACAACACCGTCCTCTGCATAGCCGAAAAGGTCATCATCGCCGTGGAAGCAATAGCCGATGAGCTCCTCTTCCACCTCCAGAGCCACGGCGCCTATCTCGTGCGGGATGAAGGGGATAAAGAAAAACTCATGCGCACCATCCTGCCCGACGGCAAGCGCTTCCATCCCGACCTTATCGGCCGGGACGCCACTGTTATTCTAAAGCAAGCCGGCATCGACGCACCGGAAAACACCAGGATCGCCCTCATGGAATGTCCCCCGGAGCATCCCCTGGTGCAGGAAGAACAGCTGCTGCCGGTCCTGCCCGTGGTACGAGTGCCGGACTTCGACGCCGCCCTGGAACTGGCCGTGCAGGTGGAGCACGGCTTCAAACATACAGCCATCATCCACAGCCAGGACGTTAGCCGCATCACCGCTTACGCCCGCAAGCTCCGGACCGACATCCTGGTGGCCAACGCTTCCTCGGCTGCCGGGTTAAACATCGGCGGCGAAGGGCACTTCAGCCACACCATCGCCAGCCCCACAGGCGAAGGCATCTGCACCCCCCGCACCTACACCCGGGAACAGCGGACGGTTATCGTCGGGGCGCTGCGGACGGTAGATTAGTAATTAAATGCAGTTATATTGTGAAATAAGGAACGAGAGCGGAGTGGATACCGCGTTGAAGGAAATGCCTGGCAGCGAACTAAACGCCATCATAAATAAAATAGCATCTGCCGGTGTGGTCGGCGCCGGCGGGGGCGGTTTCCCCACCGCCTATAAACTGAAGACCGGAACACCTATCCAGACCGTTATCATTAACGGGGCCGAGTGCGAACCCTTGCTTAAAGTCGACCAGGAACTCATGGCCCGCTACCCGGCGGAACTCCTGGCCACTTTAGCCACCCTTGTTCAGGCCACCGGCGCCCAAACAGGGGTTATAGCCCTCAAAGAAAAATACCGGGAGGCCCATGCTGCCCTGGCAGGAGAAATAAGCACTTACCCGGGGCTAAAGCTTCACCTCCTGCCGGACGTCTACCCCATGGGGGACGAGCACTTATTGACCTATAGCGTCACCGGCAAAACAATTCCGCCGGGAGGTTTACCATTACAGGCGGGAGCGGTAGTTCTAAACGTCGAGACTTTATATAATATCCACCAGGCTCTGAAAGGAAACCCTGTAACCCATAAGTACATCACCGTCACCGGCGCCGTCCGGAAGCCCATCACTGCCAGGGTACCGGTCGGCACCCCGGTGCGGGAACTCCTGGCCCTGGCCGGCGGCCCGGCTGTAGACCAATACCTGCTTATCGCCGGCGGCCCCTGCATGGGTAAGGTTACAAGCATTAATGCGCCGGTTACCAAAACTACCAAGGGCATTATTGTCCTGCCCCTGGACCACCCCCTGGCTGCCAGTTACCAGCGGGACCTGAACCAGGAGCTAAGACTCGCCCTCAAGGTCTGCTGCCAGTGCCAGCAGTGCACGGACTTCTGCCCGCGGCACCTTTTAGGACATCCCCTGGAACCCCACCGGGTCATGCGCGCGGTTACCTATGGCCTGGCTGATATAACCCTGCCCCAGGCCCTGCTTTGCAGCGAATGCGGCCTCTGCGACCTTTACGCCTGCCCCTTCAACCTCTCCCCGCGGCAGGTCAACAGGAAAATAAAGGCCGAACTGCAGCAGAAGGGTTTCCGGCCCGGCCCCTGGCAAGCTACTACCCCTTCCCCTTTCCGGGAAGGACGGCAGGTGCCAACTCAACGCCTTATCACCCGTCTGGGCTTAAAAGAGTATTACGAACGCCCGGTAACTTTTCGGGAAGAAAACCCCACAGTTAACCAGGTTTACCTGCCCTTAAAGCAGAGCGCCGGGGTCGCGCCGGAGCCGGTAGTAAAGATAGGTGACCGGGTTTCAGCGGGGGACCTTTTAGCACGTATCAAGGACGATACCCCGGGCGCTAACCTCCATGCCAGCATCAATGGTACCATTACCGCTATCAATAGCAACATTGTTATCCAGGGAGGCGCCAACCCATAATGGGGCTCAATAATGGAGGTGGTGACTGATGGGTATCGCCGTCGGACTTATCGAACTTAAGAGCCTGGCGCGGGGGTTAATGGTTGCCGACAGCTGTCTTAAGGCCGCGCCGGTAGACCTGAAAATACGCACCATCTGCCCTGGTAAAAGCTTGATTATCTTAAACGGCGAGATCAGCGCCGTGACAAGCGCCGTAGAACATGGCGTAGCTACCGGCGGGGTAACGGTCGTCAATAGTTTAATCCTGGGTAACCTCCATCCCGGGGTCCTGCCGGCCCTGAGCGGGGTAGCCGCAGCAACCCCTAAAGGTGCCCTGGGAGTCCTCGAGACTTTCAGCGTCACGGCCGCCATCAAAGCCGCCGATACCGCCGCCAAGGCCGCCGTTGTCGAGCTCCTGGACATCCGTCCGGCCTACGGGCTGGGGGGTAAAGGGGTGGTCATCCTGACCGGCAGCGTCGGTGCTGTCCAGGCCGCCGTAAACGCCGCTACACTTCCCCTCAAAGAAGAAGGGGAACTAGTGGATGCTGTTGTTATTCCGTCGCCCCACCCTAAAGTCTGGGAGCAACTGGAGTAAAATCCCACAGAACAAGGTGAGCGCTAAATGTCCAATGCTGCCTTTATCGAATTAATTACCAGGGAAGTCCTGGCCGAGCTAAAGGAACGCCGGGATAAAACTGCCGGGACCAGTACTGCAGCCCCTCCCACCCCGGCAGCCAAACGTGTTCCCGTGGCCGTATCAAATCGCCATGTTCACCTGGCCCAAAAGGAGATCGACATTCTTTTCGGCCCCGGCTACCAGCTCACCAAAAGGAACGACCTCTACCAGCCGGGAGAATTTGCCGCCAACGAAGTCGTCACCCTGGTAGGCCCGAAACTGCGCCCCCTGACCAACGTCCGCGTCCTGGGGCCGGTGCGTGACCGCACCCAGGTAGAAATCTCCCGTACCGATGCCATAACCTTAGGCATTCCGGCGCCGGTGCGCCGTTCCGGGGACCTGGCCGGCTCCGCCCCCATTACCCTGGTAGGACCGAAGGGTTCAGTTACTTTGCCCGAAGGGGCTATTATCGCCAACCGTCACATCCACATGAGTCCGGTCGAAGCGGAAAAATGGGGGCTAAAAGACAACGACGAAGTCACAGTGCGTACCATTAAATCCGACCGGCCCACCATCTTCGGCGGCGTCCAGGTGCGGGTCAGCCCCAAATTCAAGCTCGTCATGCACATCGACACCGACGACGCCAATGCCGCCGGGCTCCAGTGCAACGACGAAGTGGAAATAAGGTGAGAAGATGCTCATTGCCGAAGTTACCGGGACGGTGGTCGCTACCCGGAAAAATGAAAGCCTTACCGGCAGCAAGCTCCTTCTCGTCCGGCCCCTTTATGGCGGCCGCCGGGGAGAAACCCTGGTGGCCGTGGATACCGTGGGTGCCGGCAGGGGGGAACTGGTGCTGGTAGCCACCGGTAGTGCCGCCCGCCTGGGCCTGGGTGTCCCCCAGGCCCCGGTGGACCTGGCTATCGTGGGCATTATCGATCAGGTAGAGGGGGACATCAAGGGGCTGCCGCGCTAGGTTGGCGCCGCCCTTATTATCTCCTCATCCGGTTACCGGTTTGAGCATCCCCCGAGAATGCTGGCAGGAGAAGATATAGAGGTGGGAGGGAGAACCGGTGCAAATTCTGGCCCTAAACTGCGGGGGGTCTTCGATTAAATATAAAGTTTTTTCCATGCCTGAAGAAAAACTATTGGTCCAGGGCGGCGTTGAACGCATCGGCAGTCAGGGAACTACTCTACGGCATCAAGATTTAACAGGCGAGGCGGCTGAGTGCCGGAAGCATTTACCCCGGGGTGACTATGGCGAAGCCCTGGAAGAAATCCTCAAGTTATTGCAGCCTTACCGGATTGATGCCGTCGGTCACCGGGTGGTTCACGGCGGCGCGAGCCTCCGGCGGCCGGCCCGGATTGATGCCGCTGTCCTGGCCACTTTAAAGGCCTGCTGCCAGCTGGCCCCCCTGCACAACCCGGCCAACGTTGCCGGTATCGAGGCCGTGGCGCGAATCCTGCCGGAAATACCCCAGGTGGCCGTCTGCGACAATACCTTTCACCTGACCCTGCCGCCCCGGGCCTATCTCTACGGCCTGCCCTATGAATATTACGAGCGTTACGGCCTGCGCCGTTACGGTTTCCACGGTATAACTTTCACCTATATGGTCCACCGCGCCGCGGCAATGCTGGGACGGCGTCTGCAGGAGCTAAAAATTGTATCCCTCATGCTCGGCAGCGGCACTACGGCCAACGCCTGCTGCGGTGGGGAATCTATCGATGTCTCTACCGGCTTTACGCCCACGGAGGGGTTACTCCAGTCAACCCGCTGCGGCGATGTCGACCCTGGCGTCCTTGTTTATCTCCTGCGGCAGGAAGGCCTTGGCCCCGATGCCCTGGAGGAAGTAATCAACAAAAAAGGCGGCTGGCTGGGTATCTCCGGCATCAGCAACGATTACCGGGCGGTGGAAGAAGCCGCCCGTCAGGGGCATGAACGGGCCCGCCTGGCCCTGGAGGTCCTGGCCTACCGGGCGAAAAAATATGTTGGCGCCTATGCGGCGGCCATGGGCGGGATTGACGTCCTGATTTTTTCCGGTGGCATCGGCGAAAAGAGCAGCAGCCTGCGCCGGGAAATCTGCCGCGGCCTGGAGTTCCTGGGTATCAAGCTGGATGCTGAACGCAATGAAAATGAGAGCGGTGACCGCTTAATCTCCAGCCCGGAGGCCAAAGTCCAGGTCCTGGTGGTGCATACCGATGAAGAAGTAATGATCGCCCGGGAAACTGTAAAGGTATTGACCGGGAAAGAGCCCTCCGGGGCGTTTTGCCAGGGGTAATCCCCCGTTTAGCGCAATTATTTTCAAAGGAGCTGGGCAAGCATGCGCTATCTTGCCTTTGACCTGGGGGCCGAGAGCGGCCGGGCCATAATTGGTACCCTAATCGATGCCCGCCTCGCCCTGGAAGAAATCTATCGTTTTCCCAACGAACCGGTACGGATTCCGGATGGCCTGCACTGGGATGTTTTACGCCTCTTTCACGAAATGAAAGAAGGCCTGCGCCGGGCTGCAGCCCGCTACGGGACGGGCCTTAAAAGCCTGGCCGTCGACACCTGGGGCGTAGATTTCGGCCTCCTGGGAGAAAAGGATGTCCTCCTGGGTAATCCGTACCACTACCGGGACGACCGCACCCGGGGCGTGATGGAAGAAGCTTTCAAGGTAGTACCCCGGGAAGAGATTTTTTCCCAGACGGGCATCCAGTTTATGCCTTTCAACTCCCTTTACCAGCTTCTGGCCTGGCGGCAGCAGCAGCCCGCCCTGTTAAGCCAGGCGCAGACCCTGTTGATGATGCCCGACCTCTTCAACTTCTTTTTTACCGGCATAAAAGCCGGGGAATTCACCAACGCCAGTACCACCCAGATGTACAACCCTCGTACCGGCACCTGGGCCATTGACATGCTGGAAAAATTGGGGTTACCGGTTACCCTCCTCCCGGCCATCAACCCGCCGGGGACGATTGTGGGCCAGATTTTACCCCGGGTGGCCCGGGAAACGGGAGCCGAGGAGATACCTGTCATTGCCCCCGGCAGCCACGATACGGCCAGCGCCGTAGCCGCCGTGCCGGCAGCAGGGCCGGACTACATGTACATTAGCTGCGGTACCTGGTCTTTGGTAGGGGTGGAGGTCAGGGAACCGGTAATCAACGAGCAAACCTTGAGCCTCAACTTTACCAACGAAGGCGGGGTTGGTGGTACCTTCCGGCTTCTTAAGAATGTCACCGGTCTGTGGCTGGTCCAGGAGTGCCGCCGCACCTGGGAGCGACAGGGGGAAGCTTTGAGCTATGGCGAACTTACGACTTTGGCCCGGGAGGCCAGTCCTTTGACTGCCGTTATCGACCCGGACCACCCGGCCTTCCTGAACCCGGAAGACATGCCGGCGGCCATCCAGGCCTACTGCCGGGAAACGGGCCAGCCGGTACCCCGGACTAAAGGCGAAATCGTCAGGTGCGCCCTGGAAAGCCTGGCCTTGAAATACCGCTGGGTGCTGGAAAAGCTGGAAGGTATACTGGGGAAGGAACTTCCGGTCATTCACATGGTTGGCGGCGGCACGCGGAACGAGCTTCTCTGCCGGTTTACCGCCAGCGCCACCGGGCGCCCGGTAGTGGCTGGCCCGGTGGAAGCTACGGCCGCCGGTAACCTCCTGGTCCAGGCCATGGCCATGGGAGAAGTGGGAAGCCTGAATGAAGCCCGAGAAATCGTCCGCCGTTCTTTTGCCCTGAAAACTTATGAAGCAGAAAAGACAGATGTGTGGGAGGAAAAGTATGAGGCATTTATTAGGCTGCTGGCGTAGTATTGTCCAGCCAGCATGGTAAAAAGTGGCCAGCCTGATAACTGGGCTGGCCATACTAGTGGTTTTAAACTTGACAGACAAACAGGAAGAGGGTAAAATAAAAAGTGCATAGGCGGAAGTAGCTCAGTGGTAGAGCATCGGCTTCCCAAGCCGAGGGTCGCGGGTTCGAATCCCGTTTTCCGCTCCAGTCTTGAAAAATCTAACCACCAACGGGCTGACCCTCCCAAAAAAGTCCGAGGTTCCTGGGAGGGTCTTATTATGCCTAAGTTAGCCAAACTCAACCCGAAGGTATGCGATTTAGCCCTGGCCCTGGAGGAGTTCCTTCTTGCCAGGCAAGCGGACGTTTTAGTCCAACGCACCCTAGACGACTACCGCTGGCATGTGGGAAAGTTCCTGGAGACCTGCCAAAATACCACCACCTATGAGGCCGTCCGGAAGGCCACCATACGCTACTTCAGCCAGCCAGCCTCGCCCGGCTACCGGAATATCAAACTGAAGTACCTCAAAGCCTTCTTCAACTGGTGTGTAGCCCAAGGGTATCTCCCGGCCAATCCAGCCCAAGGCATAAGGAAGGCCAAAGAAGACCTTCAAAGCCCGCCAATGCCGAAATCAAAGCTTCCTCACAGAAACCCGCCACACTCTTTCAAGCACAGAATCCTCAGAAGCCTTGATTTTCTTGGCTTTGAAACCAACTGGCCCTTTGGCTTTACAACCGACTGTTGAATATATATCCACCAGTCGGTTGACTAAACCGCTAGGAGTTCATTTTGACGCCGATGGGTATATACCCAGATGGGAAAGCCTTGCGGACTTCTGGCGGGGAGCTGAAACTTTGGCGGATTTATGGGATAAGTTTCGGCAGGTCACACAGCGGGATTTGGACGGCATGAGAGAGTGGATAAGGTTTGTAAGTTTAAGTAAGGAAATTAAATATCTGCTTGGAGAAGTGGAACACTCCATTTGAGCAGGATTTTGCCCATAGAAAAGCTAAAACTTACTTAACCAAAGCATACTATGTAAGGGCTGGAATGCGTCTTAGGAGGGTAGAACATGGCCCGCTTTATTGTCTACCTCGAACCCGCCGAAGAAGGAGGCTACATTGCTTCTGCACCGGCACTACCGGGCTGCGTCACCCAGGGGTAAACTAAGGAAGAAGCCTTGGCAATGGCTGAGGACGCCATAAGAGGGTACATCGAGAGCCTGAAAAAACATGGAGAGCCGCTTACCCTTTGGCTTTGAGAAGAGTAGAAAGAACGTCTAGTCTAGGGGGTTCAAGGAAATGCTTTACCGCTACAAAGTTATCCTCGAATGGGATGAGGAAGGTAAGGGCTATGTCGTTTCGGTTCCTGCCTTACCGGGGTGTTTCACCCAGGGAGATACCGTTGAAGAAGCATTGGAGAGGGCCAAAGAGGCCATAGCAGGCCACCTTGCGGCTTTAGCCCAGGAAGGTCTGCCCCTGCCGTCTCGTGACGTTGAAATAGCCGAAGTGCAGGTAGAGATAGCCTCATGAGCAGGCTACCCAGGGTCACAGGTAAAGAAGTGGTTAGTGCGTTGAAGAGGGCTGGCTTTGTGGTGGTAAGAATACAGGGCAGCCACCACCACTTGCGAAAGCCGGGTGCTAAAAGCTTGGTGACTGTTCCCGTACATGCCGGTGAAATCCTGAAGCCAAAGCTTTTGAAAAGCATACTGGAGCAGGCCGGACTAACCGTTGACGAGTTCAAAAACCTTCTCGCTTGAGCAGGATTTTGCGAAAATGTGGCGAATACTATATCCCTGAAAGGGTCAGTCCGTTGTCGCTGGTGGAAACGCTAAAACCGTGTGCCGGGAGGCTTGCAAATCAAGGCTTCCGGCGGTCACGTCTCAGCACCCAGTCCATCGGCTTCCCAAGCCGATGGTCGCGGGTACGAATCCCGTTTTCCGCTCCAGCTAGAAATATTAAGGGTTTGCGGGTTCGGCCTACTAGGTTTCTCTGGCAAGAAATGGGGTAGGCCGGTGCTGTTAAGATCCACCGTGAGGAGCAGTAGCCTGCTCCTTATTTTTTTAGTTACGCTGATATGCTTTTCCCAGTACTTTTATAAGCCTGTCCACCTTCCCGGCGGCTTTTTTGTCAGGAGCCGGTTGAGCGGGCTGGCCTGGGAGTGGGCCTCCTTCATCAAGGATACTTCCAGGAAGGCTGTTTTGATATAATACACAATTATAGTTACATCTGAACCAGACCAGCAATATCAGGTTTTGCGGTGGAGTGGAATGGTGAAATGAGGAAGGAGATTGTCGTTCGCATGATTTCACGGGAGATGGCTGGGACATATGCGGCGAGGCGCCCCCGCCGCCTTGTCCTGGCATTGATATTGGGTAGCTTAACGGGGCTAGGGCCGTTTTCGATAGATACGTATCTTCCTTCGTTGCCTTTACTGGCAAATAGTCTTCACCTCACCACGTCGACGGCACAGTTGAGCTTGACCGCTTGCCTGCTGGGTTTGGCGCTGGGCCAGCTGATAGCGGGCCCGATCAGCGATGCCCTCGGGAGACGCCGGCCGCTGCAGGTGGGATTATTGATCTATGCGGCTGCCTCCGCCATGTGCGTGTGGACCTCGTCGATTGGCCTGTTTATCGCCCTCCGGTTCTTCCAGGGATTGGCCGGTTCGGCCGGTATTGTCATCGCCCGCGCTGTTGCCCGCGATCACTTTGAGGGCAAGGAATTGACGCGTTTTTTTGCTCTCTTAATGCTGGTCAACGGGGTAGCGCCGGTACTGGCACCAGTAATAGGCGCGCAACTTTTGCGCTTCACTTCATGGCGCGGTATATTTGCCGTGCTGGCACTACTAAGTATTGCCATGTGGATAGCAGTTTGGGTTGCCTTGCCGGAAAGCCTGCCGCCGCAACGGCGGGTACAAGGAGGGTTGCTGGCGACGGCGGGCGGCCTTGGCAGCCTGCTCAAAAACACCGAATTTATGGGCTACGTGCTGGCCCAGGGCTTTGCCTTTGCTGCGATGTTCGGCTACATATCCGGCTCTTCGTTTGTCCTGCAGGAGGAGTACAGGGTATCGCCACAAGTGTTTAGCCTCATTTTTGCCGTCAACGGGGCCGGGATCATTCTCGCCGGCCAGGTCGGTGCCCGGGCCTCATTGCGCTGGGACGAACGGCGGGCACTTGCCGCCTCGCTGGCCGTAGCAGCGGCGGGCAGCTTGGCGCTACTCGCTGCCGTGCTCGGCCGTGCGGGCCTGGCGGCGGTGCTGGTACCGTTGTTTGTAGTCGTCGCGATCGCCGGTGCAATCGGCACAACGTGCAACTCGTTGGCCTTGCAAAACCAGGGGCGCGCCGCTGGCAGCGCGTCGGCGTGGCTCGGTGTGGCAGGAATGTTGTTTGGGGCACTGGTCTCGCCCCTGGTGGGGCTCGGCTACCGCATTGCCGTGTCGATGGCCGTAGTGATTGTCGTTTGCCACCTCTCGGCCACACTCGCGTACTGGCTGTTGGCCGCGCGGAGGCGCGGTGCGGGGGCAGGGGAGACGATGTCGCAACGCGTGTGAGGCTCTATAAAAACCAGGTCCATGGAGCAAAATAGGGAAGAAGTTTAATTTAGGAAGGCGGTTAGTCATGGGCCTGGAAAAGCCGGATAATAGTTTGCTGGTGATTTTCGGTGGTACGGGGGACCTGGCTCGCCGTAAACTTTACCCAGCTTTATATAACCTCTTTGTCGATGGTTTTCTCCCGGCTGCCCTGCAGATAGTGGCCGTGGGGCGGCGCCTATTTACCCCGGAGAGTTTTCGTAACGGGATACTATTACCTTCCCTGCAGGCCTTTTCCCGCCGCGCCTCTAACCTGGACGCCTATTTTGAGCCCTTTGCTAGCCGCCTGCACTATTTCCCAACCGATATTTATGACCCGGAGGGTTATAAACGCCTCAGGCAGTTTCTGGCGGAGCTGGAGGAGGCGGCCGGCTGCCGGGGCAACCGCATTTTTTACCTGGCCGTGGCCCCGGAACATTTTGGCCCCGTGGTCCGGAGCTTAAAGGAAGCAGGCCTGGCGCCAGCCCGGGGCTGGCAGCGGGTTGTTATTGAGAAACCCTTCGGCCATGACCTGCCTTCGGCGGCAGAATTAAACCGCCAGCTCCGGGCAGCTTTCAGCGAGGAAGAGATTTACCGCATCGACCATTACCTGGGCAAAGAAATGATCCAGAACATCATGGTCATCCGCTTTGCCAATACCTTTTTTGAGCCGGTATGGAATAATAAATATATCGACCACGTTCAGATTACTTCGGCGGAAACGGTGGGCGTGGAGGACCGGGGCGGCTATTACGACAGGGCCGGGGCCCTGCGGGACATGGTCCAGAACCACCTCCTGCAGCTGGTGACCCTGGTGGCCATGGAACCGCCGGCCAGCCTGGCCACTGAAGCTATCCGCGACGAAAAGGTAAAGGTGCTGCGCTCATTACGACCCCTGGACGCGGCGGCAGTCAGCAGGAACGTCATCCGCGGCCAGTACGGTGCCGGGGAGATAGATGGGCAAACGGTACCGCCGTATCGCTGGGAAAAGGAAGTGGCCCCTGACTCCACCACGGAAACCTTTGTCGCTTTAAAGCTTTTCATCGAAAACTTCCGCTGGGCCGGCGTGCCCTTTTACCTGCGTACGGGCAAGCGCCTGCCGGTTAAAGTGACGGAAATTATCCTCCAGTTTAAATCCCTGCCGGATATCCTGTATTTTAAGGAATACGGCGAATTACGCCCCAATCTCCTGGTCATCCGCGTCCAGCCCCTGGAGGGTGTCTACGTCCAGCTCAATGCCAAGCGGCCGGGGAATAATAATTACATCGTACCCATCCGCCTGGACTTTTGCCAGAACTGCGAGGTGGGCGTCAATTCCCCCGAGGCCTACGAACGCTTGCTTTATGATGTAATGCGGGGGGACCCCACCCTTTTCACCCGCTGGGATGAGGTGGAGGCGGCCTGGCGGTTTGTGGACCCCATTGCCGTTGCCTGGACGGCGAGGCCGCCCCTCTTTCCCAATTACGCCGCCGGCCAGTGGGGACCACCGGCGGCACAGGAGCTTTTAATCCGGGACGGCCGCCACTGGTGGCAGGAAGATGAATTGCTGCCGGAACGTGGGTAGCTAGAAATAAATGAATGGACTGATGAAAGCTTGCGTATCTACGACATATCCATGCCCATATACCACGGTATGCCGGTCTACAAAAACAGGGCGGAGAAGCAGCCGCAAACGGAAATAACCCGCGACTATGAAAACGGCGTGCGGGAAACGCGCTGGCTCCTGGATACCCACACCGGGACCCATATCGATGCCCCCGCCCATGTGATCCCCGGCGGGGCTACGACAGCAGAACTGGACCTGTCGCTTTTAATCGGCTCCTGCCGGGTGCTGGACCTGACGGCAGTCAACGACCGCATTACGGCCGGGGACCTGGCGTGCCAGCCGGTCCGGGCCGGCGACTTTATCCTGTTGAAAACTAAAAACTCCTGGGCTGCCGGAAATGAAGCCGACTTTATCTACCTGGATGCCGGGGCAGCTGCCCACCTGGCTAAAGCAGGGGTTCGCGGAGTCGGCCTGGATGCCCTGGGAGTGGAGCGGGACCAGCCCGGTTATCCGACCCACCGGACTTTGCTGGAAAACGGGGTTGTTATCATTGAAGGCTTACGGCTAAAGGGGGTTCCCCCGGGGGTTTACCACATACTGGCTCTTCCCCTCCCCCTCCTAGGGGCTGAAGCGGCACCGGCCCGGGTAGTGCTGCTGGAAAGGTAGTATGCCATTAAGAGTACCTACTCTTAATGGATTATGGCGGGAAATGGTGATATGATGTTCACCGTTAAACATAGTGGTGAGACGTCCGGCTGCTTTTATATCTGGTGCAAAAGTGCACCAGTTGTTATAATAGGGATAGTCCCTTGACGTAGAAGGTAGTCCGGGGCCTACCCCTAAATTTTTACGGGCGGGTGTATCCTATGCAGGTCAAAGAGGTCATGCTCAACAACCCGGAGACGTTATACTACTGGCAGACCCTGGCCGATGCCGTGGCCGTCTACCAGCGGCAGCAGGTCAACTGCGCCCCGGTACTGGATGCCGACGGCGAAGTGGTAGGCATTATTACCGTCTTTCGCCTCCTGGAAGCCCTGCAGCAGGGGGCTACCATGGCTACGCCTATTGAAGAGGTCATGGATAGAAAACTGGTCTGCATCGATGAGGATACAGGTTTTGAGCAGGTGGCCAATTTACCTATTGACCGCTTGATTGTTTTAAACAAAGAGCGGCGCTTGAGCGGCGTCCTGACCAGGATTGGCTTGATCAATAAGGTGCACCGGGCCCTGGAGAAGGCGGAACGCGAGCTGGCGGCAGTCCTGGAGGCGGTACCAAACGGTATCATTGCCGTTGACCGGGAAGGGAAAATATGCCACATCAACCCGGCGGCAGCCCGGCTCCTCGACCTGCCGGCGGCAGCAGCCCTGGAGCAGCCGGCGGCCACCGTCCTGGCGGCGTCTGGTTTAAGCCAGTTTCTTACCAAAGCAGCCGGTGACCAGTTTCATAAGGCGCGTGCAGGAGATAGAACCCTGGCCATCCGGCGCAGCCCTATTACCAGGGATGGCCGGGAACAGGGGGTTGTCCTGGTCCTGCAGGATATTTCCGAACTGGAGGCCATCTCCAGTGAATTAAAGGCGGTCAAGTCTTTGAACCGGCAGCTTAAGAGTGTTATCGAGGCCTGCTATGACGGTATGGTTATTGTTGACAGCCAGGGCATTGTCCTGGGGGTTAATGAGGCTTTTGGACGTATTATGGCGCCGGAGGAAGGGCGGCTTGTTGTTGGTGAAAAGTTGCAGCCCGGTGCCGGCCAGGCAGAAGAGCAGCTATACCAGCTCTGGCACCTTGTCCGTGAGAGCCGCAAGGCTGTAACTGTCATGTACCAGACTCCGGCCGACCGGGAGGCCATTCTTACCGGCAGCCCTGTTTTCAGTGAGGAGGGGGCTGTCTCACAAGTCGTTATCAACATCCGCGATATGACGGAACTGCGCCATCTCAAAGAAGAGGCCCAGCGAGCGGCAGCGGAAATCCAGGCCCTGCGGGCCCGGCACCTGGCGGCTGCTCCCGAGGTGATCCGCCAGAGCCCGGCCATGCAACGGGTGGTGGACCAGGCCTTAAGGGTGGCTGCCGTCGATTCTACCGTCCTTATAACGGGGGAATCCGGTGTTGGTAAGGAAATCATTGCCAGGGTGATTCACCAGCATAGCCCGCGCTGCAAGGGGCCTTTTATAGAAATTAACTGTGGTGCCATCCCGGAAAACTTGCTGGAATCAGAGCTCTTCGGTTATGAGAAGGGAGCCTTTACCGGGGCCAGTAAAGAGGGAAAATTAGGTCTCCTCGAGGTAGCCAATAACGGCACCCTCTTCCTTGATGAAATAGGTGACCTCCCCCTGGGGTTACAGGTCAAACTGTTGCGTTTTCTCCAGGAGCAGGAGATTTATCGCCTCGGCGGTCGCCATGCCATTAAGCTCAATGTTCGCGTCCTGGCTGCGACCAATAAGGACCTGGCCCGGATGGTCCGGGAAAAGACTTTCCGTGAAGACCTCTATTACCGTTTAAATGTAGTGCCTATAAGGATCCCGCCTTTGCGGGAGCGGAGGGAAGATATCCTGCCCCTGGCCAGGTATTTTCTGGAAAGATTTAACCATAAATACGGCACGGCCAAACGCCTGTCCTACGCGGCTTGCAAGGTGCTGGAGGCTTATTCCTGGCCTGGGAATGTCCGGGAACTCCAGAATGCCATGGAGCGGGTAGTCATTATGGGCGAAGGAGATTTAATCCAGCCGGAACACCTGCCCCTTGAATTTCAGGAAGAGCCCGGGGATACCGGTAAAGCGCTGCATCTGAGGCGGCTCTTACCCCTTCATGAAGCAAGGGAACAGGTTGAGCGGCAGTTAATAACCCTGGCCCTGGAGCAGCACGGCAGCCTGCGCCGGGCCGCTCGGGCCCTGGGTATATCCCATTCAACGTTGCTCCGCAAGGCCCAATCGTATGGCCTGATGGTGCAAAATCGAACCGATATGGTTTAATACTGTACCACCATGAATTATTTTACGTCAGCTATAATGCGACTGAAGAAAGAGAGAAATTAAATGAATATCTGGTGCGTATATAGACCGGGTAAAGAAATTTATTTATCCTTTCCCCTTAGATTCCTCCCCCTCGGAGCCAGAGGAGGCACGGCGGGATTTTTTATATCCTGGCATGAGTTTTGCAAATAAGAAGTGATTGTGGTAACAAGAATAACTGCAAGGAGGAAAAACGTATGGGAAAAGTGACTGTCAGCTGGGTGGGAAAGATGCAGTTTGTGGGGGACGACGGTGCCGGCCACCGGGTGGCCATGGACGCCAGCCCTGTTTATGGTGGCGAAAACCAGGGGACCCGGCCTATGGACCTGATGCTTATGGCCCTGGGCGGTTGCACCGGTATCGAGGTAACCCACATCCTGCGAAAAATGCGGGTCAGCTTTGATAACCTGACTATTGCGGTAGAAGGTGAGAGGGCCGCCGACCACCCCAAGATTTTTACCCGGATGCGGGTAGTTTACGATTTCCAGGGTGCCAATATCCCGCCGGAAAAGGTGGCCCAGGCCATCAAGCTGGCCGACGAGGTGTACTGCTCGGCAGCCAACATGATGAAGGCAGCCGGTTCCATCGAGTATGCCTTTAAAATTAACGGAGAAGAGTATCCTTACCCTTTCCTGAAAGAGGCCAGTGGTAATTAAAGTGTAAATTTTTAACAGGGCTACAGGGGGGAACTGTGAATGAATACCTACGCTTTATGGATTTTATTTATGGCTGTTATCTATACAGTCGTTCTTATTATTGCCGGCAACATTGCCAGGAGCCGTGCCGCCCGTGGTGAGGACTTCTGGGTGGGCGGCCGTAAGTTTAAGCCCTGGATGGTAGCCGTCTGTATCACCGGGCTTTTTTCCGGTTCCTCGTATATCGCTATCCTGGAGCTGGCGTACACGACGGGTATTTCTGCCGGCTGGTACGGCGTGGCGGAATTAATCCACGTGATAATTATCGCCTTGTTTTTTGTGATACCCTTTCGCAAGCGTCTGGTAGTGACCGTATCGGGTTTAATAGGTGATCGCTATGGCCGGACGGCCAAGGCCATCGCCGGCGCTGTCACGGCCTTTACCTTTCCTATGTACGCCACCGCCAATGCCCTGGCCTTTGCCGCCGCCATGAGCGCCTTTACAGGAATGTCCTTGTCCACCTGGGTAATTTTCAGCGCTTTACTCCTTCTTATCTACCTGCAGGCGGGCGGCATGTGGTCGGTGGTCTTTACGCAAACAGCCAATAGTATTGCTTTTACTATGATGTTTATTATCGGCCTTATCGCCTTCTTTATTAAACCTGGTTTTACCGGCCTGGCCCAGCTGGCAGCGGCCAAACCGGCCATGTTCGGCCTGACTACAGTTGGCCTGCAGACAATACTAGCCTGGTTCGGCACCTTCCTGGTCAACGTTTTCCTGGCTCAGGCGGCCTTCCAGATGGCCCTCTCCTGCCGTACGCCGGAAGAGGGGCAAAAGGGTCTCCTCTGGGCGGCAGGTTTTAATATCGTCTTTATTGTCATGGGCGTTCTCTTTGGCATGGCCGCAGCAGTAGTGGCCCCTGGCGTCGGCCGCGGCCTGGTGGCAGTACCCAAATACCTGGCCCAGGTTTTACCGCCACCCCTGGTGGGCATCTTCTTCATGGGTATCTGGGCCTGCGCCCTGGGGTGGGGAGCTCCCTGCCAGTTCTCCGGGGCTACCAGCCTGGGCCGGGATGTGGTTTCGTCCTTGAATCCTAAAGTTAGCGACAAGCAGATGGTTCTCTACACCAAGTGGTCACTGGTGGTATTGACCGTATTGATGATTATCTTTGGTTTCCTGCGGACAGAACAGGCCGCGTGGTGGAATGTCCTGGCCTGGACGGCCCGCAACGGGGCTACCTTTGCTCCCATTATTGGCGTACTCTTCTGGCCTCTGGCCAGCCGCAAGGCGGCTGTCAGCGCCCTGGTCGCCGGATTTGTCTCTGGCATAACCTGGTATCACCTGGGTGGCTGGCACCCCGCCAAATTTTACTTAAATATTCACCCGGTGTGGATCGGGATGATTTTTAACGTTTCTGCTTTAACCCTGGTTACCTTGATTGAAAGGACTGGCAGCTATCGCTGGGCGATACCCGGGAAAGGAGCAGCCAGGAGTGTTGGTTTCGGGGCCATGATTGCCGGGCTGGCTTTAATCATCCTGGCTGTTAACCAGTTTACCTGGCTTTATGCTAAAGGCGTTTTTGGCATGGTCCTTTTCCTGATCTTTATTGCTGCCTTCTGCATGGTAATTACCTTTACTAAAGAAAAGGAAGAAAGTGCAGTTGTGCCGGAGGTCAGCCCCCAGGCAGGACCGGCAGGCAAGTAGTTTACCCGGAATTGCTGACGGGGGATAAAAAGTATTGGAGCAGTAAGTTTATTGTAAGGCGGCTGGAGAAGAGGCTTGTTTCCAGACGCCTTTTTGTTATTTACTCCTGCCGGCTGAAGGACAAGGAGCCTAAGAATCCCAGGAACAGGGCCACGCCGGTAACTACGACCAGGTCAAACTCCAGGCTGTAATGAACAAGATATTGCAACGCCCGGGGGTCGGTGCCACTGTACACCAGTCGCCTGAGGGCATCAACACCGTAGGTGAGGGGGTCTATTTTCATCAAAACACTCATCCATCCTGGCAGGTTGGTCATGGGGAACATGGCGCCGCTCAGGAAAAAGAGGGGCATGACCAGGAAATTCATGAACATCTGGAAGCCTTCCATGGTTTGCATACGGCTGGCCACAGCGATGCCCAGAAAGGTCAGGCCCAGGGAAATAAGGAACAAGATGCCCAGGAGCTGGAGGATTAGGAGCGGGGTTAGGGATATCTTGATTAAGGGCGCCAGGAGGAGCATGATGGCGGCCTGGATGAGGGCTACCGTGCTGCCTCCCAGGGCTTTACCCAGGGCGGTGGCCCAGCGGGGCACCGGCGCCACCAGGACCTCTTTCAAAAAGCCGAACTCCCGGTCCCAGATGATGGAGACACCGGAAAAAATGGAGGTGAAAAGAACGGACATCCCCAGGATGCCGGGGTACATGAACTGGACGTAGTTAACGGGTACACCGGCTGGTACGCCGCGAAAGCCCATGGCGGCCGCAATGCCCTGGCCGACGATGAGGAGGTAGAGCAGCGGCTGGCCGATCATACCTATGATGCGGCTGCGTTCCCGGATGAAGCGGATAAATTCCCGGTACCAGATGGTGTAGATAGCCCGCAGGGCAGGTTGCATGGGATGTTCCTCCTTAGTGTCGCCGGCGGCCGTGGCGGCGGTTCAGGCGCATGAGCTCGGCGGAAGAGACTTTATCTTCCCTTATGGCCCGGCCGGTGAGGCTTAAGAAAACGTCATCCAGGGTAGGGCGCCGTAAATGTATGCTGTTAATCTGCCCCCGGAAATCGGCGGCCACCCGGGGTATGAAGGCAGCCCCGTCATCCACCTGCAGGCGCAGGCCCTCTTCGTCTTTAATGACCTTCACGCCGTAGCGGGCGGCAATCTCCTGCTGCAGGCGGGCGTCATCAACAGTCATCATGGTGACCACATCGCCTCCCAGCCGGCGTTTCAGGTTGTCCGGCGTATCCAGGGCCTGGATGCGGCCGTGGTCAATGATGGCGATACGGTCGCAGTTTTCCGCTTCGTCCATGTAATGGGTGGTCATAAAGATGGTGATGTTTTTCTCCCGGCGCAGGCGGTGAATGTGCTGCCAGATGGCGCTGCGGGTCTGGGGGTCCAGGCCGACCGTCGGTTCATCCAGGAAAAGGACTTTGGGGTGGTGCAGGAAGCCGCGGGCGATTTCCAGCCGTCGCCGCATGCCGCCGGAAAAGGTGCGGACGATATCCCGCCGGCGCCCGGCCAGATCCACCATGGCCAGTACTTCGTCCATGCGCTCTTTGATGGTAGCCCGGGAGAGCCCGTAGAGGAGGCCGTGGAAACGCAGGTTTTCTTCGGCTGTCAGGCGGTCGTCCAGGGAGTTGTCCTGGAAAACCAGGCCGATGGCGCGGCGCACAGCATCCGGCTGACGGGCAACATCAAAGCCGGCCAGGGTGACCCGGCCGCTGGTGGGCTTGAGCAGGGTACAGAGCATTTTGATGGTGGTCGATTTACCGGCTCCATTTGGCCCCAGGAAGCCGAAGATCTCCCCCTCTTCGACGTTAAAGGTCACCCCGGCGACGGCGGTGAGGTCATTAAAGCGCTTGACCAGGTCCTGGACTACGATTACGGACACAGGTTTTCTTCCCTTCTTATTCCCATAGTTTTCACTTCTTAGGTGGCTTATGTAACTTTTTGAAAGCCCCTTTGCTTTTGCTTGAAATTTAATTTTAACAATATAAGGAAGGAGGATCAAGGATTATTTTTTTGCCCGGGCAGGAAATAGTTCCCTGGTTTAACGAACTAATTTAGGGCATATTTTTTACCGGGGGAGGCGGGGTTCATGGCGCGGGTGGTATTTGTTCCCCGGCGGCGCAGCCTTAAGTTTATGGCAGCCGTACTGGTAGTTACGGCTGTACTTTTGGCCTGGAGTCGCTACCAGGGCCTGAAAGAGGAGCAGGCCATCCAGGCCCTTTCCTGGGCGGTGGCCAACCAGGTGGTGGTGGTCGACCCCGGCCACGGCGGGATTGATTCCGGAGCCACAGGCCCGGCTGGAACCCCGGAAGACCGGATTAACCTGGCTATCAGCCAGCGCCTGGCAGAATTTTTAAGCCAGGGCGGCGCTCACGTTTTCCTCACCCGCCAGGATGAAAACGTCCAGGAAGGAGAATCCGGCGATGATCTGGTGGAACGGGTTAAGCTCGCCCGGAAGGTCAAGGCTGACCTCTTTATCTCCGTCCACTGCAACGCCTTTGACGGCCGGGAAAGGGGCGCCCAGCTCTTTTACGACCCCAAATCGCCGGAAGGGAAAAAACTGGCTGAGGCCATCCAGGCTGAAATCAGGCGCCGCCTGGCCAATACCGACCGGGTGCCTTTAAGTATTGATGCCTTTGTCCTGCGTACCCAGAAGATCCCGGCAGTCATTGTGGAAGTCGGCTTTATCTCCAACCCCCGGGAAGAAAAGCTCCTGGCGGATCCCCACTACCAGCGCCAGATGGCCTTTGCCATCTATGCCGGCGTTGTTAATTACCTGGCGGGAAAAGGCCCCGGGACTGGGGAGTACGGCCAGGCAAAAAGAAAAGCCCCCTGATGCAGATATAAAAATCCCCGGGTTAGGAGTTTAACCCGGGGATTAATTTCTTTACCTGGTCTCCGGTTTGGGTTTGGCGCCGCTTAAGACAGCTTCCCGGCTGTAAACCTGCCACAGGAAGGCCAGCAGAGCCAGGGCGGCTGCGGCTATACCTACCGGGTAGGAAATGCTGGTGGCCAGGTGCAGGCCTTCTGGCGCCTGGAGGATATAGGTGATGCTGACGGCCGTCATGAAGGTAGCCGGAAGTGTAGCCACCCAGTGGAAGCTGCGCTGCCGGGCCAGGTAGACGGCGGCGGCCCAGAGGGCAATCATGGCCAGGGTCTGGTTGGACCAGGCGAAGTAACGCCACACGATGGTGAAGTCAATCTGGCTCAAAATAAAACCTATGGCAAAGATGGGAATGGCAATTTTATAGCGGTTAATTATGGGCCCCTGCTTTAACCCCAGGAATTCGGCAATGGTGAGCCTTGCTGCCCGGAAGGCGGTATCACCGGAGGTGACGGGCAGGACGATAACCCCCAGGACGGCCAGGACGCCGCCAATGGTACCCAGGAGGGTAAAGGAGGCCTGGTTGACGATGCCGGCCGGACCGCCCAGGCTCTTTAAACCGTTAGCCAGGCCGTTGGTGCCGCCAAAGAAAGTCATGGCAGCAGCGGCCCAGATAAGGGCGATAATCGATTCAACAATCATGGCCCCATAAAAGACCCGGCGGCCATAACGCTCATTTTCCAGGCAGCGAGCGATTATAGGCGACTGGGTGGCGTGGAAACCGCTGATGGCGCCGCAGGCAATGGTGATAAAGAGCAGGGGCCACAGGGGCGCTCCCTGGGGATGCAGGTTGGCCAGGGTTAATTCAGGAATATGATACCCTTTAACCATAATCCCGCCGATAATCCCTATGGCCATAATAATTAGCACGGCGCCGAAGAGGGGATAAACCCTACCAATAATTTTATCAACAGGCAAAATTGTCGCCAGGAAGTAATAGGCTAAAATGACGGCCAGCCAGAAAGTATAGGTTAAGTGCGCAGGAGTTAGCTTGGCCAGGAGCTGGGCCGGGCCGGTCATGAAGACGGTACCTACCAGGATGAGGACGACGACGGTAAAAATATTAACGAATTGTTTCATCTTGGAACCAAGGTAATTGCCGACAATGGCCGGCAGGTTGGCGCCGTCGTGGCGCACGGAGAGCATGCCGACGAGGTAATCATGGACGGCGCCGGCAAAGATACCGCCCAGGACGATCCAGATAAAGGCCACCGGCCCCCACAGGGCCCCCTGGATGGCGCCGAAAATGGGCCCCAGGCCGGCAATGTTTAAGAGCTGGATCAGGAAGTCCCGTTTCCAGTTCATGGGCACATAGTCAACGCCGTCGTTGAGCCTCAGTGCCGGGGTGGAGCGCTGTTCCTGGGGGGCAAAGACCCTCTCGACAAAAGTTCCGTAAAGGAAATAGCCCACCAGGAGGATTATGATGGATACCCAGAAAGTTACCATAAGTGCTGCGACCTCCTCTGCCTGATTATCTATTTAAAATTTTAAGGCCAGAGGGAGGGAGCGACCATTTATATTGCCCCAACGACGCTATTGATGCCTGAACGGCGCCGGGAGAACTTAAAAGCCGAGGACTGCCCGCACGTCCTTGAGATAGGTGCGGCCGACGGGTATTTCGGTCTTTTCCTGGTCCTTGAGCATCAGGCGGTAGGTGCCGTGGAAATAGGGGACTACTTCCCGTACCAGGTCAAGGTTGACAATAAAGCTGCGGTGGACCCTTAAGAAACCACTGTCCAGCTTGTCTTCCAGTTCCTGCAGGGTGCCGGGAAATCGCAAAGTGCCCTGGTTAGTTTTCAGGAGCACCTGGTGGCCCTGGGCTTCGGCATAAATAATATCCCCCGGGTCAATAACCAGCAGCCGGTCTTCCTTCCAGGCGGCCACCTTGGTAGTCTTGCGAGTAGTCGCCAGCTGGCGCAGGAGGTTGGCCAGCGGTGGGGTTTCATGTTGCTGGAGCAACTGGCGCACCCGGGCCAGGGTGGTGGCCACCCTTTCGGCCGTGAAGGGCTTTAACAGGTAATCGACGGCATTGAGTTCAAAGGCCTCGATGGCGTAGTCGTCATAGGCAGTGGCAAAGATGATTAAGGGGGTACGGGGCTGCTTTAAAAGCAGCCGCGCCACTTCTACCCCGTCCAGATCCCAGAGTTCAATATCCAGAAAAACAACCTCCGGCTGCAGGGAAGAGGCCAGTTCCAGGGCCTCGCTGCCCCCGGAAGCCTCACCGCAGACCGTAAAGTTGGCATCCTGTTCAATATAATAACGTAGTTCTTGGCGGGCCGGTTCTTCGTCGTCGACGATAAGGGCCTTGATCAACTGGCAACCCCTTCCTTCAGTACCGCCTGCCCCTGCCGGGGCAGGGAGAAGTCCACTCGCGTACCGCCTTCCGGATTCAGGCTAAAGCGGAGGCCGTATTCCGGGCCGTAGAGCAGGCGCAGGCGCTCATGGACGTTAAGCAGGCCGACATTGTTACTATTGCCCGGTTTACCCGTTAATAACCCGTTTACTTTGTTTAAATCTATACCTATACCATTGTCACTAACTGTTATCAGGGCCTCGCCGTTTACCTCCCGGGCGGTGATGGTTACCTGTCCTCCCTCTCGGCGGGGTAAAAGGCCGTGCTTGACGGCGTTTTCCACCAGGGGCTGGAGGGTCAGGGCCGGCAGCAGGTAATGGGCCACTCCGGGCTCGACATCAATGGTTACCTCCAGGCGGGAGCCGAAGCGGGCCTTCTCAATGGCCAGGTAAGAACGTACATGCTCAATTTCCGTAGCCAGGGTGACCGGCCGCTCCGGGTGCTGCAGGTTGCGGCGGAAAAAGTCCCCCAGGTAGCCCAGGAGCTGCCGCGCCTTTTCCGGGTCCAGGCGGCAGACGGACATGATGGTATTCAGGGCATTAAACAAAAAGTGGGGGTTGATCTGGGACTGCAGGGCCCGGATTTCGGCTTTGGCAACCAGTTGTTCCTGCCGGTCAATTTCCGCCAGTTCCAGCTGGGTGGAGAAGAGGTGGCCCAGGCCGGCGGCCAGCTCCAGGTCCAGGGGGCCAACGGCATTGGCCCGGGTATGGTAGAGCTTTAAGGTGCCGATTACCTTGCCCCGCGAGTGCAAAGGGACGACTACGGCTGCCTTTAAGGGACAACCATGGTGGTGGCAGCCGATTTCTGCTGCTACCTGGGCCACCTGAATTTTGCCGGTGTCGAGGGCCTGGCGGGTGGCGTTGGTCAGGACCTTCTGGCCCTGGCGGTGATGGTCGCTCCCGGCACCGACGTGGGCCAGGATCTCATCGCCGCTGGTAATGGCTACAGCCTCCAGGCCGGTAATCTCCATAATAATAGCGGCTGCCTGGCGGGCGGAATCCGCATTGAGGCCCTGGCGTAAGTACGGCAGGGTCTTGTTGGCAATCTTTAAGGCCTTCTGGGCCTGGACGGCACCGGCCAGCTCCTGCTCCCGAAGCACACTCTGGATAATGATTACGGCCAGGGCAATGCCGCTGGCATTAACCAGCATCATGGGCCACGCGATGATCTTGACCAGGCTCCAGGCGGCGGCAAAAGGCCGCGCCAGGGCCAGGATAATCAGCATCTGCAATGCTTCAGCAACAAAACCGGCGGCAAAGGCCACCGGCCAGGGCAAAGGGCGCCGGCGGTAGGCCCGCGCCACCAGGCCCCCCAGCAGGCCTTCGACAGTGGTGGAAACGCCACAGGCCAGGGCGGTAAAGCCCCCCATAAAAAACCGGTGGCCGCCGGCAATAAGCCCGGCGAGGAAACCAACCAGGGGACCACCAAACAGCCCGCCGACCATGGGGGCAATGACCCGGGAGTTGGCCAGGGCATCCTGGATGGGGATGCCGGTGTAGCTGCCGAAGATCCCAAGCAGGCCAAAAAGCAGGATTAGTAGGAGTTTTTGGTAGGAACTGGCCTGCTCTTGGAGCAGTTTCCGGAATATCCGGGAACGGCTCAGGATAAAGGCCAGGGTTATAACTACACTCATCCGTTCAACCAGGGATATGAAAAGGGGCATTTCCTGTCACCTCCGGGTAGGTAAATTGGCATTAAACCTGCCACCGGATAGCCGGAAACAGCAGCGTGCGCATAGCCAGCTTATTCCCTTTTATTGTAACGTAATTACCACCGCCGGCACAATAGCAAATGGCACCAGGATCTTACCCCCTGTCAAAGTGGTGGTAGATGTGGTAAAGTAAACCTGAAGGGAAACCCTGGGCTGGAAGCAGTTACATGAAAAGATGGGCGCCGAGACATATTAAAAGGGGTGATTATATGGGACGCATACTGGATGTGGCCTTTATGCCCCACCCGCCGCTTATGGTCCCGGAGGTCGGGCGCGGCGAGGTGGCAAGGATTAAGGCTACGGTGGCAGCGGCCAGGAAACTGGCAGCCAGGGTGGCTGCCCACCAGCCGGAGGTAATAATTATCATTTCCCCCCACGGCCCGGTTTTCCGCGACGCCGTGGGAATCTGGGCCACCGGGGAGCTAAAGGGTGATCTGGCGGCCTTTAGAGCCGGGGAAGTCAAGTTTACTTATCCTTTGGACCTGAAGCTCAGCCGGGCCATAGCTGAGGCGGCCCGGGAAAGCGGGCTGCCGGTGGCCTGGCTGGACGATGCCGCCTGCCGCCGTTACGGGTTAACCCCGGAACTGGACCACGGTATGATGGTGCCCCTCTATTACCTGCGCCAGGCAGGTATTGCTACCCCCCTGGTAGCCATGGGCATGGCCTTCCTGGAAAGGCAACAGCTCTATGCCTTTGGCGCTGCCCTGGCCCGGGCCATTGAAACCGGCCCCCATCGTGTTCTGCTGGTGGCCAGCGGCGATCTTTCCCACCGGCTCCTGCCCGGGGCACCGGCCGGGTACGACCCGCGGGGCAGGGAGTTTGATGCCAGGGTAAAGGAGCTTTTGGCTCGCCTGGACGTGGAGGGCATCCTGGCCATACCGGAAGATCTGGCGGAAAAAGCCGGCGAGTGCGGCCTGCGTTCCTTTATAATGGGTCTGGGGGCCCTGGACGGCTATGAAGTGCGGGGTGAGGTTTTGTCCTACGAAGGCCCCTTTGGCGTCGGTTACCTGGTCGCCCACCTGGAGACTGCAGGGAAAGATCCGGGGCGGAGCCTGCTGGCTGAAGCAAAAGAACCGGAAGCAGAGTCGCTGCCGGTGCGCCTGGCCCGCCAGAGCCTGGAGCATTACCTGCGCACCGGCAAGGTGCTACCCGTTCCCGAACCCCTGCCCCAGGAACTGGCCGGCCGGGCCGGTGTCTTTGTATCTATCAAGAAACACGGCAGTTTAAGGGGATGTATCGGTACCATCGGCCCAACCAGGGCCAACCTGGCCGAGGAGATTATTTACAACGCCCTGGCAGCCGGTCTGGAAGATCCCCGTTTTCCCCCGGTAACAGTAGAAGAACTGCCGGAACTCCAGTATTCGGTAGACGTCTTGAGCGAACCCGAACCGGCTACCCTGGCTGACCTGGACCCCAAGGTATACGGCGTCATCGTCAGCTGCGGCCGGCGGCGGGGACTGCTCCTCCCGGATCTGGAGGGCATTGATACCGTTGAAGAACAGGTGGCTATTGCCCGCCAGAAGGGCGGCATCGGTCCCGATGAACCATACCAGCTGGAAAGGTTTAAGGTTACACGCTACCATTAATTAATTAAACCAGTGTTGGGAAAACATCCGACAAGCCAGGCAAATGACGGAGGATTAACCAATGGCCGGAAGGGAAGCTATGTATTATGTAAAGTTATCCGGAGAGAAGGTGGAATGCCGTCTCTGCCCCCATACCTGTGTTATTGCCCCCGGTGGCCGGGGCATCTGCCGGGTACGGGAAAACCGGGAGGGGCGTCTATATACCCGCAACTACGGCCGCTGTTCCTCCCTCGCCCTGGATCCCATTGAAAAAAAGCCCCTCTATCATTTTTATCCCGGGAGCCTCATACTCTCGGCCGGTACAGTGGGCTGCAATTTTCGCTGTGAGTTCTGCCAGAATTGGGAGATAGCCCAGGAAGAGCCGGAGACGGTAGCCATCACCCCGGAGGACCTGGTCCGGAAGGCCCGGGAAGCAGGCAGCCTGGGGATAGCATATACCTATTCCGAGCCCCTGGTGTGGTTTGAGTTTGTCCTAGCTACAGCCCGGCTGGCCCGGGAAGCGGGACTGAAGAATGTTATGGTGACCAACGGCTTTATCCGGCCGGACCCCCTGGCCGAGCTCCTGCCCTGGATTGATGCCTGGAATATTGATGTCAAGGGTTTTAACCTGGAATTTTACCGTAAAGTCGTCCATGGCGACTACCGGCCCGTCCTTGAGACGGCGGCGGCAGCATTAAAAGCTGGCAGCCACGTAGAGATCACGACGCTCTTAGTGACCGGCTTAAACGACGACCCGGAGGCACTGGCCGAGCTGGTAAAATGGGTGGCGGATAATTTAAGCGTAGATACACCCCTGCACTTTTCCCGCTACTTTCCCCGGTACCGCCTGAAGGCGCCGCCGACGCCCCTGGCGACCATGCGCCGCGCCCGGGAAGTGGCCCGGCAGTACTTACATTATGTTTACCTGGGTAATGTGGCCGACCCGGAGGCGAACAACACCTACTGCCCGGTTTGCGGCGAACTGGTCATCCGGCGGACAGGTTATCATGTTTCCCTGCCGGGCCTGGCAGGGCGTACCTGCCGCGCCTGCGGAAGCGAGCTGGCCATTGTAAGGGATTGAAAGGAGTTGTTAACATGCCTGATCTGGCTTCAGCCTGCCGCCTGGCCCTTATGGAATGCCTGGCGGTCAGGGCCGGAGAAACAGTTCTCGTCGTTACCGATACTGAACTGCAGCCTATCGGCGAGGCTTTTTTTGAGGCCGCCAGGGAGCTAAAAGCCGAGGCGGCCATCATCGCTATGCTGCCCCGGGACAACCACGGCCAGGAACCCCCGGCTGTGGTAGCGGCAGCCATGCGGCAAAGCCGGGTCGCCGTCCTGGCTACCTCCAGATCCTTATCCCACACCCGTGCCCGCCGGGAGGCTAACGCAGCCGGCGCCCGTATCGCCTCCTTGCCCGGCGCCACAGCTGATATGCTGGAACGCACCCTGGCCGTCGACTATAAGGCCCTGGCTGCCGATTGTGAGCATTATGCAGCCGTTTTGACCCGGGGGCAGGAGGTCCACCTGACGACCCCGGCGGGAACGGAACTTACCTTTAGTATTGCCGGCCGCCAGGGGCACCCCGATACCGGCCTTTACACCCGGCCGGGCAGCTTTGGTAACCTGCCGGCGGGGGAGGCTTATATTGCCCCGGTGGAAGGAACGGCGAAGGGGCTCCTGGTTATTGACGGGGCCCTGGCCGGCATCGGCGTTTTAGAAAAACCCTTGCGGATTAAAGTTGAAGCAGGGCAGGCCGTTGCGGTCAGTGGTGGCCGGGAAGCCCGCCTGTTAGAGGATATTTTCACCCGTTACGGACCGGCCAGCCGCAACATTGCTGAACTGGGTATAGGGCTAAATCCCCTGGCCAGGCTGACAGGCAACGTCCTGGAGGATGAGAAGGTACGGGGTACAGTTCATATTGCCCTGGGGGACAATAGAAATTTTGGCGGCCAGGTGGAAGCTCCCAGCCACCTGGACGGCATTCTCCTCCAGCCCCGGCTCAGGGTTGACGGGCAGCAGGTCCTTTAGCTCACACCCGGCCCCGGCGGGGCGCTGATCGCCTGGGCAGAGGGGCTGCCGCTGCGTACTGGATTAGTTCCGGGGTAGCGGTAGTGAGGGGGAGTTGCCAAGTTGCGGGGCAGCCCGGCTGGCGGGAAGTATACTTTGCCGGTAAGGGTGTCCATTTTCTGGTGCCGGTAAGGGCAAAGGATGGGCTGGCCCTGTTCCAGGATCCCGGCCAATTCGCAGGCACCGTCGTTTAAATAGGAGCAATGCCGGTTGCAGGTAGCCAGGGTCATGGGAGTACCTCCTTTTACGTAATTGAAGTTCGCCGGTGGCGGAGGTAACCCATTGAGGGCTCCTCAAGGGTATTATTTCCCCTGGTGGGTAATCTAATCTATCGGCTGCAAGGAGGCGCATATGCTTGCCGTCAAAGAAAGAATTGCCCGGGACATTGATACCTTAAAAGAACAAATTATCAATGTGGCCGAGGCTATTTATGATCACCCGGAACTGGGTAACCAGGAGTATTTTGCCGTAGATCTACTGACAGGCATCCTGGCGGAGCGGGGTTTTAAGATTACCCGGCCCCTGTGCCAGCTGCCGACAGCCTTTAAGGCCGAGCTTGTCGGCGGTCCCGGTCCGCGGGTGGCCCTGCTGGCCGAATACGACGCCCTGCCAGGGCTGGGGCATGCCTGCGGTCACAACCTGATAGCTGCTGCCAGCCTCGGGGCGGCATTGGCGTTAGCAACTATAATTAATGAACTTCGGGGGACCATTGTCGTTTTAGGTACGCCGGCCGAAGAGACCCGAGGGGCCAAGGTTGTGCTGGTTCGCCATGGCGTCCTGGACGACCTGGACGCGGTGATGATGTTTCACCCTGGCGATACCACTACAGTAGAAGTAAATTCCCTCGCCTTGGAAGCCCTGGAATTCGTTTTTGAGGGGCGGGCAGCCCATGCCGCCTCCAGCCCGGAGGAAGGTATTAATGCCCTGGAAGCAGTCATCCAGTTATTCAACAATATCAACAGCCTGCGTCCCTACCTGAAAGACGGGACCAGCATCCAGGGTATTATTACCGAAGGGGGTACTTCGCCCAACGTCATTCCCGAACGTGCCGTGGCCCGCTTTTACGTACGGGCCCGTACCCGGGGTGCTTTAAATAAAGTGGTCAAACGGGTGGAGAATTGCGCTACGGCGGCAGCCCTGGCAACGGGTTGCCGTTACTGGTACCACAACTACGAACCTTCCTATGAACCCATGCTGACTAATCGCGCCCTGGCCGCAGCCTGGCGCGACAACTTGAAAAAGCTGGGAGTAATGGATTCGGGTTCCCCCAGCTACAGCCGCGGTTCCCTGGATATGGGTAATGTCAGCCAGGTGGTGCCAGCTATCCACCCCTACTTATCCCTGAACGCCGGCAAAATGGTGCCCCACAGCTACCAGTTTGCCCGGGCAGTACGAGGCGAGGCCGGGCGGCGGGTTGTAATCCTGGCTGCCAAAGCCCTGGCCTGGACGGCGGCGGATGTCATGCTTGACAGGGAGCTGTTGCAGCGAATTAAAAAGGAATTTGCCAGCACTATTCATACCCGCCATCCTGATGCATAATAATTTAAAAGGATGGAGGGAGGGGACATGGGTAATCGCTGGCGCTGGTTACGGTCATTAATAATTATCGCTGTGGCAGCCGTTGTCTTCTGGCAGCGGGCGACAACTGGGGAAGTCAACGTTTATGAAGCCCGGGCCCTGGCCGTAATGGGCCAGGACAGCAAGGAAGGCAGGGAAATATTACAGGAACTGGCCGAAGGACGTAAAATTGGGGTTTATCACCTGCAGGCTGAAGGGGATATTGCCCCAGCGGAAGGGACGGAAAAGATTATCGGCGTTACAATATCTAAAGACCGGGGCCTGCTAGGTATCTTCAGCACCCCGGGGAGCCAGCCAGTAATGCTGGCCTGCTTGAATACCCTGCCCCTGCAGGAAGTAAAGGTGGTCCAGCTGGAGGCCGGGCGCAATGCCATATTAATCCGGGAACTCCTGGATGAGCGCTTCGGCGGCTATTTTTTGAGCAGCTTTTATGCCCTGTATAGCTGGCAGGGGGAAGGTTTGCAGGAAATTTGGCGTAAAGTTGCCGGGAACGAAGAACGCTGGCATAATAAATGGTTGGACCAGGGCGAGGGCTGGCAGGGGGTCAGTGAACAGGTGATGATAGATTTTACCCGGGTAGAGGGGCGGCTGGTCATTAAAACCATCAGCAGCCAGACCATCTGGTCGGCCCCGGAAGCAACCGGTCCCCGGACGAAAATCCAGAGCCGGACCGTAACCCACACCTACCGCTGGGAGCCGGCCTGGGGAGCCATGGTCATGGCCGTGGGCAGGGTAAATAAAACCACCAGCCTTAAAGAGCGCCAGGGGAACAAGTATGTTGACCGGCTTAAACTTGCCGCCGGGGAGGAGGTAGCTGTCCTGGAAGATGAGGACCTGCTGTCCTGGTTAAAACCGGGGGAACCTTCTTACTGGCGGGTAAAGACCGGAACCGGAGGCGGCCAGGTGGGTTATGTTTTGAAGTCCCATCTGGACCTGTTGCCGGGCAAGGCCTAGCAGCTAATATAAGAATAAGGAACTGTTATTTTTTTTGCCGGTCTATTGCATTAATATGCAGGTTAGTTGTATAATTATAACACCAGATCAAGGAGGTTCCCGCCATTGGTCAAAGCAGGCATTATCGGCGCCACGGGCTATACCGGTGCCGAACTGGTGCGTATCTTAAGCAGGCACCCGGAAGTGGAGCTGGTGGCCCTTACCTCCCGGCATTATGCCGGCGAGGAGATGGCTGGCGTTTACCCGGCCCTTACCGGTTATACCAGCCTCCCGTGTGAAGCTTTAACCCCGGAAGAAGTCCTGGAGCGGGCTGAAGTGGTCTTTATCGCCCTGCCCCACGGCCACGCTGTAATGGTGGCCGCCCGGGCCCTGGGGAAAGGTGTCAGGGTCATCGACCTGGGCGCCGACCTGCGCTTCCGGGAGGCAAAAACTTACGAGAAATGGTACAAAATCCCCCACGGTAATCCTGAACTGGCAGCTCACGCCGTCTACGGATTGCCCGAAATCCATAGAAAAGCCATACGCCAGGCCCGGGTGGTCGCCAACCCTGGCTGTTATCCCACCAGCGTCATTCTAGGCCTGGCGCCCCTGCTCAAGGCCGGTTATATCGACCCGGCAACCATCATTATCGATGCCAAATCGGGTGTGTCCGGGGCCGGCCGGGAGGCCAAAGTAACCAGCCTTTTTGTCGAGTGCCATGAAAACATCAATCCTTACGGCGTCGCCGGTCACCGCCATACCCCGGAGATCGAACAGGAACTGAGCGCTCTTGCGGGGACGGAGGTGAAGGTATCCTTTACCCCCCACCTCCTGCCTATCAGCCGGGGAATCTTAAGCACCATGTATGCCACCCTGGCCCGCCCGGCGACGGAAGCAGAACTCCGGCAGGTTTATCAGGACTTTTACGCCGGAGAGCCTTTTATCCATCTCCTGCCGCCGGGCAGGTGGCCCCATACCCGCTGGGTCTACGGCAGCAACAACTGCCATATCAACTTGACTGTGGATGGCCGTACCGGACGGGTCGTGGTGGCCAGCGCCATCGACAACCTGACCAAAGGCGCTTCCGGCCAGGCGGTGCAAAACTTCAATCTCATGTGCGGCTTCCCGGAAACTATGGCCCTGGCTGCACCGGGAATATGCCCTTAAGTAAGGAGCGGGCGAGACAATGCCAGCCTGCTAGAGAGTTGTTTTTGGAGGAAGGAAGAAATGATTGAAGACATCCAGCTGGTTTCCGGCGGCATTACCGCCCCGCAGGGTTTTGTGGCTGCAGGCATCCATGCCGGTTTGAAAAAGGAAAAGAAGGACCTGGCCCTGATTGTCAGTGAAGTACCGGCAGCGGCAGCAGCCGTTTATACCAGAAATCGCGTCAAGGCAGCACCCCTGATAGTTACCAGAGAGCATCTTAAAAGCGGGATAGCCCGGGCCATTGTCTGCAATAGCGGCAATGCCAATGCCTGTACGGGGGAGCGGGGTTACCGGGACGCCCGGGAAATGGCAGCTATTACGGCTGCAGCCATAGGCTGCGAACCCTGGCAGGTGGTGGTGGCTTCCACCGGTGTGATTGGCGTGCCCCTGCCCATGGATAAGATCAGCGCCGGCATCCGGGCGGCCGCAGAAAAGCTGGCAATGGACGGCAGCAGTGCTGCGGCGGTGGCCATTATGACTACCGATACTATGAAAAAGGAAATTGCCGTCCGGTTGTCCCTGGGAGGGGCCACGGTAACCATTGGCGGCATAGCCAAGGGTTCCGGCATGATCCACCCCAATATGGGGACCATGCTCTGCTTTTTGACCACCGATGTCGCCATGGAGCAGGATGACCTGGACCAGGCCTTGCGGGCGGTGGTGGACCGGACCTTCAATATGGTAACGGTGGACGGCGACACCAGCACCAACGATATGGTCGTCATCCTGGCCAACGGCTGCGCCGGCAACGCCCCCCTGACCATTGAAGATCACGCCGCCTTCCGCGCCGGCCTGGAGTACGTCTGCCGTGAGTTGGCCCGCCTGATTGCCCGGGATGGCGAGGGCGCGACCAAACTGCTCACTGTGGAAGTGCGGCGGGCGGCCAGCGAGGCGGAAGCCCGTATGGTTGCCCGGGCCGTGGCCGGTTCTAACCTCGTAAAGAGCGCTATCTTTGGCGCCGATGCCAACTGGGGCCGCATTATCTGCGCCGCCGGTTACTCCGGGGCAGAGATCGACCCGGATAGAGTTGACATTTACCTGGAAAGCCGGGCCGGCTGCGAGCAGATGGCCCGGGATGGCAAGCCCCTGCCCTTTAGCGAAGAAAAGGCGGCGGCTATCTTGCGGGAAGAGGAAATCACCATTACCCTGGATTTAAAGCAGGGAACGGCCGCAGCCACCGCCTGGGGCTGCGACCTGACCTACGACTATGTAAAGATCAATGCTTCCTACCGGACTTAAAATAGAAGATCCACTGCTGACCCGTAGAAAAGCCCCGGTATGGGGGTGCGTACTGGAGGGAACGCAAGATGCCCCTTTCACCCCTGGAAAAAACAGAAATCCTTATCGAGGCCCTGCCCTATATCCGCCAGTTCTACGGCAAAACGGTAGTGATCAAGTACGGCGGCCATGCCATGACCAATTGCGACCTGAAAAAGGCCGTCATGCAGGACGCCGTTCTCATGCACCTGGTGGGCATGCGACCGGTCATTGTCCATGGCGGCGGGCCGGAAATTACCGGTATGCTCAAGCGCCTGGGCAAGCAGTCGCAGTTTATCCAGGGCCAGCGGGTGACTGACGCCGAGACAATGGAGATTGTGGAAATGGTCCTGGTGGGGAAGATTAATAAAGAAATTGTCACCAATATCCACCGTTACGGCGGCAAGGCCATCGGCCTCTGCGGCAAGGACGGCAACCTCATTGAAGCCAGGAAACAAATAGCCCATATCCAGCAGGAAGATGGGGCGGAGGTTGACCTGGACCTGGGTTTTGTCGGCCGGGTGGAAAGGGTCAATCCCGGCATTATTGAAACCGTCATCGCCGAAGGTTACATCCCTGTGGTGGCCCCCATCGGTGTAGGACCTGATGGTGAAAGCTACAATATAAATGCCGACCTGGTGGCGGGGGAACTGGCCGTGGCTTTAAAGGCCGATAAGCTGGTCCTCCTGACGGATGTGGAGGGGATTCTAGCTGACCGCAATAATCCTGGCTCCTTAATCTCCGCCCTGGAGGTCGGTCGGGTACCGGAGCTCATCCGGCAGGGAGTCATTGACGGCGGCATGATCCCCAAGGTTAACTGCTGCATCCGCGCCCTGGAAGGCGGTGTGAAGAAAACCCATATTATTGACGGGCGCATACCCCACTCTATCTTGCTGGAGGTATTTACCGACACCGGGGTGGGGACCATGGTGGTGCCATAAATATGGAGGTGGCCGGAAATGGATAACGCGGCTATTATCGCTCTGGGGGAAAAATACGTGATGCGGACCTACGGGCGCTACCCCCTGGCCCTTGTGCGGGGCGAGGGGGCCCGGGTGTGGGATGCCGACGGCCGGGAGTACCTGGACTTTGTAGGCGGCCTGGCGGTCAACTCCCTGGGGCACTGCCATCCCCGGGTGGTGGCGGCCATCAGGGAGCAGGCCGGGAAGCTCCTCCACTGCTCCAACCTTTACTGGATTGAGCCCCAGGTGGAACTGGCCCGGTTGCTGGTGGAAAATTCAGCCCTGGATAAAGTCTTTTTCTGCAACAGCGGTGCGGAAGCCAATGAAGCGGCCATTAAACTCGCCCGCAAGTATGCCAAAGAACACCGGGGGCCGGAAAGCTACGAGATCATTACCATGCGCCGTTCCTTTCACGGCCGTACCCTGGCTACCCTGACGGCTACCGGCCAGGAGAAATTCCACCGCGGCTTTGCTCCCCTGCCGGCAGGCTTTAAATACGTCCCCTTCAATGACCTTGCCAGCCTGCGGGCGGCAGTAAGCCCCCGGACCTGCGCCGTCATGCTGGAACCGGTCCAGGGAGAAGGCGGCGTCTACGCGGCCAACAGAGATTACCTTCAGGCGGTGCGGGCCCTCTGCGACGATGAAGGACTTTTACTTATCTTTGACGAAGTACAGTGTGGCCTGGGCCGCACGGGCTATCTTTTCGCCTACCAGTATTATGGGGTGGAGCCCGATGTTATGACCCTGGCCAAGGCCCTGGCCGGGGGGGTGCCTATCGGCGCCATGCTGGCCAAAGAAAAGGCAGCCGCTGCCTTTGGCCCCGGGGACCATGCCTCTACCTTCGGCGGCAATCCCCTGGCTACGGCCGCCGGGGTGGCCGCCTTTAAGGCCCTGCTTGAAGAGGGCCTGGTGGAAAATGCCCGGGTCCTGGGAGAATATTTCTACCAGGAGCTGGAGAGGCTGGTCCGGGAATTTCCCCAGTTAACAGAAGTAAGGGGCCGCGGACTGCTGCTGGGACTAGAGATTGACGGCCCGGCCGACGCGGTGGTAGCCGCCTGCCAGGAACGGGGTTTGTTGATCAACTCCCTCCACGGCCACGTCCTGCGTTTCTTGCCCCCCTTGACTATCAGTAAAGACGAAGTCGACCGGGCTGTAGCTATTTTAAAGGAAGCCTTGCAGGAAGTTCTGGGACAAGGAACGTAAGAGACAAGGTTTAACATATCAAAATGCGAAAGGAGATCTATTTAATGAACGACCTGGCAAAGGGTCTCAAAGGCCGCGACTTCATCTCCCTGAAGGATTTTACCACCGAGGAAATCTTTTACCTCCTGGACCTGGCCGACGAACTCAAGACCAAACTTAAAAGAGGGGAGCCCCACCCACTCCTTGCCGGCAAGACCCTGGGCATGATCTTTACCAAGCGTTCCACCCGCACCCGGGTGGCCTTTGAAGTAGGCATGTACCAGCTGGGCGGCTATGCCCTTTTCCTGACCAAAGACGACCTGCAGCTGGGCCGCGGTGAGACCATTGCCGATACGGCCCGGGTCCTGTCCCGCTACCTGGACGGCATAATGATCCGCACCTTTGCCCACCAGGAGGTGGAGGAACTGGCGGCCCACGCCACCGTCCCCGTCATCAACGGCCTGACGGATTTGCTGCACCCCACCCAGGCCCTGGCGGATATCATGACCATCCGCGAGTGGAAGGGTACAGTTAAAGGTTTAAACCTTACCTTTATCGGCGATGGCAATAACGTCGCCCATTCCCTCATGTACGGCGGGGCTAAAGTGGGCCTCAACGTGACCATCGCCTGCCCTCCCGGTTATGAGCCCCTGCCTCAGGTGGTAGAAGAAGCCCGGCGCATAGCCGCCTACAACGGCTGCCAGATAGCTGTAACCAACAATATCCGCGAAGCTGTTGAGGATGCCGATATCCTTTACACCGACGTTTGGGCCAGTATGGGCCAGGAGGCCGAGGCGGAAAAGCGGCGCCAGGCTTTCCAGAAATACCAGCTTAACAGCGAGATATTGAAGCTGGCCAAACCTGACGCCATGGTCATGCACTGCCTGCCGGCCCACCGGGGTGAGGAGATTACCGACGAGGTGATGGACGGTCCCCAGTCAGCCGTTTTTGACGAAGCTGAAAACCGTCTCCACGCCCATAAGGCTATCCTGGCAGCATTGATGTAGGTTTGCTGGTCGATAACACAGGCTATTTTACCAGTGAGAAAGGAGACTTGTACTCGTGGCGGAAAAGGTAGTCCTCGCCTATTCCGGCGGGCTGGATACTTCCATTATTATCCCCTGGCTCAAAGAAACCTACGGCTACGAGGTTATCGCCGTGGCCGTTGATCTCGGCCAGGGAGAGGAACTGGCCCCCCTGGAGGAAAAAGCCCTCAAGAGCGGGGCGAGCAAAATTTACATCCTTGATAAAAAGCGGGAGTTCGTTGAAGATTATATCTGGCCGACATTAAAGGCCGGGGCCGTCTATGAAGGCAAGTACCTCCTGGGCACCTCCTTTGCCCGGCCCCTCATTGCCAAATGCCTGGTAGAGGTGGCTGAGAAGGAAGGCGCCACCGCCGTGGCCCACGGCGCCACCGGCAAGGGTAATGACCAGGTGCGCTTTGAACTGGGAGTTAAAGCGTTAAACCCCGATCTGAAAGTCATCGCCCCCTGGCGCCTCTGGAACATTCGCTCCCGGGAAGAGGCCATTGACTATGCCACCGCCCGGGGCATCCCCGTACCGGTCACCAAAGATCGGCCCTACAGCATGGACCGCAACCTCTGGCACTTGAGCCACGAAGGCGCCGACCTGGAGAACCCCTGGAACGAACCCCAGGACGACCTTTATTTAATCATTACCCCGCCAGAACAGGCCCCGGATAAACCCACTTATGTGACCCTTGACTTTGAAAAGGGCATCCCGGTGGCCGTGGACGGGGAAAGGCTGGACGCCGTAACCCTGGTGGAAAAATTGAACGACCTGGCAGCGGCCAACGGCGTCGGCATCGCCGACATGGTGGAGAACCGCCTGGTGGGCTTGAAATCCAGGGGCGTTTATGAAACCCCCGGCGGCACCGTCCTTTACCTGGCCCACCGGGAGCTGGAAGCCCTCACCCTGGACCGCATGACCATGCACTTCAAGGAAATTGTGGCTGCTAAATACGCCGAGCTGGTCTATGACGGCAACTGGTTCTCGCCCCTGAAAAAGGCCCTGGATGCCTTTGTGGACAGCACCCAGGAAACGGTCACCGGCAGCGTGCGCATGAAGCTGTACAAGGGCAGCTGCACCCCGGCAGGGGTTAAATCGCCCTACTCCCTCTACAGCGAGGACCTGGCGACCTTCGGCGCCGGCGGTGATTACGACCACAAGGATGCTACCGGATTTATCAACCTCTTCGGCTTGCCCCTTAAGGTCCGGGCATTGATGGAAAAGAAGGCAGGTTTAAGGTAAGACGAGGCTCGGAAGGTTACTGGATAGGCCGGGTATATCCCGGAGCTGCGAATAGCGAAGCGCCGGTAACAGAACAGGCGAGGTGAGGTTACCGTTGCTGCCGCCGAGGACGCCTGAGCGTGCCTCTGAGAGGAAATAGACGAAACTCATAGAAGGGTATAAGTTTGTGGAACCAGAAGCCTGATCATGGGCAATCCGCAGGCGGCATGGCAACGGTCCGAACCGAGCCGTCGTTCTGTCGGCGCGTAGCTTCTGAGCAGCGGAGGGATATACCCGGCCAAATAGGTTGCTTAAAGGAGAAAATACTACAATGAAGCTCTGGGGCGGACGCTTTACCAGGACAACCGACCGGCTGGTGGAGGACTTCCATTCCTCCATCAGCTTCGACCAGCGCCTTTACCGGCAGGACATAGCCGGCTCCATAGCCCATGCCCGGATGCTGGCAGCGGTGGGGCTCATTACCCCGGCCGAGGGCGAGGCCATAATCAAAGGCCTGGAAGAAATCAGGGCCGATATCGAGGCCGGGCGGGTAACCTTTGACGTGGGTGCTGAAGACATCCATATGAACATCGAAAAGCTGCTCACGGAACGCATCGGCGCACCCGGCAAGAAGCTGCATACGGCGCGCAGCCGCAACGACCAGGTAGCCCTGGACCTGCGCCTTTATTTAAAAGAAGAAATTCCGCAAGTAAAAAAGCTCCTGGCCGGCCTGCAAAAGGTCCTGGTGGACCTGGCGGCCGAGCACATGCACACCATCATGCCCGGCTATACCCACCTGCAGAAGGCCCAGCCCGTCACCTTGGCCCACCACCTGCTGGCCTACTTTGAAATGTTCTACCGCGACCAGGAGCGTTTAGACGGGTGCCTGGCGCGGGTAGATGTCATGCCCCTGGGCGCCGGCGCCCTGGCCGGGACAACCCTTCCCATTGACCGGGAGATGGTGGCCCGGGAACTGGGCTTTAAAGAGATCAGCGCCAACTCCCTGGATACGGTGGCCGACCGCGATTTTGTGGTGGAATTCCTGGCGGCAGCTTCCCTAATCATGATGCATTTAAGCCGCCTGGCCGAAGAAATAATCCTCTGGGCCAGCGAGGAATTCGGCTTTATCGAGCTGGACGACGCCTACAGCACCGGCTCCAGCATGATGCCCCAGAAGAAAAACCCCGACGTGGCCGAGCTGGTGCGGGGGAAGACAGGCCGGGTATACGGCCACCTCATGGGCATGCTGGCGGTCCTGAAAGGTTTACCCCTGGCCTACAACAAGGACCTGCAGGAGGATAAGGAAGCCCTCTTTGACGCCCTGGATACGGTCAAAGGGTGCCTCATGGTCTTCACCCCCATGCTGGCCACGGCTAAATTCAGGGTTGAGCGCATGCGAGAGGATGCGGCCCGGGGCTTTGCCGCTGCCACCGACGTGGCCGAATACCTGGTGCGCAAAGGTTTGCCCTTCCGCGAAGCCCATGCCGTGGTGGGGGCATTGGTCCTCCACTGCCTGGAACAGGGCAAGTCCTTTGAGGACCTCACCCTGGCCGAGTGGCAATCCTTTTCACCTTATTTCTCGGAAGACATCTTTAACCGCATCACGGTGGAAGCCTGCGTGCAGGGCCGCGACCTCCCCGGCGGCCCCGCCCCGGCCGCTGTAGCTAAGGCCCTGGAGCGGGCCAGGAAAATTCTTGCGGGAATTTGAAGAATATGATAGTGCCCGGACTTTAGCAATAGGTCCGGGCATTTTTTATTCCGGCCGATATTATCAAGTTCTATTATCAGGCCAGGTAAAAATATAAAACAGGAACCTCCTCCCCAGCACCTTCAAGATCGAAGATCTCGATTACTTGAGCGGCGACGTAAGGGTTTTAGTTTATAACCGTCAATAGAGGTGGTACTACTTCCTCGAAATATTCTTTTACCTGGTTCCAGCTTACCCGGCGCAGGAGCACCGGTTCTATTTCCCTTTCGGCATCGGCAAAATAGGTCAGGCTTTTCAGCACGTGATACAAGTTAAAGCTGGTCCCTGCGAACTTGCGCTTGTAGAATTCCAGGCACTGGCGCACGTCGGCAATTTCCCGGGCAATAAAATACAGGTCATAAAAGTCCTTTCTGCTGCCCCGCGAGGCGATGGCTTCTATTTTCATCGGGGCAATATCTTCAGGGGATGCCACCGGGCAACCCCTGAACTTAGCAAGGGGAAAGAGAAGGGGATACCGGTAATACAGAAAACTAACTTTAGTTCCCCGGAAAATCCCGTGCAGGGTGCCCCACCTTTCCCCCAGTAACTGAAAGTCGTCCAACTCATCGAGCCTTTGTTTAAGCATTAAAGTATCTACAGGAGATGGCGAAAAGAAATCCAGGTCTTCCGAAAGGCGATGTCCCAGGTGTAAGGCCAGGGCCGTGCCGCCGGCCAGGTAAAAGTCCTGCAGTATACCGGCAGAACTTAGTAATTCCAATGCACCTTGTCCCTGCGGTGGGAGGGTGGACGTAAACACCTGAGGTCATCCTCCTGCAAATGGTAGTAACAGCGCCAGAAATTGCCGGTTTTAGCGGACAATCTAGGGCTCGTCTTGATTACTTCCAGGAGCTCTTCATCCCTGTACTGTCTCATAACCCACCGGATGGCTCTAGTATCCCCATATTCCAACAACCGCTCGAGGATAAAATAGGACTCATCCCGGCTGTCCAGGCTGTCAAAAGACACATCCCAAAAATACTTTTTTAAGAAAGCCGGTAACCTCAACGGGTATCTCCTGCCTTTTTACCAGCTTGAGGATAATCTTTTTTGGTTCCACTTTCAACTTTTTCACCACGATAATTATACCATTATTTACGGAGATGTGAAAGTTTACCAGGAGCTTTTTCTCCCTTGAGTTCTTTGCTTATTTCAAACTGGGACGGTAAAGAGGCAAACGGTAAGAGCATATTGACGGTTCCAGTCATACGGCAATTCTTTCTTGCCTGGCTTTAGCTGCCATGATAAGATTTTATGGGAGGGGTAACAGTGGAGGAACAAAAAGTCCTTTTGATGCTGGAAAATATCCAGGCGATGGTTAAAGCCAACCTGGAAGGACAAAAGGCTTTTGAAGAGGCCTTTGAAAGGCGCTTGTCAGCGCTGGAGAAAGGCGTTGATTGTCTTAATGAAAAAATGCAATGGGCCGCTAATGCCGTCAGAGATTTGAGACAGGAAGTGGACGCAGTTCAGGGTGAAATAGTATCGCTCAAAGCAGATGTAGCCGAGTTAAAGGCGGAGATGGCAGCCGTAAAAGCAGATGTAGCCGAGTTGAAAACGGAGATGGCAGCCGTAAAAGCAGATGTAGTCGAGTTGAAAACGGAGATGGCGGCGGTAAAAGCAGATGTAGCTGATCTTAAGGTGGAAATGGCGTCGGTAAAAGAAGAGATAGCAAACCTGCGTGCCGAAAATACAACTCAACATCAAAAAATGGAGAGGCGTTTAAATGTTTTAGCAGGAGAATTTGGTCGCCAGCATATTGAAATTGAGATGCTAAAAGCCAATGCAGGATGGTAATCAATGATGGCGTATGCCTTCTGCGTAAAAGCACAAGAAACTTAACCGGCCGGCAGGATTCTGTCCTTTGGTGTGGAATAAAAAAACCATTAGACTTCAAGGCAGGACGGGAGGAAGGCAGGATGAAGTTTTTTATTTTGGGCTTATATTTTGCAGCACTTATCGTTATCGGCTTTTACAGCTTGAAGAAATCGCGGGATGTCGGCGGATTTTTCCTGGGCAACCGGACCGTGGGCCCCTGGATATCGGCCTTTGCCTACGGGACGACCTACTTCTCCGCCGTTATTTTTATTGGCTACGCCGGTAAGGTAGGCTGGGGTTTCGGCCTCGCCGATTTATGGATCGTCATCGGCAACGCCTTTATCGGCAGTTTCCTGGCCTGGAAGGTCCTGGCGCGGCCGACCCGGGAAATGACGGTGCGCCTGAATGCGATGACCATGCCCGAGTTCCTGGCAGCGCGTTATGAGAGCCCGGCCCTGCGGACGGTAGGGGGGCTGTTAATATTTATTTTCCTTGTTCCCTATTCCGCCTCAGTATATATGGGTTTGAGTTACCTCTTTGAACAGGTCTTCCAGATTGACTTTGCCAGCGCCCTCATCATTATGGCCGCCCTGACGGCCGTCTACCTGGTCCTGGGTGGTTATATCGCCGTCACCCTGACGGATTTCATCCAGGGCTTGATTATGATTGCCGGCGTCTTTATCCTTATATATTATGTCATTACCGCGCCGCCGGTGGGTGGCCTGGTCACCGGCATTAGCCGCCTGGCAGCCATAAATCCCAGTCTGGTTTCCCCGGTGGGCCCCAACTGGTTTGCCCTTTTATCCCTGGTGGTCCTTACCAGCCTTGGCCCCTGGGGCCTGCCCCAGATGGTGCAGAAGTTTTATGCCATAAAGGATGAACGTTCCATCCGGGCGGCGACGGTGGTCTCGACCTTTTTTGCCCTGATCATCGCCACCGGCGCCTACTTTACCGGCGCCTTCGGCCGCCTTTTCTTTAACAACCAGATGCCGCTCCTTAATGGCCAGCCCAACCCGGACCTGATTATGCCCCAGATTATCGACCAGTACCTGCCGGCCTGGGTGGGGTTGCTCCTGCTCATGCTGGTGCTGGCGGCTTCCATGTCTACCCTGGCGTCGCTCGTGCTGGTCTCCAGCTCGGCCGTGGCCATTGACCTGGTCCAGGGGGCGGCGCCCCAAGTTCCCCGGCGTGCTGTCATGGCCCTGCTGCGTTTTTTGTGCGTCTTTTTTATCGGGTTGTCGGTATACATTGCCTTAAAACCCACTATTATCCTGGTCCTCATGTCCCTGTCCTGGGGTACGGTGTCCGGCGCCTTCCTGGCACCCTACCTGTACGGCCTGTACTGGCCCCGTACCACTAAAGCCGGGGCCTGGGCGGGACTTTTGAGCGGGCTTATTATATCACTAGGGTTAGCTTTTTATTACCACCTTGACGGCGGCATCATCCCCACCATTGGCTCCCTGGCGATGCTTATTCCCCTGGGTGTGGTACCCGTGGTAAGCCTTGTGACCCCGACCTTTTCCCGGGAGCATTTAGCCAGGGTTTTCGGCCCCGGCAGGGTGAATACAGTAACAACTAAAGGACTGGTGTCTGATGATCTGGGATTTGGCAAATGAGTGTCGTTCTCGGGCGGAGATGGAGGCTTTGCAGTTGGCCCGGCTCCAGGAAACGGTAGCCAGGGTCTACGAGCGGGTGCCTTTTTACCGCCAGGCTATGGATGCTAAAGGTATCCGGCCATCGGATATCCGCACCCTGGCGGATGTCCGCCTGCTGCCTATGACTACCAAGGAGGATTTTCGCCAGAATTATCCCTATGGCCTCTTTGCTGTGCCCCTGAGGGAAGTGGTCCGCCTCCATGCTTCTTCCGGCACCACCGGGAAGCCCATTGTAGTGGGCTATACCCGCCGCGACCTGGAAATCTGGACGGACCTGGTGGCGCGGATGGTGACTCTTGCCGGCGTCACTGCTGACGATGTCGTTCAGGTTGTGTTCGGCTACGGCCTTTTCACCGGCGGTTTTGGCCTGCACTACGGCCTGGAACGGGTAGGAGCCACGGTGGTACCGGCTTCAGCCGGCAACTCCAAACGGCATATTATGTTAATGCGGGACTTTGGTACTACCGTCCTGGTGGGCACGCCGTCCTATGTCCTGCACCTGGCTGAGGTGGCGGAAGAAGAAGGTGTAGACCCGCGGGAACTCCCCGTGCGGCTGGGCCTGTTTGGCGGCGAGGCCTCCAGCCGGGAAATGCTCAAAGAAATCGAGCGGCGCTGGGGGATGCTGGCCACGGATAACTACGGCCTGTCGGAAGTCATGGGACCGGGCGTCTCCGGCGAGTGCGAGTACCAGGACGGCCAGCACGTGGCCGAAGACCACTTCCTGGTAGAAATCCTTGACCCGGTTACCGGGGAACCCTGTCCGCCGGGAGTCAAGGGCGAGGTGGTTATTACTACCCTAACCAAGGAAGCCCTGCCGGTGCTGCGTTACCGCACCCGGGATATATCTTGTTTAAATTTTGAACCCTGCCGCTGCGGTCGTACCACGGCGCGCCTGGCCAAAATTACCGGTCGCACCGATGATATGCTCATTATCCGGGGGGTCAACGTTTTTCCCTCCCAGGTGGAGAGCGTCCTCATGGAAATTGAAGGAGTAGCTCCCCACTACCAGCTTATAGTCAGTCGGCGCAATTACCTGGATGAGCTGGAAATTCAGGTAGAAGTAGACCCGGAGTTTTTCAGCGATCGCTATCGGCAGCTGGAGGAGCTGGAAGAAAAAGTTGCCGAGCGCCTGCATACGGTACTACAGCTAAAGGCGCGGGTGCGCCTGGTGGAGCCCCACAGCATTCCCCGCAGCGAAGGCAAGGCCCGGCGGGTGATTGACTTGCGGTCGAAATAAATAAATATCAAGCACCGGCCAGGGAACCGTTAGCCAGAAAACCCGTAGAAACGGGTTTTTATTTTATTCTGGTCACGTCCCGGGGTTTCTTTTAAGGCCGGGTAGTGACTCAGGGCGGTTATTAAGTTAGAATAAAAGTATTGCGGCCCGCATTACTCACAATGGGCCTGAAGGTGGGAGAGGTGAAAGTGTGCGGGAATTATTGATTGGTAATCATGCCCTGGCCAGGGGCGCCTGGGAAGCAGGGCTGCGGGTAGCCGCTGCTTACCCGGGGACACCGAGCACGGAAATAATCGAAGCCCTGGCCGGGTACCCGGAAGTATATGCAGAGTGGTCCCCGAACGAGAAAGTAGCCCTGGAGGTCGCCATTGGCGCGGCCATCGGGGGTGCCAGGGCCCTGGCGGCCATGAAGCACGTTGGCGTTAACGTCGCCGCCGATCCGCTGATGACCCTGGCCTATACCGGTGTCAATGCCGGTCTGGTGCTGGTGTCGGCCGATGACCCCGGCCTTTTTAGCTCCCAGAACGAGCAGGACAACCGTTTTTACGCCCGTATAGCCCAGATACCCTGCCTGGAGCCGGCCGACAGCCAGGAAGTTAAGGATATGACTATGCTCGCTTTTAGCTTAAGTGAAGAATTTGATACCCCGGTAATTTTACGTCTGACCACCCGTATTGCCCATTCTTACAGCCTGGTGGAGCTGGGCGAACGCCGGGAAGTGCCCCTGAAAGATTATCTAAAGCAACCTTCCAAATATGTCATGCTGCCGGCCTACGGCAGGGCACGCCACCTGGTGGTGGAAGAAAGGCGTCTCAAACTGGCGGCCTATGCGGAGACTACACCCCTGAACCGGGTGGAATGGGCCGACCGGCGCGTGGGTGTTATTAGTAGCGGTATTGCCTACCAGTACGTTAAGGAAGCCCTGCCCGGGGTTTCGGTACTGAAGCTGGGGTTGACTTATCCCCTGCCGGAGAAGTTGATCCGCGATTTTGTCAATGCTGTTGAGACCTGTTATGTGGTGGAAGAGCTGGAACCCTTCCTTGAAGATCAAATCCGCGCCTGGGGCCTGCCCGTAGCTGGCAAGGAACTGGTGCCAAGGGTAGATGAATTGAGCAGCGCTATCGTCGCCCACACCGTGGGTTCTCGGGTAGCAGCCCTGGCCCCGGAACTGGTTTCGCCGGCACTGGCCCAGGCAGCAAGAGCCCCGGAAGCGGCGGCGAAGGCAGCTGCAGAACTTCCCGGCCGCCCGCCCCTCATGTGCCCCGGCTGTCCCCACCGCGGCGTCTTTTACGTCCTGAAGAAACTCGGGCTGGTGGTAGCTGGCGACATCGGCTGCTACACCCTGGGGGCGACGCCGCCCCTGCAGGCCATGGATACCTGTATCTGCATGGGGGCCAGCCTGGGTGTGGCCATGGGCATGGAGAAGGCCAGGGGTCCGGAGTTTGCCCGCCGGGTGGTAGGGGTTATCGGCGATTCCACCTTCCTGCACTCAGGTATGACCGGCCTCCTGGACATGGTTTATAACGGCAGCAACGGCACCTTGATTATTTTAGACAATGGCACCACGGCCATGACGGGGCACCAGGATCACCCCGGTACCGGTTATACCGCCGCCCACCGGCAGGCTCCCAAGGCCGATCTGGAGCAAATCGCCCGGGCCCTGGGGGTGCAGCGGGTGCAGGTGGTCGATAGCTACGATCTGGAGGCGGTTGAAAGGGCTATCCGCGAAGAAACGGCGGCAGCCGGACCTTCGGTAATTATTGCCCGCCGTCCCTGCGCCCTTTTGCATAAAGAGAAAGAAGCAGTTTATATAGTAGATAAGGAAAACTGCCTGGGCTGCCGTTACTGCCTGGAACTGGGCTGCCCGGCCCTATCCTTCAACGGGGAGCAGGCCGTCATTGACCCGATCCAGTGCAACGGCTGTGGCCTCTGCACTCAGGTTTGCCCGGCAGAGGCTATAAGGAAAGCAGGTGAAGGTAATGAATAATGGCGTGGTTAATGTACTGCTGGTCGGTGTCGGCGGCCAGGGGACGATCCTTGCCGGCCGCGTCCTGTCCCGGGCGGCGGTTTCCTTGGGGGGCGAGGTCAAGGTTTCCGACATCCACGGTATGGCCCAGAGGGGCGGCAGCGTAGTGACCCAGGTCCGTTTCGGTCCCCGGGTATATTCTCCCGTGATGGCTCCCGGTACGGCTGACTTCCTGGTGGCCTTTGAAAAGCTGGAGGCCCGGCGCTGGCTCTACTACCTGAAGGACGGGGGGCAGCTCATCGTGAATAATCAAGAACTCCCGCCTTTACCCGTCCTTACTGGAGCGGCGGCTTACCCGGCCGGGTTGGTGGCTGAGATGGAAAAGCTGGTTAAAAACATGCTGGTCATCGACGCCCTGGAGCTGGCCCGCCAGGCCGGGAACGTGAAGGCCGTCAATATGGTCCTCATGGGCGCCCTGGCGAGGCAGCTGCCCATCGGCCGGGAGGCCTGGGAAGAAGCCCTGGCCGCTTCGGTGCCGGCTCGGTTTTTGGAGGTTAACAAAAAGGCATTTAATCTTGGGTGGGACCATAATGGATAACAAAAAGGTCATATCTTCCAGGTTATACCTGGGGATATGACCTTTAGTTTTAGATGAGGAGCTACTCTTGCCCCGGATAAGCCGGCAAGGTATAATGCTTGCAAGAGTATTTCCTTGTATTTCCACCTGGCGGGCCGCCAGCAGTTTTTGAGGGGCTTTTTTGTTGCCGGCGGGTGAGAAAAAATCGATTGTTTGCGGGAGGTTTATATAATTATGCAGATGCTTGACTTAATCCGCCGCAAGCGGGAGGGCCAGGCCCTGACACCGGCAGAAATTGAGGCCATGATTCAGGGTTATACGGCCGGTACGATTCCCGATTACCAGATAGCGGCCTTTCTTATGGCTGTCTACTTCCGCGGCCTGAACCAGGATGAGACGGCCGCCCTGACCCGGGCCATGGTAGCCTCGGGGGAGAGAATTGATTGGAGTTCCATCCCCGGTGTCAAGGTCGACAAGCACAGCACCGGCGGCGTAGCCGATACCACAACCCTGGTCCTGGCGCCATTGGTAGCGGCAGCCGGGGTACCGGTGGTCAAGATGTCCGGCCGCGGCCTGGGCCACACCGGCGGCACCATTGACAAGCTGGAGTCCATTCCCGGTTTCCGGGTGCAGCTATCCAGGGAGGATATGGTCCGGCAGGTGAAGGAAATCGGGCTGGCCATCACCGCCCAGACAGGTAACCTGGTGCCGGCTGACGGCAAGCTCTATGCCCTGCGGGATGTTACGGCCACGGTGGAAAGCATCCCCCTCATCGCCAGCAGCGTCATGAGCAAAAAAATCGCCGCTGGTGCCGATGCCATAGTTCTCGATGTTAAGGTTGGCAGCGGGGCCTTTATGCCCGACCTGGCTTCGGCCCGAGAACTGGCCCGGACCATGGTGGCCCTGGGTCGGGAGGTGGGCCGGCGTTCGGTGGCGGTTATTACCAATATGGACGAACCTCTGGGAATGATGGTGGGCAACGCCCTGGAGGTAAAGGAGGCTTTAGCGGTCCTCCACGGCGGCGGGCCAAAAGAACTGCGGGAGGTCTGCCTCACCCTGGGCAGCCAGATGCTTTTGCTTGCCGGTGCGTCCGGCAGCGAAGGCGAGGCCCGCCGGCGTCTGGAAGATCTCCTAAACGCCGGTGATGCGCTGGCCAAATTTCGGCAGTTTATCGCCGCCCAGGGCGGCGACCCGGAGGTGGTAGACAATCCGCAACTCCTGCCGCAAGCCGGGGAACAGGTAACTATATCCTCCCCGGCCGGCGGTTACATCAGCGCCGTCCAGGCCCGCCTGGTGGGCGAGGCGGCCATGCTCTTGGGAGCCGGCCGGTTGACCAAAGAGAGCCCTATAGACCTGGCCGTTGGTATTGAGCTCAAAAAACGTCGGGGTGAATACATCCATGCTGGCGAACCCTTGGCCGTCTTCCACGTCAACGACCGGTTGAACCTGGAGGCGGCCCGGGAGAGATTCCTGGCGGCCTATACCCTGGCACCAGAGCCGCCGGTCCCCCAGCCGCTGGTGTATGAGATAATAGGTGATTAAGCACCTGCCCAGGGGTAACGATAGATTGACTTCGCCAAGATGAGAGTGGGATTCCTTGTAAAGCGGCGGTCAGGCAGACTATGACAGCCGACGCCAGCCGGGCGGCAATGCTACCAGGCATGACGGGTCATCTCCCGTAGGACTGCTTCCCATTTTTCCTTTGGCGCCAGCTTTACCACTCGCTCCAGGCCAACATTAATCAAGAGTGCCCATAAAAGTTTCTCCCTGGCATCATGATCTGAGGGACCGCCACAAAGGAAGCCTCCAATTAACTACATTTTCTCAGGGAATACTTCTTTGTAAGTTTCCCAATTAATTGCCTGGGGATGGAGTTCGGAAGCAATCTTTGGCGTCATCATCGATCCCACCTTTCTGAACTACGTTATCTTTGTTCAGGTAGTCAAGTATGTGGTTCACAAATTCCGCAAAATCACCCAGCTTATCTTTCAAGGAGATTATAGATTTCTTCAGCAGTAATATCGGCATAACCGTGCACCAGGCGATTACGATAGGCAGCCATGCCTTGGAACTTTAGCATAAATCCCATGAGGATCACACCGTTTTTTCCCAACAAGATAATGATGCTTTTATAATCTTCCGGCCGTCCCAATCCTTTTTTAGCTATAATATGTCGGCCAATATCCAGGAGCGCTTCCAGAGCCCGGCGCAGATGTTCGGGGAAAATACCCGATTGCCATCGGCCCGAAATAATGCAATAATAATCTAAAAAGAACCTCGAGGTAAGGCCGATGGATCTGCAGCCTATCAAAACGAAAAAGATTTATGAAGAAATCGTCGAGCAGGTAAAAAAATCCCTCAGTGAAGGCAAGCTGATGCCTGGGGAACGCTTTTACTCGGAACGGGAGCTGTCGGAGAAACTGGGCGTTAGCCGGGCGTCTGTCCGGGAGGCCATTCGCGCCCTGACTACTATGGGCGTGCTGGAGGTAAAACCCGGTGAAGGTACTTTTGTCCGCAAGGTGCAGAACTGCGATATTGTCCAGCCCCTGGTCATGGCCCTGCTGCTAGAAGAACAACAGGCCGTATATTTACTGGAAGCCAGGCAGATACTGGAACGGGAGATAGTTTACCTGGCGGCGCAGCGGGCTACGACCGAGGAAAAAGAAAAGTTGGTAGAGATAATCCAGCAGATGAGCAACGAACTAGCCCGGGGATTTCTCCAGGAAGACACGGATGTCAAATTTCATTTAACCATAGCCGGTATGTCCCATAATCCCATCCTTTCCCGTTTGATGTACACTATTGCTGATACCATTGCTCAGACCCTGGCCAATAAAAGAAACCGTCTTTACTCTGATCCGGAGAACGCTTGTGTGCTTTTTGAACAGCACAATGAAATTGCCCAAGCCATTATTTCCGGGGCCGCGGAATCGGCACGTCGAGCCATGGGCAAACACCTGCGCTTTGTGGCCCGGCAGTTGAAATAGGAGGTCTTGTCCTGACGGTCTTTGCCAGTAAATCTGTAAGGGATATTGTTCGCCTGAAACTCCCCGTAGTTTTGAGTTACCCTGCGGGGAGTTTTTATTTTTGGGAAGAAAATCCGGATATTTTAAGTCTCAATTTCTGCCCTCGTATATAAGAGGCGTATGAATAGCAGTTTTGTTACTATGATAGGAGATTATGGCAAAAGTATTGCCGTATTTTTCATGGCTTTCCATGAAGGGGAGTGAAAAAACAAAAAGAAAACGTTTACCATAACATAGAATGCCAGTGGGAAACGTTTACCATAAGAAAATATTCACGATTTAAAATTACTTATTGACACAGGGGCTAAACCATGTTAAATTTATAACCAAGGAAAACGTTTTCCGAGAGGGGTGAAAGCCATGGTAACCATAAAAGATGTGGCAAGGCATGCCGGGGTTTCTGTTACTACCGTTTCTCGTGTTCTTAACAACAGTCAGCATCCTATCAGCCCCGAGACGAGGGAGCGCGTCCTGGCAGCTATTAAAGAACTTGGCTTTTACCCCAACGCCATGGCCCGCAGCCTCCAGCTGCATGAAACAAAAACCATCGGTCTGATCCTTCCGGATATTGCCAACCCTTATTACCCGGGCATTGTCCGGGGGGTAGAGGATGTAGCCCATGAAAAGGGCTATACAGTTATCCTGTGCAATACCGACCGTTCCCGGGAACGTACGAAAGAATATCTCCGTGTTTTACGGGAAAAACGGGTGGACGGGGTGATCTTTACCGGCGGGGGTGCTGTAGAGGATGCCAGCCGGGAACACTTTTTTGAACAGGGCTCGGTGGCGACGGTGGTCATTGGGCGTCATAAAGCCAATCTCCCGGCAGTGCAGGTGGATAATGTGCGGGCCGCCCAGGAAGCTGTTGAGCATTTGCTGCGTCTTGGCCACCGGCGGATTGCCACGGTGACCGGCCCTGCCGTTTCGACTACAGCCAGGGACCGCCTGGAGGGTTACCGCCGTGCCATGGAGGCTGAAGGGGTAGATATAGAATCCGGCTGGATCGTGGAAGGTGACTTTGAGTTTAGCAGCGGTTATCAAGCCGTTGGTCGTCTGCCATTGCGCGGCCCGGGGAAGATAACCGCAATTTTTGCCCATAACGATCTTATGGCCATAGGCGCAATCAAAGCCCTGCAGGAAAGGGGCCTTAAGGTACCAGAAGATGTTGCCGTCGTTGGCTTCGATAACATTCCCCTCGCCTCGTTCATTACTCCAACTTTATCTACTGTAGCTGTTCCGGTCTATGACCTGGGGGTGACTGCTATGAGGGTACTGGCCGAGCTCCTTGCCGGCCGGAAGGTGCCGCCGGTTACCTTCCTGGCAACCCACCTCGAGGTCAGGGAATCTTCTATATTAAAATAAATAATTGGCAGGAGGTTTGCTGAAATGGCAAAACGACACAACCTCTTGGAATGTTCCTTCGTTGACGCTCAGGAATGGTTCAAGGAAACCGACACCGTTCTCGTGCCGGTCGGCAGCTGTGAAAAGCACGGTGCCCATGTACCCCTGGGAACGGACAGCATTACTACCATTTCCGTAACCGAGCGGGCCGCTAAACTGGCCAATGTCCCCCACACACCGCTGTTACCCTTTGGCTACTCACCCCACCACATGGGCGAAGTCGGGGAAGGCTGCGGCACCATCACCCTTGCTGCCGAGACTTTCCGTCGTGTGCTCCATGATATTGCTCGCAGCTTGATTTTCCACGGTGCTAACAAGATTGTCTTTGTATCCCACCATGGTTCCAATACCAAACCCATTGATGAACTCCTGCGGAAACTTCGTTACCATACCGGCGCCTTTGTGGCCTGGTACAAAACGCCCACCGAGAGGGAATGCGAGGTAGTTAAAGGTATCCTGGAAGGTCCTCCCGAGGAGACCCCCGGCTGGCACGCCGGTGAAATGGAAACGGCGCAGGTAATGGCTTACAACATTGAGCTGGTGGATATGAGCCGGGCGGTCAATGACCGTGCCCACGCGCCGCGGTGGATGGGACCTGAATTTTCCAAGATCGACGGTACTCCTACCGTTAAATTCCGGGGTTCCGAAAATATCATTGTTCCCATGGAACACCATGAATACTCCGATCATGCCACCATTGGTAATCCCTTCCGGGGCACCCCTGAAAAAGGCCTGAAGCTCTTTGAGAAAGAAGCTGAGCACCTGGCTGCCTTCATTGAGGAAGTCAAGAAGTTCCCCTTCAAAGTAGAAAACCGCGATTTCCCCGAGAGAGCATAACAGCTGCGTAAACCCCTTGGCTCAAGGTACAAGCCTGGCTTTAAAAGCCTGGCTTGTACCCGCGAGCAAGGCTGGGAGGAAACTAAAAATGATCGATTTAGATGCAGTTACCAGGTTGCGCCATGAAATGGTAGAGGTCAGCAGGCAAATTTTTGCCCGCGGCCTTACCTCGGCTACCAGCGGCAACACCAGCGCCCGCGTCCCGGGACACCCGGATCAAGTCCTTATAAAAGCCAGCGGTAAGTCCTTTGGTGATGTGGGACCCGAGGATTTTATTCTGGTTGATTTAGAAGGGAATATCCTGGCAGGTGAGGGTAAACCTTCCAAGGAGATCCGCTTTCACCTGGGTATTTTAAAGGCCCGCCCGGATGTACAGGCCGTCGTTCACGGCCATTCGGCTTTTGCTACGGCTTATGCGACGGCCAGGGGCGAGCTACCGGTGGTTACAGCCGCCGCGGAAGCGGGTCTTAACAAAGTAGGCATTGTCGAATATGCCGCGCCGGGGTCAGTGGAACTTGCGGAAATGGTTATTAAAGCCTTTGAGGATCCAACCCTCAAAGCTGCCGTCCTCAAGCGCCATGGTTTTGTTACAGTGGGTAAAGATATTCATCATGCTTTTTACCTGGCAGATGTTTTAGAAGATAATGCTAAAGTTGCCTTTTTGTTATCCCAGTTAGGATAAATTTTTTTTCAGGAGTTAGCCAGAATTAATCTACACTTCCGGCGAGTGGGGAAAATGGCGTAAATTAAGGGGAGGTTAAGTATGAGGGCTTCCATTTATGAATTCATGAAGGTGGGTATCGTCCACTTTAAAGCCTTTCCCGAGGTAGTACACGGTACCGGACCGGTGGTAGAAACCCTGCGCCGCATTGCTGAAGACGACTTCTTTACTGCGGTGGAAGTAGGCTGGATCAAGGACATTAAACAGCGCACCGAGGCAGCGCATTTATTAAAGATCGCCCACATGGAGGTTTGTTATGCCTGCCAGCCGGCCATCTTTTCCCAAAAATTAAATCTTAACTCCTTCGATCCCGGGGAAAGGAAGCGGGCCGTAAAGCAGGTTTTCAATTGCCTTAAAGAAGCCTCCGACTTGGGGGCTGTTGCTGTGCGTATCCCGGCCGGTAAAGACCCCGGCCCGGAACGGCGGGAAGAGGCTAAAAAGCTCCTTGTTGACTCCCTGGCCCAGATTTGTGAATATGCCAGGGAGATGGGCGACCCGGCCATTACCTTAAAGATCTTTGATCGGGACATTGACAAAGAATCCTTGATTGGCCATTTCAAGGATGCTCTTGATATTGCTAGGGAACTACGTCCCAGCTATCCTAAATTCGGGCTCCTGGCGGACCTCTCCCACTTCCCCTTGCTTAGGGAAAAGCCCGAGGAAGCCCTGCCCCTGGTAAAAGATTATTTAATGGCTTTTCATATCGGCAACTGCGTTATGAAGGACCGGCGTCATCCCCTGTACGGTGACCTGCAGCCTCGTTTTGGTGTGGAAGACGGGGAGATCGATACCAAAGATGTCAGCGCTTATTTCCGCCTGCTGGTCGACATGGGCCTTATCGGACCGGAAAAGAGGCCCGTCTTGAGTGCCGAAGTGCGCCCCCTGCTTCCCGGCGAGACATCGGAATTAATTTTGGCCAATGCCAAGAGGGTCATTAAAGAAGCCTGGGCCCTGGCTTAAAGCAACCAGGAGGAGAAAAGTGTGCCTCGCAAGGCTATAGCCATTGTTGCCACTGTCGATACCAAAGAAGCTGAAACTCGTTTTTTGCAGGAGTTCATCACTTCCCGGGGCTGGCAGGCTCCGGTTCTGGATGTGAGCACCTACCTCCCCCACGGGTTTAAGGCCACTTACCCGCGGGAAGAAATCTGCCGCCTGGGCGGGGTAGAATTTAAGGACCTGCCATCTTTACGCCGCGATGCCATGATGCAGACCATGGGGCTGGGAGCAGCCCGGGTGTTAACCGACCTCTATGGTCGGGGCGAACTGGCCGGCGTTCTGGGTATCGGCGGCAACCAGGGCACGGCCATAGCAGCCATCGCCATGCGGGCCTTGCCCATCGGGCTGCCCAAGGTGATTGTCTCTACGGTGGCTTCCGGTAACATCCGCCCCTATATAGAGTACAAGGACATCATCATGATGTTCTCGGTAGCCGATCTTCTGGGAGGGCCCAATACCGTTAGCCGTACCATACTCAGCAATGCTGCCGGGGCGGTCATGGGCATGGCAGCTCACGGCGAGCCCCTGAAGGCCAGTGATCGGCCGGTAATTGCTACTACCGCCTTTGGCAATACCAATGCGGTAGTCACAGCCGCCCGGGAGAGACTGGTAGAGTTAGGTTATGAGGTAATAGCCTTCCATGCGTCCGGGGCCTGCGGTTCAGCCATGGAAGAATTAATCGAGGCCGGGGTGATTCAAGGAGTCCTTGATCTTACCACCCATGAACTGCTCGCCGAGGTCTTTGGTGAGGCCGGAGATATCTATACTCCTATGCGGCCGCGCCTGCAGGCGGCGGGCCAAAAGGGCATACCCATGGTGATTTCCCTGGGAGGGCTGGATTATTTCTGCTTTGGCCCGGCGGAGAGCATACCGCCGGCCTACCGGGGCCGCCCGACTCACTACCATAACCCTTATAACACCAACGTCCGGGCTACTAAAGAAGAATTAACCAGGGTGGGTGAAGTGCTGGCCGCCAGGTTAAATGCCGCTCGCGGGCCGGTGGCCGTCATGGTCCCGCTTAAAGGCTGGTCGGAAAACGGCCGCGCCGGCGGCCCCCTCCACGACCCGGAAGCCGATGCCGCCCTGGTGGCGGCGCTGGAGGCCAACCTGGAGCCCCGGGTAAAGTTAATGAAATTGGACGCCAATATTAACGACCCGGTCTTTGCCGCCAGCGCGGCTGCCGTTATGCACCAGCTGATGGAAGTATGGCTGGCCGGCAAGCAGTGTTCTGCCGCCAGCGAACCCTAAAAAATGCGTGGGCGTTAGGGTGGGGATATGTCCCGGAGCCTATGAGGCGTGGAGCGTCGGAGGGAGATATCCCCTCCAGCAGATACAATTTCCGGCATAATCGTTCAAAGGAGGTCATTCAGTAAAATGGAATATCAAATCCCCGAGAAAATGAAAGCCCTGGTCCTTTTTGGTCCCAATGACGTGCGCCTGGTGGAAAAGCCGGTACCCAAGCCCGGGCCGGGGGAAGTACTGGTGCGTGTAGCAGCCTGCGGCATTTGCGGTACCGATGTAAAAATCATAACCAAAGGAATGCCCAAGATGCCGCCCTACGGGGAATTTACCTTCGGCCATGAGTGGGCCGGTACGGTAGTGGCCGTGGGGGAAACGGTGGACGAGTTCAAGGTAGGCGACCGGGTGGCCATTGAGGCCCATAAGGGTTGCGGCCGCTGCGAGAACTGCATTGACGGCAAGTATACCGCCTGTTTAAACTACGGCCGCCTGGATAAAGGCCACCGGGCCGCCGGAATGACGGTAGACGGCGGTTTTGCCGAGTATGCCGTCCAGCACGTAAACTCTGTTTATAAAATTCCTGATAATATTTCTTTTAACGAGGCAACCTATGTGACTACCGCCGGCTGCGCCCTTTACGCCATTGATAAGAGCGGTGGCTACATCGCCGGTGATACAGTCCTGGTTATCGGCCCGGGTCCCATAGGCTTATCCGTTGTCCAGGGAGCCCGTGCTCTAGGTGCTGAAAAAATCATCCTCATGGGCACCCGGGAAGATCGCCTGGCCAAGGGCCGCCAGCTAGGGGCAACCCATACCATCAATATCCGCGAGGTTGCCGATCCCGTTGCCGAAGTCATGGCCATCACCGATGGTAAAGGTGCCGAAAGGGTTTTTGAGTGCGGTGGCAATTCTCAGGCCTTTGAATACGGCATCAAGTCGACTAAAAAAGGCGGTGTCATGGTCCTGGTTTCCTTCTACAAAGAACCGGTTACTGCCAACCTGGATTATGTAGTCATAAACCAGATCAGCCTTTTGACGGTACGCGGTGAAGGCAACCAGAACTGCAAGCGCGCCCTGTCCCTGATGGCCCAGGGTAAAATTGATGCCAAACCCATCATGACCCATGCCTTCCCGTTAGAGGAGTTCCACAAGGGCCTGGACTACTTCGTCAACCGCAAAGACGGGGCCATGAAGGTAGTTATTAACCCATAATACCTTAGTTTGAATTATGGCAAGTATTTACCAGGGGGTTAATGCCGGCGGGAAACCGCTGCATTAATAAAAATTATTTTAAGGAGGGTTAACATGAAAAACTGGAGGTTAAAGGGTGTAGCTCTAGTCCTGGTGTCACTGCTCCTGGTACTTGCCCTGTCCCTGGCTGGTTGCGGCGGGGACAAGCAGGCAAATGACAGCTCGAAAAATGAAGGTGGAAAACAAGGTGATACGGCGGCAGTAGAGTTTCCGACCAAACCCATAGAAATGACCGTTCTTTTTGGCGCCGGTAGCGGTGCCGATCTCCTGGCACGTAAGGTAGCTGACCTGGCCGGTAAAGAATTAGGCCAGCCCATTGCCGTTGTCAACCGCACCGGGGCTGCAGGAGCGGTAGGTTATTCCTACGTTAAAGACCAGAAACCCGATGGCTACAATATTGTATGGAATTCCAATTCCATTAACACAGCTTACCACCAGGGCAATATGAAGTTTGATTACACGGCCTTTGCCGGTGTAGCCGAGCTGACTACCGAGCCGGTGAGCATTGCCGTCAAGGCCGATGCCCCCTGGAAGGATATTAACGAGTTCATTGAGTATGCTAAAAAGAATCCGGGTAAAGTAAGAATTGGTAACTCCGGCCTGGGCAGCTTTACCCACCTGACTGCCGTAGCCCTGGAAAATAAGACCGGCGCTAAATTCACCCATGTACCCTTTGGGAAAGGCCTGGCCGTGTCCAGCCTGCTGGGGGGCAAAATTGAGGCAAGCTCCCAGTTACCGGCGGAGATTATGTCTCAGGTAAAAGCCGGGCAGGTGCGTATCCTGGCTGTTACCGGTGAACAACGCCTGGCCTCTCTGCCGGATGTGCCCACTTTTAAAGAAAAAGGCATCGATCTGACCCTTTCCCTGTGGCGGGGTATTGCCGTACCGGCAGGCACGCCACAACCGGTAATTGAAAAATTAGAAGCGGCCTTTAAAAAGGTGGCCGAAAGCCAGGAATTCAAGGACTTTGCCAAGCAAATGGGCGCCAATATAGAGTTCCGCGGGGCTGCCGAATTTGACAAGTTCATTGCCCAGCAGGATGAAGAACTGGCGGCCTTGATGGAACAAATCGGGATGAAGAAACAATAAGTAAAGCGGTAAAGCGGTAACGGGGCGGCGGAAACCGCCCCGTTACCGAAATTATAATTATAGCAGCTGCAATTAGAGAAGGATGTTTTCACATCCAGGGGTGAAAAAATGTCAAAACCAAGAGATGAGCGCCTTGTAGCCATCTGTTTTTTGCTGCTGGCAGCTATATGGGGCTACCTTACCTTACAAATACCGTCCGCAACGATACCTGGTACCCCGGGGCCAAGGTTTTTTCCATGGCTCCTGGTAACGGGGCTGGTCATATTAAGCTTGGTTATGCTGGTAGGAAACTGGCGGCAGCCTGCTGGAGAAAAGACAGTTGCGGCCGAGGCCAGTGAAGCTAAAAGGGGTATCGATTGGATAGGCTTAGGTACCCTGGCCATGTTCTTTGTTTATATCTGGATGGTAGATCTGATCGGGCTACGCTGGGGTACCCTGGTAATGATGCCCTTTTTCCTGTTTGTAAGTTTCCGCCTGCGCAACATTCTGGAAATCGCCCTGATTACAGTTGTCCTGGCATTTGGAGTAGATTTTATCTTCCGGGTTTTGCTTAAAATGGCCCTTCCCACAGGTAGCATATTTTAAGGGGTGAATTTTTTTGCTGTCAAACATCGTGACCGGCATCGGGGAAGCCACTCAACTGACGGCCCTGGTGGCTAACCTGGTAGGCGTCATTGTCGGCATAACTTTCGGCTCCATGCCCGGACTTACTTTCTCCACCGGCCTGATCCTGCTTTTGCCGGTAACCTTTGCATTTGATCCAATTACAGGAATTTCTTTGCTGGTAGGCGTTTTCATCGGCGGCATGACCGGGGGTTCAGTATCGGCTATCCTCCTGGGCATCCCGGGTACGCCCTCGGCAGCAGCGACGGTAATCGATGGTTATACTCTAAAACAAAAGGGAATGGCCGGTAAGGCCCTGGGGATGGCGGTAATTGCGTCTATTTTTGCCGGGTTAGTTAGTCTACTTTTATTAATCCTGGTGGCACCTTTGATTGCCAAAGTAGCGCTGCAATTTGGCTCGGTGGAAATATTCGCCCTGGTTTTGTTTGGTTTATCGACGATTATCAGCGTTTCATCAGGTTCCATCATTAAAGGTTTAATTGCCGGGATTATCGGGTTAATGGCCATGGAAATCGGCCTGGATCCGATAATGGGGGTCCAACGTTTTACCATCGGTTATGAACCTTTGCAAGCCGGGATAGATTTGCTAGCAGCCATGATCGGCTTGTTTGCTATACCCCAGATTATTAAAGATTTACCAAGGGGTCATGCGGAAACGGGTATTAAAATTGAAGACAAAGGCGTAACTAGCCAGTTGCCCAGCTGGCAGGAGATAAAAAGCTGTGTTGGTATTATAGTGCGTGGTGCCCTTATGGGAACGGGAATAGGTTCCATTCCGGGGACAGGTGGTCCTATCGCAGCCTTTCTCTCTTATGAAACAAATAAACGCATGTCTAAGAATCCGGAAAAGTGGGGAACGGGTATCCTGGAAGGGGTGGCAGCCCCGGAGGCGGCCAATAACGGCGTTACCGGAGGCGCCCTCATCCCCATGTTGACCCTGGGTATTCCCGGCGACCCGGGCACAGCAATTTTGCTAGGAGCCCTGCTTATTCACGGGTTACAACCAGGACCCCTGCTTTTCCAGAAAAATGCTGATATTGTTTATGGTATATTTGCCGCCTTGTTCATTGCCAATATCCTAACCTTAATTGTTCAATGGTTTGGCATTCGCCTTTTTGTAAAGATCTTGCAGATCCCCAAAACAATTTTGCTGCCAGTTATAATGGTATTAACCATAGTTGGCTCCTTTGCGGTGCGTAATAACCTTTTTGATGTCTATGTAATGGCGGTGTTCGGGGTAATAGGTTACTTTTTAGAGCGCTATGACTTTCCTACGACGCCGGTTATCCTGGCCATCGTCCTGGGGCCAACTCTAGAGACAGAAATGCGGCGGGCAATAATTGCAGAAGGGACTTATACTGCTTTCTTTACCCACCCAATTAGTGCTGTATTTATTTTCTTAACCCTGGTAATGCTATTTGGTCCTATTGTTAAAGATAAAATTGCTGCCAGGCGAGCGGCTTGAAGTTTGCAGTAATAACCATAGTAAATAGATAACATTTTTGCCCCGTATAAGGGGCATATTTTTTTGCCAAAAATGTTTACTTCAAAAGATAATTATGCTATTCTATTTCTAGTAAAACTACATATAGTATAACATAAATGCTTTATAACATAAAAAGGGGGACGTGTGCTTTGGGCGAGAAGATTACTTTAAGTGTCATTAAAGCTGATATTGGCGGCTATGTAGGCCATTCCAGCGTCCACCCGCGCCTTTTGGAGACAGCGGAACGTTACCTTGCCGCCAGCAAGCTGTTGATAGATTACCGGGTAACCCATGTAGGGGATGATATTAACCTCATTATGACTCATAAATATGGCGTTGACTGCCCGGAAATTCACCACCTGGCCTGGAATGTTTTTCTGCAATGTACCGAGGTGGCCCGGGAGCTGAAACTTTACGGTGCCGGGCAGGACCTCCTTTCCGACGCTTTCTCCGGCAACGTCAAGGGTATGGGCCCCGGGGTTGCCGAAATGGAATTTGAGGAACGTAAGAGTGAGCCGGTGATTGTCTTTGCTGCCGACAAGACAGAACCCGGCGCCTGGAACTTCCCCCTCTACAAGATGTTTGCCGATCCCTTCAATACCATCGGTCTGGTTATCGACCCCAAGATGCACCAGGGCTTCCGTTTTGAGGTTTACGACCTGATTAAAAATGAACGGGTGGAGTTTTCTTTACCCGAAGAACTCTACGATCTCCTGGTCTTCATTGGCGCGCCGGGGCGCTATTGCATCAAGGCCGTTTATTCTAAAACCACAGGCGAAATCGCCGCCGTGTCCAGTACCCAGCGCCTGAACCTCATGGCCGGGCGTTATGTGGGCAAAGACGACCCGGTGTGCATTGTCCGCTGCCAGAGCGGCCTGCCGGCCGTGGGAGAGGCCCTGGAACCTTTTGCTAATCCTCACCTGGTAGCCGGCTGGATGCGCGGTTCCCATATCGGGCCTCTGATGCCTGTGGGCCTTAATCAGGCAGCGCCGACACGCTTTGACGGTCCGCCGCGGGTGGTAGCCATGGGCTTCCAGCTGGCCGGCGGACGCCTGGTGGGTCCCCAGGATCTCTTCGCCGATGTAGCCTTTGATAAGGCCCGCCAGACGGCCAACGAAATTGCCAATTACCTGCGCTCCCTGGGGCCCTTCGAGCCTCACCGCCTGCCCCTGGAGGATATGGAATACACCACCATGCCCGAAGTTATGGCAAAACTTAAGAGCCGCTTTGTTAAAGTGGACAGGGACGCGGACAGGAAAAGGATTGCTGCTGAACTGGGTGCGAAGTAGAAAAGGGGTAGGGGCAACCCGCTGTTCCGGATGCTGGGGAGGCCGTGGCGAAGCAGAAGAGCAGGGGGGACAGAGCCGCGTAGCGATGCCAAAACAAAACCTGCAAAAGCGGGAGTCACCTGGTGGCTCCCTTTATTTTTAGGGGTAACCCGGCATGGCTAAAGCCCATAGAAATATAAAGAAAGATTATGCTTGCATTCCAGCACCTTTTGTGGTGTAATAAATTCTGTTGCAGCGCGTGATAGGGGGCGTTTGCCATGCTGGACCAGACCAGGACACCGGTTTTTACGGCTATCAAGCAGTATATTGAAGAAGGGGTTATTCCCTTTCACGTTCCCGGCCACAAGCAGGGCCGGGCCCTGGCGGAATTAAAAGAGTATGTCGGCGAGCGGATCCTGGCCATGGACCTTACCTGTGTACCCGGGTTGGATAATATCTGCAATCCCCGCGATGTTATCCGGGATGCCGAGGCGTTGACGGCGGATGCCTACGGGGCGGATTATGCTTTTTTCCTGGTAAACGGTACAACCTCCGGTATCCAGGCCATGATCATGTCCGTTTGCCAGCCGGGAGAGAAAATTATTATCCCCCGCAATGCCCACCGCTCAGCCCTGGGCGGCCTTATTTTGAGCGGGGCTCACCCTGTTTATATCGAACCGGAGATTAACGAGGATTACGGTATTTCCATGGGGGTTACGCCGGAGAAGGTGGAAAGGGCGTTAAAGGAACATCCCGACGCCAGGGCGGTTTTTGTCATCAACCCCAATTACTACGGGACAGTACCGCCTTTGAAGGAAATAGTAGAAGTAGCGCATAGATATAACGTACCTGTTCTCGTAGATGAAGCCCACGGCGCCCATTTGCCGTTCCACCCGGCGTTGCCTCTGTCGGCCATGGCGGCGGGGGCGGATCTGGCGGCAGTGAGTGCCCATAAATTAGCTGGTTCTATGACTCAGAGTTCTTTTCTCCTTCTCCAGGGCGAAAGATTGGACGCCAAGCATATTAAGGCCGTACTCAATCTTTGCCAGACCACCAGTCCTTCGTATATTTTACTGGCCTCCTTGGATGTAGCCCGGAAACAAATGGCCCTCCGGGGACGGGAGTTTTTGGAGCGCACCTTAGAAATAAGCTGGTGGATACGCCGGGAACTTTCCCAAATCGAAGGCCTGAACATCATGGGCGAGGAAGTAACCTCCCTGCCCGGCTGTACCGCCCTGGACCCGACCAAAATCACCGTCAATGTCCAGGGGCTGGGCCTTACCGGATATGAGATGGAAGCCATCCTGCGCCGGGAATACAAGATCCAGGTCGAGCTTTCCGATCTCTACAATGTCCTGTTGCTCGTTTCCATTGGTGATGACTGGGAAACAGCCGGCCGCTTGGTTGCTGCCTTCCAGGATATTGCCAGGAAACGCTCTCTAAAAAACGTGGTTCGTTTTTGCCCGCCCCTGCCTGCCATCCCGCGGATGGCCGTGTTGCCCCGGGCGGCCTTCTACAGCCAGACGCGCAGCATAGAGCTGGAGTACGCCGAAGGGGAAATCAGCGCCGAAGCCATTACAGCTTACCCGCCGGGCATTCCCCTGGTCTGTCCGGGGGAGGTTATTACCCGGGAAATTATAGATTATGTCAATCTGCTAAAAAAAGAACATGCCGACCTCCAGGGCCCGGAAGACCCGGAAATGAAATACATCCGCATCCTGAAAGATACGGTGAGCCTTATGGAACACGAGAAGGCCAGCCGCGTCGGGCTGGCTTGAGCGTTGACACCAACCGGCAGGTTTTTTATACTAAAACCGGTGGTAGGATGCGGGAGGATATCATCCTTGTAGCGCCGGTGACAGGTAGCTGAAACAAAAGCGGGGGTGATCGGCAGTGATTTACGGGATAATAATCCTCGGCGGAGCGGTACTGGCTCTGGGCTATTACCTCTACCGCCAGCATAAAGACCCGGGTTATAGCATTTTCCCCCATAATCAGCAAGCTCGATAAAAAGCAACCACCCTGGTAAAGGGTGGTTAATTTTTACCGGGGTAAGCTGCCGGCCGCTGCCAGGTGTTGTTTTCCTGCTTAAGCCAGGACGTCTCCGGTCGATATTACATATTACCGGTTTTTTAGGCAGGCAAAGTATAGCCGCCCTGACAGGAAGGATTTTACTTTATTGGTGTCGAAATATCGGTGCGGTGGGAAAAGGGGAGTGCCGGTATTGCGCAAGCTATCGGTAGATAGTTTAAAACCGGGGATGGTGGTAGCCCGGGCTATTTACAGTGCCGACGGGCAGGTATTACTCAATAAAGGTGTAGTTTTAAAGCCCAGCTACATAATTCGCTTAAAAGAACTGGGTGTGCCGGCGGTATATATTCGCGATGAACTCCTGGGGGACCTGGAAGTAGAAGATATAGTCAGCGAGCAGACCCGCCTGGCAGCCGTCAGGGCTGTGAAGGAACTCTTCGGCAATTACCAGGGCCGGGGAATGGGCCATGTGCCCCTGTTGGTAGATTCGGCCCGCATCCAGCGGATAGTCATCAGCTTGCTTGAGGACCTTTTAGACCGCAAAGAGCTTATGGTTAATCTTACCGATATCCGCGCCCTGGATGATTATACCTTTGCCCATTCGGTTAATGTCTGTATTTTAGCCCTGGTTACTGGTTTAACCCTGCGTTACAGCCGTGAGGACCTGCTGCACCTGGGCGTAGGAGCCATGCTCCATGATATCGGTAAGACCTGCGTGCCCCTGCATATATTGAATAAACCCGGAAAACTGACCATGGAGGAATATGAACTGGTCTGTCGCCATGCCCGGTGCGGTTTTGATATTCTCCGGATGCAAAAAAGTGTCAGCCTGGTTTCGGCCCGGGTGGCCCTTGAGCACCATGAGCGCTATAACGGCAGCGGCTATCCCCAGGGGTTGAAGGGTGAGGAAATCCATGAATTTGCCAGGATTACCGGCGTGGTGGATGTTTATGATGCCCTGACAGCCGACCGGGTCTACCGCCGCGCCTATCCGCCTCATGAGGCCTACGAAATGCTGGCCGGGTCGGGTAATTTTACCCATGATTTCGAGATAGTAAAAGCCTTTTTGGCCAATGTGGCTGCTTACCCGGTGGGCACCCTGGTGCAACTCAACAGCGGTGATGTCGGTGTAGTTACGGGCACGGCCCGGGGACATTCGCATCGGCCCCGGGTACGTCTTCTTTATCGGCCTTCCGGGGAACCTTACGGCGAACAACTGACCCTTGACCTGGCGGTAGAAATGCACTATTACGTAAGCCAGATCCTGCCGGCGGAAGATTTACCACCCATAACCTGTAAGCCTCAGGTTGCTGAGGGTGACAGGGAGGGTTACCGGGTGTTATAATTATTGGGGAAGGAGATGAAAACATGCCGACATATGATTTTAAATGCAAAGAATGCGGGCACCTGTTCAGTCAGTTTGTAGCCATTAAGGATAAAGATAAAGTTCGCTGTCCGGAGTGCGGCGGCCAGGTAAGCCAGCGGTTTACCGGTTTTTTATATGTCCGCAAAGGTGAACCGGGCGCGGCTATTTCCGGCAGCAGTTGCAGCGGCGGCAGCTGCAGTAGCTGTAGCGGTTGTCATTAAAAAAGCCCCGGTTAGGGGCGACCACCACACCCGGGTTTTTCCCGGGTTATTATCTTTGGTTTAACACTTACCCCCAAAATTTACGGGGTTACTTTTTCTTTAAGATTGCCTTAGGAAGAGCTACCTTTTCTGGATTAGATTTGCAGACTGCGGTTCATAGAAGGGTTGTTTGTATGCGGGGGGATAGTGAATGTTAGTACATAAACAATAGCAAGAAAATTTTTAATCAAAGAGGATTTTATGATTTAATGTTGAATATATTGTTATTGGATGGTTTAATTGTCAGACCTGTAGATCATTAAACAAAAACAGGTCAATGGGGAGGTGAAACAGCAGACTAGAGAGGCTTAAAGGCCATGCTAAGAGGCAATTATGTTACGAAGCGCTAGTTGCATGAGATTTTTTAAAGAAAGGAGAGTGGCAAGAGGCGAAATAATATTGCAGGTAAAACGCTAAAAAATACTTGCATTACTCATTACAAGGGGGATTGCGGATGAGCACATACTTTTTGGCTTTTTTAGCCTTTTTACCCATTTTAGTCGCAATGTTCCTATTGGTAGGACTTGGATGGGGCGCTCGCCAGGCCATGCCTTTTGGTTATGTTACTGTCTTTATCATTGCCATAACTGTTTGGAAAATGAAATTAATTGACGTGTTGGCCGCAACAATCCAGGGGTTATGGATTGCAGCGACCCTGTTGTGGATTATTTTTGGCGCCCTCCTGCTGCTTGCCACCCTGAAACACAGCGGCGCTATCGCCACCATACGGTCAGGCTTCATGAAAATCAGCCCGGACCGTCGTATCCAGGCCATTATTGTAGGTTTCTTATTCGGCTGCTTTATTGAAGGTTCTTCTGGGTTCGGTACCCCGGCAGCTATCGTCGGCCCTCTTCTCCTGGCCCTTGGCTTTCCAGCCTTTGCAGCCGTAATGGTGGGTATGATTACCCAGAGTGTGCCGGTTACCTTCGGCGCCGTGGGCACGCCGGTGCTCGTTGGTGTTAATACGGGTTTGACCGGTGCCGCAGTGGTTGAGGCTCACGCTAAATCTCTGGGGTTGACCTGGCCCCAGTATATTGCCAGCATCGGGGCACGAGCCGCCAACCTCCATGCTATAATCGGTTTTGTTATGCCTCTTATAATCTGTATGATGCTGACGAGGTTCTTCGGCAAGAACAAGTCCTGGAAAGAAGGTCTTGAGGTCTGGCCCTTTGCCCTTTTTGCCGGCCTTGTCTTTGTTATTCCCTATGTCCTCCTGGCCAATTTTGTTGGCCCTGAATTCCCTTCCATGATTAGCGGTCTGCTGGCTGTTGCCATTACAAGTTTTGCTGCCAGCAGGGGTTTTCTCCAGCCGAAGAAGATTTGGGATTTCCCGCCGGAAAAAGAATGGGAACCCGGCTGGATGGGAACTGTTAGCGGGGACCCCGGAGAATTAAGGGCCAATATGCCTTTACTTAAAGCGTGGATACCTTATGTATTGGTCGGTATCTTCCTGCTCCTTACCCGGATGAACCCTGCCATTAAAGGTATATTAACTAAGATTACCATTGATCATAAAAATATCCTGGGAACATCTATCAGCCACAGCTGGCAGTGGGTTTATTCTCCGGGAGCAATAATTGGCCTGGTTGCTGTTATTACCTGGATTATATTCCAGATGAAGGGCGATGAAATAAAAGGAGCGGTAAAGGAATCCGCCTCGCAGCTACTTGGTGCTTCTGCTGCCCTCGTTTTTACCGTTCCTATGGTTCGTGTCTTCATTATGTCTAACCTCAACGCGGCAGGATATGACAGCATGCCTATCGTCATGGCCCGCGCCGTAGCTGATTTAGCCGGAGGCGCCTGGCCGGCCTTTGCTGCCGTTATCGGAGCTATTGGCGCCATGATCGCCGGTTCCAACACCATCAGTAACATGACGTTCTCTTTGTTCCAGTGGTCGGTTGCCGATTTTATCGGGGTTTCCCAGCGCCTGGTGGTCGCTATTCAGGCGGTTGGTGGTGCCGCCGGTAACATGATTTGCGTTCACAACGCTGTTGCCGCCGCCGCTGTCGTGGGCATGATCGGTAAGGAAGGTCTCATCCTCCGTCGTACGTTCTTGCCAACAATCTACTACTTGGTAGCAGTCGGCGTATATGGTATGTTAGCTATATATGTACTGGGACTCCAGTAACCATCGTTAAACGTTAATAAAAAAGTTAGGGGGGCGAAAACCGCCCCTCTTTTATGTGTGCCCGGTATGGGCGTTGAGCTGGCACAACACAGCGAAATCCCAGGCGGACTTGTGTTAGGGCCACTTTCGCGCCATGCGGTATAGGTAATTTTGAAAAATCCTTGACACTTAATTTACGGTTATTTATACTGAAACATAAACATATTTTGCGGCTTTTGTCGCCCGGCCTAAAAATGCCACTGACCGGTAGAAATGAGGAGGAAGAAGCGTGGGGCTCATTATCTATCTTGACGGCCAGTATGTGGATGAAGAAGAGGCAAAGTTGTCTGTTTTTGATCATGGTTTGCTCTATGGCGATGGGGTTTTTGAAGGGATACGCGCCTACCACGGGCGGGTCTTCCGCCTGAAGGCGCACATCGACCGCCTTTATGAGTCCGCACGGTCCATTAACCTCGATCCGGGTCTGACCAGGGAGGAAATGACGCAAGTAGTCCTGGAGACCTGCCGGCGCAATAATTTAAGGGATGCCTATATCCGCCTGGTAGTTACCCGGGGCAAAGGGGATCTGGGACTGGATCCCCGCAAGTGTCCCCGGCCCTCAGTATTTTGTATCGCTGCGGCCATAGAACTTTACCCGGCGGAATTATATGAAAAAGGTCTCGAGATGGTTACCCTGGGTACCCGCCGCAATGCTCCCGACGCCCTGGACCCGCGGATTAAATCCCTGAACTACCTGAATAACATCATCGCCAAAATGGAAGCTACGCGGGCGGGAGCCCCGGAAGGACTGTTTCTCAATAAAGAAGGCTATGTAGCCGAAGCTACAGGCGATAATATTTTTATTGTCAAAAACGGCCAGCTGATTACCCCGCCGCCCTTTGTGGGCTTGCTGGAAGGCATTACCCGTAATGCCGTTATGGAGCTGGCCGCCGGGGCCGGGATACCTGTTTATGAAAAGGTCTTTACCCGTCATGATGTTTATACTGCCGACGAATGCTTCCTCACAGGCACGGCGGCAGAGGTCATTCCGGTTGTCAAGGTAGACGGTCGCGCCATTGGAGATGGCCAGCCGGGCCCCATCACCAGGGATCTCATTGCAAGGTTCAGGGAACTGACAAAAACAGATGGCCCGGAAATCTTTGTTTAGTTAAGGTTAGGGGAGATACTATGCGCAGTGATGCTATGAAAACAGGACTGGCCAGGGCCCCTCACCGGTCGCTCTTGAAGGCCATGGGCCTCACCGACGCTGAAATTGAACGCCCGCTTATAGGTATTGTTAACGCCCATAACGAACTTATTCCCGGTCATATTCACTTAAATACCTTAGCCGAAGCAGTTAAAGCCGGGGTTCGCCTGGCCGGCGGGACGCCCCTGGAATTTCCCACTATTGGCGTCTGCGACGGCTTAGCCATGAACCATGTGGGCATGAAGTATTCCCTGGCCAGCCGGGAACTCATTGCCGACATGATTGAAGTAATGGCCATTGCCCACCCCTTTGACGCCCTGGTATTTATCCCTAACTGCGATAAAATCGTCCCGGGGATGCTCATGGCCGCGGCCCGTTTAAATATCCCATCTATTTTCGTCAGCGGCGGCCCCATGCTGGCCGGTCGCTACCGCGGCAGGGATGTCTCTCTAAGCACCATGTTTGAGGCTGTAGGCGCCGCTCAGGCGGGTAGAATGACGGAAACCGAACTGGCCGAGCTGGAGGAGTGCGCCTGCCCGGGTTGCGGTTCGTGTGCGGGGATGTTTACAGCCAATACCATGAACTGCATGACGGAAGCCTTAGGGATGGCCCTGCCGGGCAACGGTACCATCCCGGCCGTCAGCGCGGCCCGCGTACGGCTGGCGAAGCAGGCCGGAATGCGCATTATGGAATTGCTGGAGGAAAATATTCGACCCAGGGATATCATGACAACAACTGCTTTTCTCAATGCCGTAGCTGTAGATATGGCCCTGGGTGGCTCCACCAACACCTGCCTCCACCTGCCGGCCATTGCCAGGGAAGCAGGTGTGGAACTTGATTTGAGCACCTTCGACGCCATCAGCAGGCGGACGCCTCAGATCTGTAAACTGAGCCCGGCCGGCAGCCAGCATATCCAGGACCTGGATGAGGCCGGCGGCATCCCGGCGGTTATGCACGAGCTTTACCGCCATGGCCTGATTGATGGCAGCGCCCTGACGGTAACCGCTAAAACGGTGGCGGAAAACGTTAGCGGCCGGGAGGTAAGGCGGCGGGAAGTCATCCGGCCCGTCGAGGACCCCTACAGCCCTGAAGGAGGACTGGCCGTCCTGTACGGGAATCTCGCCCCGGAAGGAGCGGTGGTTAAAAAAGGTGCCGTCCTGCCGGAAATGATGCAGCATGAAGGGCCGGCCCGGGTCTTTAACAGCGAGGAAGACGCCTTTGCGGCTATTATGGGGCAAAGGATTAAGCCCGGCGATGTTGTCGTTATTCGCTATGAAGGGCCCAGGGGCGGGCCGGGCATGCAGGAAATGCTCAGCCCCACAGCCGCCCTGGCCGGTATGGGCCTGGATAGCTCCGTGGCTTTGATTACCGACGGTCGCTTCTCCGGTGCCAGCCGGGGCGCCTCCATCGGCCATGTCTCGCCCGAGGCGGCGGCAGGAGGCCTCATTGCCCTGGTGGAAGAAGGCGATATCATTGCCATTGATATTGAGGCCGGCAAGTTAGAATTGAAAGTGCCGGAAGAAGAAATTGCCCGCCGCCGGGCCAGGTGGCAGGCGCCGCTGCCGAAGATCACCAGCGGCTACCTGGCCCGCTATGCCCGGATGGTGGGCTCCGGGGCCAGGGGCGCGGTATTGGAGTAAAGTTCTGGTTGACCGCGAACCTGGAAGGTTTTATTTGGAAACGAGCGTAAAACAAACCCTTCCAAATCAGGAAAAAGTGAAAGAATCTATCTTAAAGCGCAAAGGAGTGCTTCAACCATTGGGGATCGCGTGGAAACAAAAAAATTAACCGGTTCCGAAATCATCATTAAAGCCCTGCAGGCGGAAGGTGTGGATACTGTATTTGGTATTCCGGGAGGAGCGGTTTTACCCCTATATCATGAACTGGCAGTATCCAGCATCCGCCATATTTTAACCCGCCATGAGCAGGCAGCCGCCCATGCCGCCGAAGGTTATGCCCGTGCCACCGGGAAACCCGGTGTTTGTATAGCCACTTCCGGACCGGGGGCTACCAACCTGGTAACGGGGATAGCTAACGCTTATATGGATTCTATTCCCATTATTGCCATCACCGGCCAGGTCGGTGTAGCCATGATCGGCCGGGATTCCTTCCAGGAAGCCGATATTACCGGCATTACCCTGCCCATTACCAAAGCCAACTACCTGGTCAAAAACGTCAGGGATCTGGCGGCAACCATCCATGAGGCCTTCTACGTGGCAACTACCGGCCGGCCCGGCCCGGTCCTCATCGATATTCCCAAAGATGTCACCACCCAGCGGGCGGCCTTTCACTACCCCCCCAGGTTACGCCTGCCCGGCTACCGTAGCCGGGTGGAACCCCATGCCCTGCAGGTGGCCCAGGCTGCTGCTGCCATTCTTGCTGCCGAAAAACCCCTGCTCTTTATCGGAGGCGGGGTGATTACATCCGGGGCCCATGAAGAAGTACGGCAGCTGGCTGAAGAACAGGATATTCCCGTAATCATGAGCATGATGGGCAAGGGGGCCTTCCCGGAAACCCATCCCCTCTTTGCCGGCATGGTCGGGATGCATGGTACGGTCGCTGCCAACTACGCCGTCTGTGAGACGGACCTGATTATCGGTGTCGGTGTCCGTTTTGACGATAGAGTAACGGGGAAAATCGAGGCCTTTGCCCCGCAAGCGAAAATCATTCATATCGATATTGATGCCGCCGAGATCGGCAAAGTTGTCCCGGCCCATATCCCCATCGTCGCCGATGCCAGGCAGGCCCTGCAGGCCTTGCTGGGAAGGCTCACTGAAAAAAGGGAGCACCCGGCCTGGCGCCAAAGAATTCGGCGCTGGCAGGAAGAGCATCCCTTACGCTATGATAAATGCGGCCTGAAACCCCAGTATGTGATTGAGGAAATCTATCGCCTAACCCGGGGCCGGGCCATCATCAGCACCGACGTAGGCCAGCACCAAATGTGGGCGGTGCAGTATTATCCCGTGGACCGGCCGCGGGCCTTCCTCTCCTCCTGCGGCCTGGGGACCATGGGCTTTGGTGTCCCGGCAGCCATGGGGGCGGCTGTAGCCAGGCCTGATGAAACCGTCGTGGCCATCACCGGTGATGGCAGCTTCCAGATGAATATCCAGGAACTGGCCACCTTAAACCATTATCGTATCCCGGTAAAGATTATCCTTCTCAATAACGGTTATCTGGGAATGGTACGCCAGTGGCAGGAGTTCTTCTTTGAACGGCGCTATGCTTATTCCGAGCTGGCCGGTAACCCGGATTTTGTCAAGGTAGCTGAAGCTTACCGGCTGCCGGCCCGGCGGGTGGCTGCCCGGGAGGAGGTCGTCCCGGCCCTGCAGGAGGCCCTGGAGACAGATGGGCCCTTCCTGGTGGATATCTTAATCGACCCGGAAGAAAACGTCTTCCCCATGGTGCCCCCGGGTGGTACCCTGAACAAGATGGTGACGGGAGGTAGGCAGTAGTGAAACGTACCCTTTCGGTTCTGGTGGAAAATCGCCCCGGGGTTTTAACCCGGGTGGCCGGTCTCTTCAGCCGCCGGGGTTATAATATCGACAGCCTGGCTGTAGGCCGTACGGAGAACCCATCCGTTTCCCGCATGACCATTGTGGTGGATGGCGATGAGCAGATTATCGAGCAGGTCTGCAAGCAGCTCAATAAGCTCATCGATGTCATCAAGCTCAGCGATATAACCGATGATCCCCATGTGGGCCGGGAATTGATGCTCATTAAGGTTAATGCCGAGCCGGCGGTCCGGGGCGAGATTATGCAGATAGTTGACATTTTCCGGGCGCGGATCGTCGATATTGCCCGTAACAGCCTGATTATCGAAGCTACCGGCGATGCCGATAAGATTGATGCCTTGGAAAACTCCTTGCGCCCCTTTGGTATCCGGGAAGTAGTACGTACGGGTAAAATCGCCATGCTGCGGGGGGCGAAAACAAAAGGAATGGAGGCTAGCGGTAATGGGACAGGAGATTAGGGAACGCACCGGAGCTCGGGCCTTAATGGAGGTCCTCCAGGCTGAAGGCGTGGAACTGGTCTTTGGCTATCCTGGCGGTGCCGTCCTGCCCCTGTACCATGAGCTGGCGCAGACTCCCATTCGTCATGTCCTGGTGCGCCAGGAGCAGAATGCCGTCCACGCCGCCAGCGGTTACGCCCGCACCAGCGGCAGGACGGGCGTCTGCTTTGCCACCTCCGGTCCCGGGGCCACCAACCTGGTAACGGGAATTGCTACGGCCTATATGGATTCCGTCCCGGTAGTAATCTTTACCGGCCAGGTGCCCACAAGTATGGTCGGCAGCGATGCCTTCCAGGAAACCGATATTACCGGGATCACTATTCCCATTACCAAGCATAATTACTTGGTCAAGGATGTGGAGGAATTACCCCGCATTGTTAAAGAGGCCTTTTATATCGCCGGTACAGGCCGCCCCGGGCCGGTGCTGGTAGATATCCCTAAAGACGTAGCCCTGGCTCCCTGCCAGGCACCGGTTCCGGAGAAGGTTGAGCTGCGGGGCTATAAACCTACCTACCAGGGTCATCCGGGCCAGCTCCGCTCCCTGGCAAAGCTCCTCCAGGAAGCCGAGCGGCCGCTCCTGTTTGCCGGTGGCGGGGTGGTGGCTTCCGGGGCGGAACGATACCTGCAGGAACTGGCGGAAAAAATCCAGGCACCGGTGGCTACCTCCCTTACCGGCCTGGGGGCCTTTCCTGAAGATAACCCCCTTTCCCTGGGGATGGTCGGCCTGCACGGCAAACCCTATGCCAACCACGCCGTTATGGAATGCGACCTGCTGGTGGGCCTGGGGGTTCGCTTTGACGACCGGGTGACAGGGGCCATAGAAAAATTTGCACCCCAGGCTAAAATAGCCCATGTGGATATTGACCCGGCAGAAATCGGTAAAAACGTGCGGGTAGATCTGCCCCTGGTGGGGGATATCAGCTGTGTCCTGAAGGAACTCCTCCCCCTGGTAGAGACCGCCAGGCACCCGGAGTGGCTGGAGCGCATCAAGAGCTTACGCAATAATTATCCCCTCACATACGGCCGGGGCGGTGAGGTGCGGCCCCAGTGGGTCATCGAGCGCCTGGGAGAAATGACCCGCGGCCGTGCCATTATTACTACCGACGTCGGCCAGCACCAGATGTGGGCGGCCCTCTTTTACGGCTATACCGAGCCCCGGACCTTTATTTCCTCCTGTGGCCTGGGCACTATGGGTTACGGCCTGCCGGCAGCCATTGGCGCCGCCCTGGCCCGGCCCGACAGGCAGGTGTGGGTCATTACCGGCGACGGCAGTTTCCAGATGGGAATGGCCGAGCTGGGTACGGCCGTGGAGCAGGGATTACCCTTAAAGATTTTGCTTTTCAACAACCAGAGCCTGGCCATGGTGCGCCAGCTCCAGCATTTTTACTACGAGCGCCGGTATACGGCGGTGAAATTTACGGCCAACCCCGATTTCGTCCGCCTGGCAGAGTGCTATGGGGCAACCGGCCTGCGTATTACTAAACAGGAAGAAGTGGTACCGGTGCTGGCGCGGGCCATGCAGGATGGTGGTCTCACCCTTATCGAATGCCTGATCAGCGAAGAGGAAATGGTTTACCCCATGGTCCTGAATGGAGCCGCCCTGAACGAAATGCTCCTGCCGGAATAAACTGGCCAAGGAAGGTTGATGTGACTTGAAGGATACCAGCAAAAGGATTTATATCTTTGATACCACCCTGCGCGATGGCGAGCAGTCGCCCGGGGTAAGCCTCAACGTCGAGGAAAAGCTGAAAATCGCCCACCAGCTGGCCCGCCTGGGGGTTGACGTCATTGAAGCCGGCTTCCCTATTGCCTCCCCCGGCGACTTTGAAGCCGTCCGGGCCATAGCTCGGGAAGTAGAAGGTCCGGTGATCGCCGGCCTGGCGCGGATCAATGACCGGGACATCGACCGCGCCTGGGAGGCGTTGCAGGAAGCCAGGCGGGCGCGGATTCATGTCTTTATTGCTACTTCCGACATTCATTTGCAATACAAGCTGCGCATGACGCGGGAAGAGGTCCTGGCCGCCGTCCGTAAAGGGGTGGCCCGGGCCAAAAGCTACTGCCAGGACGTGGAGTTTTCCCCGGAAGACGCTTCGAGAAGCGATATCGACTTCCTGTGCCAGGTGCTGGCGGCAGCCATCGAGTCCGGGGCCACCGTCCTCAATATTCCGGACACCGTCGGCTATGCCACCCCGGCCGAGTTCGGCCGCCTTATCGCCGAGATTCGCCGGCGGGTACCGGGGATTGACCGGGTGCAAATCAGCGTCCACTGCCATAACGACCTGGGGCTGGCGGTGGCCAATTCCCTGGCGGCCATTGAGAACGGTGCCCTCCAGGTAGAAGGGGCCATCAACGGCATCGGCGAGCGGGCCGGCAATACGGCCCTGGAAGAGCTGGTCATGGCCCTCTATACCCGCCGCGACTATTACGGCTGCCACACCGGCATTGTTACCGAGGAGATCTACCGCACCAGCAGGTTGGTGAGCAGCCTGACGGGCATGCCCGTCCAGTATAACAAGGCTGTCGTGGGCAAGAACGCCTTCGCCCATGAAGCCGGCATCCACCAGGACGGGGTCCTGAAGGAGCGCACCACCTATGAGATTATGAACCCGACCATGATCGGCCTGGTGCAGAACAATATTGTTCTGGGCAAGCACTCCGGCCGCCATGCCCTGCGCAGCCGCCTGGAAGAACTGGGCTTTAAACTCAATGAAGCGGAACTCGACAAAGCCTTTGCCCGCTTCAAGGAACTGGCCGATCGCAAGAAGGAGATTACCGACCGCGACCTGGAAGCCATTGTCGAGCACGAAATCAAACAGATACCCGAAAAATTCGTCCTGGAGCATATCCACATTTCTACGGGTAACCGGGTGGTACCCACGGCCACCATCGGGCTCCGGATGGATCAGGAATTAAAGGAAGAGGCGGCCTGCGGCGAAGGACCGGTGGACGCCGCCTTCAAGGCCATCGACAAGATAACGCGCATTCCTGTTTGCCTTAAATCCTACGCCCTAAATGCCGTTACCGGCGGCAAAGACGCTGTGGGCGAGGTAACCGTCAAGGTTGAGTATGCCGGCCGGGTGTTCATCGGTCGGGGCATCAGCACCGACGTCCTGGAAGCCAGCGCCCGCGCCTACGTGAACGCCATTAATAAGGTCGTCTACGAGATTGGGGAAGAGAACCTGCAGGTTTTGGAAGCATGAAACAGGAAGTTTGAATCGGAGCACAGGAAGGAGCGAACCATGATAGTTTAGGACGGCTCTTGTTTGCAGCTGAGTATTGGGCTGATGGGTACAGGCGGAAGGCGACTTGGTTCGAGGCGTTAGCAAACTCAGCGAAGCCGCAGGGAGGCGGCGGTGAACGGGATGGGGAGCGCAACGTGACTTTAGGAACGAGAAGTATCGTGCTCCGTTATTATTGCTCAAATCGATAAAGCCGGGCCACCCCCGCCGCCGAGCAAGGCTGAGCGCATAGTTTGCTAGCCGAGAACCACCGGAGCCTGCCGCCTGTACCCGCCAGCCAGTAGCAAAGTGTGCGCCAGCAATAACCTTTTTTGAGTAGAACCCTATTTTCGGAGGAAGAAGGTAAACGCCATGGGCATGACCATCACCGAAAAGATCCTAGCCGCCCACGCCGGCTTAGAGAAGGTGGAGCCGGGCCAGCTCATCAACGCCAGGATAGACCTGGCCCTGGGGAACGACATCACCGCACCGCTAGCCATCCAGGAGTTCAAGAAACTCGGCCTGAAGCGAATCTTCGACCCGGAGCGGGTGGTCCTGGTGCCGGACCACTTCACCCCGGCCAAGGACATCAAGTCCGCCGAGCAGGCGAAAATCCTGCGCGATTTCGCCCGGGAGCAGGGGCTTGCCCACTACTTCGAAATCGGCCGCATGGGCATCGAGCACTGCCTGCTGCCCGAGGCGGGGCTGGTCGGCCCCGGGGACCTGGTCATAGGGGCCGACTCCCACACCTGCACCTACGGGGCCCTGGGGGCCTTCGCCACCGGCGTCGGCTCCACGGACCTCGCCGCCGCCATGGCCACCGGCGAGCTGTGGTTTAAAGTACCCGAGACCATTCTCTTCCGCTACCACGGCAAGCTTAAGCCCTGGGTCGGCGGCAAGGACCTCATCCTCTACACCATAGGACAAATCGGCGTCGACGGCGCCCGCTACATGGCCATGGAATTCACCGGCGAAGCCATAGCCGAACTTTCCATGGATGGCCGCTTCACCATGGCCAACATGGCCATCGAAGCCGGGGCCAAGAACGGCATCTTCCCGGTGGACGAAAAGACCATAGCATACATCCAGGGCCGGCTGCAAAGGGAATACCGCATCTACCAGAGCGACCCCGACGCCGGGTATGCCCGGGAAATAGACATCGACGTATGCAGAATCGAGCCCCAGGTAGCCCTGCCCCACCTGCCCGAGAACGCCCGGAGCGTAAGGGAAATAGGAGAGATCAAAATCGACCAGGTAGTCATCGGCAGCTGCACCAACGGCCGCCTGGAGGACCTGCGGGTGGCGGCGCAGATTTTAAAAGGGCAAAAGGTCCACCCGGAAGTAAGGCTCATCGTCATACCCGGCACCCAAAAGATCTACGCGGAAGCCCTGGCCGAAGGGCTCATCAACATCTTTATCGAAGCCGGCGCCGCCGTATCCACGCCCACCTGCGGCCCCTGCCTGGGCGGGCACATGGGGATCCTGGCCAAAGGCGAACGGGCCCTGGCCACCACCAACCGCAACTTCGTAGGCCGCATGGGCCATCCGGAGAGCGAAGTTTATCTTGCCGGCCCGGCAGTAGCCGCCGCCAGCGCCGTTAAAGGGAGAATCGCCGCTCCCGAGGAGGCTATTTGAGAAGTGAGAAGTGTGAGGTGGGAAGTGGGAAGAGCAAGTGTACAGCTGATGCCGGCCCCCTATTGTCTGCCTATTTTGTGAAGAAGCACATCCCACCTCTAACTTTCCCCATCTCACATCTCATTTACGGAGGATGATCCAGATGCTCATAGCAGGCAAGTGCCACACCTTCGGCAACGACATCGACACCGACGCCATCATTCCGGCCCGTTACCTGAATACCTCGGACCCCGAAGAACTCGCCCGCCACTGCATGGAGGACGCCGACCCCACCTTTGCCGGGCGGGTGCAAAAAGGGGAGATTATCGTGGCCGGGAAAAACTTCGGCTGCGGCAGTTCCCGGGAGCACGCGCCGGTGGCCATCAAAGCCGCCGGGGTGGCGGCGGTCATCGCCGCCTCCTTTGCCCGCATCTTCTACCGCAACGCCATCAACATCGGCCTGCCCATCTTTGAGTCCCCGGAGGCAGCGGCGGGGATCAAGGCCGGTGACGAGGTAAAGATTGATGCCGGAAAGGGAGAAATAGTCAACCTCACCAGGGGGGAGACCTATCCGGTGGCCCCATTCCCACCCTTTATGCAGGAACTCATAGCCGCGGGGGGGCTGATGCCCTACGTAGCCAGGAAGGTGAAGGTGCATGTATAAAATCGCCGTTTTGCCCGGTGACGGTATTGGTCCCGAGATTGTCCCCGAAGCCGTAAAGGTCCTCGAGGTCATCGGCCGCCGCGCGGGGATAGAGTTCCAATTTACCGAGGCCCTGGTAGGGGGAGCGGCCATTGATGCCCGCGGCCAGGCTTTACCGCCGGAAACCCTGGACCTCTGCCGCCAGAGTGATGCCGTGCTCCTGGGGGCGGTGGGCGGTCCTAAATGGGATGCCCTGCCGCCGGAAGAGCGCCCGGAAACGGCCGCCCTCCTGCCATTGCGCAAGGAGCTTGGCCTTTATGCCAACTTAAGGCCGGCCTACCTCTTTGAACCCTTGGCGGAGGCTTCGCCTTTAAAACGGGAAATAGTCACCGGTACCGACCTGATTATTGTCCGGGAGCTTACGGGCGGCCTTTATTTCGGACCGAAAAAGCGGGAAAAAACGGATACAGGCGAGGTAGCCTACGACACTATGCTCTATTCCACGGCGGAAATAGAGCGCATTGCCCGCCTGGCTTTTGCGATAGCCCGTAGCCGTCGCTGCCACTTAACCAGCGTTGACAAGGCCAACGTTCTCACCAGCTCGCGGCTGTGGCGGGACACGGTAGAGAGGCTTAAGGGCGAGTTCCCCGAGGTCACCCTGGAGCACATGTATGTGGACAACTGCGCCATGCAGCTGGTCCGCCGGCCTACCCAATTTGATGTGATTGTGACCGAAAACACCTTCGGCGATATTTTAAGCGACCAGGCTTCCGTCCTGACAGGTTCCATCGGCATGCTGCCCTCGGCCAGCATCGGCGGGACGACCGCCCTTTATGAACCGGTCCACGGCTCGGCCCCGGATATTGCCGGGCAACAAAAGGCCAATCCCCTGGCGACCATCCTCTCGGCGGCCATGATGCTCAAGTACTCCTTCAAGATGGACGGGGCGGCGGCAGCCGTGGAGGCCGCCGTCGGCCGGGTGCTGGCCCAGGGTTACCGTACCGCGGATATCTACGTGCCGGGGACCACCCTGGTGGGCACGGCGGAAATGGGTGCCCTGGTGCGGCGGGTACTGCAAGAGGGATAGCCCATGGCGGAGAAGATCTACGTCTACGACACCACCCTCCGGGACGGCAGCCAGGGTGAGGGCATCAGCCTGTCGGTAGAAGACAAGTTAAAGATTGCCGCCCGCCTGGACCGGCTGGGTGTGGATTATATCGAAGGCGGCTGGCCCTGGGCTAACCCGAAAGATATGGAGTTTTTCTTACGGGCCAGGGAGATTGGATGGCAGCGGGCAAAACTCGCAGCCTTTGGCCGCACCCGGAAGCCCGGCGGGAAAGCTGAGGAAGATGCCAACCTGCTGGCCATCAAGCGGGCCGGGGTGAAGGCGGCCACCATCTTCGGCAAGGCCTGGGACCTTCATGTAACGGCGGCCCTGGAGACGACCCTGGAGGAAAACTTGGCCATGATTGCCGACAGTATCGCCTTCCTGGTGGCGGCGGGTCTGGAAGTAATCTTTGATGCCGAGCATTTTTTTGACGGCTTCAAGGCCAACCCCGATTATGCCCTGGCTACCTTAAAGGCCGCGGCGGCTGCTGGGGCGAGCTGGGTGGTCCTGTGCGATACCAACGGCGGCTGCCTGCCTGGTGATGTCGCCGCCGCTGTAGCCCGGGTACGCCAGGAGCTCCAGGTCCCCCTGGGCATCCATACCCATAACGATGGCGACCTGGCCGTGGCCAATACCCTGGCCGCCGTAACCGCCGGCTGCCGCCAGGTGCAGGGGACCATCAACGGTTTCGGCGAGCGCTGCGGCAATGCCAATTTATGTTCGGTACTGCCCAACCTGGAGCTGAAAATGGGCTACCAGTGCCTGCCCCCCGGGCAATTGAGCTTTCTCACGGAAGTCTCCCGCTATGTCAGCGAGATTGCCAATGTGGTGCCGGCCGGCAACCAGCCCTTTGTCGGCTACAGCGCCTTTGCCCACAAGGGCGGTATCCATGTGAGCGCTGTCTTAAAGGCTTCCCAAACCTACGAGCACATCCGTCCCCAGCTGGTGGGCAACGAGCGGCGCATACTAATGTCGGACCAGGCCGGGGCCAGCAACCTGCGCTGCAAGGCAGAAGAGATGGGACTGGAACTTTCTCCGGAAAAGGAGCAAGCCCTAATAAACGGCATCAAGGAAATGGAACGCCAGGGCTACCAGTTTGAAGGGGCCGACGCTTCCCTGGAATTATTTTTACGGAAAACAACGGGGGAATACCGGCAGCCCTTTGAAGTAGAGTATGTCAAGACCCTGGTGGAAAAGCGGCCCGGCCAGGAAGCCATCGCCGAAGCCATCGTAAAACTCAAGGTGGGTGACCAGGTAGTCCATACGGCGGCCGAAGGCAACGGCCCCGTCAATGCCATGGACAACGCCCTGCGCAAGGCCCTGGAGGAAGTTTTCCCGGCCATCGGCCGTATGCGCCTGACGGACTACAAGGTGCGCGTCCTGGATGAGAAGGATGCCACCAGCGCCAGGGTGAGGGTCCTTATCGAGTCCCGGGATGGCAACAGCTCCTGGAATACCGTCGGCGTCTCTACCAACATCATCGAGGCCAGCTGGGAAGCCCTGCTGGACAGCATGGAATACGCCCTCTTAAAGCAGTCCCGGGAGTTAAACAAAAAAGCGGCAGCCACGTAAAAAAGCCAGGCCTTTATTTTGCCTGGCTTTCCTTTGGCGCTTGTTTATCAGGGGGCACGGGCTTAGCATACTGCCAGCGGGGCAGGGAAGTTCCCGGCAGCTGCAGGTCCTGCTCTTTTTTAATGTCAGGGTAAATATTGAACATGTTGTTGAGGGTCTCGATTAACCCGCCGGTGAAGGTTAAACCCTTTTCCAGGGTATGGGGGTCGCCGATGGCTTTGATGACAATGGGGTAGAGGAGCTTCTCACCGTCGACGGTGATGTAAACCCGCGACCCCTCTTCTTTATCGGCAATGGCAGTAAAGGCGCTGATGCGGTGGTCGTTGATGGCGATGGCTTCGGCTCCGGAGGCCCAGAGTTCGTTAACGATGTCCACCAAATCCTCGTAGAGGAGAGGGGCGTCGCCGGTAATGGTAACCGTAATCCCCGGGCCTTTGACAGGAATGATGCCGGTAATTACCTGCAGGCGGGTCAGCTCCTTTTCCAGGGCCGTTTCGGCGTCACTATCCTGGCCGGAACCGGCTTTAAGGGTAAAGAGTTGCTGCTGGAGCTGGGCGATCTCGTCCTGGAGCTGGCTGCGCTTGCTGCTCAAATTTTTCCACATGGCCACCAAATCTTCGGTTTTCTGGGCTTCCAGGGAGCTGGCCAGGAGCCGCTGGGTACGAAACTGGAGCGATAAAAGTAAACCCAAGATTAAGAAGACAACGGTCAGGGAAACAGGCCAGCGTTTTCGTGTCATCATTACTGCTGCCCCCCAGCTTTAACCAGCCGGACGTAGTCCTGGGAGAAACCGCCTTTATACGCGGGCAGGGTCAGGTGCAGGGATTTGGTCACCTTGACCGGGAAGTCGCGGCTCTTCAAGAAGGAGAAGTCCACCGACCTTTGGACGGCCGCCTCCAGGACATCGGGATTGCCAATGGCCTGAACCTCGTAAGGCGGGGCCAGGCGGGTGGAATTCACCAGGATGACGGTGCCGACGCAACGGATGTCCGTGCTGGTGACAACCCGCTGGCCGTTGACGGCAATAGCCTCGGCGCCGGCTGCTTTTATTTCATTGACCAGGTAGAGGACATTTTTATCATGAATTATATAGTCTTCCGGCTTGTAAGTTGTCGGTGAGCTGTTTTTGGCCGCCTGGGCGCCGGCGATATTATCATCCAGGGTAACGATGATCCCCGGCCCAGTTACGGGAGTTAGGCCGGCAGCCAGTTTTAGGGCTTCAATTTCCTGCTGCAGCTGGGCCAGGCGCCCCTTTCCTTGGGAGCGTTCCTTCTGGATGGCTTCAATCTGGCTGCGCAGGGTAGCGATGGTATTTTCCAGGGAGGCGTCTTCTTTTTCCAGGGAATGAATAATATCAATAAGTGCGGGGTCTTGTTGTTCCAGAGCTGCGGTGGCCAGATGGGAACGCCACTGCCAGGCTACCAGGAGCCCGGATAAAAGGCTGATGAGGAGCAAGGAGAGATAAATTTTGCGCACCACGGACTCCTCCTTTAGCGCTATTTTATATGAAGTACCGTCCAGTGGCAACTAGTAAAAACGGGTAACTTGAAAAAAGAAGGGATTCACCTCTTGGTTGTCGAATGAAGTGACCGGACCTCCATATACTAACTAAAGCCGGCGGGAAAATTTGGGGTGAATGATTTGGCGGCCCTGTGGCGCTACTTGTTATCGTTAAACATAATCGAGCTTTTGCGGATAACCCTTGATATCAGTATCGTCGCCTTTGTCATTTATAAATTTATCATGCTCATCAGGGGTACACGGGCCGTTCAGCTTATCAAGGGCCTGGTGGTGCTGGTGGTAGCCTCGGTCATTGCCGAGCGCCTGCACCTGACCACCATTAACTGGCTTTTAAGCCAGTTGCGCCTGGTGATTGTCGTGGCCCTGCCGGTAGTCTTCCAGCCGGAACTACGGCGGGCCCTGGAGCAGCTGGGCCGGGGCAAGTTTTTTGCCCGTCCCTTGACGGCCCTGGGTGCCGAAGATATGGAAAAGCTCATTAATGAACTGGTCAGGGCCGCCCAGGTACTCTCTAAAAACCGTACCGGTGCCTTGGTTGTTATCGAGCGGGAAACAGGTCTCAACGATTATATTGAAACGGGCATCAGGGTAGACGGCGTCGTTTCCGCCGAGCTGTTAATCAATATCTTCGTACCCCTGACGCCCTTCCACGACGGGGCGGCCATTATCCGGGGGGACCGGGTTGTAGCCGCCGGCTGTTTCCTGCCCCTTTCCGAAAGCCCCTATTTAAGCAAGCAGCTGGGGACCAGGCACCGGGCGGCTCTGGGTATCAGCGAAATATCTGATGCCGTGGTACTGGTTGTGTCGGAGGAAACGGGCACCATTTCCGTTGCCGAAGGGGGTAAGCTGACCCGCTTCCTGGACGAAAAAAACCTGAAGGAACTCTTACAGAGTCTATTATTACCGCAGGTTAACCATAATACATCCTTCTGGCCCTGGAGGTCGTAAAAATGCGGGAGCATTTTCGCCAGGATTGGATTTATCGCCTGCTGGCAGTCGCACTGGCCATTATTCTCTGGATATATGTAACCGGTGAGCAGAACCCTACCGGGGAAAAGGTGGTCCGGGTCCCCCTGGAGACAGAAAACTTGCGGGAGGGCCTGGTGGTTGCCGACCGCCCGGCGGAAGTCCAGGTGCGTGTGGAGGGGCGCAAGGCCGCAGTAAGTACCTTGCTGCCCAGGGATGTCCATGCCTATGTTAACCTGCGGGAGGCTAAAGTCGGTGATAATCTGTTACCCGTCCGGGTCGAGGTGCCGGAAGGGATAAATGTAATTCATGTCAACCCTGCCCAGGTGACGATAAAACTAGATAAGATTGAGCAGATGCAGCTGCCGGTGCAGGTGAACCTCCTGGGGACGCCTGCCAGCGGCTACCGGGCGCTAGAACCGGTCATCAAACCTTCCCAGGTGATTGTTTCCGGTTCTGCTGCAACCCTAAAAAGCATTGGCCGGGTCTATGTGGAGGCCAAAATCGACCAGGCCAGCGGCAATTTCCTGGCCCAACTGCCGGTGAAGCTGGCCGACCGGGAGGGCCACCCCTTGCAGGAATGGTTAACCGTCACCCCGGAAGTGGTAGAAACCTTTATACCCGTAGTTCAGGACATGCCCAGCAAAATCCTGGCGGTGCGTCCCCAGCTGGCAGGGGAGCCGGCCAGTGGCTATGCCATTGACCGGATAATTCTCCAGCCGGAAGTGGTGGAGGTCTTTGCTCCCTATAACCATTTAGCGTCCCTGGATTATATCAATACGGCCCCAATTAATATAGCCGGAGCTACGAAAAATGTTACGGTAGAGACGAACCTGGAAATACCCGCCGGTGTGCAGGTCAGCAGTTTCCCGCGGGTACGAGTGGTAGTCGAAATAAAAAAGATAAGCGGCACGCCTTGAAAGTAACAATCTAACAACAGGAACATATGATGCAGTACATAGTTTGAAGGTGATATGATGGGTAAGCTATTCGGTACTGACGGAGTCCGCGGGGTGGCCAACACCGGCCTTACCCCGGAGTTAGCCTTTCGCCTGGGACGGGCCGGTGCTGCCGTGCTGGCGGGGCAGGAAGGTCGGGCCAGGGTGGTGGTGGGCCGGGACACGCGCATTTCCGGGGATATGCTGGAAGCCGCCCTGGTGGCCGGCATCTGTTCCGTCGGGGGGGATGTGCTGAAGGTAGGCGTAGTTCCAACCCCGGCGGTGGCGTGGCTGACCCGGCACCTGGAAGCCGATGCCGGCGTCGTCATCTCGGCGTCCCACAATCCTGTGGCCGATAACGGTATTAAATTCTTCAGCTCCAGCGGTTATAAGCTGCCCGACCCGGTAGAAGAAGAAATTGAACGGCTGGTACTGGAACCGGAAGATACCCTCCCCCGGCCGGTAGGCGTGGAGCTGGGGCGGGTGCAGGAGCTGGAAGAGGCTGCCGAGCGCTACATCGCCCATGTCTGCAGTACCGCCGGGCGGGGCCTGGGCGGCATACGGGTGGTGCTGGACTGCGCCTATGGTGCCGCCTGCCGGGTCGCGCCGGCAGTTTTCCAGCGCCTGGGAGCGGAAATTTACCCCTTGCATAATACCCCCGATGGGACTAATATAAACGTCGGGTGCGGTTCTACCCACCCGGAGGTGCTTCAGGCCGAGGTCGTGGCCCGGGGGGCCGATGTGGGCCTGGCCTTTGACGGCGACGCCGACCGGGTGATTGCCGTGGATGAAAAGGGGCAGCTGGTCGATGGCGATGCCATCATGACCATCCTGGCCCTGTACCGCCAGGAGCAGGGAGGCCTGCCCGGCGGCCAGGTAGTGGTGACGGTGATGAGCAACTTCGGCCTCCACCAGGCCCTCACGGCAGCGGGCCTGAGGGTGCACCAGACCCGGGTCGGCGACCGCTATGTCCTGGAAGAGATGCTGCGGACGGGTGCCGTCCTGGGCGGCGAGCAGTCGGGCCACATTATCCTGCTGGAGCACAATACCACCGGCGACGGCCTGCTTACCGGGGTGCAGCTGCTCCAGGTCATGGCCGCCACCGGCCGGCCCCTGTCGCGGCTGGCGGCAGCCATGCCCCACCTGCCCCAGCTGCTGGTCAATGTAACGGTGGCGGATAAAGAGGCCGCCATGGCCAACCCTGCCCTCCTGGCAGCCGTAGCGGCGGCCCGGGAGCAGCTGGCGGGACGGGGCCGGGTCCTGGTCAGACCGTCGGGAACGGAACCCATTATCCGTCTTATGGTAGAAGGCCCGGACAGGGAAGAGCTGGAGGCCATTATGGCCGGCCTGCAGCGAGCTGCCGCCGAGCTGTGAGCCCTGCCAGCTTGCCGCCGCTATTACCCGGCAGCCCCAGGGCACGAACGGACCAGGCTGTTTTAAGCCGGCTTATAACCCCGTTACTACCTGGTGGCGCCGGAGCATAAGGAAATCCGTTATGGGAAAAGGGGGGTGATTCTTACCCGGGCCGCGGGAGGTCCGGGTTATCCAGCAGGTTCAAGGGGAGAGATAAAGGATCAGGACAAAGGCAAGCGCCGGGACCAGCCGGCCCGCCGTTTATGCCTGGGTGAGCCGGGAGGGCCATCCAGGCAGGCGGGTGCCGGAGGGTTGACGAGGTGGGGGTTGATCGAGGCATCGGCGGGTGCCCCCCGGTCCGGTTACGACCGTCAAAGGCGCTACAAAACCCGGGAGCAATCCCGGGGACAAAGGGCGCCGGGTAACCCCTTATCTCTCCCTGGTTAAAAAATAAAGGGAGAGTGAGCATGATAATGTGCGGTATCGTTGGTTATCTGGGCCCGCGCCCGGCAGTCCCCATATTGGTTGAGGGACTGGAAAGGCTGGAATACCGGGGTTATGATTCTGCCGGTATAGCGGTATTGAACGGCGGGGGGGTGGTAGTAGAAAAGAGCGCGGGCAAGCTCCATGTCCTGAAGAGCCGCCTTAATGGCAATCTTGATGGGGCCCGGGTGGGGATCGGCCATACCCGCTGGGCCACCCACGGCCGGCCTTCCGATGTCAACGCCCATCCCCATCTGGACTGCACGGGCAACTTTGCCGTCGTCCACAACGGCATCATCGAGAACTACCAGGAACTGCGGGAAGAGCTTACGGCCGCCGGCCACCGCTTTGTTTCCGAGACGGATACGGAAGTCCTGGCCCACCTGGTGGAACAACTTTATGAAGGCGACCTGCTGCAGGCGGTTCTCAAGATGCTGCCGAGCCTACGCGGCTCCTATGCCCTGGCCGTGGCCAGTGCCTACCACCCCCAGGAGCTGGTCGGGGTACGCCAGGACAGCCCTTTAATTGTCGGCCTGGCTGATGGGGAAACTTATCTGGCTTCAGATATACCGGCCTTGCTGGCTTATACGCGTGATACTTATATTTTAGAAAACGGAGAAATTGTGCATATCAAACCCGAAGGCGCAAAGGTTTTTGATGCTCAAGGCATACCCAAAGCCAAAGAGATATATCACGTAGGTTGGGATTTCCAGGCGGCCGAAAAAGGCGGCTATGCCCATTTCATGCTCAAAGAAATTCACGAGCAGCCCCGGGCATTACGCGATACCCTGAGCGGCCGCCTGCAGCCTGACGGCAGGGTAAAGCTGGAAGGCGTGAATTTAACAGCCGCCATGGCGGCTTCTATCGAAAAGATAGCCGTTATTGCCTGTGGTACCGCCCATTATGCCGGTATGGTCGGCAAGTATCTCATGGAAAAGCTGCTGCGTCTGCCTGTGGAAGATGACATTGCTTCCGAATTTCGTTACCGCGACCCCATTCTTAATGAAAAAACCCTGGGCCTGGTAATCAGCCAGTCCGGCGAAACGGCGGATACCCTGGCCAGCCTGCGGGAGGCTAAAAAAGCAGGGGCGCAGATCCTGGCTATTACCAACGTCGTCGGCAGCTCGGTGGCCAGGGAAGCCGACCACGTCATTTACACCTGGGCGGGACCGGAGATAGCCGTAGCTTCGACCAAGGCTTACCTTACCCAGGTGCTCGCAGAGTATTTATTCACCCTGTACCTGGCAGAAAAGCGGGGTAAAGCACCCTGGGCGGCTGAGCTAGCCAGCCATCTCAAGGTTATGCCGGATTATGTAGCAGAAGTATTAAAGGCCGAAGCGCGGGTGCAAGAACTGGCTGCCCGGGTGGCCTCCCAGGAGCACGTATTTTTCATCGGCCGCGGTATGGACTATGCTGTTTCCCTGGAGGGCGCCTTAAAGCTAAAGGAGATTTCCTATATCCATGCCGAGGCTTATGCTGCGGGAGAGCTGAAACACGGCACCATAGCCCTCATTGAAGAGGGAACGCCGGTCATCGCCCTAGCCACGCAGGCAGAGCTTTTAGAGAAAATGATCAGCAACATCAAGGAAGTCAAGGCCCGGGGTGCCTGGGTCCTGGCCCTGACCCAGGAAGGCAACACAGCGGTAGCCGCCGAGGCCGACGCCGTCCTCTACCTGCCGCCTGTACCGTCCCTGCTGGCGCCGGTGGTGACGGTAGTGCCCCTGCAGCTCCTGGCCTACTATACCGCCGTCGCCCGCGGCTGCGACGTCGATAAACCGCGCAATCTCGCAAAGAGCGTGACGGTGGAGTAGCAAGATAGAATAATTCTGTTATCCTGATGTGTTGACCTTGGTTCTTTATGCCAAGAAAAAGGCTCTCTTTCCAGATTGGGAAGAGGGCCTTTTCCTTAATGAACTGGCTGGAGGATGTTTATAAAAGCGGTCGTGCCCAGCTGCTGGTGTTATACGGCCGCCAGCGGGTTAACCTGCATCCAAAATAACAGGCTAACTCAAGTATCTCCGTATTACTGCAGCTATAAATGGTCTAAAATCATCGAGATGGTTCTGAATGACATTCCAGATTTCAGCAGCATTAACTTCGTCATAGAGATGGACTACTCGGTTGCGGAAGCGGGCCATGGCTTTATAGGTATCTTCCATTTCCGGCGGTATCAAGCCGTTGTGCACCGCCAGCTCAACCGTTTCGACGTAGGATTTAGGTAATCCCCACCCTTCCCTGGAGATTAAATGGGCGCAAATGTCCAGCATAGCTTCAATGGTTACCTGCAGCATTCTTGTGGCGGCGGCTTCGTACAGGCTATTTGATTGGAACTGGCTTATATCCATACCTTGGAACTTTTTTAGCTCCCTCAATTCTTGCCGCATAAACTGCAACTTCTGGCGGATTTTTTCCCTATCAACCGTCACAGGAATTCCTCCCGCAGACCGGCATCAAAGTCCCGGTACAGGCTCTTTAAGTCGGGTTCAAAATCACAATAGCGGCGAATGACCCTTTCCTTGAAATCGGCCAGGAGTATTTTATCTTTAACATACAGGAGGCGCCCTGTTTCTAATACCCGCATTTGCAGGGTCACCGGAACGCGATGCAGGTTCACCAGGTTGATATCGTCGGTCCGTCCAATATGGCAAAATTCGGCCAGCAGCTCCAATTCGCGCTTATAATCCCACGAGGTTTCCGGCATTGGCAGTACCGCCAGATCAACATCCGATAGTGCCGTTTGCCACTTTGTACCGTAGGAGCCATATAAAAACAAGGCCAGGACATCCCCCTGTCGGCCCGCGAAATCCGCCATGCTTTTTAATTGCTTGGGAGAAAGGGTTATTTTTTCTAATTTGCGGCTCAATCTGACCACAATATCACATCCATTTTGCTTTAAGTGAGTTAGCGTCAACGCAAGGCAACGCCACTTATATTAAATCCATTTCCCTAAGGCAGGCTATAACCGCCGGGGGAGGATCCAGGAATAACCATTCAATTTTAAGCCAAAAGCCGGGGATTACCTCTGACCGGTAAATTCCGCTGGCGTCAGGTGCTACGGTGTAGTAACGGCCATTTTTTCCCAGACGGTAAAATTCCGCCTGCTGCCGGTCGGGGTCAATGAGCCAGTACTCCCTGACACCGGCAGCTTCGTATTCCACATACCTTTCGCCCCTGTCCCGGGCTAGACTTTCGGGAGAAGTAATCTCAACGATCAAATCGGGAGCACCGTCCATGTAGGTTTCTTTTAAAAGGTGGATCCTTTCGTTACTGACGTAAAGGAGGTCGGGTTCGCGTCCCCGGCGTAAGGTTTCCGGCAGGCGCACCAGGAAGGGGGCATCCAGAATTCGTCCAGTTTTTTTGTAATATAAGAACTCACGGATAACACTATATAAGAAACCCTTAACGTCCTGGTGCTTTCTCGCTGCTGGCGTCAAAACAACGACCTCCCCATCCACCCACTCTGCCCAGGTGTCCTCGTCGCACCAGGCCAGGAACTCCTCGAAAGTCATTTTACCTGGCGGTAAGGGCTTACCATTATCGCAAGTTAAAGCTGCCTCCCGCACCACGGCATCCACCTGTTTCGTGCCCCCTTTCTTTAACTCCTTCAGTTCATACCGCCGCCAGGAAGTTTCTCCGGCAGCAAAGCAAAATTATTGGCGTTCAATGCTTGCCATAACCTTTTATCCCAGCAGGCTACAGTGATATTTTCTTTGACCTGCTGTTTGAGTATTAATGCTGCTGCCAGATGAACAGCATCAAAGCCACGCAATTGATGCTGTTCTGCTAATTCTCCGGCCAGCTCTATCAAGGTGTCTGTTACTTCTATGGCGAAGTAATTACGCCAATCATCTTTGAGAGCTTCGACGGCCTGGGCGTATATTTCATCTTCGAGAGCTTTTTCCCGGTGACCCCTAGCCAGAGCGGCCCTTGCTTCGGCATAGGCAATTTTACTGGTAGCTACAAGGAGAGAATTGGTGACAAGTTCTTTTACTTCCGGAGAGCCTTCCTCATAAATATACAGCTTTACCAGAGCACTGGTATCGAGGTAACATATCACCCGCGATCTTCCTCCACGATGCTGGCAATGGAGCGGCCGTTTTTAACCGGTAAATATTTATTCACTCCAAGAGGTTTGCCGCCGGACCATGACGCCAAGCCTTTATCTAACATAGCAGTAATAGCAGCTGGAATTTTGTTTTCAAACGGTACCAGCCTGGCCACCGGACGGCCGCGATCGGTAATAATAAGAGATTCCCCCTGCTTAACTCGTTTTATATAGTGACTTAAGGAGGCTTTCATCTTTCTGATACCGACCTGTTCCATTATTTCCACCTCCATGTAGTTATATTATAACGCCAAAGAGACCACCTTTTCAATATATTGACAGATTACCTGTCATCGGCTGTGATATTGTCACCCTGTAAGCAGACTGAGAAAATGTCACGGAGACGCGTTCATAGCGATTAAGCTCAGAGGCCACTCTTTTTTTAAGCCAGGTCAGCCCGGTAGTCAAACGGCAAACCTCGGCATAAAGGTCCTGGATTTGTTGTTCGTATTGAATCAGACATGATTGCAGCCCAGACATCCCGTGAGGGTGTGACGTAAATTGGTGCGTATTCGAAAGCCTTTGCCCCTTTAAAACTTGAAGAAAAATTGCGAGAGAGTTTAATGTCGGGTGCATATGTCCAATCTGCGGGGGTTAATCCGCGTGGTGCATGAATTTTCCTGTAGTGGTTAAGGTTAAAGAAGAGCCCCAAATGTAATCCAATAATGTCTGGTGGAGTGAGGAGGCAGCAGGATGAGTCAGGGCAGTATTCCGATATTTGAGATCATATCGACGGCGGCAATAACCATTTTAGCCCTTCTTAACTATTTCTCGGTAAGGGCATCCCGGCAGATGGCCAAGGAGATGAGAGAAGTACGGTTGGCCCAGTTCAAACCCCTTTTACACCCCAGGTTGGAAACAGGAGGTGGAGTCATTGAAGGGGAGGAGGCTTCCGATATGAAGGGAGTTCTCAACCTGGTCGTTGAGAACATTGGTGAAGGCCCTGCCCTGGATGTAGACCTCAAAGTAAGCGGAGCAGTGATGGATTCGTGGCATACTGGCTTTCTGGCAGAGGGAAAGAACCTGTCAAAGAGAATACCCAGGCCCTCTCAACCCCATCATGGAGCAAAGGCGCCCGGGCAACCCGGCATGAACAAAGAGGGGCAAGCACCTGTCTCGGTTACAGTGGAGGCCAGCTACAAGGATCTTTTTGGCAATCCAATAAAAGTAGAGGTAACCTACTCTCTCGTTTATAACACAAAGGACCAGCCCGAAGTCCGATTAGTCCGCACAATTCTCAAGGGGTAGTATCTCCGTGAATAGTAGGATAGCCGTTTGACACCTTTTTGCTATAAACAATTTGTGCAGCTATTTTCCAGGCCGGCGGGAGTTAAAAAGAGCCCCGGCGGGGCTGGGAGGCTATTCTTCCTCTGGGCAGCATCTATCTAAAAGGGCGTCCATAAACTCGATGGAAAGGGCTTCCTCGGGCTCAACGGCTTGCCCGGCTTCAGGGGCACGTTTAAGTTCATTTTCACGGTTAGCTTTTTTGCGATCAGGCATGAGAACACCTCCAGCAGGTAGGATACCATAGTTTTAATTTTTTATGCTTAAATTGTGCTATCCTTGTTATCCTTAAAATCATCTACAAAAATATATCACTAGAGTTGCATAAAGAAAAATATCAGCTTGTCAAGGGCCATCGTGCCCTAAAATCAGCTAAATTCCTGAAATAACCTAGCCTTGCAATAAAAAACTCCTTATACCAGAGATTAAGGGCCCTTACAATTGCAACTGAATGCCGGGTTTTAAATGAATGAGGCGCGTAACTAGCCCTGTGAGTGAATTTTTTGCAGACGCGAATTAACCTTGACGTCTTCGCGGCAGGAATTTGGCGTTTTTATGCCGAATTGGTCAATTCTAGAAGATGTGGACAGGGGGTATTAACTTTGCTATCGGTACTGGATACATGCCGGCCGCGTACCGAGATCCTGGCCGGGACGTTTAACCCCGAGGTTTTTACAGCGTCTTTGAGCCCCATTATCGAATATTACCGCAGCGGCCGGGGCGTCATAGATAATATTTACACCGACGCGGAGCTTTTTTTCCGCGAGGCCACCTACCCGACCCAGGGCCTGCGCCTGACCCTGGCGGAAGTATTTAGTCGCCTCGCGGGTGACATGACGGTGCCGGCTATCCACCGGCTGGAAACGGCTTTTGGCGGCGGTAAGACCCATACCCTGATCGCCTGCACCCACATTGCCCACCGGGGTACAGAACTAAGGGGCTTGATCGAAGATTTTCTTGACCCGCAGCTTCTCCCGGCGCCCGGTTCGGTAGCCGTCGTCGGCGTGGCCGGGGACGAGATCCCGGTACATAAACCGCAAGGTAATGACCTGGTCCCCTACACCATCTGGGGAGAAATTGCCTATCAGATCGGCGGCGAGGAGCTTTACCGCCAGGTGGAAGAAGAGGCCGGTTCTTATGCCGCACCCGGCAAGACGTATTTTGAGAGGGTACTTGGTGGGCGGAAGGCCATCATCATGCTGGATGAGCTGGCCCAGTATGCGGCCCGCCTGGAAGCGGCCCGGCCCGATGGGGCCAACCAGCTTGCTGCCTTTCTAATGGGTCTGCACGGTTATGCCCGCAACCATCCCGGCATTGCCGTCATCCTTACCCTGGCCAGCGCCACCGATGCCTTTGCCCGCCAGACGGAGCATTTGGCCAAGCTTGTCAGCCAGGTGCGCGGTGAAGAGGTCAGTGAAGATGACGCCCTGGGGATTGGCGAAAAAGCCGTCAAGGGCGTAGCCAGCGTGGTGGCCCGCGACGCCGTCCAGGTTACGCCGGTGCATGCCGCCGAGATCGCTTCTGTCCTGGCCAAACGCCTTTTTTTATCCATAGACCGCGAAGCTGCCAGGGAGACGGCGGCGGAATATATCGCCATGTACCGCCGCAACGCTACCATGCTTCCCCAGGAAGCCACCAGCGATGATTTCCAGGGCCGATTGCTTGCCAGCTATCCCTTCCACCCCACCTTGATAGATTTCCTGAATAACAAGCTGGCCAGTGCCGAGAACTTCCAGGGCACGCGCGGCGTCCTGCGGGTGCTGGCCCTGGCCGTCCGCAGCCTGTGGCAAAAGCAGCAGGCCGTGCCCATGATCCACGCCTGTCACCTGGACCTGCGCTCGGATCGGGTGGTCAATGAGATCCTTGGCCGCACCGGCAGCTCCGACCTGCTTTTCGTCCTTAATGCCGATGTGGGCGGTGTCGATACCGGCACTCTCGAGGGCGGTCGCAGCAATGCCGAGATTGCCGACCAGCGCAACCCCCACCCGGAGGGGCGCCCCCTTTACGAGTACACCTGGAAGACGGTTTTTCTCCACAGCCTGGTGGGGCGTGAAGAGGGCCTGGACTCCAAAATCTTCGGCCTCACCGAGGCCGAGGCCCTGTTCGCCGTATCCTTTCCCGGCCTGACGCCGCCCCAGGTGCGCATGGCTTTAGAGGAGATAAACGAAAGCGCCTTTTACCTTCGCTACGAGCAGGGGAAATATTTTGCCAGCCCCGAGCCGACGATTAACAACATCCTTGCCAGGATCCGCAATACCATCACCGCGCGACAGGTACAGGATCTCCTTGAAGCTACGGCGCGCAAGATCATCACCGGCGGTTCAGGCTTGTTCCATATAGAACACGACGTCGCCCTGCCGGAACATCTGCCTGACGGCAAAGGGAGGCCTGTGCTGGGAGTAGTCGCCCTTGGTGCCGAAACCATTGATGTTGAGGCTATGGTGACTACTAGAGGGGTTAATACACCCCGGCAACAGCAGAACCTCATTTTTCTCCTGGTTCCCGAAACCGTCACTGTCCAGGGAATGTATGACGAGGGAGAGTTGTTTGTTAATCGCAGTCTCCAGGTACAAGAGGCGCGCCAGCGTCTCGAAACCATTGCCCGCCAGGTCCTGGCCATGCGCCTCTTAAACGACAGGCCCCAGAGCTACGGGCTCAACCCTCGCCGGCTGGCGGAAGAAGATTTCCAAAAACGTTTCAGCGAGCGGGAGCAGGGCCTGGTCACCGCCGTCGCCGGTGTCTATACCCGCTTCTACTACCCGGGGGCAGGAGGGCATATTATCCGCCGCGACCTCAAAACGGCCGGCGGCGAGGGCGGCCTGCCTTTCCTAGAACAAATCCGCGAAATCTTAATTAAAGATGGCGAGCTGCTTACCGCCGGCAATACCACCCATGCGGATCTTATAAATTTAAGCAAGCTCTTCTTTGACCACGGCGACACCATAACCCTAGCCAAACTGCGGGATAATTTCGCCTGCGTGCGTAGCTGGCCGGTACTGGAGAATGTGGCCGTCTTCGAGCAGATTATCCGCGCCGGGGTGCAGAAGGGCGTATGGTGCGTTTACCGCATGGGCGCGGCCGACAGCCTGAAGCCGGCTGAATTTTACCACCAGGAGAACGGCATACCCATGGGGGTCAATCTGGCTGCCGAAGGCTACGGCCTCATTACCGTCCAGGGGGCAAAACAGCGCGGCTGGATAGCCGCCAGTCGACCTGATCCTGACAAGATGGGTGATGACGTTTTCTCCACGGTAAGCGGCAGCGGGGCGGTCAAGATAGAGGAAGTTGCCGAAAACCTGACCGAAAAATACGGGGAAATCCCGGGACCAGACTTCCAGGAGGCTGTGGTGAACCTGGTTAAGAAAGGCCGCCTACTGGCCTTCCGCGGCACGCCGGACCAGCAAGAAAAGCCTGAACTCATCCAGGGGCCCGCTGCCGTCCTTTATACCCCCCAGAAAGGGGACGTGCTGATCACACCGGCAAAAGCGGCGGAACGGGGGTGGCTTAAAGCTAGCGGCCAAACCCTTACCCTGGAGGGCCGGGAAGGTACGGAAAAAATTTTACCCCTGCTGGGGCGGCTGGGCAGCATTTACAACCGGGGCGCCAGGACAACTATTAAAATGCTGGAGCTGACGGACCTGGAGCTTCCAGAAGGGGGGCTCATGCGCATAGAGCTCACCGATGTTACCCCAGGATCGATGAAGGCCCTCGGGGAGCTCTTTGAGGTGCTGGCGGGTGCTGTCGCCAAAGGGGAACGTACAGAGGCCTTCCTGGAAATCGAAAATCCTGACGAAGACTGCCCCTTTATCAAAGAGCTAAAGAAAAGTAAATCAGCCGACAAAGGTAGCGGGGGATAAATATGACAAAACAGAAGCCGACCGATGCCTTAGAGCTGGAACGGGATTTCCAGCAGCGCATCCGGCCTCTTTTGCCACAGGCCCCCTGGGTTCTGCGGGTAACCGAATTTAAAGATAAACCCATTCCCGTACTGGTGGTCAAGGAGCGCTTGAACCCCGGGGCGGACCGGCAGAAAAACGGCGGGGCCGCGAGCAAAACAGCCCTCAAAGAGCGGGGGTACCTGTACGGCCAGCCCCTGCGCCGCTGTTTGCCTGTAATCCGCACCATTATCGGCGGCGTCTGCGACGCGGCCGGGATCCCCCTGGAGCTGCAGCGGTTCCTTGGCAATGGCCGCATTTCCTTCCGGGGTAACCTCCCTTTGGATGAGGAAGCAGGCGTAAAGCTGGCCCTTATTTTCAAACTCCAGGAAAGGGTGAAGGAGATGGACCGCGTCGAGCTCATGGCCTGGCGCGTGGCGCGTTTCACCCGCGAGGAAGCCGCCTACTGGCTGACGCGGGGGACCCAGTACGGCGAGGCGGCCAACCGCTGGGCGCTGGCCGGCATGCGTATCATGCTGGGCGGCCAGCCCGGCGATAAGGCGATCCTGCAACTCCTTGAGAAGCTGCGCAGATAGGGATGATGGTAATGCAGAACGGTAAAGCCAGGACTGACGTCCGCCTCATCGAAGCAGGCTTTCCCTGCCACCAGATCGGCGCCGAAACCCAGCGGGAACGTGATACGGGCAAAGCACCGCCTACACATCGCCTCCACGTCTGGTGGGCGCGGCGGCCCCTGGTACCGAGCCGCGCCGCCATCCTCGCCTCCCTTCTGCCCGCCGGGACGGATCCCGAATGGTTTTTGCGCCAGCTCGGCATCGAGAAAGTGCAGGCTTTGGTCAACGGGGAACCGTGGACGCTGGATGAAAGACTAATTGATCGCATCGGCCAGGATGATTCGGGACGGGAGATATTAAAAGTTGATTCCGTGGTGGCGAGGGCGCTTCAACGGGAGCAGGATAACAGGAAAGAACAGAGAGGATTGATTAAAGAGATCGTCGGCGAGAACCCTTCTCTTAGCGACCATCCAGTCATCAAAAAATGGAAAGAGTTGAGTGAACCGCTGCCTGAACCGCTACCCCAAGAGGGCGAGGTTTTATATATTAAACGTGTAGCTGCCGATCCGGCCTGGTTTAAAGATTTGATGGAGATCGCGGCAAGTAGAGGCGTTCGTATTCCAAACCTTTACGGGTATTCACGCGCCTACATACGTCAACCGGAATGGCAATACCATAACATTACGGTGCTTGATCCTACGGCTGGCGGGGGTTCCATCCCGTTTGAGGCATTGCGACTGGGGCACCGGGTGATTGCCAATGAGCTCAATCCGGTTGCGGCCGTGATTCTGTACGCTACCCTAGATTATCCTGCCCGTTATGGCCCGGGGTTAAAAGCCGATATCGAGAAATGGGGACAAAAGTTAATTAATATCCTGGACAAAAAGTTAGACCCCATCTTTCCCCGTGTTTTTCCTTTGCCCCGGGATGAGCAGCGTGTCTTAGAGCTGCACCTTAGTAAGTGCCCGGAGTTAATTTCTGAGTATGATCGAGAAGATACGACCACCTACTTGTATGCCCGCCAGGTCACCTGTCCCCACTGCGGCGGCGAGGCGCCGCTGTTGAACACCTGCTGGCTGGCGAAGGAAGGCGATAAGTGGGGCGTGCGGATCGTCACCGACGGCCGCAAAAGGGGCGGGAAGGTCCGCTTTGAAACCTACCGCGTCAGGGGCAACCGGGGGCCCAACGGCGAGGATCCAAACTTTGCCACGGTTAAGGACGGCGTCGGTTTATGTGTCCACTGCCGCCAGGCCATTCCCGCCGAAGAGATCAAAGCCCAGGCACGGGGGGAATCGCCCCACGGCAGGTGGCAGGACCGGCTGTATTGCGTCGCAGCCGTGCGTTACCAGCCCAAGCTGGATAAACACGGCAGACTGCAGCGCTATGCCAGCGGCGAGAGGGCCGGGGAAATTAAGACCGAGAAGGTGCGCTTCTTCCGGCCGCCCAACGACCGGGACCTGGCAGCCCTGGCCGAGGCCGAAAAGCGCCTCGCCGAGCGGTGGCCTGAGTGGGAGCGGCAGGGGCTTATTCCGACGGAAAGTTTTCCTCCAGGCAACGACATGCGTCCTGTTATATACGGCATGACGCGGTGGTGCGACATGTTTACCCCGCGCCAGCTCCTGGGGCACCTAATACTGGTCGAGGAGCTTAACCGCCTCAAGCCCGAAATCATTAAGGAACTAGGCGAAGAACGCGGCCGCGCCGTAGTCACGTATCTACAGTTCATGATTGATAAAGGGCTTGATTATAACAGCAAACAAACACGTTGGGAATATACACGTGGTATCGTTAAAGGTACCTTTGGGCGTCATGATTTTTCCTTAAAATGGACATTCGGCGAAATGATCTTTACCGGCCCCCATTCCGGCGCGGCCTGGGCCCTGGCCCAGGTTCTGGACGCCTACGCCGGCATCGCCGAGCTGGTGGCGCCCCTGCATGAGCGCATTAACGGCGCCGCCCCGCCGGTGACCATCCGCTGCGGCACGGCGGCCAGCCTGGACCTGCCCGATGCTTCCGTCGAGCTCATCTGCATCGACCCGCCCTATTACAACAACGTCCAGTACGCGGAGCTGTCCGACTACTTCTACGTCTGGCAGCGGCGCACCCTCCACGACTTGTACCCGGACCTGTTCCGGCGGCGGCTTACCAACAAGAGGGACGAGGCCGTGGCCAATCCTGCCCGGGATGGGTCGGCCGCCGGTGCGGCCAGGGAGTACGAGCGCCTGATGGGCGAGATCTTTTTCGAGTGCCGCCGGGTTCTCAAAGACGACGGCATCATGACGATCATGTTTACCCATAAGACCCAGGAGGCCTGGGAGGCTTTGACGCGCTCCCTTATTGAGAGCGGCTGGACGATCACTTCTTCGCTGCCGGTGGAGTCCGAGGCAGCAGAGTCCATCCATCAGAAAGGCATGGCTGCCGCCGCCAGTTCTATCTTCCTGACCTGCCGCAAGCGGGAGGTAAAGGACGGCGAACCCGCCACCTGGAGCGGCTTCGGCGGCACCGGCGTGGCCCGGCTGGTGCGCGAGGCCGTGCGCCGGGCCCTGGAAGAGTTCGCCCCCTTGCACCTCAATCCGGTGGACGAGATGGTGGCCAGTTACGGCCGCGCTCTCCATGTGCTTTCCCAGCACTGGCCGGTGCTGGACGGCGATGAATTGGTCAGCCCCACCCGCGCCATGAACGAGGCCAGCGCCGTTGTTGCCCAGTACCAGATCACCCGTCTGACGGGGGGACGCCTGCGGGTGGAAGACCTAAACCCGGAAGCCGCCATGGCCCTCACCCTCTACGGCATCTTTGGCCTGGCTGAGTTTCCCTATGATGAGGCCCTGAACCTCTCCCGTTCCCTCAATATCGGCCTGGAGGGCAGGGCTGCCGGTTATAGCGTCAGCGGCCGCATGATCGGCATCAACGACGAAAGCCGCGGCGGACGTACCGGGCGTGCCGCTGCCGGGGACGGCGGCTACCACGCGCCCCTCGTCCGCCGGGGTTCGAAGCTGCGCCTGGCCCGGCCGGAGGAGCGCAGCAAAAAGCGGTTAGATAACCCGCAGACCGAGTGGGACCTTCTCCACGGTTTAATCCTCGCTTACCGGGAAGGCGATGTGCCCCTCGCCCGCGCCTATCTGGCCCAGTATGCCGGGGGACGGGAGCATGTGCTCCGCGATCTCCTTTTCGTCTGGGCGGCGCAGGCGGCCGACGAAAAGCTGCGCCAAGAAGCGGAGGCCATTCTCTTCGGCTTGCAGTAGAACTTCCGGATACCAGTAAGTGTGAGGAGATAGCTGATGCCCGAGCTCATGGAAAACCCTTCGCAAGGTAAGGGCCTGCGGTCCCGATCCTGGCTCCTGTCCTACCGGACGTCTTCTACCCTGATCGACGGCCGCCCCCTCGACATGCTGCACGATTTCTATGTGCCCGCCCTGAGCCTGGCGGTGCGCTACGACCGGGTAGCCGGCTACTTTCGCTCGTCGTCCCTGGCCGCCGCCTCGATGGGGTTTTCGGCTTTTGTCGGCCGCCAGGGAAAAATGCGCCTCATCGTCGGCGCCGACCTGGACCCCGAAGATGTGCGGGCCATCCTGGCCGGGGACAGGGAGCGGCTGGCGGCAAGGTTAAACGGCGAGCTTGAGGGGGAGGCTTCCTGGCCGGAAGGGGTGCGCAATGGCGTAACGCTCCTTGCCTGGATGGTGGCCCACGGCTATCTTGAGGTGCGGGTGGCCTTCCGCGTGCATAAAGAAACCGGTGAGCCCCTAGCCCTGGATGCTGTGGACGACGGCTATGTCCACGAAAAGTGGTTTGTCTTCTATGACGAGTTTGGCAACCGGATGTACGGGTCCGGGACGCTGAATGAATCAAAGACGGCCCTGATCCTGAACGCTGAAAATATTGACGTCCACTGCGATTGGTGGGGCGATACGGACCGCCGGCGGGTCGACGAAGCTGTAGCGGCCTTTGAGAACCTGTGGCATGGAAAAGTTCCCCACCTGCCGGTGCTGACCCTGCCGGAAGCAGTGCGGCGCCGCTTGATCCGCTTCGCGGAAGGGATTGACTTCCCGGCAGAAGTGGATGGTACCAGGGCTGCGGTGGGAGCGGTGCCACTGCCTGCGGCCATGGAGCGGCTGCGCTTCGCCATCTTGCGCGACGCGCCCAGGATGCCGGGCGGCCGTTACGTGGGCATGGAGACCGCACCTGTAGAGCCGTGGCCCCACCAGGCCATCGTGGTGCGCCGGCTGATTGAAACCTGGCCCTATTCCTACATTTTGGGCGACGAGGTGGGCCTGGGGAAGACCATCGAGGCGGGGCTGGCCTTTCGTTCCCTGTACCTGGCGGGCCTGGTAAAACGCATCCTCATTGCCGCGCCGGCAAGCCTCATCAGCCAGTGGCACCGCCAGATGGCAACGAAGATGCTCCTTTCCTTCGGCCTGGCGCGCACCACGCCGGAAACTGCCCATGAATATATCTTCCCGGTGGAAGAAACGCGGCCGGCAAGATCCCTTTACGAACCGGACCTGGTGATCATATCCACGGGGCTCTTTTATCGTCGTGAGCGGGCAGAGGCCCTTGCCCTGGCGGCACCCTTCGATATTGCCCTGGTGGATGAAGCTCATGCCCTGCGGCGGCATAATCCTGCAGCTGGCTGCGGGGTGCACCCGGACTATGGTAATCTCTATAAAGTTGCCAGGGATTACCTGCGCCCCAGGGCACGCGCCCTGTGGCTGGCCACGGCCACCCCGATGCAGATCCATCCGGTGGAAGTATGCGACCTCCTGGCCCTGACCAATCGGGTGGGCGCCTTTCAGTACGACCCGTCCCTGACACTGCAGTATTATGATATTATTGGCCGTCTGCTGGACGGCCAGGAACCAGGGGAACTGGAATGGGACTTCCTGCGGCGGGCTGTAAAGGCGGTACGCGGGCAGGACCCCATGCTCTGGCGTTTTATCGAGGAGAGCGTCATTGACGGGCGCATTCGGGCAGCTTTGCACCGTTGGCTGGAGTACGGCCGTGTTCCCCGGGGCAGGGACCGCCGGTTGATGCTGCGCCTGTTATTCAGCGTCTCTCCCCTTTCCCGGGTGATGCTCCGCCATACCCGGCAGCTTTTGGAGATCTACCGTGACCGCGGCCGGCTGCGGCAAAACCTTCCCCGGCGCCATATCCTCTCCTTGCCCCGGATCGAATTTACACCACTGGAACAGCGTATTTATGATGAGCTGGAAAAATACTGCAATGGATTGAACGAGCAGATCAAGGCCCACGGCGACCGCCAGGCGCAGCAGATGTTGAGCTTTCTGTTGAGCTTTTTGCGGCTGCGCTTCGCTTCCAGCCTCTACGCCCTGCGCCGGACGCTGGAGCGCCGCCTGGCCAGGGTTGAAGCTACCCTGCGGCACCAGGGTGAAACGAAAACGAAAGCAGGGGAGCTTGCCCCCGCTGCCCTGGAAGAGGCGGTCTATGAAAGTGAAGACGAAGACGACCTCGAGGCGTCGGAAACGCTCCTCAAAGGTCGCGAGCGAGCCGATCTGGAATGGGAGCGGGAGCGGCTGCAGGTAATGCTCAACCTTTTGGTAGATTTGACCGAACTTCCTTCAAAGATGCAGGAACTTATGAATAGGCTCGATCGGCGCCGCGACCGCCGCACCGGTCGTATTCGCCAGACGGTAATCTTTACCCGTTTTTACGATACCCTCGTGGACATCGTTACCCGCCTGCGTCAGGCTGACCTCGGCATGCGCATCGGTACCTATTCCGGCCGCGGGGGCGAGTATTACGATCCGGCTACGGGCAGCATGGTGGCCGTAGACCGCGAAAGGGTAAAGGAGCTGTTCCTGCAGGGCGAGATCGACGTCCTGGTATGCACGGACGCCGCGGCGGAAGGTCTGAACCTGCAGACCGCCGACTTCCTCGTTAACTTTGACCTGGGCTGGAACCCTATGAAAATCGAGCAGCGGATCGGGCGGATTGACCGCATCGGTCAGAAGCACCGGGATGTTTATGTCCTTAATCTCTGTTATACCGGCAGCGCCGAGGAGATTGTATACGGGCGGCTGCTCTCGCGCCTGGCGCAGGCCAACCTTATCGTCGGCACCCAGCAGGTTTCCCTGCTGCCGGTGGAACCGGAGGATTTTCGCCAGCTGGCCGAGGGCACGCTGACCGAAAAGGAGCTGGAGGCGCGCGCATTCGAGAAGCTTAAGGAACAGCGCCGGCGTACGGAGAGCATGGAGATAAACCCGCAGGAACTTTATGAGATTTACATGCGGCTGGACCGGTTAGCTGAACGGCGGCCGTCGCCGGTAAACCTGGCGGCCATCTGGGAGGCCCTGCAGGGTTCGCCGTACCTGCGCCGCCTGGGGTGTGCCTTCGGGGATGAGGACGGTAAGCCTGTGCTGACCGTAGCCGGGATCGAAGGCGTACCGGAGGGTGCAGTCTTAACCGTTTCCAGGGAGCTTTACGAGCAGGGACTGGCCGGGGACGGCAGGCGCGTTCATTTTGCCTCGTATGGCGATCCGTTTTTTGAGCGCGTTTTAGAACACATGAACAGTTTCGGGCTTCCCCGGTGTGTCCGGCGGCTGGCCGTGCCCGTTCCCGGGATGGATGGCGTTGAAGTGGTGGGCTATGCTGCGGCCTGCCGGGAAGCAGGAGACAGCCGCGTGGTCCGTCTTATCCTATCATGGAGGGATTTAGAAAACCTGCAGCTCGCGGAAGGGGAGACCCTGGGGACGGAGGAGGTTGAACCGCTGCGGGAAAAGCTCGCTCAGTTGGCCCGGAAAGAATTTGAGCACTATCTGGCGGCTGAGAGGATTGAACAGGAAAACATCCGCGCCGCCCGGGCCCAGGAGATCCTCGACTATCTGGTTATCCGGGACCTCCTTGAAGTTAAGGCCCGTCCGTGCGGAGCGGATGCATCTTTTTTTACCGTCCTGCGCGAAGTCGAAGCTCAGAGCGAGACGCGCGAAAAGTTGCTTATTGCCGGTTTGTCGGCGGAAACTTTAAAGCCCATTGCCGAATATCTGCTTTTCGACTGCCGGGTGCCCGTCGTGAGCGGCACGGTTAGCTTTCTGGCGCCGCGCATCCTAATCCGGGCGGCTATAGACGCCGCCAGCCGCCTGGCGGACGGCATGAAGGAGCGCAAGAGCGAGCTCCGACTCGCTGCCGTGCTAGCGCGCCTGCGGCGCGAAGCCGAAGCCAGGCGGCGGCAAATACATTAACCAGCTTTATAAATGATATTCACCTGGTGCTTCCAGATACCGGGCCGGGCATGATGGTGCCCCGGCTTTTGTTTTCGGGCCGGCACATTTGCAAAGCGGCAGGGATTGTGGTACATATTTAGGGAGGCGATAAACAGGCATAAGGAGCAAGGCAATGAAATTAAAGGTGATCCCCGAGGATTTCGTGGTCCGGGAGCTGGCCCGCCTGCCTGTCCGGCCAAAGGGTCCTTACCGGCTGTATCTTTTGGAAAAGAAGGGATGGAATACCATTGATCTTTTAATGCGGCTAGCAAAGGCCCATAACCTTCCCTACCGCCTTTTTGCTTACGGGGGATTGAAAGACAGGCACGCCCATACCTTTCAGTACGTCACGGTGAAGCATGCTGCTGATTTAACCACTGCGGAAAAAAATTTTTCCCTGCGGAGCATTGGCTATATGGACCGGCCCATGGGGCCCGACCTCCTGGAGGGAAACGAGTTTGCCATCACCCTCCGCGCCCTCGGCGTGGCAGAGGTATCCCGCATTACCCGCCGGGTTGATGAGGTGCGGGGTTTCGGCTACCCCAATTACTATGACGACCAGCGTTTTGGTAGCATGGACCGCCAGATGGGTTTCATGGCTGAAAGGCTGCTGAAAAGGCACTATAACGGCAGCCTGCAGATTTACCTTACCGGTATTTACCCGGAAGAAAAAAAAGAAGCCAGGGAGCGCAAGCTCTTTTTCCGCGAGCACTGGGGAGACTGGGCGACGTGCCTGACGCGTGCCAAAACCACCATGGAAAATAAAATATTTTCCTTGCTCGCCGGGAAACCGAAGGCCTACATAGAGGCTTTGCAGATGATACCCCGCGAAGAGCTCTCCCTGCTTTTTTCGGCCTACCAGAGTTTTCTTTTTAACGAGTTGGTGAGAAGGATTTTGCAGGATATGGGCCTTGAGCTTACGGCCGTACCTGGCACCGCCGGGGCTTATCTTTTTTACCGGCGCCTGGAAAGGAAAGAATTGGCCTATTTGCGTTCCCTTTCTTTACCCCTGGCTGCCGGCCGCATGGAGTTTCCCGATGCCCGTACGGAACGGCTTTTTGCGGCTATTATGGAGGAAAGGGGCATCAAGGGCAGCAGTTTCAACCTGCGTAAAGTCCGGCAGGCCTTTTTTAAGTCTACGCCCAGGAACGCCGTAGTTTTTCCCGGCGATTTTAGTTTGCAGCCCGCGGAGCCCGATGACCTTTACCCCGGCAGGCAGAAAATGCGCCTCTTTTTCAAGCTGCCGCGGGGGAGCTACGGGACAATGCTTATCAAGAGGCTGACCATGCCATGACGACTGGCATAGCTGGCGTAAGGAAACAGTGGTGAGGCAAGAAAAATGGCGGTAAAAGAGCGGCAGCGCCTGGATAAACTGCTGGCCAACATGGGGTTGGGCACGCGTAAAGAGATAAAGAAGCTGATAAAAGAAAAAAGTGTGCAGGTCAACGGCAAACCGGCCGGTGATCCGGGTTTACATGTTATCCCCGGCCGGGATCATATCCTAGTCAACGGTAAACCCCTTGAGTACAGGCGGTACATTTATTTAATGCTGAATAAACCGCAGGGTGTCCTGTCCGCGACGGGAGATAGATTCGCGAAAGTAGTAGTTGACCTGCTCCCTCCCCGGTACCGTGCCTTTCATCCATTTCCTGTCGGGCGGTTGGATAAAGATACCGAAGGACTGCTATTACTTACCAATGACGGCCGGCTGGCCCACCGGCTTCTGTCACCCAGGAAACATGTACCCAAAACGTATTATGTTGTGGTACATGGGATGGTTACAGGAACAGATGTAGAAGCGTTTCGCCGGGGGGTAATCTTAGATGACGGTTACTGTACCATGCCGGCTGAGTTAAAGATTCTTCGCCAGGAATTGGAGTCGGAAGTTGAACTTACCATTTATGAAGGAAAATATCACCAGGTAAAGCGAATGTTTGCTGCGGTAGGCAAGAAAGTGACCTATCTCAAGCGAATTGCCATGGGACCGCTGGTGCTGGACGAACAGTTAAAACCCGGGGAATACCGGGAATTGACGGCAGGAGAGATCGCCGCGCTGCAGGGAATTAACCCGCCGGAGAGCGGTGGGCACCGGCCATGGTAATGTGTTCTTTCGACCCGGGAAAAGTGTCGCCGATGCGGGGGTCAATGTGGCAGTGGGTACAGCAAAGTTGCTTTACAGTATGTTTTCAACTAAAATATAAACGTCAGGAAACTTTTCCTTTGCAGGAAGGAGTTGAAACGTTGTGAGCAGCGATATTACCCGCGCCTTGAGCAAAATTGCCTGCCCTTGCGGCCTGGTGGGTGTAAAACACGGGGAAAAACACGACCTGACCACCGTGGCCTGGTTTACCCAGGAATCCTCCGACCCGCCCCAGGTGATGGTGGCCCTGCATCCCCATCGTTACGTGCTGGAACTGATGGATGCCGCCGGGGAGTTTGTCCTTTCCATCCTGGCCGAAGATCAGGAGAATATCGCTGTCTTCTGCGGCACCCATTCGGGGCGGAACGTGGATAAAATTAAGGAACTTGGTATTGCTACCGAACCGGCGGCGGTGGTTGCCACCCCCGTAGTCAAAGATGCCCTGGCCAACCTGGAGTGTAAGGTTTCCGGCCGCTACCAGAGCGGCGATCATGTCATTGTTGTCGGCCAGGTGGTGGCGGCCAATGTGAAGAGCAACAAAAAACCCCTTCTTTACTTTGAACATAATTTCATACGCTGGGGCCAGTAAGGGGTGAGAAAATGGCACAGTGCAATCTGCAAGCCAATAAGGAAAGGTGCACCTGTACCTATGAACCCTGCAGCCGCAAAGGTAAATGCTGCGAATGTATAACCTATCACCGGAAATATGGAGAGCTGCCTGGCTGTCTCTTTCCACCGGAAATAGAAAGAACTTATGATCGCAGCATTGCACGCTTTATAGCCTGTAATAGTCGTGCCTAGTCTCACAAACGAAAGGTAAACCTGGCGAGAAGGTAGAAGGAAAAGATGGGGCCTCAGCCCCGTCTTTTTTCTTAAAAATTTCCGGCACCCTGATAAACTCCGCCATCCCGGCTGCCAGGCAGGGGTGACGCCATCCATGAGGGTTTCTTCCCTTGACAGGTGCCCGGAATTTCCTGCTCTCTAGAAGTAATACCCCTTGATTTATTGTTGCGGCGTGATTATTATAAGTGGTAACTTAACAGTACAGAGAAGGGAACGTCGTTGGAAGGACTCAAGCTGTTGTTGGTGTTCGGGATAATGATGGTGCTCCTGGGGCGGCGGGCGCCCCTGGGACCGGTGATGCTTGGCAGCTCGCTCCTCCTGGCCGCCCTTTACCACATCGGTCCCGTTGCTTTCCTGGGCATGGCCTGGCAGGCCACCAGAAGCCCCGCTACCCTGGAGCTGGAGGTTATCCTGGCTCTCATCATGCTTTTTGAACACCTCCTGGGAGAACAGGGTTACCTGGAGAGGATGCTGCAAGGGCTGCGCGGCCTCATACGCAACCGGCGGCTAGTGATGGCTCTGTTGCCGGCCTTTATCGGCCTTATGCCTTCGGCAGGGGGCGCGCTGTTTTCCGCTCCCCTGGTGGGGCAGGCGGCGGCGCGTACTGCTATAGCCGCCGAAGAAAAGAGCTTTATTAACTACTACTACCGTCATATCTGGGAGTACTTCCTTCCCCTTTACCCCGGGGTCCTGCTGGCCTCCCGCCTCAGCGGGATCCCTTTACCCCACCTGATTGCTGCCCTGGCTCCCTATGGTTTGCTGGTCATCTTACTGGGTATACCAGCCCTGCGACGAGTAAAAATCGAGCCGGAGGGAGAAGGAAGGGAAGGCTTGCCGGCCGGTCGCCGCACCCTGGCCAGGGAACTCTTCCTCAGCATCCTGCCGGTACTGGTAGTGGTGGCCCTGGTGCTGGTTTTTCACGTGGAGGTCGGCCTGGCGGTGGGAGTAGTACTCCTTTTCCTGCTGGTGCGGCACCGTTATACACCGTTAAAATTCTGGCACCTGTGCCGAGAGGCCATAGCCGTAAAGACCCTCCTGCTAGTGTGGGGGGTAATGCTCTTCAAGGAGGTACTTGTAGATACCCGGGCGGTCGATGGCCTGCCTTCTTTACTGGCCATGCTGCCTGTACCCGAATTTTTGATTTTCGGCCTTATAAGTTTCCTGGTGGGAATGCTTACCGGCCTGACGGTAGCTTATGTCGGGATCGCCTTTCCCATTGTCATGACTGCCGTGGGCGGGCAGATAAGCCTGCCCCTGGCGGTATTCATTTTTGTAGCCGGCTTTACCGGGAACATGTTAACTCCCATGCACCTCTGCCTGGCTCTCACTGTGGACTTCTTCAAGGCCGACCTGCGCAAGGTGCTCAGGATGATGGTTGGCCCGGAAGCGGCCCTCCTGGCGGTAGCTGTGGCGGCATATTTGGCTTTCTGAACTTCCGCCGGGACAGGCCAGTGGGTATTTTAGATGTGAATAGCTAACTTTATTTATTTGGTACCAAATTTAAAAAGGGAGGTTCATGCATAATGATGCTTGCCTGCCAGTTGTCCCTCTACCCCTTGGGGACGGCCGCCTATACGCCGGTAATCAAGGAAGCGGTAGCGGCTCTGGAGCAGAGCGGGGTGGAAGTAGAGGTCAATGCCATGAGCACCATTATCCGCGGTGAGGAGGAGGCCATCTGGCGGGCAGCCCGGCAGCTTTTCCGGGTGGCGGCGGACCGGGGCGAGGCTGTCCTAATTATGACTGTGTCTAACCGCTGCGGCTGTAAGGTGGCGACGGGTTAGGGAGACATAATACCGTTTTATAAGGTCAGGCCATAAGGCCTTTATTTTCGGGAAATTGCCGGAAGCCCGTTTACCGCCCGGCTGGAGCCTGGTCCTTGACAATCCAGATTTTAAAGCATAAACTAATATATGCAGAAATTCGCATATAAGGAGGACATTCTTTGGCTGAGAGACTCTACAGCCTGAAGGCGGAATTTTTCAAAGCCCTGGCCCACCCGACCCGGGTGAGGATCCTGGAACAACTGCGCCAGGGGGAGAAGTGTGTCTGCGAGTTTATAGAAAACCTGGAACTGGAGCAGCCGAATATCTCCCAGCACCTGGCCGTGCTGCGCAAGGAGGATATCGTCGTCTCCCGCAAAGAAGGGTTAAAGGTTCTTTACCGGGTCAAGCACCCGGAAATCTTCCAGATTCTGGACCTGGTGGGCAGCATTTTAACCCAGGAGATAGTCACCACCATGGCGGAACTGCAGGGGCGACATGGTAAAGATGAAAGTAAGGGAAGTTAGACCGGGTTGCAACCCCTGGCGCGGGTAACTACCGCAAAAGATATGTCTCGGGGGAAGCTATAAGCTTCCTTTTCTATTTTCTCCAAGAATTATAAAATGTAGTGCGATAATTGAACTTCCTGAGCTTGACATTGAAGGAGTAGATAAATATACTATAATTAAACAATTGATTAATCGTTTGGAGTGATTATCCTTGCCTAATAATGACCTCTGTGATAGCTTCTGTCCTTCCGGCCACCTTGAGCACCTGAAGGACAAGGTGCTGGATGTAGCCGGTTTATCGGAAATTTTCAAGGTCCTCGGGGACGAAACCCGGACCAAAATCCTCTATCTGCTGGCCCATCAGGAACTTTGCGTGTGTGATCTGGCCGCGCTCCTGGACACGAGTTTACCTGCCGTCTCCCACCACTTGCGCCTGCTGAAAGCTTTACGCTTGGTTAAGTATCGCCGGGACGGCAAGATGGTCTATTATTCGCTGGATGATGAGCACATCTTAAACCTGATCCGTGAGGCTCAGGCCCACTTTGCTGAGGGGAGATAGGAGGCCAAGGTATGCGTTACACCCTGGAGGGACTGGACTGCGCCAGTTGCGCTGCCAGGATTGAGCGGGAACTTCGTAAAGTAAAAGGTTTAGAACAAGTTACCGTTAACTTCGCCAACCAGAGCTTAGACCTGCCCCCGGAACTGCTACCGGCGGCCCAGGAGGTCATCGCCCGGGTCGAACCCGGCGTGAATATTGTAGATACTACCAGCCAGAGGCCGGAGTCTCAATTATATATCATCTTAATTGCAGGCCTTCTCCTGGCAATAGGGTTTATTTTTAACCAGCAGCTTCATCGCACTCCTTACGCGTGGGCCGAGTATACGATTCTTTTGTCTTCCTACTTCCTGGTAGGCTGGCGGGTGCTCACGACAGCCGTGCGCAATCTGACCCGGGGCCAGTTTTTTGACGAAAACTTCCTGATGATCATTGCCACTATTGGCGCCATTGTCATTCACCAGCTACCCGAGGCGGCAGCGGTGATGCTCTTTTTTGCTGTGGGCGAGTATTTCCAGGAGCGGGCTGTCAATCGCTGCCGCCGTTCCATTGCTGCCCTACTGGATATCCGGCCGGAGTACGCCAACTTGAAGCTAAACGGGGATACAAAACAGGTACGGCCGGAGGAGGTAGAGGTGGGTCAAACTATTGTTGTCAAGCCGAGCGAGAGAGTGCCCCTGGACGGCGAGGTGGTGGAGGGCGTTTCCTTTGTCGACACCTCGGCCCTGACGGGGGAAGCCGTGCCCCGCAAAGTGGAAAAGGGTGAAAAAATCCTGGCCGGGATGATTAACGGCCAGGGCCTCCTGACCATCAAAGTGACGAGGCCCTTCGGCGAATCCTCTGTGGCTCGTATCCTGGAGCTGGTAGAAAACGCCGCGGCCCGTAAAGCCCCGACGGAGCAGTTTATCACTGCCTTTTCCCGTTACTACACCCCGGCAGTGGTCTTGGGAGCCCTGGCCCTGGCTATCATCCCGCCCTTGGTCCTGCCCGGGGCTACCTTCTCGACATGGGTCTACCGGGCTCTGGTTTTACTCGTCATCTCCTGCCCCTGCGCCCTGGTAGTTTCTATCCCCCTGGGATACTTCGGTGGCATCGGCGCGGCTTCGCGCCAGGGCATCCTGGTCAAGGGCGCCAACTTCCTGGACGCCCTGACCGGGCTGCATACCGTGGTTTTTGATAAAACCGGTACCCTGACGAAAGGAGTTTTTCGGGTGACGCAGGTGGTTCCATACAACGGTTTTCAGGAAGACGAACTCCTGGCAGCTGCCGCCGCCGCCGAGGTCTACTCCAGCCATCCCATCGCCCAGTCCATCCGGACGGCCTACGGCCAGGAGATTGACCCCGAGAGGATCGGTGAATACCGGGAAATTCCCGGCCACGGTATCAGCGCCGTGGTCGATGGGAAAAGGGTCCTGGCCGGTAACGATCGTTTAATGCACCGGGAAGGAATCGCCCATGAGGTTTGCAATGTGGCAGGCACCGGCGTCCACGTGGCCATTGACGGTACCTTTGCCGGCTACATCGTCATTTCCGACGAGGTGAAGTCTGATGCCAGGGAGGCAATTAATAGGCTTAAGGAGCTGGGTATAAAGAAAATAGTGATGCTTACCGGCGATGAGGAGGCGGTGGCCCGCCGGGTGGCTGAAGAAGTGGGCGTCGACGCTTACTTTGCCGAGCTCCTGCCGGAAGGCAAGGTGGCGAAGGTGGAGGAATTGCAGGCCGCTCTGCCTGACCGGCGCCGGAAACTCGCCTTCGTGGGTGACGGCATCAACGACGCCCCGGTCATCACCAGGGCCGATGTGGGGGTGGCCATGGGCGGCCTGGGGAGCGATGCCGCCATCGAGGCCGCCGATGTGGTTCTCATGGAGGACGCCCCCTCCAAACTCCCCATGGCGATAGAAATAGCCAGGCATACCAGCTGCATCGTCAGGCAAAACGTGGCCCTGGCCCTGGGCGTCAAGGGATTCTTTCTTGTCCTGGGAGCCTTTGGCGTGGCCACCATCTGGGAAGCCGTTTTTGCCGATGTAGGCGTCACGCTGGCAGCTATCTTCAACGCCACCAGGATACTGGGGTATGGCGGCAAGACTGTCCCGCCGGAACAGGCTTAACATTTGCCACCCCTGGCCGTCCGGCGTTAAAACCGCCGGTCCAGGGAAAATGATTATTTATCGACGGGAGAGGGGTACAGATTTATTAATTATGCTATAATTGTTTTAAAGTTGCATCGGGGGGCGGCTGTACCTGATGTCCACCGGGCGGTCAAAGTTAATTTTATTCCTGGCGTTTATTTTGCTCATATTACTGTTATCAGGATGCGCTAAAACAAACCGTGAAGGGATAATCAAACTAAACGATTTGCGCAGCGATTATCCGGGGGCCAGTTATAACGGCTCTGTTCTGGAGGGGGAATTAAAGCGCCCCTTACGCCTTGCTGCGGCACCGGTGATTTCACCGGAAGAGGGTTATCAGGCTTATACCGATCTCACTAGATACTTAGAGGATTTTCTTGGATACCCGGTTGAATTTATTACCCGCCAAACTTATGCTGAAGTAAATCTCCTCATGAATTCCGGCGACATCGATATAGCCTTTGTTTGCACCTATGCCTATGTCAAAGGCCAGCGCGATTTCGGCATGGAACTGGTGGCTGCTTCCGAAGTGGGCGGGCAGGCCAAGTATGCCTCCTATATTATAGTCCCTAAATCCAGCCCGGTGCAGGATTTCGCGGGCCTGAAGGGCCGACGTTTCGCTTTTTCCGATCCCATGTCCATGAGCGGTCGCCTGGTTCCCCTTTATTATATCCAGCAGAAGGGTGAGAGACCGGAAACCTTCTTTCAGAGTTATATTTTTACCTACAGCCATGACAAGTCCATCAGGGCGGTGGCCGACGGCATTGTAGATGGAGCTGCCGTTGACAGCCTGGTATATGAGGCCTTTGCCAAAAAGCACCCGGAAATAGCGGCCAAAGTTAAAATCATCCAGAGCTCCGACGATTTTGCTTCCCCGCCCGTGGTGGTGCGCCCGGGCCTGGAACCGGCCCTGAAGGCGAAAGTCCGGGAAGCTTTTTTGCAAATGGATAAGAAGGAAACCGGGCGTAAAATTTTGAACGAACTGGGAATAGAGCGCTTTATACCTATCAACGACGAGGCCTATAACCCGGTAAGGGAAATAGCCCGTAAGGTGGGGTATCCGTGAACTCCGGCCATGATTTAAGAGAAAAGCTTCGCGTTATAGGAGCTAAACTTAGTTTTCGCCATAAAATTTTGGCTTTAGTCCTGGCGATAATTATTTTTATGGGCCTGGCTATGGCCCTTCAGACCAGGGCCGTCCTGGTAACTTCCCTGGGACAGCAATTGGACCAGCGTTCCCTGGCAACAGCAAGGGCCGTGGCCGCCCAGGGTAGCGAGCTGGTGCTCACCGGCAACCTTTATGGCCTGCACCAGATGCTCCTTGATATGCAGGCCAGCGGGAGGGATATTCGTTATATTTATATCCAGGACTCCTGGGGCCGCGTCCTCTCCCATACCTTTAACGGCGGTTTCCCCGTAGATCTGCTGGCTTATAATCAGCTACCGCCGGGCAAAAAGGAAAGCCAGCAGTTATTGTTGACGGATGAGGGGGTAATTCACGACGCTGCTGTACCGGTCTTCGGCGGCCAGTTAGGGGTGGTCCATGTCGGCCTTTCCGAAGTGGGCTTGCGCCAGGCTGTGTTTGCCGCTACAACACGTTTTGTGATAATGATTACTATTTTTTCTATTCTTTTTATAGTATTAGCCTATATGTTAACAACCATTTTAACCAGGCCGATCCGGGAACTGGTGGGGGCCACCAGGGCGGTGGCCCAGGGAAACCTGGACACCACTGTAACTGTTAGCGGGCATGATGAATTCGGCTTCCTGGCCGCCTCCTTTAACCGCATGCTCGACAGCTTGCGCCGCTCGCGAGCCGAGATTGAAGAGCTGAGCAATTTACGCTCCGAACTTCTCGATAGGGTAGTTACCGCCCAGGAAGCCGAGCGGCGGCGTATCGCCCGGGAATTACACGATGATACCGGAGGGACCATGACGGCTATTCTCTTACGTTTAAAAGCCCTGGAGGATAAAGTACAAGGGGAGAAGGAAGTAGCCCGGTCCCTGGCCGAAATCAGGGGCGCTTTAGGGGAGGCCATGGCCGGATTGCGATGCCTGGCCCTGGAACTCCGGCCTGTTGTTTTTGACGAGCTCGGTCTTACCGGCGCCCTGCAACAAATAGCGCGCAATTACAGCGATAAATTTAACCTTAAAATTCATCTGGCTGCCAGGGAGGTGGAGAAACGCCTCCCGCCCAAAGCAGAGCTGGCCATTTACCGCATTGTCCAGGAAGCCCTGAATAACGTTATTAAACACGCTGAAGCCTCGGAAGTCAGCATCCTCCTGGAACCGCGCGGCGAGGCCTTGCGTTTGATTGTCGAGGATAACGGCCGGGGTTTTGATCCTGAAGCAAGCGCCTATAGAAAGGGGCTGGGGCTTTTTAGCATGCGCGAGCGGGCCGCCCTCCTGGGAGGAAAGGTGATTATCGAATCCACGCCTGCCCGGGGAACAACTATTTATGTTGATATCCCTATAACCGCCTGAAGGGTGGGGAGGTGTAAGCATGGAGTATAACGGGAAAATCAGGATTGTCATCGCCGATGATCACAGCGTCGTTAGGGCCGGGCTGCGTTATTTAATCAATGCTGAAACCGATATGCAGGTGGTAGGTGAGGCCGGTGATGGGGATGAGGCCCTCAAATTAACCCGGGAATTGCGGCCCGATATCCTGCTCCTGGATATCAGTATGCCCTTCTGCAACGGGTTTACGGTGGTAGAACGGATTGCGGCCGAGATGCCGCTGGTAAAGGTTTTGGTCCTCTCCATGCACGAAGATTGCGAGTATGTTGAGAAGGCCCTGGCCGCGGGAGCGGCGGGTTATATAATTAAAAGGGCTGCTGATAATGACCTGATCACCGGCATCAGGGTGGTTTCCCAGGGGGGTGTGTTTATCCATCCTCTAGTAGCCAGGTTTTTAGTTGATGCCCTGCAGAAGGGGGCTAAGGGTAAGGGGCATCCGGATAAGAATAGTGAAAAAAGGAATACCCATTTAACTTCGCGGGAGACGGAGGTATTGCGCCTGGTAGCACTGGGTTATACCAATCAAGAGATCGCCGAAGCCCTGGGCCTCAGTGTCAAAACAGTGGAAAGCCACAAGGGGAATATTAGCCGGAAGTTGAATTTAACCAGCCGGGCGGAGCTTGTCCGCTATGCCCTCCAGCAGGGATTGATACCCCGGGATTAAGGATAAAGGGTTATACGTTATACGGAAGAATGCCTAAGGGAAAAACCTTAGGCGTTTTTAATTCCAGGGATAACCCTGATTGGCCGTTGGGTGAAAAGAAGAAATAATTGTGATAGAGGGCGCAGTAACGTCTTTGCCAACTAAAAAAGAGGAAAGGAGGCACAATGGTGGACAAGGAAGGAAGGGAGATCCGGGAGCCGGTAAGCCGTAGGGAATTTCTCGTTAAAACGGCTACGAGTATGGTTTTGGGAGCTGTCACCCTGGGGGCCCTTTCCAGGACTCCCGCTTATGCTGGCGATACAGCAGCCGTACCTGCGGCCGGTTCCGATTCCCGGGCTACGGCTGTCAAAGAGTGGCCGGTTAACGGCGACTGGGAAAACAGGATCCGCCGCCTGGAGCAGGACCTGGAAAGGGCTCTGGGCAAGCCCGTGGAGCAGCGGAAATGGGGTATGGTAATTGATTTGCGCCGCTGTGTCGGCTGCATGGCCTGTACGGTAGCCTGTAAGGCCGAAAACCACTTGCCACCGGGGGTCGTCTACCGGCCAGTTATGGAGGAAGAAAGGGGTACCTACCCTGAAGTACAGCGCCGGTTTCTTCCCCGGCCCTGCATGCATTGTGAAAAACCGCCCTGTGTCACCGTCTGTCCAGTGAAAGCCACCTATAAAAGGCCCGACGGTATTGTAGCTATCGATTATAACCGTTGCATAGGTTGCCGTTACTGCCTGGCGGCCTGCCCTTATGGCGCCCGTTCCTTTGACTCCGGCCGGTTCTATACCCAGGATACGCCGTTGTTAGAACCTTACGAAAGCGAACCGGCGCTGGAATATGGCAAGCAGTGGCCGCGCCAGAAAGGTCGTTCACCCATAGGTAACGCCCGTAAGTGCACCTTTTGTCTGCACCGGTTACAAGCCGGCCAGCTACCGGCCTGTGTCACTACTTGCCTGGGCGGCGCGACCTGCTTTGGCGACTTCAACGACCCCCGGAGCATGGTGCGGGAATGGCTGGCCAGGGAAGGCTTAATGCGTTTGAAAGAGGAACTTGGTACGGAACCCCAGGTTTATTACCTGACCTGACGAGAGGTGAAGTTATGAAAAAAATAAGTTGGATAATTACCATAGCAGCTTTGCTGGTCGGCGCCATCGGGGTTTACCAGTATCTGGTTTTTGGCGAACAAGCGGTAGGTTATTCTAGCGCCGTCCCCTGGGGACTGGGAGTGGCCACCTATATGCTTGCCAGTGGTTTATCCGCCGGGGTTTACCTCCTCACCAGCGTGGTTTACATTTGCGGCGTAAAAGAGCTGGAGCCGTTCAGGCAGGTGGGTCTCGTGGCGGCCCTGTCGGCTTTACTTGCTGCCCTAGTCGCCATTGGCCTGGACCTGGGACACCTGGGACGGGCCTGGCGGATCTTTATTAGCCCCAATCCCCACTCACCCATGGCCTGGATGGTCTGGTTGTATACTATTTATTTACTACTCCTCATACTCCAGCTTTATTTCGACAGTCGCGGCGATTCAGCACCAGCACCAGACGCAGGGACGGCAGAGATACCTGGAGATAAGCGGCCGGGGCGTTACCTGGCTATCACCGGCGTGCTGGTAGCGCTGGCCTTTAGCGGCGGCCTGGGCGCTTTGCTAGGTGTGGTCCAAGCCAGGCCCTACTGGAGCAATCCTCTTTTGCCGGTTATGTTTTTAGTTGCCGCCCTGGCTTCCGGTTCCGCCCTGCTTATCTTTGTAGTGGTGGTGGTAAATCCCGACCAGCAGGATAAGGAAACCGGCCGGGCCATCAACCTCCTGGCCCGGATTGTTGTCGGGCTCCTGGTTTTTTACCTCCTCTTTGAACTGGCGGAAATGCTACTGGGCAGCTACTACCTCTCCCCATCCCATGCCCTACCGTACCAGCTCATCTTGACCGGTCCGAACTGGTGGATCTTCTGGGTCGTACATCTGGTGGTGGGAGCCTTGATTCCGGTGTTCTTACTGGTACGAGGCAATATCACAGCTAAAACCGCAGGTTGGGCCGGCTTTTTGATCACCCTGGGTTTCCTGGGGGTACGCTACAACATCGTTGTACCAGGTCTGCTGGCGCCGCCTTTCACAGCCCTGCCGTCCGCCTATAGCGAGCCCGGGCTGGCTTACACCTATGTACCCACTTTGAACGAATGGCTGGTAGTACTTTTTGTCCTGGCCCTGGGTGTATTTATCTTTAAGCTGGGAATAGAGTACCTGCCGTTTAGCCGTCGCCCGGACAACGCGGTAACCCCGCCGGCCCATCACGTGGAAACAGGCGCTGATCTGTCTCGTCGATACTCGTAGAGGAGGTGCAATCCATGACCCTTAAAATCGGACGCAGGGAATTTTTAAAAACCTCAGCCTTGCTGGGCGGAGCAACCTTGCTGGCGGCTGAGGCCCCTTCTATGGCCGGCCAGAAAGGGAGTGCAGCGGCCGGCCCGAAGGGAACCCGGGATAGCCAGTACGACCTAGCCCAGGCCGAGAACATGGTTTACGGTGTCTGCCTGCAGTGCAATACCCAGTGTACTATTAAGGGAAAAATTAGCAACGGCATTGTTGTCAAAATAGACGGTAACCCCTATAGCCCTATTAATTGTTTTCCCCAGCTTCCCTATAACACGCCACCAGAAACAGCGGCTAAAGTCGACGGCAAATTGTGTCCCAAGGGGCAGGCGGGCATCCAAACCCTATATGATCCTTATCGCCTGGTCAAAGTGCTTAAACGTAACGGCCCCCGCGGTTCAAATAAATGGAAGACGATTTCCTTTGAGCAGGCCGTTAAAGAGATTGTAAACGGTGGTAAACTATTCGCCGATATCGGCGAAGATCGCGTCGTTCCCGGCTTTAAGGACGTCTTTATGGCTAAAGACGCTGCCGTCTTTAAAACCCTGGCCGAAGATGCGGCCAAGGTGGCCGGGAAGGAAATGTCCCTGGCTGATTTTAAAACCAAACACGCCGCCAATCTCGACCTCCTCCTTGACCCCAATCACCCGGACCTGGGACCGAAAAACAATCAATTTGTTTTCATGGCCGGCCGTATTGAGCCTGGCCGCAGCAATTGGACCAAGCGTTTTGTCCTCAACAGCTTCGGTTCGGTTAACTGGTTCGAGCATACCACCATCTGCGAGCAGAGCCATCACGTCGCTTACAAGTGGGCTACGGCCCAGTACAGCGACGGTAAGTGGTCGCCGGGTCCGAACCACATGAAACCCGATTTTCGTTGGTCGCGGTTTGTCATCTTCTGGGGTACCGGCGCCTTTGAGGCCAACTTCGGCCCTACGCCCATGGCCGAGCAAATAACCCGGGCCTTGGCGGAAAAGGGCCTGAAGATAGCCGTGGTCGATCCGCGTTTTTCCAAAACGGCCGCCCACGCCAATTGGTGGATACCCGTCAAGCCGGGCGGAGACCTGGCCCTGGCCCTGGGGATGATCCAGTGGATTCTGGCCAACGAGCGTTACGACGGCAAAGCCTTGGCCAATGCCAACCGGGCCGCTGCGGAACAGGACGGGGAAAAATCGTGGACCAACGCCACCTGGCTGGTAAAAATCGACCAAGACGGCCAACCGGGAGCCTTCCTGCGGGCCAATGAGGCCGGTTTAGTTAACGGCGATAAGGGTAAGAATCTCTTCGTTGTATCGCGTAACGGTCAACTGGTAGCCGTTGATCCCGAGGACAAAGACAATCCCGTGGAAGGCGATCTCTTTGTTACCGCCGAGGTTAACGGCATGAAAGTCAAATCGGCCTTGACGATCCTTAAAGAACAAGCCGCCTCCAAATCCCTAGAAGAACTGGCTGCCGAGGCCGGGGTTCCGGTCCAGGCTATTATCGACCTGGCCCGGGAATTTACCAGTTACGGCAAGCAGGCCGCTATTGATTTCTATCGCGGCGCCGTCCAGCATACCAATGGCTATTACACGGCCCAAGCCATCATAATCCTCAATTTGCTTATCGGCAATGTAGACTGGCGCGGGGGCCTCACTACCGGCGGCGGTTCCTGGGCCGCCGGTGGGGGCAAGCCGGGGCAACCCTTGGACCTCAGCAAAATGCATACCGGTAAAATAACTCCTTGGGGTGTCAAGCTCACCCGTGAAGGCGCTTATTACGACCGCAGCACTTTGTTTAACGGTTTTCCGGCGGAAAGGCCCTGGTATCCCCTCACTTCCGACGTATACCAGGAAATAATCCCGGCGGCCGGGGCGGGGTATCCTTATCCCATAAAAATCCTCTGGCTGCATATGGGCACGCCGGTTCTAGCGGCACCGGCTGGGGCGGAACAGATTAAAATATTATGCGATACCGAGCGCATACCGCTATTTATTGCCGACGATATTGTCATCGGCGAGACTTCCATGTATGCCGATTATATCTTCCCCGATATTACCTATCTTGAGCGGTGGGCCTTCCTGGGGGCTCCGCCCTCCACGACTACCAAAACCACCAAACTACGCCAGCCCATCGCCGCCCCTATACCGGAAACGGTAAAGGTTTTCGGGGAGGAGATGCCGATCTCCGTTGAGGCGGTGATGCTGGCCATAGCGGAAGCTTTAGGGTTGCCGGGTTACGGGAAAGACGGTTTCGCACCTGGCTGGGACTTTAAAAGACCGGAAGATTATTATCTCAAGGCGGCGGCCAACGTGGCCTACGGCGACAAGCCCGGCGATGAAGTCCCCGACGCCGACGACCGTGAACTGGCAGTTTTTAAAGCGGCACGCCGCCATTTGCCGCCGGCCGTATTTAATGAAGCCGCCTGGCGGCGGGCGGTGGGCGAAGACCGCTGGCGCAAAACCGTTTATGTCCTCAACCGCGGCGGCCGCTTTGAAGAGAGCACTGGCTCTGCCGGCAAATACGTCGAGCATCCCTTCGGCAAACTAATAAACCTTTATGTCGAGCCCGTGGCAACGACGCGGGATAGCATTACGGGCCGCCTATTCGGCGGCGTGCCCCGGTTGGAGCCGGTTAGCAACAGCGACGGAACGCCGGTAAAGGATGCGGATTATCCCCTGCAGCTCATTACCTTTAAAGAAATTTTCGGAGGGCAGTCCCGGACTATTGGCAACTACTGGGGACAGGTGGCCCTTTTACCGGAAAACTTTATCTTGATGCACCGCTCCGACGGTGCCCGCCTGGGCCTACGCGACGGCGACCTGGTAAAGCTTATCTCCCGAACCAACCCGGACGGTAAGCTGGACCTAGGCCCCGCCGGTGTGGAGGCGGTGCAGGGCAAAGTTAAACTTATCGAGGGTATAAGGCCAGGTGTCATTGCCGCTTCCTGGCATTACGGCCACTGGGCCTACGGTGCCCGGGACGTCGTTATCGACGGCCGGGTTGTCAAGGGCGACGCGCGGCGAAGAGGAGGCCTGTGCCCCAATCCTGTGATGCTCCTCGATATGCGGATGAAAACCACCTGCCTGACCGATCCTATCGGTGGCAGCGCCTCCTTCTACGATACGCGGGTTAAAGTGGAGAAAGTATAAGAAAGTTCCTCATTAAGAAGCGGAGATGGGCGATGAGCCCTTCCCCGCTTTTTTTGTTCCTTCTTGACAAAACCATTAGTTGCTTCTAAACTAATATATAGTTAAATTATAATAAACTAATAGAATAACATAAGAGGGGATGTATTATATGAGCAAGCAGACCAAATTATTATTGATTATCGCCGTATTTTTGGCCGCCTATTTCCTGCCCTTCCAACATCCCCGGATGCAGAGCGCTATCCTGGAAGCCTTCTACATGCTGCAGGAGTACGCTCGGGAACACGTGCTGTTCTGCCTGGTGCCCGCCCTTTTTATCGCCGGGGCCATGAGCAATTTTCTTTCTTCACAGGCGGTTATGAAGTACCTGGGACCGGAAAGCCCCAAAGTTACGGCCTATGGTGTGGGCGCCGTATCGGGGGCAATCCTCGCCGTCTGCTCCTGTACCGTCTTACCCTTGTTCATGGGCATATATAAGCGCGGCGCCGGGCTGGGACCGGCCATAGCTTTCCTGTATTCCGGGCCGGCTATTAACGTCCTGGCCATTATCCTCTCGGCCCGGGTGCTGGGCTGGCAGATCGGCCTGGGCAGGGCTCTGGGTGCGGTCCTGTTTTCGGTAATAATCGGCATGATCATGGCACTACTCTTCAGGGGCGAAGAGCAGGAGAGGGCCAAGGGGCTGCTCATGCCGGAAGGAGGAGAACCTCCACGGACGCTTGGGCAGACTGTTGTGTATTTCCTGGTCCTGGTTTTAATCCTTGTCTTTGCCGCCTGGGGCAAGCCGGCAGAACAAGCGGGCTTCTGGTATGCGGTATATAGCATCAAATGGTATCTAGTTATCGCTCTTCTGGTAGCTCTGGCCGTGATTTTAAAGGCCTGGTTTAAGCGGGAAGAACTGTCAGCCTGGGTGGATTCTACGTGGGATTTCAGCATTAAAATCCTGCCCCTCCTTTTCGGCGGCGTGCTGGTAGCCGGCTTCCTTATGGGGCGGCCTGGCGTCGATACCGGTATTATTCCGGCCAAATATGTGGCCATGGTGGTGGGGGGCAATAGTTTATTAGCCAACTTTACCGCTTCTATCGTCGGCGCCTTTATGTATTTTGCCACTTTGACGGAAGTGCCGATAATCCAGGGACTTATCGGTTCCGGGATGGGGCAGGGGCCGGCCCTGGCCCTTCTCCTGGCGGGACCGGCCTTGAGTTTGCCCAATATGCTGGTGATTAACAGCGTGCTGGGGTTCAAGAAAACCTTTGCCTACGTATCCCTGGTTGTAATTATGGCAACCTTGACGGGGATGGTGTTTGGTACCATAGTAGGGTAAAATTATATAAAAAAGAAGGAGATGAGGATAAGTGGTAATCAAAGTCTTAGGTACAGGATGCGCCCGGTGCAAGGCGCTGGAGCAAAACGTGATGAACGCCCTGGCGGAAATGGGCGTGGCCGCCGATGTGGAAAAGGTGACGGATTTAAACAAGATCACCGATTACGGCGTCATGATGACCCCGGGACTGGTAGTTAATGAAAAGGTTAAGGTGTTCGGCCGCGTGCCTGACAAAGAAGAGATAAAGAGGTGGATACAGGAAGAAATAAAAGAGTAAAAGGGAGAGAAACTGATAATGGCGAAATGCACCTGCGAACCGGCGGAGATCATGCTCTTTCCCTGCGCGGGAGGTTCGAACGTAGGCCAGCTGGCCAACCAGGCGGCTGTAAAGCTGGATCAGGAGGGCACAGGCAAGTTGTTTTGCCTGGCCGGGCTTGGTGGTCATGTGCAGAGTATAGTTGAGTCGACCAAGGGGGCCAAAAGGATTGTCGTGATCGATGGCTGTCCTATAGGCTGCGCCAAAGCAACAGTGGAGCATGCCGGTTTTCCGGTGACAGATTATGTTATGGTAACCAAACTGGATATCCGCAAAAAACATGAATTTACCTGGACGGATGAGGAACTGGACCGGGTGGTCCAGGCGGTAAAAGAATCACTGGAATCGTAGAAAGAGGGCCGCGGTTTAATTTCCCGCGGCCCTGCATTTGTTAATTGCAACATTTTGAAGCTGATGAGAAACCACAGCAACTTTCCATTGCCATCTGTTTCCCCGTATCCCCTGATGCTTCTTCATCTTTTTTGCGCTTAGCCGCAAAGAAACGTTTTAAATTCTCCGGCAACTCTTTCAGCGGTTCCTTTGTTGCCGGGGCCTCCATACCGCCGCCGTAAACATGCTTAAGGATGGCCTCAATGATCATCCCTTTGGGAGCTTCGCTATATTCCTTACCCTGGTATACCCAGACGCGGCAGTCCACATCCTCGCCGCAAAAGTCGCCGCAGGATTCGCATAAGTCTTCCCTTATGTCTAGCTGGATATCTTGCCCGTTGATGCGAATGGTGGGTGAACTGACAAATCCCAGGGCCAGGGCCTGTTCTTCCGTTTGGACGTGGATCTTTTTCAAGTTGACCTTAACTCCGGTAGCCTCTAAAACTTCGGCCACTTCGTTGAGGGCTTCCTCTAGATTACGACCTGTACCCTGGCAGCGGGTGCAGGCGTCCAGGTCCAGGTAGAGAAACTCGATGTCAATGGTGCGCTGGTTATCTTGGGCCTGGGACGCCGTATTTGAACCCTGCTCCACAGCTTTTTCTGGACTTTCTGTAGCAGAAATGCCGCAGCAGTTTGAGGTCTTTACAGAGCAGCAAGACATCTCTATCGCCTCCAAAATATAATTAGTAACCTCCCGCCAGGCCTCGACGGCGACGCGGAAGGCTTCCTTTCCTTTTGGAGTAAGGGTATAAACCTTGCGCTCCCGGCCCCCGGCTATCTCAATGGCAGAAGTTACGTAGCCACCCTCTTCGAACTCCCTGAGTACAGGGTAAATCGTTCCCTCGGTGGGTGTACAGCAGCCCCTGGTAACTTCAGCTACGGTACGGGCTATTTCGTAGCCGTGCATGGGCTGGGTGTAAAGGACGCGCAGGATAAAAAACTTCGACAGGCACATCTTGATTATACCGTTCCAGTACTCGCGATCAGTATAATCCATAATCACCCCTACCTTTAACCCCTATACATAGAAGGGCAATGCTTGCATCTTGTATTATATGGTACACGTTTGTTGATGTCAAGGTATTTTCCAGAAGGGGATGTTGTTATTAAAGCGTATTTATTAAAAAAATTAAAGGTGGGGAGTTGGTATCACATGGGTAAAGTTCTTATTGTCCTTGATGAGGAAGAGCAATTAATGCTGCAACGCATCTGCCTGGATAAAGACGCCGGAGAAGCCCTGGAATTTGTATTGCAGATAATTGCCCCCAAAATACCCAAAAAGATTCCTTGCTTGGCGGGAATGCTGATGCAACCGGAAAGGTAGAAGAACAAGCCATAAAATTATGGACCTTGATAAGGAAGTGGGAATAATATGGTAGAGAGAAACAGGGTGTAGGTAAGGATGGGAGGATACTTGTGCAAAAGAAACCTGTAATTCTTTTTCTCTGTACCGGCAATTCATGCCGCAGCCAGATGGCTGAAGGTTTTGCCCGGGCCCTGGGTGGAGAAAAAGTTGAAGTGTACAGTGCGGGGCTTGAACCGGCTGGTTTGAATCCCCGCGCCGTAGCAGTGATGGCTGAAGCCGGCATCGATATTTCCGGGCAAACCTCCGACCCTATCGATCCTGAAATCTTAAACAAGGCTGATCTGATTGTCACCCTCTGCGGCGACGCCCGTGATAAATGTCCTGTGACGCCACAAACTATCCGCCGCGAACATTGGCCCCTCCCTGACCCGGCAAAGGCTGAGGGGGAAGAAGAAGAAATCATGGCGGTTTTCCGATCTGTACGCGACGAGATCCGGGAAAGGGTGGCTAAGCTCCTGGAAGATTATTAGCATTTCACGCGGGTTTAGCTCTTGGGGCCTTATTATACCGGATTATTGCCAAGGATACGACCTTATGGGTCGAAACCGTTCATAGAGTCAGCCAATGCAGGAAGCATGGGGGCAATTAGGGTAGCTGACTTTTTTTCTGGTTGACAGGGAGTCTTGTTAACGCTACTATATAAGTATTCAAGAATAAAATAATACAAGAATAAAGTTGCAAGGAGTGTAAAAAAGTGAAAAATGATCCGCATAACGACAATATTCATCATCACCATCATCACCACAGCCATCTGAAAACTGGAACGGTAAACGATAAGAATCTGATACTAACAATGCTGTTAAACCTGCTTATTACCGCAGCGGAAATAGCCGGGGGCTTATTGGCGGGAAGCCTTTCCCTTGTTTCCGATGCCTTGCACAATTTGAGTGATGCGGCGGCCGTAGCCATCAGTCTGATGGCGTTACGCTTTTCCCGACGGGGGGCAACCCTGGAAAAAACCTTCGGTTTTCAGCGGCTGGAGATTCTGGCTGCCCTGTTTAATTCTGCCGTATTAATAGCCATTTCTTTTTTGCTTTTTAAAGAAGCGGTAATTCGTTTAATCCATCCCCAGGATATCAATAGTTTAATAATAATGAGTGTAGGAATTATAGGGCTTTTAGCCAACACGGCAGGTGCTTTACTCCTACGGCGCGATGCCGACAAGAGTTTGAATGTGCGTTCATCTTACCTACATTTATTCTCCGACGCCTTATCCTCAGTGGCGGTAGTTGCCGGCGGTATCGCCATCTATTTTTGGCGGATAACCTGGGTTGACCCCCTTTTGACCATCTTAATCGGCCTGTATGTCATTAAGGAAAGCTATGAAATTGTTGTCGATACAGTGCAAATCCTTATGGAAGGCACACCCAAAGGGATAAAATTAGAGGAAATATATACTTCGATCAAAAGCTTACCGGGCATCCGCGATCTGCATCATGTTCATGTCTGGCAGCTCGGGGAACGGCAGATTAATTTTGAAGGCCACATCGACCTGGAACAGGATATATCTATCAGTGAATCGGAAAAGCTACGCCGGCAGGTAGAAGCCTTACTGCGGGATAAATTCGGCATCGAGCACATTATGCTGCAAATGGAATACGAAGGCTGTCCGGGTAGGGAGTTGCTTTGCTGCATAATTTAAGGTGCATTAAACTCCTTTTGCTGTTAGTAAAAATAGCATGGATATGAGCCTATTTTTCTCCGGCAATTATTTCCAGGGTGTTTATTGTTACTAAGTAAGTCCTGTTGGTAAAGGGTTTTACTTGACAAAAGGCAATAAAAATTATAGACTGAATATAGTGATATTCTAATATACGAGGTAAATAGCGATGGAACGCATCCATAATTTAAAAGCGGAATTTTTCAAAGCCCTGGCTCACCCCACTAGGGTGCGGATTATAGAACTTTTACGCCATGGTGAGCGCTGTGTTTGTGAGCTGATGGAAGAGCTGGAATTAGAACAGCCAAACATCTCCCAGCACCTGGCCGTTTTGCGCAAGCAGGATATTGTCGAGGCCACCAAAGACGGTTTACGGGTGATTTACCGCATCAAGGATCCCCGGATCATTACTTTACTAGACCTGGCCGGGGAGATTATCGCCAGGGAGATTGCCGAGACTATGGCGCTCATGCAGGGAGTAAAACAAAGTATAGGGAATTTAGAGTGACTTGGTTAACGGGAGCGGGCAGGGAGGATAAGGCATATCCTCCCTTTTTCCACTTCCGGAAGTGTTTAAAGGACGGGCAGGGGGTGTAAACAGTGGCCATTTACTTGGATAACGCCGCTACCACCTTTCCCAAGCCGCCGGCGGTTTGGCAGGCCATGGAGTATTTTATGAAGAATATCGGGGCCAGTGCCGGTCGGGGCGGCTACCGTCGCGCCCTGGTGGCAGAAGAGATAGTCTACCAGTGCCGGCGGCTGCTGGGAAAGTTGTTTAATATTGACGACGCTACGCGTATCGTCTTTACGGCCAACGCCACCGAAGCCATTAATTTAGTCCTCAAGGGCTGGTTGAACCCCGGCGATCACGTCATTACAACGGCTATGGAGCATAACGCCGTCTGGCGGTGTTTGAAAACCTTGGAGAAGGAGCGCGGGATAAGCATTACGGTAGTACCATGCCGGGAGGACGGTGAATTGCTGTTGTCGGAAATGGAGGCGGCCTTCCGGGAGAAAACGCGCCTCCTGGCCTGCACCCATGCCTCCAACGTTACGGGAACAGTGATGCCGGTGCAGGCAATTGCGGCCGTTGCCCATCGGCACGGGGTGCCGGTTCTGCTGGACGCCGCCCAGACGGCCGGGGTATATCCAGTCGATGTCCGGGAATTGGATATTGACTTTCTGGCCTTCACCGGTCATAAAGGCTTACTAGGCCCTACGGGTACCGGCGGCCTCTATATACGTCCCGGTTTGGATCTGCGTCCCTTGAAGGAAGGGGGGACCGGATCGGTGTCCCGCCTGGAGTATATGCCGGAAAATTTGCCGGACCGCTTTGAAGCCGGGACATTTAATATGGTAGGTATCGCCGGCCTTAAAGCGGCGGTGGAATATATACTTAACCAGGAAATCGACCGTATCCGTGCCCACGAGGAAGAGCTGACGGCCAGGATGCTGACGGGGTTGGCAGGCTTGCCCGGAGTGACCGTTTATGGCCCTCGGGAAACGGCGCGCAAGGTGGGCGTGGTTTCCTTTAACCTTAAAGATCTGGCGCCGGAAGAGGTGGCCTATGCCCTGGACGAAGGCTACGATATTATGGTCCGGGTGGGCCTGCACTGCGCACCCTTGGCCCATAAAACCATCGGTACCCTGGATAGGGGAACGGTGCGGGCCAGCGTGGGTTATTTTAATACCGCGGAAGAGATAGACACATTTTTAACAGCGATAAAGGAGATTATTGAAATATCAGGCTAAAGCTTGTGCTTGTTATCCATGAGAGTAGCGGACAGAGGGGAGGTACTGCCTGTGTTTCTGGAAAAAATAGATGTCACCAAAGTAGAAACCTGCCTGGCTGATGCGGAAAAGATCCGCCTGCAGGCGGTTTTAAGCCGGGACATTGAGGAGTTATTACCCTACCTCAATACGGTGATTAAGAATGCCGTATATAACCATTACGCTAAAAATTTGACTTTTATGAAAGATTTCAGGTTGATCACCCTCTACCCCTACAAGCTCACTATGGCCAAGGCCGTCAATATGACGGACGCCCTCCAGGTGCTGGACTGGCTCAAGGATTTAATCAACGATACTCACCGGCGGCAAAAGGAAATTCAGCCTTCCTTCGCTAAAAAGGAAAGGCCTACAGCCTTGCAAATATACAAATGGCTGCCCGGGACCAATTGCCGTCTGTGTGGCCAGTTGACCTGCCTGGCCTTTGCCGCCAGATTGCTAAGCGGTGAAAATACCTTGGAAGATTGCCCGCCCCTGGCAGAGCCGGACAATAGTGAACGCTTTAACGCCCTGCAGGGGCTGTTGGGATAAACTATGGATTGGTCATCTGGCGGCGGTAGAATTCTGCTTTGTCTTTCTCGCCTATGAGGCGGTCAATAATATAAGCAATGGCCAGTATCCCGGGGACGTTGACCAGCCAGCGGGTAAGGGCGAACTTTATTCCTAAGGCTGACATTTCAAATAAAAACATGGGGATTTTTAAAGTCGACCAGGAACAGAGGAAAATAATAATGTTGCTGTATTTAGTACCCTTCTTCGCCATGACGGCGGCCACCGGGAAGGCGCCGTAAAGGGGCCCGGCGGCGGCCGCCCCCAGGACTATGCTTAGGACAATGCCCTTTAGGCCGGAGCCTTCACCCAGGTAGCGGATAATCGTTTCCCGCGGTACCCAGACATCGAGGAGGCCCAGGAGGAGAAAAATCGGCGGGATGATGGCGAGCATCTCGGCAAAGTTGCCGGCGGTGTATTTGAAAATTGTTAAGCCGGTGGCTGGATGAAAGATGGTTATTATCAAATCAGCGAGGATAATTAATAAAAAATAGCGGTAAGTTTTAATTAAGTTAAGTATGCTCACGATCCCACCACCATCCCGATGATAATAGCCACGATAAAGGAAAAGACATAGCTCAACGAATTACGGAGGATAGTTTCTCTTTTACCGAAATACCTGCTTTCCAGGGGAGCGGTGACGACGCCCACCATCATCAGGGTAGAAACGAAAACGGCCATCTGCATGATGCCAGCGCCCCGGTCGAGCAAAGATTTGGCCAGGGGAAAGGCGACGAACCCCGGAATAAGGGTGATGGAGCCGACTATGGAGCTGGCCAGCATGCCGGCGAAGCCGCTGTTTTTGCCCACCAGGGCGGCAATGGTGTGAGGTGACAGGTAAGTCAGCATGATCCCTATCAGGGCCAGGACGACAGCAAAGTCAGGTAAGATGTTGGTAAAGGCCTTCCAGCCTTTTATAAGGGCCTGCCGGGTTTTATGGCGGTCTTTCCAGAAAGAAATCAACAGCCCGCCCAGGGCCAGCAGGTAAAGAAGCAGGGTAAACATGGCATCTCTCCTTTATGTGTTATAGCGTCTTGTTGACGGGATGGAATTATTGGTTTATCCTATTATTGTATATTAACATACATATGTAAATAGCAGATAGGGAGTGAATCTATGTGCGGTTATGAACCCGGCGGGCACCACAATCGCTGCGATTGTCGCGGCGTCCGCAGGGAAAGTTTTTTGCAGCCCTGCCTGTTGCTACTGCTCTGTGAAAAATCCACCCACGGTTACGAGCTGATGGAAAGCATGAACCGCCTGGGGTTATGGGAGGGCGTTCCCGATGCCGGGGCCGTTTACCGCAACTTAAGGCGTCTGGAGGAGGAAGGCCTGGTGCGGTCTCACTGGTCGACCAGCGGCCCGGGACCGGCCCGGCGGCGGTATGAAATAACCCCGGAGGGGATAGATTACCTTCATGACTGGGCGGTGATCATCCGGCGTAATAAAGCCGCCCTGGAAACCTTCCTGCACCGTTATGAAGATATCTTCGGGCAGGACAAAGAGAGGGAGAAAGGGGATTAAGCCTCTTCTCCCAGTTCCTTCAGCCTTTCCTCCACGGCTTTTACTTCGGCCTGCAGTTCCTTGAGATACTCCTCCAACCGGGCTTTTTTCTCCGCAGCAGTTAAAAAGTGGCGGTGGAAGCCTCCGGGGTGATGGCCGTGGCAGCAGCGACCCCGCCGCGGGCCGCAATCGTAGCCAAGGTTGTGACCATAGCCGGCATAGTTTAACATTGTTCCTACACCCCCCATTTTTTATTTAGCTTATATATGTTATTAACATATATAAGCTAACATTAGGATACTGCTAATTGGCACCCATGTCAAGAGTGTCCATTCTATTATCGCTTCTTACCATCAGTGTCTAGCAGTCGGGAAGGCCATATTTAGCCCTAATCTGAATATAAATTTACCTTGACGAAGTTCTTAAACTCCAATAATATATAATTAATTACTTATATAAGGGGGGGTGAAGGGGGTGACATTGAAGGAGTGGGAAAAGGCCTTCAAGGCCCTGGGCCAGCACCTGCGGCTCAGGATTATCGCTCTCCTGGCCGAACAGGAGCTGTGCGTCTGTGAGCTGGAAGAAATTCTGGGCATCACCCAGCCGGCCATTTCCCAGCACCTGCGGGTCCTGAAAGAAGCGGAACTGGTCTGGGAAGAAAAAGTGAGCCAGTGGGTGTTCTACCACCTCAATAAAGAAAAACTAGCCGCGGTTCTCCAGGGATGGCTGGCCTATCTGGAGGTACCCCTGGGAGACAAAGAGGAGTTTGCTGCCGACTACGAAAAGCTGCAACAGCTCCTGGAAAATCCCAAGGTTGCCTGTCGTCCCCTCCGAAAGATGGGTAATAAAGAGAGGGGAGGTTAGGATCTTTGCCTAGAAAGAACAGTAAATGCAATAAATAAGGATGTTTGCGTAACGTAACAGAGAAAGACCGACGAGGAGGTTTATAGTTAATGGCAGCGGTAAACAACAATCAACCCGTGGCCAGATTGTCTCTGTTGGACCGTTTTCTAACCCTCTGGATCTTCCTCGCTATGGCCTTTGGCGTGGCTCTGGGTTATATCGTGCCCGGGGTCGCGGATGCTCTAAATAAAATGTCGGTAGGCACAACTTCCATCCCCATCGCCATCGGCCTGATCGTCATGATGTACCCGCCCCTGGCCAAGGTCAAGTACGAGGAACTGGGCAAGGTGTTCCGCAACGGAAAAGTTATGGCCCTGTCCCTCGTCCAGAACTGGATTATCGGTCCCGTCTTGATGTTTTTCCTGGCCATCATCTTTTTACACAACTACCCTGAATATATGGCCGGCCTCATCCTAATCGGCCTGGCGCGATGCATTGCTATGGTCATTGTCTGGAACAGCCTGGCCCGGGGTGATGCCGAGTACGCTGCCGCCCTGGTGGCGCTGAACTCCATCTTCCAGGTTATCTTTTATTCAGTCTACGCCTATATTTTCATCACCCTGCTGCCGGCGTGGCTGGGATTTCAAGGGATGAGAGTCCACGTTTCCATCGGCGAGGTGGCCACCAGCGTGGCCATTTACCTGGGTATCCCCTTTGTGGCCGGCTTTTTGACTCGCTTCATCCTGGTGCCGACAAAGGGCAAGGAATGGTATGAGAAAAACTTTGTTCCCAAAATCAGCCCCCTGGCTCTAATCGCTCTGTTGTTTACCATTGTGGTTATGTTTTCCCTGAAAGGCCAGTATATCGTCTCGTTGCCCATGGATGTGGTAAGGGTAGCCATTCCTCTGATCTGCTACTTTGTTATCATGTTTTTAATTTCCTTTTTCCTCAGCATGCGCCTGGGGGTCAACTACGAGCAGACCACGACCCTTTCCTTTACGGCCGCCAGCAACAACTTTGAACTGGCCATCGCCGTGGCCGTGGCCGTCTTCGGCATCAATTCCGGCCAGGCCTTCGCCGCAGTCATCGGTCCTCTTATTGAAGTGCCGGTAATGATCGGATTGGTGAACGTGGCCCTGGGTTTCCAGCGGCGGTACTATGAAGCGGTACCGGGCAAGAAGTAGCATGAAAGGCTGGATATCGAACAGAAAAAGTGAGGCTGTAAGCCTCACTTTTGCTATTACATTGTAGGGGGATAGACAGGTAAGTTTTACTTGTTGGCCCCTACGGGAAGTGTTAAAATATTGGCAGAAAGGAGAGGGGAAGGGGATGGCCATGTCGGAAAAAGAAATAATAGAAGGCGCTCGGAAAGAGATTGCTGCGGCTTCAGAAGGCGTGGAACCTAAGATAGCGGAATTCGGTTATTATCATTTGGCCCAGCGGACGGACAACCTCTCCTTGCGGATAGACAATTTATCCCAGCGTATTGACGGCCTGAAAGATAGTCTAGAGGGGAAAATAGCAACCCTGGACCAAAGAATAGATAATTTACGCCAGGAGATGAAAGAAGATCTTAACAAACTGCGGCAGGAGACGAAAGCAGAGGTAGACAGGTCGAACCGTGAGCTGAAAGAAGAACTTGAAAAACTGCGGCAGGAGACGAAGGCGGAGGTTGACAAGTCGAGCCGCGAGATGAATGAAAAGCTCGACAAACTGAGCCGGGAGACGAAGGAAGATCTCAACGGCTTGGACGGCAAATCAAACCAATTACGCGATGAAATGAGAGAAGCATATAACAGGTTGGAGGAAAAATTCAACTTACTACATCAAGAATTACATGAGTACAGCAGGAGTCAAAGGAATACTTTAGCCGGTGTGATTGTCAGCGCCCTGGCTATAATAATAACTGTTTTATTATCAATTAAGTACGGTTTCTAAGCTGAGAGGATACGCCTGTATTTGCAGGGAGAAAGACCAGGGTGAAAGAACGCTTTCCCCTTGAGAAGCAGGAATGCCGGACGGTGGGCGGCTTGAAATATTTTAATTGATGCCCAGAAGGCTTTTCAGCTTGCGGGCCTGGTTGCGGCTCACCGGTACCTCGCTCTGCTGCTTGTCGGCCATTATCAAGGTGTAGGTGCCGTTGAAGAAGGGAACGATTTCCCGCACCCTGGTCAGGTTGACGATATAGCAGCGGTGGCAGCGGAAGAAAACCCGGGGATCCAGGCGGTTTTCCAGTTCTTTGAGGGTAAAACGGGTGAGATATTGTTCATTTAATGTTTTTAAATAAACATTATCCCCCTGGGTGCAGGCATAAATCAGGTCGTTTTGATCCAGAAGGATGGTCTTGCCGTCTTTTTCTACCGGCAGGCGGTTGAGGCGGCCCTTGCTGTCGCTGCCGCTCCCTGTTTCAGGAGTTGTCGGCTGCTGCTGGCGCTGTTCCACCAGGCGGCGGACTTTATCTATGGCCTGGCGCAGGCGCTTTTCATCAAAAGGCTTTAAGAGATAATCGACGGCGTTGACTTCAAATGCCTGCAGGGCGTACTCCTCATAGGCTGTGACAAAGATAATGAAGGGCGGGTTGGGTCGCTTTTGAATAGCCCGGGAGAGTTCCAGGCCGTTCATCCCGGGCATATAGATATCCAGGAAAAGCACCGTGTAATCAAGGGCGCTGACGAGATTCAAAGCCTCCCGGGCATTGGTGGCTTCGCCCACCACTTCTACGTCTTTAAACTCCTGGAGCATAAAGCGCAGTTCCTGCCGTGCAGGGTATTCGTCATCGACAATCAGGGCTTTAAGCTTCATTGACCAGCAACTCCTTTGCTGAGGCATCTTTTACGACTGCCGGCCGGATAACGGGCACCCGCAGGAAAACAGTCGTACCGTTCACGCTGCTCTCCAGGCGCAAACCATAATCCGGGCCGTAAAGGTTCTGGAAGCGCAGGTTGACATTACTTAAACCGACACCGTTACCCGACCCGTACCCCGGCTGGAGTACCAGGGGAATCTTTTCCGGTGGGATACCGACACCGTCATCCTTGACGGTTAAATGGAGTTCATTGCCTGCCAGGCGTCCGGATATTTTGATCATCCCGGGCCCCTCTTTGGGCAGCAGGCCGTGGTTGATGGCGTTTTCTACCAGGGGCTGCAGGCTGAGGACGGGAATGTGATAATCCAGCAGTTCTAATGGTACATCCTGAAAGTAACGGAATTTGCTGCCGAACCTGGCCTTTTCCAGGACCAGGTAGGTACGGACACATTCCAGCTCTTCCCGCAAAGTAGTCAGGCTGCCGCGGCGGTTTAAGGTCCGGCGGAAGAGGCTGGCCAGGCGGATCAGCAGGCGGCGGGCCCGCTCCGGGTCGGTACGGCTGAAGCTGATAATGGTATTCAAGGTATTAAAGAAGAAGTGAGGATTGATCTGGGCGTTCAATGCTTCCAGCCGGGCTTCAGTCAGGAGCTGGCGCTGACGGTCCAGCTCGGCCAGCTCGATTTGCAGGCTTAAAAGATCGGCCAGGCCGATGGCCAGGCGGATGATCTGGGGCGGGAAGACCCCTTCCCGGGTCTGGTAGAGCTTTAAAGCGCCGACTATTTCTTCCCGGCATTTTAAAGGAACGATCACGGCTGCTTTTAAAGGGCAGTTACAGCCCATGTTATACCGCGGGCAGCAGAGCCCCTGGGGGGTATGCACGACTTTCAACTTGCCCGTGGCGATGACTTCTTTGGTGGCTTCCGTTAAAATCCGGTCGCCGGCCCGGTGCTGGTCGCAGCCTACCCCCAGGAAGGTCAGCACGTGTTCGCGGTCGGTTATGGCTATGGCCGGGACTTCGGTGATATTCTGGATGATCTCAGCCGTCTTGGCGGCCGTTACTTCATTTAAACCCCTGCGTAATACCGGCAGGGTTTCATGGGCAATTTGCAGGGTGGAAGCGAAAATACCTTCCGTCCCGCCGATTTCCTCCTCTTTTTCCACCGGGGACTGGGTTAATGAGCACGGGGGCCCCTGCAAAGCCTTTAAAGCTCCTAACCCCAGGGCGTTGATCCCCCCAAAAATAAGGGGGGTGATTAAGGGTGAGGCGTGAAAAAAGATGATTGCAGTTATAGTTTCCCCCAGGGTCAATGTTATAAAGAGGAGGTATAATTTATAAGCCATGATTATTTCCTCCAATCAGGTGACGAAAAATTAAGAAAGCGGACACCAACCTTTGTTGATTCCATGCTACAACGAACTGGCTTCTTTGTCAATCAGGGAGATTTACAGAGGCACTGCCCAAATATAAAAAGGGAGAACCCCTCTGTTTACGGGCACTCCCTTCTCGCGGAGGAAGCGGCTAAAGCCGGTTCCTCCGCGCTTCCATCCATAGCCTTCCTGCCTCTGACCTCCGGACTACGCTTCCTCGGCATAAGCGGCTTTCAGCTTGGCTACCGTCGCCGGGTCGGCTAGGGTGGAGGTGTCCCCCGGGGCGCGGCCCTCGGCAATATCCCTGAGGAGGCGGCGCATGATTTTACCGCTCCTGGTCTTGGGCAATTCGGCGGTGAAGAAAATAACTTCCGGCCTGGCCATGGCGCCGATCTTTTGTACCACATGTTCCTTCAGCTCCCGGGCCAGGGCGGGAGTGGCCACGACGCCGTCCTTGACCGTGACGAAGGCCACTATGGCCTGCCCCTTGATTTCATGCTCCCGGCTGATGACGGCCGCTTCGGCGACATCAGGGTGATCCACCAGGGCGCTTTCCACTTCCATGGTGCCGATGCGGTGGCCGGAGACGTTAATGACGTCATCCACCCGGCCCAGGAGCCAGAAGTAGCCGTCTTCGTCCACGCGGGCGCCGTCGCCGGTAAAGTAACAGCCGGGGATGCGGTTCCAGTACTGGTTGACATAGCGCTCGGGGTCGTTGAAGATGGTGCGCATCATAGCCGGCCAGGGTTTTTTAATAACCAGGTAGCCGCCTTTACCCGGTGGTACCGGTTCGCCCCGGTCGTCGACTACCGCTGCTTCCACCCCCGGGAAGGGCCGGCAGGCTGATCCGGGTTTTAAAGGAGTCAACCCCGGCAGGGGGGCAATGAGGATCATGCCCGTTTCCGTCTGCCACCAGGTATCGACAATGGGGCAGCGGCGGTGGCCGATATAGTTGTAGTACCACATCCAAGCTTCGGGGTTAATGGGCTCACCGACTGTTCCCAGTAGCCTCAGGGAGGAGAGGTCGTGCCGGGCCGGGAAAACCGGGCCGGCGCGCATAAAGGAGCGGATGGCCGTAGGTGCGGTATAAAAAATAGTAACACCGTATTTCTCAATAATCTGCCAGCAACGGTCCGGCTGGGGATAGTCGGGGCTGCCCTCATACATAAGAACGGTGGCGCCGTTTGCCAGGGGACCGTAGACGACATAGCTGTGGCCGGTAATCCAGCCGATGTCGGCAGTACACCAGTAGACGTCTTCATCTTTAAGGTCGAAGACGTAACGGGAGGTAGTGGCAACGCCGACCAGGTAGCCGGCCGTGGTATGGACTACTCCCTTGGGTTTACCGGTGGTGCCGCTGGTATGGAGGATAAAGAGGGGATCTTCCGCCTCCATGTGTTCCGGCGGGGTATAGAGAGGAGCGGCGGCCATGAGTTCATGCCACCAGAGGTCCCGGCCCGGCTGCATATTTACTCTTTCCCCGGTGCGTTTGGTAACAATTACTTTCTCGATAGTCGGGGTAGAGGCCAAAGCGGTATCGGCGTGTTCCTTTAAAGCAACTACTCTGCCTTTACGGAAGCCGCCGTCGGCGGTGATCAGCACTTTGGCGCCGATGTCGTTAATCCGGTCCCGCAGGGCGGCGGCGCTGAAACCGCCAAAGACCACGTTGTGGACGGCGCCAATGCGGGTGCAGGCAAGCATGGCAATGGGCAGTTCCGGGATCATGGGTAGATATATGGTGACCCGGTCATTGCGCTTAACTCCCAGCGAACGAAGGACGGCGGCGAACTTGTTGACTTCCCGGTACAGGTCACGGTAGGTAAGGACGACAGAGTCGCCCGGTTCCCCTTCCCATATAAGGGCCGCCTTATTGCGGCGCCAGGTTTCCAAGTGCCGGTCCAGGCAGTTGTATGATACGTTGAGGGTACCGCCGTTAAACCACCAGGCCAGTGGATATTCCCACTCCAGCACCCGGTCCCAGGGCCGGAACCAGTGGAGCTTAGCAGCTTCCCTGGCCCAGAATTGTTCTATATCTTCGCCTTCCTTATATAAGCCGGCATCCCTGGCATTGGCTGCAGCAGCAAAGGCCGGCGGGGGAGGAAAAGTGCGGTTTTCCTTCAGCAGCGCTTCGATGGTCCTGGTGTCTTTACTCATGGTTCTCACTCCCTTCCTGTGCTTCTATCTTAAACAGGAAAGCAAGAAAAATAAAGGCTTTGGGCGCCAAAGGTCGTTTTGCCGGATTTAACGGTAGGCAGGGAGGTTCAAGTTGCGTTGAGAATATAACTTTACACCTGGCATGGGACTTTTTGCCGCCAAGGAGGTTTTTCACCATTATTGCCGAATAAAGCAAAGGGGAATTAAGCAGCAGTAAAATGGTTAGGATGGGATTATGGCAAGCCTTGGCATTGACATTATTGAAATTGAGCGCATGGAAAGGGCTTTAAAGCGCCACCCGCGTTTGTTAGCCAGGTTATTTACGGCGACGGAACAGGAATACTGTTTGAGCCGGCACCGTCCCGGGGCTTCCCTGGCCGCCCGTTTTGCCGCCAAGGAGGCGGTAATGAAGGCTCTGGGGGTGGGATTGGGGAGCTGTTCCTTCCGGGACATTGAGATTCGCCAGGAAGAGAGCGGGCGGCCCCGGGTAGTGCTCTATGGCCGGGCCAGGGAACTGGCCCGCGAGGTGGGAGCCGACACCGTAACCGTTAGTCTGTCCCACTGCCGGGCCTATGCTGCGGCAGTAGCCCTGGCTTTGGCGGAATAGCCCTGCACGCGAAGCCGAAAGCTTCGACGACGATATGGGTGGGGATATGTCCCGGAGCCGCGAATAGTGGAGCGAAGGTCAAAAGGACAGGCGAGGTGAGGGAACCGCTGCCGACGCCGAGGACGCCTGAGCGTGCCTTGGCGAGGAATATAGCGTGACCTCATAGAAGGATTTAGGCCAGCGGAGCAGGAAGCCTTTTCATTGGCAATCCGCAGGCGACGAGCAGCGGTCCGAACCGAGCCGTAGTCCTGTCGGCGCGTAACTCCTGAGCGACGGAGGGACATATCCCCACCAGAAGGTACCATTTTTAGCAGAACCCTATTTTCGGAAGAGGGATGGTTATGTATCTGGTAACGGCCGCGGAAATGGGGCAGCTGGACCGCCTGGCTTCCAGCGAGTACCTGGTACCCAGCATTGTGCTCATGGAAAATGCTGGCTTGAGGGTCGTGGAATCCATCCGGCGCCATTTTCAAGACCGGGTGAAGAACCGCCGGGTATTAATCTTCTGCGGCAAAGGCAATAACGGTGGCGACGGCCTGGTGGTGGCCCGCCATCTGTTAAACCAGGGGGCGGAGGTTAAGGTCTTCCTTCTTGCCCGGCCGGAGGACTTGCGGGGTGATGCCCGGACAAACTTGGAAATTTACCAGAAGATGGGCGGCAGGCTCTACCCAATCCTGGGGGAAAGCCACCTCCAGCGGGCTGACATCGCCCTCCTTTATGCCGACCTGGTGGTAGACGCCATTTTTGGTACCGGTTTTAAAGGAGCGGCCATGGGCTTGCCGGCAGCCGTCATCACCATGATCAATAAAGCCCACCGGGTGACAGTGGCCGTTGACCTGCCCTCCGGCCTGGAAGCAGATACCGGCCGGGCTTTTGGCCCCTGCATTCAGGCTACCTGGACCGTAACCTTTGCCCTGCCCAAACTGGGGCTGGCCGTCGAGCCGGGGGCGAGCTACGCCGGCCGCCTGGAAGTGGCCGACATAGGCATCCCCCAGAAACTCATTGACAGCCAGCGTTTTAACCTGCACCTGCTGACAACGGCCTGGTGCCGTTCCCGCTTGCCCAAACGGGATGCCAGCAGTCACAAGGGCCTTTACGGCCATGTCCTGGCCGTGGGCGGTTCACCGGGCCTGACCGGGGCTATTACCCTGGCGGCCGCGGCAGCTTTAAGGGCCGGGGCCGGCCTGGTAACGGCGGCCGTACCGCAGGGTGTCCATACCATTCTGGAAATGAAAACGACGGAAGTCATGACCTGTTCCCTGCCGGAAACACCGGGCGGATATTTAAGCCGTGAGGCCCTGGACCCCATCCTGGAGCGCCTGGCGCAATGTGACGTCCTGGCCCTTGGTCCCGGCCTTTCCCGGGACCCGGCAACAATGGAACTGGTAAAGGAGCTCCTACCCCGCCTTAAGGTTCCGGCGGTGGTCGATGCCGATGCCCTCAATGCCCTGGCAACAGATACCAGCATCCTTACCGGTGATCACGGTCCCCTGGTCCTGACACCTCACCCGGGGGAAATGGCGCGCCTGGTGGGGACAACGGCGGCCAGAGTCCAGGAAGATCGCCTGGAGATAGCCAGGAAGTACGCCCGGGAATGGCAGGTGGTCCTCGTCCTTAAAGGTGCCCGCACCATCATCGCCTGGCCCGACGGGCAGGCCTACATTAATCCTACAGGAAATCCCGGCATGGCTACCGCCGGCAGCGGCGATGTCCTGACGGGGATTATCGCTGGCCTTATGGCCCAGGGGCTGGAGCCAGGGGTGGCCGCGGCCCTGGGGGCCTTCTTGCATGGAGCGGCCGGGGACGAGGCGCGGGCCAGCCTGGGCCAGTATGCTCTCCTGGCGGGAGATTTGTTAAACTTTTTACCAGCGGTTTGCCGCAATTTGGAGGTGGAGGCCGGTGTCACGGCCGGTTTGGGCCGAGATTGATTTGGATGCCATCGCCCACAATGTCCGCGCCATTAAAAAAATATTAGCCCCACAAACAGAGATCATGGCTATTGTTAAAGCCAACGCTTACGGCCACGGGGCCGTGCCGGTAGCCAGGACGGCCCTGGCGAGCGGGGTCACATGGTTGGGGGTAGCCACGCTGGATGAAGCCCTGGCGTTACGGGAGGAGGGGATTACAGCCCCTCTGCTTATTTTAGGCTATACCCCGGCCGAAGATGCCGGCCGAGTGGTGGCCGCGGACCTGTCCCAGACGGTCTTCAGCCTGGAACAGGCCCGGGTCTTGAATGCAGCCGCCGCTGCTGCCGGTACCCGGGCGCGGCTGCATTTAAAAATTGATACCGGCATGGGACGGCTGGGTTTTTTGCCTGACCGGGCCGTAGCTGAGGCTCTGGCCATAGCCAGGTTGCCCCACGTCCGGCTGGAAGGTATATTCACCCATTTTGCCGCTGCCGATGCAGCCGATAAAACCTATACCAGGCGGCAACTGGCCCTGTTTCAAAGGGTAATTACCGACCTGGAGCAACAGGGCATAACCTTCCCCTGGCGCCATGCGGCCAACAGCGGGGCCATAATCGACCTGCCGGAAACCCATTTCAACCTGGTGCGGGCGGGTATTATTCTTTATGGCCATTATCCTTCCCCGGAGGTTCGGAGGGAGCGCCTGGATTTACGTCCGGCCATGACTTTAAAGACCAGGGTCGTTCTGGTAAAGGAGGTGCCGGCCGGGACGTATATTAGCTATGGTTGCACCTACTGTACGCCTGCCCCCGCCAGGATAGCAACTTTGCCGGTGGGCTACGCCGACGGCTACTCGCGTCTCCTTTCCAACCGGGCGGAAGTATTAATCCGGGGCCGTCGGGCGCCGGTTATCGGCCGGGTCTGCATGGATCAGTGTATGATAGATGTTACGGCTGTCCCGGAAGCCAGCACCGGCGACGAAGTAGTCCTGTTCGGCCACCAGGGGGAACAGTATCTGCCGGTGGAGGAAGTGGCTGCCTGGATGGGAACGATAAACTATGAAATTCTTTGCCTGATTTCCGGGAGGGTACCGCGGGTATATAACCAAAGTTAAAAAATGGCCGTTGAAATGATTTCTCCCGGCCTTGCGCTGGTAATCCTTTACCGCTATAATTGGTTATATCATGACAGCAATATAAAGTGTTTATAGGCCGTAACCCCTGTCTGACCTTAAGTTGCTACTTCCCAGTAGGAGGTGCCTTTTCTTGCCGGGTGTCAAACGGATCATGATCAGTCTACCGGAAAGCCTCCTGGCCGAGGTCGACGGCCTGGCGACCCTGGAAAGGCGTAATAGGAGTGAATTTATTCGCGAAGCCATGAAATTATATATTACAGAGCGTAAACGCCGCGATATCCGGGAGCAAATGAAACGGGGATACCAGGAAATGGCGTCAATCAATCTGGCCCTTGCGGTGGAACACTATGATGTAGAAAATGAAGCCCAGAAATACTACGATGATGATAGACTGGCGGAGTGTAAATAAAATGCTGGTTCGGCGTGGAGACGTTTTTTATGCCCATCTAAATCCGGTGGTCGGTTCCGAACAAGGAGGAACCCGGCCGGTACTTATCATCCAGAATGACATCGGCAATCAGTACAGTCCTACCACCATCGTTGCCGCTATCACGTCTCAGATCGCCAAGGCAAAATTACCCACCCACGTGGAAATCAGCGCTGCCAGGAGCGGCCTGGAGCGGGATTCGGTTATCCTTCTGGAACAAATCCGTACTATTGACAAAAGCCGCCTCAAGCAAAAGGTAGCCGTCCTTGATGAAGAAACCCTGGAAAAGGTCAACCGGGCCATAGAGATCAGCCTGGGCTTGATAGAGATATAGTTTTTGGAGAGGGCGAGTTACGGGGGGAGAACTATGGCTGCGCCAAGAATAGGGGTTACCTGTGACCTGGAGCGCGGCCGGGAACGCGCTTTCTTGCGGGCGACCTATCTCCAGGCTATTACAGTCGCCGGGGGCTTGCCGGTACTCTTACCGCCGGTAAACCCGGAACTGGCAGCAGGTTACCTGGCAATCATCGATGGCTTGCTTTTAACAGGTGGCGGTGATATTGAGCCGTCTTTTTTTAACGCCCGGCCGCAAGCCAGGCTGTATAAAGTCATCCCGGAACGGGATGCCTTTGAGCTGGCCCTGACCCGGGCCGCCCTGGCGGCCGGTAAGCCGGTACTTGCTATTTGTCGGGGCATCCAGGTGCTCAATGTGGCTGCCGGAGGTGACCTGTACCAGGATATCAAAACAGAAGTTCCAGATGCCCTGGAGCACACCCAGGCCGGGCCCAGGGAGGAACCAAGCCACGATATTAAGGTTCTACCCGGCACCCGGCTGGTAAGAATTTTGGGGGTAGCGACACGAGTCAACAGCCTGCACCACCAGGCAGTCCGCCGGGTGGGTAAGGGTTTAAGGGTAAGTGCCGTGGCTCCTGATGGCCTAATTGAAGCCCTGGAAGGGGAAGGGAAGGCAATGGTAATTGGTGTCCAGTGGCACCCTGAGGATTTGTATTGTCATGACCAGCGGCAGAAACAGTTGTTTGAATATTTTATTGAGCAACTTTTAGGATAACGTTTTCTTACATATTTTTTACATAAGTTGCAAGGAATTGGTCATTGCATGTCGAATAAAAAACATAGGAGAATGATTTTCCAGGTAATTCCGGAGGATGCATAGGTCGTGCCAAGGATACTCATCGTTGATGACCAGCGGGGTGTCCGTGCCTTATTGCAGCTTGCTTTCCAGGAAGAAGGCTATCAAGTGGCAACAGCAGTTAACGGGAAAGATGCCCTGCGCCAGGTGGAACGCTGGCGACCAGATGTAGTAGTGATGGATGTCAGGATGCCCATCATGAGCGGGCTGGAAGCCTTGCCGCGGATCAAGGCCCTGGCGCCGCAGACGGCAGTCATCATCATGTCGGCTTACGTTGATGGGATGGCGCTGTCGGAAGTCTGGCGCCTGGGAGCCAGCGACTTTATCTACAAACCCTTTGACTTGGACGAATTAAAGGCTAAGGTAAAGGTTGCTTTACCCGACGCGGAACCTACAGGCAGGAAAGTGGCCCGGTAATAACGAAGTATAAAGCCGCCTGCATACCTAGGTAGGTGGCTTTTATACTTTTTGGAGGAGGACAATGTCATGGCTCCATGGGACCTGTACGTCATCATTACTACTGAACTGGGAAGGGGCCGGCCGACCCTGGAACTGGTACGCCAGTCCCTGGCCGGCGGGGCGACGGCCATCCAGCTGCGGGAGAAAGACCTGCCGGCCCGGGAGCTGGTAGAGCTGGGCCGGGAGATCCGGGAGCTTACCCGCGCTGCCGGGGCTACCTTTATCATAAACGATCGCCTGGATATAGCCCTGGCGGTAGAGGCTGATGGCGTCCATCTCGGCCAGGAGGATTTACCGGCCAGGGTAGCCAGGGAGCTTCTGGGCCCGGGAAAAATCCTGGGGGTATCAACGGGTACGGTGGCTGAGGCCCGGCAGGCGGTTGCGGACGGTGCGGATTACCTGGGTGTTGGCAGCATCTACGCTACTAAAAGTAAAGGGGATGCCGGCGAACCCATCGGCCTGGCGGGGTTAAAGGCCATCCGGGCTGCAGTCACCATCCCTGTTGTCGCCATAGGTGGCATCAACACCAGCAACGCCGCCGATGTCATTGCAGCTGGAGCTGACGGCGTGGCCGTCGTCTCAGCGGTGATCGGTGCCCCGGACGTTGCTGCGGCCGCTAAGGAATTGCTGGCCGCCGTCAGGCGGGCCCGGAACTAGCGTATCAAGATGTTATGCGGCCGTGCCAGGCCGGCCAGGGAAAGTAATTACCAGGCAGGATTATCGCCGTAAAGGTAGAAGTAAGGTTTTGGGTGTTGCTTATGGACCTGGAAACCCTGCGCCAGAAGGCCCTGGCCTGCCGGGGATGCAGCTTAAGGCAGGGGGCCAGAAAGGTGGTTTTTGGTGAGGGTAACCCCCGGGCCGGCTTAATGCTGGTGGGGGAGGGCCCTGGCGCCCGGGAAGACGAACTGGGCCGACCCTTTGTCGGGCCTGCCGGAGAGCTTCTCGACCGCATCCTGGTTGCTGCCGGCTTTAAACGGGAAGAATTATATATAACCAATGTCGTTAAATGCCGGCCGCCGGGCAACCGCCAGCCGGTTCCCGCTGAAGTACAGGCTTGCCGGCCCATTCTGGAGGCCCAGATTAAACTTATTAAACCTAAAATTGTCGTCTGCCTGGGGGCTGTGGCCACCCAAACTTTAATTGCCCCCGGGGCCAGCATCACCCGGTTGCGGGGCCGGTGGATTGCCCGGGATGGTATTCGTTACCTGCCCACCTTTCACCCTGCAGCCCTGCTCAGGGATGCTGCTAAAAAACGGCCGGTCTGGGAGGATTTTAAAAGCTTGCGGGACGTTTACCGCGCCTTGCAGGCGGAACAACTGTCCCTGGAGTTTGAAGAATGAACGGGCGGTATTAAAACAGGAATGAATGAACGGTGACGACTGTGCAAATATGGTTAAAGAATGCCGAGGCCACCGGGGAACTGGGCCGGATCCTGGGCCGGCTTTTAAACCCGGGCGATGTTATAATCCTCACCGGCGAGCTGGGAGCCGGCAAGACCACCCTGGCCCAGGGCCTGGCCCAGGGCCTGGGAGTGACCGGTAAGGTTACCAGTCCCACCTTTACCCTGATTCAGGAACACCAGGGCCGCCTTCCCTTTTACCATATTGATGTTTATCGCCTGGAGGACCCGGGGGCTGCCCTGGAGCTGGGACTGGAGGAGTATTTGTACGGCCAGGGAGTGACGGTGATTGAGTGGGGGGAGCGTCTGGGGGAACTTTTACCCCCGGAGTACCTGGAGGTTTGCCTGGAGTATGACCTCACGGCAGGCCGGCGCGCTACCCTGACGGCCCGGGGGCAACGTTATCTCCGTATCCTGGAGGAGCTGAAGCAAATTGCTGGTCCTGGGGCTTGACAGTGCCACCCAGGTTGCCGGGGTGGCTTTAATCGATGGCGACCGGCTGGTAGCCGAATTGTTTTTCAATACCCGCAAAAACCACTCCCAGCGCCTGTTACCCATGATCGCTGCCCTGCTCCGTGAAGCGGGGGTGAAACTGGCCGATCTTGACGGCCTGGCCGTGGCCCTGGGGCCGGGGTCCTTTACAGGTTTACGGATTGGCCTGGCCACAGTCAAAGGCCTGGCCCACGCGGCGCGAAAGCCGGTGGCCGGTATTCCCACCCTGGATGGCCTGGCCTGGAACGCCTGGGAGGTACCGGGGCTGGTTTGTCCGGTGCTCTATGCGCGCCGCCAGGAGGTATATACGGCCCTTTACCGCTGGCAGGAGGGAGAATTATGCCGTTTAACACCATATCAGGCCGTGGATCCTTGCTTGCTAGTCGAATCATTAAAATCGTACACTATGCCGGTCTATTTTTTAGGCGATGGAGTAGCACCATACCGGGAAGTATGGCAGCAGCTGGGACCCAGGGCCCGCTTTCTTCCCTCCACCAGCGCCCTGCCGCGGGCGGCGCAAATAGCCAGGTTGGGCCGGGAACGCCTCCTGGCCGGGCAGGCAGACAACCTTTTCCAGTTAAAGCCACTCTATCTCCGCCCGTCACCGGCGGAGAGGCAGGTCCGGTCGAAGTGCAAATCCTGCCCATGACCAGCGAATACCTGGATGGGGTGCTGGCCATTGAAAGGATTTCCTTTCCTACCCCCTGGACGCGCCATTCCTTCTTAAATGAGATATATAACAATAATTTTGCCTATTATTATGTAGCCCTGGCCGGACGGCAGGTTATTGGCTATGCTGGGATGTGGATTATCCTTGATGAAGCTCACATTACCAATGTGGCTGTCCACCCCCGGTACCGCGGCCGGCGCCTGGGGGAGCTGCTCCTCAAGGTCCTGATGCAGGAGGCCGTGCGCCTGGGCGCCGACAGGATGACTCTCGAGGTACGGGTTTCCAACCGGCCGGCCCAGCGCCTTTATGAACGTCTGGGCTTTGCCCGCGCCGGGATCCGTAAAGGTTATTATAACGACAACCGCGAAGACGCCATTATAATGTGGAAACATTTCTTTGAGGAGAATGGCAGTGGAACCAGCAACCACTATTCTGGCCATCGAAACTTCCTGTGACGAGACGGCAGCAGCTGTCGTTATTAATGGTACTGAGGTACGGGCCAACATCGTTGCTTCCCAGATCGCTACCCACCGCCGCTTTGGCGGGGTAGTGCCGGAGATAGCTTCCCGGCATCACATGGAAAATATCGTCCCGGTGGTGGCCGAAGCCCTGGCTACTTCCGGCCTGTCCTTCACCGACCTGGATGCCGTGGCAGTTACGTACGGGCCCGGCCTGGTGGGGGCTTTGCTGGTGGGCCTGGCCTACGCCAAAAGCCTGGCCTATGCCCTTGATAAACCCCTCATCGGCGTCCACCACCTGCTGGGCCACATCTATGCCGGCTTTTTGCAGTATCCCCATTTGCCCCTGCCGGCCGCCTGCCTGGTAGTATCCGGCGGCCATACCAGCCTGGTGTACCTGGAAAGCCATACCTGCCGGCGCATCCTGGGGACTACCCGGGACGACGCCGCCGGGGAAGCCTTTGACAAAGTGGCCCGGGTACTGGGCCTGCCTTACCCGGGTGGTCCTGAGCTAGAAAAGCTGGCCCGGGAGGGCAATCCCCGGGCCATCAATTTCCCCCGGGCCTGGCTGGAAGAAGGCAGCCTGGACTTCAGCTTCAGCGGCCTGAAGTCAGCGGTAATCAATTACCTCCACCATGCCCGGCAGGTCGGGATGGAGGTTAAGCGCGCCGATGTAGCGGCCAGCTTCCAGGCGGCGGTGGTAGAAGTGCTGGTGGCCAAAACCGTCCAGGCAGCCAGGCGTTTTGCCGCCCGCTCCATCCTCCTGGCCGGGGGTGTGGCAGCCAACGGTTTCTTACGCCGGGAGCTGGCGGCAGCAGCCCGGGAAGCAGGTTTACCCGTTTTTTGCCCGTCGCCTGATTTGTGCACCGATAATGCCGCCATGATCGCCTGCGCCGCCTACTACCAGTACCTGCGGCGGGATTTTGCCCCCCTGGATTTAAACGCTATCCCCGATTTACCACTGTATTAACAGACTCCCGGACCGTGCCGGGACCATTTTGGGACCTGAACGGCTGTTTTTGTGGACGATTTGACCTGTGGATAATGTGTATAAACCTGTGATTAACCTGGAATTAAGGCTTCCTTTGCTGTGGATAAATTTAAAATCCTCCCCGTCGCAAGTTATTCACTAAATGTGGATAACTGGCTGGAAGGCTTGATTTTCAAGGGGTTAACATGTGGAAAGATTGTGGATACAGGCTGGGACTATGTTCTTATGAAGAAGACCGGGAGCTATTTTCTCAGAGTCTATGGAAGGAATCTGCCATCTTTATGTCTAATCATCTAAGCCGGAACGGCCGAGCCGGGGGGATGTGAACTTGAAAAAGCAGTTAAGGAAGCAAATTATAGCCAGGCGTAATGCCCTGGCAACAGCAGTCAGGGAAGCTAAAAGCGAGATTATCGTTAAAAAAGTCTTGGAACTACCTGCCTGGCAGCAGGCCGGCATAATTATGAGTTATGTTTCCTTTGGCAGTGAAGTGGCTACCCCTGCCCTGATTAAAGCGGCCCTGGCCGGGGGAAAACGGGTGGCCGTTCCCCTATGCGTCCGGGATGGGCGGCGCCTTATTGCTTCGGAAGTTCTGGCTTTCCCGGACGATTTGCAGCCCGGTACCTGGGGTATCCTGGAACCCAGGCCGGAAAGCTTACGCCCCCTGGAACCTGAACTCATCGACCTGGTCATCGTACCCGGGGTGGCCTTCGACAGGGGCGGCAACCGCCTGGGCTACGGCGCCGGCTATTATGACCGTTTCCTGGCAACCTTAAGGCCCGGCGCCATGACTATCGCCCTGGCCTTTACCGAGCAAATTGTACCCGACGTGTATCCCGAGCCCCATGACCGGCCGGTGGATATGGTTATCACCGAGGCGGGAATTATTGAGCCCTGAGGATATGATGGGCTGGCGGCCGGTGCGAGTAACACTCCCCGAAAGGAAGAAAACCGGTGCGCAAGTGGACCTGGCTTGTTTTCCTGGTTCTTTTTCTCCTGGCCCTGGGTAGCGGGCGCCTGCAGCAACAGCCGCAGGTTGCCGGCAATTTCCCCGGTAACTTGAGCATGACCCCGGTAGATAATGATACTCAGGAATGGCAGGAACTAGTAAATACATATGATGGTTTCAGTTTAAACTATCCTGTCGACTGGCAGCAGGAGATTATCCCGGGGGTAGCAACCATCCTGACCAAACCCGGTTACGCCAAATTATCTATCTTCGCCCAGCCTTTAGGGAAAATCAGCGCCGAGGAATACGTCCTTTACAGCAACCGCAGCCTCCAGGAGGGATGGGGCAGCATTAAGCTCCAGGGCCAGCAGCAGTTAAATATCCGGGGCTACCATACCTGGCAGTTTGAATGGACGCGGCAGCAACTGGGCGCCGGGGATCTCAACTGCTACCGCGAGTATGACCTGGTCGCCGGCAAAACCGTCTATACCTTTATGCTCAAAAGCAACCAGGCCAATTTTACGGCCGCAGTGCGGGATTTAAACCGGATTATTCAGAGCTTTAAACCCCTGCCGCCGCAAGGTGTACCTGCCCTGCCGGCAGCCCCGCCGGTCCAGCGGGATATCGCAATCGAAGGCCGGCGTCACCGCCTGGTGATCCCGGCGGATAAAACCCTGTGGGGCATCCTTAACCCCCACAAGCCGGGGCGCCTGGAGTATTTTGAAAAGCTCCTGCCCCTGGAAAAAGAGCTGGACTTTAAATTTCAATTTCTCATTACTTATGCCGCCTTTGATACCCGCTTCAACTTTAAAGAATTACAGAAAATCTACGACGATAACCGTGTGATGATGGTTGCCCTGCAGCCCTGGTGGTACGGCAAAAAAAATGATACCTCCCTCATTGACCTCATTCAGGGCAGGTATGACCATATTTTACGGGAATGGGCGCGGCAGTTTAAAGCCCTGGAAGACCCCGTTTTCGTCCGTTTCGGCAACGAGATGAACGGCGACTGGTCCACCTGGTCGGCCTGGTACTACGGCAAGGATCCGGACATTTTTAAAATGGCCTGGAAGCATGTCTATCGCCTCTTCCAGGCGGAGGGGGCGAATAATGTCCTTTTTGTCTTTAACCCCCACGACCGCTCCTTTCCCAACTTTAAATGGAATAATTACCTGCTTTATTACCCGGGGGATCAAACCGTGGACTGGATCGGCCTGACGGGCTACAACAACGGCACCAGCCATGCCGCCGACACCTGGCGCGGGTTTAATGAAATCTATGCGCCCCTGTACCGCGAGTATATGTATTATTTCGGGAAGAAGCCCTTCATGATTACTGAGTTCTCCAGTAACGAAGTGGGCGGCGACAAGGCGGCCTGGATACGGGAATGTTTCCGGAGCCTGGCGCTATACTACCCCAATATTAAGATTGCCGTGTGGTTTAACCAGGTGGACGGCAAGTGGCTTTATAACCTGGATTCTTCCCCGGGGAGCAAGGCGGCCTTCAAGGAGGGCCTGCAGGATCCCCACTACCGGTTCCAGGCGGTGATCCCCGAGTAAGCTGGCCTGTTTTCCCTCGGACTAAAACCCATGCATAGGGCAGCGGCAGGCAAGTCCCTGGAGCAATGGAGGAGATTCTGCAAAGAACGTCAAGAATATGGTGAGGAAATGAGTAAATGTCGGGCAAAAAGAAACTGTATCTTTTTTTAAGCTTTATTATACTTTTAGCAACCCTGGCGGGGTGGCGCCTCTGGCCAGGTCGGGTAACTGCTTTTGAGCGGGCCAGGTATTATTTAACCATATGGCGGGCCTGGGCCGGGCAGGTAGTTGCCCAACAGGCACCCGACCCGGCTGCTTTTCCGCCGGCGCCGCCGCCGGTTGCCGGGGCGAGTTACGACGTACTAGTGGTAGGTGGGCAACCGGAAGGTGTCGCTGCGGCTATCTCTGCCGCTCGCCAGGGGGCCAAGGTCCTGCTGATGGAAAGGCGCGACGGCCTGGGCGGCCTTTTTACCTATGGCTGGCTCAACTTTATTGACATGAATTACGGGCCGAAACACGAACTGCTGACCCGCGGTACTTTTCTTGATTTCTACCGCCAGGTAGGGGGCAGCGTTTTTGATGTCACCGTGGCCAAAAAGGTCTTCCTGGACATGGTGGAGCGTTACCCCAACCTGGCTTTAAGCCTGAATACTGCTTTTAAAGCGCCCATCCTGGAGGGCAATAAACTGATCGGCATCAGAGCCGTCAAGGACGGCCAGGAAATAACCTTCTACGCCGGCCGGATCATCGACGCTACCCAGGATGCCGATGTTGCCGCTGCGGCCGGCGTTCCTTATACGGTAGGCGCCGAGGATATGGGCGAGAAAGAGCGGCGCCAGGCAGTGACCCTCGTCTTTCACCTGGGGGGGATAGACTGGGCGGCCCTGGAGCAGGCCGTCAAGGGAGGCCGGATCAAAGACGCTAAGATTTCCGACCGGGCCGCCTGGGGCTTTGCCGACATTGGCGCTGCCTACCAGCCCTCCACCTCGCGCTTGCGGCTGCGGGGCTTAAATATCGGCCGCCAGAATGACGGCACCATCCTCATTAACGCCCTGCAGATCTTTGGTGTCGATGGACTGAGCGAGGCTGCCAAAACTGAAGCCATGGAACTGGCCCGGAAAGAACTGCCGGCTATTACTGACTTCTTGCGCTCCCGGCTGCCCGGTTTTGCCGGGGCCAGGCTCCTGGGGGCGGCGCCGGAACTCTACGTCCGGGAAACCCGCCACATCAAGGCCCTTTACCAGCTGGACCTGAATGACGTCCTCTTTAACCGCTATTTCCCCGACGCCATCGCCCTGGGGTCCTATCCGGTGGATGTCCAGGCGACTTCACCCCAGGATACGGGTTACGTCTACGGCCGGCCGGAAGTCTACAGCATACCCTTTCGCTCCCTGGTGCCCCAGGGGGTTGACAACCTCCTGGTGGTAGGGCGCTCGGCCGGCTATACTCACCTAGCTGCTGGTAGTGCCCGGGTAGTGCCCATAGGTATGGCTACCGGCGATGCTGCCGGGGTGGCGGCCGTTTATTCCCTGCAGGTTAATAAAAATTTCCGGGAACTGGCGGCCAGCCCCGGGGACATCAAGGCCATCCAGGATAAACTGGTGAAAATGGGGGCCTATCTCAAGGATTATCATATAAAGAACCCACTGGAAAATCACTGGGCCTTTGAAGGTTTAAAATTTGTTAACCGGTGGGGCCTTATTGTTGCTGGTTATAATAATGACTGGAAGCTGGATGACCCGGTGAACCAGGCAAGCTTTTACTATATGACGGCCAATGCCTTAAAAAGGGCAGCCGGCCGGGGCGATCTGGTTGCCGCTAAGTCTGCAGCCTTACAGCCCTATCTCGAGCGGAAACCTTTAACGCGGGGCAATGCCGCCCGTCTTCTTCTAACCTACCTGGGCGAGGATACGGCGGCTTTAGACCCGGCGGCAGCCGTGGCCCGGGCCGGGGGGAGGGGCCTCCTGCCCCTGAATAAGACGGGAGGCGATCCGCAGGAAATAGTAACCGGAGCGGAAGCTTACTACGCCACCGAGAGGCTTTGCGCCCTGGTGGGTAAAAGGTAAAGCCATAATTCCTACTTGCTTCCTGCTTCTGGTTATGCTACAATCAATATAACCGCATATATCTCCGAGCCAGTGGGCCTAAGGTTTTAAGGCTATGGCCGCTGGCCTCCTGCCTGCTTGCCAGGCAGCGACGGGGTAGGCGGGGAAACCTGCCTGCCTCCCGGAATGGGAAAGGAGTTTTCAGTAACTTCAGGCACCCTTCCGGGTGCCTGTAAATTTTTAGGGCTAAAAGGGAATAAAGGCCGGCCCCAGTAAGTCAATAAATATAAAGACGAACTTCCTAGGAGGGATATTTTATGGTTGACCGGGAAGCCGTCCGGGCAGCAGTAAAAGAAGCGGCTGCTGACCATGGTGGCAAGCTGCCCTGCGCGGTGGCCCAGGAAGTAGCTCGCCGCTTGCAGGTACCCATGCGTGAGGTGGGACAGGCTGCCGACGACTTAAAGATTAAGATTATCCAGTGCCAGCTGGGATGTTTTGAGTAGCAGGGGGATATGGATGGAACTCTTCCGGGTGGTAACTCTAGCAGAAGCGCGCCGGATGCTTTCCCGCTACTGGCCCCTGCCGGGACGGCAGGAAGTGATTTTACCCCTGCTTGCTGCCCTGGGGCGGGAACTGGCCCGGCCGGTGACGGCGAAGGACGACGTTCCCGGTTTTACCCGCGCCACCATGGACGGTTATGCCGTGCGGGCGGCCGATACCTTTGGCGCCCGGGAAAACCAGCCGGTAATTTTGCGCCTAACCGGGGAGGTTCCCATGGGGCAACCGGCTGCAGTGGCTGTTGGCCCCGGCGAGGCGGTGGCCGTATCTACGGGCAGTATGATACCCCCAGGGGCTGATGCCGTGGTTATGGTGGAAAATACGGAAGTCCAGGAGGGGGACTGCGTCGCCGTTTTTAAACCCGTGGCCCCGGGGCAGGACCTGGTGCGCCAGGGTGCCGACGTGCGCGCCGGTACCACCGTCCTGCCTGCCGGCCATACTTTGCGGCCCCAGGACCTGGGAGTGCTGGCCAGTCTGGGGGTAACCCGGGTGACTGTATATGAACCCTGGCGGGTGGGCATCCTGGCTACCGGCAATGAAATCGTCCCTCCCGAGGCTGATCCCGGACCCGGCCAGGTAAGGGATATTAATTCCTACACCCTGGCCGGACTGGTCAGGAAGTGTGGCGCTGAGGCCGCCCTGTACGGTATTGCCCCCGATGATATGGAAGAGCTCACAACCGGGGTACGAAAGGCCATGACGGAAAACCACCTGGTGCTCCTTTCCGGCGGCAGCTCTGTCGGCACCCGCGATTTAACCGTCCAGGTCCTGGCTGGCCTGGGACAGCCGGGTATCCTCTTTCACGGTGTGGCCCTCCGCCCGGGTAAGCCCACCGTTGCGGCAGTGGCCGGCGATAAGATGATTTTGGGCCTGCCGGGCCATCCCGTTTCAGCCATGGTTGTTTTCAGGCTCTTAATCGAACCCCTGCTGCGCTACGGGAGCTACGATCATCTGGCCGGGAGGACGGTGGAGGCGATCTTAAGCCGGACAGTTACTTCTATTCCCGGCCGCGAGGATTATATCCGCGTCCGCCTGGAAGCAGGCCCGGATGGGTACCTGGCCGTACCGGTACCCGGGGGCTCGAGTATGATCTCATCCATGGTCCAGGCCGACGGCCTGGTAGCCATACCCATGGAGGAAGAGGGTCTGGAAGCCGGTACGAGGGTAGAGGTTAAATTATTTTAGGTGCCCCGGTATTTAGTAGCTTGTTTAATCCCGTCTTCTATAGTGCGTTAAGAGGAACCGGAGAGGGGAATTATGTTCTATTAAACCCGGGAAGGAAGGGTTGGTAATTGGCACGCAAGGTCTTTGTCACCAACAGGCCATGGCAGGAGGCCCTGGAGGAATTTCTAGGATCTTTAAGGTCCAATGGCTACCTGGCGGGGCTGCCGGCTGAAGAAGTAGACGTTACCCGGGCCCTGGGCCGGGTGACGGCAGCACCGGTCTATGCCGCCATCTCCTCACCCCACTACCCGGCGGCAGCCATGGACGGGATAGCGGTGCGGGCGGAAAAGACCTTTGGTGCCAGCGAGGGGGAACCTCTGGAGCTGGCCCCGGACCGCGAGGCAGTGCTTGTCGATACGGGCGATCCCTTACCGGAGGGCTTTGACGCCGTTATTATGATTGAAGAGGTGGTCTTTAAAGATAAGGCAACGGCTGTCATCAGGCGCCCGGCTGTACCAGGGCAGAACGTCCGGCCGGTGGGCGAGGACATCATGGCCGGCGAGCTGCTGGTGCCGGCCGGCCATGCCCTCACCCCCTATGACCTTGGAGGCCTCCTATCTGCCGGAGTAACGAGGGTGGCCGTCCGGCCGCGACCGCGGGTAGCCATCCTGCCCACGGGGACGGAGGTGGTGCCGCCAAACCCCAACCCGGCTCCCGGCCAGATTCTGGAGTCTAACGGTACCATGCTGGCTGGCCTGGTCGTACAGTGGGGGGGTGAGCCCCGGGTTTACCCCATTACCCCGGATGATTACCAGCTCTTAAAGGAACGCCTGGTGCAGGCCGTGGCGGAAAGCGACCTGGTCCTCATCAATGCCGGCTCATCGGCCGGGCGGGAGGACTATACCGCCCGCCTGGTGGCTGAGCTGGGGCAGGTGTTGACCCATGGGGTCGCCACCCGGCCCGGGAAGCCGGTAATCCTGGGTATAGTCGAGGGTAAGCCGGTGATTGGCGTACCCGGCTACCCGGTATCCGCCGCCCTGTGCGCGGAACTCTTTGCCAGGCCCGTTATCTATTACCGCCAGGGCCTGGAACCGCCCCGGCGGGAGCGGGTGCAAGCCGTCCTGGCCCGTAAAATCTACTCCCCCCTGGGCCGGGAGGAGTTTGTCCGTGTCCGCCTGGAAAGAGAAGGGGGCAGGCTGGTGGCCATTCCGACCTCCCGCGGTGCCGGCACCATCATGGCCCTGGCCCGGGCCGACGGTATTGTGGTGGTACCCCGCCTGGCCGAGGGTTTTGCCGCCGGCCAGGAAGTGACGGTATATCTCCTGCGGCCGCGGGAAACCCTTCTGGAAGAAACTCCACACCGGAGCCAGGACCATCAAGGGTAGCTATAATTTAGAATAAAAAAGCGGCATAACGAAGAAGCCTTTGCCGGAGAAAAGAGGGAGACCGGTGGAAGATGCCTTTCGCCGTCAGATAAACTACCTGCGTATTGCCATAACCGACCGCTGCAACCTGCGCTGCCGCTACTGTATGCCCGCCACCGGGGTGCCATTAAAGAGTCACCAGGACATCCTGCGTCTGGAAGAGATTGTCACCCTGGCGCGGGTGGCCGGCAGCACCGGGATTAACCGCATCCGCCTCACCGGAGGCGAGCCCCTGGTGAGGAAAAACGTGGTGACCCTGGTGCGGGAACTGGCTAAACTTCCGGCCATCAAAGAGGTTTCCCTGACCACCAATGGCATCTTCCTGAGCGGCCTGGCCAGGCCCCTCAAAGAAGCGGGCTTGAGCCGGGTGAATATCAGCCTGGACACATTAAAGAAAGAACGTTACCGTTATATCACCCGCCGCGGCAATATCAGCAGCGTCTGGCAGGGCATCCATGCCGCCCTGGCCGTGGGCCTGACACCGGTAAAACTCAATGTTGTCGTTACCCGCGGCTTTAATGACGACGAGATCCTGGATTTTGCCCGACTGGCTCAAGAAAAGCCTTTGCATATCCGCTTTATTGAACTGATGCCCATTGGCGCGGCTGCTGCTTCTGCTGGCGGTTATGTATCCATGGACGAGATTAAAAGCCGGATCAGCCGGGTCTATCTCCTGGAACCTTTAGCGGACCTGGTAACCAACGGGCCGGCAGTTAACTTTAAGGTGGCCGGCGGTAAAGGCAGTATCGGCTTTATCAGCGCCATGTCCAGTCACTTTTGTCATCGCTGCAACCGCCTGCGCCTGACGGCCGACGGGAAACTCAGGCCCTGCCTCTACTGGGACGGGGAAATAGACATCAAAGGGCCTTTACGCGCCGGGGCTTCGGAGGCGGAACTGGCGGCTATTTTTGCCCGGGCTGTGACCTTAAAGCCGGCCGAACACCATATGGAAACCGGCTGGCGCCAGCCGCGGGTCATGTCCCAGATCGGCGGCTGATGTTTAAGAAGTGAGAGGTGGGAAGTGGGAAGTAGGAGTTGGTTTAAGTTAAGCTCCGGTGAGGTTAATGTCCGTGGGGGGAAGCGGGTCGTTCCTTCACTAAAGGTTTGTATCTGTAAAGGCACAAAGTAAATAAGCAGTGTATTATGGAGGCATTGTTATGAGCAATCCCCTGACCCACCTTGATGCCAAAGGTGCTGCACGAATGGTAGATGTGGGCGCCAAGGCCGTTACCGAGCGGGTGGCCGTAGCCCGGGGTCGGGTACTGATGAGCAAAAACACCCTTGATCTCATCCTGGAGGGGCAGGTGCCCAAGGGTGACGTCCTGGCCGTGGCCCGGGTGGCCGGGATTATGGCCGCCAAGGAAACGGGGTCGTTAATCCCCCTCTGCCACCCCTTGTCCATCAGCGCGGTGAGCGTCGACTTCCGCCCTGACCGGGACACGGGGACCCTGGAAATTGAAGCCCGGGTGAAGACCACCGGCCAGACCGGGGTGGAAATGGAAGCCCTGACGGCGGTCAGCGTGGCCGCCTTGACCATTTACGACATGTGCAAAGCCGTCGAGAGGGGCATGGTTATCGATAACATCAGGTTGATCGAAAAAACGGGTGGCCGCAGCGGCCACTTCCAGCGGGAAGGTGAGGAACCATGGGACGTATCGTAGCCGTCTGCACTTCGGCCAGTAAGGGTGAGCGTAAAAAGAATATTGGCCGGGGGATGCTCATTGCCAACCACGGCCTGGAGGGCGACGCCCACGCCGGGTCCTGGCACCGCCAGGTAAGCCTCCTGGCCATGGAAAGCATTACCAAAATGCAGGCTAAAGGCCTGCAAGTGGGCCCCGGCGACTTCGCCGAGAACCTGACGACGGAGGGTATCGACCTGGTGTCTCTGCCCGTAGGTACGAAATTAAGAATCGGCGACCGGGTCCTGGCCGAGGTCACCCAGATCGGCAAGCAGTGCCACAGCCGCTGTGCTATTTATGAGCAGGCCGGCGACTGCGTCATGCCCCGCGAGGGCATCTTTGTGGCCATCCTGGAGAGCGGGCCGGTCCAGGTGGGTGATCCTATCGAGGTGGTGGCCTCGTGATCCGGGTAGCAATACTTACGGCCAGCGATAAGGGAGCCCGGGGCGAGCGGGAGGATAAGAGCGCGGCCGTCATCCGGGAAATGGTAGCGGATCTTGGCGAAGTGGTGGCCTATGAGGTTGTTCCTGATGAGCGCCGGCTCCTGGCCGCTAAACTGCAGGAGTTTTGCGATGTGGTGGGGGCCGATCTCGTTCTCACCACCGGGGGCACCGGCTTCAGCCCCCGGGATGTTACCCCCGAAGCCACCCGGGATGTGATCGAAAAGGAAGTACCGGGGCTGCCGGAGGCCATGCGGGCGGCAAGCCTGAAGTTAACCCCCCAGGCCATGCTCTCCCGGGCTGTAGCCGGCATCCGGGGGAAGACTCTCATCGTCAACCTGCCCGGCAGCCCCAAAGGGGTGCGGGAAAACCTGGCGGCCATACTGCCGGCCCTGCCCCACGGTCTGGCCATCTTAAAGGGCGAGGCCGGCGAGTGCGGCCGGGAGTAAAAGATATCCCCGGCTTTAGATTTTAAGCCTCGGCTAGTAGTGACGCCGGGGTTTTTTGTAGCAGTTACCATAATAATTTCAGAGGAAAAAACTAACTTAAGTATTGGGGCTTCAAGCAGGGTAGCGATTGGCCAATAATCCAATAATAACTTAAGGAAGAAAACCTATCTGAAACTTGGGTGGTAGTTAACGAAGTGTCTGCTATTTTTTTAACCGCCAGGCTTTTTCATGCAGGAAAAACGAAAACCATGACGAATATATTAGAGATTTTTGCGTAAAGGGTGACCATGTTGATTCAGAACCTGGAAGCGGAAATCCTGGCTTCGCACCAGATTGGGCGGGAGGTTTTTCTCTTAAAACTGCAGGCCCCGGCAATTGCTGCCGCAGCGCAACCGGGGCAATTTGTCCATATTCGCTGTTCAGAGACCCTGGACCCCCTGCTGAGGCGTCCGTTAAGCATCCACGACGTCGGCGCCGGGGGAGAATTATTCCTGTTGTACCAGGTAAAGGGCCGCGGGACGGCCTGGCTGGCCCGGCAGGGAGCAGGAAAAAAAATCAATATTTTGGGCCCTATCGGCCGCGGTTTTACTTTACCGGCCAATAAAAGGGTGGCTTTAGTAGCAGGGGGGCTGGGTATTGTTCCCTTGCTTTTTCTTGCCCGGCGGGCGCTGGAGGCGGGGAATGAAGTTGACTTTTTTTATGGCGCCCAGGACAGGGAACGATTATATCAATTAGAAACTTTAAAGGCTATGAAGATTAACCTGTTTGTGGCTACGGATGATGGCAGCGAAGGTTTTTATGGACCGGTGACCAAACTATGGGAGCATTATCTCGAGGAAAGGACTTATGACCGTTGTTATGCCTGTGGCCCAAGGGCCGGAATGGCGGAATTCGCCCGCCTGGCGAGTAAATTTTCTATTACGGCAGAGGTTTCTTTGGAAGAAAGAATGGCCTGCGGACTCGGGGCTTGTCGTGGTTGTGTGACAGCCCTTCTTGATGCCCAGGGTAAAATATACTATGAAAACGTATGCACGGGTGGACCTGTTTTCGATGCAGCTACCGTGTATTGGGGAGACCAGGTAAAATGGAACAAACTGTGAAGGCGCCTAAAGTCAACCTGGCAGTTCAACTGGCGGGTTTAACTTTACAGAATCCGATAATGCCGGCCTCCGGGACCTTTGGTTTTGGCGAGGAATATGCCCCTTTTATTGATCTCAACCGCCTGGGAGCCCTTGTGGTCAAGACCATTACCCTGCATCCTACCCCGGGCAACCCGCCGCCGCGCTTAATGGAAAGCTATTGCGGCCTGCTTAACTCCGTGGGCTTGCAAAACCCCGGCCTGGAGGTTTTCCTACGGGAGAAACTGCCCTATTTACGCCAGTATAGACCGCCCCTCATTGTCAGTATTGCCGGCAGGACCATGGAGGAGTACGCGGAGCTGGCCACGCGCTTGAGCGAGGCAAAAGGCATTGCCGCCCTTGAGGTCAATATCTCCTGCCCCAATGTCAAGGAGGGAGGGATTGTTTTTGGTACGGTGCCGGCCATGGCGGCCCGGGTGACGGCTATAGTCAAGGAACATACCCACCTGCCGGTGATAGTTAAATTAACCCCGAACGTCACTGACATTACTGCTATAGCTAGGGCGGTGGAAGATGCCGGCGCCGGTGCCATAGCCCTGATTAATACCCTCCAGGGCATGGCTATTGATATTGAAAAGCGCCGCCCGGCCCTGGCCAATATAGTGGGAGGCCTGAGCGGGCCGGCTATTAAACCAGTAGCCCTTTATGCTGTCTGGCGGGTAGCGCGGGCCGTAAAGGTGCCGGTAATCGGCATGGGCGGCATTATGACGGCTCGCGATGCCATTGAGTTTTTGCTGGCAGGGGCTAGTGCTGTGGCTGTGGGTACGGCTACCTTGGTTAACCCAGGAGCGATCATGGAGATAATCGCAGGATTAGAAAATTACCTGACAGAACAGGGCCTTGAAGACGTGCGGGAATTGATTGGTGCGCTGCAAACTTGATTAGCGGACCGACCTGGGAGTGTATATGTAGCTGCCCCGGGCAGCAGGCCCGTGCTTATGCAACTGCGATTACCGCTGCCTCTAGGGCAGAGATAGCAGACAAGTAAAATATCTAGAGGAGTGAAACAAGTGCTCGATCGGGAAGAAATCATGGCCATTTTTCGCCGTACAGGCGTATTATGGGAGGGACATTTTGTGTTAACCTCAGGCCTCCACAGCGGCCGTTACTTACAGTGTGCCCGGGTGCAGCAGTTCCCGGAGGAAAACGCCCTCCTCTGCCGGGACCTGGCGGCAAGATTTAAGAACCAGAGCATTACCGCCGTAGTGGGTCCTGCCATCGGTGCCATTATTATGTCTTATGAAATGGCCCGCAATCTCGGCGCCAGGGCCCTCTTTACCGAACGGGAAAATGGCGTCATGACCCTGCGCCGGAGTTTTACCCTGGAGCCGGGGGAACGGGTGCTGGTGGTGGAAGATGTCATCACCACCGGTGGTTCCGTGCGAGAGGTAATCAAGGTGGTAAAGGAGCACGGCGCGGTGCCGGTGGGGGTCGGCGTCCTGGTGGACCGCAGCGGCGGCAGGGCGGATATAGGTGTACCGGTACAATCATTGATCACCTTTGATATTGAGACGTATAAGCCGGCAGACTGCCCCTTATGCCGGCAGGGCTTACCGGTTGTCAAACCGGGCAGCAGGCAACAATAACGAAGCTTTTCGGTCCCATAAATATACCGGACTCATGCAAAGGGGCGGGAAGGTAATGCGCGAAATTAAAGCCCGGGAAATCACGGCGGCAGTGGCCAGGCTGTGCATCGAGGCCTGCTCGGTGCTGGGGCCGGACTGGTGGCAGGCCATGGCGGCAGCCCAGGCCAGGGAAGAAGCGCCTTTAGGGCGGGATATATTACAACAACTCCTGGAAAACGCCAGGCTGGCGGCCGGTACCGGGGAGCCCATTTGCCAGGATACCGGGGTGGCGGTAGTCTTTGTGGAAGTGGGACAAGAGGTACATATTACGGGCGGCAATCTTTATGAAGCTATCAACGCCGGCGTGCGGCAGGGCTATACGGAAGGCTACCTCCGCAAATCGGTAGTGGGCGATCCTTTACTGCGTAAAAATACCGGCGACAATACGCCGGCCATTATCCACACGGAGATAGTTGACGGGGATCGCTTGAAGATTACGGTGGCACCCAAGGGCGCCGGCAGCGAGAATATGTCGGGGGTAAAGATGCTCAAACCGGCCGACGGCGTGGCGGGCATAAAGAAATATGTACTCCAGGTGGTGGAGGAGGCCGGCGGCAACCCGTGCCCGCCCATTGTCGCCGGCGTGGGCATAGGCGGCAACCTGGAAAAGGCCCCTTACCTGGCGAAAAAGGCTCTCCTGCGCCCCCTGGGGCAGCGCCACCCTTTAAGCCATGTTGCCGCATTGGAAGAAGAACTGCTGGCGGCAATTAACGCCACCGGCATCGGTCCCCAGGGCCTGGGGGGAAGGGTAACGGCTTTGGATGTCCATATTGAAATCTACCCGACCCACATTGCTTCTTTGCCGGTCGCCGTCAACCTGCAGTGCCATGCCGCCCGGCATGCCACCGCAATTCTGTAGGGGGGTGGGCCTGTGCTTAGCATAACGACGCCTCTGGATGAGGCAACGGCCCGGAGGTTAAGGGCCGGGGATCAGGTTTTAATTAGTGGCACTATTTTAACCGGACGGGATGCGGCCCACAAGCGAATGGTGGAAACCCTCCGGGCCGGCGGCGAGCTGCCCGTGGATCTCCGCGACCAGATTATCTATTACGTCGGCCCCTGCCCGGCCCGGCCCGGTAAAGTAATCGGCTCTGCCGGACCCACTACCAGCGGGCGGATGGATGCCTACGCGCCGTTGCTCATCAAGGAAAAGGGCCTGCGGGGGATGATCGGTAAAGGCGGCCGCAGCCCGGAAGTAATTCAGGCCATGCAGCAAGCCGGTGCCGTCTATTTCCTGGCTACCGGTGGTGCGGGGGCCCTCCTGGCCAGGCATATTAAAAAGGCCACCGTCATTGCCTACGAAGACCTAGGGCCGGAGGCCATCTACCGCCTGGAAGTAGAAGAATTTCCGGTGATTGTGGGTATTGACTCCCAGGGGAATGACTTATATACGATCGGCCGGGCGAAGTATCGCCGGTCCCCGGGGTGCTGAGGGTATAGGTATCATAAATTAAAGAGCCGGGTGGTGTTTATAAGAGCACGCCCGGCTTTTTATATATTTACTACAAAGGTATTTATCCTTGCAAGTGTAATTTAATATATATGTTAATGATTAAAGGTAGGGTAAAGTAAAATCAAATAGATATGGAGGGGGGATAAAAATATGGATAAATTGGCTGTGATAGCCATCGGGGGTAACTCTTTAATTAAAAACAAAGGGCAGGTTGATTTAAAGTCGCAGCTGGCAACGGTAAAAGAAACGTGCCGCAGTATTGCGGAGCTGGTGCAACAGGGCTGGAATGTAGCCATTACTCACGGCAACGGGCCTCAGGTCGGCTTTTTAATCCGCCGGGCCGAACTGGCGGTCAGAGAACTACCCCTGATACCCCTGGAATTTGCCGTTGCCGATACCCAGGGAGCCATTGGTTATATGATTCAACAATCCCTTATGAATGAATTTCGCCAGCGCGGCATCAAAAAGCAGGCGGTTACCATAGTTACCCAGGTGATAGTGGATAAGAACGATCCGGCCTTTCAAAAACCCAGCAAACCAGTCGGCAGCTTTATGACCAGGGAAGAAGCGGAGCGTCATATACAGGAAGACGGCTGGACTGTGGTTGAGGATGCCGGGCGTGGCTGGCGGCGGGTAGTACCTTCACCGGAACCCCGGGCCATTGTGGAAAGCGCGGCCATCAGGGATTTAATTACCAATGGCTACATTGTCATCTGTGCTGGCGGCGGCGGGATCCCTGTGATAGAAAAGGATGGCCAGCTGGAAGGAATAGCTGCTGTCATTGATAAGGATTACGCCTCCGCGCTTTTGGCTACCGAAATTAAAGCCAGTATGCTGGTTATTTCTACCGGGGTAAGTAAGGTGGCCATTAATTTTGGCCAACCCGATCAAAAGGAACTGGACCTCCTGACGGTGGCGGAGGCAGAGGCTTACTTGGAGGCGGGTCATTTCCCGCCGGGAAACATGGGGCCGAAGATCACGGCCATTATCAGGTATCTTAAAAATAACGGCGGCCAGGGCTTAATTACTTCACCGGAGGCCATAGTTGCTGCGGTGGCCGGGAAAGCCGGCACCAGGATAGTACCTTAAAACATGTAGGAGCGTCTTCTTATTAAATCATTATAAATGTCGGCGGGTAGTATTTATGGATGTTCACCAAAGGAAATTTTTAAAAAGGATCAAAATAAATAATAGTGCGGAAGGGGGCAGGTAGGATTTATTTTTGTACGGCAATTTGTGCCGGCCGGCGCTTTTACCAGTTGCTCCAGCCCGGCTTAAAAGGTAGAGAGGTGGGAAGGCAGCGGTTAAATTTAAGTGTCCACAGCGTTTTTCGCCGGGTGTTGAACCTCTGCCGGGAAGAAGGGTTGTTTTCCCTGGTGCGCCGGGGTACGGGCAACGCGCCAGGCTTTCTTGTTATTGATCTGCCGGAAAATATCAATTTTATAACCCTGGGCCTGCGGCGGGGTATGCCGGTTAGCCTGGAGGGAGAATGGCTGCTGGTAGGAGAAGTGCTGGCCGTGGACTGCCGGCGGTTGCGATTATGGCCGGGGCAAGCCCGGACGGCTTTGACCTGGAAGCGAGAAAATTTACCAAGAAATAATTTGCAGGCTTTGCATGCGGCCATATGGCGCTGGGGGGTCAGGGGCGGGATGAAGGACATAATCAGCCATCCTGGAGGCCATCCCCTGGCCGCTTCCCTCAGTTGCCTGGCCCGGGGCTTGTGTTACGGCCGGGCGGGTGACCTGGCGACGGCCATGACCGGCATCCTGGGCTATGGTCCTGGATTAACTCCTGCTGGGGATGATTTAGTTGTGGGCCTGCTGGCCGCGGCTGGCACCGGGGTAGAGTACCAGGTTTGCCTTCCCGGGTTACACCGGGCGATAATTAGCAACCTCAACCGCACCACTACAGTGAGTGCTCATATTTTACGCCAGGCTATGGCGGGCGATTATCACGAATATCTACAAGAGGTGCTGCACGCTGTTACCCGGGGGGTGCCGGAAAAAGTAACGGTAGCAGCGAGAAGTTTACTGGGATTGGGGGCAACTTCGGGAACCGATATGGCCACAGGTCTTTACCTGGCTTTCACTTGGCAATTGGAGAACAAGCTGGGGAACCGGTAATTCCCTTAGGAAGAAAGAAGGGTAAGCAAAATGCCTGCTAAAATTGTAATTAAAGCTAACAGCTATTATGATTCTGTCACTTTGATGCGTATCTCCGGGCAGGTGGCGCGCCTGGCAGGGGTAGAAGACGTCCTGGTGGGTATGGGAACCGATCTCAATAAAGCTTCGTTGGCCCGTATGGAACTGTTGACAGCTGAAGCAGAGGCCGCTTCCCCCAACGACCTGATGATTGGCATCCGGGCCATCAATGATGATGCTATCGAGGCGGCCCTGCGGGAGGTGGAAGAGCTGCTGGCGCCGCGCCAGGAGTCCGGGCTGGAAGTCGAGGAACAGCGCCCCCGTACCATCCGCCAGGCCTGCCAGTTAAGCCCCGGCTTTAACCTGGCATTGATTTCAGTACCGGGGATTTATGCGGCCCGGGAGGCGCGAGAAGCCCTGCGCCAGGGCATGCATGTCTTCCTTTTCAGCGATAACGTTAGCGTGGAAGACGAAATTGCCCTCAAGGAAATGGCAGCCGCGCAGGGCCTGTTAATGATGGGACCCGACTGCGGGACGGCGATAATCAACGGTATACCCCTGGGTTTTGCCAACCGGGTGCGGCGTGGCTCTATCGGCATCATTGGCGCCTCTGGAACCGGCATCCAGCAAGTGACGACCCTTATTGACAGCCTGGGTGAAGGTATCAGCCAGGCCATTGGAACTGGAGGACGTGACCTGTCGGAACAGGTGGGTGGCCGCACTACCCTGGCAGCTTTAGAGGCCCTGACCCGGGATAGCCAGACGCAAATAATCGTTATTATTTCCAAGCCTCCGGCGCCTGAGGTAGCCGCCAAGATCCTGGACCGGGCACAACAAGCCGGCAAACCTGTCGTCCTGTGCTTACTGGGTGCCCGGCCTCTGGGCCATGTCGGGGCCAACATCAGCCAGTGTTCCAACCTGGAGGAGGCAGCGCTGCGTGCGGTTGCCCTGGCCCGGGGCGGCAAGGAAGTATCTATGGCAGTTGACGAAGCAGCAGTAACGGTAGAGGCCCTCCGCGCCGGCAGGAAAACAGGGCAAAAGTACGTCCGCGCCCTGTATGGGGGCGGCACCCTCTGCGATGAAGCGATGGTCGTCTTTCGCCAGGAAGGGATCCCCATCCACTCCAACATTCCCTTTGACCAGGCGGAAGCCCTGGCTGACATCGAACGCAGCCAGGGGCATACCTTCCTGGACATGGGCGATGACTACTTTACCCGCGGCCGGCCGCATCCAATGATTGAACCGGGCCTCAGGGTACCGCGGCTGCTGGCGGAGGCTGCCGACCCCGAGGTGGCGGTCATTTTGTTCGACGTCATCCTGGGGCATGGCTCCCATGCTGACCCGGGAGGCATTATGGCCGAGGCGGTGAAAGAAGCCAGCCAGCGGGCTGCCGGGGAAGGAAGGCGCCTGGTCTTTGTGGCCGCCCTCATTGGTACAGATAACGATCCCCAGGGACTGGTGCGGCAGCGCCGGCAACTGGAGGAAGCCGGTGTGGTGGTACTTCCAAGCAATATCCGGGCAGCCAGGCTGGCAGCTGCTCTGGTAAAAGAATGAGGCAGGAAGGTGACGGGAGCCAATGGTCCTAAACGATCTTTTCAGCCAGGATTTAAAAGTTGTCAGCCTCGGCAATCAAGGCTTTGCCGATGAACTTAAAAGTGTAGGAGTTGAAGTAACTCATTTAAGCTGGGAGCCCCCGGCCCGGGGCCAGGTGGAGCTGATTGCCGCCCTGGAGCAATTAAGCCACCGGGAGGATATTGACGCCGCTAATGAGGAGGCCTTTAAACGTTACGCCGAGTCGCAACCGGTTCTAGTTGATATAGGCCGGGCTATAGATGTCATCCCCGGTATGACGCCTGATACTATTCTCCACGCCGGTCCGCCCCTAACGTGGGAAAGAATGTCTGGACCCATGCGGGGGGCAGTTATCGGCGCCCTCATCTACGAAGGCCGGGCAACTACCCCGGAGGAAGCAGAAAAAATCGCCGCCTCAGGGGCCGTTACCTTCAGCCCCTGCCATGAACACGGCGCCGTAGGGCCCATGGCCGGTATCATTTCACCTTCCATGCCGGTATTTATAATCCACAATCAGACCTACGGCAATGACGCCTATTGCACCTTGAATGAAGGCCTGGGCAAGGTATTGCGTTACGGCGCTTACAGCAGCGAGGTTATTGAGCGGCTGAAGTGGATGGAGAAGGTGCTGGCGCCGGGCCTCAAAAAGGCCATCCGCCTGAGCGGGGGTATTGACCTGCGGGCCTTGATTGCCCAGGCCCTGCACATGGGAGATGAATTACACAACCGCAATAAGGCCGCTACTTCCCTTTTCATCCGGACCGTTGCCCCTTACCTGATTCGGGCCGAACTGCCGGGCGATGACCTGGTTGATATCCTCAATTTCATCAACGGCAACGACCACTTTTTCCTGAACCTGTCCATGCCGGCAGCCAAAGCCATGCTGGATGCCGCCCACGGGATCAAGGGGAGTACTATGGTCACTACCATGGCCCGTAATGGCACGGAGTTCGGCATCCGTGTCAGCGGCCTGTCGGGCCGCTGGTTTACCGGCCCGGCCCAGATGGTTAAAGGCCTTTATTTTCCAGGTTACAACGAGGCCGACGCCAATCCCGATATTGGCGACAGCGCCATCACCGAAACGGCCGGTATCGGCGGTTTTGCCATGGCGGCAGCCATCGCCATTGTCCAGTTTGTGGGAGGTACGCCCGGTGATGCCCTGGGATATTCCCGGCGGATGTACGAGATAACCCTGAAGGAAAACCCGTATTTTTCCATTCCCATTTTCGATTTCCGGGGAACACCTACAGGTATCGATGTGCGCAAGGTAGTGGAGACCAACATTTTGCCCCAGATTAATACAGGCATTGCCCACCGGGAGGCAGGCGTAGGCCAGGTGGGCGCCGGCCTGGTTAACCCGCCCTGGGAGTGCTTCGCTGCAGCCCTTCTGGCCCTGGCTGGAGAATATGGCAGAGCGGGGTCGGGGCAGCCGGGTTCAAGTCAGAAATAATGCCCCGGCAACGGCCTGCGGGAAGTTGCCTGCCTGGAACTGAAGACGAAATTGCAGTGCAGTTTTCAGGTTTCTATTTGGGGGAGGTGAAGACAGCAATTACTTTTATTTAGAGGGAAAGGTATTTTGTCGTCATATTCCCGCAGACTTAAGGCAGGAGGAGAGAACTATGCTTAAAAACTGGGACAAAATTAAAATGTATGATTTAACCCAGCCCCTGAGCCACCTGTCACCGCCGTGGCCGACTTATGAGCCGCTGCAGATTAAGTTCTTCAAGCGACTGGCCCCCAATGGCGCCAACGGGCAGCTCATTACTACTTCCAACCATGTAGGTACCCATCTGGACGGACCCCTGCATTTCTGCACCCATGGCCAGGATATAGCCAGCCTGCCCCTGGATTTCCTGGTAGGGCCGGGCGTAGTAGTGGATCTCAGCGATATTGCCGAGGATTACGGTATTTATACCTCAAAGGATATTACCGACCGGGTCGAAGTCAGGGAAGGTGACATCCTGATCATTCATACCGGTTACCACCACTATTCCTGGGACCAGCCGGAAGCTGATGAAGTACGTTATATGGTCAAGCACCCCGGCCCGACGCGTGAGTTTGCCGAGTGGTGTAAGAAAATGAAAATAAAATGGATCGGCGTTGACTGCGGTTCCGCCGATCACCCCATGAATACCAAAATCCGCGAGTGGATGCCGGTGCAGGCGAAAGAATGTGACGCCTTTATGCGCCAAAAATACGGCAAGTCTATGGATGAACTGCTGCCGCCCCAGGATTATCAAGTAATGCATATTGCCCTTTTCCCTGATAACATTATTCACGCTGAAAACGTCGGCGGTGATATCGACAAGATTCTGGGCCGGCGCCTGATAATCGGCTGCTTCCCCTGGCGGTTTGTCGGCGGTGAATCCTCCATTTGCCGGATCGTCGCCTTTGATGAGGAGTAGTTAGGAGACGTTTCACCTTACCCTTTTACCGGGTCGTCCGGTAAAAGGGTAAGGCTATTTTGAATTGCATGGCTAACGGGAGGTGTACCCATGGCCGCAATAGAATACTTTAAGCCTGCCAGTCTTGCTGAAGCCGTAGAGCTTAAAGAAAAATATGGCGAGGCAGCCAGGGTTTTTGCCGGCGGGACGGATATTATTGTTAATCTTAGAGACAGGGCGTTAAACTGTAAATATTTACTTGACATAAAACAAATCGCGGAGATGCAGGTACTGGAATATACGCCGGAGGAAGGACTGGTTATAGGGGGAGCTGTTACCATCAACCAGCTTTTGGCGGCGGCGCCGGTAATTGACCACTACCCTATCCTGGTCCAGGCCGGCAAGACACTGGCCAACACCCTGGTCCGCAACCGGGCGACTCTTATAGGCAACCTGTGCAACGCCTCACCGGCTGCCGATATGGCTCCCGCAACTCTGGTGCTGGGGGCAAGGATCATAGCCGTTTCCCGAGCGGGAATACGTCAAATTCCCCTGGAGGAATTTTTTGTCGGGGTCAAGCGCAATGCCCTGCGGCCTGATGAACTGGTCGTAAAGCTTGAGATCCCGGCTATCAGGGGTAAAGGCGTATATTTGAAGAGAGCGCGGATTAAAGGTCATGACCTGGCCCAGGTAGGGGTGGCGGGGTTTTTGACCGACGACGGACATCTCCGTCTGGCCCTGGGGGCTATGGCGCCGACGCCGCTCCTGGTACAGGGATTTGACCCTTTCCGGTGTGATGAACTGCAGCAGGAGGAAAAAATTGCGACTATTGTCAATAAAGTAATAGCGCAGGTCAATCCTATCAGCGACCAGCGGGCTTCCCGGGAGTACCGCCTGGCCATGGCCGATTATCTGGTCCGGCAGGTTCTGGGGATTCTGGGAAAGGAGGTTAAAAGGGCGTGAAGCAGACCATTCATCTGAAGGTCAACGACGAAGAATATACGGTAGCTGTCGAGCCGGATAAAACCCTCCTCTGGCTGTTGCGGGAGGAATTAAATCTCACGGGAACCAAGGAAGGCTGCGGCGCCGGCGAGTGCGGTGCTTGTACCGTGATTTTCAACGGCAAGGCGGTCAATTCCTGCCTGGTACTGGCCGTGGAAGCTGAAGGGGCAGAAGTATATACCATTGAAAGCGAGGCCCGGGGCGGCCGGCTTTCCGAACTGCAGCAGGCCTTTATTGAGCATAACGCCTTGCAGTGCGGTTTTTGCACCCCGGGCATGATCATGGCCGCCAGGGCGCTGCTGAACCAGAACCCCAACCCCACAGAGGAGGAGATTAAAGAAGCCATCGAAGGCAACCTCTGCCGTTGCACAGGGTATGTACCCATTGTTGAAGCTATAAAAGCTGCGGCCGCAAAGGGGGCGACAGAATGAGCCAGACGCTCATTGGCGCGGGAATTCCCCGGATTGACGGTGTTGAAAAAGTTACGGGGGAGGCCCTCTATGTCCATGACATGAAAGTTCAGGGCATGCTTTATGCCCGGTTAAAAACGAGCCCCTATGCCCATGCCCGCATTAAAAGGATTGATACCAGCAAGGCCCGGGCCTTACCGGGAGTGAAAGCAGTCCTTACGGGAGCGGACGTCCCCTATAAACTGGGTCTCTATATGATCGACCGCCCCGTCCTGGCTACCGGTAAAGTCCGATATTACGGCGAGCCGGTGGCGGCGGTAGCCGCCGTTGACCTGGATACGGCCCAGGAAGCTGTAGATTTAATTGAAGTAGAGTATGAACCCCTGCCGGCGGTGCTGGATGTGGAGGCGGCCTTGCAGGAAGGGGCGCCCCTGGTCCATGAAGATTTAGCCACCTATACCTGGATAAAGGGCGTCTACTTCCCAAAACCGGGAACCAATATTGCCAATCATTTTAAATTACGCAAAGGCGACGTGGAGGCCGGCTTTGCCAGGGCGGATTTAATAGTTGAGAACAGTTTTTACCAGCCCCAGGTCCTGCACATGCCCCTGGAAACCCACGTCGCCATTGCTAAATGGTCGACGGGGGACCGTATTAAAGTCTGGACCAGTGCCCAGTCGCCCTTTGCCGTGCGCGACCTTTTGAGCGCGGCCACCGGCGTGCCTCGCAGCCAGATTGAGGTTATTGTCCCCTATGTCGGCGGCGGCTTCGGCGGCAAAGCCGGCATTCACCTGGAAGCCCTGGTGGCTTGCCTGTCGCGGGCGGCGCGGGGCCGGCCGGTTAAATTAACAGCTACCAGGGAAGAGGAGATTGCTACCCTGCCCTGCCGCCAGGGCCTGCTGGCTAAAATCAAGACCGGCGTTACCCGGGAGGGCCGCATTATTGCTGAAGAAATTGCCTACCTGTGGGACGCCGGCGCCTATGCCGATTATGGCGTCAATATCGGCCGGGCGGCAGGTTATTCCGGCGTGGGTCCATATGAGATTGAGAATGTTAAAATCGATTCCTACACCATCTATACCAACCATATCTTCGGTACGGCTTACCGTGGTTTCGGCCATGCCGAGTTTTTCTGGGCCATTGAACGCCAGCGGGACCTGGTGGCCAAAGAGTTAGGGATGGACCCCCTGGAATTCCGGATGCGAAACCTCCTTAAACCCGGCTCTATCACCATTACCGGGGAAAGGGTCCATGAAAACACTGGCAGAGTCGACAAGTGCCTGGCCCTTGTCGCGGAAAAAATCGGCTGGCCCCTGGTAAAGTCGGAAGAAGAGAAGGCCCGGGAAAGGGAGACCGGTAAGTACCGGGGCATAGGGCTGGCCGTCCTCCATAAGGCGCCGGCCATGCCATCATGGACGGCTTCTTCGGCGGTTGTCAAAATGAATGAGGACGGCTCGGTTAATGTCCTGGTCAGCGGTATTGACTACGGCCAGGGTACCTATACCACTCTGGCCCAGATTGCAGCCGACCGCCTGCACCTGCCCCTGGAAAAAGTCCATGTGGTTTGGGAAACCAGTACCGAGACAGGGCCCTATGACTGGCAGACGGTGGCCAGCCGCTTTACAGTGATGGGAGGTAATGCTGTAATCCGCGCCTGCGAAGACCTGAAGGCGCAGATGCGGAGCACAGCGGCTGCCGTCTTACGGGCGGCAGAGGATGAACTGGAATTTGGCGAGGGAGTAATTTACGTCCGCCACCATCCCGATAGGAAATTGACCTACAGCCAGCTGGCCATAGGCTATACCTATGAGAACGGCAACGCCGTCGGCGGCCCCCTCATCGGCAGGGGCAAGTACATCGCCCAGGGTTTAACCTTCCTCGACCCGGAAACCGGCCAGGGATACCCGGCCCTGGATTGGACCTACGGCGCCCACGCTATTGAGATCGAGGTGGACACGGCGACGGGCAATATCGAGGTGCTCAAAGTCGTATCGGCCTTTGACGTGGGCAAAGTCTTAAACGCAACCCTGAGCAAAGGGCAGGTAATCGGGGGCATTGTTCAGGGCCTGGGTACAGCCTTTTCGGAAGTCCTCCTCTACGATGACGCCGGGAGGCTCTTGACGAGGAACCTGGTGGACTATAAGATACCTACGGCCAAAGATTTACCCCGGGAAATAGAGGTCTATTTTGTCGAAACACCTCAGCTTGACGGCCCTTATGGTGCCCGGGGAGTGGCGGAACACCCCATGATCGCCATTACGCCTGCCATCGCCAATGCCCTGGCCAATGCCACCGGCCTGGAGATAAAGGAAGCGCCCCTTACGGCGGAAAAAATTTACCTGACCTGGAATAAGAAGTAAGGCCCGGATCCTGAAGGGGGTATGAAAATTTTTTGAAAAGGATTTTCTCTCTTCACCCAATATTATTATTAAAAAGAAGGAGGAATGAAAATGAGCCGAACCAGACGGACCATTGAAATCGAAGAAAAGCTGCCTATTCTAGAAACTATTCCTTTGAGCCTGCAGCACTTGATGGCTATGTTCGGTGCGACGGTGCTGGTACCGTTGCTTTTTAAAATTAATCCGGCCATCGCCCTGTTGATGAATGGTATTGGAACTTTGATTTATAGCTTTGTTACCAAAGGCGGCATACCGGCTTATTTAGGTTCGAGCTTTGCCTTTATCGCCCCGACCTTATTGATCATTTCCAAAGCAGGCTACAATCACGCTCAATCAGGCTTCATCTTCTTTGGTCTCTTCTTCATTGTTGTATCCTTCATTATCCGTTATGTTGGTACCAAATGGATTGATATTGTCATGCCGCCGCCCGTCATGGGGGCTGTAGTGGCGGTCATCGGCCTGGAACTGGCACCGGTAGCGGCCCAGATGGCTGGCCTGGTGGCCGATAAAATGGACCCCAATGTCATTATGGTTTCCATGTTTACCCTCCTGGTCGGTGTGATCGGATCGGTAGTCTTCCGGGGTTTTTTGCAGGTCATACCGGTACTCACGGCAGTTATCTGCGGTTATATTTTCGCCCTCTTCAAAGGTATGGTAGACTTTACCCCGGTGGCCCAGGCTCCCTGGTTCAAGCTTCCTGATTTTCATGCCCCGGTTTTTGATCTCAATGCCGTGGCCATCATTGCTCCGGCGGCTCTGGTGGTCCTGGCCGAGCATATTGGCCACCTGATTGTCACCGGCAATATTGTGAACCGTGACCTGGTGAAGGAGCCTGGGCTGCACCTCTCCCTCCTGGGTGACGGCATCAGCAATTTCATTTCCGGTTTTACCGGCTCGCCTCCCAACACCACCTATGGTGAGAATATCGGCGTCATGGCTATCACCCGCGTTTATTCCGTCTGGGTGATCCGCGGCGCAGCCATCATTGCTATAATCATGTCCAGCGTTGGTAAATTTGCGGCGGCCATTCAAACCATCCCGACCCCGGTCATGGGTGGTATCTCCCTCCTCCTCTTCGGCGTTATCGCGGCCGCCGGTATCCGCATGCTTGTGGAGCAGATGGTAGACTACAGCAAAAACTACAATATGGTCTTATCGGCCATCGTTTTTACCATCGGGGTCAGCGGCGCCAAGCTGGTTATAGGGACGGTAGAGCTTAAAGGTATGGCCTTGGCGGCGGTAGTGGGTATTATTTTTTCCCTCATAGTGTACCTGCTTAATTCCGTTGGCTTGCTGAACGAAGAACTGGAAGCGCCGGGCGAGTCTTTAAGCCGCAAGCAGCAGCTGAACCATTAATTGGCATATTGTCAGGTACTTTAAGAAAAGATAAAATTTAAGTGAAGAATAGCTTTGCGCTCGGAGTGAGGGCTTGGGCCTCGTTTCGAGCCATTTGTATTTATTTTAACCTGCCGACGGGTTGAAGGAGATGGGCATATGGCTATCAGCACCGGTGAAAACAGGCATATAATGCAGGAACTGGGGATACCCCTGAAGAAGCTCCTTGAACTGCCCGTCTTCCACGGCAGCAGGATCCTGGCGGGCAGCAGCGGCCTGGGCCGCCTGGTTACCGGGGTCAACATTATGGAAGTCCCGGACATCGTCAACTGGGTCAAGCCAGGCCACCTCCTGGTAACCACCGGTTTTGCCATCAGAGATAATCAAGAAGCCCAGCAGAATCTGGTTCCTTCCCTGGCCCGGCTGGGCCTGGCCGGTATCTGCATCAAGACCAGGCGTTACCTGGAAACTATCCCCCCGCCTATGCTGCAACTGGCCGATGCCTATGAATTCCCCCTGGTGGAGCTACCGCCGGAGATAGGCTTTGCCGATTTGATTTATGAAGTGCTGAGCGCCATCCTCCACGAACAGTCGGCCTTTTTGCTGCAGATGCTCGATGTCCACAGCGCCCTCATGAAGATTATGATTGAGGGCGGCGGTTTACAAAAAATTGCCCTTACCCTGGCTTCCCTGGTAAACAATTCCGTTTATATTAGCGATATTCTAAATGATCGCCATGCCTGCAGTTGCGTTAACTGGCCGGAAAAGGAGATAGACGTTTTACTGGCGGCTGCAAAGGCCAAAGCCGCGCCCGGTGATGGGCTCTACCAGCGGATAAACAACCGCCTGGAACTGGCCATAAATGATCGCAGTATAGGTTGCTTTTATATGCCCCTGACAGTGGCCAGCGAGTGTTACGGCTCTATCTATATCTGGGAAACAATGCGGCCCTTAAACAGCAGCGATATTTCCACCATCGAGCGTCTGGCGGTGGTGACGGCCCTGGAAATCGCCCGCGAGCGGTCCTTGCGGGAAGTGGAGCGGCGGTATTCCAACGAGTTTTTAAACCACCTTTTAAGCGGCCGCATTGAGGATGAAAAGCTGGAATTGGAGCACGCCAGGAAGTTGGGCTGGGACCTGGAAAGGAATTATGTTGTCGGCCTGGTCTGGCCGCTGCCACCCAGGGAGGATGTAAGACATTTACCCAACCAGGAAACTAAAAACCGGGTGCTGCGGGAGCTACCACGCAGAATGCTGGAACATGGCGTCCACTGCCTGGTGGGTACTAAGGGTGACTACCTGGTAATCCTGCTGGCCGTGGATGACAGGGGTTTATCTGCCCGGCAAATCAATGAGCTGGCCAGGAAGCAAATGAAGGCCGTCCAGGAATGCCTGACGTGCGCATTTACCGGCTGGGAAGTCCGTATCGGCTTGGGTCGTTTTTACCCTGGCCTCAAGGGCCTGCAGCAGAGCTACCAGGAGGCCAAACAGGCCCTGCGCATAAGCGAAAACCTGCCCGGCCGCCGGGGGGTAATTGCCTTCAATGACCTGGGAATCTACCGTTTCATTTATTCCCGGGACAGGGAGAAGGAAGTAAACAATTATCTTCAGGAAACCCTGGGCAAACTTCTGGAGTATGACCGGGAAAAAAATACCGAACTTATCCGTACCCTGCAGGCCTATTTTGAGCACCACGGCAATCTCAAAAAGGTTTCGGAAGCCCTCTTTACTCACTACAATACCATTCTGTACCGCCTGGAGCGGATCCAGGAGATCAGCGGAATGGATTTGAACTGCCCGGAAGATCGTTTTAACCTGGAGGTAGCCCTCAAGTTGTTGAACGGCAAAGTTGAGAATAAATAAAAGCAGGGGCTCGGGTTTATAAAGTATTTACAAAGGATAATTGGGTCGTTTGGGAAATTATCTAAATATCATTATTAAATAAGGAGGTTTGTTTCATGCTAGTTGACAAACTGGAGCAATCCCTGCGCCCACCTGAGACGCCCATGGTCCCTTACCCCCCAAAATACATCACCCTGGCCTCCGGCGAGAAAATGGTCGTGCACCAGATCAGCCGGGAAGACGTGCCGCGGGTCCTGGAAGCCGTCAAGCCCATGATTGCCGTGGAAAAGGACTTTTACGACATCGTCGCCGCCCGCCTGTATGCCGAACTCTTGGGGTTTTACCGCTACCGGGTGAAGGATGAATACTGCCTGGTCGGCACTATTAACGGGGTTATTGTTGGCATTGTCAATGGCCGCATGCTCAACGAGAAAGTTGGCATGTCCTATCATACCATGACCCTGAAGCGAGGCCTGCGCATCGGTGCCCAGCTCTTTGCGGCCAAAATGGAGTACCACCTGGATTACCTGGGCCAGGAAGAAGTCTGGATTGTGGCAGAGAGCCCCATTGGTTTCCGGCGCTGGATGATTGAGTACGAGCTGGAACCGCGGCCGGAGCAATGGCATGAACTCGGCGGCGTGCCCACCTATGTCCTCACAAAAGCCCTGTGGGAAAAGCATAAGGCTGCCAAGTGCACCGGCCGCCGCCCGGTCCCCGAAGAGATGCTGGCCACGGCGAAAAAACTAATCGTTCCTTCTCTGTAATTTTTGTAAATAAAGTGGAGGAGGTCGGTAGGCGGTGCGTCAAGTCGGTATCGTTGGCGTGGGCCATACAAAATTCGGCCGCGCCAACGGATCTTTCCTCGATATGCTCAGCTCTGCTGCCGTCGAAGCCCTGGATGAAGCGGGGATTAAGACTGGACCAGGCCATGGCGTGGACCAGGTCCTGGTGGCCACCATGGGCGCCGGCATGCTCAACCGCCAGAGCGGGGTGGCTTCCGCCCTGGTAGATACTTTGAACTTGCGCCCGGCCATGGCGGAAACGGTGGAAAACGGCCCGGCCTCAGGCGCTTCGGCGGTAAAGCTGGCCTTTATGGCCATTGCCAGCGGTATGTGCGATGTGGCCCTCGTTGTGGGTGGGGAAATGATGCGGGTGGTCACCGGCTGGGAGGCTACCGATTTTGTGGCCACCATGCTCCACCCGGAAGCAGAGTACAGGTACGGCCTGACCCTGCCGGCTTTTGCCGGTATGTTTACCCGCCTCTATATGGATAAATACGGCGTCACGGCCAAAGACCTGGCCATGGTAGCCGTCAAAAACCACGAGCACGCCATGCACAACCCGGTGGCCCACATCCATCTGGTACCCGATTTATACGCCATTACCGAAGACGAAGACGCCGGTGTCATTAACCCCTACGTTGCCGAGCCCCTCAGACTCTATGACGTCTGCCCGGTGTCCGACGGGGCGGCGGCCCTGGTCCTTTGCGCCCTGGACGTAGCTGACCGTTTTGCCAGGAAGCCTATCCGCATTGCCGGCATCGGCCAGGCCACCGACACCCATGTAATTGCCGAGCGGGAGGTACCGACGGACTTACTGGCCGTGCGCCTGGCGGCCCAGCGGGCCTTCCAGATGGCCGGGCTGAAGCCGGAAGATATTGACGTGGCGGAACTCCACGACGCCTTCAGCATCCTGGAGATCGCTATCTCGGAGGAAGTTGGCTTCTTCCCCAAGGGTGAGGGACATCTGGCCGTCCGGCGGGGCGATACCAAAGTCGGGGGCAGGATCCCCATCAATACCTCTGGTGGCCTGAAGGCCAAGGGCCATCCTGTGGGCGCTACCGGTGTATCCCAGATTGTCGAACTGGTTCGCCAGCTGCGGGGAGAAGCCGGCGGCCGCCAGGTGGCAGGCGCTAAAAACGGGCTGGCAGTGAACTTTGGCGGCTTTGGCAATAACGTCGTGGCTATCATCCTGAGCAGGGAGGGGAAGTAGGCCATGGAAGCGAAGATGTATGCCTATAGGTGCACCAGCTGCGGCAAGCTCCACCATCCGGCCTATTTCGTTTGCCGCCAGTGCGGCCATCGCCAGTTTGAAGAAGTACCATTAGAAGGCGAAGCAACCCTTTTAACTTATACCCGCGTTTACAACCTCCCCGAAGGTTACATGAAGCCCTGGCTGGCCTTCGGCATTGTCGAGTTCCCCAACGGCCTGCGGGTCACCGGCCAGATCGATTGTGAAGACCTGGCCGTGGGCATGAGGCTGAAAGCCACTGTTGGTGTAGTAAAAGAAGGCGTAGGCCAGGATTACTACGGATTTATTTTCAAGAAAGCTGAATAAGTTTGTTAAAGGTTAGAAATTAAAGCAACCGGGAAATATCAGGTTTCCCGGTTTTTATTGTTAACTTGACAGGTCAGCTGAACGATTAGCACCAGAGACATCGAGACCTGTTCGACGTTGGGGCCGGATTGGTGGCAGGACATGGCGGCAGGCGAAAAATATCCTCCAGAGCAAGAAAACAAACTTTTGGCAAGAATTTAGCCTTGCAGCGTAAGTAATCTTAAAATAAACTTAAAAATGAACCAACATGAAAATTCTAAGGAGGCAAGGCAAAGTGGCAGTCCTGGAGGAAATTAAAGAAGCCCTGATGGCGGGCAACGCCAACAAGGTCAAGGAGCTGACCCAGAAGGCCCTGGATGAGGGCATCGCTCCCACCACCATTATTAACGACGGCCTGATCGCAGCCATGAATATCATTGGCGTCAAGTTTAAGAACAATGAAGTTTACGTGCCTGAGGTCCTGGTGGCGGCCCGGGCCATGCATGCCGGTATGGATGTGGTCAAACCCCTGCTTGCAGGTGACGCCCTGGAGGATAAAGGAACCTTCGTGATCGGTACGGTTAAGGGCGACCTCCACGATATCGGTAAGAACCTGGTCATCATGATGATGGAAGGTGCCGGCTTCAAGGTAGTTGACCTGGGTATCGACGTGCCGGTAGAGAAATTTGTTCAGGCGGTAGAAGAGCACAAGCCGCAGCTGGTCGGTATTTCGGCCCTGCTGACCTCCACCATGATGCAGATGAAGAAAACTGTCGAAGGCCTGGCGGCTTACCGCGATAAAATCAAGATTATGGTCGGCGGCGCTCCGGTAACCCAGAAATTTGCCGATGAAATCGGAGCCGACGGCTATGCTCCCGATGCTGCCTCGGCTGTAGATCTTGCCCGCCAGCTGCTGGCGTCATAGGAGGCCAAGGAATGCTGGTTGTCGGTGAGCTAATAAATTCCAGTCGTAAAGCTGTTGCCCAGGCCATTGCTAACCGCGATAAGGAATACATCCAGGATCTGGCCAGGAAGCAGGTTGAGGCCGGCGCCCACATTATTGACGTCAACTGCGGGACAAGCATCGGTGAAGAAGACAAAGTGATGACCTGGCTGGTCAATATAGTCCAGGAAGTCGTCGACGTACCCTTATGTATCGACAGTCCCAGCGCCGAAGCTCTGGCCGCCGGATTGGCGGCCCATAAAGGCCGGGCCATGATTAATTCTATCACTGCGGAGAAGCAGCGCTGGGAGGAAGTTTTGCCCCTGGTGCAGAAATATAAAGCCAGGGTCATTGCCCTCTGCATGGACGACGGCGGCATGCCGGAATCGGTGGCCGACCGCTTGCGGGTAGCCGGCAAGCTGGTACCAGGGCTTTTAGAGGCCGGGATACCGGAAGACGATATTTACCTGGATCCTCTGATCAAACCCCTGGGGGTTAACAGCCAGTACGGCGTCGAAGCTCTTGACGCGGTGGCGGCATTAAAGGAAAAGTATCCCAAAGTTCATATCATCTGCGGCCTTTCCAATGTTTCTTTTGGTTTACCGGAGCGCCGGCTTTTAAACCGGGCTTTTATGGTTATGTGCTTAACTAGGGGGATGGATGCCTTTATCCTTGATCCCCTGGATATGCCCCTGATGGGTCTTTTAAAAGCAGCTACAGCCCTGGCCGGCAAGGATGAATACTGCCTGGAATATATTGCCGCCGCTCGCGCGGGGAAAATTAAAGCTTAAGCTGCGAGTAAATCCGACCGCAGGCAGGGAGGCTCCCTGCTGCGGTCGTTTTTATTAGGAGGAAAAATATGTCTTTTTCCCTGGAAAATTTAATCCAGGCTGTAATCGACGGCAACGCCGTCCAGGTACGGGAAGAAGTTAAAAAGGCCCTGGCCGCCGGGGTAGAACCGGCCCGGATTATTTCCGACGGCTTTGTGGCCGCCATGGATGTGGTGGGAGAAAGGTTTGAACGCAATGAGATTTACGTCACGGACCTGATTATTACCGCCCGGGCCATGCATGCCGGTTTAAAGGAACTCAAGCCTTTCATGCTGGCCGGCCAGGTGCAGCCGGTGGGGCGGGCCATTATCGGTACCGTTCAGGGGGACATCCATGATATCGGCAAAAATTTATTGGGGATAATGCTCGAAGCCTCGGGTTTTGAAGTAATTGACCTGGGCGTCAATGTCGCCCCCAGTACCTTTGTCGAAGCGGTAATTAAATACCGTCCGGACGTCCTGTGCCTGTCGGCCCTCCTTTCTTCTACCCGTAAAGCCATGGGTGAAACCATTGAGGCCCTGCAAGAGGCCGGCTGGCGGGGCAAGGTTAAAGTGGTGGTGGGCGGTACGCCCCTCAATGAGACTATTGCTGCCAAAATGGGGGCCGATGGCTACGCGCCCGATGCTGCCACCGCCGTCCAGCTGATCAAGGATCTGATCGGCGCCGGCCAGAAACGCCAGGCGGTCCTGGCGCCGGCTACCCTGGATTTATTTTTTGGGAAAGGTTCCCTGGAAGACCTGCAGCGCGCCTTTACCCGCATGACCGGGCTGCACCTGGTCATGGTGGATGCCGCCGGCAATCCTTTGACCCCCCTGGGAGGATTCCTGGAATGCTCGCGCCATTGCCATTTACTCCAGGGCAGCCCGGCCAAAGACGTGGATGTTACCACCCTGGCGGGTAATTTTAAAGAAGCTTTTATTTACCGCTGTCATGCCGGCCTGGTGGAAATATCCTATCCCCTGGCCAGTGAAGACGGTACGGTGGGAGCTGTCCTCTGCGGTCACTGCCTGTTGAAAGGTGATCCTGCTCCGGAGCAGTTGCAGGCGGCGGTACCGGTGCTGGGTATAAAGGATTTAGAAGCCGTCTGCGGACTCCTTTCCTTTGTGTCCGGGCAAATCATGCAGCTCAACGCTGTTTTGCTGGTCAATAAAGAACTGGAAGAGCAGCGCGCAAGTTTTATTCACTTCCTGAAAAGACAGCACCAGCTGGAGCAGGCTCTGAAGGATGCCGAACTTAAAGTCCTCCAGTCCCAGGTGAACCCCCATTTCCTGTTTAACTCTTTAAATACCATCGCCCGCCTGGCCCTCTTTGAGGGGGCGGCAACTACCGAAAAAATGGTGCGCGCCCTGGCCCGCCTTATGCGCTACAGCCTCTACCAGGTCAAAGAAACGGTAACCATGGCTGAGGAGGTAGCTGCCGTGCGCGACTACCTCTTTATCCAGGAGACGCGTTTTCCGGACCGGGTCAGGAGTCAGGTGCTGATAGAGGAAGCTGTGCTGGATGCTCGGGTGCCCTGCATGGTCCTGCAGCCCCTGGTGGAAAACGCCGTCATTCACGGTCTGGAGCCCAAGGAGGGGGGCGGGAGGATTACCGTTTGCGGCCGCCGGGTGGGGGATCAGGTGCATATAGAAATAAAGGACGACGGCATTGGCATCCCCCCTGAGGTCCAGAAGGCCATTTTTGATCTTCAGGTACGGGGTAGCGGCAAGGGCCAGGTCAGCGGACTGGGGATTGTCAATGTCTATCGCCGCCTGCAGCATCAATTTGGCAGCAACTGCGCCCTGGATGTTACCAGCACGCCGGGAAAAGGGACTTGCATTCAGCTTACTTTTCCCTATACTAAAGAGTAACGTAGTATTTAAAAAGGAGGCTATATCCGGTTTTGTCCACGGAAATCAAGATCCTGCTTGTTGATGATGAACCCCTGGAACGGCAGGCTATGCGTTTTTTACTGGCCAGGGAACGGCCCCATTACCAGGTGGCCGCGGAAGCAGGTAACGGCATAGAGGCCGTACACCTGGCAGCAGTTTTAAGGCCGGATATTGTCTTCCTGGACATTAAGATGCCCGTCATGGACGGTCTTACTGCCGGGCGGGAGATCAGGGCCTTTCTTCCCGAGGCCAGGCTCATCTTTGTCACCGCCTATGGCGAATTTGACTACGCCCGGGAAGCCATTTCTTTAGGCGCTTCAAAATATTTGTTAAAACCTGTTGACGGGGAAGAGATGCTCGCTCTTCTGGACGAACTGGCAGGGGACATAGCGGCCGCCCGCCGGCACCAGCAGGAAACGGCCCGGCTCAAAGAAGCCCTGGAAAAAATGAAACCTCAAATCCGCCTGGGTTTTATTATGGATCTAATTAATGGGAATATAACGGCAGCTGAGGCCGAGAGCCGCGCCCTTTTCCTGGGGATCACTTCCCTGCCGCGGTTGGCCCTGCTGGTGGATATTGATAATTTTGCCAGCCTGGCCCGGGAAGGTTCGGAAATCGAACGGCAGCTTTTAAAGCAGCGGGTCAGGGAAAGTATTGAAAAGGCAACGGCTTCTTGGCCGGGAGCCCTGGTAGCACCTGTTACCAGGGACGAATTTGCCGTTCTCCTGCCCTTCAGTCACCTGGAGAAGGAATGGGACCACCGCCGGGCCGCTATCCAGCTGGGCGAGGCCATCTGCCGCCAGGTACGCCGGGACACGGAAGTGACCGTGACGGTAGGTATTGGCCGCCCGGCTGAAGGAGTTACCGACCTGGCCCGCTCCTATGCCGAGGCGGCGGCGGCAGCCGAATTCCGCCTGCTTTATGGCGGCGACCAGGTTATCCATGCCGACGACGTCGCTACCCGATCCAGGGCCAGGCGCTCCCTGACGGTTCAGGAGGAACAGGAACTGACCCAGGCCATCCGCATGGGTGATCGTGAGCTGGCTTACCGCCAGGCCAGCAATATTTTAATGAAACTGCTTCTGGAACAGGAAAGACGCCCTGCCCTGTTAAAGATGAAACTCCTGGAACTAACGGCCCTGGCAGCCAATGCCGCCCTGGAAGGCGGAGCCGACCCGGAGGCCGTTTCAAATCACACCCTGGCCGCCAGCAGTGAATTTTTAAACCTGGATAACCTGGCGGCTATGCGGCAGCGCCTCCTGGAGCGCCTGATGGACCTGGCAGATCAGGTGGCAACCAGCCGGGAACAACGCAATTCTACCCTTATTGACCGGGCCAGCAAGTTTATCGAAGCCAACTTCAGCCAGGATATCACCCTGGAAGAAGTGGCCCAGCAGGTATATTTAAGTCCATGCTATTTCAGCCGCCTCTTTAAGCAGATAAAAGGCCAGAACTTCATTGATTATCTCACCAGGGTACGCCTTAGAGTAGCCAAAGAATTGTTGTTAAACACCGACCTGCCGGTGGCGGCGATAGCCGAACGGGTCGGCTATCGCGATGCCCGTTATTTCGGCCAGGTATTTAAAAAGCAGGAAGGGTACACGCCCAGCATGTTCCGCAAAATAGGGGGTGCTAAGTTTGAAGGAAGTACAGGTTGATTTCCAGCCGGTGGGCCGACGCGCGCAGGTGGCAACCGGCCAGACTATTTTAGCCGCGGCCCAGCAGCTGGGTCTGGCCCTGGGAGCCGGGGGTCTGACGGCACCCTGCGGCGGCAGGGGCCTGTGCGGCCGCTGCCGGGTGCGGATAGCCGCCGGCGACGCCGGGGAGCCCACCGCGGCGGAAAGGCGTTTCTTGAAGCCGGAGCAGCTGGAACAGGGTTATCGCCTGGCCTGCCAGGCAATCATCCAGGGACCGCTGAAAGTGGAAATCCCGCCGGAATCCATGCTCGGAGTTCAGAAACTTCAGGTGGAAGGGCTGGACGTTGCAGTAGTCCCGGAAGCGCCGGTTAAAAGGTATAACCTCCCTTTAACCAGGACGACCATTGAGAACCCCCGGCCCCTCTGGCAGCAGGTGGCCGGCGAGCTGGAGGCCACTTATGGCCTGGACCGCCCGGAAATAGATTTTAACCTGGCTTTGGTAACGGAACCCCTGGCGGCCGGCGGCAACAGCGTGGTTACGGTACGCGGTAAAGAAGTGATCAACATTTATGCCGGCCGGCCGGCGCCGCCGCCCCTGGGCCTGGCTGTCGACCTGGGGACCACCAAGGTGGCCGGTTTTCTTATCAATCTGGAAACAGGGGCTACCCTGGCTGCCGACGGGATCATGAACCCCCAGATTGCGTACGGTGAAGATGTCATGGCCCGCCTGGGCTACGCCCTGGAGGGAGAAGAGGAATACCGGCGCATTCAAGAAGTGGCCATCGAGGGGTTGAACCGGCTGGCAGCCACCCTGGCCGGGAAGGCCGGCGTAACAACGACCGACATTGAAGAAGCCGTCATCGTCGGCAACACCGCCATGCACCACCTGCTGTTGCACCTGCCCGTAGAACAGCTCGCCCGGGCCCCCTACGTCCCGGCCCTGACCACACCGGTAGAGGTAAAGGCCCGGAGCCTTGGCTTAAACTTCAGCCCGGGAGCCTATGTCTACCTCCAGCCGGTAATAGCCGGCTTTGTCGGCGGCGACCATGTGGCCATGATCCTGGGCAGCCGTATTGACGCAGCCCGCAAGGTAACCCTGGGCCTGGACATCGGCACCAATACGGAAATTGTTCTAAGTTACGGCGGTAAAATGCTTTCCTGCTCCTGCGCTTCGGGGCCGGCCTTTGAAGGCGCCCACATAGCCCAGGGGATGCGCGCCATTACCGGGGCCATCGCCGCCGTCCGGTTAAGTGACGACGGCCGGGAGGTCTACTGGGAGAGCATCGGCGGTGTACCGCCGCTGGGCATCTGCGGCTCCGGCATCCTCGACGCCGTGGCCGAGCTTTACCGCACCGGCATTCTCAACACCAGCGGCCGGCTGGATGTAAAGCATCCCCGGGTAAGGCGACCTGCCGGGGGCGGCCCGCTGGAATTCCTCCTGGTACCGGCGGAGGAAACCGGCATTGACAGCGACCTGGTGGTAACCCAGAAGGACATCGGCGAGATTCAGCTGGCCAAGGCGGCCATAGCCAGCGGCACCCTGCTCCTCCTGGAGGCAGCCGGCCTCACGGTGGATGACCTGGAAGAAGTCGTGGTCGCAGGGGCCTTTGGCACCCACCTGAAGCTAGAGAGCGCCATTGCTATCGGCATGTTTCCCAAACTTCCTTTGAGCGCCTTCCGCCAGGTGGGCAATGCCGCCGGCACCGGGGCGCGGCTGGCCCTCCTTTCCATGGCCGAAAGGCGGCGGGGAGAAACAATAGCCCGCCAGGTGGGCTATATCGAGCTCATGACCCGGCCCTCTTTCCAGGATGTGTTTATGAAGTCGCTTCTATTACCATAACTTCTGGAGGCGAAGGCCTGTGAACCATGTTGAACGGGTGCAGGTGGCCCTGGCCCGGGGACGACCCGATCGGGTGCCGGCAGGAGAATTTGAGCTGGAACCCGGGCTGGTGACAGTACTTTTGGGCCGGGAAGGACCGGCAGGTTTTGCCGCGGAGGTCGCTGCCCGGGAGTTTCTGGGGATGGATCTCCTGGCCGTCACCCCCCGGGCGCCGTTAAAAGAAGAGGGGAATGACTGCTTTCGGGATGCCTGGGGGCGGCGGCTGCGGCGGCAGAGGGGTTTGACTACCGTCCAGGCCCCGGCTATTCCCGCCATCAAGGAAGCAGCCAGTTACCGCCTGCCGGACGCGAACGCCTTTGACCTGCTTCTTTTAAGGCGCTGGCGGGAGGAGACGGATTTCTTCGTTTTTGCCTTTGTAGACGGACCTTTCCAGGGAACCGGTAAGCTTTTTGATTTTACGGATTTTCTCCTGGCGGTGGCCGCCAGGGAAGGTGCCATCACTGATCTGGCTGCGGCTGTTGTCGACTTTAACGTGGAGCTGGCCCGCCTCTGTGTCCAGGCCGGGGCTCACGCCTTGATTATCGGTGACGACATCGCCTATGAGCGGGGGACCTACATTCACCCCGACCTGTGGCGGGAAATCTTTTTGCCCCTTTTGCGCCGCCAGGTAGAGGCCATTAAAGCCATGGGCGTTGCGGTCCTTTACCACTCCGACGGTAACTTGAGGGCCATTTTACCCGACCTGGCAGCCTTACCCCTGGACGGCGTCCAGTGCCTGGAACCGGCCGCCGGCATGGACATTGGCGCCATTAAGAAGGAATACGGCGGGCGCCTGTGCTTGATGGGCAATTTCGACTTGAACCTCCTGGCTTCAGGTACGCCGGAAACCATTACGGCGGCAGTCCGGCAGCTCCTGCTAGCGGCGGCGCCCGGCGGAGGGTATATCTTTTCTACCTCCAGCGGTATTTTGAGTGCCGACCTGCCGCCCCAGAACGTCCTGGCCCTTTACCGGGCGGTAGCTGAATATGGTGTTTATATATAACCCTGCACATATTCTCTTGCCAACAATATCCAGGTATAACCCTTTCCGCCTGCCATATCAATTAAATAGGGATTCTGGCGGGAAGGTGGTCTTGTTGGCTGGTAAATTTTTGCGCTGGCAGGTTATTTTACCCGTGGTGCTCGTCCTGGCCCTAGCCGGTGGTTGGTCTTACGTCTATTACCTGCGGGAGATAAAGGTTGAACCCCAGGAACTTATCGTCCGGGCCCTGGATACTACCAACCAGGCAACCAGCTACCGTTTCCACGTCGAGGCCAGCCTGATTACCGGGGGAAATAAAATAGGCTTAAGCAGCCTGGACGGTGAGCGGGCCGGTGACGGCAGCCTGTATTTAAAGGGCCAGATGACCGGCCAGCCGGTGGAGATTTACCAGGTCAAAGATACCACTTATTTTCGCGACCCGACCTCCAAACGCTGGATGGTCACCCCTGGCAACAACCCCCTGGAGCAAGAAAAGTATATGGCTGAAATCAATCCCCTATCCATTTTAAAAATTACCCGGGTGGATGATTTGCAGTTTTTGGGCCGCCAGAAAAAGGTGCCGGGGAGGCCCTACCTCCTCACCTGCCGGCCGCAGGTCAACAACCAGTTCCTCAACAGCTACTGGCAGGATCTTTACTACCAGTTCTGGGTGGAACGGGGAAGCAACTACATCCGCAAAGTTTCCCTGGAAGCCGCCCACCGCCAGCGCCCCCAGGACAAACTGATCATGACCGTCGACTTCTACGATTTTAACAAGCGCATCAACATTAAACCGCCCCAGTAGGGGCGGTTTTACTTTTAGCATTAATTCAAGGTCCTGTCTATAAATTTTTCTTCCCTGTACCTGGCTTGGAGCAATGCTGTCACCGGGCCGGGCCGGCCGTTGCCGACGGCCCGGCCGTCCACCCATGTCAGGGGAAGGATCTCCATCAAGCTGTTGGTGAGGAAGGCCTCCCCGGCAGTCAAAAGAGCCTCGGGCTTTAAGGGTTCTTCTTTCACCGCCAGGCCCAGGCCGGCGGCAAGCTTTAGCACCCGGGCCCGGGCCAGACCGGGCAGGGGGCCGCTGGCCAGGTCGGGAGTATAAAGGGTATCCTGCTGGATAAGAAAGAGGTTGCTGCGGCTGCCTTCGGCCAGGTTACCGTCAAGGTTCAAAAGCAGGGCCTCCCGGGCACCCTTCTTCCGGGCTTCGGCCAGGGCCAGGAGGTTTTCCAGGTAGTTCATGGTCTTGAGGCCGGCCAGGGGAGAGTGCTGGTTGCGGCGAATGGTGACTATGGCAGCCCGGCAGCCTTTGCGGTAATCTTCCGGTGTATAGGGCAGGCCGTTTTCGGCCGTAAACATCAGGTTGTAGCCCTGGCCGCCCTGGAAAAAGTTCAGGCGGCCGCGGCCGGTGGTCACCTGGTTGGCGGCGATGGTAGCCTGGATAGCTGCTGGGAGGCCGGAGGTTTCGGGTACAGGCCAGCCCAGGCGCCGGGCACTGCTGGTAAGACGTTGAAGGTGTTCGGCGAGAAAAAGGGCCCTGCCCTTTTCGATGCGGATTGTTTCGAATAACCCCGCCCCGTACAGGAAACCGGGATCGGCGGGGCTGATTGCCGTTTCTGCCAGGGGCTGGAGAGAGCCGTTAAAGTAGACGATTGCTGCAGGCATGGGTGTTTTCCTCCGAAAATAGCTCACCTGCCGGTGAGCTTTTTTCTACTTTCCATGGTCCTCGCCGGAGCGGCTACATGCTCGGGCCGTAGGACGGAAAGAACGGGGGCAGTTTCCTTCCGGGCGCCGTTTCCCCTCTTTCATAATCCCAGGGCCAGGATCAGTCCCCGGGCTTTGTCCAGGGTTTCCTGGTACTCCCGCTCTGGCTCTGAGTCGGCCGTGACGGCGCCGCCGACCTGGAAATAGGCCCGGCCGCCGGCCAGGAGAAAGGTGCGGATGACGATATTCCAGTCGGCTTCGCCGTCAAAACCCAGGTAGCCGATGGCGCCGGTATAGACGCTGCGCCTTACCGGCTCCAGTTCTTCGATGATTTCCATGGAACGTACTTTTGGTGCCCCGGTAATGGAACCTCCTGGAAAGGTGGCCCGCCACAAGTCCACCATATCCCTGCCGGGCTGCAGGGTGCCGGTGATGGTGCTTACCAGGTGGAAAACGGTGGCGTATTCTTCCAGGATAAAAAGCTCCGGCACCCGCACCGACCCTACCTGGCAGACCCGGCCCAGGTCGTTCCTTTCCAGGTCGATGATCATCACCAGTTCGGCCCGGTCCTTGGCACTGTTCCATAACTCCTGGCGTAAGGCGGCATCTTCGGCCGGGGTCCGGCCCCGGGGCCGGGTGCCTTTAATGGGCCGCGTTTCTACCTGGCCTTGACTGACCCGCAAAAACCTTTCCGGCGAGGCGCTGGCGATGGTGCCTTCTTTTAAGGACAGGTAGGCGGCAAAGGGAGCCGGGTTGACCCGCCGCAAGCGTCGGTAAAGCTCCCAGGGTTCTACAGCAAGCTCTGTCTGCAGGCGCTGGGATAAGTTTACTTCAAAAATATCCCCGGCGGCAATATACTCCCTCGCCCGGGTGACGGCCCGGCAATAAGATTCGGGAGTAAAAAGGGAGTTAACGGGTGTTCTGATGCCGTCTGCTCCTGCCGGGGGCGGCAGGGGTCTTACCTTTTGCAGGCGCGCAGTTGTTTCCTTTATCCGGGCCAGGGCTTCTTTTACGGCAGCGGGACCGGTAGCCGGAAAACCGCTGGCAGCCACGTAGACCCTCTCCTCGTGATGATCGATGGCTACGATGGTACTATAGAAAGCCAGGTAACTTTCCGGGAAGGGCAGGTCGTCGGCAGCCTGTGACGGCAGCTTCTCGATGTAACGGCCCAGGTCATAGGACAGGTAGCCGACAATGCCACCGGTGAAAGGAATGGGGTGTTCTCGCCTGGGGAGGGTGTAGGAGGCTATAAGGGAGCGGATGATTTCCCAGGGATTGCCGGTAAGGGTTCGCACCGGTTGACCGGGAGAGAAGAGCCGGGCCTGGTAGCCCCTGGTCTTGACTACCAGGAAGGGGTCGCTGCCTAAAAAGGAATAGCGGCCCCAGCGGGGGTGAAAAAGGGCGCTTTCCAGCAGAAAGCTGTTTTCCCGGCCGCCGGCGAGGGCGGCATAAAGGGTCTCCGGGTCTGGAGGTGCTTTGACTTCGGTTACAATGGGTAATGCGGTAGTCATATCTATCCAGGCCTCCTCTATAAATAAAAAAACCAGCTCTAACCAAGCTGGTCCTCACCCCAAAAGCTCCGAGTCGTCTCATCTGAACTCTAACTCAGCGTTTCTCAACTATGCTCAACATATTTTAAGTTTTCCTCTAGACATATTAATAGCATATACAAGGTTCCTGGACAAGTACCTGTGCTACAAAAGACTTACCTTTCTTTTGTTGGTACTTTAAGTTTTAGAAAAACTCCCCGAAATGCTCCATCCACCAGCGGGCGTACCGTTTGTCCGCATCCTCATTTTCCAGGGTAACGCCGGCTGCTAACAGGGAATTGCGCCCGGGCAGTTTATGGCGCAGGAGGTATTCATAAGCCTCAGTGATTAGCATAAATTTTTTAATAGTTAGCTTATCATCTGCGTGACAATCGGGGTGGTACTGTCGGGCCAAGCGGCGGTACGCCTTTTTTATTGCTTGGGCGCCGGCCTCGGGACTGACTCCCAGGACCTGGCGCGCCCTTTTTTCTAATGTACTGGTGCCAGGAGACACCGGTAGCTCACTCCTTTGGCGCCAAATTCGGACGGCCAGAAGGATTTTGCCGTTATACAGCGAAAATAACAAGGTTATGGTAAACTGTCAAGAGGTATATTAATAGAGGCCGGTGGAGGAAGTTTGCCGGGGTGAAGGTAACATCGTACTTTTATTTCGGGGGAGGAATTATTTTTGCAGGATGACATTGCTAAAGTCTTGGTTAGCGCCGCTGAGATAAAAAAACGGGTTAAAGAAATGGGCGCGGCCATTAGCCGCGATTATGCCGGCAAGGACCTGCTGGTGGTGGGTATCCTCAAAGGGGCGATTATTTTCCTCGCCGACCTGGTGCGGGAGATTACCATTCCCCTCCAGCTCGATTTTATGGCTGTTTCCAGTTACGGCGCCGGGACCACTACGTCGGGAGCAGTGCGCATCTTGAAGGACCTGGAAGTGCCGGTGGAAGACAAGCACCTCCTGATTGTGGAGGATATTGTTGATACCGGTCTGACTTTAAAATACCTGCTGGAAAATTTAAAGGCCCGCAAACCTTTAAGTGTGCGCTCCTGCACCATCCTGGACAAGCCCGAGCGGCGGCTGGTGGATGTCCATGTGGATTACAGCGGTTTTTCCATCCCGGATTATTTTGTCGTTGGTTACGGCCTTGATTATGCCCAGAAATACCGCCATTTGCCGGACATCTGCGTTTTAAAACCGGAGGTTTACAACGGGCAGAGATGAAAAGAGGGTCGCCAGGCCTGCTCCTTGCACGGCAAGAGCTCTATAGTTGGGCGATCTGCGTCAAAAGGAGCTTCACCATAAAATAAAATAAAGGTTAATTCAGTGAGGTTGGGTAGATGATGCGAGAAAACAAGCAACCTGCGGAAATAGTCCTGGTGCTGGACTTCGGCGGCCAGTACAACCAGTTGATTGCTCGGCGCATCCGCGAAGCCGGGGTTTACTCGGAAATGATCCCCTTTAATACGCCCCTGGAAGAAATCCTGGCCCGGCGGCCCAAAGGTATTGTCTTTTCCGGCGGGCCGGCCAGCGTTTACAGCCCTGGGGCGCCCCGCATTGACCGGGCTCTATATGAGAGCGGCATCCCCATTTTAGGCATATGCTATGGTATGCAGCTCATGGCCCACGACCTGGGGGGCCGGGTGGAGGCAGCCGCAGGGCGGGAATACGGTAAGACCGAGCTTGAAGTAACGACTGACGACATCCTCTTTGCCGGGTTACCCCGGACCATGCAGTGCTGGATGAGCCACGGCGACTATATCAGTGCCCCGCCGCCGGGCTTTAGGGTAACGGCCCGCTCGGCCTACACGCCGGTGGCGGCCATGAGCGACCCGGGGCGCCGGCTTTACGGCGTCCAGTTTCACCCGGAGGTCAAGCACACGCCCCTGGGCCAAGAAATGCTCCGCCGCTTCCTCTTCCAGGTGTGCGGCTGCCGCGGTGACTGGTCGGTCAGCTCCTTTATCGAAGAGCAGGTAGCGGCTATCCGGGAGCGGGTGGGTGACGGCCGGGTGCTGTGCGCCCTGAGCGGCGGCGTTGATTCTTCCGTGGCCGCGGCCCTGGTGCACCGGGCCGTGGGCGACCGTTTAACCTGCGTCTTTGTCAATCATGGCCTCCTGCGCCAGGGCGAGGCGGAACAGGTGCAAAAGACCTTCGGCCAGGCCCTGCAGGTGAACCTGATCTATGTCGACGCCAGCGAGCGTTTCCTGGCCAAACTGGCAGGAGTAACCGACCCGGAAGAGAAGCGCAAGATTATCGGCCACGAGTTTATCCGCGTCTTTGAAGAAGAGGCCAGGAAACTGGGGAAAGTTGATTTTCTGGTCCAGGGAACCTTATATCCTGACGTTATCGAAAGCGGCACCGAAACGGCGGCCGTTATCAAAAGCCACCATAACGTCGGCGGCCTGCCGGAAGACATGGAGCTGGAGCTAATCGAACCGCTGCGGCTTTTATTCAAAGACGAGGTGCGCCGGGTGGGGGAGGAACTGGGCCTGCCCGAGGAAATAGTCTGGCGCCAGCCCTTCCCCGGGCCGGGACTGGCCATCCGCATCCTGGGGGAGGTTACACCGGAAAAGCTGGCGATTTTACGTCAGGCGGATGCCATTGTAACCGAAGAGATTCGGCGGGCCGGGCTCTACCGGGAAATCTGGCAGTCCTTTGCTGTGTTGCCCTCCATGAAAAGCGTGGGTGTTATGGGCGACGAGCGTACCTATGCCTACCCCATCGTCGTCCGGGCCGTGACCAGCGACGATGCCATGACAGCCGACTGGGCGCGGCTGCCTTATGAATTGCTGGAGCGCATCTCTTCCCGCATCGTCAACGAGGTGCGCCACGTTAACCGGGTGGTTTACGACATCACCTCCAAGCCGCCGGCGACCATAGAGTGGGAGTAGGTAAAAAATTGCTAAGGCCAGGAGCGGTGAGTTATACTTTATAATGAAGGTTTGGTAAGGGGGGTATTTATGCTCAGCAACTATACGGCACGTTATACAAAGATCAGTTCAGGTTACCTGGGGCAACTGGTCGAGTGGCCTGAGGTAATAACTGAAGGGAAAACCCTGGAAGAATGTAGAGAAATGCTTAAGGATGCCCTTCGGGAGATGATTCTGGCCTATCGCCAGCAAAAGAAAGAAATTCCCCCTGGAGGCGCATTATTAGAACAGGTGCCGGTGGAGTTTTAGCAGTGTCTATAAAACGTCGGGACTTGATTCGTTACTTTGAGGCAAATGGTTTTTATTTACTACGGGAAGGTGCTAACCATTCAATCTATACCAATGGTATAAAAACGGTACCTGTTAAAAGGCACCGCACGCTGGACCGGATTACAGCCAATGAACTTTGCAAGCAGGCGGGTTTAAAGCCAATATTTTAAAAGCACGCCCCGTTCAAAGGTGGCGTGCTTTTATATTGCTTCTTATATCACCCGCCGGGCGCTGCGGTAGCGCCGTCCCCAGTAGTAGGGGTCATCAATGTTATCAATAGCTACCCCCCGGGAACTGGAGGCGCTGATGAACTTGCCATCACCCAGGTAAATGCCAACATGGCTAATACCCTTACCATTGGTATCGAAAAATACCAGGTCGCCTGCCTGGAGACTATCCTTATCGACCTGTCTGCCACTGGTGGCCTGGTCGGAAGCGGTACGGGGCAAATCAATACCCACCTGCCGGAAAACATACCAGGTAAAACCAGAACAGTCAAACCCGCTGGGGCTTGTCCCCGCCCAGCGGTAGGGGACACCAATATATTTACGGGCGATGGTGGCCACTCGTTTGCCGGTGGTGGCAGGGCTGGTTTCTTGCCCGCGGGAGGCAGAGGAGGTATCCCGGCGTTCTGCCGCGGGGGAAGGATGGGCCGCGGGAATTTCCAGGACCTGTCCAACTAAAATTAACGAAGAATGAAGGTTGTTGGCCGCCTGGATCTGTTCTACGGTAACACCGTAACGGCGGGCCAGGGCCCACAAGGTATCGCCCCTTTTTACTTCATAGGGCTGGGCCAGGGCCACCCCGGCGGCTGCGAAAATAAAGGAACCGGCCAGGGCGGTGGTCAGGCAGTATTTACCCCACTTCTTCAATTTTCTTGGACCTCACTCTCTCCACACCTACGAGGTTAGTTGCCGGGTTCGGACCGAGAGTTAGCCCGGAGCCAGGAGGCTCTTCACCCCAAAAATTATCCCCCGTTTCCCGTTATTGCGGGAATTCGGTGCTGAAATATGCCACTATTATTCTATCGTCGAAACAAGGAATAGTAAAAGGCTCCGCAGGTGGCTATAGGGTCATGAACTGCCAGGATGGACAATATTTTGCTCGATTTTATCTTTTTCTTAAAATCCATGGTTATAAGAGATTCTCCGGAGCAAAGCTGACATTGCTTCCTCCGGGGCAGTATGTTAAAATGTAGCCAAATATCTTTAACTGGTGACATTATGGTACAAGAACTTATTAAAGACCTGGTAGTCAATTTCCAGATTAAAGATAAGAGAAACAGGAATGGTTACTTTTTCGTCGTTTCCGGGCCTTCCGGGGTGGGAAAAAATACCCTGTTGAACTATGCCCTGGAGCGGGTCCGGGGTATATACTACCTGCCCTCAATAACCACCCGCCCCATGCGACCGGGGGAAGCCCAGGGCTTCCCGTATTTTTTTGTCAGTAAAGCTGATTTTGAAGCAATGATCGCTCAGGGAGCCTTCCTGGAATGGAAGCAGATTCATTCCGGGGACTACTACGGTACCCATTTACCGACAATTGTTTATGCCCTGGAGAACGGCTATGACATTATTACCGACATGGATGTCCTGGGATGCGTTGAGGTCATGGAGCGCTTCCCTGAAAATGTCGTCCCGATTTTTATTGCCCCGCCAAATATGGAAGAATTGCGCCAGCGGCTGGCCGGGAGGGAAAAGGACGCCGGGGTGATAGCCAGAAGGCTGGAACGGGTGGATATGGAAATGGGCTATGTCGATAGGTACCGGCACGTGATTATTAATGATGACCTGGAGCGGGCCGGGAAAGAGCTGGTCCGGATTTTAGAGCAATATTCCCAAAGTGGTACTAAAAAGTAAGGGCTAACTGTCCAGCTCCAATACTTCGTGCTGCAGCTCCCACATCCGGCGGTAAAGCCCCTCTTGCCGGAGAAGTTCCTCATGCCGTCCCCGCTGGACTATCCGCCCTTTATCCAGGACCAGGATCTCATCCATGGCTTCCAGGCCCGCCAGACGGTGGGTTATGATCAGGGTGGTCCGGCCGGCCATTAAACGGTAGACAGCCTGCCTTACTTCCCCCTCAGTCACCGGGTCCAGGCCCGATGTGGCCTCATCAAGTATCAGGATGGGAGCGTTTTTCAAAAGGGCGCGGGCGATGGCCAGACGCTGGCGCTGGCCCCCGGAGAGTTTCAATCCCTCTTCACCGATACAGGTTTCATATCCCCCGGGCAGGCTCTGGATAAATTCGTCCAGCCTGGCCTCCCGTGCGGCCTGCCGGATCTCCTCCCGACTGGCACCAGGCCTGGCCAGTAGGAGGTTTTCGGCAATGGTGGCATGGAAGAGATGGGTTTGCTGGGAAACTACAGCTATCAGGCGGCGCAACTCTTCCGGGGGATAGGCCTTGAGTTCATACCCACCCAGGCGGATAGATCCTTCCTCGTAATTCCAGAAGCGCAGGAGCAGGTTTACTAATGTGCTTTTCCCGGCCCCGCTGGGACCGACGATAGCCACCCGGCTCCCTGCGGGCACGGTAAAGTCGAGGCCGTCCAGGACCCAGGGTTCTTCCGGGGCGTAGCGAAAGCGCAGTCCTTTTACCTCCAGGTGGTAGTTTGCCGCCTGCGGCGGCGGGCCGGGCGGGTCCTGGACGGCAGGCCGGGTATCGATAAGGGCAAAGAGCCGCCGGGCTGCAGCCAGACTTGCTTCCAGGCGCTGGGGTATCATGGCCAGGGGCAGGACGGCCTCAAAGCTGCCAGCCGCTCCAAGGGCCAGCATGGCCAGGTAAACGCCGTCCAGTTGTCCGCTGGCCACCAGGGGGATGGCCAGCACCAGGACCGACCACAGGGCCAGGTTCATGGCCAGGCCTGACACGGCGGCCGCCAGGCCGGCCACCCCCGCCTCGCGGCCCTGGAGAACCAGTAGTTCCCGGCTCAAGGCGGCGATGCGTTCCTGCTGCTGTCTGGCGTATCCGCAGGCCAGGATTTCAGGCATGCCCTGGACGGTATCCACCAGGGCGGCGTTAAGGGCCGCTCGTACTTCTCCCTGCTGCCGGGTCGCCCGCCGGCCGGCAGCCTTGAGGCCCAGGGGCGCGATGATGCCGACCCCCAGAAAAAATAACAGCCAGGCCAGGGCCGGTTTGATGGCAAAATGGGCCAGGAAAACGAAAACGGCCACCATGACCAGCAGGGCTACCAGGGGCGGGGCCAGGACGCGGAGATAAAAGTTTTCCAGGGTCGCCACATCGGCCACGACCCGGCTCAACAGGTCGCCACTGTGGTGGTCCGGCAGCCGGGCCGGGACCAGGGGCTCAAGGGCCCGGTAAAAGGAAACCTGCAGCTGGCTAAGGATGTGCAGGGTGACGCTATGGTTTACATAACGTTCCAGGTAACGGCTGGCGGCCCGGGAGATACCAAAAAAGCGCACCCCGACGATGGGGAGCATGAGGTCTGAAACCGGCGGGTGGAGGGCGGCGCTGGCAATGAGAAAGGCCGCGGTGGCCATGAGGCCGACGTTGCTGGCTATGGTAAAAAATTCAAGCAGGGTGGCTCCCAGTATAGCGGCCCAAAAGGGTGCAAGCAAACCCAGGAGACGGATGCAAGTGCTGGTGGTAGTTCTCCGCTTAAAATAGGCAGGGGGTAACTGCCGGTACAGGGCGGTGCAGTTCTGGAGGCCAGGGGCAGGCGTGCCTTCAGGCGGGTGATGTTTTTGGCGGCATGAAAAGTACGGCATATCGAGAGAGCGTGCGGAGCGGGCGGCCATGCTAACGGATTTACGCCGGTCATGCCCGAAGGTATAGTCCACCGCTCCGGTGAGGCTTCCGGAATGGAGCGAGTTAGCGGGCGCTGAGCTAACCTTCACCCTTCCGGCTGCGCAATGAAAGGCTGTGACCAGGCGGTAATAGGCACCCTGCCGCGCTATTAATGCCTCGTGCCGTCCTGCCTCCACCACCCGGCCGGAGGCCAGGACCACGATGCGGTCCGCCCGGTAGACGGTGCTGAGGCGGTGGGCGATAATCAGCACCGTGCGGTTTTCCATCAGGCGATCCAGGGCCGCCTGGATTAGCCGGTCAGTGGCTGGATCCAGGTTGGCCGTAGCTTCGTCCAGGATCAGTAAGGGGGCGTCCTTCAAAAGGGCCCGGGCAATGGCCAGGCGCCGCGCCTGGCCGCCGCTCAAGCGCAGCCCCCGTTCACCGATGGGCGTATCATAACCCCGGGGCAAGGCGGCAATGAACTCATGGGCCCCGGCGAGGCGGGCCGCGGCCACCACTTCCTCCCGCGAGGCTTCCGGACGTCCCAGGAGGATATTGTCGGCTATAGTACCGCTGAAAAGGTAGGGATGCTGGGGAACCAGAGCCACCTGCCGGCGCCATTCCTCCAGGGGGATCCTGTTTAAAGGAAGGCCGTTGACGGTAATCAGCCCCCGGTCGGGCTCCAGGAAACGCAGGAGCAGGTGGGCGATGGTGCTTTTCCCCCCGCCGCTGGGACCAACCAGGGCCACCTTTTCCCCCGGCCGGAGTTCCAGGGAGACCTCTTCCAGGGCCGGCCGCTCCCTATCCGGGTAAGTATAATGAACCCCTGCCAGGACAATATGCAGCCCCGGCTGCCGTACGCGGCTTTCCCTGCCCGGCGGGAGATTTCCTGTTTCCGCGCCTCGAGGCAGGGATTTGACCCTCACGTCCGCTACTGCCGGGGCCGGGGTAGTGCAAGGGCCTGCCATATCCAGAACGGCGAAGATCCGCCGGGCGGCGCTGACGCCGGCCAGGCCGGCATGAAACTGGCTGCCCAGGAGGCGCAGGGGCAGGTAGAATTCCGGGGCCAGCAGCAAGAGGAACAGGGCCTCATTAAAGGGTATTTGGGCATAAACCAGGCGCAGTCCCACGGTGACAGCCACCAGGGCGGTGCTGATGGTAGCTACAAGTTCCAGCACCAGGGCCGAGAGAAAGGCCACCCGCAGCACTCCCAGGGTGGTGGACCGGAAACGGTCGCTGAGGCGGGCCAGGACTTCAGCTTGCTCCTTGCTGCGGCCGAAGATTTTCAGGGTGGTAAGGCCCTGCAGCACATCCAGGAAATGGCCGCTCAGGCTGCTCAGAGTTTGCCACTGCTGTTGAGTGAGGGCTTCTGCCCGGTTGCCGATAAGGAACATGAACAGGGGAAGCAGGGGGGCGGTAAAAAGGAGGAGCAGGCCGGAAAACAGGTCCAGGGGGAAGACGAAACCTAGGACCATCAGGGGCACCAGGGCCGCCAGGGCCAGTTGGGGCAAATAGCGGGCAAAATAAGCCTCCAGGTCCTCAATTCCTTCCACCAGGACATTGACCAGCTCCCCGGTATGCTCATCCTTCAAAGGTAACGGACCTACGGCCAGGAGGTGGCCCACCAGGCGCCGGCGCAGGTCATATTTGATCCGGGCCGCGGCCCGGTGGGCCGCCACTTCTACACCCCAGGCCAGGCCCGCCCGGAGGAAAATAATCCCCATGAGGGCCATGAGCCAGTGCCAGACACCCCGCAGATCCTGCCCTTCCAGGAAGACCCCGTTCACCACCCGGGCCAGGTAACCGGCCTGCAGGATGGCCAGCAAGCCGGCCGCCAGGCCCAGGCCGATGGTCACGGCCAGGTGCCAGCGCACCCGGCGTGCTTCGCCCAGGAGGTTCCTTTCCAGCAGCAAATTACCTTCCCCTCTCTCCGCAGGACCTTCCTTGCTCTAACCCTTTCTGGTGCGTATTCGAAAACTCCTGGCTAGCCCCGTTCACCTTTTGCCGTACTTTCGAAACAAGAAGGGAAGTAGCCAGTTCCGGCAAGCCCCCGGCCTCCAACTCCTAATATTCCAGGTTTCTGGCCTTAACCCGCTGGCGGAATACCCAGTAGGTCCAGCACTGGTAAAGGAGGACCACCGGTACCAGGGTGAGGGCGACGATGGTCATAACTTTAAGGGTATAGGGGCTGGAGGAGGCCTGGTAAATGGTCAGGCTCCACCGGGGATTCAGGCTGGAAACCATTACCCGGGGAAAGAGGCCGCCAAAGAGAGCCGCAGTGCCCAGGAGGATGGCCAGACCGTTCAAGATAAAAGCCCCGCCGTAGCTCCGGGAGCTGAGCGACCACCAGGCCAGGAGAAGGGCCACCAGGGCGCCCCAGGTGGCGATTCCGGGTACAATCCGGGTAAAGATGTCGGTTTCCCGGTAACTCATAATTAGCAGCAGGAGGAGGGCCGCCACAGCGCCGGTACCTATCTTTAGCCCCGCCTGCCGGGCGCGCTGCGGCAGTTCATCCCCGGTTTTGAGGGCCAGGAAAAGTGCCCCCTGCAGGGTGAAAAGGAGAAGAGAGGTCAAGCCCCCCAGCAGGGTGTAGGGAGAAAGGAGATCGAAAAAGGTACCGGCATACTGCATCCGGGCGTCAATGGGTACGCCCCGGATCAGGTTGGCCATGGCCACGCCCCAGAGGAGGGCCGGCAAGATGCTTCCCAGGAAAAGCATCCAGTCCCAGAAGTTACGCCAGGCGGGGCGGTCATCCTTGCTGCGGAATTCAAAGGCTACCCCGCGCACGATCAGGGCGACGAGGATAAGAAATAACGCCAGGTAAAAGCCGCTGAAAAGGGTGGCGTACCAGTGGGGGAAGGCGGCAAACATGGCCCCGCCGGCGGTGAGCATCCACACCTCGTTGCCGTCCCAGAAGGGGCCGATGCTGTTGATGATGGCGCGGCGTTCCCCATCGCTTTTCCCCAGAAAGGGCAGCAGGATACCGACGCCGTAGTCAAAGCCTTCCAGGAAAAAGAAGCCGGCAAAAAGGACGGCTACCAGGATAAACCAGAGGACAGTTAGATCCATAAGGATACCTCCCCGGAATTATCTAACATCCTGGTGGCAGGAGTTGTCTCAATACCCTGCCGGGCGTATTTAGCCAGGAGGTAGACGTCGGCTACCGCCAGGACCCCGTACAGCAGGGTAAAAGCCACCAGGGTTGTCAAAATAGCGACGGCGGATACTCCGGGCGAGACGGCCGCCTCGACCCGCTGCAGCCCGTAGACAATCCAGGGATAGCGACCGATTTCGGCCATCAACCAGCCGGCGGTGTTGGCGAGATATGGCACAGGAATGCTCCAGAGGAGGGCCTTGAGGACCAGGGGTTTTTCTTCCAGCCGCCCCCGCCGCCAGAGGTACAGGCTGTAAAGGGACAGTAAAATTAACCACAGCCCGGCGACGACCATCAGGCGGAAGCTCCAGAAAACCGGGGTAACCGGCGGGATATAATTGCCGGGGCCGTAGCTGGCCTCTGCCGCGGCCTGGAGATCCTTCAGGCCTTTAACCTCGCCCTGGAAGCTGTTGTAGGCCAGAAAGCTGGCCAGGGCGGGAATCTTAATCTCGAAGGTATTGGTCTGGTTTTTTGCATCAACCAGGGCCACCAGGGCCAGGGGGGCTGGATCGGCACTCTCCCACAAGGCCTCGGCGGCTGCCATCTTCATGGGCTGGGCACTTACCAAGTACTGGCCCTGGAAGTGGCCGACGGCCGCCACCAGCAGGCTGCTGATGACGCCCGTTATCAAAGCCAGCCGGAAGGAACGGCGGAAGGGCTCTAATTGGCTTTGCCGCAGGAGGTGGTAGGCACTGATCCCCATGACGAAAAAGGAGGCTGTCACAAAGCCGGCCAGGACGGTGTGGGGGAATTGATAGAGGACATGGGGGTTGGTCAGCAGGGCGAAGAAATCCGTCATCTCGGCCCGGCCGTTACGCAAGACATAGCCCACCGGCTCCTGCATAAAGGAGTTGGCCACCAGGATCCAGAAGGCGGAAAGATTGGTGCCGAAGGCCACCATCCAGATGCAGGCGGCGTGGAGGGCTTTAGGCAGCTTATCCCAGCCAAAGAGCCACAGGCCCAGAAAGGTGGATTCCAGGAAAAAGGCGGCCAGGGCTTCTATGGCCAGGGGAGCGCCGAAAATATCCCCGACGAAACGGGAGTATTCGGACCAGTTCATGCCGAAATGGAACTCCTGAACGATACCGGTCACCACGCCCATGGCAAAGTTGATGAGGAAGAGCCTGCCCTAGAAGCGGGCCATGTTCTTGTAAGTTTCATCACCAGTGCGGACGTAGATGGTTTCCATGATGGCCACCAGGACTGATAGTCCCAGTGTCAGGGGGACGAAGAGGAAGTGGTAAACCGAGGTAATCCCGAACTGCCACCTGGCCAGCAAGAGTGCATCCATAACTTTTCTCCTCCCCTCAGAATACATCAAAGTATACCCAAATAGTATAGTTTATTTGAAAATAATCCCTCCTTTCAAGTCTTTACTCAATTTTTCCCGGCCAGCTCGGCGAAGTTGTAACGCTTCAGTTCCCGGCGCAGGGCGTCCTGGACTGCGCCCAGGGCCCGGTGTACCGGGCAACAAGGAGCGCCGTGTTTATTACAGTACTCCGGGTCCAGAAGGCAGCGGTTAACGCTAACCGGTCCTTCTACTGCTTCGACGACATCCAGCAGGGTAATTTCCCGGGCCGGCCGGGCCAGGGCAAAACCGCCGCTGACGCCGCGGTAGGATTGCACTATCCCGGCCTGCACCAGGGAACGCATGATTTTAAGCAAGAAACGCATGGGGATCCCTTCGCAGGAAGCAATGGTCTGGGCTTCGGCAATGGTGTCCGGTTCCAGTTTGGCCAGGTACAGGACGGCGCGAAAGGCATAATCAGTGGCTTGGTTTAAGCGCATGTAAGACTACATCCAATCTAAAGTATATTCATATGGTATAGTTTATAGTAATAATAACTTATCCTATTTTTTCTGTCAAGTTTTTCTATTGCCATCCTTTATGCAGGGCCAGGCGGTCCAGCTCTTTCAACTTATTGCTGAACCAGGCGGCATGCAGGTCTTCATCGATGAGGTGGTTCCAGAGAAGGTCAAAGAGGGGTCTGTCGGCGACACGGAGAATTAACCGTTTGTAGTCAGCCATGGCCTTTTCCTCTAAAGTAATGTTGGCCCAGAGGAGGGTGCGGGCATTGGTCCAGTTGAGGATGGCCCCGGTCGCCACCCCCAGAAAGGGGGCAATAACGGCGCCGGTACGGGTGGGGGTGGCGCCTCGGCGGCGGATTTCCGCCTCCAGATTGATGACGTGTTCCTGTTCGATTGCCGCTATCCGGGTCAACGCCTGCCGCAGGTAAATATCCGTTGCCGCCTGGGCTTGCGTCTGGTAGAGTTCGACCTGCTCGATTTCCAGGGTATAGAACCAGTTGAGGCTGCGGATGAGGTCTTTTTCTTGCAAGCACGGCACCCCTTAATTAACCTTTACCGTAAAGGGTATAGTTATACGGCCGGGGCAATCTTCTTTCATTCAGGGTAAGCATTTTTCAGAATTCCAGCTTCCAGGGCCTCTGCTGGCGTCAAAGCTGGTATGGACAACTGCTGGAGGAAATGCCTGGCGTTCCAGCTAACATAGTGCGATACCAGTGGACCCATGTTTCGTACCGTATAGATAATTAGCGCATCGCCAAAGCTGGCCTTTTTGCTTATGATCGCCAGGATACTTTTTACTGTTAGGCGCGGCAGGTACTCCTTTGAGGGCGGGTAAATTTGCAGGTTGTAATGGGTCGACAAATGACAATAAAGGTTTAATAGCTGCTGCTCGTTTAAGTTATAGGAAAGGATACCACATACCTCTAAAACATTGAAGATCGATGTAATACCCTGTTGCTTGCCATGCTTGAGCCCGGCTAAAAAAGCAGCGTTTTCTTTATACTTAGGGTCACGGCGATAGCGCAGGTCGATTAGTAATACATCAGAATCTACGAATATCACTTTTGCCGCCTGCTTTCCTTGAGAGCTTCGTGCCAGTCAGGGTAATATGGCTCGCTGGCTTCCAGGGCCCGTTCAATATCTGCCCACGCCTCATGATAGGGGGGAGGGGAAAATTCTTCGGGAGTGTCATTTTCAAAGGGTATTAGCCATGCCACAGGCTTACCCCGATGTGTAATGGCAAAACGTTCCCCAGCCCTAACCTTCTCTAATATCTTTCCGGTATAAATACGTAGCTCCTTGCTGGTGGCAAATTCCAATGCGTTTCCCCCCAAGAAGGTATTAGTTAGAACTTAAGTTTACCTTAAGTATATACTTGAAAATAACTCCAGTCAAGGAATCCCCGATATCCTGTTGCCAAAAAACGCATTAGCCCCGGTTACGATACCGGGGCTAATGCATTACCGGGTGGATAATCTTAACGCAGCGATACAACCGCCAGAACGGCTGTCAGGAGCAGGCACGAAGAGATTACCCCTATGTCCAGTAACTGGAAGGTCGAGGTGTGCAGGCTGGTACGGGGGCCGGAGCCAAAAGCGCGGGTTTCCATGGAGATAGCCATGGTCCGGGCCCGCTGGACGGACATGAGGAGGAGAGGGATGGCCAGGGGGATGAGGGCCAGAAAGCGCTTGATAATATTACGGCCTTCCAGGTCGTAGGCCCGGGCCCGCTGGGCTTGGATGACCAGGCTCAATTCTTCCTGCAGGGTAGGGATAAACCTTAAAGAGGTTACCAGCATCAGGGCGTAAGTATAGGGCACCTTGAGTTTTTCCACAAAGGCGACAATCATATCCTTGGGCGGGGTGGTGGTCAGGAGAACGGGAATGGTGGAAGTCATGGCCAGCATCCTTAAAGCGAGCATGGTGCAGGCTTTGAGCCCCACGTCGGTGATGCGGCCTATGCCGGTGCCTGGTACCAGGGTAAAAACAACCTGGCCCTCGTCGATTAAAAAGACCTGAAAGAGGAAAAAGATGGCGGCAAAGATGATCAGCCCCCGGATGGCGGGCAAGATTTCCCGCAACACTTTACCAATCAGGGCGACGGCCAGGACCGAGGCCCAGAGGCCAAGGAGCGGCAGGGGGTTCTGGTAGACAAAGGCCAGGGTAATAACGGCCAGGGACCAGACGACTTTGGTGATGGGGTTTAGTTCATGCAGGAAGGACCTGGCGGGCATCTACCTCACCCCTTAAAGCGGCGATAATTTCGGCATACAATTCTTCTACCGTCAGGACGGGGCGCAGGAGTCCCTGTTCCTGGTAAGGCCGGGCGAGCTGAATGGCCTGGGGAGGTACGAGGCCGGCGGCGTTCAGGATATCTTCCCGGGCAAAAACTGTCGCCACGGGCCCATCCAGGAGCAACCGTCCTTCCCCCAGGACGAGGGCCCGGCCGGCGAAGCGGGCCACCATTTCCATATCGTGGCTGACGAGGAGTACAGTGTGGCCCTGCTGGTGCAGCTTCTTGACAAGCCTCATTATTTCCAGGGCTTCGCGGTAATCCTGGCCGGTGGTGGGTTCGTCCAGGACCAGGACTTCCGGCTGCATGGCCAGGACGGAGGCCAGGGCCACCCGCTGGCGCTGGCCTTTGCTGAGCTGCCGGGGGTTAACGTCAAGATAAGGAGTGAGGCCTACGGCGGCAGCCGCTTCCGCCACCCTATCTGCCAGGGCCGCCCCTTTGAGACCCAAATTCTTAGGACCGAAGGCCAGTTCTTCCCTGACGGTGGGCAGGAAGATCTGGTGATCCGGGTTTTGAAAAAGGAAACCTACTTTGCGGGCCAGTTCAGCCACCCGCGCCCGGGACGTATCCAGGCCGCCGATGAGGATCCTGCCCGCTGTGGGTTTAAGAAGCCCGTTCAGGAGCTTGAGGAGGGTGGTTTTCCCGGCGCCGTTCTGGCCGATGACGGCTACGAATTCCCCGGACCGGATATGAAAGGACAGGTCCCTGAGGGCTTGGAAACCGTTGGGGTAAGTAAACTCTACATTTTCAACCCGGATCATTTTTTTGCGCCTCCAAATATAGGTTGCTATGTCCTGGACGCCTGGTGCCCCAGCAGGCGCCCCAGTTCCCGCCGGCCTTCGTCTACCTCCAGGGGCAGGTCGCCGTGATAGACGCCGGCCCGGCGTAGCATCCGGAACAGGGCTGTCACCGGGGGTACCTCCAGGCCCAGTTCGGTCGTCAATTTCTCCTGGGCCAGGATCTGGCGCGGGCTGGCATCGGCCACGATGCGGCCCTTGTTAAGACAGACCAGCCGGGGGACCCGGGGGGCGAGGACACTAATTTTTTGTTCAATCAACAGGATGGTTATACCATAGTCTCGGTTGAGCCGCTGCAGGAGGGCCACGATTTCCAAGGTCCCCCGGGGGTCGAGTTCGGAAGTAGGTTCATCCAGCACCAGCACCCGGGGCCTTAAAGCCACGGCAGCGGCAATGGCCACCTTTTGCTTCTGGCCGCCGGATAATTCCCGTAAACTACGGTGGCGCAGGCTGGCAATGCCCACCATTTCCAGGGCGGCGCCAATGCGCTGCCGCATTTCTTCCCGAGGGACGGCCAGGTTTTCCAGGCCGAAGGCCAGCTCATCCTCGACTACTTCCGCCACCAGCTGGGCTTCCGGGTCCTGGAAGACGCTGCCGATAACCCCGGCCAGCCGGGCGCAGGGGGTTTTTGCCGTGTCTAAACCGGCAACCATTACCCTGCCACCCATACGGCCTCCCTGAAAATTGGGGATGATGCCGTTCAGGGCCAGGGCCAGGGTGGTCTTGCCGGCGCCGGTAGGGCCGGTCAGGCCTAAAAATTCTCCCTCTTGGACGGTCAGATTTATTCCGTCCAGGGCTGGCACCTGGCTTTCGGGATAGTAAAAAGTAAAATTCTCTACTTTAATAATGGGTTCCATGAACCGGCCTCCGGGCTGATGCGCTCTGTCAGGTTAAACATTTTTCAGCAGTTGCTTCAAGGGGAAATAGAGTACCTGGGCCAGGATGGCGTTAAAGATGCCGGTAACAATAACTACCATGAGAAGATAAGTGTAAGCTGGATTTTTGGGTAAAGTAGCAAAGAGAGTTATGGCTTTAAAGATAGTAATGTACGTAAAACCGCTGGCAAAGGTACCCAGGAAGGTAACTACCAGGGGTTTCACTACCCTGAAGAAGCTGTTTTTGTCAAAGGGCAGGTAGAGTAAAAGGGCGGTAACAATAGCTCCTACCGGTTCGCTGGCAAAATTCAGGTAGGGCAGCAGGGATTTGGTGGTCAGCTGGCAGACGGCGGCTGCCACCAGGCCGATCCCCAGCACCTGGGGCAGGCGGGGCCTGAGGAGCATGATGGCCAGGACATACATACCGATGACTACGTTGGGGGTAATGCCAAAGAAAGGTGGGGTGATCATCCTGAGTACCGCGCCTGCTGCCAGCAGGACGGCCACCACGACCACGTCCATGGCCTGCAGCCCCTGCTTTTCCACCCGGGTTACTTTGACCTCTTCCATTGATAACTCCCCCTTGATGATGAATTATTACTGCCGGCGGGGCTGCAGCCCCGGAACGGCTGGATAAATAAAAATCAGCCTGACGAAAACCGCCAGGCTGTTATTGCCTAAAACTCCGGCCAGTCTCGTCTCTCCTCATCTAAACTAAATACTCCCCTCAACTCGTTCCTCAATTGTTACCTTTAGGATATCAGGGAGAGCTAGTTTCTGTCAAGGAGTTAATTTGGGTAAATTCGATACAAGTTTTACGCCGGCCGGGCGAAAAAGAGCGTGGCGGCAACCGGATTGAATTGGAAGGGGCTCCCCTGAGCCGGGAAGGGCGGCTGTTCCTGCCGGCCCGTTATGTTGCCGAGGCCCTGGGATACCGGGTTACCTGGTCCCCGACCAGGCAGCTGTTCCTGGTGACCCTCACAACCTAATACAAAACCATCCGGGAGCCAGCAGATGCAGGGGTGAGGCCTTAACGACAGAGCGGTGTTAAGATATTATAACAGGATATTATAACAGAAACGTTACAGATCCAATTCAAGCCCCAGCCGGCGCGGGATCGCCCTTTGCCGGCCTGCCGGGTCCTTGACAGGGGCTTCGATTGTGCCTATACTGTATATAGATAGTATATACAGTAGTTTCTTATGACCGGCAATCCCGCCAGCGGTGGGAACGGGTCACCCGAAAGCGTAAAAGGGGAGGGATGCCTTTGCTCCTCAAAGTATCCGGGGAAAACCCGGAGCCTATGTACCAGCAGATCATTAACGAAATTCGCCGCCTGATTCTCACCGGCGAGCTTTCCCCGGGGGACCCCCTGCCTTCCATCCGCGAGCTGGCCCAGCAGCTAACCACCAGCGTCATCACCACCCGGCGGGCCTACCTGGAGCTGGAGCGGGAGGGTTTGCTTACCACCCGCCAGGGGGTGGGGACCTTCGTGGCCCGGGTCGACCGGGAAACCGCCCGCGCGGCGGCCAGGAAAATAGTGGCCGGATTGCTTAACCGGGCCCTGGAGGAGGCCCGCAGGCTGGGGCTTACGGATGAGGAAATCAGCGCCATTTTCGACGGTATCCTGCAAGGAGGTAATGGCAAACCATGACTGCCGCCCTGCAAGTACAGAACTTAAAAAAGTCTTTCCCCGGTTTTACCCTGGGGCCCTTATCCCTGGAACTGCCCGCCGGTTATATCATGGGCTGCATCGGTCCCAACGGCGCCGGCAAAAGCACCACCATTAAATGCCTGTTGAACCTTTTCCACCCCGACGACGGGGAAATCCGGGTATATGGCCTGGATTCCCGCCGGGACGAACTGGAAATTCGCCAGGTGGTGGGTTACGTTGCCGAAACCCACCCCTATTACCAGGACATGACGGTGGCATGGATGGCCGGTTTTTATGCCCGCCTTTACCGTCAGTGGGACGATGGACTGTGCCGCCGGCTCCTGGAAAAGTTTAATGTGCCCCGCCACAGGAAGATTAAAGAACTTTCCAAGGGGACCCGGGCCAAACTCTCCCTGGCCCTGGCCCTGGCCCACCGGCCCCGCCTACTCATCCTGGATGAGCCTATGGCCGGCCTGGACCCTGTGGCCAGGCACGACGTCCTCCAGGAGATGCTGGCCTTCATCCAGGACGAAGAACGGGCTATCTTTTTCTCCACCCATCTCATGGAAGACGTGGAGAAGGTGGCTGATTATGTGGCGGTTTTAAACGAGGGCAGATTGCTCCTGTGCCAGGAGAAGGACGACCTCCTGGCCGACTGGAAGAGGTTGGCCTTCCCTGCTTCCCGCCTGGAGGAAGTGAAGCCCTGGCTGAAAACCTGGCAGCAGGAAGGCGGCCGTTGCCTGGGGGTAACGGGCAGTTACCGCCACCTGCTGCAGCAACGCCCGGAGGCGGCCCGGTACCTGGAGGCGAGTCCCTTAAAGCTGGAAGACCTGCTCCTGGCGGCCGTAAGGCAGGAAAAAACCGGCCGCAACTGAAGTTGAAGAGGGCCATAAAGTGAAAGCTATTTTCTCGCCAAAATTAAATTCCAGGGGGGAGAAAACCATGTGGACACTTATAGCCAAAGACCTGAGGGTTTTGCGCTCGAGTATCTTGACCTATGCCTTGATGGCTGCGGCCATGATCCTGTTTTTTAGCCGGATGGAAATGGGGAGCGCCTTTATTGCTACCTGGAGCATCATTTTACCCTACGTTTTTAGCGGCCGTATATGTTATCAGGAGGAAGTAGACGGGGGCCTGGGCTTGCTGCGCTCCTTGCCTGTAAGCCCCGGCGCCATTGTGGCCAGCAAATTTGCCGGCGGCCTATTGCTAACCATAGGCGGCTGGTTCATAGGGATCGCTGCGGGCGGCCTGGCGCACTGGCTGGGCTGGTTTGCGCCTCAGGGCGGGAGCAGCTTCCAATTCATATCCCTGGCTTTCCCCCTGGCCATGGTGCTGGTTCTGGAAGGATTGTTTTTCCTGGCCTTTTTTACCTGGGATTATAGACGCGCTTCTTATGTAATGCTCTTGCCCCTTCTGGGCCTTTTACCCCTGGCGTTCCCCTCCTTTTTCCGCCCGGTCATCAGGTGGGTGGTGGATCGTATAAGTGGAGATTCCTGGTATTACCTCATGGGATTGCTGCTGGCATCCCTGATCTGCTACCTGGCCTTCGGGTTGCTGGCCGCATGGGTGTTCACCCGGAAGGATGTAGGATAGGATTACCTGCTATAAATTTCTCGGGCCGGCAGGAGAAATCTGGCAGGGTAGAGAATTACTAAAAAATAAGAGAGGTACAGGGGGAAGAACAGCGAAAGGGGAGAAGAGAAAAGTATGAAAAAGTGGTTTCAGGTGTTGATACTTGCCGTGGGCCTGATCCTGGCCCTGGCGCCGGCGGCTGTGGCAGGTGCGATCACCGCCGATGAACTTCGCCAGGTATTTCCCCAGGCTACAGCGCCGGGGAAGACCCTGACCCGGGGTGAGTTTGCCGCCCTCCTGGCCCGGGCGGCGGGGATGCAGGTTACGGCCGACACTGCTGGCACCCGGGGGGATGCCTGGTACAGCTCGGCAGTAATGGCTTTGAAGGAAAAAGGTGTCATCAGGGGCTACCCCGACGGCGGCCTGCACACCGACCGGCCGGTCAGCCTGCTGGAAGCGGCGGTGATGGCCTCCCGGGTCCTTGGTTTGCCGGATGGTGTCGCCGCGCCGGATGTAAAGGGGTCCCTAGGACGGGAGAGCTGGGGTTACACCCCCTATGCCTGGCTGGTACGAGTCGGCCTGCTGCAGCCCGGCCAGGACGCGGCCGCGATCCTGACCGTGGATGAAGGCGTTGCTTTCCTGGCCATGGTTTTTGGCAGCGACACGGAGGCGGAAAAGATTGTCCAGGCCGCCAAGCAGGCCCAGGCTAAGGTCAAAGACCTGAAATTCGCCGGCAGCATGGCTATAAGCGCGCGCTTGCGGCCCGGGGTTGCCGGGGAAGTGCCAGCAGTATCCATGCAGGGCAATATCATGAGCGAGTTTAGCTATCCCTTGAACCTGCACCAGAAGGTAGACATGACCCTTAACCTGCCGGCTGAGAAAACAGCGGGTAAAGACCTGCCTCCGGGCGGTAAGATGCAGATGACCATGGAACAATACCTGGTGGACGGGACTATGTACCAGAGGGTGGAGGCCTCGGGCATGGCTGAACCCCAGTGGATGAAACTACCCAAAAACGCCCTGCCGGACCTGGAAGCCCTGGTAGAACAGAGCAGGAACGCGGCGGGGTTACCGCCGGGGCTAAAGGACAGTTTCCACTTCCGCTACCTGGGCGAGGGTATGGAGAACGGGCATAAGGTGCACTGTATCGCCTGCTACGGCCGGATTGACGACTGGCAGGCCCTGATGCAGGCCCTGCCCGGAGGGTTGACTCCGGAGATGGAGCAGGTCCTGAACCAGGCCGGCGGCGTCTTGAAGTCCATTTCCTTCTGGGGTGAGGAAGCCGTCGGCGTGGAAGACAACCTTACTTATGCCTCGGAAATGACCGGCCTAGTCGCTTTTGCGAATAAATTTCAGGGAGAAACCGTGCCCCTGGAAACCATGACCATCAACATGAAGGTTACGGATTACCGGTATAACAGCGGCGTAAAGATCCAGGTGCCTGCCGAGGCCCTGGCGGCACCGGAAATATCATTGACACCATCAGAACCGGAAGCAAAGCTGTCCGGGAGTCAGCAGATATAAGAGTGAGGCCCTGACTAGGGCGGTACTAGAATTTTCAAGCTTCCGCAGGCGGCAGCTTAAAGAACCATGGGGGCCACGTATCCGGAAGGACGTGGCCTTTTTCTGTACCCTTTTTGCCCCTGCCAGCGTTTTTTTTATAGAGAAACAAAAAAGGAGGAGGTGGCCGTTGTGGCAGGAATTGCACCGGCTGGCTTACCGCTACCTGGTTAGCCTGGGCCTGGCCCGTGAAGACGCTGAAGACCTGCCCCCGGGAGATTTGTTGCCGGTTTTCAATGTTATCTAGACGCAATCTTGACATGCTGGTTGCCAGGATTTTATAATTTAAGCGGGGTGAATAATATGCGACAAAAAGTGGGTACGGCCATTAATCCCCGGCTTCTTCACAGGGCTCCTGACTTTATCAGTTTCAACTCATTTTCAAAACACGACCCCGCATAAAATCTAGGTTAGCGGGCTTAAAATTATACAAAAAGCAAAAAGTGTAGTGGCAACATTAAGCTATGATAATGTTAATATA